>MKWU01000004.1_pt1 | contig 507305 bp, 511 predicted proteins | sample 809101 | NCBI WGS metagenome assembly MKWU01 (sample SAMN05860141, study PRJNA318959) | sponge metagenome | host: Aplysina aerophoba | place: Slovenia: Piran, Adriatic Sea, Gulf of Piran | collected 2013-05-07 | reverse complement strand
CGTGCTAGCAAATTCGACCGTTCGCAAGGATGACGAATGGAAGTTCCAAAACGAATATCGGCAGCCCGATGAACCTCAATCCTGAACTGGATTCGAGGGAAAATGGTTAACAGGGTCTATAATTCCCTTTTCAAACTCGATCAACGCGGCGTGAACGTCTCGATATGGACTCGATGTCCGTTTGACGATGGCATGGATGTCTTTGATGTTCGCATCCGCGAAATGAGCGACGATATCGGCGGAGTGGATCGGTGATTCAAGCAACATGAAATCGAACATCGAGGACGAAAATCTGGGATCATCAGTGAATTCGTGGATGTCCTTATGAAACTCGGCAACAATCTGACGTAAGGGCCCGGCTTCCTTGACAATGTCTATCGCGGCTCGGATTAACGGGTTAAATCGTCGATTGAACGCCACCATGACCCTCGATCCACTGACCTGTGCGGCTTGAATCAACTCGTCCAGGGCGGCCACCGACATCGCCGGGGGTTTCTCGACCATCACCGGGATGCCGCGATTTATCGCATCGAGCGCGACATCGCCATTTAGGTGCGCTGGTGCCGCCACAATCACCGCATCGACATCGCCAGAGTCCACCATTTCCGAGACCGAAGCGTAGGCCGATACGTCCGTAAGTTCCGAAGCCGCGGCGGCACGGGAAGTCTCGACTGGATCAGAAATCGAGACGATTCTCGCTCCTTCGATCCCATCAATCGCCCGTACGTGCCAACGTCCGCGACGCCCATATCCTGCCAACCCGACATTCAACGACATGATTATTCTCCAAGGTCTTGCCGATTCAACTTGGTAGCGGCCAGTGCCGCGCACCGTTGCTGTGTTGGGAATAGACTTTATCCAAATGCGGAACCGCTGACGACGCTTCAAGATGGAGATTCAACATGATTGCGACGGTGATGGACACGACCAAGATGAGCGGAAAAGATGTCCGAATGGCTTCCCGAATCGGTGAATTCGCTCAGCCCACTTCAGGTGCCGCACCGGATATCGTCCAGACGAACGTTGCTATCCTGCCGAAAGACCTCGCGTTTGACTTTTTGGTGTTCTGTCAGCGTAACCCGAAACCGTGTCCAGTCATTGAAGTGTTGGAAGCCGGGCAGACTGAAGCCGTTTTATCCGCACGCGGTTCTGACATCCGAAGCGATGTGCCAATGTATCGGGTCTACCGCCAAGGCGAACTCGTCGAGGAACCGAACGACATCTTCGAGATTTGGCGAGATGATTTGGTGACCTTCCTACTCGGTTGCAGTTTCACGTTTGAGCACGCTCTCATCCGCAACGGCGTCCATCTTCCGTACTACGGCACCGACAAAAACGTCGCGATGTACAAAACCAGCATCGAAACTGCACCGGCGGGTCCGTTTGGCGGGCCGATGGTCGTGACTCATCGTTGGGTACCGCGTGAAAAGGTTGTTAGGGCAGTGCAGGCCACATCGAGATTCCCGGCCGTTCACGGAGCTCCGGTCCACATCGGCAATCCGGCTGAGATTGGCATCACAGATCTTTCTAATCCCGATTTTGGTGACGCTTGGGAACCACAATCCGATGACGATGTCTCGATGTTTTGGGCGTGCGGCGTAACGCCTCAAGCTGTGGCGATGGCGTCGCAACCCGAGCTAATGATCACGCACGCACCCGGGTACATGTTCGTAACCGACTTGCACGACGAAGACTTGGCGGTTATGTAGGGCATTTTCCGAGCTATAACCCAAGTGGACATTGAATAAAGAAAGCCAGAACGATGATCGATAACGACCCAATATCCCAAATCGAAGACATCGTCTTACAGGACGACATTCGAGGCATGACGGCTCTCAAACCCCATATGCCGCAAAACTACGTCGCGCGGTGCGCGGACCTGCTCCTCGACCACCCGGGCAAGATATTCATCGTCACCGGTTTCTACATCATGGCTGCTGAAGCGACCGAGACCGATGGGCCTCCCGGCGCGGTTACTCTTGGCAACGCGCTAACCAAGCTGGGCAACGAGATCGCCTACGTCACCGATGAACTGTCCTCGGAAGTCGTCCGGTCGATCGCCGAACACGAGGTCATTGAGTTTCCCATTACCAATCACTTCGAATCCGCTAACTTCGCCAACGAGCTCTTTCAGGAGCATTCACCGAGCGCCCTCATCGCCATCGAACGGGCAGGGCTTGTTGGTGATGGCACCTACCGCAACTTCCGAGGTGTCGATTTCACCCCGTACAACGCCAAAATCGACCACCTTTTCGACCAGCATCCGTACTCAGTAGGCATCGGAGATGGTGGAAACGAGATCGGCATGGGCAACCTCCAGAACGTCATTCCAACTATCGAACACGAATACCTGCCCAAGAATCCTTGTGTCACTACAACTACCGAGCTCATCATAGCCAGCTGCTCAAATTGGGGCGGTTACGGACTTGTCGCCGCTCTCTCGCTCAAACACGGCATAAATCTGCTGCCGAGCGTTGAAGAGGCCAAACAGATGGTCAGGGAAATCGTAGCGGTCGGAGCCGTCGAGGGAATGAGCGGCGAAAGCAAAGAGTTTGTGGACGGACGCGATTTGGAAGGCGACTCCGTGTGCATCAGCGACCTCCACGTTCTGTTGGCAGAGCAGGGGATTGGTTAACCGCGGTGGTGCCTAGCGTCGCCTCCGCAACCGCCGCCTTGCGACTGTTTCTTTAACCAGCACCATGAGCGCGACTGCTCCGACGCCCGCAACTCCGCCGGTGAACCAAGTCGCGGTTGCCAACGCCATGATCTGGGCGATGCCTCCGATCAGTGGTGGACCTACAGCACCACCAACGTCGGATATGAACCGCCACACTCCTAAAAACTCGCCTGGGTCGTTCAACGGCGCTAAGTCCGATCCCAAGGTCAACACGAAGCCACTGCTGAGGCCGTTGCCCAAGCCAACCACGATACCAGCAATCATCAGCATCGTCATCCCATCCGCGAATGGCAATAGGGACAATCCGATGCCCATGACGACCAGCGCCGGCACGCCAACGTACTTCCGACCGAATCGGTCCATAGTCCAGCCGACAATCGGGAACATCGTCGAATCCACCGCATACGACACGCTGGCGACGTAACCAATCTGATCAGTCCTGAGGCCCATCTCATCGCCCCAGACCGGAATCAGGAACTCCCTCGCAGCGCGGATAAATTGAAGAATGACAGCGACCAACCCGGCGGTCATAAAGTCGTGCCGATGAGCCGATAGCGTCGAGGCGACACTGGTTACGACGTTGCGGTGACCTTGCGGATCGACCTTGTCGCCACCAGTTTTCTTCATGGCGTAAAGCACGAAAATCCCCGTGAGTATGGCGATCACCGCCTGAACGTAGAACGGTGCTCGGATATTCACGTATTCGGCTAGCACGCCACCGAGAATGGGGCCGATGATGGCCGCAACGCGTCCTACTCCGCCGTAGAGCGACAGCGCTTTGCCGCGATGCCGAGTGGGTACTGCGCCGGCGATAAATGCGTGCCTAGAAATCATCCAGAAGGCAAAGCTTGCTCCAGCTGCAAATCTGGCGACGAATAGGAACGTGAAGTTTGGACTGTTCGCCGCCGCAACTGCCGCAACTGCGAACAGACCGATACCAACCAACATGGTGCGCCACATCCCGAAGCGTGAAACCAGTATGCCAGCCGGGACGTCGAATGCGAGCGTACCAAGGTGCTTTGCACCGACTGCGAGGCCGATGAATACCTCCGTCGCAAGGAATTCGTCCTTGGCGAAGACAGGCAACACCGGGATCAATACCCCTTGGCCGACTGCAAGCAAAAACGCTGGCGCATAGACTGTCGGAATGAGCGAAACGATCGAGAAGCGGTTGCGCCGGACCGATCTCGTTCGTTGAGGTTCCGTCGATGAGTCTGCCACTATGCCTCGCCGTTCACTGGGGGCGCCGCACATTCTGGCTGTGAAGACATCTTCAATTGCACGATTTCGAACTTCGCAAACCTCTTTAGCATAGAATCAACTCAGACCAAACTAAATCGAACTGGTGCGCGACCGCATGCGTGTAGAGCCATCCCAATTCAGGGTTTCGGCGCACACAGCGAATGTTCCGCGCCAAGTGTATTCAGGAGAGAATTAATGTCCGACATCAACTCCCGGGGTTACGCCAACGCCGACGCGCTCGTGTCGACCGATTGGGTCGCCAAGCACGGGAATGACGATGGCGTGAGAATCGTCGAATCAAACGAAGACCCGCTGCTGTACCCCTCCGGGCACATACCCGGCGCGGTCGAAATCGACTGGGCGGCCGACTTGAACGACCAGTTGCGCCGCGACTATCTCGACCGTGACGGTTTCGCCAGCCTTATGTCGTCGAAAGGCATCTCCAACGACACCACAGTCGTCCTCTATGGAGACCGCAGCAACTGGTGGGCATGCTACGCGTTGTGGATCTTTCAGCTCTTCGGCCACACCAACGCCAAGATCATGGATGGCGGCCGACTGAAGTGGGAAGCCGAGGGTCGTGATCTCACCCGCGAGGCTCCAAATGTCGCTGCGGCGAGCTACAACGCACCTGAGCGAGACGACTCCGTGGTGCGTGCCTTCCGCGACGACGTCTTGACGCACATCGGGATCTCCGGTCAAATGATCGACGTCAGGAGCCCCGAAGAATACAGCGGTGAGCGACTCCACATGCCCGACTTCCCGAATGAAGGGGCCCTGCGCGGTGGACACATTCCGGGTGCGGCAAACGTCCCTTGGGCAACGGCCGCCAACGAAGACGGCACTTTCAAGGACGCGAGCGCCCTCCGCGACATCTATGAGGGTAACGCCGGTCTTGACTCGGACGACGACGTAATCGTCTACTGTCGCATCGGCGAACGCTCGAGCCACACCTGGTTCGTTCTCACAAACCTTCTCGGTTACGGCAACGTCAAGAACTATGACGGTAGCTGGACGGAGTGGGGCAACTCAGTCGGTGTCCCAATCGAGAAATAGTCCGACGAAAGTCGACGGAAAGCCGCGGGCGCTTTAGCACTGGTGCCCGCGGCTATCCGGTCTCCCCGCGATGGACAACATCCCAAGTCCACTCACAAAAATGCTCGAAGAGCTCGACGGCCTCGATAGGGTGGAACGAGCGCAATACCTACTTGAGCTTTCAGACGATTTCTCGGAAGTCCCCGAAGCTATCGCAACTCGGCCGTTCCCGGAAAACCGCCGGGTGCCTAAATGCGAATCAGAAGCGTTTGTTTGGGCTCAAGACCAAGATGACGGCACGCTGAAGTTCCACTACGCCGTCGAAAATCCCTTGGGCATCTCGGCGCGTGCCATGGGCGTCATCCTCGACGAAACCCTTTCGGGTCAACCAGTAGATCAAGTCGCAAGCGTCCCTCCAGACATCGTCCATCGCATTTTCGGGCGCCAACTCTCGATGGGGAAAGGCGAGGGCCTCGCTGCAATGGTTGAATTTTCGACCTATGAAGCGCGGCGACGCCTGCAAACTCGCTGAATCAGCCGATTGTGCCGGTTTCGACCGAGTTTATTGGTGGTAGATAGTCCGCCAACAGTTCCCAACTATCCCCTTCATCTTTGCTGAAAAACAGCTGCCCGGTACTCGTACCGATGTAAACTCCGCACGGATCGATGGCATCGGTTGCCATCCCGTCACGCATCGCGTGAAGATACGCGTTTTTCTGGGGCAATCCCATTGTCAACGGTTCCCAATTTCGGCCTGAATCGCTACTACGAAACGGGCGGAACTTCGCATCGGTTACAAATCTCATGCCGCCTCCGAGTTGGTCTCCAACGGCTTTATCTTCTGGTAGCACATACACCGTGTCGGGATCCTGCCCGTGGATCGCCATCGGCAATCCGAACCTCGACGGCAATCCTTCGCTAATGTCTAACCATTCTCGACCGCCATCATCGCTGCGAAACACTCCGCAATGATTCTGTTGATACAGCGTTTGCGGCTTTGCGGGATGCATCACAACCTTATGTGGACACTGTCCAACCTCTGGGTATGTCTCGGGCATGAAGTCGGCGCGGACACCTTTGTTCAGCGGTTGCCACGACATCCCTCCGTCGTCGGTTCCGAACACCCCGGCTGCCGATATGCCGACCCACATTCGATCGGCAGAAGTCGGATCCTGGACGATGCTGTGTAAACACATGCCCCCAAATCCGCCCTCCCAACGCTCGCGTGTAGGGTGCGATGTGATGCCGGCAATTTCGTGCCACGAACCGCCGGCATCCTCACTCTTGAATAGCGTCGCAGGTTCCGCTCCCGCATAGACCACGTCGGGTTCGTCGTCTGCACCCAGCGTCACGTGCCACAAACTGTTGAGTTTCACCTCTTCGGTAGATGTGACCTGGGGTCCTTGACGAGCGTTCTCCCAAGTAACGCCTAGATCGTCGCTCCGATGGATTTCAGATCCGAAAACCGGATCGTTTCTAACTACCCACAACCTACCATCGCCGCGCGCATCGTAAACGGCGTGGAATACGTCGGATCCAGGCCAGTACGGACCGGTCATCTCCCAGTTGTCGCGGCTCGGACCCGCAGAAAATACGAACGCGCCCTTCCGCGTGCCCACGAGTACCAAGATGTCGCCTTGCTTTGGCGGAAGACCACTTGCCATGGGAATTACCTCAATTCGTCCGTTTCATCGTGAACCCAAATCACGCACGGACACCATACCGCAACGAATTCAACAATTGCTTCGACGCAACTGTGATCTCTTCAACAGCCGCGTCAAATGCCGCTTCGTTGGCTTTTGATGGCGCCCGGTAACCGCTGATCTTGCGAACGTACTGCAATGCAGCAGCGGCTATTTCATTGTCGCTCGCCGGTACATCTCGTTCCCTCAGCACTTTGATGCTTCTGCACATACGACTCTCCTCACTAACTAACTCCGTTGGTCGATTGCGTTAGGTGCGCTCTGACGATGCGTACATCCTCGTAAGGTATCTCTTCGTCGAGGACCTTCATGACTTCTGCGAGTTTCGCCTGAATTCCGCCCGCTTCTCCAATCGCCGACTCGATCTTTGCCATTCGATCTGACTTCGGTAACGACGACGCCAATTCGACGGTCATTCCATTTCCGACCATCATCTCAACGTGGCTGACAATGGTGCCAAGGGTCAGTCCCCGGCGATGCGCTACTTGACCAACCGACATGCCTTGACTAAGGAAATCTCTAGTTTCAGCATAAGTCGAACCGCTTCGGTGCGTGTTGGGCGTCCTACGGACAGTAGGGCGGTCGCCATCGGTTGCTGTCGGATGGTGTTGGCTGTAATCGGCTATCTCCGCCAAAAACCGTTCGCCGTACTGTTCCAGTTTTACCGAACCCACTCCAGACACCAAGGCGAATTGAGCAAGGTTTTGCGGAACCTTCGCTGCCATGTCTCGTAGACTTGCGTCGCCGAAGATTACGTACGCCGGCACGTCAAGTTCTCGCGCAATTTCCAATCGAAGCCGACGCAGTCGTTCGAACAATTCCGGACTGTCCGTCATCGCTGCGATAACTCGGGTCTGTCTAGATCGTTCGACGCGTTTCGGTTTCGACAGCGTCAACGACTCGCGATCTCTCAATAACCGTCGACCTTTTTCGGTCACCTTGAACGTTGGGTACTCGCCTTCGTTCTTGACAATCAAACCCTCCGATTCCAACATGCCCGCGATCTCTCTTAGTTCGTTCCGGTCGTAATCTTTGACGATGCCGTAGACGCTGAGAGAATCGTGTTCGGAATCGAGAACTTTCTTGCTTCTGCTGCCGAGCAACACTGCGTTGACGTGGGCGATCCCATACCGCTCACCGGTTCGGATGACCGCTGAAAGAATCTTCTGCGTGATGACCGTCGCGTCGAATTGTTCACGTGGAGCCGTGCAGACGTCACATCCTCCACAATTGTTCTGTTTTTCGCCTTGTGAAACAGTGTCATCACCAAAGTATTCGAGTAGGTATCGTCTACGACACGTAGTCAGTTGGCTGAATTCGATAACGTTGTTAAGCTGATCTTGTGATTTTTTACGTTCAATTTGGTCATCAATCTTATTGATGAAGAATTCCTGCTTCGACTTGTCACCATACGAGTACAAAAGTACGCAGTCGCTCGGCAATCCGTCTCGGCCCGCGCGCCCGGTCTCTTGGTAATAGGCCTCCAACGACTTAGGAAGAGAGTAGTGGACCACTAGCCGGACGTCAGGTTTGTCGATACCCATTCCAAACGCGATCGTCGCTACGACTATCGTGAATTCGCCGGTAATGAATCCCTCTTGCGTCCTTCGGCGAGCCTCCGAATCCATGCCAGCGTGGTACGGCTTGGCCGCGAATCCCAATTGCCGTAGGTCGACCGCAATCTCCTCGGTCTCCTTGCGTGAGAAGCAGTAGATAATCGCCGATTGGCCCCGGCGAACCTCCAACAATTCGACAATCTGTCCGAACGCGTTCTGTTTCGTTCGGATCTCATACGCAAGATTCTCGCGGTTAAAACTCGCAACGAAACGCTTCGGTGAATTCAAACCTAGCTGCGTGACGATATCGTCTCGAACCCGGTGGGTTGCCGTCGCGGTGAGGGCGATAAACGGCACCTCCGGCATACTACGTCGTAACGCTCCTAGCCCACGGTAGTCCGGCCGGAAGTCATGACCCCACTCCGAGATGCAGTGCGCTTCATCGACGGCAACCTGGCTCACCTTGAGTTGTTTCAGAAAGTTCTGAAAGCCTTCCAGCGCCAGTCGTTCGGGTGAAACGTAGAGAATCTTCAATTCACCTCGGAGCGCCTCACCTCGGATGCGTGTCGTCTCTCCGTAAGATTGGGAGCTATTGATGAACTCGGCTTTGATGCCGATTGCCTTCAATCCATCGACTTGGTCTTTCATCAATGCGATCAACGGCGAAACCACGAGCGTGATGCCCTCGAAACGCAACGCAGGAAGCTGATAGCAGAGAGACTTTCCGCCTCCAGTAGGCATGATCACCAATGAATCGTGCCCAGCGCGGACGTTCGAGATGATGTCCTCTTGGAGCGGTCGGAACTGGTCGTAGCCGAAATATTGTTTCAGGAGGTCAAGCATAGCGAGTGGTGGAATCAGATCCAAATCTGTGCATTACGACATTGTCGCCGACGTACCCGAATTCGTAATTGCCGAATGGCGAGAATCGGGATAATTACTCACGATAACGTTCAAGAAGCCGTTTGGCGATCACGAGTTTCTGCATCTCGTTGGTGCCTTCGCCGATGATCATCAGCGGTGCGTCGCGATAGTAGCGCTCTATGGGCAACTCCTTGGTGTAACCGGCGCCCCCGTGTATTCTCATGGCATCCATCGCTACCTCACCGCAGATCTCGCTGGCGTATAGTTTCGCCATACCTGCGGCCAAGTCGACGCGTTCTCCAGCATCCTTCTTACGAGCGGCGCTCATCGTTAAGAGTCTCGCCGCCTCGATCTTTGTGCCCATCTCGGCGAGTTTGAGTTGGATGGCCTGATGGTCAGCTATCGGCACGCCGAATGATCGGCGGCGTTGCGCGTATGAAATCGCAGCTTCAAACGCGGCCGTTGCCACCCCGACGGCTCTAGCTGCGACGTTGACGCGTCCCGATTCCAACCCACTCATCACCTGATGGAACCCTCTACCTTCTTCGCCACCGATTAAATCCTCCGCGCCAACACGGCAACCGTCAAAGATCAATTCACCAGTATCGACACCACGGTATCCCAACTTGTCGATGTGCTGGCCGACCGAGAGCCCGGGGTTGGGTTTCTGAACGATGAAGCAACTCATGCCACGGTACGGAGGATCTGCATCGAGGTCGGTCTTTGCTAATACTGCGTAGGCGTTGCCGTTCTCGGCGTTGGTGATGAACATCTTTCGACCGTTCAACACATACTCCTCACCGTCTCTTGTAGCCGTGGTGTGGATGCCTTGGACATCGCTACCTGCTTCAGGTTCTGTGAGTCCTAATCCTCCACGGATCTCGCCAGTGGCCATTCCCGGCAAGATGCGGTATTTCTGATCTTCGGTGCCGTGTTCCGCGATTATCGCCGACATCAAGAGATGGGTGCCGATGGGACCGCATACCGACATCCAACCCTTGCTCAACTCCTCAAAGACGATTGCTAGCGTCACATGATCCAACCCGAGACCGCCATACTCCTCGGGGATGGTGATACCGAATAGTCCCAACTCTCGCATCGTGTCGACGAGTTCGGTAGGGTAGATGTCTTCATGGTCGTATCGCGACGCGACAGGTTCGACATCCCGACGCACGAAATCACGGACGAGGTCGACGATCTGCGAACGAGCTTCTTCAGAGATTGAAGGCATATCTATGAGCATATCCGTCGGAATCGATGGGTATGCTTGGCAGGTGTTGATGACAGCTAGTCGTCGATCGCAAAACTGCCCATTGTGACGTTTCCGGTGATTATTAGGTGAGACGGATCAGAAGTGGGACCCATGCGAGAGCGCTTGTCTTCGGATTCGCCCATCGTGACATCGGTTTCGATGGCAACGCCCCATTCAGATGGAACCCGTATATTCAATCCGGCCATCGTGAGCGAAACGTCTAATGTCGCGGGCCGATTCACGATGGATGCATCCCGGAGGTCTAGATTAGCGTTGCCCAACGTTACATTCACAGTGCCTCCGGTGAAATCGCTTGAGTCTACCCGTTCATTAGCCTCACCCAAGGTGCAAGAAATGGCAACGGATCCTTCGCTTGTGGTAGTCGTATTCGTATGAGTGGTAGTCGAACCTCCGCTGACCTTGTGCTCGCGCTTTCGTGACCGGCGGCGCGAACCACCGAAGATGATAGCCACGCCGACAACGATCAGAATTACGGGCCAATACTGGTAGACGTCAACATTAAGATTGCTAAGCAACAGGAACAGGCCGACTACGATCAGCACGATCGGGAAGAAGACCCGCCGGAATCTTTTGACTATCAAGGTTCCGATGCCGAACCCGATGAATGCGATCGAAGCGACCCACCCGATAATCTCCCCGATGTCGATGTTGAGGACATTGAGACTATCGAGGAGAAAAATCGCTCCTAGTGCGATCACGATCAGGCCGGCAATAATCCGGCCTGATCCGTGTTTTGAATCCATGTGACGCTTTGTTTTCAGTTCATCGCGCGCTCGGCCGCGGCGTTGACTGCACGGGCGGTGTAGACCTGCGTCATGGCTTCGCGGTATTCAGCGGATGCGTGAACATCGTCGTTGAACAGCCCCGCAATTTCCGCTCCGCCACGTTGCGCGGCGCGGTTGACAACGCTCTCGTTAAGTTCTTTTCCAACCAAGATCCGCTCGGCACGTCGGGATCGAACCGCATGTGGGCCAGCCCCGGTAATACCGATGCGCGCGGAAGTGCAGATGCCTCCGTCGTCAATTGTCAATGAGGCGGCGACGCCAACGATTGCGTAATGGGATGCTTTGTTGGCCAATTTCACGTACGCGTCTCCGCTACCGGCACCTTGAGCCGGGACGGTTACGCCCGTCAGAATCTCGTTGGGCCGGAGCGCAGTCTCGAGATAGCCACGGAAGAATCGGTCGCTCGCGATTGTGCGCTGAGAGCGCGCCGACGCAGCGTGGATTTCAAATCCAAGTGCGACTGCGACTGCGGGCAGGTCGCCTGCGGGATCGGCATGCGCCAGTGAACCACCGATGGTTCCCCAGTTCCGTACCTGTGTATCGGCAACTTGCGAAGCCGCTTCGGCAATCGAGCTGGCATTCGAGTTGATGACGTCGGATGTGATCAACTCGTAGTAAGTCGTCATCGATCCGATCGTGATGCTGCCGTCATCATTCGCGGTAATGCCCTTGAGACCCTCGACGTTGCGCAGGTCAACGATAGCCTGCGGCGACGCGATTCGAAGCTTCATCATCGGGATCAGCGAATGACCACCGGCCAACACCTTGGCATCGCCACGATACCTTAAAAGTGCTTGCGACGCCTCGCGCACCGTTGTGGGTGCGTGGTATGCGAAAGGATCAGTTACTCCAGTTGTCATGTTCAGTTACCCCTTCTCGCTGCTGCCGAACGTCGGGCTCGACGTGCCTCTTTTGCGTCCTGAATAGTTCGCCACATCTTCTCTGCGCTCAACGGCATATTCAGGTGAGTCACGCCCAGGTGCTTAAGCGCGTCAACTGCGGCGTTCACCACCGCGGGCGATGCCGCGATCGTGCCGGTTTCACCAGCACCTTTGGCACCAAGTGAGTTGACGGTTGTCGGAGTGACTGTGCGACCGGTCTCGAAGTTCGGGAAGTCCTCTGCCGTCGGAACCGCGTAGTCCATCATGCTTCCGGTCATCAACTGGCCGTCGTCGGAATAGACTGCACACTCTTGGAGAGCCTGCCCAACACCTTGAGCGATGCCGCCGTGAACCATGCCGTCGACAATCATCGGATTGATGACATTGCCGACATCGTCGATGGCCACGTAGCGAGCGAGCTTCGTCTCGCCGGTCATCTCGTCGATCTCGATGACTGCGACGTGTGTGCCGAACGGCCAGGTGAAGTTCTGGGGGTCGAAGAAGCTGACGGCTTCTAGGCCAGGTTCAAGCCCATCGGGCAGGTTTTTAGCCCAGTAGGCACCAAGTGCGACGTCACCCCAAGGGATCTCGCGCTCTTGGATGTCCTCAACGTAGAACGTGCCGTTTTCGAAGCTAACCTGCTTCGAATCGACGCCCATTTCATGGGCCGCAATCTGCTTGGCCTTGTCTATGACCTTGTCTAGGCTCATCATCAAGGCTTCACCGCCGACTGCCAATGATCGGCTACCGAAGGTGCCGGTGCCGAACTGGTGTCGTTCAGTGTCGCCGTGTACGACTTCCACGTTCTCCATCGGGATGCCGAGGCGCGACGATGTTATCTGTGCCAACGTTGTTTCGTGGCCCTGTCCGTGCGGTGACGTTCCAGTGAAAACGGTCACGGTTCCGGTCGGGTGGACACGAACCGTGCTCGATTCCCACAAGCCAGCACCGGCACCCAAAGCGCCGGCAACTGCTGATGGTGCCATTCCGCAGATCTCGATGTAGGTCGAGAATCCGACGCCGAGCAGTTTGCCTTCACGGCGCGCTGCGCGTTGTTCGGCGCGGAATGCCTGGTAGTCAAATTTGTCAAGGGCAGCGGCTAGCGCGCCTTGGTAGTTTCCAGAGTCGTAAGTGACACCGATGGGCATGTCGTGACCGCGTTTGAAGGGGCGGACGAAGTTGCGACGGCGAACTCCTAGAACATCTCGCCCGATCTCGTGGGCGTAACGTTCCATCATTCGCTCGACGACGTAGGTTGCCTCAGGGCGTCCTGCGCCACGATAAGCGTCGACGGGGGTCGTGTTGGTGAATACTCCCTTGACCGTGCACGAGAGGTTCTCGAACTTGTAACATCCGCCCAGCATCAAGCCGAACAAGATGGTCGGGATCGCCGGTGCGAAGGTCGAAAGGTAACCGCCCAGATTGGCGTAGACGTGGACCTTGAGTCCGGTAACGATGCCGTCGCTGGTGCCACAAATCTCGGCATCGGCGATGTGGTCGCGACCGTGAGTGGTGGCGACGTAGTTCTCGGTCCGACTCTCGATCCATTTGACCGGTCGTTCGAGCTGCTTCGCGACGATGCCGCAGATGACCTCTTCAGCGTATAGATAAAGCTTGCACCCGAATCCTCCGCCAACATCTGGGGCAACGACCCGAACTTTGTGTTCAGGATGACCGGTGACGAGCGAAAACAAGAGGCGGACAAGGTGCGGTATCTGGGTTGATGTCCAGATCGTCAACTGGTCGGTCCCGCCGTTGTAGTCGGCCATGATGCCGCGCGCTTCCATGGGGTTGGGGATCAACCGTTGATTGATGATTCGTTCGGAGACGACAACGTCGGCCTCCGCAGCGGCGGCTTCGTAATCGCCGGCGCCTACTGACCAGTCAAAAGCCAAGTTGCCGGGCGCATCGTCGTGGACTATTGGTGCACCGTCAGCGGTGGCCTTTTCGGCGTCCGTAACGGCGTCCAGGGGTTCGTAATCAACTTCTACGAGTGCAACCGCGTCTGAGGCTGCAGCCGGTGAATTCGCTACGACGGCGGCTACTGCGTCACCAACGTAACGGACTTTTTCGAAAGCCAACGGAGGGTGCTCGGGCGCCTTCATCCCAGCCGTCTCTTCGTCGAGCAACCAACCTGCGGGCAGGCTGCCGAGTTGTTCGGCGAGGTCTGCTCCGGTGAACACCGAAACCACGCCATCAGCATTTGCTGCGGCCGAGACATCGATGCGGTTTATCTTGGCGTGACCGTATGGACTGCGAACGAGCGCCAAGTGGAGCAGTCCGGGTAGACGAAGATCGTCAACATATTGGCCTCTACCGGTGATCAGCGCATGATCTTCAACGCGCTTGACCTCCTGGCCAATGAGAGTTTCAGTTGTCATTTCTACTCACCTCCCGATGTTGCGGCTGCATGTTGAACCGCGGCGACGATGTTGTGGTAACCGGTGCATCGGCAAAGATTGCCTCGTAGCCCGCTTCGGATTTCTTCTTCAGTTGGTGATGGATTGCGTTCCAGGATCTGTACTGCGGTGATCATCATGCCGGGAGTGCAGAATCCGCACTGCAGACCGTGCTTTTCGCGGAATGCTTCTTGGATCGGATGCAACTCGCCATTCGATGCCAATCCCTCGACCGTGGTCACGCTGCATCCGTCGGCTTGGACGGCGAACATTGTGCACGACTTGGTCGCATTTCCATCGACGAGAACGGTGCAGGCGCCGCAACTGCTGGTGTCGCAACCCACGTGCGTGCCGGTGAGATCTAACTCGTCTCTTAGCACCTGCGACAGCAACGCTCGTGGCGGCACTTGCAGGCGGTGCGCCGACCCGTTGATCGTTATCGTCACTTCTGCATTCATGGACATCTCCCTAGGGTTAAGATGGACTGTGGAAACTGACGCAAGTTTATCCGAAAAACTTCGACGCGAATCAGCGTGAGACGATTTCCGAGGGGAAGAATCGTGAAAATTAGCGGTGAATTCACTGTCAACGCGCCTCGAGACAAGGTTTGGGAAACGCTAAACGACGTTGGAGCGCTGGGTTCGATGATCCCGGGTGCAAAAGGGTTGACGGAGGTAGGTCCCGACGAGTACACCGCTTCGATGGACCTCGGTATCGGTCCGATACGGACGAGCTTCACGGGCAAGGTGCGGATTTCGGAGCGGGATGAGCCCAACTCGTACATGCTTCAGGTTGAAGGAAATTCGCGGCATGGTTGGATGAACGGCACGGGCAAAGTCGAACTTGAGGAAGCATCGCCAAGTACGACGTTGATTCGTGCGGACGGCGACCTCAATGTCGGCGGGATGATCGCACGCGTGGGGCAGCGGATGCTGCCGGGCATCTCGAAGCAGATGATGCAGACGTTCTTCTCAAACGTTGAACGCCACGCCAAGAACCGTTAGGTTCAGAGCTTGTTGCCGTCGGCGTCGTAGGTGAAACCCATTTCATCGACGGTTCGACCTGAATCGATGGTGTAGCCGGCGCTTGCAATCTCGAGACGGTTGCCGTCGGGATCATCGACGAAGAAGTAGCGCTGACCGTTCGCACGTTCGCCTGGGCCGGAGGTGATCTCGATACCGGCGGCTTTCACGGTTTTGAGCGCCGCGTCGAGGTCATCGACTTGTAGAGCGACGTGGTAGCCGGCAGAGACTCCATCTCTGGGTTCGATAAGGTGAACCATCGCACCGTCTTCCGCTCGCGTCCAAACGAGGGGGTTGCCTTCGATTTCGTGGGGAATTACTTGGAGTCCGATGAGGTCGCGGTAAAAAGCGATGGAAGCTCCGCGATCGTCGGTTGGGATACCGACGTGGTTGATCTTTTCTATTTTGAAGCCGCCCATTTTACGCACCGTCTTTCAGCTGGACTATGAGTTCGATCTCGACCGCGATGTTGTTGGGGAGGCTGCCCATGCCGACTGCGGATCGGGCGTGCTTGCCGTTGACTTCGCCAAAGACCGCGACCATGAGGTCTGAGAAGCCGTTGATGACGGCGGGTTGCTGGTCGAAATCGGGTGAACCATTGACCATTCCGAGGGCTTTGACGCAGCGTTCGACACCGTCGAGGCTGCCGATTTCGCGCTGAATGGAGGCAAGCAGCTGGATACCGACGAGTTTTGCGGCTTCGTATCCCTCTTCGACCGAAAGGTCGGCTCCGAGTTTGCCAGTGATCATGTCGGGGGAGCTTCCGCGCCGGGGTCCGTGCCCCGAGAGAAATAGTAGGTTGCCTACCCGAACCGCCGGGACGTAGTTGGCAATCGGGTTTGACGGTGACGAGAGGTCGATGCCGAGTTCTTCGATTCGAGCTTCAGCTGACACGGTAGGGACTCCATTCTTCAAATGCGTTGAGAGCTTGCTGGTTAGCAACTCAATATTAACGCGCTTCAAGTATTCGGAAGCGCGTTTCTACTATCGAATCCGAACCATCGAACCCGAATTCAGGGTTGCCTGCCCAGAACCGCTTCGCAAGCGGCGATGGTTTGGACGTTGTTATTGGGGTCGATTTCTCCTCCGGCCCCGTCTAGGTGGCCCATTGCCCATTCCGCTGCGTTTTTGGCGTTGCGCGGCGTGGGGTCCTCCAAGAAAGTTTCGCAGGGGTTTCCTTCATTGAAACCCCCGAATCTGGTCACGGTCGGTGCCTGTTTGAAACCTTCGGCCTGAGTGACAGTGGGCGCTTGCTCAAAGCCTTCGAACTTTTCGGCGGTTGGTGCTTGTTTGAAGCCGTCGAATTGCGTTGTGGTCGGTGCAGCGGTGATGGTCGGTGCGGATTCGACCGTGGGTGCACGCGCGATGGTGGGGACGGGTCGGAATTCGGGGTTGTAATCGGCGACTTCCAGATCCTCGCAAGCCAACAATAAGCATCCAAGCCCGAGGATCGAGCAGGCGAGCACGATGAATTTGAACGTTGAGGCCGATTCGGCCATGTTGATTGCCAATGGTTGAAGTCGAGTTTCTAAGAAAACAGCGTATCAACTGCGACGCGCGTGTGTTCGGAGTTGAACGGTGATGTTCGCGCTCCGGTTGCCCCGCACCCGGACGACGTTTGGGTAGCTTTTGATCAATCGTGCGAACTGGGTGTATCCGAGCCGCTTAACGCTGAAATCGGGCTTCATTTTCCGCATGGTCTGATACAGCTTCGCCGCGGAGACGGTGCCGCGTTCGTCAACTGACGCGGCCATGGCTCGGTAAAGAAGCTCCTGAACCTCGGTGCGGACATTTCGGTTCATGCGTTTTCGAGCGACTTTGACAACCGTTCGTTTGGGTTTACGTCTTGGGTCACGGTCGTAGATCGAACGGATTTCTGGTTCGAGAACTTGGTTGATGGGAATGAATCGGTCGGAATGTCGCTCAATTCGGGCGTGGTTGGTAGAGGTGTCGCCGGCGACGATGACACGTTTACCCAGTTCGCGCAACCGATCGTAAAGTGGCAGGAAGTCTTGATCTGAGGAGACGACCGCGAACGCGTCGACATCGAGATCTGGGTTGTGGAGGATCTCGATGGCTTCGATGACGATACGGACGTCGGCCATATTGTTTCCGGGCACGAAGTTGGGTTGATGCACCAACTCAACACCCATGTCCCGCATTCCGTTTTGAACCAATTTGATGGCCCGAAACCAGTCGCCGACAGCCCGCTTGAGCACGACGTTACCGTCCATTTCGAGGATGTCGATCAGTTCGTTGATAGATGCGAGATTATTGATGTTCTCGGCGTCGATGATGACGGCGATGTTGGGTTTTTGGACCAATGTCAAAAGCGCTCCTTAATTTGTTTTTATACACATATACTACAACATCGCGGCAACTGGGCTGCGATGTGACTAAACGAGGAGGGATCGACAACGGAGGTCAGCGGAATGGGGCGAGTTCGCCACCTCACCCACTCGCCGAAATATTCGGATTCGGCTCGGTCATGCTGAAGGGGTCGAGAGCTTCATCCAACGCTGCTTCGTCGAGATCCGTTCGGCGGAGGGCCACTTGGCGTATGGTTTCGCCGGTTTCGGAGGCTTCGTGGGCGATGGCGGCCGCGGCGTCGTAGCCGACTATCGGGGCTAGGGCGGTGCAGATGGCTAGGCCTTGGGCGACCATCGAGGGGCCAGTTTCGGTTGCTTGGATGCCGGATACGCATTGGCGTTGGAGGTTGGTGCAGGTTGCGGCTAGGAGGTCGATTGATTCGAGGAGGTTGTGCGCGGCGACGGGCATCATTACGTTGAGTTCGAAGTTGCCGGACTGTCCGGCGATGGCGATGGTGGTGTCGTTGCCGATGACCTGGGCGCAGACCATGGTGGCGGACTCCGCGATGACGGGGTTGACCTTGCCGGGCATGATGGAGCTACCCGGCTGGACCTCGGGAAGTGCTATCTCGCCGATGCCGGCGCGTGGACCGGAGCCTAGCCATCGCAGGTCGTTGCAAATCTTCATCAAGCTAACAGCGAAGGTCTTTAGCGCGCCGGAGGCGCTGACCACGGCGTCGATGGTGCTCTGTGATTGGAAATGGTTGTCGGTCTCGGAGAAGGGAATCCCGGTTCGCTCACCGAGTTTGGCGATGACGCGTTCGGCAAATTCGGGGTGCATACCGATGCCGGTTCCCACGGCTGTTCCACCGAGGGGGAGGACGGCGAGTTCGTCGAGGGCGCGCTGGACGCGCTGACGACCGTATTCGAGTTGCCCGGCGTAGCCCAAGAACTCCTGTCCGAGTCGGATCGGTGTGGCGTCTTGGAGATGAGTGCGGCCAGTCTTGACGACGTTCCAAAAGTCTTTCGACTTTTCTCTTAAACCATCTTCCAACTCTTGCATGGCAGGTAGGAGCGAGTCCGCGATTGCGACCGCGGCCGCGACTTGGATGGAGGTCGGGATGACGTCGTTGGAGGACTGACCCTTGTTCACATGGTCGTTTGGATGAACGGGATCACGGGAACCGAGTTCGCCGCCAAGCGCCTCGATGGCGACGTTTGAGATGACCTCATTGGCGTTCATGTTGGTCGACGTGCCGGAGCCAGTCTGGAAGATGTCGACCACGAATGCATCGTCAAACTCGCCGTCGATGACCCGTTGCGCAGCGGCAACGATAGCGGCGGAGCGTTCGGCGTCGAGGGCATCGAGATCGAGATTGACCTCAGCGGCACACTGCTTGACCTGTCCGATGGCACGGATGAAGGAGCGACTGAAACGGAGATCGCTGATGGGGAAGTTCAATTCGGCGCGGCGCGTGTTGGCGCCGTAGTAGGCGTTTGCGGGGACGTCGAGGACGCCCATGGAGTCGCGTTCGGAGCGGAAGGGATTGGGGGATTGGGACATGGGGATTCTTGTGTGTTTTTACTGCGATTCTTGGATGGTTACGTCGCCGTTGACTTTGAATTCGACGGTACCGGTCCATGTTGGCAGGGCTTTCATTCCGAGCAGCAGGCTACCACTACCCAAATCTAAGGCCTCCATTTCTCGGATCTCGCCACCAATCAGCACTTCAATGTCATAGACATTAACTGTTTCACTCGCTCCATTTGCGAACCTGGTGACCTGCGTGTCAGCAAGCGACTTCTTCAGGTTTTCGAGTATCGCGGTGGGAAGCGCAAGTTCTCCGTTGAAGCCGGTATCGAATTTTACTTCGAACCTTCCGAATTCCCCAGTCTGACAACGGAGGTCGATGCTGATTATGGGTTGGAGTTCGGCGTTTACTCTGCCGCGGATCATTCGACAGTACCTGACAACACTGTCGAAGGCAACGGTACGTAATAGACATAGTCGAAACCTACGCGGGCGGTGTAGGTTACCGGTTTGTCGCATTTTCTGCGCAGTTGCTGACGCGCGCTGCTTGCGTTCATGGCCACCGCGTACTTGAGGGTGTAGCCGTCAATGACAACGATGTCGCCTTTGTGATCATCGATGAGTTGGTCGAGGAGTTCGTCTTCGTAGAATCGCTTGGCGCGTTCGACGAAGCGCTTTTTCTCTTCGACTGGTAGTCCATGTTGTGTTGGCATTTGGTAGCCCCTCGCGGTAGCATTCGGCGCGTCATGTTGATCGTGGCATACGCCTATTTTGCCACATAATTGCGAGAAATACAACGGTGAACCCGTGCGGAGAGGGCAGGTTTGAAACCTGCCTCTACCAGATCATCTGCTTGCGGCGCAACAGGGGGGCGATACGGCTAGTCGTTGGCGTGGCGTTCGTCGTAGTCTTTGAAGGCCTGCTCTGCGGCGTTCAGGGCGTTGACACATGCGGGGTAGCCGCCGTAGAAGAGCATCTGGGTGATGAGTTCGACGATCTGCTCTTTGGTCCAGCCGTAGTTGAGAGCGCCGGTGATGTGTCCGGGCAGCTGGTTGGGCTTGTCGAGGGCGATGAGTGCGGCGACGGTGCAGATGCTCCGAATGTTGCCGGGTAGGGTCTCGCGCTGGTAGATGTGCCCAAAGAGGGTTGCGTTGATGAGATCGAAGGCATCGTCGGTAACGCCGTCGGTGACCGGGTTTGGCTGTGGTGCGCCGTCGTAGTACCAGTCACGCCATTCTTTGGACTTGGCTAGGAGGTCTTCGTAGTTGTGCATGGGGGTGGGGCCTTTCTTGCGGCGGGTGTGGGCGCGATTCTTTGGGCGCGTGGGATTCAATTTTGGCATAGGGGGACGCTGGATCGGGAAGTGATGCCTAAGTGAGGCAGTGCTTCAGCAACCTAGCGGTACCAGCTACTGCGGCGGCGTGACCGGCGAGTTTGACGTGATCGGCGCGTTTGGCGTGATCGACGTTCCTGCGAATTCATGTAGGCATAGATTCCTAGCAATAACAACGTAGTCACTAACAGAGTAAAGACGATGACACCGATCGTTCTGAAAACATCAATGACGGATTGTGCGGTTCTTAAACCTGTGATGTAACCACCCAAACCTCCCGCTACCGTTGCTACCACCGAAGCCACCGCAATGGTGATCAAAGTGTTGCGGACATCACCCTCAATTGGTCTGTACAGCATTCTCCATGTTGCGATTCGCCCAAATAGACTGTGCAGAATAACACGGGCCATAAAACCAATGGCCACCAATATGGCCACGCAAATTGCTATGCCTAGGCGAGCGAATCCGTCGACTTGGGGTTCCGCGGCTCGGAAACCAAGCACGTAACCGCTCACGACCGCGAGGGCTAAGACGACCACGAACCAAGCCAACGCCTTGTTCATGTCTACCCCTCGAATTCGTCGGAACTGATCACTGCGATACTGGTAGCGACGATTGTTACCGTTCGAGACAAAAGGTTTGCTTCGCTGACCATCATGTCTGGGATCGAAATTCTCGGCTTCGTGTACTGTTTGAATGCCGTTGTCGGTTTCGACATCTGTTGAATGTCGTTGTCGCTCTACACGATCGGAGTAAGGTTTGTATCGGATAAACGGTTCTGGCTTTCGCTGACCATCATGTCTGGGATCGAAATTCTCGGCTTCGTGTACTGTTTGAATGCCGTTGTCGGCTTCGACCTCTATTGAATGTCGTTGTCGCTCTACACGATCGGAGTCAGGTTTATGTCGGATGAACGGTTCTGGCTCCAACCCGGTGTAGTCTTTGAAACGTCGTGACCTTTGATCGCGCCAAGATTTCAGTGCCGCTTCGAATTTTACGGCAGCGCGCCGCGTGGTCAACGGACCTGAATTCCAAGCAGGTTGGGGATTGGAATTCATGGTCGTTGGGTCACCGCGCAAATGTTCATTAATTCGTTGGTGTAAACGGGCGGTGTGTCCTACGTAATGTCCGAAGTCAGTTTCAAGCACGTATACAAAGTATTTGCGGCCGGGTATCGAGGCATCGCGATCATCTTGATCGGGACCCAAATCTTCGGGTTCGTAGTATGTGCTATTTCCCATGCCGTTCGCTGAGGGTGTCTTTCGTCGTCAATTCGGGATCGGCCCGACGGATGATGCTAGATTCATAGTAGATCAGAAAGAGGAGATTACCAGATCTGTGATCAAACCTACTGAAGTAAAGGCACTCGGAGGCGACCGGATTTGGATCGAATTCGAGGATGGCGTGCAAGGCGTCGTCGACCTTTCCGCTTATGCTGGGCGTGGTGTGTGGGAGGCATGGGCTTGGCGGAGTGACCTGTTCTAGAATCTGTGGTATGAAGGTTTGCAGATCAACGATGGATGAAGGTTAGGCAAGTGTAGCTGTGGCGATGCAGACTGAGAAAGCACGGTACGTAGAACGTGCCAAGAAGATTTACAAGGATGAGCTTCTTCCTCGGTATCTCGACACGCATAAGGGCGCATACATCGTGATTGATGGTCGTATCGGGGATCATGAGATCGCTGAGGGTTGGGATAGCCACGTTTTTCAGCGGCTGAAGCGGAGGCGGCCCGATGCGATCACGTTCAGCATAAGAGTGGGTATGGGCGCGGCTGGCGACAATTTCAGCGGCTGGAGTGCTGTTTAATCTTGGCGTCGAATATCCGGTTAGGTAGCTATGCTAGATTCATACTGAAACATAAGAGAAAGTTGCAAGTACATTGATCAAACCTACTCAAGTGAAGCCGCTTGACGGCTACCGGATTTGGATCGAATTCGAAGATGGTGTGCAAGGTGTGGTGGATCTTTCCGCTTATGCTGGGCGTGGCGTTTGGAAGGCGTGGGAAGATCGGTCGTTGTTTGAGAGCGTGAATATTACGTCGTACCGGGCAATAGGTTGGGGCGACACAGACGTCTTGGATATGTGTTCGGATTGGGCTTACATGCAGGTGACAGACACGACTGTTGATGACACGCGCCAAGAGTTAGCTCATGTCTGAACTCTGTCGCTTCCACGGCATAGTTATCCGAATATTCGCTCCAGATCACCCGCCACCGCATTTTCACGCTGTTTACGCGGAGTATGAGGCTCAGGTCGATATTCGATCACTTGAGATTCTCGAGGGGCACTTACCATCTCGATCGCGAAGATTGGTTCTTGAGTGGGCGTCGATGCACCAAGAGGAATTGGTTCAAGCCTGGGATCGTTGCAGTAGCGGCATGAATCCGGGCAAAATCGCACCATTGAGTTGAACTAACCAGACGCAACTCATCCTCATTACGCCGTTTCAAACCGTTGGCACAGTCTTTCGGCGACTTTGGCACCCATCTCTGGGCAATGCCTCAACAATAGTTCCGGGTCATCGATGTCGCAGATACGGACTTGATGCTGCGTACGCAAGTGCTTGACCGTGCCAGCTAGTTCAGGCATGTATTGCTCAACCAGCGATTTGGCTTCGACGTAGTGGGGTAGTGTGTTGGGGATGTCTTGGATGATGGTGTTTTGGTACCAGGTAGCTAGACCTTCTTCGAGATAGTTGGATGGTCGGCCTTCGCGTTCGGTGTTCCAAGGGTCAATCAGATGCATACATTCGTGGGCTAGTTGCCAGATGGCTAGGTTGGCGTCGTTTTGGGCGGCTTCGGTAAGGCGGATGGTGATGTGGGTTGGGTCTTGGTCGGTTTCGTGGCCAGGGTAGCCGGTTTTGAGGAACCAGATGTGGGGGCTGGCGTTAGGGGTTGTGTCGAATTCGAGGCCAGTGTAGGTGAATTTGGGGTCGCGCGGGCCGAGGAGGCGTTCGAGTTCGGCGATGAAAACGCTGGTAAGTTGGGCGAGGGTTAGGGAGTAGGTGTCGTCTGAAATTCGAGAGGTGGTGAAGGGGGAGATGGAGATTGTCATTGGTGGTTTCCCTGTGGTGGTTTCCCTTGGGGCGTTGCTTCGAATCCACGCGAGTTTAGGGGTTACTATCGGGGTTTGCGTGGTCTGTGCCCCCTTTGTCCCGTTGGGACATTTCCCCCGCAAGCGGGGGAAACCGTAGAGCTAACGCCGATACCGCGGAATACTCCGAAGATACCTGCGCGACAGGAGTATTGTGCCGCCTGTTAGCACGAATCCTACGATCGCAATTGCCAGGACGGCGATGTCGGTGCCGATTTGGGTGGCCAGCCAGCCGACGTGGAGGGCTCCGATGGGGCCGGAGCCGATGGCTACTGCGAGGACGCCGAGGACGCGGCCTCGCATCTCGGGTCGGGTCGACGAAACGACGATGATGGATTGCATTGCGCCGAAGCCGGACATGCCGAAGCCGCCGACGAAGAGGAGAGGGATGGCGAGCCAGTAGTAGGGCGTAAGTGCGAATGCCGCGATGATGCAGAGGAAGCTGAGGGAGGCGTAAGTGTAGACGCGGGTGTAGTGTCGGGGTTGGGCGACGGCGGCGATGGTGAGGGCGCCGAAGGTGGCTCCCAGTCCTTCTATGCTGAGCAACAGTCCGACGAGAACGGGGTCGACCATCAGTTTTTCAGCTCCGAGCACCGGGACCATCTGTTGGTAGGGGAAGGCGAACAGATTCATCGTTATGGTGATGATGATGGTGACGAGCAGCACTGAGTCGCCGGCGATATGCTTTACGCCGGTTCGGAGGTCGAAGTTGCTGCTGGATGCGGGCGTGCGAACGTCGGAAGTCGGCGGTTTGCGAATGACGAGCATCGAGACGGCAACCATCGAAGCGACTAAGAAGAGGCCGCATCCGAGGAAGTAGACGGCTTGCATGCCGATTTGTTGGAGGAACGCTCCGCCGACGAGCGGGCCTATGACGCGGGAGAAGTTGGACGACGCCATGTCGACGCCGAATGCTGAGGAGACGCGATCGGCGGGCACGGCGTCGGCGATCATGGCGCGCCTCACCGGAAAGTCCGTAGCCCATACGACTCCGGCGATGAAGGCTCCCGCGGAGACGTGCCAAAGTTCGATGCGGTCAGTGAGGACTAGGAAGCCGAGGAGGAGGTAAACGCCTGAAAGTGTGATGTTGGCGATGGCGAGTATGGCTCGTCGGTTGACGCGGTCGGCGAGGGCACCGATGAATGCGCCGAGGAACAGCATCGGTGCCATGCGGAGGAATCCAACGAAACCGACGAGGAAGGCGTCCTGGGTGAGGTCGTAAACGTAGACACCGAGGGCGACGGTCTCGAGCCATCGCATGGTGTTGTTGGAGATGCCGATGCCCCAGAGTCGGGCGTAGTCGGCGTCAAGTACGACCTTGAATTTGGCAATCGGATTGCCGACGCCAGGGCGACGTCGTCTACGTGTCGGTCGTCTCAGTCGCGCCTCGTTCGGCGCGCCATCGCGAGTCGGCGAAGGGATTTTCAGCTGTCCCCCCTATTGGTGGCGCCACCATTAGGCAGGAACTGCGGGCGCGCGTTGCTCCAATGACCGAGGCCTTCAAGCTTTGCCGCGGCGCTCCAGTCTTGCATTCTCAAATAGTGCCGATCGAGACCGTCACTGCGTTCGCCCGGCAACGCGATACCGTTGCGGATTAAGAGGCCGTTAACCATGTTGTTGTTGACATAGACGTAGCGCAGGAGGCGTCCGAAATCATCGGTGTCTGTGGCATCGGCCTCCAAGACGACTTCACTGTTAGCGACAAGTTGCTGGTTGGCCAAGAAGCCAACGTCGTACCAAAGGCTGTTCAAGGGCAGTGGTTCGACGCCGATGTAGCGTACGGTTGCGGTTTCACCGTCGATCTCGACGATGATGGTGCGCATGTCGATTACTTCGACGACTTGAGCGGGCACGTATTCGATCCGTTGCGGTTCGTCGGAACCGAACGATCCCAAGAACGGCCCAGCGAGCCCGGCGAGGAGTCCCAAGACGATGAAGATCGAGATGATGGCGATACCGGTCTTGAGCCACCATGCGGTTTTGGGTTCGGTCTCGGTAGCCCAGCCATCGGCGACTCGGCGGTCGATACGCTCAGGTTCCTCTTCATCATCTACTTCGACTTCGTAGAAGCGATAGCGGAGATCGATTTCCTCTTCCTGCGGACCACGATCTTCATCATCCGGGTCCGGCCCCTGTAACCTTGTGCTCATCTAGTGTCGACCCGCTTAGAAACGAGAACGATTCGTATATCGCAACTTTAATTCCTGAACGGTATCTAGCACATGGGTAAAATCGCAATATGACCACCATCGCAGAACCAGTTGCGGTTCCGATCACCGCGCCGACCACTGGCGAGTTCAAGATCGAACACGAGTTCACTCCTCAAGGCGACCAGCCGGCCGCGATCGACAAGATCGTTCAGGGCATTGGTGATCAGAATTTCAAGCACCAGACGCTTTTGGGTGTGACCGGTTCCGGCAAGACCTTCACGATGGCCAGCATCGTCGAGAAGGTGCAGCGTCCTACGCTGGTTATTGCTCACAACAAGACGCTTGCGGCGCAGTTGGCGACGGAGTTTCAGACGTATTTCCCCAATAATTCCGTGCAGTATTTCGTGTCGTACTACGACTACTACCAGCCGGAGGCTTATATTCCTCGGTCAGACACCTATATCGAGAAAGAGACGGACATTAACGAAGAGATCGACCGACTACGGCACGCGGCGACACGTTCTCTAATGACGCGGCGAGACACGTTGATCGTCGCTAGCGTGTCGTGTATCTATGGTTTGGGTTCGCCGCAGGAGTATAACCAGATCACATTGCGTCTGCGGGTAGGGGATGAGCCGGGGTTGACGAGGGTTACTCGTCGGCTCGTGGGCATGTATTACGACCGCAACTTATTGGATTTACGGCGTGGCACCTTCCGAGTGCGTGGGGATAGTTTGGAGATCATGCCAGCGGACGAGGAGTTGGCAGTACGAATTGAGTTCTTTGGTGACGAGATCGAGCGCATCACCTTGATCGATCCGCTGACCGGCGAGATTCTCAACGAGGCCCAGGAGTACGACATTTACCCGGGCAAACACTTCATCACTCCAGAGGAGGAGTTCGCGGATGCGCTGAAGGATATTCGGACGGAGTTGGAGCAGCAGCTGGAGCTGTTTAGGAACGAGGGGAAGTTGCTGGAGGCGGAGCGACTCGAGCAACGAACTCTTTTTGATCTCGAGATGATGCACGAGACGGGCACATGTCCGGGCATCGAAAACTATTCGCGCCCGCTAGGTCGGCGCCCAGCAGGTTCCGCACCGTGGACGTTGCTGGACTACTTCCCGGAAGACTTCTTGATGTTCATCGACGAGTCGCACATGACGCTGTCGCAGATTCGTGGGATGTACCACGGCGATTACGCTCGGAAGACGAATCTCGTCGAGTACGGTTTCCGGCTGCCATCGGCGATCGACAACCGTCCGTTGACGTTCGAGGAGTTCGAGGACCGCGTCAATCAGATCGTGTATGTGTCGGCTACGCCGGGTCCGTATGAAGATGCACACGAACAGCAACGTGTCGAGCAGATCATTCGTCCCACGGGTTTGATCGACCCCGAGATTACGGTTCTGCCTACCGAGAACCAGGTCGATGACTTGATTGAACGGATTCGGGCTACAACGGCCAAGCAACAGAGAGTTTTGGTGACGACTCTGACGAAACGGATGGCGGAAGATTTGGCCGACTATCTTCGGGAGCTTGGGATTCGGGTCCACTACTTACACTCTGAGATCGATACGTTGGAGAGGACCGAGATACTGCGAGATCTACGTTTGGGTGTTTATGACGTCGTGGTTGGGATTAATCTGCTCCGGGAAGGACTTGACCTGCCGGAGGTCTCACTGGTTGCGATTTTGGATGCTGACAAAGAGGGTTATCTGAGATCGGGGACGTCGCTGATTCAGACCGTGGGGAGGGCCGCGCGACACATTGAGGGCACGGTGGTGATGTACGCGGACAGGCACACCGATTCGATGAAATTCGCGATTTCGGAGACGAATCGTCGTCGCAAACTGCAGACACAGCACAATCTTGATAACGACTTCACTCCTTACAGCATCGTCAAAGACATAAAAGACATCAATGATCGCGTACGACAATCGGAACCGACTGTGTTGTCAGATGAAGGTGAACCGTTTGGGGCCGAGATGGGGTTGCCGAAGGATGAGTTGACGCGAATAGTGAAGGATCTGGAACGGCAGATGAAGAGGGCGGCGCGGGAGTTGGAGTTCGAGACGGCGGCGCAGCTACGGGATCAGGTTATGGATCTACGGAAGTTGCTAGCGGAGGCGGGGGATTGAGGCGTTTCCAAGCCGCTTCACGATGATTGTCGTATGGCGCAATGCCACTAGGTTGTGGGTTTTGAAGCCCAGATCAATCTTGTCGCCTCGGGTCAGTTGATCGAAACGGCGTGCACGGCACCGTCGCGAACGAATTCAATACTCAGGTTGTGCTGCCTTAGTAGGGCGGTTCCCACGGCGGGTTCATCGCCGATCTGGTGTACGGGTACGTTGTGCCTAGAACTTCGCCAGTTAACCTCGCCTAGGAACAACTCTGCAGCGTCTCTTTCGGCATTTGCCAAGATGACATCATCGGTGCCTAGGCGCGTAAGCCCCAAATCGTTGACCATTCTGCGAGGAAGAGAAATGTATGCGTTGAAACCGGTATCGATCAACGCGGTAACACATATTTCTCGACCAGCTGGTCCTCGAACTATGACATCCATATAGGGGAATAGCCCGCCACCCTCTTCTTCAACAAACCCGACTATCATCGTCGCGGCCGGAAAGGCGCCGAGCCAAACCGAGTTGTGGTGATTGTGATGTGCCTAAGCGTGAACGGTTCGGGATCCGAAACTCGGTCACGCAAGCGAAGAATTCCTTCCAGCATGTCGTCGTGGAGTTCCCACTCGCCGGAGTTCGCGTCGATGGTGACGAATCGCCCTTTGTCGGAATCCGACAGTTGGTCTTTTATCCCGCCGTGGTAATACGCTTTCGCACGATCGGCGATGGCGTCAAGCTCTTCCTTGGTACGCATCATCTCATTTTTCCAAAATTCAATGGTAGGTATCCTGTCATTTTATCGGACTATTTGCCCGTATACTTGACGCAACAAATCCCGACCCAAACCGAACTCATTCCCACTATGCCCAAGATCAAATCCGGCATTTTCATCATGCCATTCCACGACCCGGCCAAGCCGCTTGCGCAGGCGTACGACGAGGACATGGAGCTAGTGATACGCGCCGACGAACTGGGTTTCGACGAGTTCTGGATCGGCGAGCACCATACGATGGCTTTTGAGAACATGCCGATGCCGGAGTTGTTCATAGCGGCGGCGATGAGGGAGACTTCGAACATTCGGATGGGGCCAGCGCCGGTTTGTATTCAACAGCATCACCCGGTGCATGTGGCGGGTCGGTTAGCGATGCTGGACAACCTCTGTAAGGGTCGTCTCGATCTGTGTTTCGGCATGGGGAGCGTGGCGACAGATTTGGAGATACTCGGAATCGAACGAGGAGATTCTCCGATGATGGTCGCGGAAGCGGTCGAGATGGTGTTGGCGCTTTGGGCGGCGGACGGCCCGATTGAGTTGCAGGGCAACTACTGGAACATCAGCATGAAGGATCATATCGACGACGTAGTCGGGCTAGGTGTCACCCACAAGCCATATCAGAAGCCGCACCCGCCGATTTCGATGCCGATCACTTCGATGAACTCAGGCACAGCCAAAGCTGCGGGGCGCAAGGGATTTCAGCCGTTCGCTCATAGTCTCATCGCAAACAACGTCGTAGCCAACATCTGGGATACCTATGAGACTGCGGCGGTCGAGGCGGGCAACGAACCCGATCGATCAGATTTCAAGATCGCGCGGGCCGTATTTCTTGCTGACAGCACCAAGGAGGCGCAAAAGAGGGCGCGCACCAATTCCGTCACTGGTGGGTTCCAATACATCTGCGACCTCATGGATCGTTCAGGGCGAGATCGGGGAATGTTCAAGCGTGACCAATCAACCCCTGACGCTGATGTTGATGTCGATTACTGGATGCGTGAGCAGATTATAGCCGGCGACCCCGACTACGCCATGGAGAGGATTCTCCAAATGACCGAGGAGACGGGTAAGTTCGGAACGCTAGTGATGATGGGTTACGACTGGGACGACAAGGATGCGTGGGTCAACAGCTTGGAGCTGTTCGCCAACGAGTTGATGCCCAAGGTCAACGTGGCGTTGACCGATTAGGCGGCTTGAATGTCTGTTTGAGCGAAGTCATCGCCTTTGAAAAGCAGAGGTTCGCCAGTCGTCTTTGCTAGGACGTACGAAAAGCAATCGCCGAAGTTGAGCCTCGCCGGGTGGTTTCCCTTGCCGAATCGGCGCCAAGCAATTCGTGCGGCCTGTGCTTGCTCGACGGATACCGGAACCAGTTCAATTTCGTATTCTTCCAAAAGGTCATCGACATCGAAATGCGACGATGATCCTGTGCGACCCTCGACGACCATAGTTGATTCGAGCAAACTAGCGACGGACATGCGACGCGGCCAACTGTCGGCAATCTTGGCCGAGAAATGGCCACTATCGGACTCCATGAACAGGATGGACGCAATCGCCGAAGAGTCAATGATCATACGGGTTCGCCAAATTCGCCATACATCTCTTCGATGATCTCGTCGGGAGATGGTCCAGGTCCCATTCTTGCGACACATCGCTCAGCGATGGAGCGAACATTCCGGAGCAACGCTTCTCGGTCGCGTTCGCGCTTAATTTGCTCGACTCGCTCTCGCAAGACGTTCGTGATGGCACCAGTCATGGTGTCATCTGTCAATTCGGCAAGTTCTCTGGCGAGATCGCAGGTTTCTTGGTTTTTGATGTTGAGAGCCATGGTTATGGATAGGGTAGACGTATCGCTATGGTTTCTACCCTACCATCATTCATGGGCGATGAATAACCATCCGATGCAGCACCCTAGATCGTGAGCAACCGGCACCGAACACAAACTTCCCGTTCGATGAGAACCTAAATCGCGTCCTCTGCAGCGCCAATCGCGGAGAGGTCCTTGCGGCTATACGATCCCAGCGACCTAAAGTTGAACTCGGTGTAGTTCTTGAGCCATTGCATGGAGATTCGTGTCGCGTCTTGGTAGCGTTTGACGGCTGCCGCGGGTGCGTTGGGGCCGAGGAGGTTGATGATGTCTTGGCCTTCGTCGGCGATTATCGACTTCAACAGGGAGAGGTCGTGGGTCGCTCCGGTGTCTTCGGCTTGGGCTTCGTGGATCACGCGCTGTGCCATTTGGGCGACTGAGATGCGAGCCGTGGCGAGGTCTTCCATGAGAGCAGGGCGGCGTCCTGGTCGACCGGCCAATCGGTCGATCCCTTTTGCGCCGCGGCCGCCAAGCCATCCTTCCACGTATTCGATGAGGGTTCGGGCGTTTTGGCGAGTGCCTTCTTGGGTGACTGGACCTTCGGGGGTCTCGATGTTTACCGGATAGTTACCCGGGTCGGCCATGTCGGGCGACGGTTCCCAACCACTGTTGCGGAGTTCCTTGAAGGGATCGCCGGCGGATTTCATGTGGTAGATGTGAGCGACCCAACCGCGCAGGAAGCCCTGTTCGGCCTCCCAGGTCTTGTCGCCGCGCACCGTGGCCGCGGCCTCTTCGTTGACCTCTTGGTCGCGATGGGGCAGGGCGGTTGCCATGCCGCCGATTGGGACGGCGTTGTGTTTCATGCAGACCGCAACTAAACGACGGAAGATGTTGGCGATGAAGGGTGTCGTCGGAACTGCGACGCCAAATCTATCGGGCCATAGGCTCCCTCGGTCGGCCATTACGTACTCGAGTAGCGACGCCTTAAGATCCCAACGGGCAGCGTTCAGCCCGGCCGCGTAGGGTCCGAGCGCGTGGAGGCTCTCCTCCATCGTCCATACCAATGGCAGAGACTCGACGAGGAGTATGCCGCGTATCGTGGCGTCTTTCAGTCCTGCAACGCGGTTCTGGATCGACGCGAAGAGGTCACGATAGAGTGCCGCTTCCTCAGGAGACTCGGTCTTGGGGATGTAAAAGTAGATTCCCTGACCTCGCTCCGCCTGGGCTTGTCCAGCGTGGTAGAGCGTCAGTAGGGACCCCAAGACGGTTGCGGACACTGGTTTACCATCCACGAGCAGATCGTGATCGTCGAGATGCAGACCTCGCTCACGGTGCATGAAGAACGGTATCTCGCCGTCCTGTATCGAGTAACGGCGGTCGCGAACTTCGTTGTAGAAGGTCAGCGAACGGTCAACTGCGCCTTTGCGGTTGCGGGCGGCAAGTAACGTGTCGTCGAGAAGATGACTCGCGGAGTCCTCATCATCGTCAAGGTCGCCGGCTGCGCGTTCACCTTCGGGACCTGGATTCAGAGCGTTGATGAACATCGACGTCATGTGCGCGGGTCCGGAAATCTCAATTCCCGGATTCCAGAGTTCGTCTGGCATCTCGGGGACGGACCACTCTGTGGTGGTAGCTGCGCTCGCGGCTAGATGTCCGGGTTGGACGCCGTGATGTACCGCCGCGTTGATGCTATCGATGCGCGCCTCGCGCAATCCGGCGATGCGCTCGCTGAACTCGTCTTGAAGTGAAGCGACCAATCCCTTCACTTCGTCGGTGAGAATGTCTTCCCAATTTCCCGTCGCGTTAGATCGGACCCGCTCTGCGTCTGCCATAGTCCCCTCAGTCGACTCGTAGGCCGCTATTCATGTTGATTCAAAGCAAATCAACATCTTATAACCATGCCTGGATCCCGCCTACACAATTAGCCTCGGTCACGCTGGCCGGATGCCGTAAACACAACAAAGCAACTGGCCCCGCGCCGTTGGAACGCGGGGCCAGTTGACCATTGCTTTTCGCCCATGCGAGAGGGCAGCGCATCACCTCAGTTGAGGTGCTCTTTTATCTCCCAGACGGCGCGGCTACGCTGAAGCGTCTTCAGCGCTGTTCGTTCGATCTGGCGGATGCGCTCGCGCGTCAAGTCCATGCGGGTACCGATCTCTTCGAGCGTGTACTCTTTTCCATCCTTCAGGCCGAAGCGAAGAATCAAGACCTCGCGGTCGCGTTCTTCGAGTTCATTCAGGATGTTGGAGATGTCGTTGCTCAAGAGTCGCTGGGCCGTCTCTTCGGGCGGCGCCAATGCTTCGCGGTCGGGGAGCAGGTCGCCAAGCTCGTTGTCGCCGTCTTCGCCCACCGGCGTTTCAAGCGACATTGGCTCCTGACCGTTCTTGAGAACGTCGGTGACCTTTTCCACTGTCATCTCGACCCGCTCCGCGATCTCCTCGATCGTCGGCTTGCGGTCGTATTCCTGCGCAAGCTCACGCGACGCCCGTCGAACTTTGTTCAATGCCTCGTACATGTGAACCGGGATACGGACGGTTCGCGACTGGTCGGCGATCGCTCGGGTGACTCCCTGTCGGATCCACCATGTTGCGTACGTGCTGAACTTGAAGCCCTTGCGGTAGTCAAACTTGTCGATCGCCCGCATCAAACCGATGTTGCCTTCTTGGATTAAGTCCTCGAAGGTCAGGCCACGGTTGGTGTACTTTTTGGCGACGCTGACTACGAGGCGAAGGTTGGCCTTGCCGAGGTGGTCGCGCGCCTTTTCGCCATCGTGCTTGATGGACGACAGATGCGATTCGAGGATCGAATTGGCCTCGGTTAGGTAGGACTCATGCCACGGCTCGATGCCTTCGTCGACTGCCAAGTCTTCGATCTTCAACTCCGGCGGCATCACAAGACTCAGGTCGGACGGTAGCAGGCTCGAAAGGATAGCCAACTCGCGGACGAGCAGACTCGTCTTGTCCAAGCGACGTTTCAGACGCGCGTCTTTGGTGTTGAGCTTTTGGGCTTTCTTGCCGCGCCCCTTCTGCGCGGTCTCGTCAAATACGCCGAAACGCTCCATGAGGTTCGTCGTCTCGTAAATCTCGAGCGTGTCCGCCAAGTAGCGGAGCAGGAGTTCGTAAGGCGGCAACTTGCTGAGGTCTTTGACCTGGGTGTCGCGCGCCGCGTTGATCATCGTGCGGTATTCGAAATCGACCAGCAACTGCTCAAGTGTGACAGGCTTTGGCTTCGCCATGTAGGTCGCAATTTGGTCTGCGATGAGCGCGAGTCGGCTCAATCGGCGCAAAACGATGGCTACAACTCCGACGGCCTCAACCATTGACGGATTGTCGGGCAATTGGTCTCGATTACGCGGGTATTCTTTGAAACCGTGGACAGTCAAGAGAGTACCGCGGATGTCCCATTCGATGCGTTCCAACCAGTTGGCGGATTCGACACGCTGCGAGAGCATCGCCTCGTCGGCTTTGCTCAACAACTGAACATCGCCGATCTCGCGGAGGTACATCCGGACGTTGTCGTCGGTTGCAGAATCTTCCGTTGCGGCGGCGGCCGGGTTGATTTCCGGGCCTTCTTCTCGCGCGGCCTCCCACGCTTCCAGTTCAGTCGACGCGTTGGCTGCGCCGATTGACGGCGCGCCTTCGTCGTCCGACGACAAATCAGCAAAACTAAAGGTACCTCCGTCGGTCTGAGGCATCACGGCAGTGCCGGTTTCGCTGGTTGTCAAGTCCGTCTCGTCGTCGGAGGCGTCGTCAACTCGAGTGTTGGCAATTGTCACCAATTGATCGGTTCCCTTTCGTGTAATCGTTCTGACAATCGATTTGAGTTCAGTGGTTGTATGTAAATCCTGCAATCCCAGGCTTGCGAAGGGCCATTTCCCGCGGCGTTTCTGATACTATGTCGCTCAAATGCAGTGACTTCGCCCTGTTCGTCGGTTCCAGTAACCGTGAGCAAGCGTTGCACGTTGGTCTGGCAAGAGTGGTGCGGATCGCACTCAGACCATTTTCTAGGAATGGGGTTTGCCTCTACTAGGTGTTACGACGCAAGTTGCGACGAAGTTTCGTTTGTGGTTTGAACTGTTCCATGCGGCGCGATTCGTAGCAAATCGAAAACGAGCCAGTGCGGAAGTTTCTAGTTTAGCAGGATTCGTAATTTCGCGTGTAAATGGATTCGCGTTGGAAAATGTGCCGCGTAACCTCGGCGTCAAACGTTCCTCCGAAGGGTTGGGAACGAGCGCGGATACGAAACATCAACGGAGGGCATCAGTCCCAATTGATAACGAACTTGCCGGGTGCTCCCGCCTCAAATCGTTGGTAGGCAGACGGTACTCCTTCGATATCGCAACGACCGGTGATCAAACTCCCCAGAGGCACTCCTCGGCGGGCGGTAAACCTTGCCGCCTCCTCAAGCCCGTGCGTACTGAAGGTCCATGACCCAACCAACGTCAAGTGCCGATGGATGATGTCCGGGCTAGGTTCGACATGAAAATCGCCACCTTCCCCGACGAAACAACAACGTCCGAAGATGCGCGTTGACTGGACCGCGGCGAGCCGGGTAGCGTGCAGTCCGATGGCTTCGAGCGTGGCGTCGGCACCTTCACCGTGGGTTAGATCGACAATCTGCTCGACGGCGGAACCATCGCTGTTGTCAACCACTTCCCACGCGCCAGCGGCTTTCGCCATCTCCAATCGCTCGCCAGAGATATCTACAGAGATGACGCGCGCGCCCATCTCAGCGGCGAACATAACCCCTGCCAGACCGACCGGGCCGGCACCGAATATTGCGATGGTGTCGAGACCCGAGAGTTGCAGCTTCTTCAATCCGTGGAACGCGGTGCTGGCGCCGCACGCAAGAAAGGCACCGACCTCGAAACTCAACTCGTCCGGCAAGATCAAACAAGTAGACGAGTGGGCGATCATGTAGTCGCCGTGTCCGCCGTGCCGGCCATATCCATGCGTCACTCGTCCAGACCCACGGCACAGCTGGGACCACCCCGTCCTGCAAAAGCGGCATTCTCGACAGCCTTCGTAGTGGTGTTGCATGATGCGATCGCCGATCCGCAACCCTTTTACGCCGTCACCGATCGCGGCGACCTCACCGCAGGGTTCATGACCAGGCCGCACTGGAGGTCGTTCCAATTCTTCCGGCGGTAACGTTGCGCGATATCGATGCAGGTCAGAACCGCACATCCCCGATGACCGCATCTTAAGTAGCACATACCCGGGGCCCGGCTCCTCATCCGGGTAGTCGATGACTTCAGAACGGTGGTCGCCTAGGAATTTGATCCCTCGCATCGCTGAACCTCCGCGTTTTTTGCGGCCGACAGAACGGCATCGTCGACCGTCTTCGTTCTCGTTCGATGCAGGAAGTCTAACGTGCATTTAGACTCTGCATCCACTTGCCAATACAATTCGTGAAGTTGACTCAACAAATCGGAGTAAGTCGCACATGACAGCAGCCACAACGCGCTTTAGTTACGAAGGCCTTTTCTCGGAACGGTCAGAAGACTCACCCATCAATAGCGTTGCCCACGCCGAATACGACTTTGCGGTCGCATATCCAGCGCCCGAAACGTCGCCGATGGACGGACTGATCGGCGCATTGCAGACGGCGATGGACTCGCGCGGCGATGAGGTGGCCCGGAATATGGCCTACTATCCGCAGCCCGCGGGTTCGCCTGAACTTCGTGAGTATGCCGCTTGGAAACTCGAGTACGACCGCGGCTTTAAGGTCGGAATCGACGACATCTTGATCACCGCCGGTTCCGGCGAAGCGATCGGACTTGCGATTCAGGCTCTGACGAACCCCGGTGATACCGCCATCACCGAGCACTTCGTATACAGCGGAACACTCAACCAGTTGCAACGCTTCGGCAACACCGTTTATGGATCTGAAACGGATGACGACGGATTAGTGCCCGAAGCTCTGGATGAATTGATCTCCAAACTGTCGGCAAAGGGCAAAAAGCCGAAGATGATCTACACCATCGCAGAGCATCAGAATCCGATGGGACCTACGCTGCCGTTGGATAGACGCGGAGCGATTCTCGAGATCGCACATCGGCACGGTGTCCCGATAGTCGAAGATGAGTGTTACGTCGATCTCCGTTTCGATGGTGAGGTCCAACCTGCCTTCCGAACTCTCGACGACTCGGGTATCGTTATCCACGTCGCATCGTTCTCCAAACTGCTTGCACCCGGCCTTCGCATGGGCTACTTTACCGCCGCGCCGGAGGTCTTGCGACGGGCGATGAGCTGCAAGATAGGTTCTGGCCCCAACCAGTTCGCGAGTTACGCAATCGAAGGATTCCTGCGAAACAGTCTCGACGAGCACCGTGAACGTTTCAATCCGCTGCTGAAGCAGAAGTGCGACGCGATGGACGAATCATTGTCGGATAACTTCACGGATGTCGGTGCAACTTGGTCGAAGCCCCAAGGCGGTTGCTATACCTGGCTAACCATGCCCGAGGGAACTGACATTACCTCACCTAGGGACGAAATCTTCGCTGAAGGCGTGGGTTACAACGGTGGCGTCGGCTTCGCACCAAACGGCGACGGTCAGAACTGCGCTCGCCTTTGCTTCGCCTTTGAGACGCCAGAGAAGTGCTACGACGGCATCGAGAAACTAGCCAAACTCTTCAAGAAACGCGGGTTGATGTAGGGCATCTCAGCTACCTGTCCCCAACATCTGAGAGGGTTAGGGTGATGGGTCCGAGTAAAAACCATCAAGCAACGCGACATCGTCAGCGCAGGGAAATACCGACCCCGGAGCTTCGGACTAGATCCGTTAGGACTCGGATGAAAAAGCTGGCTCTGAATCATCTACCAGCGCGGGATCGACTTGATCCGCTGGGCGCGCCCGCTTGAACCATTCGGCATCCAGTTCAAACGTGTCGGGATCGGACGCAATGCCAGCATCGATCGCCGCGTCTTCACCGTCCCGGTCGGCAACCTCAGCAAACGACATATCACTTAGTTCTTTGGATTTGGGCATAACGTCTTGCTTCACGCCGATTGGCTTTACGAAGGCTAATTATACGTCTGTTCAATCCCCGTCGCGTGTAGACCGCCACATGTAACCGTTCTCCGACGAAACCCACGGCTATGAATCGTCGTTCTCCGGACCTCAAATCAAGAGCAATGTAGGCAGATTCCCAATGAAAGTCTTCGATCGCGGCAAAATCAACACCGTGCTTGGTCACGTTGCCGCGCCGTTTTTCGTCGTCCCATTCATATCGCATCACGTTAACGATTGGACGAGGTCACATGAAAACCCTCGAGCAACGCCACTTCATCAGCGTTACCGATATACATCGGCGTACGGTGATGCAGTTGATCAGGCTCTAAGTCCCGAATGCGCGTAGTACCGTTGGTCGCCGCGCCACCTGCCTGCTCGGCAATGAACGCAAGCGGCGCGCACTCGAACAAGAGACGTAACTTCCCGCTTGGATTGCCTTTGTCGCCCGGATAGGCGTAGATGCCACCCTTCATCAGGTTGCGGTGGAAGTCGGCGACTAGCGCGCCAATGTAGCGGCCGGTGTAGCCTTCGGATTTGACATGGGCAACCCAATTTTGGTCCGCATCGTGCCATTTGGACGAATTGCCTTCGTTCGCGGAATATACGCGAGACGAACCGTGTAACCGGACGTTCTCGTTCGTCAGCAAATAATCGCCGAGTGTCGGGTCCAACGTGAAGAAGTGGACGCCGTCGCCGGATGTGTAGGCGAAGATGGTCGACGAACCGTACAGCACGTAGCCAGCCGCCAACATTTCGCTGCCGGGCCTTAGCACGTCAACATCTCCTGCTGGAACTCCCTCGCTGAGCCGCCTATAAATGCCAAATATCGTGCCGATCGGAGCCGCCACGTCGATGTTGCTCGAGCCATCGACCGGATCAAAGACGACGACGTATTCCCCGGTAACTGCCGCGTCTCCGCAATCGATCATCCCGGCATTCTCTTCCGAACTCATCGCGCAGACCAAACCGGTGGTCAGCAATGCCTCGGCAACGACGTTGTCACCTATCACATCCAACTTCTGCTGATCATCCCCGGTAACGTTAGCCGCGCCTGCCGAACCGAAGAAGTCACGCAACGCAGCCCGGTTGATCTCAGAGGAGATGAACTTCCCAGCAGACCCGATGGCGTTGAGCAGTATCGCCAGGTCCGACGGCGAAGCGAACTCATCGTTCGAGTTGTCCATTGCGTGCTGGAAAAGATTTGGTGGCGTAACCGGCATATTGCGGAATCCCAGAATTCGAGAGCATCAACACAAGTTTTCGTGCCTGCATTATATGCCCCAATTCGCCAGTCATCCGTTGTTCCAACGGCGACCAACTTCGGGGAATGCCGTATCATTTGCATCAAGCCGATATGGCATTTGACTCAGCGAAAATAGGGCATCGCTTGAGGGTCGGAACAGGTTTGAACGGGAGGAATTAAGACAATGGACAACGAGCTTCACACTATCGCCAAAGCAATGGTCGCGAGGGGCAAGGGGATTCTCGCAGCGGACGAATCTACTGGCACTATCGGTCGTCGTTTGGCATCCATCAACATGCCAAACGAAGAGCCGAACCGCCAAGCGTGGCGGGAGCTCCTGTTCACGTCCGAAGGTTACGGTAAGTACATCAGCGGCGTCATCCTCTACGACGAGACGCTGCGGCAGTCCGCCAGCGATGGCACGCCGTTCGTGGACATCTTGCAAGCCGAAGGCGTAATTCCTGGAATAAAGGTCGACCAATCGACCAACCCGCTCGCCGGAGCCCCCGGAGAATTGACCACCGATGGCCTCGATGGGCTTCGAGATCGATTGAACGAGTACTACGAACTCGGCGCGCGCTTCACGAAGTGGCGTGCCGTAATCACCATCGGCGACCACATCCCTTCCGACTACTGCATCAACGTCAACGCCCACGCGCTAGGTCGCTTCGCCGCACTTTCTCAAGAAGCCGGACTTGTCCCGATCGTCGAGCCGGAAGTCCTTATGGACGGCGATCACTCGATCGCAATGTGCGAATGGGTAACGGAGCGGACGCTCAACAATACTTTCGCCGAACTCAAGTCGCAACGCGTCGACCTCGAAGGCATGGTCCTTAAACCCAACATGGTGCTCAGTGGCGCTGACGCGGCAGATCGTGCCGACGCACAGACCGTTGCTCGCGCCACCGTTGACTGTTTCCGACGAACCATTCCTGCCGCAGTACCCGGCATCGCCTTCCTCTCAGGAGGGCAGGGCGATGAAGAAGCGACCGTCAACCTAGATGCCATCAACAAGATAGCCAAAGCCGAAAACGCTCCTTGGGAGCTGACATTCTCGTACGGACGCGGACTGCAAGCCACACCGCTCAGCACATGGGGCGGAAATCCTGACAACGTGCCAGCCGCCCAAAAGGCATTCATCGAACGCTCGATCGCCACTTCCGCAGCCCGCGAAGGCGAATACGTCTAACCATGGTCGACAGAATCTCAAGCCTCGTTTCAGCGCGCGGCGACGACATAGTTGCCACGCGTCGGTATCTACATGCGCGCCCAGAAACTGGCTTCCAAGAAAACGAAACCGCGGCATATATCGGCAACCGACTTCGCAAGACCGGACTTGAGGTCCGAGAAGGCATCGGTACGACAGGGATCATTGCCAGGTTGAGGGGCGGAAAACCCGGTCGAACGCTTGCGATTAGGGCCGATATCGACGGCCTGCCGATCAACGAGCTGACCGGCCTAGAATTCGCATCGACCAACGGTAGCATGCACGCTTGTGGGCACGATGGGCACATCACCATGGCGCTGACCGCGGCGGAGATCCTGGCCAGTATCTCTGACGAGATTGCGGGCGACGTTGTGTTCATATTTCAACCTTCGGAGGAACTTAGCAACGGCGCGATTGCGATGATCGAAGACGGGGCAATGGAGATTGCCAAAGCTGATGCCGTTATCGGTACTCATCTCTGGAACCAGACTCCGACAGGCTTCGTGGGGGTCAATCAATCAACGGTCTTCGCCGGTGCCGACCTTTTCGAGATATCGGTGAAAGGGCACGGCGGGCACGGCGCGATGCCACACCTGACGGTTGACCCAGTAGTGGCAGCGGCGAACATAATCAACGCCGCGCAAACGGTTGTGGCTCGCGAGATCTCGCCCCAAGAGATGGGCGTCGTAACGTTCGGCAGCATCCACGGCGGTTCTGCCGGCAATGTCATCGCCGGTGAGGTGCGACTCAACGGCACGATTCGAGCGTACAACGCCAAAACTCACCGAACCATTGCCGATGCAGTGAGCCGGATCACGACCAACGTCGCCGAATCGCTTCGTGCGACCGCGACCTATACGCGTCTCGCTGGGACGCCGCCCGTGATCAACAATCCCGACGTTGCCAACTGGGTTACGAGCATGGCAATGCAGACCATCGGCGAAGAGTCCGTAGGCGAACTCGAACCGATATCCGTTGGCGACGACATGGCCGAGTTCTTGAACCGCATCCCCGGCACCTACTTCATCCTCGGCGCGTCAAAAGAAGGCACCGAAGGGCATCACAACGCCAAATTCGATTACGACGAGGCATGTTTGCCGATAGGGACGGAGATATTCGTCCGAGCAGCGTTGGATATCGGGGGGATGCCTTAGGCGATTAAAATGGGTGGCAAATAGGGGTTGATAACCACAATGATTAAACCTACAAAAGTGAAAGCTCTCAAGCAGTACAACATCTGGATTGAGTTTGAAGACGGTGTGCGTGGTGAAGCTGATTTAAGCCATCACGCTGGGAATGGCGTGTTCAAAGCTTGGGATGATCCTGAATTTTTCGCGACGGTGCGGATCGATTCCCCTTGGCGGGCATTGACTTGGGGCGATACCGATCAACTGGATCTGTGTACGGATACCTTCTACATGGAGTTGACTGGATTGACGGTCGACGAGATGTTCGCCTTGGAGGAAGAAGCGCATCCTGTTGCCTGAAATCTTCCGATTCCGAGGCATCACCATTCGAATTTACCCCGATCATCCGCCTCCACACATTCACGTCCGGTATTCTGGAGCGGAATCTACGGTAGACATCGTGGATTGTCGGTTTAGGGCACCGCAACGCTTGACACCGCGCGTAATGCGACACATTCGCGAATGGGTCGAATTGCACCGGGATGAGTTGCTGGAATCTTGGGATCGGGCTCAAAGTGGAGTGCCAATCGGCAAGATACCGCCGTTACGCTGATCTTTTGGCACATCAGTAAACCGGCGCCGCTCCACCGTCGACGTTTACTGCCGAGCCTGAAACGTAGCTCGCGGCAGGGGAGCACAGGAACGCGATCACATCGCCCGCCTCTTGCGCCTCTCCGATGCGACCAAGCGGAACTCCGCCTCCGAACGAATCCCAGTGGTCTTCCAGCGAATAGGACGGATCTTCGGCATTCGCAGCTTCCCAGCGGATTCGGTGCTGCCGACTCTTCAGAAAGCCGACACAAACCGTGTTGACGCGGATGCCGTACTCACCGAACTCTTTCGACCATGCCTTGGTCAACGAAATACCGGCTGCGCGAGACAGAGATGTTGGTTGGCTTCCGCCTGCGGACGCCTTGCCACCGGGTGTAGTGGTGTTGCAGATCGCGCCGCTGTTGGACTGCTTGAGATAGGGGAGAGCGTAACGGGTCATGTAGATCGCGCCCTTAACCTTCAAGTTAAAGTCGATATCCAACTGTTCGTTCGTCATGTCCTCAAAATTCGACGCAGATGAGGTGCCAGCGTTGTTGACCAATATGTCGATGCCGCCGAGTTGATCGGCTGCACCTTCCACCGCACTCTTCACCGCATCCTCGTTAGAGACATCGGCCGGGGCCGCAATCACGATGCTGCCCGTTTCGCCGCTGATCTCCGCCGCAACTGCCTCAAGGTCAGCCCGCGTCCTCGAAACCAACGCCACACTTGCACCTTCTGCCGCCATTCGGAACGCAGCCGCCTTACCGATGCCGTCGCTCGCTCCCGTTACGATCGCTACTTTTCCTGCTAACCCAAGATCCATCTCGTCAATTTCCTTTCTTGATGCCGGATCGGATCGATCCGGTACTTAGTCGAACTCTTTAGCCTAAATTGAAAGTATCGCCGCTCGCGGCTCAATAAACTGGTGCCGCTCCTCCATCTATATTCACCGCCGTCCCGGAGACGTAGCTCGCGGCCGGCGAACACAGAAACGCGATCACATCGCCAGCTTCTTCGGACTCTCCGACGCGACCGAGCGGTATGCCGGGTCCGTACGAGGCCCAATGGTCTTCCAACGTAAACGACGGGTCTTTCGCGGCGGCCGCTTCCCAATGCCGGCGATTCTGACGACTCTTAATTGACCCGATACAGACGGTGTTGACTCGGATGCCGTGCTCCCCGAACTCCTTCGACCACGCCTTCGTCAACGAGATGCCGGCGGCTCGAGATAACGAGGTCGGTTGCGCGCCACCGGGCGAGGCCTTACCCGCTGCCGTGGTTATGTTGCAGATTGCACCGCAATCTGATTGTTTCAGATAGGGCAAAGCGTAACGCGTCATGAATATGGCACCTTTGACCTTCACCGCAAAATCCGACTCAACGAGTTCATTCGTCATGTCCTCAAATCGAAAAGCGTTACCTTGACCAGCGTTGTTAACCAAAATGTCGATACGACCTAGCTTCTCACCTACGTTTTCGACCGCACTCTTAACCGCTTGTTCGTCGGATACATTAGCCGAAACCGGAATCACCGCGCTTCCCGTCGCACCACTGATCTCGGCGGCAACCGCTTTCAAGTCAGACATGGTGCGTGCGAGGATTGCCACGCTCGCACCCTCCGCTGCAAAACGCTCTGCCGCGGCCTTGCCGATGCCATCGCTCGCACCGGTTACGATTGGGAACTATATACCTAAGTAACGAATCTCGTTGAATTGCGGGGCGTATGTGTGTTACCATAAGGCGTATAATCAAGCTGAATTAGCGACTATGACGATCAAACGCACATACGCCAAGAGGCTTTATCGCAAAAGCATATCGCTCCCTCGCCTCTTCAAGATGTTCCCCAACGACGAGGCCGCTCAAAAGTGGTTCTTCAAGCAGAGGTGGAAGGGCGGATTGAAAGCCATGCGTTGTCCTTACTGCGAAGGCCGAAACGTGTCGGAGTCCAAGACGCATCCCACGATGCCTTACCGCTGCTACGACTGTCGGCGTTTCTATTCGCTAAAGACGGGAACGGTGATGCAGGGATCGAAGCTCGGATACCAGAAATGGGTCATCGCCATGTACGTGATGACCACGAACCTCAAAGGCGTGTCAAGCACCAAGCTGGCCCGCGACCTGGACATCACGCAGAAGTCCGCGTGGCACATGGTTCACCGCATCCGCGAGTCGTGGGCTGACAAATCCGACGTGTTCGGCGGTCCGGCGGAGGTCGATGAGACGTTCGTCGGGGGCAAGGACCGCAACCGGCACGAGTGGAAGGTGCAAGAAGGACGCGGTCCGAAGGGCAAGACGGCCGTGGTCGGCATCAAAGATCGTGTGAGCGGCAAGGTCGAAGCAGAAGTTGTGGCAACCACCGACAAACACACCTTGCAAGGGTTCGTAGCTGTCAACACCGAAGTAGATGCGACTGTGTACACGGACGAGGCGAGCGCGTACCGAGGTTTGCCGCGCCAGCACGAGGCGGTCAAGCACAGCGTCAAAGAGTTCGTGCGCGGCCAAGCGCACACCAACGGCATTGAGTCGTTCTGGGCGATGCTGAAACGGGGCTACGTCGGTGTTTACCACCACTTCAGCACGAAGCATTTGCAACGCTACGTCAACGAGTTCGCCGGACGGCACAACGACCGCCCGCTCGACACTATCGACCAGTTGGCGAACATGGCGAGCGGGATGGTCGGGAAGCGCTTGCGATACGCAGACCTCATCGCCTCGAAATCGTAGTAAACGGTGCTATACCGTCGCCATCACGTACATGCTGGCCAACAGTACCACTATCAATGTCAACACCGTCCCCCAACTCACGAATTGGCCGTTGAAGGGGTTGCGGGGTTGCTTCTTAGCACGAGCACTCGCACGCCGTCGTCTGTTATTATTACCCATGAAAGGGCCTCTTTCTTTCCTTTGAACCCCCTCCCCAAGAGGGGGTTCACTTGTTGTTGCCAATCCAGCCGATTTCTCGGCTGTCTGTCTCGAATTGTACAAAAGTCCTGATGAATCGCGGTTTGAAGTGGTAGAGTAACTATCCAACCACGAAGCATCTCGTCGGAGTTCCGGCGATTCGCATCTAGCCATATCAGCGAACCACCGCGTTTATCGGACGTGGAGACGGAGCGTTTTAGACGTTGCCTCCTATCGTCCGGCTGGCTAGGTGATGCTTTGTGGTTAAAACGTTACCGTCAACCACGAGGGAGGCACCCGTGAAAAACGTATGGGAACAAAAATCCGAGGAAGGGAAGGGATCCAAGGCGAGCGCAGGGAGATACTTCTTGTACAGCGCCGGGGGAGCATTGGTAGGATCAATCGCCACGATCTTGCTGCAGGTCGTGCTCAACATCTTGGGATCCATGATCGCAGGATGGGTGCAGTTGGTGCCTGTCGTGATGCTTTCAATGTTCGTAGTGGCGGTCATGACTACAATCGACGACCGCTCTCCATCACGCATCCCCTCGCGCTTTCTCCCGCTGGCGGCGCTTGTGGCGGCTCCATTGGTCGCCGTAGTCATTTATCTCGCATTGCTGGTCGTCCTCACGATGTGACGAATAGCCGGCATATTGCGTATAATCCGCAATATGCCGAGACGCAAGAAACAGCGCGGCAGACCACCTCTGCCCATGCCTGAACCGATACAAGGCCCCATCTCGCCGGAGGACTTGGCGAAAGCGGTGCTGACATCGCCGCCCAGAGAAGATCACGAGTGGCGTTACATCAGGGAACACGAAGCCGCCAAGCCCAAGTAGCCGGACGAACTTTCGTTACTTACGTATATAGTTCCCTTACGATTGCTACTTTCCCTTTAAGTCCAATATCCATACCGAAGTTTCCTTTCTCAAATCAATGCCTCGTCGGAATGCAATACTGTGGTTTCCATTTGCCGAAGGGGACGTTATACATTATCGTGAAATCTTGACCCGCAATTAACACCGCCTCTGAGGATCGGCCAATTGACTACCAATCAATCAGCAAACGGCGCAGCATCCGAAGCAGATCTGCTCAACTTCGGCAATCAGCCGGTTCCGCGGCGCGTAATCTTGGGTCCCGGACCCAGCTCCGCCAGCCCGCGTGTCCTCCGGGCTATGTCACAACCCATAATCGGGTACCTTGATCCGGCATTCTTCACTGTCCTCGACGAAGTCTCCGCGCTCCTAGACCGCGTATTCATCACCAACCAGACCACGATGACGGTCGCTGGCGCCGGTTCCGCCGGGATGGAGGCGGGTCTATCAAGTCTCTTGGAACGCGGCGACAAAGCCATCATCTGCGTCAACGGCTTCTTCTGCGAACGCCAGATCTTAATGTGCGAACGGCTCGGCATTGAAGTAGTCCGTGTCGAAACGCCGTACGGTACAACCGTTGATCCGCAAAGGTTGGAAGACGCGCTAAACGCCAATCCCGACGCCAAATTGGTATCCGCCATTCACGCCGAGACTTCGGCTGGAGTTCTGCAAGACATCAACACCCTATCTGCATTGGCGCACGATCACGATGCACTCTTCATGACCGACGTCGTAACTTCGCTTGCGGGGACGCCCGTTGAGTTTGACGAATGGGAGGTTGACTACGCGTACGGTGGCTCCCAAAAATGCTTGGCAGCACCGCCTGGCATAAGCCCGGTAGCAATCTCCGACCGAGCCTTGGATCACATCCGCAACCGGAAAACGCTACCCAGCTCGTGGTACCTTGACCTCAACCTCATCGCCGACTATTGGGGTCCCGACCATGTCCACCACCACACAAGTCCGGTAAGCATGATCTACGGACTCCGCGAAGCGTTGATGCTCGTCGCGGAAGAAGGCCTCGAAACTCGCTGGACACGGCATGAAAAGGTTGCACAGGCCCTAAGGGCCGGGCTTGCGGCCCTTAACCTCGATTCACCAGTCGACGAATCAAACCGTCTAAACCAACTTACGGTCGTGTCGCTACCCGACGAAGTAAACGATCAAGAACTACGATCGGCGTTACTCGACGAGTACTCGATAGAAGTCGGCCGCGGCCTCGGCCAGTTCGCGGGCAAAGTCATCCGCATCGGACTAATGGGCGAATCTTGCGTTCCCGCCAATGTCTTTGCATTGCTCGGCGCCTTGGAGCACATTCTTCCTAGATTGGGTTACGAAGTTCCAAGCGGCGAAGCAGTGGCCGCCGCGTCAAAAACCCTCGCCGCCGATCCCGCTCCAGTGGCGACGATCTGACGAGCGACATCAGAGAACTCGACATCAGAGAACTCAGTACTGACTGCCCCTATTCGATGGTCGATTTCAATGGTTCGATCTCGATTGCGCCCATGTCGACGGAGTCGAAGCAAACGGAACTGCCCCGGAGCATGTTCATCCCGATTAACACCACAGTGCCAGTTGCGATTACAGGCACCTGCCGCCAACATCCGTCCCAATACACGTTTGCGAGATACAAGTCTAGTTCTTCGATCGACGCGTTCCCAAACATCGTGAAGGTCTTGCGACCAAGTTCGAGCCCCAACGCCAAACATTGAGTCACGGGCATTGCGATGTGACCGGTAAATCCAGTATCGATAATCGCGTCGAATACATCGCTGGTGCCGGTGGAGCTCTCGATATGGATCGGGTGCACAAGGATTAGGCGACCATTAGATTCGCGGACGTATGCGCCAGTCATCGGCCAAACTCTTCGTGATCCTCGGCTAGTTGATGGGACGTTGAGTTGAGGACATCGCTCGAATTCTCTATGCGTGGCGACATGAAATAATCCGAAACAACCAAGATGTGCCGGATTACGTACACATGCGCATCAGGAAGCCGATTGCGGAGCCGATCGGCCGATACCTCGGTATCATCGATCTCCCATTCGCCGGTGTCGACATCGATGGCGATGTAACGCCCTTTGTCGGCATTCGACAGTTGATCTGCAATGTGGTCGAGGTAGTAGTCGATAGCAGGATTACCAACCCGTCTCAACTCTTCTTGGTTTGGAACTCGCATTTTTCGTAACTAATTCGTCCCTCGTTACCCAAGCTTTTGCTTCAGCTAATGAAACATTTGCAATTGCGGCCTACTCGTAATCCCCACCAACTCGATAAGCCTCATCCAACAAATCCACAACATACCTAACCCCAACATCGGCTTTCGCCCGTTCCAGCGCGTTCGTTAACTGGAGCGCGCAACCGGGGTTGCCGGTAGCCATGTAACTCGCGCCGCTTGCGATGATGTTGCTCGCCTTGCGATTCCCAAGTCTCATCGACATATCCCTTTGGGAAATTGAGTATGTCCCCGCAGAGCCGCAACACACGGTCGGTTCAGCCATATCGACCAATTCGACGCCGGGTATGGAACGGAGCAGGTTCCTCGGTGGGTCGCTGACGTGTTGCGTTGACAGCAAGTGACACGGGTCTTGGAAAACGACCTTGGCGTTGATTCGGCCCGTCGGGGCATCCCAACCGTACTCGGCCAGTAATTCGTGAACGTCTCGCGTCTTGCTCGCCAACTCCTCGGCCTTCTCGTCGCCGTCCAATAGTTCGCCGTACTCTTTCATTGTCGAGCCACAACCGGCGGAGGATGAAACAATCGCATCGGGGTTCATTGAGAGCAGGGCGGAGGTATTGTTGGCCGCCATCTCCCGAGCCGTAGCCCGTTCCCCGGCGTACATGTTCAACGAACCGCAACAACCCTGTCCTGCTGGGAGATGCACTCCGAATCCGTTATGAACTAGCACCCGGATCGTAGATTCCATCGTCTCGGAGTGCATCATCGACATTACGCAACCACCCAAAACCGCGATCCGCGCCTTGATTGGCCCTTTCGGTTTTAATACCCTACCGTCGGCGACGAAGAAATCCTCACCCATCGGTGGGAGCGATTCATCGAGGTACCCGTACCTGTCCGGCAGTGCCTTCATCACGCCGATCTTTTTGGTCAGGTCTCGTGCTCCAGAGCGTTGATAAAAGCGCGTTAACTTGCCAAAAGTTCGCATCAACTTGGGTTTCGGCAATAGCCGGTTGAACCCGATCTCGCGGGCGAAACGCTCCCGCAACGGACGCTTGACGCGCGACTTCATTTCAGCGCGTGTAGCCATCATGATCCGACCGTAGGGGACACCTGAAGGGCATGCCACCTCACATGCCCGACATTGCAAGCAGAGATCCCAATGGCGAGTGACCGTCGGGGTCATCTCGACGCGACCTTCGTTCACCGCCTTCATCAACGTAAGTCGACCCCGAGGCGACTCCGCCTCCAGACCCGTCTCAAGGTAGGTAGGGCACGCGTTCAGACAGAATCCGCACTGCACGCACTTGTAGAGATCATCCTCGGAAGGCGCATGTTCGGTGACAAACCCTCGTTTGGGCGCTGTCGGTGTTGATTTCAATCGGATTGTCCAGCGTTCAAATCTTGAATGCGAACCGCCCCGGATTCAATATCCGATGCGGGTCGAACTGCTTCTTCATATTCTTCATGATTTGGGCCGACGATGCGTCGATGCCAAAAACGTCGATACCACTCTTTACCTCAACCGGGCATTGCTCAACCATCAAAGAACCGCCAACGTCGCGAACCATGCGCGTCGCATCGTCGACGAATGCGATTGCCTCGGGATTACCGATTTCCTCGATGTTGAACTGCATCGAACCGTAACCGACATCGAATATCGTCGATGTGTGCGGCGCTTGGGTTCGACCGAGTAGTCTCTCAAACCGGCTTATCAAATCGACGCAGACTGAAGGTTTCGCCGCTACGCGGACCCTTACCGTAGCGTTATTACCGGTCGCGTCGGCATAGGTCCAGACATCGGCTTCTGACACTCCAGACAATACTTCATAGCCGGTCGCCGGAACAGTGCCGGCCAAACCAGTCAGTTCATTCACCTGACGAATCAACGCCGCTTTCGAACCGGCAACTTGGACCAGCATCAAGAATTCCGTGCCGTCGGAAGTGACCTCGGCATCCATGTGCCGATCGGCCGCCAACTCTCGTATCGCTCCTACCGCAGCCGGACCTGAATACAGCCGCGCAGCTTCCATCGTCACATTGACGCTGCTGACATCGGACGCCGCATTTGCAGCCGCGCTTAACCGATCGAACCACATCGCGACTGTTTGGGTTCGCCCGGCAATCGGAATCAACTTGATGGCCACGCTAACTATGACGCCAAGAGAGCCGAACGCCCCCGTGTGCAGGCGGTGTAGGTCGTAGCCTTGGACATTCTTGACGACCCGGCCACCGGTTTTCGTCGGCGTCCCGTCGGCAAGCACTACAGACATGCCGATGACCCAATCCCGGATGCCGCCAAACCTCGGTGCTAGACGACTTGGAGCGTTTGACGCCACGGAGCCGCCAATCGTCGCCTCCGAAGGCCGCATGATTTCAAACGGCAATCGTTGATTCGACTCCGCCAGCATCGAAGACAGTTCGCTGATCTTCACACCGGCATCGCACACCACCGTCATGTCGCCGGCGACATGTTCAACGTTTGATTTCACTCCAGAGAGATCAAGCGCCACATCGTAACTCGTCGGCACGTTCCCAATCGCCATGCGCGTTCCGCCGCCCCAAGGTACAACCTTCTTGCCCTGCCCAAAAAGCTCCGACAAATGCAAAGCCACGTCCGACTTTTGGGTCGGACTGACGACGGCCCCGGGAATCAACCCGTCAACTCGGAAATCGCGCAATCCAGATCTAATTCTCGGAGGCGTCCATGCTGACCTGCCAACCTATGCCGCACTTGTCGATGCACGAGCCAAAATAGGCGCCCCAGAACATTTCGCCTAGCGGCATCGTCACCTGACCATCATCCGACAACTTACCGAACACTTCGTCGGCATCGTCTCTGCTCATAGCGGAGTAGGAGATCGAAAAGTTATTGCCGGATACTTTGGACGACGAAAATGGCGGCGGTACATCCGAGCCCATCAACATCGATGAGCCGATCGGATAGGCAACGTGCATCACTTGATCAAGCGCGTCCTCGTCCACACCCATATCATCTGGTCCCTCTCTGAACGTGCTGATCGACTCAAACTCGCCACCAAAGACTGTGCGGTAAAACTCGAAGACCTCGCGACAGTTGCCGTTGAAGTGCAGGTAGATTGTTAGGCTCAAGACAGACTCCTCGTGTCGTTAACGTAGTGAACTAGTGTAATCCTGGTTGTAAGTGCCCTTTACCTCAGAGAAGGTCGTCCTGACCGCCTCGCTCGCTGCCGTCGCTTCATCGAGCGCTTCCTGCGGAACGTCTTCGTTCCACGCCTCCAAATTCGACTGAATGTGCTCAACCGTGTGAGCGCCCATGATGCAAACCGTTACGGCGGGATTGCTGATGACCCACTGCGAAGTCAACGCATTCATCGAAACACCGTATTTCTTTGCGACAGCGACGATCTTCTCGACGACGTCGAAATTGGCTTGCGACCAGTACGTGTTTCGGAACGATTGATAGTGCCTGAAATCTGGCGAAAATCGGCTGCCCGGCTCGGCCTGGAAGTGCAGATCCTGCCCGAGCAGCAAACCGCCGGCCCTCGGCGAGAACGCCATCACACCGAATCCGTACTCTTTGCAAACCGGAAACAACTCACGTTCGGGGTCTCTGGCCAACAAGCTATACCGAGATTGCACACAATCGAAACGGCGGACCCCTAACTTTTCCGCTTGCCACAAAGCTTCCACGAGTTGAAACGCAGCGAAGTTAGCCACGCCGATATACCGAGCCTTTCCAGATTGGACGATGTCGCTGTACGCAAGCACAAACTCATCAATCGGCACATCAGGCGGGAAGTCGTGGATCTGGTAGAGGTCGATGTAATCAGTCTTCAAACGACGCAACGAATCGTCGATCGCCTGCATCGCGTACTTGCGGCTGACTTGGCGATCATTCGGCCCGAGGCCGAGGCGTCCGTTACCCTTGCTGGCCAAAATGACGTCGTAACGTCGTCCCTGCATGAACTTGCCGACATACGTCTCCGAGCGACCTTCCTCGTAAACGTTGGCGGTATCGATGAAGTTCACACCTCCCTCGAACGCCGCAGCCACGACTCGGAGCGATTCCGCTTCATCCATTTGCCCGCCGAAGTTGTCACCACCCATGCAATACTCAGAAACCTTCAGCCCAGTTCTGCCAAGTCTTACGTAATTCATGGGATTTCCTTCTCGACACGGTCAGATATGACCTGATGATCAAAGCGCCGTTAGCGACAAAGTCTAAACCTGAGCGTACGTAGTCCTGACCGTTTCGCTCGTCGTCGTCGCCTCATCGAGCGCCTCTTGTGGCACGTCCTCCTCCCACGCCAACAAATTCGACCTCAACTGCTCCTCGGTCCGTGCGCCGACGATGCACGAAGTCACCACCGGATTGCTGATCACCCATCGCAACGCCAACGCGTTGGCGGAGACACCGTACCGTTCACCAATCGCTAGCACCGCCTCCATCGTCGCAAACATCGGATCCGACCAGTACGCGTTGCGATACCAATCGGATGCCCGGAAATCATCTGAGAAACGACCACCGGATTCGGCTTCGTAATTCCGATGCTTGCCCAACAGGAACCCACCTGCCTGCGGAGAGTAGGGGATTACCCCAACCCCGTATTCAGCGCATACCGGAAACAATTCACGCTCGGGATCCCGCCTCAACAAGTTGTACTGTGGCTGCACGCAATCGAACCGTCGCGCCCCTAGCCTGTCCGCCTCCCATAACGCCTCAACCAACTGATATCCAGCGAAATTCGACACGCCAATGTACCTCGCCTTGCCAGCCTCGACCACATCACTGTAGGCCTGCACAAACTCATCAACAGGAACATCAACCGGGAACGAGTGGATCTGATACAGGTCGACGTAGTCTGTGTTCAGGCGACGCAACGAGTCATCAATCGCCTGCATCACGTATTTGCGGCTAACGAACTGATCGTTCGGGCCGTCCCCGACGCGACTATTTCCTTTAGTTGCAAGAATCACATCGTATCGACGGCCCTGGATGAACTTCCCGACAATCGGTTCCGACCGTCCATCCATATACGAATTCGCCGTATCGATGAAGTTCACACCACCATCGAACGCCGTACCCATGATCCGCAACGCCTCCGCCTCATCCGTCTGCCCACCGAAGTTATCCGCACCAATGCAGTACTCCGACACCTTCATGCCGGTTCTGCCAAGTCTTACGTGGTTCATCCGAGATTCCTATCTAAGCAAACGGGGAGGTGCCAGTCCGCTGGTGGTTCATTTAGAGCTTCAGTTCGGTCGATGCAGTTCGCCAAATCATCGAGGAAAGCCAAGTCATACGTGCCTTTGACGTGTTGAATATTCCATAAGCCGGATTGTTTGATTTCTCGTTTCGCCGAGGATCTGCCCAACCAACCATGAGAAGGGTTACCTTCTGAATCCTTATGCCAGAAACTCAACAGCGCAATTGCGTTTTTTTCAAGTCGAGTTCTTAGTCGGTGGCTGTTCTCACCGTCAACACTCACCCAAAGAAATGGCATCTGTCCTATGTAAGTGCTGATGCATCGGGAGTGATTGTGTTCCAGACCATCGTTCAAACGTCGCTTGAGGGCGCGATTGACGTGATCTCGAAAAACTGACCTAGCTCCATCTTGTTTGTGTTCGTATAAACGGTGCCAAAGTCGGCTTTTGGACCTTGCAGTGACGGCATGGGTGCCTACCCTAACCACTCGTAGGTCAGTATCATGATTTGCGCGCGTCTCACCATCTTCGAAGAAGAAGTAGACGCCACGTTCCGGCCATCCCATACTCCTGTGGCATCCCGAAAGTTTGCGCTTGCCACCGACACGATCCTCGAGAACGCCCATCAACTCGTAGAAACGCTCGATATCTGCTCCCCGATCCGGCATCGATTTACGCCGCGCCCATCAATGTGACGCTGGCTTGCCCCGATTGCGGCGGATAGTTCATCGGCTCCGACGCTGCGAAATCATCCGCGATCGCTCGAACCTCCGCCATCGCCGCATCGCTTGCGCGGCGGCCCCAAGCCGCCAAAATCCCATCGAGTTGATCGATCCGTCGAGCACCGAAAATCGGCGCGGTGACTCCATCGTGATCAGCAACCCACTGCAACGCTAACCTAACCATGGGCTCGCCATACCGCTCCGAGACTGACAGCAACTTTGAAACCGTCTCGTGCCGAACGTCATCCCCATACCTCCGCTTGAGTACGCCGCCCCGGCTGTCGTCCCTTACGCCGAACTTCGAATCCGAAACGAATGACCCCAAATGCTTGCCCGTCAGGAAACCGCTCGCCAACGGACTGTAGGGCACAACCGCAACACCGTGTTTCCGCGCCAGCGGGATCATCTCCACCGCCAAACCCGGCTGCAAGATGTTGAAGACACTCTGGATCGCCTCCACCCGATAAAGATTGCGAACATCCGACGTCCACAACGCCGACGCCAGCACCCAACTCGGGAAGTTCGAAGCACCAGCATAAACCACCTTCCCCTGATGAATCAGGTCGTCAACCGCTCGCAACGTCTCCTCGATCGGCGTCTCGTTGTCCCATGAATGGCAGTAAAGCAAATCGATGCGGTCAGTCTTCAACCGCTTCAGAGAAGCCTCCACTGTTCGGACGATGTGATACCGGGATCCTCCAATGTCGTTAACACCATCGCCAACCTGCGAACGGTACTTCGTAGCCAACACAACCTGATCACGCTGACCCGAAGCTCGGAAATAGTTCCCGATCACCCGCTCCGAATCGCCAATCGAATACGAGTCAGACGTATCGAGGAAGTTTATCCCCGATTCAAACGCCTTCGCCATGATCCGATGCGAAGTCTCCTGATCGCAACCGAACGGGTTGCCGAAGTTGTCAGAGCCTAGGCAGAGGTTCGATACCTTAACCCCGGTTCGACCTAATTTCACATATTCGACAGGAATGACATCACCTCCAAAAATTCAACGACTGTTCACAAGATGATAGATCGTAGACCGCTCTCGCTATTCACCGCTCAACATCCACCCACCGCCGTTCCGCCCACGACTTGTGAATCGCATCCACGATTCGCGCCGCCTCAAGTCCAGCTTCGAAACCGGTGTAGATCAACGACTGATCGCCCGCCAAAGCACCAGCAACGAATTGCTCATACGGCTGGGAATAGGGCAGACCCGGATCGATTTTAGCAACCGGCAGATTGTCACCGGACGAACCTAAAATGCTGTCGTTTCCATCCGAAATGATCCGACCACTTGAACCAGCCACGTCCACGGTTACGCCGCGGCCACGCTCTTCGCCGCGCTGCACAAAGCTCGTGTGGATGACCGCGTAAGCTCCGTTGACGTATTCCAACAAAAACGCCGACGAATCGGGAACCTGAACGTCGAACCCCTCGGGCGCATCGATGAACTCTCGACGTGCCTCCGCCGTGTTCAGCATCGCCGACACCCGGGCGACTTCGCCGTTGAGCACCCGCGCCATGTCGAAGACGTGTATCAGCTCATAAACAGTGCCTCCGCCTTGTTCGGGCAAGAAGCGCCACGATCCGACATCCGGCCGAACATCTTGCTGCATCGACATCCCCCACCTGATATTGACGTGATACACATCGCCAACGTATCCCGCCTGGATCAACCTTCCCATCCGTCCAACAGGCGTTCGTCCACGTTGATTGAAATTGACCGCATGTATTACACCCGCGTCCTGTGCCGCTCTCAGCATCTCTTCACAATCCGCCGCGTTCAACGCGAGCGGTTTCTCACACAGTACTGGGCGACCCGACCCGATCGCATCAAGCGCGTACTGCTTGTGCGAATCGGTAGGAGTGATGATGTCTATCGCATCGATATCGGGATCATCCAGCATCGCCCGATGATCCACAAACCCCTTCGGAACTCCCCACTGCTCCTGCATCTCTCGAAGCGGCCCCTCCGACCGCCGCATGAATGCCACAACTTCAACCTCCGGAATGTCCGCGAACGCCTCCATATGTTGCGCGGCAAAACCACCCGCGCCGATGATGCCAACTCGTAGCTTTTGATTTTTCACTGCTTGTCCATTTCATTTTCGATGCCTGTTGGCTACACGATGCAGACAACATCGCTTGCAATTCTCACAAACGTTATATATAATCACGTCCAAGCAGGCTCGACTACACTATAACCATCGTTTTGAGGAATCGCCTATGACAACTCTAGAACAACGGGTTAGCCGCCTCGAAGGCGGTTACGAACATCTGGCCACCAAGGCAGACCTGGCCGACCTTAGGGCAGACTTGAAAACGGATATCTCTCGCGTCGAATCTCGCTTGGAAGCAAAACTAGCCAGTTTGGAGAGTCGGCTCCTGCGGTGGATGATCGCAATGGTTATGACGTCGATCATCGTGGCGACATCAGTAGCAACGTTCATCCAAGGGTTCGTCGATTAGTTCGGCACCGCGCGCAATTCCATCGCCTACGATCAAACCGCCTGTAATGCACCCGGCCCAGTAGCCCTGAACGCATCTTCCGATATCCCGTACGCGCTCCCATGAACCGCGCCTCCCGGAAACACCTTGCCCGGATTGAAGCGCTCTCCAGCTCCGAACGCGGGGCGAAGCATCGCCATCGCGGCCATATCGGCCTCGGTGAAAACTAGCGGCATGTAGGCCTGTTTTTCGATGCCGATGCCATGCTCGCCACTCAGCGCGCCGCCCGCATTGATGCAAGCCTCTAATATCCGCTCTCCACACTCGATCACGCGTCGAACCTGCGCTCGGTCACGCCCGTCGAACAGAATGCATGGGTGGAGATTTCCGTCACCAGCGTGGAATACGTTTCCGATAGTCAACCCCAACTCCTCGCCGATCTCCCTCACTTGACGCATCACGTCTCGCAGCTTGGTTCGAGGAACGACGCCATCGACGAGATAGTAGTTCGGAGCGATCGTTCCGAAAGCGCCAATCGCTCCCTTGCGAGTCGCCCATAACTCCGCTCGCTTCTCATCATCCTCCGCCTCGCGGATCTCCGATGAGTTATTCGCACGACAGATTTCGCGCACTCGCTGGCCTTGTTCGTCAACTGTTTCTCGAAGTCCGTCTAGTTCAACGATGAGCACCGCTTCCGCATCATCCGGGTAACCAGGGTGATAAACGGGCTCGCATGCATCGATCGTCACACGGTCCATCATCTCGATGGCCGCCGGTACCATACCGGCGCCGATGATGTCCGAAACCGACTGTGAGGCATCGTCGAGCGACCGGAACGCCGCCAACATGGTCAATACCGCTTCTGGCTTCCGCATCAAGCGCACCGCCACCTTGGTCACGATACCCAGCGTCCCCTCAGAACCGATGAACGCACCTCGCAGATCGAACCCAAACGTATCCCTTGACGTTCCGCCGAGCCATACCTTCTCTCCATCGGCGAGCACAACCTCGATACCCAAAACATGGTTCGTCGTCACACCCAATGCCAAACAATGCGGTCCGCCGGCATTCTCCGCCACGTTACCGCCAATCGTACAGGCCCGTTGCGACGACGGATCCGGAGCGTAATACAGCCCGTACTGAGCCACTGCCTCCGACAACTCGATATTCACCAGTCCCGGCTCTACGATAGCGACGCGATTTTCTACATCAACCTCCAAAACCCGATTGAGTCGAGTTACAGGTAGCACAACGGAGTCGTGCAACGGCACCGCGCCACCACTCAAACCCGTTCCAGCGCCACGCGGCACGATATTCGCGTCATACTCATGGGCCGCCTTCACGCACTCCGCCAACTCCTCAGCTGAACCCGGCAACGCGACCGCACCGGGCGGAGAACGGTCTATCGACCCATCGTATTCGTAGAGCAACAGATCATCTGAACCCCAGATGACATACTCCTCGCCGACGATGTCCCGCAGGCGCTCTATCAACTTCTCGTCGATCATCGGATCGGGGAGGGCGTACCTCTAAGACGCGTTGTCATCCATGAACTGTTGCGCGCTGTTCAACAGCAACTCGTGGATCCAGACGGAACTCATGATGTCGTCGCTCATCATTCGGCCCTTGCTTCGAATGTAGGCCGATAGTTCATTGGCCGCCTTCACGACGTCCGGATGTTCACATTCGCCGGGGTAACCAATACCTTGTGCAAAATCGTTCATCCCGATGCCGAAGTAATGGATGCCGTCGACCGCCAAAATATCGTCGATGTTGTCTATCGAACCCTGATCCTCGAGCAACACGCCGACAAGCATGTTGTCGTTGGCCTGCCGATAGAAGTCCCGCTTGTCGCCCCAAGCATCCGGCGTGAACGAGTAGTTGGTCCCGCGGTTCCCACCGAACGAACGGTGACCGATCGGACCGAAGTAGCACGCATCCACCAGCTTCTCAGCATCCTCACCGCTCGCGATGTGCGGCCCCATAATCCCTTGTATGCCGCGGTCCAGGTACCCCAAGATGTGCGACGTCTCAACGTTCTCAACGCGCGCAATCGCCGTAGCACCGGAGGCTTCAACTGCCCGAACCATCTCCTCCAACTCCGTATAACCGAACGGACCATGCTCGCCGTCCAGCCAAACATAGTCAAAATCCATGCGACTCAGTATCTCGACATCCCAAACTGACGGGAACGTCATCTGATACCCGAGCGCTTTACGGCCCTCGTTCATCGCCTTTAGGACGCGGTTTTCGCGAACCATCATCTCTGCCATCTATTAACTCCCTTGAGTTCTTGCGATTACAAGATTCGACGCTTTTCGGCGTCAGAACGTCTCGGTCTTTAACTTGACCGCGGTACCGTAACAAAAGACGCTGTAGTTCTGATCCGAACCATGCTGGCCAGAAGGTTGGATCGGATTGATCCTTAAATCGATAACCGCGTCGGCTCCGATGTTCTCGACCGCAGCCGTCAAACGGTCAATCGACTCCGCAGCCTTCTCCTCAACGTTGTTAGTCCCGCCACGTCCAAGTTTCTCCGCACCCGACACTAACCCAAGCACACTCTCGATCTCCCGACCGGGCACGAAATTCGTCGTCGTCACCACCACTGGCGAGTCTTTTCCCCATGTCATAGCTTGGATCCTCCGGTCGCTATCGCCTGCCAAAAACTACTTCAGCTTCACCGCCGTGCCGTACGCGAAAATCTCGGAAAATCCTTGACCGACCGACGACGTGTTGTATCGAGTCGCCACCACCGCATCGGCACCTATACTCTGCGCCTCCGCAACCATCTGAGCCGTCGCCTCTTCTCGAGTGTCCCGCAAAAGACTGGAATACTCGGAAACCGCTCCGCCGGTGATGTTCTTGATCCCCGCCATGAAGTCGTACCCAATCCCGCGGGCCCGAACCGCGTTCCCACGCACCATCCCCAACACCTCCGCCGTATTCTTGCCTTCCACTTGTTCTGTCGTAACGACGATCATATTGTTCTGCCTCTCGGGGTCCGCGACCCGTATCCGCCAATTGCTTCAAAGTTAACACTTCAATCACCGTGATTCGTGTCGGCGACCCATGTTGTTAGTATCCTGTTTACCCGGTCGAATCCGCTACACGATGATCGACCGACACTGAACCAAAGAACTGGAGAAACATGTACCCGAGCACCATCAGATCGAAACTGGCAACCGGCGGCGCTGTCCTCAGCAGCAGTATGTTCTCACGTGAACCCCACGTGGCACACACCATTTACAGCAGCATCAAACCCGACTGGGTCTGGATCGACCAAGAGCACAGCCCTTGGGGCACCGAGAGCATCGGCACGATCTGCGTCCAAGGTCGCAACCTCGGCGTCTCACCCGTCATCCGCGTCCCGTGGAACGACCCCGGAGACATTAAGAAGGCCTACGACGTCGGTGCCGTCGGGGTAATGGTCCCGCAGGTCGACAACCCCGAGGAAGCCGCCGACGCCATCCGATACGCAAAGTACCCGCCAATGGGCGAACGCGGCATCGCACCGTGGTTCGCGTCCTTGCTCGACATCACCCAAGACGATGTCCTTGAGCACGCCAACAACGAAACCCTGCTCATCATCCAAATGGAGAGCACAGAAGCCTACGAGAAACTCGACGACACCCTGGCCCTCGAAGGCTTCGAAGTCCTTCTCGTCGGCCCGACCGACCTATCCGCCACCCTCGGCATCCCCGGACAGATTCACCACGACCGCGTCGAGCAGATAATGTCCGACGTCGCCCAACGCATCAAAGGCACTGGCAAAGCCTTGGCAACCACCTTCGGAGACCCCGAAGTGGCTCGTCGCTGGATTGGCGAGGGGTACACGATGATGAACATCAGCAGCCCGCTCGCCCTCGGCTGCGGCCCCTTAGCCAAAATGTTCGCCGAACTCCGCGAAGAGTTCCCCTGCGAATAGCTAGCGGACCAGCGACCCAACCCTCGGCCACGCGCACTGTCAAGCGCGTTAACATAGCTCGATCATGGAACCTCGCGAACCAGAATACCTCCGCGATCTGGTTCGCGAGCTATGTGCGTTGGAATCAGAGACCGTGTGGGTCGAATTCAAGGTCAATAACACGAATCCCAACACCATCGGCAAAAATATCTCGGCCCTGGCCAACAGCGCGGTGCTGCACGACAGGCCGTTCGGATACGTGGTCTGGGGCGTAGATGACGAAACCCACGAAATCATCGGTACTGAGTTTTCGTTTGAACCAACGGGCGAAGGTCCCCGCGAACCACGCATTCGGGCAAGCCTGAGCGACAACTGCGATTTCCAGTTTTACTCCATCGAAGTTGACCATCGAAAGGTCGTCATTCTTGAGGTAAACCCGGCGCGACAGTACCCCGTCAGGTACAGAAGCGAAGCGTTCATTCGAGTAGGAAGCGCGACAAAACCGCTGCAAGCCGCCCCTCAACTCGAAGCCCGGTTATGGCGACTACTCGACCAACTTAGTTTCGAAGATGGAATCGTGGCGATGAATCTGACGGCAGATGAAATCCTAAAGGTTCTTGACTATCCGTCGTATTTCGACTTGTTGAATCAACCCCTTCCCGACGGCAACTCAAACACCTTGGACACAATGCGACGCGACCGCCTGATAGGAATTTCGGATGCTGGCGGTTGGGATATCACCAATTTGGCGGCTATTCTGTTGGGCCGCGATCTGAACGATTTTCGCACTCTTGCCCGCAAACGGTTGCGAGTCATAAGGTACGACGGGTCAGGACGCTCCAATGCTGCCAGAGAACGGCAGTTCGATTTGGGTTATGCGTCCGCTTTCCAAAGAGTCATGGAGCACATCATGGCGCTCGTGCCGACGAACGAAGTCATCGAGAATGCTCTGAACATCGAGATACCCATGTTTCCTGAAGTGGCGGTTCGAGAACTCGTCGCAAATGCTGTTATCCATCAGGATTTCCACGCGACTGGATCAGGGCCAATGGTAGAGATCTTCGAAGACTGAATCGAGGTCACCAACCCCGGACAACCGCTTGTCGAAACACTGCGGTTCTTGGACGCACCCCCAAAATCTCGAAACGAGGCAATCGCCTCATTAATGCGTCGATTCGGAATATGCGAAGAACGAGGTAGTGGGATCGACAAGGTCGTTGACATGATCGAGGTCCATCAGTTACCCGCACCGCTATTCGAAGTCGGCGGCGACTCGACGCGATGTGTGCTTTTCGCCCACAAAGACCTCTCGGAAATGAGCCGGGAAGAACGCATTCGAGCTTGCTACTGGCACGCTTGCCTACGACATCTGACAAGTCGAACGACAAACAATCAATCCATCCGTGAACGGTTCGGCTTCCCAAACCACCGATCTGACCAAGCCTCTCGGTTACTCAAAGAAGCCGTGGATTCAGGCATGCTGATCATTCGTAACCCTGATGCTGGAAACAAGAGCCGTTCTTACTTGCCAAACTGGGACGCGCTACCGTCCAACTTTTGATTTCTTTGCTTGTTCTTTGCGCGTAAGACCTCTTACGAAAGAGTTCACTGAGGTACCAAACTCAGAAACTCCCAAATTTTCTTTGCCCGTTCTTTGCGCAAAATGCCTTTTCCGAAACAAACCTCTCAGATTCCAAGTTCGATCACGCCCAAGATTTCTTTGCCTGTTCTTTGCGCGTAAGACCATTTCCGAAGGTTCTCACCGAGATTCCAAACTCATAAACCGCCAAAATTTCTTTGCTCGTTCTTTGCACCTAACCGCGTTAACCCCAAATCACACAACCTTCATACCATTGAGTCGTAGCGCTGGCAAACAAAGCTGAAGTCCCTCAACATTGACAACCCTCATACTCGTCCGCCACGGTCAAACGAACGGCAATGCTATCGACGTCGCCCATGGTTTTTACGACGATGAGCTCAACGAGACGGGCAGAGCGCAGGCCGAACTGCTCGGGCAAAGGCTCAAAAATCACCATTTCGACGCCATATATTCGAGCGACTCGAAACGGGCGATCCAGACCGCCGAACCGTTGCTCAAATTCAGGCCCGATTACGACATCGAGACTAGCCCCGAGTTGCGCGAAAAATCTTTCGGCGAGTACGAAGGCCGACCCTGGCATCAGATCCTCGACGATTTCCCCGAAATCCTCGACCCTGATATCGGCTCGGAAGTAAAGATGCCCGGTGGTGAATCCGATCGCGAGCACATGGAACGGGTCGCGAAATTCACCAGAAAAATCATCGACAACCATGGAGAAGACGCAACGATCCTCGTGTTCAGTCACGGCGGCTCGATAAAGGCCGCGGCCGCTCACATGTGCAACCTCCGGCTAGAGGACAAGTGGCGCCTAAAAACCGACAACACCGGCATCAGCGCCATAATCTCCGAGCCGACCTGGCGCGACGACGGCTGGCAAATCGCAAGCTGGAACGACACACTCCACCTTTCGCTTGCACAGTTGAGCATCAAGTGAGCACACTGTCTAAGCCGAACGTCCTCGGTACTGGCCCAAACCCGAACCGGCGTACTATCATATTGGTTCGTCATGGCGAAACTCACGGAAACGTAGAGGATAAGGCCCAAGGCCATTTCGATGCACCGTTGACGGAAAAGGGTGTGCGGCAAGCCGAAGCACTTTCGCAGCGACTTGCCAACACAGGTTTCAACGCCGTCTACTCTAGCGACATCCAGCGGGCGGCGCGTACCGCTGAAGCGGTACTCAACGACCGATCCGACATCGAAATCCAACTTCGGCCAGAACTGCGCGAACTCCACTTTGGCGCGTACGAAAATATCCCGTGGTCAGTCCTTCGCGATGAGGATCCAACTTTTTTCAAACGATGGATCGAATGGGAAACGAGGGCCAGCGCCAAATATCCGGGCGGCGAATCAGCAACGGATTTGTGGCATCGTGTTGGCGATTTCGCGAATGAAATCCTCGCCAATCACCTTGAGAAAACAACCATCTTGGTTGTCGCCCACGGAGGTTCGCTCCAATCTCTCTTGGCTCAACTCTTGGCTCTACGCATCACAGACCAGTGGCGTTTTCAATTCGACAACACGAGCATCTCAATCATCAAGGAACACGCAGTGGCACCACGCGTTTGGCAAACAAAGTTGTTCAACGACACCCACCACCTCAATGGCCTCAACTCCAATGAATGACACGCACTTGAGCACTTCACCACGCATATTCAACCCATCGCCGCGCACCATCTACCTCGTTCGACATGGCGAAACCGAGGGAAACTTGGACGACAAAGCCCAAGGGCATTTCGACGCGTCGCTCACGGAACGAGGCGAAATCCAAGCAGAAGCGGTGGCGAAACGATTGTCGAACATCGAATTCAGCGCCATTTACTCCAGCGACCTGCGGAGGGCGTTCGAGACCGCGAAAGCGATCGCGGCCCATCGTCCTGAAGTCCAAATCCAGACTCGTCCGCAACTGCGGGAATACGATTTCGGCGACTACGAAGACGTCCCGTGGGCGAAGATCGGGGAAAACGATTCCGAGTTCTTCCAGATGTGGAAGAACTTGGACACGAGGGAACGCATCGAGTTCCCGGGCGGTGAATCCTTGATGAACGCTTGGCAACGCATCGGCGAGGTCACCGATGAGATCTTGGCGATTCATCAACATGGCAACGAAAAGATTTTGATCGTCGGTCACGGCGGATCGTTGCAAGGTGTGATGGGCCACCTGTTGGATCTGCGCATCCGAGACCAGTGGAGCTTCCTGTTCAACAACACCAGCGTCACGGTGCTGATCGAACACCTCTACACACCGAACACATGGCGCACAACGCAGTTTAACGACACCAGCCACCTGAACGGCATCGGTCTCATCAATCGGGGGTAAACGGTAACGCTACTCTTCGCAGACGACGCCATCGTTGTCGCCGTCTCGGGGCCCACGAACTCTTTCCACAGGAAACCCCAAACCAGAACCAACACTGCCTTGCACGCGTTGTAACCCAGCGGCTTCGGCTTCCTCGCAACTCCGATAGATCGGGAGTGGCGTAGCTGTCGCAGTCGGTGTCGAAGTGGCGGTTGGGGTGACGGTAGGCGTCGGTGAGGGCAACGCTGTTGCCGTGGCAGTAGGTTCGGGTGTCAAAGTAGACGTCGGAGAAGGAGTCAAAGTTGGAGTCGCGGTGGTTGAGGGTCCCAAGATCGGCTTCGAAGTTGGCGTCACGGTCGCCGTAACGGTTGGGGTGGGTTCGGGAGATGGAGTCGGTGATGGCAATACATACCCCAGTTCTCGCAACTCGACGCAAATCTCCGCGTTCGAAGCGAACTCCGCTACTCGATCCGAACCTTCTCCGACCAAATCCTCCCAAACGGAACCGACGCGAGAGCTAACGGCGCGTTTCAAGCGCCCCAAAAGACCACCGTCTTCCTCTTCGGTGATCTCCTCCTGCCACCGAATCAGACCTACGATCGCCTCTTCACAACTGGCGTATGCCTCGTCATGCTCTTTCACGATAACGTCAATGCCTTTTTCACAGACGTAACCGTCACCGTCACCGTCACGTTCACCGGAAACCACGTTTTTATCGAAACCCCAACCTGAGCCTTTGCTCCCGGGAACTCGTGGTAGTCCGGCTTCCTCGGCGTCTTCGCATTCCTCCAAAAGGATCTCTGCCTCGGACGTTCCTGTTGGTTCTTGAACATCACTCGACGCTAATTCCGTCGAGATCGCGGTCGGTGTCGAAGTCAACGTGGCAACTGGGGTTGGGGTAAAAGTAGCGATTGGAACTTCTGTCAACTTATCGCCTTGATCGGATTCCGGCCCCGCAATATGCCCTGCCTCAACCAACGCCTCGCAGTTCTCGCGATGCTGCTCAAAACTCCGCTTACCACCTTCATACTCAACCGCCAATCCCTTTTCCAACAGAAAATCTGTCAACATCCGTCCATCCGGCGCACGAATGTCCCCCAAAATCCGCCCAAATGCGCCATCCTCAAACTCCGTGACCAAGACATACTGACCGTCCTCGGACAAAAACTCCTCAACCCGAGACTTCGACCAGTTTCCGCACGACTTCTCAAACTCATCGCTCGTCCGCGTCTCCGGTGTATCAACTCCCTCGATACGAACAGTCTGAACCTGCAACTCCGCAACATTGATCGACCCAATCTCAACCTCCACCGTATCCCCGTCCGAAACTCTCTCAATCTCGACAGGGTACTCACCGTCGACCGATGGTTCTGATGTCGGAGTCGGTGCTGGAGTCGGCGAGGGCAGGGGAGTGGGAGTCGGGAACTCGAGGATCGCACGAGGTTGGGATGTAGGCGTCAACGTCGGCGACGCCGCGACAGGAGACGTCGACGGCCCTAGCGTCGCAATCGGCTCATCCGGCGGCACCGTCGGTATCTCGGTTTCCGCACAAGCGACCAGCAAAACTGTGATCGCTAAAACGGGAATAAGTAATTTGGCAGCCACAAATAGCCGATGTTAAATCGCATCTGTCGGCTCAACCAATCAGCCGCCAAGATTTCACCCCGCTACATCGTCAACGCAACACGATTCGCGGTAGTCCCACCTTCACGACCTTGCCATTCCGCAAATTCAAACGCCTCGTTGATCTCCTCCAGCGGATACTTGTGCGAAATCACGTCTGCCACTGGAATTCGGTCCTGCATCCGAACCAAAAACTGCAACGCCGCCTCGATGATCCACGGATCGTAGTGCGTCGTACCCAACCACTGCGTCTGACCGCCGATCACCTTCGATGCCGGGATCGTAATCGTACCTTCCCCAATGTTCCCTATGTCGATGTACTTGCCGTTCGTCCGAACCATATCCAACCCCTCCAGAGCCGCGGCAGCAATGCCAACCACTTCGACGACGACATCAGCGCCAACTCCATCGGTCAGCTCCAACACCCGTTCGACGCGTGCCTCGGGTGTCGGATACTCAACCAACGAGATCGTGTCAGTCGCTCCAACCTTCATCGCCATATCCAATCGTGGCTGCTGTCCATCGATCACGATCACCCTCGATGCACCTTTTTCTGCCGCGACCGCCGTCGCGTAGATGCCCAAGCCACCTGCGCCTTGGATCACGACTCGGTCCCCAAAATCCATCTTCGCCCGCTCCAAACCGAACAACACCTGCGACAACGCGCAGTTCACCGGTGGCACCGCGTCGGTCGGCAATTCGTCCGGAACCTTGAATGCGTAGTGGCCTGGCGGCAGATAGTAGAAGTCCGCATAGCCGCCATCGCAGAACGGATAGCTGTCTAGATCCTTCCGCCTCGATCGGTGCGGACAAGCATGAAACTCGCCCCGGATGCACCAGTAGCAACGATTACAAGGGTTGAAGAATGGAAACGCCACCCGATCGCCTTCCTTCAACGGACGCCGCATCGCATCCGTCTCAACGCCCTTTCCAAGAGAGTGCACAACTCCGGTGAATTCGTGCCCCACGATCCGATTCGAGTGCGTCGACATGTCCCCACGCCAGATGTGAAGGTCGGAACCGCAAATTACCGCATCCGTGTTCTTGATGAGCAGTCCTCCCGGCTCAACCTCCGGGGTCGGGAACTCACCCATTTCGAAGGGAACTCCTGGCCTGTCAAATATTGTGACTTTGCCGACTGGCATCATTCGCCTCTTTCTTTACATCGTGAGCGCCACGCGGTTGGCCGTGGTGCCACCCTCGCGTCCGTGCCACTCTGCAAACTCGAACGCTTCATTGATCTGCTCCAACGGAAACTGGTGCGAAACAACGTCCGCAACCGGTATCCGATCCTGCACCCGGACAAGGAACTGCAACGCTTCCTCGATGATCCATGGATCGTAGTGGACCGTACCCAGCCATTGCGTCTGGTTGCCGATGATCTTCGCGGCGGGAAACTCAATGCTACCCCCGCCGATATTACCAATGTCGATGTACTTACCGTTGACGCGCACCATGTCCAGTCCCTCTAACGTCGCCGACGCGATCCCTACGACCTCCACAACTACATCAGCGCCTACGCCGTGCGTCAACTCCTTGACCCGTTCGACGCTTGACTCAGGCGTCGGATAGTCCGTCATCGAGACCGTGTCCGTTGCCCCACACTTCATCGCCAGATCCAACCTCGGTTGCTGACCGTCGATCACGATCACACTCGATGCACCTTTCTCAGAAGCGATCGCCGTCGCATAGATCCCTAGTCCGCCAGCACCTTGAATTACGACGGTATCCCCGAAACCCATCTTCGCCCGTTCCAGACCGAACAGAACCTGAGAAAGAGCGCAATTCACCGGTGGCACCGCGATCGTCGGCAATTCGTCTGGCACCTTGAAAACGTAGTGACCCGGCGGCAAATAGTAGTAGTCCGCCATCCCAGCATCGCAATACGGATGCTCCTCCAACGTGTACCACCGACCTCGATGCGGGCAAGCATGATGCTCACCGCGAACGCACATGTAGCAACGATTGCACGGGTTGAAGAACGGAAACGCCACCCGATCACCCTCTCTCAACGGCCTCCGCATCGAATCCGTCCCAACCCCCTCACCAAATGAGTGAACCACGCCCGTAAACTCATGCCCCGTCAACCTGCGAATCGGAGGTATCGGAACATCACCATCACCGCGCCAACCATGCAGATCCGAACCGCAAATCACCGCATGCGTGTTCTTAACCAATAACCCGCCAGGTTCAATCTCCGGCGTCGGCAACTCGACGACATCGAACGGAACTCCCGAAGTTGTGAAAACAGCTACTCTGCCGTTCGGCAAGAATCACCCCTCTCTCTTCGAAGATTCGATCGGCAACGTAGGTAATCACATCGTCAACGCAACCCGGTTCGCAGTCGACCCGCCTTCGCGCCCTTGCCACTCGGCGAACTCGAACGCCTCGTTGATCTCTTCCAACGGATACTTGTGCGATATCACATTCGCGATCGGCATCCGATCCTGTACTCGAACCAAGAACTGCAACGCCGCCTCTACGATCCACGGGTTGTAGTGCATCAGACCCTGCCACTGAGTCTGGTTGTTGATGATCTTCCGAGCCGCAAACTCGATGCTCCCGCCGCTGATGTTTCCGATGTCTACATACTTGCCATTGAAGCGCACCATGTCCAAACCCTCCAACGTCGCCGCGGCGATGCCCACTACCTCAACCACGATGTCGGCTCCAACGCCGTGGGTCAGCTCGCGAACCCGTTCGACCCTCGACTGCGCAGTGGGGTAGTCCACCATTGAAATGGTGTCCGTTGCGCCGCACTTGATCGCCAAATCCAACCGCGGCTGCTGACCATCAATAACGATCACCTTCGACGCACCCTTCTCGGAAGCAACTGCCGTAGCGAATATTCCGAGACCGCCCGCGCCTTGGATCACAACCGTGTCGCCGAAATCCATCTTGGCGCGCTCTAAACCAAACAAGACCTGCGACAGAGCGCAGTTAACTGGCGGCACCGCGTCCGTCGGCAATTCGTCAGGCACCTTGAAGGCGTAATGACCCGGCGGCAGGTAGTAGTAATCTGCCATACCTCCGTCGCAGTAAGGATGGCCGTCCAGACCTTGATGATTCGACCTTCCACGATGCGGACACGCATGATGCTCGCCGCGTATACACCAGTAACACCGATTGCAAGGATTGAAGAAGGGGAACGCGATCCGGTCGCCTTCTTTCAACGGCCGGCGCAACGAATCCGTCGATACGCCATCGCCCAATGAATGGACCACGCCCGTGAATTCGTGTCCTGTGACCCGGCGTTTCGGTGGCGGCATTACGTCGCCGTCGCCACGCCAACCGTGCAGATCAGAGCCGCATATGACGGCGTGAGTGTTCTTGACCAACAGGCCTCCCGGATTGATCTCCGGTGTCGGCAACTCCTCGATGTGGAACGGCACACCAGTCTGTGTGAATACGGCAACTTTTCCGGTTGGCATTTCTATCCTCTTTTGGATGCTCGCGACATCGTTCAGACGCGCCGCGATTAATGCTCGCGAATATAACCCATTCAGTCCGTTTGTGGACGCCGCGTATGTATACTTTCGACTCGTTTAACGGAGGTGCGTCCAAAGCGAGAATACGCCAGTCGAAAGACCGATACCAAAGGCGCCCCCCAGCGACGACAAATACGAAAGGCAGATCCGATTGCTCGAACGATTCCACGTCCCACATGACATTGCAGTCCATGTCGAAATCGAAGACATGCGCGCAACCGTCGAAGACATCTTCCGAAAGATGGGAATGCCCGAGGACGACGCTGTCCAATCGGCTGATGTCCTCGTCTACGCCGACGCCCGTGGCATCGAATCCCACGGCGTCTCGAACATGCTCCGCAGCTATGTCGCCTCCTTTGGGCAAGGCGGCATTAACCCGACTCCCGAACCCAAGATCATCCGCGAACTTCCCGCCGCCGCAACCCTCGATTGCGATGGCGGTCACGGACTAGCCGTCGGCCCGATGGCCATGCGCATGGCCATGGACAGGGCAGAGGTCTACGGCATCGGCACCGTTACCGCCGTCAACGGTCGCCACTTCGGTGCTTGTGCCTACCACGCCGCAATGGCCCTCGAACGCGATATGATCGGCGTCGCCATGACCACTGGCGGAGTCAACGTGGCGCCCGTCCACGGCGCTGAACGCTTGGTCGGCCTGAACCCCCTAGGTATCGCCGCACCGACACGCGAAGAACCTCCCTTCATCTTCGACGCCTCCATGAGCAGCGTCGCCGGAAACAAAATAGTCCTCGCAAAGCGCATCGGCGTTCCGGTCATGCCCGGCTGGGTAGCCAAATCCGACGGCACACCCGTAATGGAGGAGGCCGAGGTCCCCGAGGACTTCATCATGCTTCCCGCGGGAGCCACCCGTGAACTCGGAGCCCACAAAGGCTACTCCATGGCCGTAATGATCGAGATCCTCGCCGGAATCATGGGCGGAAACGGCGGCGGACCGAACCGACGCCGAGGCGCATCCCACCACTTCATCGCCTACAACCTCGAAGCCTTCACCGACATCGAAGACTTCAAGACCGACATGGACGAGTACATGCGGGCCCTCTCAAACAGCAAGCCTGCCCCCGGTCAAGACCGCGTCGTCTACGCCGGCTTACCCGAACACGAAGAAGAGATCGAACGCCGAGAACACGGCATCCCGTACCACCCCGAAGTTATCGACTGGTTCCGCAGCATTACCGCCGAACTGGAAATCCCGTGGAGGTTGACGTGAAAAACTAGGGTTTCCCCCGCTCGCGGGGGAAATGTCCGAAGGACAAAGGGGGCACACGAAGCACACCCCCGTCATTTCCGCGCACGCGGGAACCCAAAACCAACTAAGCAACGAACCCAACAAGGAACCAATAATGGGCATAAACAAATGCATCGACCTGCTAAAAGAGGGACAACCCTTCTACGCAACACACACTCCTGAACTCACCTACGACGCCGGCGTCGAAATGGCCCAGACTTGGGCCGACATGATTCTCGTCGACTTCGAGCACCGCCACTTCGACATGGGCGGCCTCACGGCATTCATGAAGGGCCTCACCGCTGGCGGACCCACTGCGAGCGGACACCTCACGCCAACCGTCGTCACAACTCTCCCGCACAACGCCATCTCCGTCGAAGAAGTCCGCTACAACGCCTGGCAGATGCGACACGCACTCACCACCGGCGTCCACGGACTCCTCCATACCCACGCACGTGACCCCGAAGCCGTCAAATGGTTCGTCGCAGCTTGTCGGTACCCATTCCAGACTCTCGCACGAGACGTCATCCCCGAAGGACTCCGCGGCGGAGGCGGGCAGGGCGCACCTGCCGAGCTATGGGGAATGTCCGCTCGTGAATACGTCGAAAGAGCCGACCCCTGGCCGCTCAACCCCAACGGCGAACTCCTCCTCGGCCTCAAGATCGAAGACCGTCACTGCCTACCCAACGCCGACGAAATCGCCGCCGTCCCCGGCATCGGTTTCGCCGAGTGGGGACCCGGCGACATGGGAATGTCCTACGGCAACCCCGACGCCCACGACCCGCCGTACCCCGACTACATGGACAACGCACGCGACACCGTGAAGAACGCTCTCGACAAAGCAGGCGTAGGCTTCTACTCCGGTTGGCGCGACGACAACATGACGATGGAACAGACCGTCGACCACCTGATCGATGTCATCGGCGTAAAGATGATGGGCGCACCCAACAAAGAGTTCGCCGACTACGGCCGAGCCAAAACCGGCCGCACGATGCCTGTCTAACCGCGGGCAACCGTCATTCCCGCGCACGCGGGAGCCCAGAACCGACAAGGTAGGGGCGACCCTCGTGGTCGCCCTTATCCCAGTACCTTGTGGTCGCCCCCTTATTCGCCAATCAGGTCTACCACAGCGAAACCAGTCATTTCAATCCCCGTAAACGCGTAGCTCTGTTTGGCGCGCGAACTCGATTGATACCGACGCGTCGGCCAGAATCACTTCGTTCGATCGGTTCGAAGCTCATCCAAATCGCAGTTCCAACCGATCCCTCTGAAACCACGCGCTTCGCGGACCGATGCAGCCTCACTCGCCAAAGAACGCAAAGCAAAATTGATCGCATCTTGTTTGGTGGGTAATTGGAATCGGCGCATCACTTCAGCGCATGCCCTTTCGTCGATATCCACGTTTACGCGCGACATACTCCAATCGTACGCAAACATGAGCGCCCAGACTCGCATTTAGGCGATAAAGTAAGTTCGCGCGCCGCAAACCGCGTCGATTGATCACAACCGAAGGTAATACAACCATGGGCATAAACAAATGCATCGACCTGCTAAAAGAGGGACAGCCCTTCTACGCAACCCACACTCCTGAACTCTCCTACGACGCCGGAGTCGAACTGGCGCAGACCTGGGCCGACATGATCCTCATCGACTTCGAGCATCGCCATTTCGATGTCGGCGGCCTCGGCGAATTCATGCGCGGACTGAAAGCAGGCGGGCCAACACCCAGCGGACACCTCACACCCACCGTCGTCACCACGCTTCCGCACAATGCGATCTCCGTCGAAGAAGTCCGCTACAACGCCTGGCAGATGCGACACGCACTCACCACCGGCGTCCATGGCCTTCTCCACACCCACGCTCGCGACCCCGAAGCCGTCAAATGGTTCGTCGCCGCATGCCGCTATCCCTTCCAAACCCTCGCACGAGAAGTCATCCCCGAAGGACTCCGCGGCGGAGGCGGGCAGGGCATACCTGCCGAGATCTGGGGGATGTCGCCACGCGAATACGTCCAAATCGCCGATCCGTGGCCCCTCAATCCCGACGGCGAACTCCTCCTCGGTCTCAAGATCGAAGACCGCCACAGTCTGCCGAACGCCGACGAGATCGCAGCAGTTCCCGGCATCGGATTCGCCGAGTGGGGACCCGGCGACATGGGAATGTCCCACGGCAACCCCGACGCCCACGACCCGCCGTACCCCGACTACATGGACCATGCACGCAACACCATCAAAGACGCCCTCGACAAGTCAGGCGTCGGCTTCTACTCCAGCTGGGCCGATGACAACCTCACGATGGAACAGCGCGTCGACCACCTAATCGACGTCATCGGCGTAAAGATGATGGGCGCACCCAACAAAGAGTGGGCCGACTACGGCCGAGCCAAAACCGGCCGCACCATGCCCGTTTAACACAGGCAAACGTCGTTACCCCGCGCGCGGGAACCGGGCAAACGTCATTCCCGCGCACGCGGGAATCCAGAACAGACAGTATGGAGCGGGTTTCAAACCCGCTCCGCCGAGTGCTACTTGATTGGGAAATGAATTCAACGATGCGCGCCTTCTGAATCTCTGAGATACTTCGTATCACGAAACGACTGACGGTCGTGGCAGATCTGCGAAGACGTTGCGAACCAGACTGATGGGGGACACAAACGATGATTCGACGCGATTCACGGTTGCCCAACAACCTGATTCAAAACGTCAAGCGAATTCCCAACGCCGTACGCGAGATCGTACCTTGGCGCATCGCTCCCGTTTATCTAGGTGGATTTATCGCGGTACCGGCATTCTTACTCGGTGAACCGTCGGTCGACTTCGCCGAGGGCATCAGCGAATCCGAGTTCGTCTTCAACTCTTTCTCGTTTCTAATCTGGGGTGTTCTCGTGATGTGGATGTGCGCCGGGTTCACCATGCTCGAATCCGGGTCGGTCCGCACCAAGAACGCATCGATGATCTGCATGAAGAACATCGGGCTTTACTCAATCGCCGGTCTCGCATTCTTCTTCGTCGGCTACAACCTCATGTACGTCGATGTCGGCGACTTCATCGGGTCACTGCGATTCATGTACACCTCGTCTGCTCCAGAAGTCGCTCTCTTGGAAGGTGACGCCGACGCCTTGCCCGCCGTTTTGGAGCAAGACTACTCAACGATGTCGGACTGGTTTTTCCAGATGGTCTTCGTAGCGACCACCGCATCAATCGTCTCGGGTGCATTGGCCGAACGCGTAAGAATGTGGTCGTTCTTCCTATTCACGCTGGTACTTACCGCGGTGATTTATCCCGTCGTTGGGGCTTGGACCTGGGGTGGTGGATGGTTGGCTCAGATGGGATTCCAAGACTTTGCTGGCTCGACAATCGTTCACAGCACCGGCGGGTGGGCGGCATTGGCAGGCGTGATGATCGCTGGTGCACGGCTCGGCAAGTTCCGTCGCAACGGAGAAGCCAGACCCACACCACCATCGAACGTCCTGATCGTCACCTTGGGCATCTTCATTCTGTGGTTCGGTTGGTTCGGCTTCAATGGAGGCTCGCAGTTGAAACTCGGCACCGCCAGTGATGTCATCGCGATGAGCAACGTGCTGGTCAACACCAACCTCGCCGCCGCCGCGGGCATCGTCGTATCGTTAGCGTTCTCCCGCTTCATTCTCGGCCGGATGGACCTCGTGGTCGGCTTAAACGGTGCCATTGCTGGCCTCGTCGCAATCACCGCCGGTCCGACCATGACCGACCATTACTGGGCGGTCATCATCGGTGCCATCGGAGGCATACTGTGCACAGCTGGCACGAAGTTGTTGGAGAAACTGAAGATCGACGATGTCGTGGGAGCGATCCCCGCTCACCTCGTCGCCGGAATCTGGGGCACGATAGCGGTATGCATCGCCGCCGGAGGCGACATCGTGACACAACTCGTCGGTGTTCTCGCTGTCGGAGCCTTCGTCTTCCCGGTGTCTTGGCTACTTTGGAAGGCCCTCGCCCTCAGCCCGCTGGGAATACGAGTCGAACGCGACGTCGAGGAACTTGGTCAAGATGCCGGTGAACTCGGAATCGAGGCATACCCAGAGTTCGTCCTGATGCCCGAAAACTACGACGACTGATCGCCGACCCTACGCAACTCCGTTAGCTGCACTCATCGCGCGTTACGTTCATCGCGCCGCACTCAACGCGCCGATTAGCGATAAGGTATGGAAACGCACGACGAATCACGTCGCATTCCGCCACTAGAAGGAACCAAAACAATGGGCATCAACAAATGCATCGACCTCCTAAAGCAAGACCAACCGTACTACCACACGCCAACGCCCGAACTATCCTACGACGCCGGACGTGAAATGGCCCAGACATGGGCCGACATGGTCCTCATCGACTTCGAACACCATCACTTCGACATCGGAGGGCTTTACCAGTTCATGAGAGGCCTCAAAGACGGCGGACCCACACCTAGCGGTCACCCCACGCCCACCGTTGTGACTTCTCTGCCTCATAGCGCCTACTCGCCCGAAGAGGTGCAGTACAACGCCTGGCAGATGCGACACGCGCTGACCACCGGCATTCATGGTCTGCTCCACACCCACGTACGCAACCCTGAAGCAACCAAATGGTTCGTCGCAGCATGTCGTTACCCGTTCCAGACCATCGGCAGCGACATAATTCCTGAGGGGATCCGCGGCGCGGGCGGACAGCTCCAACCTGCAGCCATCTGGGGAGTCGATCCCAAGGAATACGTCCAAATTGCCGACCCGTGGCCGATGAACCCCAACGGCGAACTCATGCTCGGACTCAAGATCGAAGACCGCCACTGCCTGCCGTTTGCAGAGCAGACCGCGGCCGTCCCCGGCATCGCATTCGCCGAGTGGGGACCCGGCGACATGGGAATGTCGTTCGGCGACCCCGACGCTCACGATCCACCTTACCCCGACTTCATGGATAACGCCCTCAACATCGTCAAGAAGGCGTTGGAAAACAACGGCATCGCCTTCTACGCCGCATGGCAAGACGAAGAGATGACCAACGAGCAACAGGTCGACCAGCTCATCGATGGACTCGGCTGCAAGATGATCGGTGCCTTGACCAGAGACATCGCCGACTACGGCCGAGCCAAAACAGGGCGTACGATGCCAGTCTAACTAGTAAAAACCTCATTCCCCAAAGCGTGGTAAACTTTGGATCATCTGAACCAAACCGCCGATGCCTATAGAGACATCCGCAAAACTCGCCTCCTTGCACTGATAAGGAGGGGTCCCATTAAGTCGGCAGTTGATGACGGTTCAGCTCCCTCTTGCTTGCATAGCACAGGTGAGGAGACTGGAGTTTTGTAACGGTCTCGCAAAAGGAGGTTGAGGTCATGAAAACTCAATCTACCGGAAGCCTGAAGGGCCGTCTCGCCGGCGTCCTGATCCTGCTCATCGCATTGCCGATACTCGTATTGGCACCAGCATTCTTAGCTGACCGCTACGCGGTGCAATCGCCAAGCGCAGAGAATCTGGCGAGTGTACAGCCACCAGCCGCAGGTGTTTCTGACGAGCCAATCCACAGTGTCGCGGCAACTACCGACGAAACGCGCATCCTGTCAAGTGAAGACTCCGTCGTGATCGTCGATGATGGGGTGGACTTCGTCCGCGATGCTGGCCAGCTAGCGGTGACGCACGACGAACTCGATTTTGGCGAATTTTCCGGAGAAGTCGTCTTTCTCGACACAAAATCCGAAGAAGGATGCGTGTTGACCCTCCGCGTTTATTCGGGCAGCAACGACGAGGACATTCTTACCGGACACATCAGGATTGACGACCATGAGACCCAGTCCACCAAGAACGATTGCAGCATCTTCTTCCTAGACGAACCCAACGCGCAGTAGAACCCGTTATTTCCGCGCAGGATGGGCGCTTCAGCGGACCAAGCGCCCACCAAGTGCGGAAATGACAATAATTTCACAATGATCCCCTATGGGTGCTGTGCACAACTACCGTCATTCCGGCGAAAGCCGGAATCCAGAGGGGCCGGGCAAGGAAGTGCAAAGCGAAACGCCACGTCTAAACCCTCCTTGATGCCCCTTGGGCATCAAGGAGGAAGATTGTACACAGCACCCCTATGGCACTGAGGGCACATCAAATCAGGGCAACCCTTGTGGTTCCCCTTAACTCAGCACAAAACCGATAACCAAGAACGAATATCATGTTGCGACGACTGAAAAAAGTGCTCCTATCTATTACGGCAACCGCAACAGTCATCTTCGCATTCCTGATCGTCGTCTCCGTTGTCGGACAAAGCTATCGATTCGGCACGACTCCCGCGAGATCCAACATTACGACGTTTAACACCTACATCGGAAAGCCCATACAATGCCACCGCTACAGCAGCGACTTCATCGTCGTAACCGACGGCAACCGCGGGATGTTCTCGATTCCACTGGTCAGCAGCGAATCGGATCTGAAAAGGTGCGTTGAGGCGTATAAATCCGGGCAACTCCCATTCGATCCACGCAACTATATCGGCCGATACGAATCCGGTTACTTCAGTTGGGGTGGAACTGATTTCACTAACATCTACGACTGGGACCTCCCGGATGAATGCAACCTGCACTACGAATTCAAGCAGAAGAGCCATCCTTGGTTGGTGGATGCCTTAGGCCTGGTCGACACCATCGAAGTAACTTTCAAATGGACCGGCACAGACACCGAATGGCTAACGTGTTCAGCCGCACGCGAAAAAGAAATCGCCGAAATCGACCTATCCGAACTCGAAATCGCCCCGATAGATTGCACTCCAAACTAACGCGTAGGCGTAGAATACAAGCATCTTTCCGCCTTCGATTCTGCTTAAAGGGTTAGTCCAACATGAAAACTACCTCCAACACTCCCACTCGTCGCCGTTTCTCAGCGGTTCTTGCAACGATGATCGTCCTCGCGCTAATTGCCATAACGCCCGCGTACCTAGCTTCGATTCTGACTCAAAGTCCAACAGACAGCGACGCCTCAGCATCAGTGATTACCATCTCTGAGGACGGACCCAAGCCTCTCGAAACCGTACTGGTAGCCGATTCAATGACCGAAAACGACATTGGAGACGAATCCACCGTCACCACGGACTCTCGCGACGAACGCATATTCACAGTGATCGCTGACGACATCGCCGCAGATATTCTCGACAAGTCCGACTACCTCACCATCACAATCGACGGTGAAACCGACTACACAGCAAAAAACGTAACCTGGATTGACTCAGATTGTCGTATCTACGTGGGCCAATACAACTCGGAGGACTTGGAGGATTTCAGCGCATATCAGAAATACACTGGTGCCGTACGGATTGTTGACGAAGAGAGCAGAACCAGCAATGACGATTGCACCCTCTACTGGGTTGATGCTGTGGACGGCGGAACCAACCCGTAGAAGCATCATGCCTGGATCGACAGACTAATATCGTCCCGCCAACCCTCTGACCCGTGATGTAGAAAAATGCATCGGGAATAATACTCGGACTATCGACATGCCACTGAAAACCAGCATCTCAAAATGGGGTTCGGATCTCGCCGTACGGATACCCCAGCACATCGCCGATGACTTAGAAATCAAAGAAGGCACATCGGTCGAATTTGTATTGGATGACAACGTACTCCACATTCGTAAAACCGAGCACGACCGCAACGATAATGATCGCGTCGTAGCAAGACCCTGATCTGCTCCCCGAAATCGATGGACCGCGTGGCAACGAGTTTAAGTAAAACCCAGTCCCACACCATGAAAAACATCCTCGCAACAGCAGTCACTCTCATCTTCATCCTCACCGCCTGCACGTCCAACAGCGGCGCAAACGAGATCGCGGTCGAACGCGCACAGGCCACCGCCGAGGCCGCAGTCATCGATCGCAACGATGCCATCGCTGAACGCGATGACGCAGTGGCACGCGCCGAGATCGTTGAAAGGTCGGCCGACCGCCTCGCCGCCATCCAAGACCGCGGAGATGTCACCTGCGCCACCGGAAACGACACCCCCGGCTTCCACTACCTCGACGCAGCAGGGCAGAGCGTAGGGTTCGACGTCGACCTCTGCCGAGCCGTCGCCGCCGCTGTCCTCGGTGATGCCGACGCAATCGATTACCGATTCACCGACCTCGCCGAACGCGGTCCCGCCCTCCAATCCGGTGAAATCGACCTAATGAACCTCACGACCACATGGACATCCAACCGAGATGTCAATTGGGGAAACTTCGCACCAGTCATGTTCTACGACGGTCAAGGATTCATGACGCGAAAAGACTCCGGTGTCACATCAGCCCTCGAACTTGGAGGTGCTGCGATATGCGTAACTTCCGGCACCACCACCGAACTTAACCTCGCCGACTACTTCCGCCAAAACAATCTCGATTTCACCCCTACCGTCTTCGAGCAATCCGACGTCGCTGTTGACGCATATCAAGCCGGGCAGTGCGATGCCTTCACAACCGACCGCTCGGGCCTCGCATCGCTCCTGACAGAGTTTCCCAATCCCGACGAACACCTAATCCTCCCCGAAATCGTCTCCGAAGAACCTCTGACCCCAGTCATCCCTCACGGCGACGAAGCATGGTTCGATGTTGTGAAAGTCGTCATGGCCGGCCTCATCTACGCCGAGGCTTACGGTATCGACAGCACCAACGTCGATGGCATGGCCGCGAGCGACAACGTCAAAGCCAAACGGCTACTCGGCTCCGAAGGCGACTTCGGGCAAGAAGCGCTTGGTCTCCGAAAGACCTTCATGCAAGACGTCATCAAACAAGTGGGAAACTATGGGGAAATTTACGAACGAAACCTCGGCGCTCAAGGCATCGGTCTCCCACGCGATGGACGCAACGATCTCTGGATCAACGGCGGCCAAATCTACGCCGCTCCGTTGCGCTGACGACGACACCATGTCTAGCACGCGCCGGATTCGACCCAGCGAATTTCATGAACGCAGGGTCTTCAACACTGCGATGTTGGATTATTCCAACTATTTCCCAATAATGGCGTAAACTGGATATGATGTCTCGTTTCGAGATTCTTGGATGTAGCCCAAACACAGAAAAGATCGCCATCCTCGGAGGAAACTACAACATGAAAAAACAACTTCTGATCGCAATACTCGCGACTGTATCGGTTTTCGCCGTCGCGTTTAGCGCTTGCACGAGCGACGATGGTCCAACTGACGCGGACCTCCAGGACGCGCAAGCCACCACATCTGCCGCACAATCCGCACTCAGCGCGGCCAATGCCCGAGCAGACGCCGCCGAAGCTTCTGCCGACGAAGCCATGAAAATGGCCGAGGAAGCCAAGATGGAGGCCGACCAAGCCATGATGCCGGAAGAAACTGGTGGCCGTCTAGCTCAAGTCCAAGAGCGCGGTCACCTGATCTGCGCAAGCCGAAACGACGTGCCCGGATACGGCTTCCTCGACGACTCCGGCCGAAGCGTCGGATTCGACATCGACCTCTGCCGCGCAGTCGCTACCGCCGTCCTAGGCGATCCCGAAGCGATCGAGGTCGTGTTCATCAACGCTGCTGAGCGTGGCCCGACCATCCAGTCAGGTGAAGTCGACCTCCTCGTCCGCACCGTTACCTGGACCACCAGCCGAGACGCACAGTGGGGCAACTACGCACAGACCATGTTCTACGACGGACAAGGCTTCATGGTCCCCGCAGACCTTGGTGTTACCTCCGCATACGAACTCAGCGGCGCCGCCGTCTGTGTAACCAGCGGTACCACTACCGAGCTCAACATGGCCGACTTCTTCCGACAGAACGCCATGGAATACAACCCGCAGGTCTTTGAAGACACCGACATCGTCCTCTCGTCATACGAGTCCGGCGCCTGCGACGTCTTCACGAACGACCGATCACAGCTAGCCGCACTGCGGACTTCCTTGCAGAACCCCGCCGACCACGTGATCCTCCCGGAGACCATCTCCGAAGAGCCGCTCGGCCCAGTCGTCCCGCACGGTGACGACCAGTGGTTCGACATCGTAAAGACCGTCATGTCCGGCCTGATCTACGCCGAAGGCTACGGAATCAACAGCGGAAACGTCAGCGCCAAAGCCAGTGGCGACGATGTCAAAGCCAAGCGACTCCTCGGCACCGAAGGCACCATCGGCCAAGAGTCCCTCGGACTCTCCGAAACCTTCATGCAAGACGTGATCAACGCCGTCGGCAACTACGGCGAAATCTACGACCGCAACCTCGGTCCCGACGGCATCGACCTCCCCCGAGAAGGCGGCCGCAACGCCCTCTGGTCAGACGCTCCCTGTGGCGACTGCCCCAAAGGCGGCCAAATCTACGCAGCACCCCTGCGCTAGTAACCGGTCGAAAGACCAACCCAAAAAGGGGGATGCGGTTGCATCCCCCTTCTTTTTTGCCGTTAAACTACACCAAAGCCGTCATTCTTATCACGACGCGTTAACGAGAACTTGGTAGTGCAGAGCATCCTATACCCCGGCGGGATCCCCCTGTGGCGCAATGTCGTCTTCATTCAGTGGGTCGTCCAGATCATCTCTGCAATCGTTATCATCGCTATCGTCTCCGGATTCATCTTCAACGTCGCAAACGAGATCCAAGACCGCGAGATACCCTTCGGATTCAACTTCCTCGACGACGCCGCCCAGATACCGATCGGCGAATCCGTAATCCAGTACGACCCATCACAGTCATACCTATACGGCTTCTCCGTCGCCGCTCTTAACACCATCAAAGCATCCGTCCTCGGCGTATTACTCGCCACCACCCTAGGCATCATCATCGGTGTCTCTCGTCTTTCAAGAAACTGGCTGCTCAGCCGTCTCGCCCTCGTCTACATCGAGACCTTCCGCAACATCCCTCTCCTGATCCAGCTTCTATTCTGGTTCCTCATCATCCTCGAACTCCCTAACGTCCGGGAGGGATACATATTCTTCGACGCCTTCTATCTCAACAACAGCGGTTTCTACCTGCCATGGGCGACACCTCTCGGCGGATTCTGGCCCTGGGCCATCCTCACCGTCATCGGATTCGCAGGCGGCATCCTCGCCTTCAACTACCTCACGAAACGAGAGATCGTCACCGGACAACCAAGCTATCCCATCATCGCCGGCATAGCCATCTTCGTCGTCGCCACCATCGTCGGACTCATCATCTTCTCACCCCTAGAGCTCGTTGTCCCAGAACGTCAAGAAGGCCCCTTCGGACGCTTGCAGGGCGGAGCCCGTTGGTCCGGCAGCTTCTTCGCCCTCCTCATCGGACTCGTCGTATACACCTCCGCATTCATCGCCGAAATCGTCCGCGCCGGTATCCAAGCCGTCAACCGAGGACAGACCGAAGCCGCACGCGCGCTCGGACTCCACACCAACGCTTCATTGCGATGGGTCATTTTCCCACAAGCCCTCCGAGTCATCATCCCGCCGCTAATCAGCCAGTACCTAAACCTCACCAAAAACTCATCGCTCGCCGCCGCTATCGGATACCCCGACCTAGTCAGCGTCTCTACCACGATGACCCAGATCGCACCCGCAATCTCGCTCATCGGCATGGTCATGGCCACATACCTCGCAATGAGCCTCTTCTACTCACTTGTGGGAAACATCTACAACCGCATAACCAGATACGCCGGCGTCGGATAGCTACCGATTCATGAACCAGCAATCCACAAGACCAAATCCCGCACCGCCGATGTTGACCGTCGGCGTGCCCGGATGGATCCGCGCCAACCTATTCGCCTCGCCAACCGACGGCATCATCACCATCGTCCTCGGTTTAATCATCGCAATCGCCATCTTCCAGTCCATTAACTGGGTCTTCTTCACCGCATCATGGGAAGCCGTAACCTCCCGCGTGCCCCTCTACGTCATCGGACGCTACCCCCAAGAGTTCTACTGGCGACCTGAAACCGCGCTCCTCCTAATCTCCGTCCTCCTCGGAATGGCATGGCGACTCTGGGGAGGAATCGCCCGTGGATTCGCCATCGCGCTCATCATCGTCACCATCCTCGCCGGGACCCTCCCATACCTCGGCGTCGACCTCGGCGCGCCCAAACACGACTCCACCGTCGTACCAGACCAGGCGTCGATGTCCCTCCGCGAAAAACAACGCGACATCGCCGACGCCGATCCCGCCAACGCCATCGACCAGAAAGACATCACCGATCTCACAGGAACCACCTATCTCGCCGGCACCCTCGACGAAGAAGACCGCACAGACTACTACACATTCACCCTCGAAGAGACCAAAAAATTCGTCGTCGGTCTCCGGCAACTCCAAGGCACCGCTAAGCTCACAATCGAAGACCAATCCAACCGCCCAATGGAAATCGTCGTGGGCATCAGTGGCGACGGCACTTTGGTCGAAGACACCCTCGAACCTGGCACCTACTTCGTTCGAGTCGACGCCGGGCACATCACCAATGACTCATACGTCCTCTCATACAGCGTCACCGACCCGCCAGACCTCCTCGTCAACGTCCTCTTCATCATCAACTTCCTCGCCGTCGCCATCGGCTACGGACTCGCCACCATCCGATCCATCGGGACCTTCCGAAACTTCCTGATAGCCGCCATCGTCTTCTTCATCTTCTCCGCCATCCTCGTCATCGGAACCAGCTTCATCCCCGGACTCGACCCCGTTCCAACCCAAGACCTCGGCGGACTAACCCTCAACCTCCTCCTCGCCGCCGTCGGCATCGTCTGCTCCATACCCATCGGCATCGCACTAGCCCTCGGACGCCGCAGCCATCTCCCATTCCTCAAATACTTCTGCGTCGGCTTCATCGAAATCATCCGCGGCGTCCCTCTCATCACCCTCCTCTTCATGTCCCGACACCTCCTACCGCTCACATTCCCTGAAAACGTATCGATCGACGAGCTATACCTCGCCATGATCACCATCACCCTCTTCAGTTCCGCCTACATGGCCGAAAACGTCCGCGGCGGAATGGCCGCAGTCGCCACCGGACAGACCGAAGCCGCAAGAGCACTCGGACTCCGCGGATGGCAGACCACCATCATGATCACCCTCCCGCAGGGGCTCCGCAACATCATCCCAGCAATCGTGGGGCAGGCCATATCCCTCTTCAAAGACACCTCCCTAGTATTCATCATCGGCATGCTCGACCTCGTCGAAATGGGCCGAGTGACCATCCAAGGAAACCTAGAATTCGTCGACGACGGACACGAAGTCTACATCTTCATCGCCGCCGTATTCTGGATCTTCACCTTCTCAATGTCATACATCTCAAGACGAATAGAAAGAGCCCTAGGAGTAGGCCAACGCTAACCAAAACCCACCGTAGGGGCGACCCTTGTGGTCGCCCTAACACTCGTGGTCGCCCAACAACGCAAACAAAAACCAAAACACCACAACCCACCAACAACCGTCCCCTCTTCCGCTCAGCGGGAGAGGGCTAGAGCCTGCCCCGGACTTGATCCGGGGGTGAGGGCAACCGGGGCGGACAAAGGGCAGGGAAACCCCAATCATCCACAACCAAACCTGAAAACCAATACCCCAAACAACCACCATCCTTCCCCATCCTGTCCATCCTAGTTCAAGGAATCCACCATGACCACCGAATCCATCTCCGTAACCAACCCCGACATCCGCAACGTCCCCCTCGAAGAACGCGACGACATAATCGTCTGTGAAAACGTCTACAAATGGTTCGGAAACTTCTGCGCCGTAAACGACGTCACCATGTCCGTAAAGAGGGGAGAGGTAGTCGTCATCTTCGGACCCTCCGGCTCCGGCAAATCAACCTTCATCCGCATGATCAACCGCCTCGAAGAGCACCAGCAAGGCAAAATCATCGTCGACGGCATCGAGATGACCAACGACCTCCGCAACCTCGACGCCATCCGCCGCGAAGTCGGCATGGTCTTCCAACAATTCAACCTCTTCCCCCACATCTCCGTCCTCGGCAACATCACCCTCGCGCCACAACGCGTCCGACACCTACCCAAAGCCGAAGCCGACGACCTCGCAATGTCCCTCCTCGAACGCGTCGGTATCCCCGAACAAGCCGAAAAATACCCCGCCGAACTCTCCGGCGGCCAACAGCAACGGGTAGCCATCGCAAGAGCCCTCGCCATGCAACCCGAAATAATGCTCTTCGACGAACCCACATCAGCACTCGACCCCGAAATGATCAAAGAAGTTCTCGACGTCATGCGAGAACTCGCCGACACCGGCATGACCATGCTCTGCGTAACCCACGAAATGGGCTTCGCAAGAGAAGTAGCCGACCGCATGGCCATGTTCGACGAAGGCCAACTAGTAGAAATAAACACCCCCAACCACATCTTCACCAACCCCACCGAAGACCGAACCCAACTCTTCTTGGATCAGATTCTGTAGTCAACATCCCTCCCCATCTCCGAGGGGGAACTAAAGGGGGTGCGCGCCAGTGAACAGCCCGTCATTCCCGCGCACGCGGGAATCCAGAATCGACAACACATCCATTTTCCTCCCCCTCTCTGAGGGGAAACTAAAGGGGGTGCGCGCCAGCGAACCCCCACGTCATTCCGGCGAAAGCCGGCGCTTCAGCGGACGGAACGTCCATCCAGAGGGGCAGGCCAGCGCAAGCGCAATCCCCTCTCCCTCCGATGGTAAAGTAACTACAAGGGACATTAAGGCGAAATCATGGTCCGAACCCAAGAAGAAAGATCACACGTCGGCGAACTCGGCACCAAGCTCTACCACGAACGCATCAAGCATCAGCTGACCGAAGACCAACTCGGGATGATGCTCGCCGTCGACGTCAACTCCGGCGAGTACGAGATCGGCGGTGACTACATAGATCTGTTCGAACGGCTCACCCAACGAATCCCAGATGCCGAAATCGTATTCTTGCGACACGGGCCTGTCACCGTCGGTTACTGGGGTGGACAACCAGAGGAAGACGATTCGTGGATCAAGGTGTAGTCGCCTCATTGGGCGAGTCGCTCCGAATTTACGTCAACATCGCGATTTACGGCATCGACGGACAACGTCGGCCCTTAAGAGCGACGCTCGATACTGGCTTCACCGAATTCCTCACCCTATCTGGCAGAGCAATCGACGGTTTAGGCCTCCGGCAGGCTGGGAGCAGCCGAATGGAACTGGGTGACAGTAGCGTCGTTTACTTCGAATCCTACTTGGCCAACGTCGATTGGTTCGGAGAACGTCGCCAAATCACAGTTCATCGCTCGGAGAGCGTACCAACAATCGGAATGAAGTTGCTCGCACACAACGATATCCACATCCGAGCCATCCACAACGGCACAGTTAGTATCAAACCGATAACAAACGAGGATTGAAACACCCCCTTCGGGTGCTATGCATAACCTCCGTCATTCCGGCGAAAGCCGGAATCCAGAGCGGCAGGGCGGTGCAATCCCCTCTCCCTCGATGGGAGAGGGCTAGGGTGAGGGTGATCAGGGAGAGGTCGTTCTTCGCACCGCCACATCTAAGCATTTCTTGGCAGCAACGTCACCACGGCAAACCCTCATCCTGAGTTGCATTGTCGCTCGAATCTTTTTGCACATCGTTAAGCACATTCTCTGAGACTTCCAATAAATAGGTCGCTAAGGTGATTGCGGCATTCACGACCAAACGCGCATGGACGATTTCCAACTCCTTCGATTTATAACGTCCGTGACCCGTTCCGTAAAGATTACGAACTTCCGAAACGCCTTGTACGATCTGACCAAGATTGCTGAGTGTCCGCCTGATGGTTTCACGACCAGGCGCGCCTTGCAATACCCCATCCGCATCTAGATCCAGTTTCTGCCACGCTTCTTTTACGAGTGCAGTTGTCTCTTGATTTGCTTTTTCGCCTTCTACACTCACAATTGATTTGAACACCGTTTCCAGCAGTTCCTTTGAGGAACCGATCGCTTGTTCCGGGTCTTCGCGCAATCCACGCCGAATCCTACCGGCATGCCTATTCAATTCCCAAATGTCGAGTCGAGTCGCTACTTCTTCGATCACTTCTAGTTCAGGCGATGTATTGTTGCCGTACATCGCTCGCCAGGTGTCCGGTTCTTCTTTCTTCAACCACTCTTCAACGCCCACAAACTCTTCAATCGAATTCAGGACGGTGTCGTCATCGCCAACTATCTTTCTAAGGGTTCTTAAAGAGTGGCCAGAGTAGTCGTCATCTCCCCAACGTAAACTCCTCAGCAAATATCGATGATTCTCGATCATTGGAAGCTCGTTCGTCAAGATACCCAATTCTTGCCATCTATAATCGTCAAAGGTATCGATGACGACGCGGTTCAGCGTCAAGATTCTTTGTTTGAACTTCAGACTATTTGCAGCCACCTGATTGGACCCTCCAAGCCGGTTGTTTCAAGGCAGGATAACGCTTCGTCAGCACATAAGTTTCATTTTATCTCAGGTTGTATCGACCACGATTCACTCACCCGCACACACCAGCACCACAACCTCTCGCACTCTAATCCCTCATCCCATCAACCAACAGCCTCCCCCCTCACAACCCCACATTACAAACCACCGGCTCCGAAGCTAACAAAACCCTCAACCCCCGCAAATCCGGCAACCCCAGAATCTCCGACAATCCCTCATCCAATGCTGTCCGAGCAGGGCAATCCGCCATGCCCGGCAACCGTTCAAACTCCGCATCCGCTAGCTCGTCGAATAGGTCAGACAAACCCTTGAGTTGAGCGTCCGTCAATCGGCGGGGATCGAGAATTGGCAGATACCTGAGGTCTGCCTTCTTCAGTTGAACCCAACTTCCCATCGTAGTGTTACGCGTCGCCATTAGAGTTAGAAGGCCTAAGCTGCTATTGAACCATAGTGCTGATACCTTCTCAAGGTCTGCGTCTTCAATTCGTATTGGCCACCACATACTGGCCAATACAAGACTCTCAGACCGCATGGCAACAACTCTCGTTGTGTTAAGTCGGAATCGTGCGCCTAGTAACAAACGACCTGATTTCGGCCACAGTTGACCGACTGACTTTAGTCTGCGACCCGGACGCGGCGCAACTAGCGGCGCCAAATATCTGTCAGGCGCAGTTGTCAAACTGCGTCTCTTGTTAGTGTCGTGATTAGCAACCATCGGGTAGGCCGTTACCGCGTCTGTTGGTTCAAATCCGTCGCGTACATCCCTGATGTCCGGCCCTATCTTTCCGATTTCATCGAGCCTACACATCGGTACACGGCCGATAAGAGGCTCGCCGGGTATCCCCACTTCCCCACCTTCCAAAAGCTTGAGCGCGCTCCGAACGATATCTGCACGGGCGAACTGCACACCGGCCCACTGCTTGCTCCTGAGTATCGATTCCGGAATCGAAAACACTTCACCCACATGTTCGCCATCAACTTCTAAAAGGGCAGTGCCCGTATCCTCGATCCTCGCCGGTTGTGTCGTGTTGACAGCTTCTGCTACGAGATGCGCATCCAATACCCCTTTCGGATTCCGCCAAAGATTCGCAAAAGTGGTCCGATATTCCACGTCATTACCATTCTCAGGTCGCCGCGTTGCGACCAGTAACGCCTCCGACAGGTCGGTGCTGTCTGAAAAGTTCCAACGCGTAGGATCGTGAGAAGCCACCACCACGTCAAGCACATAGTCGTTCTCTATTAACGCGCGCGTCTGCAACCAAGACGGGCCGGTACAAACAGTAACCGGTAACACCAACGCCAAACGGCCTTCGCCCGGGCGGAGTTTGGGTGATGCAGCCGCTACAAAAGCCGCGCCAAGACCGGCTGTCGATGACGCCTGCATCGTCTTTAGTCGCCGCGATAGTTCGTCTTGTAGCTTTCGACGCTCCGATTGCGGTAGGCTGCCAAACAACAGATTGCCGATCACTGACCGCGTAAAAGGAGGGTTCATTATTGCCAGATCAAGATCCGGTAGTTTCGCGGTTTCACCCACTTCGACGCCCCGTGAACCCCGGCCGGAAACTCTCCTAGCATCTCGCGTGGCCACGCCAGTCTCCTCGGAAGACAAAGCGTATTGCACAGCAGCTTCGTCTTGGTTTAGGAACTCCAATGACCCTAGCAAGATGTTCGAGCCCTGAGCACCCAGCGCCATCTCGTATAGACTCATGCGATCGAACTTGATATCAGGATTGAGCATCGCCAAACTGGTAGCCGCGAAATGCAATGCCGACAATTGCACGTCGTATCCATGCAATGCTTGCTCAACCATAGCTTTGTGAAGCGCCGCGGCCTCCGTTCCCCCAGCCGCCGTATGTCGGCGCTCTACCTCGACGGCAACCGCCATCAACAAAGTTCCGGTTCCGCACGCGAGGTCAGCTACATTGAGCGAACCCGGGAATTCATGGTCCGACCAGTCAACACCATTTGGCCAGCCTTCGAACACCAGCTGAACCAACATGGTAGCTGCCGGAACAGATGTGTAGTAAGCGCCCGTGAACTTAGCGTCCGTCAAAAGAGTGTGGAACAATCGGCCGGCTAGGTCATGTCCTTCAAGTGTCCGAGTGTCCTTCACGGCCTTCGCTAAAGGATCGACAACCGGCATTTGGACTTCTGGCGGACCGTCTTTGAGCACATCCACGATGTGACCGGCCAATTCGAACACTGGCACATAATCGATCTCATCCATCACGTAAAGCCAAACGTCGTGCAGTCCATCGAGTCCGTTTCTAATCGCTTCGGTAACGGTGGCAACATTCTTGTCAACCGCAGCCAATCGATCTTGAAACGCCAATGCGTTGAAAAGCACCAGACACGCTATTCTCAGTGCAGCTGCTTCATCCTCCTCCTTGTCCGAATCTGCAACGATGTCCGATATCCGGCGTGCAATTCGGGCATGCCCAGCGATTTTCTGCGCCGATTCTTCGAGCGCGTAACCTACTACAGCGGCTGCAGCATCTACCCGATCAACACCTTCGATCTCCAATGGGAGAACTCGCAAGTGATCTGCAAGATCAACCACCGACCCGGTCCGGACTCGACGATCGTGTTCTGCCTTACCTCTAACCCCGTGCAACCACCACTCGATATCATTGGCGTTCGCGAGGCTGGCATCAACATCCGGAGCGCCGCGAAAACGATCAGGGTATACGATTCCCAAAATCCCCAAATGATCCGGGAACGAACCCAATCGTTCATCGAGTTGGTTTTCCAAAGCGCTTACGGAACCAGCATACTTGCATTCCAAAATCACGTCGTCGCCAGTCCTCAATTCGACTCGAACGTCAGGGATGCCTTGCCGACTCCGACGCTCAGCGCGTGCGGTAATACCGCGATCCCTGAGCATTCGTGCGAGTTCGACGTTGAACGCCTCTTCGCGGTTGGTTTCGCTGTTGTTTCGTCTAGGCATGGTCGACTTACCAGTTCTCAAACTTGCTGGCTTCAAATCATTCGTGGTACTTGAAAGGTGCTGAACAGAGATTCTATTCGCTGATGACCGTTTCCTTAAAACGAAATGGCGAACCGGACTTAGCCCCGCCTCTTCACCCGCGCCCAAGTCCAAAACCTCTCCCAAGACCTACAGGGCGTCTACGCCATCTGGGAATCGCCCGAATACGGCGAATCATCTGATACCTACATCTACGTCGGAATGTCCACCACCTGCATCCGACGCCGAATCCTAGATCACATCAACCAAAAGAAACCAACCCCCAACAAACCGCCGCCAACCCAAACAGGGCACACCCCATCATTCCAATCCTTCAAAATCATTCTCATCATAGTTCACACTTGACAACCAACACATCCGTGCTATCATAGAACATGAATTCAAAAACATCGCCGCGCCGACGGGTGCGGATACGACCTCAACTAGACCCTGCCGACAAAAACCCGAGGCCCAGCCCAAGACCGTGAACGCAACACCACAAGAGCAACACAGTCAAAGACTGATCTCGGCATCCTTGAGCAAACAAGATGCAACGTCGGGAGGGACCGTTAGAAACGAACGCTGCTACAAGGTCCAGTCGCGTCGCCTATGGCGGGCGCCGCAAAACGAGCCAGACATCAGTACCACGCACGTGGTACCGACGTCCAAGGGCTGGGCGAACGTTCGTGAATCCGGCAGACGTCGGCCCTCAACAACAAACAGGGCGCGGCTACAGCACCAGCTCGGGACTAACCGAGCGATGGAGGGCGGCACAGCTCAAGCAGCCGAACTCCGGGCCCACGGTCTGGCAACGTGGTCAGACGCTGGAACTAAAGGACGGGCCCACGTCCAATCCCCGCAAGCGCGGCGATGAATAACCATTCGGCTTGTCCCCGTTAATCAGGGACAACGTCCGAGAACCATTCGGGTTGCCCCCGCTCGCGGGGGAAATGTCCGAAGGACAAAGGGGGCATACCCCCCACCAACCACCCAAAAACCTGCACTACCCAGCAGGCCATACCAACATACCCATCTCCAGCGTTCCCCGAAAACACCATGCTCACCAAAACCCGACCCGACCGATGGACCAAGATGTCGCAACTCGGCAAAATGGCCACCGACGACATCCTATTGCCCTCGAACGCCACACAACGGCCACGCGTCGAGGAACGGGCACCCTACAACGCACAGAAAAACAATCCCATGCCCGGCGTCTACCGCTCAAGGCTCCCAAACGGCAAGTTCACCAACCTCATGCAGGTCATGTTCACCGACTTCTGCAAGATGGACTGCCATTTCTGTCCGAACAGCCACTGGGTCCCGCGCAAACGCTTCGGATTCAAGGTCGACGAACTCGCCAAAACCTTCAACGAGCTAGTCGAAAGACAGACCGTCCAAGGCCTCTTCCTAAGCTCCGGAGTCGCCGGAACCGGATCCAAGACCACCGAGCGAATGGTCCAAGTCGTCGACCTCATCCGCAACAAATACAAATTCAACGGCTACATCCACCTCAAAGTCATGCCCGGCACCGAGCGCAACATCGTCGAAGCCGCACACCTCCTCGGAACCCGACTCTCGGTAAACCTCGAAACCACCACCGTCGAACAAATGAACAAACTCTCCAAGATGAAGCACTACCAACGCGACATCATGGACCCCATGGCCTGGATCGACGAACTTCAACGCGGCCCCACAAACGGCGCCATCGGACAAGCCACCCAATTCGTCGTCGGAGCAGCCGACGAGACTGACCTCGACATCCTCAACCGCATCTCCCAACTCTACGCCGACTGGGAACTTAAACGTGTCTATTTCTCGCCATTCCGACCCGTGCGATACACGCCGCTCGAAGAGCATCCCGCAACCCCCATGCAGCGCACCAACCGCCTCTACCAGCTCGACTGGCTCAAACGCGTCTACAAATTCTCCGACAGCGAAATCAAACTCGGATTCGACCAAGGCGGCTTCCTGCCCCTCGAACTCGACCCCAAACAGACCATCGCCCTCGAAAACCTCGACGCATTTCCGGTCGACATCAACGTCGCCAATCGCGACCAACTCATGCGAACCCCCGGCCTCGGCCCCGTCAGCGTCCAACGCATCCTCCAAAACCGACGCCGAGCCAAGATTTCACGCTGGCAAGACCTCGCACTCATGGGCGTAGTCCGCAAACGCGCCTGGCCATTCATCACCTTCCCCGGCCACCGACCCGAACCCGCAAAACAGCTTCGCCTAGACAACCTTCTCAACCAAGAGCGCAAAACCCGCACCGACGGCGGCACCGAACATCTGACCAAGAACAGGGCAGAGGTCACCCGCGAAACGCAAGCATCCATCCTAGCCGACCCCGGCGAACCCTTCGGCACTCAAACAACCCTCACCCCCACGCCCTGCGGAATCCGATCAAACTGCGACGGCTGCGCCCTCTACAACACCCCCGGACATCCCGGATCCACCAAAGGCAAAGTCAGATACACCCCCTCAACCACCTTCCAAAAAGCAAAACAACCCGCCTAACAATCCTCCCCTTCGCATCGCGAAGGGGACGCGAGCGAGCGAAGTGAGAACGCAGGGGATGCCCGAGCGTCAAGGCGGCCCGAATCCCCCATTCACCAAGCAAATGGCCGAGCATCAGGGTTTCCCCCGCTCGCGGGGGAAATGGCCGCAGGACAAAGGGGGCACTACCGCCGCAAAGCCCGCGCCATATCCCGCTCCTGATCCCGACGCTTAATCGTCTCCCGACGATCCTCATGTCGCTTGCCACGAGCCAACGAAATCGCAACCTTCGCAACACCCCGAACGATATAGACCCGCTGAACCACAACCGTCAACCGTTCCTGCTCGATCCGCCCCCGCAAAAACTCGATCTCCCGACGATGCAACAACAGCTTCCGTTCACGCAACGGCTCGTGCTGACTCCATACCCCGGCAGCCTGGTACGGAGCAATATACGCATTCACCAGCCAAGCCTCACCATTCGTAACCCGAACATACGCATTCGAGATATCAATCTTCCCATCCCGAATCGACTTGATCTCCGATCCCTTCAGCACCAATCCCGCCTCGAAATCATCCAGCAGATGGTAATCAAACCGGACGCGCCGATTCGTAGCCATCGTTCCCGACGTGGCCGCACCATTGGCAGAAACCTTCTTCTTGCGATTCTTACGTGCCATAACCAGAATCCAACGTCATCCCTCCGATCAACGTCATTCCCGCAAAAACTACCATCAATCCCGCATAATCCACCGTCATTCCAGCAACATTCGCCGTCATTCCCGCGTACGCGGGCATCCAGAGGGGCGCAGGGCAGAGGTCAACACCCCCGCCTACCTCAATTATCCGCACAATCCATGGGTTTCCCTCGCTCGCGGGGGAAATGTCCGCAGGACAAAGGGGGCGGGCCCCTACGGCCCAACCGCAGTCGTAACCTGAGTCTGGAAGTTCAACTGCTTTATCGCCGCGTCCATCTGCGGCTCAACCCAATCGACATCCCGCTGATCCGGCGTCGGGTCAGCTTCCACAACCACGTCCGGCGTCAAACCAACACCCTCAATCACATTGCCCTCAGGCGTGTACCAACGACGGATCGTGATGTTCAAACCAGCACCATTCGACAACGTCCGAGTAATGTTCACACTCCCTTTCCCGAATGTCGTCTGACCAATCAGCACCGCGCGCCCATGATCCTGAATTGCGCCGGCAAACAACTCAGCGCCACTACCTGACCACTCATTCACCAGCAACACGATCGGCACATTCTCGAAGTTAGCCTCCCCGTGAGCATAGAAATCCCGACGCGCACCGTTACGATCCTGTTCGTATGCCAACCGACCCTCAGCGATGAACTCGCTAGCCGAATCCAACGTCGCGTGCAGCAGACCACCCGGATTGTTCCGCAAATCGATAACCACACCCTCAGCACCTTGCGACAACAGGTCCGTCATGTGCTCGCGAATCTCACCCGGCGTCTCATCGGTAAATTGGCGTATATCCATCTCACCGTAAGGCGTGTCCGGAATCATCCGTGTATACACCGACTCCAACTTGACCCGTCCACGAATAACCTCGATATCGACCGGATCCACGTCACCGACATGCAGGATCGTGAGAATCACTGGCACACCTTCTTCGCCCCGTATCACCAACACCGCCTCGCTAACCGTCCAAGTCGTAGCATCAACGCCGTCAACCGCCAAAATCCGATCACCTGGCTTTATCCCGGCCTGCATCGCCGGGGAGTTCTCCATCGGAGCCTGAATGATCACACCCTTACCATCCGGCGCCTGTGCAACAGTAGCTCCAATACCGAAAAACTCTCCCGCAAGATCATCCCGACTCATACGCATCTGATCCGCCGAGATGTACGTCATATGTGGATCGCCGAGCGCCTCGATGAAACCCCGAATCGCCTCTTCAGACATCTTGGCCGGATCGACAAGGCTATAGTCGACGTATTCGTCGTTAATGAACTGGAACGCCTCCCAGATAACCGCAACATCCTCAGGCACCGCATCCGGCAGTTGCCGCGTCTTGGGCAGATCGACGACCCGCGGCATCGCCTGCACGTCGGCATCCTTTATCGTCGCAACCTCATCCTCGTCCGCCTCCTCGTCCTCATCGGCGACGACTTCGCCAACCGGATCCTCAGCAACCGGCTCGGGATCAACGACCTCGGCAGACTCAACAGCTTCCGACTCCTGAGTAGCCGCAACCTCTACGTTGATATCTTCACTGACAACCTCAGTCGCCGGTTCGCTTTCAGAACTGCACGACAATCCCAACAGCAGCACCAGCGTCAGCGCCGACACTGCGAAGAGAGAAAAGCGGTCGATAATGGTTTGTCGTTTCATTTGGATTAGGGCGACTTAACGCGTCACTTTCACGGTCACATGGATATCAGAATATACGAAGCCAACCTCAAAACCGATTGCACCAAGGTTCGCACATGGGACGGACGGCAGACCATCATTCAGTGCGAAATGTCGGTTGCGTTAGTGAATTCGCTACTTCCAGCTTTACATAACATGTCTAGTGCGAAGTTTTATTCTGCGCCCTATTCCAGCGCATCGATCTATCGCATCGACAATACGGCCTCCGCGGCACGCCGACGGTTCAATACCGCTGTCTACGTCAAACCGCGATTGTCGCGGCAGCATCGTCAACCTCATCAACTGCGGAGACATTCCCCAACGCAACGTCGATCGCGGATCTCAGCTCATCGATGCCCCAACGCTTGATCGCCGAGGTCATCACATTTCCATCGTTGGAGATCTCTTCGGCCGGCGGCGGCACATCAGTCACGAGATCGAGTTTGTTCAACACCAACACCCTCGGCGTCTCGCTCAATCCCAGATCCGCAAGCACACTATCGACAACCTCGGCCGACTCAGCGGCAAGAGGATTGGAGATATCCGTCACATGCACCAACAGATCGGCAAACATCGCTTCCTCCAACGTCGCGTTGAACGCGTCGATGAGTATCGGTGGCAGCTTGTTGATGAATCCAACCGTGTCGCTAAGCGTCGCCGATGCACCAGAAGGCAGATACAAACGCCGAGTCGTCGTGTCCAGTGTCTCGAAAGGCCGGTCGACCGACCGGATGTCGGAACCCGTCAGAGTGTTGAAAAGCGCCGATTTGCCCGCATTCGTGTATCCAACCAACGAAACGGTCTTCACTTCGCCACGTTGCCGTCGACGACGTTGTGAGCCACGCTGGTCCCTCACGTCCGATATTGACCGTCGCAGATCACGCGCCTTCAATCGCATCAATCGCCGGTCAGTCTCGATCTGCGACTCTCCAGGCCCCCTAGTTCCGATACCACCGCCCAATCGCTCCAAGTGCGACCATTGCCCTGCAAGTCGCGGCATCAGATACTCGACCTGCGCCAACTCAACCTGCAACTTACCTTCACGCGTCCGCGCCCGGCCAGCGAAGATGTCGAGTATCAGCGCCGTCCGATCAATTACCTTGACCTCCAACCGATCCTCGAGCACGCGCTGCTGAGCGGGAGTCAGCTCATCATCGCAGATCACCGTTTCAACGCGAAAGTCTCGAACCGTTTCCGCGATCTCGTCAAGTTTGCCAGATCCCACATAGGTCGGCGAAGGCGCGTTCAACGTCTGCGTAACGGTCGTAACCGGATTCGCACCGGCCGCACTCGCCAAAGCGGAAAGCTCGGCCACCGAATCCGTCAGTGCCCAGCCATTCCCACGTCTTCGAACCTGCGCACCTACCAGACAAGCGCGTTCACGCCTCGTTTCAGTGCGATGTAATCGTTTGCGTTTTGCCAAATTAGCTCCGAACCGTCTGCCGATACTAGACGCGCCAACCAGAAATGCGACGTATTCCCTCGTCGATCTGATCGTCAGGAATGGTCAGCGACAGGCGAATGTATCCCTCACCCGATGGACCATATGATGCACCTGGCGTTACGACAACGTCACGCTCTTGCAACATTTTCTCGGCGAAACTGGCCGAAGTATATCCTTCCGGCACCTGAGTCCAGATGTACAACGTCGCTGTCGGCGTCGTCGCTTCTAGGCCGATCTCGTTCAATGCGGCAACAACTCGGTCTCGGCGCCTTCGATAAATCTCATTGTTGCCGTCGATCCACGCCTGCGGCAAGTTCAATGCTTCGATACCCATCTCTTGTATCGCCTGCGATAACCCAGAGTCGATATTCGATTTCACGCGCATCAGCGCGTCAACCATCTCCGAGTTACCAACCGCCGCGCCCACGCGCCAACCGGTCATGTTCGCGGTTTTAGAGAGTGAATGGAACTCCATCGCAACATCGGCAGCACCCGGCACCTGCAAGATGCTCGGAGCCACGTAGCCATCGAAGGTCACCTCGGTGTAGCACGCATCGTGCAGAAGGTAGAGATCGAACTCCTTGGCGTATGCCACCGCCTTCTCGAAGTACTTCAGATCGGCTACCGCACCCGTAGGGTTGTTCGGATAGTTCAACCACAACGTCTTTGCCTTGCGGGCCACGTCTGTCGGAATCTCATCAAAATCGAGCAGATAGCCCTTTTTCTCGTGCAATGGCACGAAATGCGTCTCGCCACCCGCGAACATCGTCCCAATCTCGTACACCGGATACGCCGGGTCCGGAGAGATCGAAATGTCGCCCGGATCAATGAAACACAACGCCGCGTGAGCAATGCCCTCCTTTGCGCCGATTAGATTTATCACCTCACTGGCCGGATCTAACTCAACGCCAAATCGTCGGGCGTAAAACTCCGACACCGCTTGCCTAAACTCAGGCAGTCCCTCACTCTCCGGATATCGATGATTCGGCGTCTTACGCGCACCCCGATCCAAGGCATCCAACACCGCATCGGGAGTCGGAATATCGGGATCGCCGATGCCGAAGGACACGACGTCAATGCCCTGCGCCTTCTTCGCGGCAATCGCCCGTGAGATGTTCACGAACAGATACGGCGGTAGTTGCTGCACGCGTCTTGCTAACTTTGGCATTGTGTCCCTCGACCTGATAATCGGATGCTGCTCGATTTGCAGCGTTTATTCGTTCCAGACGCCGGTGAAGACCTCGACGGCCGGCCCTTCCAAGAAAGCCTCGTCGTTTCCGTCCCAAGAAATCCGCAACACGCCGCCGTCGACAACGACGTCGACAGCATCATCAACCAGTCCCAGTTTCCGACACGCGAAGGCCGAAGCCGTGCTTCCCGTCCCGGAGGACATCGTCTCGCCCGCACCGCGTTCAAAGATGCGAGCTCGAATCTCGTTCCGTGAACGAACGTTTACTATCTCGAAATTGATCCGTTGAGGAAACATCGGATGATTCTCGACGTATGGTCCAACCTCTGTCAATGGAAAATCCTCCACTGGATCATCCATGATCGCCACGGCGTGCGGATTTCCGATCCCCAAACATGTAACCGCCATCTGGGCTCCGCCAATCTCTAACGTCTCGTCGATAACCGCGCCTTTGCCGCCCAGATCTGACGTGTCAACTGGAACCTCGGCAGCGACAAACGTCGCTGGGCCCATGGCCACACGCGCCGATACCATACGCCCGTCAACCATCTCCGGCCACACGGTTCGGACGCCACCCAAGGTCTCGACCGTCAAACCATCCTTCGTTGCATCTGCGATGTTGCGATCCAAGACAAACTTAGCGAACAATCGAATTCCATTGCCGCTCATCTCGGCTTCAGAACCGTCCGGATTGTAAACCCGCATCCTCACTTGGGCCACATCGGAGTTTTGGAGCAGGACTATGCCGTCCGAACCGACGCCAAACGCCGGCCGGCTCATTGCCACGGTCACCGCCGCCCAATCTCGATCAAGCGAACGTCCGTCAACCGCTATGTAGTCGTTGCCGCAACCATGCAGCTTTGCAAATTCAATCGCCAATCAATACACCTCGAGTCAGATACGTCGATCACAAAGCGATTCTATCCCGTGACCGACGCATCAGCCGGTCGACGCAACCATTCACCAACCATCTCAGACACTGCATCAAGGTAGTTGGGATCCGTGATGTCTATCCAACTGATTCTCGAATCTCGCGGTTTGAACCAGTTGTGCTGCGCGCCGATCAACCGGTTATTCCCGATGATTATCTCGTCACGCGTTGCTTCCCAAGAACGGTTGCCGCCCAAGAAATCGGCCAACAGCCGGTAACCGATTGCCGACATGGAAGGCATCGCGGGTTCTATACCAACGTCGAGTAACTTCTGCACTTCTTTTAGCCAACCCGCAGTGAGCATCCGATCTACCCGATCTGCCACGCGAGCATGCAATACATCTCTAGGGGCCATCAATCCAATGACCAATGCTTCGTAAGGCGGAATCGCCATTTTGCTTGCACCTCCCATCGCATCACCTGTGGCAATCGCACGTTCGATGGCTCGCACCAACCTTCGTGGGTTCAGAATCTCAACCTTGTCAACGTTTGCCGCGCCCGTTTTCCGAAGACGAGACTGTAACCTCTCGATGCCGCCTTCCTCAAGTTCCCGTTCCAACTCCTGACGCAACGCGGGATTCGGTGGAATCTCCGGCACCTCCCAGCCTTCCAACAGTCCCCAGACATACTGCCCAGACCCGCCAACCAAAACTGGGACTTTCCCACATTCATGGATGTCGGCGGTCACCCGATTAGCAGCCCGGAGGAAGTCGCTCAAACTGTAACCTTCGTGGGGTTCGAGAATATCGATCAGGTGATGTTTGACACCTCTACGTTCGCTTGCGGTTGGCTTAGCGGTGCCAATGTCCATTCCGCGGTAAAAAAGCCGCGAATCGGCGTTGACGACCTCGCCATTAAAACGCCTCGCAATCTCAACCCCGAGTGACGTTTTACCCGTGGCGGTCGCCCCAACGATGGCCACGACCCGGGCGCGCTGATCGGGGTACTCTCTAGATGTCAAACGGTGGCAACGTTACGAGTCATCGACTGATTCAGCTATGATCTCGATCATTGAAGAGAATTCAACATCGTTGAGGCTCGCACCGCCGACCAATGCACCGTCAACCGCCTCACTTCCGACGATTTGCCCGATATTTCCAGCATTAGTGCTGCCACCGTACAGCACCCGAATTGCAGCGCCAACTTCCTCATCGAATACTTCGCAGACTTCTTCGCGGATCGAAGCCGCCATGTATTCAATCTGCCCGAGCGTAGCCGCAACGCCAGTCCCGATTGCCCAGATCGGCTCATAGGCGATCACGATTTTAGACGGGTCGTGCAATCCGGCGATCCCCAGCCGCACCTGTCGTCTCACAAATCGCTCCGCGCGCCTTCGTTGCCTCTCAACGTCGTCTTCTCCAACGCACAAAATCGCCGTCATTCCTGCATCGATAACCGCCCCGGCCTTCGCCGCAACGATCTGGTCCGTTTCGCCGAAGGTTTGTCGCCGTTCAGAATGGCCGACGACGACGTGACTTACCAATCCTTGCAACATCCCCGCGGACACCTCGCCGGTGTACGCGCCGTCCACGTGCTGACTTACGTTTTGCGCGCCAAGCATAACCGGCGTGTGATGCACAACGCCGTAAACCGCGATAAGTGATGTGAACGGTGGGCAAACAACAACATCAACGACTTCCGAATCCCCAACGGATCGGCAAATCGATTGTGACAGCGCCACGCCCTCTTGTGGCGTGGTGTTCATTTTCCAGTTACCCGCGATGAGGGGTTTGCGAGCACTCAATTCTAGCTGTTGGCCTTTTCACTCACTCCGGCAGACCAATCGGCTGTCGGCAATTACAGACGCGCGAGTTAAAGATACCGCCACTTTGCCGATACGTCAACTACCCACACGGTTCGATGTTGCAAATCACCTCTAACTAGGAACAACGAATGTCGACCAACGATGCGTTCAGATCGATCGCAATGCCGCAATTCCGGGCAGGGTTTTTCCTTCAAGGAATTCAAGCGAAGCGCCGCCGCCCGTCGAGATGTGTGTCAACTTTTCAGCGATTCCAAAGCGGTTGATTGCCTCGACGGTTGACCCTCCTCCTGCCAATTTGAACGCAACATCGTTTGCCGCTATCGCCTCCGCCAACCTCGCCGTGCCTTTGGAGAAAGATGGCCACTCGAAAAGACCCATAGGGCCGTTCCAGATCAGTTTTTTTGACCTCGCGATAACGTCGACATACTCGGCCGTCGTATTGGTTCCGATGTCCAGCACGTATCCCGAATTTGGAATCGCATCCGCGGCGACTTCTGCGAAATCTGAAGCCTCATCGAACTCTTGAGCAACCACCACGTCTTTTGGCAATCGAATCTTCGAGGCGACATCTTCATCCTCAATCAGTGCCCTGCCTGCCGACAATTCAACTTCGCTCAACTCGGTCGATCCAACACCGTATCCCTGGACCGCCAACATTGCCGAAACCATTCCACCGCCGACCAAAACCGCATCGACATTCGGCGCTAAATTCTCAACCACGCCGAGTTTGTCGGCGACCTTCGCACCTCCGAGAACCGCCACCGCAGGTCTTTCATCCGAAACTAAAGCCCGATTCAACGCTTCGATCTCAGCTCGCATCAATAAACCGGCGTAGGCAGGCAAGATTGTTGCCACGCCGACGATTGATGCGTGACTTCTGTGTGATGCGCCGAAGGCATCGTTAACGTAGACATCGGCTAGGGACGCCAATCCCTTGGCAAACTCTGCGTCGTTCGCTTCCTCCCCAGGATTGAAACGCAGATTTTCGAGCATCGCAACTTCACCGTCGGATAGCTCGGCGACTGCGCTGAGCGCGCTTGCGCTTTCCGGTCCACCGACGTCGCGCACGTCGCGACCGAGCACATGGGACATTCGCAAGCGTACCGGCTCGATCCGCATCTCTGGCACTACATTGCCGCGCGGACGCCCGAGATGCGAGCACAGTACGACTTTCGCTCCTTTGCTTTGCAAAAGGTCAACGGTACCTACGGACGCGTGGATCCGGCTGTCATCGGCGATATCAGTAGTTCCGGGCCGGAACGTGACGTTGAGATCGGCGCGGAGTAACACCGTTTTGCCGCGCAGATCGAGTTCTTCGATTCTTGGTAGACCTTCAGTCACGGCGATCTTTCGACTGGCATCAGATGTCTTCGGACAACGAGTCGGCGGAGTCCACATCGCCGATATCTTTGGCGAGGACCATCAATTTCGACCTCACATCCTCTTCGATTCCAGCTTGACAAAGTGCTTCTTCAGCGTTTTTCAGGTGTGACCGAATCTGTTTCTGAGTGAAATCGCGGCCACCCGCATCAGCCGCCAATGATGTGAGTTCGGCAATGCGCGAGGGATCGATGACGCGTTGCATATACATCTCGCCCGCCCGCCGCAAGATCGACGGGTCTTCGACCGTGTCAAACAGATAAGCAATCGGCAGGCTCTTCTTCTTGGATATGATCCTGCCTTGAACCACCGGATCACGGTCATCTTCCCCGAAAATCGCCCGGTAATCGGCAACCAACTGCTTGACGATACCGACACTCTCGCCGAAATGCCTTAGCGCAGTGCGGCGTTCAGTCCCGAAGTCATCGTCGAGTATCGACGCCAACTCTGCCGACGCGCCGTACAGCGAACCAACCCGTTTCGAAACCATATCCAGATAGTCGGTAACCGAAACCGATGTTCGCTCCTGAAATGCAACGTCGAGATATTCGCCTTCGCATCGCCGCAACACGGCATCATCGACGATCTCAAGCGCCTTGCTGACACGCTCAAGCGGTTCTCCTTCATCGCAGAGCTGAAACAACGACAGTCTCGCCAAGGCGTGCATCCCGTCGCCAGTGTTTATCGCCTGCGACGGACCCCATTTCCACCATACCGACGCCCTGCCCATTCGTTCAGTATTGCCATCCTGCACATCCGCGTGGATAAGTGCAAAGTTGTACATCAACTCAACTGAAATCGCATACTTCAAACCAATGGAGTAATCGCCGTGTAGAGACTGCGCCACCGCCAACAGCAACGAGCCGTGCAATCGGCGCTCCAGAGGTCCTATCGATGCGGCACCTCGATCATCCGAGTGCCCCAACTGCCAGGACATCATCTGGTAGATCTCTAGCTCTCGATCTTTTAAGGAAGACCGAATAGCGTCTTCAAGGCGGTCTTCCGCCTCGTACGGAAGCAATGCAGTCGCGGTGGTCGTCATGTTTGCCGCCCCAGCGCGCTCTCAATCTCACCGATTGAAATCGGTCCCTCGCGTAGCACGCGCACCTCGCCATCGACGATCTGAACCACCGTCGATGCGGCCGAAGCGTCACCGCATTCGCCGATAACTATTGCATCCAACTCATCGCCAATCGCGTTTGCCACGGTTTGCCAATCCTTGGTAGGCGGATCGCCAGAGATGTTCGCGCTCGTGCCAGTCAACCCGCAACCCGTTTCTGAAATAAGTCTCAACCCAAGTTCGTGATTGGGCATCCGCAACCCTACAGTATCCAGTCCGCCAGTCAACACCTCGGGCACATCCTCGGCGGCGGGAACGACGACCGTTAACGCACCCGGCCAGAATTGCTCTGCAAGCACTTGCGATGAATGCCCGAAACTCTTCGCCAACGGTTCAGCTTGGTAGTGTTCCGAAATCAATACCGGCATCGGCGTGTTGGCAGGACGTCTCTTGATATCAAAGGCCTTTCTGATTGCAGACTCGTTCATCGCATCGACGCCCAGCGCGTAAAAAGTGTCAGTGGGAAACGCGATTACGCCACCAGCTTTCACCGCGTCGACGGCCTCGCTCAAATCAATCTGTTCCAATGCCATCCAAACCTAATCGCTGCAAACAAAAAGCACGCGTCATTGACTATCGTACATCCGCAATTCAAAGGAAACCCTTGCAAACGGGCGAGGTTGTGCACACATTAGAATCCATAGATGGAAGCTCTCTCAATATGACCACAATCGAACCCCGACCCACCTCGCACCGCGTCGCCACGTCCGACGACATCGAGCTAAATACATACCTCGAAATAGCCGAGGGCGATCGACTAGGCGGCGACTCGCCGTCCGTTCCGGTGCGCACCGAATCGATAGTAATCCTCGATTTCGGGTCCCAATACAGCCGATTGATCGCCCGCCGAGTCCGCGAAGCAAACGTCTACTGCGAAATCATCCCCTTCGATGCCGGTCCGGACGTGCTGCACCTGCAAGACGTCAAGGGCATCATCCTCAGCGGTGGACCGAACAGCGTCTACGAAAATGGCGCACCACTAATTCCGTCGTGGGTCTTCGAAGCTGGAGTACCAGTCCTCGGCATCTGCTACGGAATGCAAGCGTTGGCGCATCAACTCGGCGGGTCGGTCGTCGCCGGCATTGAGCGTGAGTACGGTCACGCGCAGCTGCGTCTCAACGGCGTGAATCACCCGCTTTTCAAAGGTCTCGACACCTCGGTGCCAGTCTGGATGAGCCATGGTGACCGCATATCCGAGATGCCCCCCGGATTCCTCTCGCTCGCTTTCTCCGAGAACTCGCCATGCGCTGTCATGGGCAACGAATCGATGCTTGCCTACGGTATCCAGTTCCACCCTGAGGTTACCCACACGCAACAAGGCGACCAGATAATCCGCAACTTCGTACACGGCATCTGCGGCGCAACAGGCTCGTGGACGCCGAAGAACTTCGTTCGCGACTCCATCTTTCGCATCCGACAACAAGTCGGCGACGGCAAGGTCGTCTGCGCGCTATCCGGTGGTGTCGATTCATCCGTCGCCGCCGCCCTCATCCACCGTGCGATCGGTGACCGTCTCACCTGCATCTTTGTGGACAACGGCCTTATGCGCCGCGGTGAGGCCGAGCGAGTCCAGACCGTGTTTGCCAGCCAACTCGGCGTAAACCTGCGTTTTGTCGATGGTACCGAGCAGTTCTTGTCGGCACTGAAAGAAATCACCGATCCTGAAGAGAAACGCCGCCGGATCGGAGAAGAGTTCATCCGCATCTTCGAACGAGAGGCGAGAGATATTGGGGAGGTCGACTTCCTCGCTCAAGGTACGCTCTACCCCGACGTCATCGAATCTGTGTCTCCGGAAAGCTCCGCTGCACACAAGATCAAAACGCACCATAACGTTGGCGGTCTCCCGGAGAAGATGGATCTCAAACTCGTAGAGCCGCTCCGCCATATGTTTAAAGATGAGGTCCGAGAAGCGGGTCACGAACTCGGCTTGTCTGCGCAGTCCGTTAATCGGCAACCATTCCCGGGTCCGGGTCTTGCGATCCGCATCATGGGCGAGGTCACATACGAAAAGCTCGAAATCCTCCGCGCCGCCGACTGGATTGTCGTGGATGAAATCAAGGACGCCGGTCTTTACGAGCAGCTTTGGCAGAGCTTCGCGGTATTGACCGACACCCAAAGCGTCGGCGTGATGGGCGATGCTCGAACGTACCAGTACGTCGTCGCAATACGCGCCGTTGTGAGCACCGACGCGATGACTGCGGACTGGGCGCGCCTCCCTTACGAAACAATCGCTCGGATGTCCAACCGAATCGTCAACGAAGTCCCCGAGGTCAATCGTGTGGTCTTGGACATTACGAGCAAGCCACCAGGCACGATTGAATGGGAGTGACGGCATCCCTCGATCGCATCACGTAGCGGTTAGGTCTCGAACCAAACAATGAAGATTCTCGTAGTCGGTTCCGGAGGCAGAGAACACGCACTGACGTGGAAATTCGCACAGTCGGACCTTGTATCCGAAATCGTCTGTGCGCCCGGCAATCCCGGTATGGCGAACTACGGAGACCTAGTCAACGTCGCTGCCGAAGACGTTGATAGTCTGGTGGCGCTGGCCACAGACATCAAGGCAGACTTGGTTGTAGTCGGTCCCGAAGCACCGCTTGTCCTAGGTTTAGCCGACCAACTCACAGAACGCGGCATCCCTACTTTCGGCCCCTCGGCAGCCGCATCCCGCATCGAAGGCTCGAAATCGTGGGCCAACGAAATTATGTATCGCCTCGGAATCCCATGTCCCGAAAGCCGCACATTTAGCGACGCGGCAACAGCGATTCAATACGTCGAATCTTGCCCACCGGGCGGAATCGTGGTCAAGGCCGACGGACTAGCCGCCGGCAAAGGGGTAACCATTCCCGAGACCCCCACCGAGGCGATCGAGGCCATCACCGACTCGCTTGAACATCGCGCTTTCGGCGAGGCGGGCGAAACCATCGTCATCGAGGAACGACTTTCCGGTCCTGAACTCAGCGTATTCGCATTTATCGACGGCGAAACGGTGTCGAATCCGGTCGCCGCTCGCGACTACAAGCGCGCTTACGACGGCGATGTAGGCGCCAACACGGGCGGCATGGGCGCGTACACCTCGCCTAACCTGTGCTCACCTTCAGACCTCGATCACATCCGCTCGTCGATACTCGAACCCGTCGCCCACGCCCTCGTAGCCGAGGGATGCCCATATCGTGGCGTTCTTTACGCCGGTCTAATGCTGACCGAGAGCGGCCCGCAGGTTATCGAGTTCAACTGCCGATTCGGAGATCCAGAGTGCGAGCCGTTGATGCTGCGCCTCGATTCTGATCTCGCGGAAGTTTGCCTCGCTGTCGCCGAAGGCCGACTCGACGAATTATCCGTAATGTGGAACCAAAACCGCGCCGTAGGGGTCGTCGTTGTATCGAGCAAATATCCAGCCGCGTACGAAACTGGTTTTCCGATCTACGGCGATCTGCCCAGTGAAGACAACGCCATCGTTTTCCACGCCGGGACATCCGAGGACGACGACGGACAACTGATCACTGCTGGAGGCCGAGTGCTTGTCGTTACCGCCGCCTCGACCGAATCCGTCCAAGATGCACGCTCAACAGCCTTCGAGATCGCCGACGGAATCGAATTCGAGGGTGCGCGCTACCGGTCAGACATCGCCGTCGGTGCAGATTGAACCAGTCCTGAATTAGTATTCTGCTTTTCCCGCAACGCGCCTCCGATAACTAGACCAACGACGTGATACCCCGCTACTCAAGACCCGAAATGAGCCGAATATGGTCTGATGACCATCAGTTCGACCTATGGCTTCGAGTCGAAGTCGCGGCCTGTGAGGCATGGTCGAAACTCGGCGTGATCGACGAAGCTGACATGTCGAAGATTCGCCACGCCAGTTTCTCACGCGCAGAGTACGATCGCCAGTTCGAGGAAACACGGCACGATCTAGTTTCATTCACTCGAGCCGTCGCTACGTCCCTAGGCGAAGAAGGACGTTGGATACATCACGGCCTAACGTCTAACGATGTCAAAGACACCGCCCTAGCGATGCAGCTGTCCGACTCGACCGCGCTGATCCTGTCGAGCATCGACGCACTGATGTCGGCGCTTGCGTCCCGTGCAGTCGAGTTCAAGCACACCCTTTGCATGGGTAGGTCGCACGGCATTCATGCCGAACCGATGTCTTTCGGCCTCAAACTTGCGCTGTGGTGGTCCGAGATGCGACGCAATCGCGAACGCGTTGTGGCTATGCGGAATCGCGTCTCAGTTGGCATGTTGTCAGGTCCGGTCGGGACATTCGCGGGCATTCCAATCGAGATCGAGAACCACGTCTGCGCTCAGTTAGGCCTTAAACCGGCCGAAGTCTCAAACCAGGTCATCCAACGTGATCGCCATGCCGAATACCTTCAGGTACTGGCGCTGGTAGCCTCAACGCTAGACAAGATGGCGACCGAGATACGAGCGCTCCAACGCACCGAGATCGGTGAGGTCGAGGAGCCGTTTGGCAGACCCGGCTACGTTAGCAAGGGTTCATCGTCGATGCCGCACAAGCGAAACCCAGAGCTTTCCGAACGCATCTGCGGCTTGGCACGCGTAATCCGCGCAAACTCTATCGTCGGACTTGAAAACGTCGCTCTCTGGCATGAACGAGATATTTCCCACTCATCGGCCGAACGCGTCGTCCTGGCCGATTCGTCGCTTGCCCTCGACTACATCTTGGACCTCATGTCCGGCATCATCGCTCACATGACAGTGAAGCCCGATCGGATGCGCCGCAACATGGAGATGACGCACGGCCTCGTATTCTCGCCTCGCGTCATGCTCGCGTTAGTCGAAGCTGGTGTAGAACGTGGCGAGGCTTACGACGCGGTTCAGCGCGCCGCGATGCAGTCTCTCGACCAAGAAACCGACTTCCAATCGATCATCAGCGAAGATCCGATCGTCTGTCAACATATTGACGGCTCTTCGCTCGCCGACCTCTTCGACTATAGCTACTTCATCGAGCAGGTTGACCAGATATTCGACCGTCTCGGGATCGAATTGAACGTGTCGGAAACGGTGTTGTCCACCTACCTGCCCGGGCTCGTCCATCGCGGGAAGGTACGCGACACCTACCACGTGTCCGACGGCGTACTCATGATGATCGCCACTGATCGTATCTCTGCCTTCGATGTCATCATGGACGATCCGATACCGCAAAAAGGTGTCCTGCTAGCGCAGATGTCAGCGTTCTGGTTCCGCAACGTCATCGGCGACATCGTTGACAACCACATGATCGCAATAGTGAGTGAATCTGATCTCGAACGGAGTGGCGCGCTCACTTACCTCCCCGCTGAGTGGAACGATCGCGCGATGTTGATCCGAGAAGCAGACCGCATCGACATGGAGTGTGTTGTGCGTGGCTACCTCGCTGGAGCCGGATGGGCCGAATATGAAACTCACGGCACCCTCAACGGCGCCGAACTGCCCGCAGGACTCCGCCCTGCCGAGAGATTGCCCGAACCGATGTTCACGCCTTCAACTAAAGCCGAAGAGGGACACGATCTGCCGTTAACTGAAGCGGAAGCGATCGATCTCGTCGGAGCTGAGCTGTTTCAGAAACTCAAACGCGTGAGCATCGAGATCTATAAACGAGCCCATCAACACGCTGCCGATCGTGGCATGATTCTGGTGGACACAAAATTCGAATTCGGATTCGTCGACGGCAATCTGACGCTCATCGATGAGGTTTTGACCCCCGATTCGAGCCGCTTCTGGGATGCGGAAGACTGGAAACCTGGAGCATTCCCCCCAGCGTATGACAAGCAGCACCTCCGCGAGTGGCTTATCGAGAGTGGTTGGAAGCGAGAACCACCACCGCCCAAGGTTCCAAGCGAGGTGCTGGACATGACACGGCAACGCTACATCTCCGCTTACGAGCGGTTGACCGGCTCAACATTCCAATCGTGAACCACCGTATCCCAACCGTGAAATAGAATCGTGAATCGATGAACCAGTCAAGTGACAGAGTAGCCTCCACCCGCCCCGAGCATCGCCGCGGCATGACCCGCTCGCAGGTTCGGGAAGAACGACGAGCACGCAGCAATCGCCGCAAGCAACGGAAACGAACCGTCCTCATTGCAGTCGGTTCGGTTTTTGCGGTCATCATCATCTTCGCCCTGGTATTCCAACAAGGTTTCATTTCTCGCGACCAACAACTCGCCGGCGAACGTGGACCATACAACGCCGGGGGTCCCGTTCCCCAAGACCCCGACGATGGCCGCGCTCACGTTCCGGACTCAATAGTTCCAGAAACTCGCTACAGCATCTATCCACCAACCTCCGGCCCGCACTGGAACACGCTTGGCAGCCAAGCTAACAACTACGAGCGCGCTCCTGCCGGATGGGGTCCGTATGAGCGTGTCATACCCGACCAATCCTTGATCCATAACCTAGAGCACGGTGGCATCGGTATGCACTACGACACCACCAAATGCGACACCGACTCATGTGCAGAGATCGCAGCGACGTTAGAGCGGATTGCCAAGGATTGGAACGATGACGATACCTACACGGGATTCGTCATTTCGCCGTACCCCTTCACGGATACCGTAATCACGCTCACCGCGTGGCGTCACCACCTCCGACTAGATGAGATCGATGAACCCAAGATGTTGGAGTTCATTGACGCATACTTTGACCGCGGTTTCGAGCCGCAAGTCGCCGGCATGACACCAGCGAACTGAACGACGCGGATCCGAAATGAGCGGCACACACCTCGCCCACATCCGCGTCTACTTCAAACCCGGCATCCACGACCCTGAATCGGAGACCATTAACCGAGCTCTCGCGCGCCTCGGTTTCGACGAAATAGCGTCGCTCAGCGCCGGAAAGTTCTTCGACGTGCGGATTGAAGCGGACAACGCCGAACATGCGGCGCAGACGGCGCGCAATATGTGCGAAACGCTGCTCGCCAACCCCGTAATCGAGACTTACTCCGTAGAGATAGTCGACTAACCGGCGCAAACACGCCCGTTTAGCCTTCCGATTGGCCGTCTGCTTGCCTCGCGTGTTTTTCTCGTAACGCGGTCGCCATTGCCTGCGCTACGATACCCGCGGGCGCGGCTACGATGCCCAATCCACACAGCACGACGACGGCGGTCATGATCTTTCCGCCGATCGTGACCGGATAGATGTCGCCATAGCCGACCGTTGTGAGTGTCGCCACCGCCCACCACAGCGCATCACCCATATGACTGAACTGCTCCGGTTGCGTCTCGTGCTCGAAATGGTACGCCCCGAACGCGGCCAGGAAAACAACCAACCCGGTCAATGTGAGAAACAGCATAATCTCGTCCCGCATATGCGAAAACGCTCTACCCAGATCCGCCAATGCCTGGCTGAAGCGCGCCATTTTGAGCAACCTGATGAGTTGCAACAATCTGAAGAGTCGTAGGGACGTGAACTGGGGTAGTGCCACGATTCCCACGACTACAGCTAGCAGATCGATGACGCCAAAAAATGAAAAGATGTATTTGCGTCTATCGGAAGCGGTCCACACCCTGACAACGTATTCGAACGCGAAGAATATGACCGCAACGTATGCGATGTCGTCGATCCAACCCTTCTCCGGCCCCCATGTCGCTCGCCAAAGATGCGGGATATCTGTGTCGAACGTGGTTACGCTCACCGACGCGACAATTGCAGCCAACGCAAGCCATTCAAATATGACCCTACGACGGCTCATTTGCTCATTCATCGTCACCCTCCATTCAACGCGTGTGATCTGCTCACGCTTTACCCGCTGGCAAAGCCGGTACGAAAGCTGTTGGCGCCGACGTCGATCGAAGTAACGACATCTAACGACATCTGCAAGGACCTCAGCCCGAAAGCGTGCCTTTGGTGCTCGGCACCGCACCGCCCGCTCGGTCATCAATCGACGCAGCTTCGCGCAACGCTCGAGCAAACGCCTTGAACGCCGACTCGATCATGTGGTGTTCGTTCGATCCACGCAACACCGTTAGGTGCAAATTGAAACGACCTTCAGCGGCCATCGACTCGAAGAAGTGCCGAGCCATGTCCGGCGAGAAATCGCCGATGTTCGAGGTCGAACCCATGTCGACAACCGCATAACCACGACCACTTAGATCGACCACCGCATGCGATAAGGCCTCATCGAGAGGAACGTGCTTGCTGGACATGCGAATTATGCCCGCGGCATCGCCCAACGCCTCCAACAGACACCGACCGATAACTATTGCCGTGTCTTCAACCGTGTGGTGCGAGCCAGTTTCGATATCACCCGTAGCAACCACAGAGAGATCCATCAACGAATGTTTCGCCAACGCGTGCAGCATGTGATTCATGAACCCGATCGGCGTGTCTATCTCAGCTCTGCCCTGCCCATCGATGTCGAGGCCGACGCGGATATTCGTCTCGCCCGTTACGCGCTCAATCTCTGCGGTTCGATCACTCATTCGTGCACCTCAACACCCAATTATCGAATCCGCAAGCACCCTAATCCGACGATTTTGCGTGCATCCGAACGCGTTACACCATGTCCTGCAACGCGTCGATCACAAGATCATTTTGCGGCGGTGTTCCGACGCTGATCCGGATTGAATTCTCCAACCTTCTTCCGCTGAACTTTCTCGCGAAAATGCCACGTCGAGCTAGCAATTCGTACGCCTCGTCACCACTCAAACGTTCAAACTTCACAAGCAGGAAATTTGCCCTCGACGGCGAGTAGCTGACGCCGTCCAACTCGTCAATGACGGCCTCGGTCCTCTTGCGCTCGTTCTCCAACGTTGTAATGCGTGCCAGCAGCTTGTCTTTGTGCTTCAACGCCGCCAGACCCGCCGACTCCGCTGCGATGTTTAGGTTGTATGGCTGCTTAATGGTCATTAGATGGTCGACGATCAGTTCGGACCCAATCGCGTACCCGATACGCAGACCTGCGATGCCTGCCCATTTGCTGAAAGACCTGATCACAACCAAATTTTCGTATTCGTCCAACAGCCCTGCGGTTGTCTCACCGCAAAACTCGTAGTAAGTCTCGTCGACTACCAACACAATGCCCGTGTCTAGGATCGCTCGTGCATCGTCCTCCGGTAACAGATTGCCCGTTGGGTTGTTCGGCGAAGCGATGAATAACAATTTCGCACCCGTACGATCAATCGCCTGGGTCGTCGCGTCTATGTCGATTTCCCAGTCGTCCCGACGTTCAACCGGGATTAATTCGGCCTCCGAAATCTGTGCGCAGAACTCGTACATCCCAAACGTCGGTGGACAGTCGATCATCGACTCTCCGGGAGCCACGAAAAGCTTCGTCAGCAACTCGATGATCTCATCACCACCCGATCCAGCGATCAACTGCTCCGACGGGCGCCCGGTGTACTCGCTCAACGCCGACCTGATCCGCACCAAATCTTGATCCGGGTACTCGTGGATCGGCAACCCAACCAACGCGTCCGCTATCTCAGTCAACGGCTCGTATGGATTTTCATTGGCGTTCAATCGAATGACATCGGCAGGGTCGATTCCCACCGCGGTAGCCAAATGATCCGAATGTTGAGCCCCGACATAACCCGTCGGGTTGTAGAGATGCGGTCGCATCATGCCTATCAAGTCGCGCATCGTCCCCTGCCTTTTAACGTTCGATGACTTCGCAATACTATCGTTTCCGACGAATCTCAGCCGCCAGCGCGTGTGCTTCGAGCATCTCCAACCGAGCCAAATCCGAAGCCGCCCCGGCAATCGAATCGTATGTCGACTGGTCCATGTCCAAGAATGGCGTTACGCGGATGAAATCCCGCGCCGACAACGCCGACGAGAAACGCGCCGATCCTCCCGTCGGCATCACATGGCTCGGCCCCGCAACGTAGTCAGCCATCACCTCGCCCGATCGCTCGCCCAAGAAGATACCGCCCGCATGTCGAACATCCCCTAGCATCTCGTTAGCACCAGCGAAGCCCAAACACAGATGCTCCGGCGCGAAAACTTCGGCAACCTTCAACGCCTCGGCGATGGAATCGACCACCACCGCCGCACCACGCCCCATCAAGGCCTTGCGCGCAATCTCAGCCCGCGGCAATCTCTCCAACTGCGTCGCCAACTCGCTCTCAACCGCATCCACCGAGCGGTCGGATAACGCCACTAGAACCGGCGCCGCGACAACATCATGCTCCGCTTGAGCCAATAGATCCGCCGCCGCAACGGCCGCATCCGAATTGTCATTGACTATGACCATCGTCTCCGTGGGACCATAAATTCCATCGACACCGACCATCCCGTAGACCCGACGCTTCGCAGCGGTTACCCAAAGGCTTCCGGGGCCACAGATTACATCTACTTTGGGGATCGATTCGGTCCCAACGGCCAATGCAGCAACAGCCTGAGCCCCGCCTACTGCGAACACATCGTCCACTCCCGCGATATGACACGCAGCCAAGACGGCCGGGTGCGGAACTCCGTTCTTACCCGGGGGCGTGACCACACAGACATAGGGAACTCCAGCAACCCTCGCCGGAACCGCCGTCATAATCACGGTCGACGCCAATGGCGCGGTCCCCCCAGGGATACAGCAACCTGCTGATTGAACCGGGTGCGCTACCTCGCCATACCCCTCTACGTCGTCTCGCCAAGACTGCGGCAATGTTCGAGCTTGAAAATCGCCCACGCGCCGCGCGGCCAGTTGCAATCCTTCGACTTCATTCGGGCGCAACTGGTGCTTTGCCTCCGCCACGACATTCGCCGGAACCTTGAATTCGTCGATCTCCACCCCATCCAATTTCTTCGAGATTCGTCGTACGAATTGATCTCCGTGCGAACGAACATCCGCGATCACACGTTCGGCAAACGCGTCGGGCGTCATCGCCGCGTCGTAGACGCCACCGCCGTCCGTTAACGGCTCATTGCCGTCGCTTTTCGAGCTACGGTCCTTGAACGCGACGATCGCTGCATCCAACCCGTGGATTCGCCTCAACACGGATTGGTTCCCATTGCGGACGAACCCAGATTTTCGACCAATTTCCGGTACAACTCGCATTCGCTCTGATACAGGAACTGAATGTCGGTCACCGAAGTGCCGGTTCCACCCAAAGCCCGTAAGTGGTCCACCACACGCAACACGTCTCTTTTGCGCGTCACTATCTGAACCGCGAACCAGTGATTCCCGTCGTTCGTAAAGACCTTCGAAACCGTCGGACCACGCATGCCAGAAAGCTCTGGCGATCTCAGCACTAATCCGGCGATCTCAGTTTCCGAAGACCCTTTCACATTTGCAGTCACACGCAGGTACGACCGCGACCTCAATCGAGCCTCGATCCGCTCCAGCAACAACCTAGTTAAGTCCAGTTTCGCCTTCGACCCGGCTAGGAGTCGCCCGTTCCCTACCAATATGGCTTGCGATTCAATCGCCACACCGTCGACCAACGTGCGAAGGTTGTTCTCCCGCAATGTGTTTCCGGTATCTGAAATGTCGGCGATGATGTCCGCGTACCCGATTCGCGGCGCAGCTTCGAGAGCGCCATTGATCGCAACCATTGAGAAATAGTTGATACCTCGGCGATTGAGAAACCGCTTCACCAACCTCGGATACTTCGTCGCGACTCGAAGATCGCGCCCGCGTTCATGCAGTTCGAGGCTCATATCCGCCAAGTCGTACATCGAGGTGATGTCGAGCCACGAATCTGGTACCGCGATCACCAACCGTGAATGGCCGTACTCCAGATCAGGGGCGACAACCAACGTCTCACCGTCTTCCAAACGCGCCTCCAAGTATCTGTCAAGGCCCACGACGCCTAGGTCCGCATTGCCGGAATCCACGATCGTAGTGATGTCTGATTGCCGTTGATAGATGACCTCGATACCCGGTATGGAGGGAATCTCCGCTGTATACCGCCTCGAGTTCACCCGACTGACCGCCGCGTCAGACTCCGCGAGCAAGCGAACCGCGCCCTGCTCAAGCGCGCCGGTGGACGGAATCGCCAAGCGCAACGTCTCCGTCATTCCCCAACTCCATCAATTGGCTCGGTATTCCCCACCCGCATGACGCGCGCGTTCCCAATCGACTGCGCAACCTCGTCGGCGTCTACTTGACTATCGAACAACGACACTACGTTGTGGCCGGCCTCGCGCAGTTCGACGGCCTTTTTGATCACATCCGCGACAAATCTGTCGTCGGTTGGCGAGACAACGATATATCTGCGCTTCGCGGCTTCCGGTTGACCGCCATGTCTTAACTCCAACACGGCGTCGAGGTTTAACGCAAAACCCAATGCCGGTAACTCTGCCTCTGAACCTAACGCCGAAGCCAATCCATCGTAACGGCCACCACGGCCAAGGACAACGTTCTGTCCACCCACAACGGCACTGACTTCGAAGATCATACCGGAGTAGTAAGCGATTGAAGCTCCTAGCCCGAGATCGACGATCACGTCTGACCTGTCCACGCCGTTCAATTCAGCAGCTTCGACGACGGACTCCAAATTGTCCAGACTGCTCAGCGACTCGAGGCCGTAGCTCTCGGTTAGTCGTCGTGCACCATCGATGGTTTCCAGAAGTCGTCGGTTCGAAGATTCGCCTTGATCAGCGTCGACGCTGGCACTTTTGAAATTAGCGATTTGACGGATGAGCGCCAACGCATCCGGGAAATCTACGTTTCGAGCGTCCCATTCCACCTTTCGTCGCAATCCAGCAACGATCTCATCAGCCGATCTCGTCGTCAACTCCGAAGATTCGGGCAAGCGCACCGAACCCGACGCCAATCTCGACAACAGATCTGCCGCCGATGCCTGCGTCTCGATCATCTGTTGACCCTTAGACGGTAACAACCCCAATCGAACCGCTTCAGTCTCAATCGATCCGTTGTCATCGTCGTCACTGTCAGCCAACCCCGTAACGCTATCCGCGAGAAACATCCGGGCGCGCTCAGAGAGATCGAAGCGACTCAACAGTTCGCGTATAAAACCGATATGACCGATCCGAATTGAAACTTGATCTACACCCAATCTCCGAGCCAAGGAGTACGCGGCGAAAATTATCTCGCCATCAGCGAAAGGCTGGGATGCGTTGACCAACTCCGCGCCAAGTTGAATGAACTGACGCTTGTTGGGCACCGAACTGGATGGCGCGTCGTACGGCCTTTCGTTGTAGCGAAATATCGGAGCCGCATATTGGAACCTCTGCGGGCCCTGACCACCGGAGGTTTCCAATGCGTGACGAACCACCGGGGCAGTCATCTCTGGTCGGAGGCTGATGTCGCTTCCGTCCGGGGCGATGAAGTCAAACAGCTGACTCGATAAGAGACCGCCTGATCGCCGTAGAAAAAGCTCGGTCTGCTCTATCAGCGGAGTTTCGATCGGTTGGTAACCAAGGCCGTGCAACACGCCGCGCGCGATGTTGATCGACTCTTCGATTCGTTCGAAATCCCTGCCCGTCCGGTCTTCGAAGCCAGGGGCGCGTCGAATCCTGCCGTTGCGGCCTATCATCGAATCAATCTGTCATCAACCGAAAGCACATCGGTAACCAATCACGAGAAACCACGGCGCAATTGACCGAGCGGAGTCAAATACATCGTCGCCAATACCACCAGATTCTAATTCCGCAATGTTTCTGGCAAACGCTATCCGTGTCGTTACAATCTGTCCCAGCATCCTCAGCGTGTTGCCAACCAAAAAATCGTGCACCTACGCTGTCGCCTCCGCAAACCCGACACTTTCAGATCGACGTACAACCGAGCATTGCGCGAATCGCGCACAAGAACTCGGTGACAAGAGGAACCTGAGTTGAAAACTCCCCAAAAAGCCGACGCGGTGGTTCTTGGTGCCGGTGCAGTCGGCTGCGCGATCGCGTTGCAACTCGCGCGTTCAGGTATCGCGCCTCGAGTCTTCGACCGCGACGGGATTGCGTCGAATGCTTCTGCATTCGCCTGGGGCGGACTCTCCGCTCACTTCGGAAACGGCGTTCCTGGTCCCATGACCGAACACTACCGCGACGCAATTGCCAAACACATCGCACTCTACGATGAACTCTCCTCTTCCGCGTCCAACGACTGGGAACTGCAACCCGTGGTTTCGCTTTCACTCGCGGACGACGAGACCACAGCAAATCAATTGACAGCAGATGTCGAGTGGATGCGGTCCCAAGACTTCGCCGCGGAGATGATCGACGCCGACAATCTGTATCGGTTGGAACCCGCAATCCGCGACGGCATGGTCGCGGCGTCACTCGTAGAAGCAGGTTGGGAACTCGACAGCAACTCATTCACAAAATCCATCGCAACCGAAGCAAAACGCGGCGGCGCAATCTTCGCCGACGGTTGCGCCGTTGCTATCGAAACCAGAGGGAGTTCCGTAAACGGCGTGAAGTTTGCGGACGGCTCCATAATTGAAGCGCCAATCGTCATCGTCGCAACCGGTCCATGGACGAGTGACATCGCCGGCGTTCCGTCCCTCCCGATCAAACCAATGAAAGGCGAAATCATTCGCCTTGAACGACCCGGCAGCGACCTCCAAAACCGAGTTGGCTTCGGTGGCTTCAACGTCGGCCGCAAACCCGACGGCTCGGTGTGGGCCGGCACCTACGAATGGGACCGCGGCTTCAACCGAGAAGTCTCTGATGAAGGTCGCAATCACATCATGGGTGGGGTTACCAGCTATATCCCATCACTCGCGGGGCTGCGTACCATCAAGACCACCGCGTGCTTGCGTCCAGTAGCCAGCGACGGTTTTCCCATCGTTGGTGCTTCGAGTGCGGCTGATGGCCTCTTCTATGCCAACGGTGCCGGCAAAAAAGGAATACTACTGTCTCCCTTGATGGCCGAATGGACCGCAGACCTTGTTTTGCAGGAAATCTCACCCCCGGAGATCGTCCTACCTTCTCGTTTCGAGGACATTTAACTACGACGTGATCTGCGTCCACAACTTCCGCTCGCGTCCTAATCGGACGTTACCTGTGACGCTGGTATATTTGTAACCAATCATTCGACCACTCACGACGCACCATGAGGTCTCGCATCATGGCAGAGAACGAACCCGCATACAAGAGCACGACGAGCGAACGCGCACACGGCTTCTTCAACACCAAATGGGGTGATGCTTTCGAAGACTCGATGACGCGCGGAAAGCTGAGAAATTACCGCGCTCCGGAAAATCGAGATGACCTCGACTCCGAAGAGCGTCGTGAATTCTTCCGCGAAGGCGCTTATCCCTACCAGCGAAAAATCAGCCTCGACAGTTACTACGAACACAAGTTCCCGCTCCAGATTGAGCTTGTCAAGATGCAGAACTGGGTGCGCGACACCGGCGAGAAGGTCTTGATCGTCTACGAAGGCCGTGACGCGGCTGGAAAAGGTGGAACGATCCGTCGCTTTATGGAGCACCTCAACCCCAGAGCTGCCAAAGTAATCGCACTCGAAAAACCCACGCGCCAAGAATCCGGACAGTGGTACTTCCAGCGGTACATCCAACACCTGCCTGCCGATGGCGAGATCGCTCTTTTCGACCGCTCCTGGTACAACCGCGCCGGCGTCGAAAAAGTAATGGGATTCTGCACCGAGGAGGAATATGACCAATTCCTCATCGATACACCGCGGATCGAGGAGATGTGGGCGAACTCCGGCATCCGCATCATCAAGCTCTACTTCTCCGTCAGCCGAATTGAGCAGGAGCGCCGGTTCAAACGACGGCAGCGCGATCCCCTGAAGCAGTGGAAGCTCAGCCCGGTCGATCTCGCGTCGTACCACCGATGGGACGATTACACCACCGCCAAGACGGCGATGTTTTATCACACCCACACCGACTTCGCTCCCTGGTACGTCATCAAATCCGACGACAAAATGCGGGCCCGCATCAACTCCATTCGTCACGTCCTGAATCTTCTCCCGTACCACGGAAAAGACGAGGAAGTCGTCTACGAAACTGATCCATGGATCATTGCAAGCGCCGACGAAGTCTTTGACGTCAAAGGCAAATCCAGTTACGGAACTAGCGACAACGGCCAGACGTCAACGAACGAGCTAGCCGCCGTATCGACTTAGCGAACGGATACCAGCGTTACTGCGCCGTAAACCCGCCGTCGATCACCAAACACGCTCCGGTTACGAACGAGGCCTCGTCCGAGGCCAGGAACAACACGGCCCTGGCGATCTCGATCGGCTCTGCAAATCGACCGATCGGATGCAAGGCAACGATCCGGTCGTACATCTCAGGGTTTTCCCACGTCCCGCGCGTCATTTCCGTATGTGTGAATCCGGGGCACACAGCATTGACCCGAATATTCTGCTTCGCCAAGCCAAGCGCCATGTCGCGCGTCGCGTTGACCACGCCACCTTTGGAGTGCGGATAGGGATTGAAACCGTCGGTGATGAAGTCCGGATAACCGATTAAACCACGAATCGAAGCGATGTTCACAACCGCACCACTACCCTGCTCCTTCATCTGATCCACCGCGTGCCGCGCCATCAAAACCGTGCCCTTCAAGTTGACGTCGATGACGAACTGCCAACGCTCCTCGTAGGTCATGTCCGAGGCGCGCCGAGCACCCACGCCTGCGCTGTTGACCAAGACATCGACTCGTCCAAACTCATCCACCACCGCGTCAACCGCGGCCGCGCAACTGTCGTTGTCCGTCACATCAACCGCCGTGACCATCGCCGAACCGCCGGCTTCACGTATCTCACCCGCAACACGCGCCGCACCTTCCGCGTTCAATTCGGCGATCGCAACTGTTGCGCCTTCGTCCGCAAACAACTTGGCGCTCGCTTCACCAATACCGCTACCACCGCCGGTGATCAACGCTACCTTGCCTCGCAAACGCCCCGAAACGGTTGATTCTCTCGCTCGTGTCTGTTCCACCATTGATTTGCTTTCCTTATCCCGCCGTGTACCCGCCGTCTACGGGCAGGCACGAAGCGGTTACAAACGACGACTCATCCGATGCCAGATACAACGCTGCATACGCAATTTCAATCGGCTCGCCGAGCCGTCCCATCGGGTGCAGCGACTCCAGGTGCACTCGCATGTCGGCATCGTCAGTCAATGACCTCGTCAGGGCTGTGTAGGTGAAACCTGGGCATAGCGCATTCACCCTGACGCCTCGCTTGGCGAACGCCACACCCATATCACGCGTCATCTGCACAACCCCACCCTTCGAATGCGGATACGGATTGAAACCGTCGCTCATCCCGGTCGAGTATCCGACCAATCCGATGATCGACGCCAAGTTCACTATCGAACCGTAACCGGCGGAGAGCATCACTTCCGATGCGGCGTGAGACATCAACATCGAGCCCTTCAAGTTCACATCAATCACCCAGTCCCACTTCGCCTCGAAATCCCAATCCAACGGCGCTTTCCGAGGTGTCACCCCCGCGCTATTGACCAAAACATGCAACCCGCCAAATCTCTCCACAGTGCCCGCGACCAATTCCTCGCACTGACTCCGTTTCGTGACATCCACAGAATCTGCTGCGGCCGATCCGCCGCGCTCAGTCACCCGGTCCGCAACATCCCGCGCCGCATCCACTTCCAAATCGGCGCAGAACACATTCGCACCCTCCGCGCTGAACAACTCGGCACACGCCGCGCCGATACCCGAACCCGCGCCGGTGATCAAAGCGGTCTTTTCGTCAAGCCTGCCCATGTTCGCTCCAATGCTCGATGCCTAGTCAGCGTTAGTAAGTTTATGTTCACGCCCACTCGCGCGCGCAATCTCTATTCGCAACGGCTGTGTTTGCTAGCATGAAGTCTATCTGCGCCTCCTAGGAGCTACCCTATGACAGTTTCACCAAACCAAAATAAACCACTGCATTTCATCGACATCCACGATCTCGAAAACCGGGTCGCTGAAACCGTTGCCAAAGTGTCGAGCGGGGAACAAGAATTCGTGATCACCCAGGACGGAAAGCCCGTGTCCCGCTTGACTCGTTACGAACCGCAACCCAAACGGCCCAAGCAAACCATGGTTTTCGGAGAATTTCGAGACCAGATAGAAATCCTCGGGGACATCGTCGGACCAATGCCTGAAGAGTGGTACGCGAAAGAGGACGATAGCGACGAGGAACTGTTTTGATCGTCCTCGACACCCACGCATTGTTATGGTTCGAACGAGGCGACCCAAAATTGGGGCCAAAGGCGCACCAAATTATCTTGGAAGGGTTGCAGGCTGGCGAGATAGCGATTTCCGCGTTGTCTGTTTGGGAAATCGGCATGTTGGTTCAAAAACGCAGGATCCGGCTTGGACGCGAGCTTACCTCTTGGAGGCAAGTTTTTCGAGACCGAGGCCTGATAGAGATACCCGCCTCCGGCGATATTGCAGACCGTGCTGCGAGATTACCGAACATGCACGGCGATCCTGCGGATCGCATCATCACTGCTACTGCTCAGACTCTAGGACGCCTCGTAACCGCCGATCGACATATCTTGTATTGGTCAGGCGATCTGGATCGGGTCGACGCTACGGAATAACCGCGAAGGTTTCTGTAGTTCCCGACACATCCCGCTGAGGCGATACAATCTTAAATCGCCAACATGACCACCTCTCGACGCAGTCACCGACCTCGCCCGGCTCATTCTGAAGAACCGGTTCATGACGCACCTGATACGATCCCATCCGAAGAGCCGGCAACTCCTGACCCCAAACCCATCGAAGCTTTGGGTCTTGAATTCGCTGGTCCACTTCGCCGCTTCTACGCCTTTGCGATTGACATCGGAATCCTCCTCATGGTCGTTTTCATGGTCGCTCCGATCTCGGGCGGTCGCGTCTTCAGCCCACAGGCCGGGATCATCGATGTGTTCATCTTTCTCGCATACTTCATCATCCCTACCGGCCTCTTCGGACGCACGCTTGGAAAATGGGTTGCCGGCATCTCCGTCGTTGACGACGAAGGCAACAAACCGGGCGTGGCCGTCGCCATCCCGCGCGAAGTCGTCGGTCGCTTCGTATCCACAATAACCTTCGGTATTGGAATCATCTGGGTCATATTCGACGACAAACATCAGGGTTGGCACGACAAAATGGCCGGAACTTACGTCGTTGTGATTCCCAATAGTGGAGGGCCCGGGTTCTTCGGTCGAATGTTCGCACCCCGGGACGATGCACAACCTGACCAGACACGCCAACAACGCGTCGGCCGCCCAACAACGCGCCGCAAACGTCGGAATCGACGACGAAACTAATCGTTTCCGCATCGAACAAAACTTTCCGAAAGGCGCTTAGATGGCAATCTCAAAACTCGCAAGAGAACAGATGAAAGCGAGTTCGTGGATTCGCCGCATGTTCGAAGAGGGCATGCAGCTCAAGGCGATCCATGGCGCCGAAAACGTTTTCGACCTTTCACTCGGCAATCCTCTTCTTGAGCCGCCACCCGAATTCAACCAAGCCCTCGCCGAGATCGCCAACGAAGCTCCTAGCGGCACGCATCGCTACATGCCCAACCCAGGTTTCATCGAAACCCGGGCCGCCGTTGCCGAAGCGCTGTCTCACGAATCCGGAACGCAATTTGAACCAACCGACATCATCATGACCGTCGGTGCCGCCGGTGCCATCAACGTCGCCCTCAGGGCCCTTCTTGACCCCGGTGACGAAGTCATCATCATTGCGCCATACTTCGCCGAATACATCTTTTACGTCCAGCACGCCAACGGCGTTTACCGCGAAGCAAAGTCCACCCCCGACTTCATGCCCGACTTCGACTCGTTAGCGTCTTTGATGAACGAACGCACACGTGCCGTAATCATCAACTCGCCGAACAACCCGTCGGGTGTCATATATCCAGCCGAGGCAATTGCCGAACTCGCACAGCTCATTCAGACCACCGAAGCGGAACACGGCACCGAGATCTACATCATCACCGACGAACCGTACCGAAAACTCATTTATACCGACGACGCATACCCATTCGTCTTCGAACACCATCCCCGCACCATCGTGGCAACTTCCCACTCCAAAGACCTCGGATTAGCCGGTGAGCGTATCGGTTACCTCGCCGTGAACCCGGACGACCCGGGTAAAGCCGATCTCATTGATGCATCGGTCTTTATGCTCCGAACGCTCGGTTTCGTTAATGCTCCCGCAATCATGCAACGCGTCGTGGCAAAACTCCAGCACGCCAGCGTCGACATCTCCGAATACCGACGCAAACGCGACATCATTCACTCTGCACTCACTGACATTGGTTACCATTCAAACCTCCCCGACGGCGGCTTCTACCTGTTCCCCAAATCTCCAATCCCCGACGACACAGCATTCGTGGACCTGCTCAAATCCAAACTAGTCCTCGTCGTTCCCGGCGTCGGATTTGGCATGGACGGCTACTTCCGAGCGTCATACTGCGTCGAAGACGAAGTGCTCCATGGATCAATCGAAGGTTTTGCCGAAGCCTTTAAAGAAGCGAATGCACGTGGATAGAATCGATTCTCATGCTCGCCCAAACACGCATCCAAATCGCTCGCTTCTTCTTCATCGCCCCTCTTTTGGGTGTGATCGCTCTAACTGCCTTCGCATGTGGCGAGGATGCCGAACCAACCGTCATCGCCTTACCGACGGCAACGCCCGGCGCCATGACCACCACGCCTACGCCCACAGTATTTCAGGACGAAGATGACGGCAAAGTCCAAATCGGCTTCAATCTCGGACTTCAGGACTATCCGCAGCAGGGAGCCGGGGTAGTTACCCAACTCGACCGCGGCACGCGCATCAAGGTGACTGTTCGACCTGCGCCCGGCACGATCCAACAGTTGAGCATCCGCTCCGGCAAATGCGAAGACGCCGGCGATCTAGCCAAATTCAAATGGGTCGAAACACTCGACCACGCCATCGGCGGTGTATCCGTAACCAACCTCCCGGAACGCCACATCAGCACCATCCTCGACGGTAACCACGCCGTCGCCGTATCCATCCCTGGCGGAACCTTCTCACAAGTAGCCACCTGCGGTAATCTCCCAGACCTCACCCACCTCAAGATCCCGGCGTCAGAAGACGGGTAGGCAATCAGCGGCAAACCCAAGTCCCTGACAACTCGATCGCGTAACCAGCTCAACAGCCCGCGCAACGTCTCAGATCTCGCTCTTTACAATTTGAGTGACGCGGCGAAACGAGGTTTGCGAAAGGAACACGAAGTGACGATTAGACCAACCAAAGTCAAAGCGCTACACGATTACCGCATTTGGATCGAGTTTGAAGATGGTGAATCGGGCGAAATAGACCTTGCTGAATTTGCGGGAATCGGTGTGTTCAAAGCGTGGGAGGATCGAGATTTCTTCGAGGACGTACGGATCGCTCCGTACGAGTCAATCTCATGGGGCGAGGAACTGGACCTGTGCGCCGTTGACCTTTACATGCGACTCACGGGAAGAACCATCGACGATGTAAGGCAACAGGTTATCCATGCCTGAATTATGCCGCTTCGACGGGATACGCATATATATGAATTTTGGCGATCACGCACCACCGCATTTCCACGCGGAGTATGCAGGTGTCAACGTGGAAATAGACATCGGTTCTTTATTGATGACGAATGGCCAACTTCCGACACGTCAGTACCGCAAGATCCGAGATTGGGCGATCGAACGCAACCAAGATTTGATCGAAGCGTTTGAACGTGCCAGCAGAGGCGAGCACCCGGGTAAGATCAAGCCGCTACGCTGATCGGACATCCGGCTGATAGCAATTTCGCAACCTCATCCCTATATCGCCTCTTTCAACCCCGACCCCGTAACCGGCACGACAATCCGCGCCTCTCTTCCGATCTCGCCTTTACGCACCAACTCCTCCAAACCTGCGAACGCCGCCGCCGAAGTTACCTCGCAAAAGATCCCAGCTTCAACCGCCAATCGCTCCCGCCACTCCAACATCGCTGCGTCAGCGACGGCAATCGCCGATCCACCGGACGCAACTACTGCCCGAGCGGCCTGCGCCGCCCTTGGCGGCATACTGACCGCTATCCCTGACGCAACCGTCGGTTCAACCTCGTCCGCATCCCACACCGCGCCCCGTATCGCCCGAATTAATGGTTGAACTGCCTGCGACTGCACGCAATGTATCCGCGGTCGTTCGTCATCGGTGTATCCTGCATAACTCCCAATCAACAACGCCCCGTTACCCGCCGGCGCCACAATATCCGTGGCATGGTAACCAGCGTCAGCAACCTCCGCGACCATCGCCTTAACGCCTTCCGCAAACCAAGGGCTAAGAGCATGTGAGAGATACGGTATGCCCTGACGATGCGCAAACTCCGCCGCCGCATCGGTCGCCGCCTGTCGAGGGCCGTCGATCAGATGCAACTCGGCTCCGAATATCTGAATTTGGTCCAACTTCCCTTGCGCCGCGCTCGAAGGCGCAAATACATGTGCCCGCATACCTGCACGAGCCGCATAAGCCGACATCGATGCACCGGCATTGCCCGACGAATCCTCCACAAATTCCTCGACGCCTTCTTCATGCGCCGCTGAAACCAGAACTGCGCTACCCCGATCCTTGAACGAACCCGTCGGCGAACAGAATTCCAACTTTGCCACCAGACCCGCGAGCCCGATACTACGAGCCAGTCCATCTAACCGCACCAACGGAGTGCTCCCCTGCCCAAAATCGACCGCTAGATTCGATGCCGCAGTCGGTAATCCCGAAACTGCATCCGCGGTATCGAAATACCGAATGTCGTAGATCCCGCCGCATTCGCAGTAGACGTTCCGCACCGATGGCACTTCCGCCACCTCGGTGCAAACGGCGCAGATCAATTCAAAGCGCGATGAACGCGCCTCCATCACCCCTGGCGAATTCTCGCGAGACATCTACGACAGACCGTCCGTCAATTGCCCCGGCTAGGTTCAATCACCGTCAACCCAACACCCGGTCGCGCCTTGCCTCGATTCACCGCAACAACGCCGCCATCTGAACGCCAACAAGACGATCCGGCGAGCGCTCCATCATCCCCGAACTCGATGATGTTCATTCCGCCGGCTACATTGGCCACCATCTCCACCTCATGCCCAATATTGGTCAACGCCGTCGAGACCGTGGAGGTGAATTCGCGCTCCAACTCCACTGCCTGACCCTGCGTGAACATCCGAGGCGCTTCCACTGCCTCCTGCGGCGTCATACCGTGATCGACGATATTGACTATCGCTTGCGCCACCGACGGCCAGATCCGCAATCCACCGGGCAATCCCAATGCAAAACTCGGACGGCTGCCACGATACACAATCACTGGCGCCATGCTGCTCGCAACGCGCTTCATCGGCTCAATCGAGTTGGCAACGTTAGGATGCGGATCGAAGTTCGACATCGTGTTGTCCAGTAAAACTCCAGTTCCCGGAACGACCACCTTCGAGCCGAATATGTGGTTGATCGTTTGCGTCGCCGATACGATATTCCCTTCCCCGTCCGCCGTCGTCACATGTGACGTGCTGTCCGACTCCGCAAATGCCGGCGTCGCCAGTTGTGGCATGACCGCATTCGGCAGAATCTGACTCATCAACTCCTTCGCATGAAACTCTGACAACAACCGATCGGTTGGAATCTCGACAAATTCAGGGTCCGAAAGATAACGATTCCGGTCCGCGAACACGAGCTTCATCGCTTCCGCCATCAAATGGATCGTCGCACTCCTGCCGAATCCCATCCCTTGAATGTCCCGCAACGACAAGACATGCAGATACTCGATCAAGTGAATACCGCCCGCCGACGCCGGGGGAGGTCCGGTAATCGTGTAACCCCGATAACTACCTTCAACCGGCCTGCTCTTCCGTGTCTCGTAACCCCGCAGGTCGTCCATCGTCAAAATACCGCCGTGCGACTGCGAATACCTAACAATCTCCTCGCCCAATTCGCCGCGATAGAGGTGGTCTGCGCCTTCGATCGCGATTCGCTTCAGAGTAGCCGCAAGGTCCCGCTGCACCACCATATCTCCGGATCGGGGCACGCGCCCTGTCGGCATGAATATGCTGCTTGTGGCGCTGAAAAGCTGTAGCTGGTCTTGGTTGTCAGCCACGAACTTGCAGTGATGATCCGTTGCTCGAAATCCTTGCTCGGCGTGACTGATCGCCGGCTGCATGACCTCGGACAGCGACAACTTGCCGTATTCAGACTGCACCTCGCACCACGCCTTCAACGCTCCCGGCACGCCCGAAGCCAACACGCCCGTCTGATTCAAATCCCCACGAACTCGCATGTAGTTCGGCCATTCGTCCGACAACGGCGTGTACATCTCCATAGTTGCCGCTGCCGGTGCCTGCGAGTAGTTGTCGATCACGTATCGATCTCCGTTCGCCAGACGGATATTCATGAAGCCCGCACCGTAGATCCCCATCTTCATCGGCTCCACCACGCTCAGCGCAAATAACGTCGCCACTGCCGCATCAATCGCATTTCCGCCCGCGGCCAACGTCTCTGCACCCGCAGCAGAACCCAGGGTGTGCGTCGATCCAACAACCCCACCGTAGCCAACGGCTGGGCGATTCTCAAGGCTAAACGTCGTTGGCGAATTGTCACGCCATCGCTGAGATGTTAATGCGCCTGCGGGCATCCGAAATGGACCACCTTACTGCTAGAAATTCCGTCGTTGTCGTAGACACATTGGCCTCGTTACAACCTAGTTGATGGTAAAACCCGCGACTCCATTTCAACCACATTTGCCAACTCAAGCGATAATGGAAGTAACTGAACACCCTCGCCCGCGAACCCAATCCTCGTCAATCCCAAACGTGGTCAACCGAATCGTTTCAGCAAAGGAGTTGATATGCCGATAATCACCGTCGAAGGTAGAGTTGGAGCCGGCGCACCCGATCTCGGGCGTCTCGTGGCTCGCGAACTGGAGATCGACTTCGTCGATCGACTTATCCTCGCTCAGGTAGCCCGAGGTGTAAACGCCACAATGCGTGCCCTCGTCGACCAAGAGCGCCGAGTGCCTTCGTTGGTAAATCGCTTAGCTATGCGCGTCCAACGCGTCCTCGAACGTTCTGCCGTCGCCGGAATGGGCGGCGACCCATACTTCGGCCCCGGGGTCGAAGATCTTATTTCTCGACAGTACAGCGAGTACGAGGAAGAACCACACACCACCGCAGAAGAGGTCAACGACGAACGATTCATCGCTACCACACGGGAGGTCATCAACGATATCGCCGATCAAGGCAACATCGTCATCCTCAGCCGCGGCGGTGCCGCAATTCTTCGAGAACGCAACGATGTCGTACGCGTCGGTGTTGTCGGACGAATGGAAGACCGCGCCAAGAGAGTAGCCGAACGCGAAAACATCTCCATGGACGAAGCACGAGACTTCATCTCCCACTCGGATGCCGCACAACACCGCTACTTCGACAAGGCATTTGGTACGAGCCCGATCGATCCGTTCCTATATCACTTCATGTTCAACACATCCGACGTCACCATCTCATACGCTGCTAGGGCGACCATTTTAGCCGCTGAATCTCTCGACGACGACGGCAAACTCTAACGGCGTTGCTCCGTCATAGTCTAGAATTTCACCTAGAAACCAATACACCACCACCTGATCTCACATGCCACCTCGCAACCGAAACCGACGCCGACCCGGACGACGACCTAACGTCTTCGTCCAGACCGAAGAGCCGACGGCGCGGCGCCAACAACCCGAACAACCAGAAGAAGACATCGCGGCACCGTCGGCCGCCACGGCAACGGTGCCAGCACCACGCAATCTTTCGGCTTCCACGAACCGACCGCAAACCGCCAACCCACGCCGCACGCAACGGACACGCTCCGAAGTCTACGCCCGCACATTCCCCTTGGAAATCCGCAAAATGGGCATCATAGCTACCGGAATTGTGGTAGCTCTAGCGGTCTTCACGATCGCTCTGTAGGCAATCTCGTTTCCCGTTGCGTTGCCCCTCCAATTGGACGAGACGCAATGAAGAGTATCGCGACTTTGCGGCCTAAATCGGCGAGTGAATCTTTGACATGTCGCTAAACTGAACCGTCAACTTGCGCGAAAATTAACTCCTATCAATCCGCCTATACTCAAACATCCATATCTGAGACCAATCTATGCTGCTGATGGATGAACCAATCAACCCGTCCCGCGATGTACCAAGTGCTGTTCAAACCTTGGCAGCCGATTTCGGACGCAAATGGACGAGCTATCAAGGCAACGAAATCCAGCATTTCCAGGCCCACTTCAACGAATTATGCGCGATCGTCGGCCACCCAAAACCCTCCGACGACCTAGACAACCACGACTTCGAATTCAATCAGCGCGTACGCACCGCGACTGGAAGTCAAGGTGAAGCCGACGTCTTTCTCCGCGATCACTTCATCATGGAGTACAAAAAACCGGGATTAGACCTTGACGCAGCGTACAACCAGAACCTCAGATACCGCGACGGACTTGGCAACCCGCCACTGCTGATCGTCGCCGATTTTGAAACCATTCGCATCCATACCAATTTCACCGGAAAAGCACCCGACACATACATCATTGAGCTTGACGACTTACACGATATCGAGCAGAACGCTACACGCAGGAACTCGCTCGGAGTTGTAGATCAATCACCGCTCTCGATCTACCAAGTGCTCCGCTACTGCTTCTACGATCCTGACTACTTGGAGCCCGTACGAACCACCGACCAAATCACAGAGGCGGCGGCCGACATCTTCAACAACATTGCCAAAGAACTTCAGGATTACAACACTGGCAAAGACGTGGAAATCGCTCGGTTCCTTTCTCAGCTTCTTTTCTGCATGTTCTCCAGCGATGTCGGACTTTTACCGAAACAACTCATGACCAAATACACGCATGAGTTGGGCACATTCCCCGCGACCGTTTTTCCGGCCAGGCTAAACCGCCTATTCCAAAAGATGAGTATCGGCGATCCGATCGAGGCCCCACCCGTCAAGCATTTCAACGGCGGACTCTTTGACGGGCGCCCCAACAACCTGCAGATCGGCAACACCATAATGCCGTTCGTACGTCAAGCCGATGCCCTCGATTGGTCCCAGATCGAACCTGCCATCTTTGGTACGCTCTTTGAGCGTGTCTACAATCCTGAAAAACGCGCGCAACACGGCAGACACTACACGTCCCGTAAGGACATCGAAACGCTTGTAGAGCCCGTCGTCATGACACCACTCCGAAGAGAATGGGACAACATCAAATCTTCTATCAGCGATGCCGACGCTGAACTAGCCAAGGTCACAGTTCAGGATTTCATAGACCGATTGGGAAATGTCCGCATCCTAGACCCAGCCTGCGGATCAGGCAACTTCCTCTACGTAGCATTAAACCTATTGCACAGCCTCGAACGAGAGGTCATCACCTGGTCCCTCGATTTCGGAATCGATCCTCCAGAACCGCGCGTCCATCCACGCCAACTGCTCGGCATCGAGATCGACGAATACGCCCATCAACTCGCCAGTGTCGTCGTCTGGATTGGCCATCTCCAGAACGGGGCTCGCGTCGGCAACATTGAAGACCGCGACCCCGTACTAGACCCGCTAGACAACATCGGCTGCCGAGATGCCATCGTCGACAACACTGGACCCAAACCCAAACCCGCCGAATGGCCCGATGTCGACTACATCGTCGGCAATCCACCATTCCTCGGCAACTACATGATGCGTCAGCAACTCGGCGACGAGTACGTCGAGGATCTTTATGAAATCTGGTCAGGTTTGGTGCCCAGCCGCGCGGACCTGTGTGCATACTGGTTCGCGAACGCAGCTAGGTATGTGGTCAAATCGGATCAGGTCAGAGCTGGACTGCTAGCCACGCAAAACATCCGGGGAGGAGATTCGAGACCCGTTTTGGACATGATCAATGACATTGGGCAGATATTCTTTGCCGAATCAGATCGAGACTGGCAGTTGGATGGCGCCTCAGTTCACACCTCCATGATCGGTTTTGATAACGGTACCGAAACTAATCTGACTTTGGACGGAAAACCCGTCAGTATCATCCACTCAAATCTGACCTCGCGGGCCGCGAATCTCACTCTAGCAAGAAGACTCAAGAAGAACGCCAATATCAGCTTCAAAGGGCTAGTGAAACAAGGCAGTTTCGAACTCGATGAACAGACGGCACTCAAACTGCTCAGCGCGCAGAACCCGCACTCAAAACCCAACAGCGACGTCGTCAAACCATTCATTAACGCTAGAGACATCGTCGGCGTACCCAGCAATTCATGGATCGTCGATTTCGGTACTGAAATGACAGAAACCGAAGCTTCCGATTACATAGCGCCATTCGCTCACATACAACGACATGTAAAAGCCGCACGAACCCAAATGCGAGGTGAAGCACGAACTCAGTGGTGGATGCACCAACGTCCACGGCCAGCTTTGCGTGCCGCGTTGTCAGGTCTCTCCCGCTATCTCGTTACGCCGCAAGTTTCCAAACATAGAGTTTTCAAGTGGGTCTCCAGCGACACACTGCCTAGCAATGCTGTCGTCGCCTTTGCTCGCGAAGACGATTACTTCTTCGGAGTGCTTCAATCCAAAGCCCACCGAGTTTGGGCGTTGGCTCTAGGTTCGCAATTAAGAGAAAGAGAATCGGGATCTCGCTACACGCCAACTACCTGCTTCGAAACATTCCCGTTTCCAAATCCGTCGGATACTCAACTCAAGGCCGTAGCAGATGCCGCGAAAGAATTGTCGGAAACGCGAAACAATGTGATTACCCCCACCAAATCGACTCCCAAAGAGATGCTCCGAGAAATGACGCTGACCCACATCTACAACTTGCGTGATCCTTGGTTGACAAGACGGCACGCCAAGCTAGACCAAGCCGTATTCGACGCCTACGGCTGGACCGAGCACCCCGCCAAACTCGACGACGACACCATCCTAGAACGCCTGCTACAGCTGAACTTTTCGCGCGAGCCGGCATAAGCCTAGATCTCTGCAACCGCTATACTTGAAACATCGCGATACTCCACCATCAAAGGGGTTTGCTGTGACAATTTTTCAACATGGTTCGAGACGTAAACGAGTAGATTTCGATGGGGCGATTGAGAACGCCAAGCGGATCTACGAAGAACAACTGCTACCCAAATACAAAGACTCTCATAAGGGGTGCCACATCGTCATTGATGGCATCAGTGGCGATTATGAGATCGGTCACTACGGGCACGACGATGCCGTCCTCGACCGACTGATGGCCCGCCGTCCTGACGCCTTAACTTGGTCCATCCCGATAGCCAAGTCAGGATTTAAAGACGGAGGCATCTCGCCAGACGACGTTGAAGACATTGAAGCCGCAATCGCAGATTTCCACCGCCTGAGGCCAGGCAGTTGATCACCGGCCGCGTCTTAGGCGGCAATCTCTATCCACTGGTCGACCTCGAATTTCGAGACCACAACGGCGCAGTCAACCTCGTTACATTCATCGTCGATACCGGCAATGATTTCAGTCTGGTGATGACGCCTGACCTTATCGCGAGATTGGGGTTGCAGGAACTTACAGGAACTACTGAAATCACTTCCGCCACTGGTGATCGGCGATCAGCGCGCTACTATCTCGCAGAAGTGATGTGGGACGGCGAGTTCAAACTAGTGCGAGTCATCGAAGGCATCGCACCACTGATGGGCCGAGAACTTATGCGCAGCTACTCCCTCTCAATCGAGATGCGCCTAGGTGGACTTGTCTCCATAACTCCCCTCGAATCCTGGTAACCACCAAACTCAAACACTTTCAGCATCCTTCGCATCTCCGTTCAACCCCGTAAAATCAACTTACGCTCATGGCCACCTCCACCACAACGGATCCCCCCTCCCGCGCCGATCTCTTCGCTGATCGCCTTGCCGCTGTTCCTCGCAAACCCGGCGTCTACACCATGCGCGGGAAGAGCGGACAGATACTCTACGTCGGCAAGTCCGTAAGCCTGCGTAACCGCCTCCGCTCGTACTTCTCGAACGAAACCAAACTGCGTGGCAAGACGAAACGACTCGTCAATCTCATTCACGACTTCGAATACATCATCGCCGAGTCCGAGCGCGAGGCTCTCCTCCTTGAAAACTCCCTCATCAAGGAGCACAAACCCCGCTTTAATGCCCGGCTCAAAGACGACAAGACCTATCCCTACATCAAGGTCGACCTCGACGACGAGTTCCCTCGCGTCTATTTCACGCGCCGACGCTCCAAACGCGACGGCGCGCGCTACTTCGGTCCCTACGCGTCTGCATACTCCGTCCGAACCACTCTCGATCTCCTCAAAAAACTCTTCCCCTACCGCTCCTGCACGATGAAGATCACGGGCGAAGAGGAGCGTCCCTGCCTCGAGTACCACATCAAGCGCTGCGTCGCACCTTGCACTGGTTACGCCGACAAGCCAGAATATGACGAGGTCATCGCGCAAGTCATCTCATTCCTCCAAGGCGACACCAAAAAGGTCGTCGTCGATCTCCAAGAGGCGATGACCGAGGCTGCAGAAAATCTCGAGTTCGAGCGCGCCGCAGCCCTCCGTGACCGTCTCAACGCGATGAAGATCGTTTACGAGGATCAAAAAGTCGTCGGCATCGGGCAGGAAGACATGGACGTCATCGCCTGCGAGAAAGGCAGCGACGAAGCCTGGATCGACGTCTTCTTCATCCGCCGAGGCAGCATGGTCGGCCGCGATAACTTCATCATGGCCGGCACGTACGACGACACCGATTCCCACATCATCGCCAAGTTCATCGAGCAGTTTTACATCGTCGGCAACCCGCACATGCCGCGCCGCATTCTGACCCAAGCCGAACCTGAAGACACCCCCATCCTCCAGGAACTTCTCACCGAAAACCGCGGCGCCAAGATGGAGATCAACGTCCCGCAACGCGGTCCCAAGCGAAAACTCATCGAAATGGCTCACGAGAACGCCGTACAGGGCCTCGCACAGCTAAAGCTGAAGTGGCAGTCCAACTCCGACTTGATGGGGCGTGCTCTGGACGATCTGCAGGAAGCCTTGAGCTTGCCGAACCGACCCTACCGTATCGAGTGCTACGACATCTCACACATCCAAGGCACATCGTCCGTGGCCGCCATGTCCGTCTTCGAGAACGGTGCACCAGCAACATCGCAGTATCGACGCTTCAAAATCAACACCGTCGAAGGCAATGACGACTTCGCTTCGATGCGCGAAGTCCTCACGCGCCGCTTCAAACGCCTCAACGCCGCGCGCAAAAAGACAGCCGAGACCGGCGAATTGAGCAAAGCCGGCGACTCATTCGGCATCACACCCGACCTCGTGCTCATCGACGGCGGCAAAGGGCAGTTATCCGCCGCGCTCGCCATCATGCTCCACCTCGGCGTCGCCGACATCCCTCTCGCGTCCATCGCCAAGAAGGAAGAAGAACTCTACACACCCGATAGCTCGGATCCCATCCGGTTGCCGCGCAACGCCCCTTCCCTCTTCGTCCTCCAGCAAGTCCGCGACGAAGCCCACCGTTTCGCCATCACGTATCACCGCAAAACCCGGGGCCGCACATCACTCAAATCCGCGCTAGACCTCGTGCCCGGCGTTGGTCCATCCCGCAAACGCGCCCTCATGCGGCGTTTCGGCTCAGTCAAAGCCATACGTGAAGCATCTGAACTAGAACTAGCATCGACCCCCGGAATGACCCAACGCCTAGCGGCCAAAGTCAAAGATTACCTATGATGCCACCCGCCGGCACAAATCTTCGCCACATCCATTGCAATTATTAACATCCGTTCGATATAATGTGTTTCACGACGACGAAAAGTCTGTAATACTTTTAGGGAACCAACGGAAAAATTAGATGACAACCTCTACACGACAAGCCGATTTCGACATCGACAACCGTTTAGTCCGATTCGAGACTCGGCTGGACGCCTTGGCTACTAAAGAAGACCTTGCCAACTCCCACGGCGACCTACGAACCGAGATGGCAACACGCTTCGGTCAGCAGGACACCAAGATAGAAGCACGATTCGGTGACCAAGACACCAAGATCGAAGCACGATTCGGTGAACTCGACACAAAAATAGAGGTACGATTCGGTGAACTCAAAACCGAGATCGCCAACTTCAAGTCCGAAATCATTCGCTGGTTCGTCGGCACGGTTGCGGTCAGCACCACCGTCGTCGTTTCAATCGTCACCTTGATCGATCAACTGAGCGGTTAAACTAACTCCGCCGCGCTGAAGCTCTCGAAGCACAATCTGGCCTGGCGCTCCTCGCGCCAACTCCACACCCGGTTTTGCCCAACGCCTAACCGCCAAAGTAAGGGACGATCTGTGAATCCGGCTAATCCCCTCCGACGCGCCACTTTCGCGCCTCCATAACGCCGATCAACACATCCAGATTCTCCGGCGTCTCGCGCAATCTCAAAGTCCCATCATCGTAGCGAAACTCTATCCAACCTTTGGGCAAAACTGAAGCGTCAGTAACTCCGTCCGCGGGCCGACCGGATTCCGTTGATCCATTCGTATCGGAATCCCAAACATCGTCGTTAAACCCTTCCAGGAAACTGCGTATCGCCCCGTAGATGCGCTCAACCATCGGCATACGCCTCATCACTTCGCTGATTTCGGCGCCCGTGACCTCCTGCAACAACACCGCCAACACTCGCTGATCAACCTTGCCATCGCCGATCCGTGCTTCAAGCTCGTTGAACAACGGCACCGACCGCGACAACTTGCGCATCATCTCCGTCTCTTCGCCGTCTCCGCGTGCAGAAACCACCCTCGCACCGTCCCCAGTCAACCTAATCACGCTGCGGCCCGTCGCGAGGCCCCACATGCGCAAAGCGCCGATTCGGGCTCCGTAAGCCCCTCCGGAGGGCGACATGTCCAAAACCATCGCCAGAGCGTCTCTCCGCACCTCTCCGCCCAAGTCTTCGTGGATCCGACGCGCCAAAGCGACGGAATCTACGAGTCCTACCTCGGGAAACTCAAAATCACCTAATTTAGCCATGTTTTGCCGTTTTTGCCGCTCATTTTCTGCTTTGCAAGCATGTCACGGCATTATATCGCACTCTATCCGATCATTTGCCGCATCGTCGGCAATTGAACGGCAATATGCTTTTCGTACCGTCAATGGACCGATTTCTCGTCGCTCAGTCGCGATTTTGTGGCTCACCATCACCACCGATTTTGAATGCCTTCGACTAGTCGATGAGATGGACAGATTCCTCGACTTTCAGCCGCGACTTGGTGGCTCGCCACCGCCGCCGATTTCGAATGCCCTCGACTGGCCCGTGACGCATCCAAGTCCGCCCATTTCAACTCGCGTCTGCCTAATGATTCGGTCCTCGGCTACGACTGCACGGAGCTAGGGCCTAGCCGTCCGCTACCCTCTATCAGGCAGCCATCAGATCTGACCGATGATCGCAATACCACCTGGTCCGTCACATCGGGCGCCGTGCGGGCGATGACGCCCGAGTCAACTATCCGCTAAGCTCGAAAAATGGTCAATTCATGACCTATTCGTCCCATTGAGGTCGAATACTGACCTGTGAACTTCAATTTCGTGGCACGCGTTCTGGAACCTCATGGATCGAGCTTGAAACCCAGCATTTCCGAGTTAATGTGCAACAAAGAGTAGCAATTTTGTCATGTCAACTTAGACTATGCGAACTTATCGAAAAGGCCAAACTAACGCGAAACCTATACACCCACGAACTTAAACGCAAAAAAATGGCGGGATTGTTGACAATCCCGCCGTCGAATTAGCCTATTAGTTCTAAAAACGATTCCTTAGTCGTCTCGATCGGTCGCCGCACCCATCATGGTCCCAATGCCACCCATCAACTTCGTCATCTCCATCGGAAGCACGAATTTCGTCGACGATCCTGACGCCATTTCCTTCAACGCGTCCATGTACTGCAGCGTCATGGTGTTTCCACCGAGTCCGTTCGCGGTATCCTGAATCCGTTGCAAAGCGTCGGCGAAACCGGAAGCTCGGAGAACAGCCGCTTGCTGGTCACCTTCGGCTTGGAGGATTTCGGCTTGCTTGGCGCCTTCCGCCTTCAGGATCTCGGACTGCTTCTGCCCTTCCGCGACAGTTATGTCGGCCTGTTTCTGACCGTCGGCTTCAAGGACCATCGATCGACGCATGCGCTCGGCAGACATCTGTCGGGTCATTGCAGTTTGGATGTCGGTCGGTGGTTCGATCTCGCGGATCTCTACGTTAGTGACTTTGATGCCCCATCGGCCAGTCTCTTGGTCAAGACGCGTTCGGATAATCTCGTTTATGCGCTCTCGTTGCGACAAGACCTCGTCGAGGCTCATGTCGCCGACGACGGCACGCAGCGTGGTGGTTGCAAGTCCGACGACGGCAGAGGTGTAGTGCTCGACCTCGAGGACTGCCTTATCAGCCTGGTTGATGTCGACTCGCATGTAGACGAGGAAGTCGATGTCGATAGGTGCGTTGTCCCTGGTGATGTTGGTCTGCCGCGGGATCTCGAGCACCGATGTTCGGGTGTCTACCTTTTGGGTCTGATGAATGATGGGGATCGAAATCACAATTCCGGGTCCCATCATCCCTTCGAATCTGCCGAGTCGGAAGCGTGCCACTCGTTCGTAGTCACGAACGAAATTAATTAATGCCATGTTTTTCTCCTTACTGCAACCGTCCAACCGTTGTTTGCGTTTTTGCAGTCACTGAACTTGTTGCAACCTTATCCCAATAGCTACCCGGGTCGTCGGTTTGGTGCCGTTATCAATCGGCCGACACCGAGATGTTCTCGCTCTCAGACTCGACGACCAGCGTCACACCGTCAACATCGACCACCCTCACTGTCATACCTACGTCTACACTGCTCCGGTCAGACGTGCGGGCCGTCCAATGCTCGCCGGCGGCGTACACCTCTCCCATCGGCGACAACGCATTCGTGACGGATACCGAACTGCCGACCAACGTGTCAGAAGTCCCGGCTGGCATATACGAACCGGGTCTGGCCGCAATCCTCAGTTCCCGGATCAACCAGATCATGAATAGTAGAACTACCACGCCAACAGCAGCCAACAGCCATCGACTGACCTGGATCTGGCCGCCGGGGAGTTCAGGAGCCTCGATCGACGGAAACGGGAATAGAAACAATCCGCCCAGCACGAGCGCGATCGCACCCGCGATACCGAAAAACCCGAACCCGGGCGTCACGAAAATCTCTGCCACCAAGAGTGCGAGCGCGAGCACGATCAACACGACGCCAGCCCACTGGAACGGCAGTTGTCCGACACCCGCAAACCCGACCACCAAAAGCACTACCCCGATGGTCCCTGGGATGAACGATCCGAAATTCCAGATTTCAACGATCAATGCCAATCCGCCGAGCGAAATCAACAGAAACGCCAAATTCGGGTTAGCGATTGCGCTGAGCATGCGGTCCCATATGCTGTATTCACTCTCTTCGATGCGCGAATGTTGCAGGTCTTCGAGCGTTACCGGACCCGACGCCGTCTCCACCGTTCTACCCTCGGCCCAATGCAACAACTCGTCGATGTCGTTCACCACCACGTCCGCGATTCCGATCTCGACCGCCTCTTCCGCCGAGTACGCCTTTGCCTCGAATACCGTCGCCTCCAACGCATCGACGTTCCGGCCTCGCTTCTCCGCAATTCCACGTAGGAGCGCCGCCGCATCCTCATTGGCCTTGACCTGCAGCGTCTCGCCCAAGTCTTCGCCCTGCCCGCCGACAACCGCCGCTGCGCCGATCTCCGTGACCGGCGCCATCGCCAAGATATTCGCCGCCGCGCCGATGAACGTCCCCGCACTTGCCGCATGAGCACCCGAAGGCGAAACATAAACCGCGATCGGCACTCGAGACTCCAAGATCGCATTCACCATCGACCGCGTGCTTTCCAACAATCCACCCGGCGTATCCAACACAATCACCACCAGCGCGAATTGCTCTTGAGCCGCATCCAATTCACGTCCCAGATAACGCTCTGAAACTGGATCGATTGCGCGATCCAGCTGAATCAGGTAGACGCCGCGGTCGGATGTTAAGGACTGGCCGGAGGAGGTGTGGGTCGGGAGGATTAGGGAAATGAGGCCAATGGTTAGGAGGGCGAGCGCGAAGGTGAGGCGGATTCGGTGGCCGCAGGTTTTTCTGTTTGCGGTGAAACTCGAGATTTGGTGGCTCGTGGGTGTCAAGATCCAAACATCACGATCTGATCAGTTTGGTTCCGGAGAATCGTTCATGTAGCCCGCGTCGGTCTTCGCGGTGGACACCGAGGAGCAAGAAAAGCAGCATCGCATAGATAGGAACGGCTGCCCAAAGGAATGCGCCGTCCCAGACGAAACGGTTGAGGATCAAAGGCAACATGACTCCAAATCCGTAAAGGAAGATCGCTTTGGTAAGCGCCCGGGTAACAATTTGCTCTGTTGACAAGAACCAATAATCAGGTCGGGCATCGACGATCAACAATCCCATCAATGCTTTACCGAGAGTCCTATTAAACCATTTCGTGACCAAAAGGTCGCCGATGATTCCGATTAGGAACCACCCGCTAATCCAAATGATCGAAACCAACATGTCTGATGGCACCCGTTCCTCGGATTGAGCATTTGAAGAGAAGTTAAAAACACCCATTATCGCGAAATGCCAAACGGCAACGCACAGCCCGTACATGGTGAGATCGATAGCATTCGCGACAACTCGACGCCAAATTCGCATCGATTTTGGTGCCGATCGCTTCTCGGGGTACTGGCGCCGAGAGGGACGGGCGTCAAGTCGTTGCAAACGGTCTATGGGCATTGGTGGTGGCGCCCATTTCATAAGATTTCCGCCTTTCCGCGGATGACGCGAATTACTTCAACTCACCACATTCTACGTCGCGACCGCCAAAATGTATCTCTCCTTCGCAAAGCGCCTAGCGTGGATGTTCGGTGGTTTGGGCAGTACTGAATCCTGGCTCCTGCCGGTTCGATCAGTCGCTCCCGCCAGCACCAACGGTGCCAGCCCAAGCTCCGACGGCCATCATGCCGCCGTCTACGTTTACATACGATCCCGTCATGAACGAGGCTTTATCGCTCGCCAGGAAAAGCATCACGTTGGCGATATCGGCGGGTTGTCCAATACGGCCCAGGGGATGCGTCTTGGCAGAGTCGATCAATCCTTGCTCGATGTCGTCACCGGTCCCCTCCAACGCCCTCCACACCATCGGCGTGTTGATGGTTCCGGGATTTACCGACAGGACCCGGATGTTGTCTTTGGCGAAGTCGATGGACATCTGTCGGGTCAGAGATAGGTCGCCACCCTTGCTGGCTGCGTATGCGGAGACGAAGGGCATGGAGAGAAGGCCCTGAACGCTGGCAACCGAGATGATGACGCCACCGCCCCGCTCTCGCATGGAGGGCACGGAGTACTTGGCCATCAGGAAGCGGCTGCGGAGGTTGATGTTGATGATGCGCTCCCACGACTCTTCGGGGAGGTCGACGGCATCGACGTAGGAGGATGGGGGTTGGATGCCGACGTTGTTGATGACGATGTCGATACCGCCGTATGCGTCGATCGCCGCATCCACCGTCGCCCGACAACCCTCGATCGTCCCAGCGTCCGCGGAAACATACTGCGCCGCCCCATCAGCACCTGTAATCTCATCGATCAATGCATCGCCGGCCTCATCGTCGATATCCATCACCGTCACGTTGGCTCCAGCCGCCGCAAACGCCCTGGAAACACCACCGCCGATGCCTAGTGCACCGCCGGTGACGATCACGGACTTGCCTTCAAATTCACCCACTTTGTCACTCCATTTCTCGAGTTTCATATCAAACGCTTAGCCAATCACAATAACAGCATTTTCGACCAAGTCTGCATCGAGCCGCATCGGTTTCCTCACGACATGTTCTCAAGGACTGGTAAATCACGTCGTTCATTGCCCAACGTCCGCGCTTCGCATGTATCATGCAATGAACTTTGAAACTCCCCCGCCGAGAACAGAGCATGTTCTCGGTTCTCTCGCATCTCTGCGAATCCGACCTTGAACAATCCATCTCGAGTAGCGCACTCCAGAACGGAGCGCATCCGGCCTTGGTCATCGTTCAAGCACTACAACTTCTCGGTTCTGTGGGCCGCGCAGATTACGATGACGATGGCGATGACGATGCGGCTGTTGTCGACGAGTCAGTGGATCTACGACGAAACCGGTTCGGCGGCGCAACTCGGCATCTTGGGCGCGGTCCAGCTGCTTCAAATGCCGGTGGTGATCTACGGCGGAGCGCTCGCCGACGTCGTGAACCGCAAGGTTCTTATGTCGTTAACCCAAACCGTGTCTTTGGTCTCATTGATCATACTCACCTTACTCGCGTTCAGCGAGGTCTTGGCGCCGTGGCACATCTGGGTAGTGACGGGGGTCACCGGCATGGTCAACATGTTGGGAAGCTCTGCCCGGCCCGCGATGCTCCCACGGTGTGTGCCCCGATCGCACCTCACTAATGCGGTCACCATCTCGACGTCATCGATGCAGGTTGCGGCCATCACTGTGCCCTTCCTGTTCGGCCCTCTTTACATCAACTACGGTATCGCTCCCACGCTCCTCGTAACGACCTGTATCGCAGGCGTCAGTGTTATCGCGCCGCTAATCATCCGCGCCTCTGGCGCACCCGAAGGTGGAGGCGGCGGCGTCAAGCTCCAGACCATCATCGAAGGCTTCAACTTCGTTCGTCGGCACCCGATACTGCCCGGCCTCTACATGCTCGACATCGGCGTGACGATCTTTAGCTTCTACCGCATGCTGTTCCCGTTCTTCTCGCAGGAACTCTACGGCATGGGAGCGCAAGGCACCGCCCTGCTCACCTCGGCCAATGCGACGGGAGGTGTGGTCGGCAGCATGATCGTCTTCATCACCGAACGTTGGCGCCGGAAGGGAATGATCGTCCTTGTCGCCACATTGGTCTACGCGTTGCTATTGTTGGCTTGGGGATTCAACCGCGTCGATTTGGTTGACAACCCCAATCTGACCTTGGGATTGTTCGACCTTTCGTACACGTTCAACTACATCTTCGCCATCGGACTGGTCCTCGTGGCACTGCTCGGAGGCACTGACGCAATCGGCATGACGATGCGTCAAGCGCTCGTGCAGCTCACCGCGCCCGACAACATGCTCGGACGGGCGAGCAGCGCTCACTCCTTCTCGGCGATGGGAGCCAACCACCTCGGACAGATGGAAGTCTCGTTCGTTGGCGGCATCATCGGCGCCGGGAACGTAATGATTCTCGGCGGCTTCATCTCCGTAATCGTCGTCTTCGTGATCTGGCGCTACACGCCCGGCATCCGCAACTATCGATACCGACCGCAACGCAGACCGGCGGGTTAAGCTGTTCGTTGGTTGATCGGATAGACGTGATCTCCTGCTGGTGCGACTACAATCCCAATTAGCAACCCGAGTTCGCGGGATGCGAGGAGAGCGAAATGAAGTTGCACATTTTGTATGAACCGGATGAAGACGACTGGATCCACGTTTGGTGTCCTGACTTGCCAGGATGTCATTCTCAAGGTAAGACCATCGAAGAAGCCAAAGCCAACATCAAAGAGGCGATAGAGGGTTATCTTGAAGTTCTGGCTGAAGACATGGTCAAGAATTTCCGTGAAAAATCAGAGCCAAACGGTGGAGACAACACACTCGCGTCGAGGGGTGCCCAAATTGAAGCGCATTACCTGGTAGTGGCGGCCAAGTAAGATGCCGAGTTTGCCTTTGGTTTCGGGCGACGAATTTTCGAGGGCATTGCAACGTGCGGGATTTGAGCATCGGCGGACGAGAGGTAGCCACATGATCTTGCGGCACCCCCGGGGTATCGTCGTCTCGGTGCCCAGACACCGGGAATTGCCGAGAGGAATAATGACCGCATTGCTTCGAGACGCGGGCATTTCACGCGACGAATTTATCCAGCTTTTGCGACGGAGACGCCGTCGATAGTCACCCCTTCAATCGGTAACTGCGGCAAGTTGAATTTCCTCCACCTGCCCATTACGGCGATTCCTCGCCGGGCACCATCTTCAAGATCGCCCCGTCGAACCGCAATACGTAGATTTCACCTTCGTTGTCCACCCCGAAGGATGAGATGCCCGGATTGTCGTACTCGATCCCTTCAGGCGCGACCGGCTTCAATGCGACACTCCGTGTCGACCAATCGATCGCGTCCATCGCCCGAAGCTCGCCTTTGCAATGGTCGGAGAAAAGGAAACTGTCAACCAATGTCGGGATTTCGGCACCGCGGTAGACCATACCTGCGATCACCGAGCAGTGACCAGATCGGGGTGGATAGTCTTCGATCGGCAACGCCATGCCGGTTTGGTTGCAGTCACTGCGCGGTCTGAAACAGGCCGTTCCCTCCATCGTGCTCCAACCGAAATTCGTGCCGCCGCCGCTATTGGTGTCGACGACGTTGATTTCGTCACGATAGCTCTGCCCCACATCGCCGATCCACAGCAACTCGGTTTCAGGATCAAACCACATGCGCCACGGATTCCGTAGACCGTAAGCCCAAATCTCATCCGGGATGTCAGGGTCGCCAAGGTAGGGATTGTCCGGCGGAATTCGGTACGGTTTATCGTTATTAGATTCCGAGATGTCGAGCCGGATGATGGTTCCGTAGGCGTTTGTCAAATCCTGACCGTTGCTCTGTGGATCGCCGAGCGAACCTCCGTCGCCGAAGGCGAGTAAGAGATATCCCTGGTTATCGAAAATGATCTTCCCGCCGTTGTGGTTACCGTATGGCTGGATGAGCTCGTAAACGATGTGCTCGCTGCTCCAATCGGCGATGTATTCATCGACGGTGAACCACGATAGCCGCGTGCGGCGGATGCCACCGCGCACCGAGTAGTACATCCAGACCCGGCCGTTCTCCTCGTATTGCGGATCCAACGCCAACGAGAGCAGTCCTTCCTCGTTTGAATCGCGACTCGTGCGCTCTCGAATGGAGAAGGTCAAGATCGGATCGCGCCGCGCGTCGAGGAACGCTCGAAAAACCTGACCGACTTGATCCGCGACGAGTGCCGATTCTCCATCGGGGAGAAAAGCGATGTCCACTGCCCGGTCCCAAACGTGCCTACCGAACGCTTCGACGAACTGAAAATCGTAGCGGTCATACGCCCGAACGGGAGTCGGTGGCAACGAAATTGTTGCTTCCGGTTGTCTCTGCGCTTCAGAAGCTGGCGTCGGGATCGGCGCGGCGTCTTCAGCATCGCCACACGCGATGAACAGCATCGCGAACGGCAAAACCAGCAGCAGAATAGTTAACTTGGCAATAAGGGGTTTAGTCCGATTTGCTACCACTGAACGTACATCGGCATAACCACGTGGGTAAAGCCGGGGTGATGCGAAAGTCGAAAGACTGCGGGGCTGGAAGGTGTTGTGATCGACAGGATCAGTTTCTCCGGCCCTGTAGGCTCGTTTGAGCTATCTGAGGCTTCCACTGGATTGGATGTCCCACCTTGGGAATTCCTGACGAGGTCGGTTAAGAATCGGACGTTGAACGCGATCTTTCCCTCTTCGCCTTCAATGTCGATGTCAAGCGTTCCCTCGCTATTGCCGAGATCCTCGGCATTGGCGGAAACGGTAAGACGGCCTTGCCCTTCATTGTTCGACGCGACCATCCGAACGATGGCACTCCCCTCCCGAGCAATGACTTGCATGGACCGCGCGACTTGTTCGACGCTCTCCAAAGGGATCGCCATCGTCGTGTCTGAATTCTGAGGCACGAGACTCTTGTAGTCCGGATACGTTCCAGCGATCAACTGAGTGATCATCTCGACTTCGTCGCCGATACGGAACATTGCCTCGCCACCGCTCTCCGAAACCATGATCTCAACCGTCGACACGGTTCCGGCCATAAGTTGCGTCAATTCGGACAGTGCGCGCGCGGGAATCAGCGCGTCGAAACTTTCCTCGGGCGCTTCCATCAACTGAGCCGATTCGATCGACAGTCGGAAACCGTCGGCCGCAGCGAATGTCGCTTTGTCTCCTTCGACCTCCATCTTGACGCCAGTCAGAACCGGCCGCGCATCGTCGCTCGCCGCGGCAAACACAACTCGCTCTAATGCGTTACGCAGAGTTCCTGAATCGACTCTGACGCGATGCTTTGGAGAAACTTCGGGAAAAGGTGGGAAATCGTCCTTGGGTGCACCACGGAGATCAGTGTCGATCGTCATCGGACCGCCACCGCGTTCGGTGGTCGTTTTGATTTTGGCGCCGTAGGGTTCGTCCGTGACTTCGAGCTCGACTCGTCCCATATCGAAACTGCTGATTGTGTCGAGCAACGTTCGGGCGGGTAAGGTAATCGACCCGGTCTGCTCGATTTGGGCGCTTACCCAGGTAGTAATCGAAAGCTCCAAGTCTGTCGCCGCGAGTTTGAGACGTGCGTCCTCGGTCTCAATCAAGATGTTTTGCGTGATGGGTAGCGTCGCCCTCGAGGGCACTGCTCGCCGCACGACGCGCAATCCACGCGTCAGGTTGTCTTGTATGCAAGTGATCTTCATTCCGATCAGCCTTGAAAACTAGTGTGTAAGCCGAATCTCGCGTCGTTGCACTGATTCTAGAATCACGTTGTGAAAACCGTGGAAACGTCACAACACGAATCCCTTTTTCTTCGCTGTAATGATATAGCGTAGCCGTTTCTGCTTTGAGTTCCGCGCAAGTTCAACTGAAACTGAACCAAGATGCCCAACTATCCATCGCGAATTTCCCAATCCGGCGCAGCGGACGAACCGACTAGTGCGGACATGGGATTCGCCACCGTCGATCTCGATCGCGAACGTCGGACCGGTTTTCCGGAGGTCGTGATGGGTCAAGGTAAGACGCCGGAACAGATCGGACTGATTACCAAACGTATCTACGACGCGGCGAAAGTGGTCCTAGTAACCCGTTCTACTAAGGCCGCCGCGGATCAAGTCAGGTCGCTCGTGCCGTCGGCGAAATTCAAAGCGTCGTGCGGTGCAATATGGGCCGATGACCGGGGCATCGATCCCATGCATGAAGGATTGACAATCGTCTCTGCGGGCACGGCCGACTTGCAAGTAGCCGACGAAGCGGAGATCACGGCCCGTTTGATGCTTTGCAGGGTCCAGCGAATCAACGATGTAGGTGTGGCAGGTATCCATCGATTGCTGACCCACGAGGAAACGCTGCAAAAATCCCGTGTGGTCGTTGTTGTCGCGGGAATGGATGGCGCGTTGCCAAGCGTGGTGGGGGGATTGGTTGCCGCACCGGTGATCGCGGTACCTACGAGCAATGGTTTCGGGACCGGGTTGGACGGTTACGCGGCGATGTTAACGATGCTCAACTCGTGCGCCGCGGGGGTGTCGGTCGTGAACATAGACGCCGGCTTTTCGGCGGGATATCAGGCCGCGTTGATCTGCCGTGCGGCTAGCGAATTGCATTCGGATTAAGCGGAACCGATTCTTCCGGTTCCAAGTCCGGGTCCTGCTGGTGCTGCCCTAGTTGTTCGCCTGGACGAATGCGACGAGATCGGCGAGTTCCTGATCAGACAGGTAGTCGAACGCCGGCATGACGTTTGTGAAGCCTTCGGCGATGAATGCGGACGGTTTCGTGATCGACTGGATCAGGTACTCTTCAGCTTCCATCTCGGTCCGTTCGCCGGCACGAGTGTATAGACCCTTCCATCCCGGTCCCACGATGACGTCATCGGCGATTGAATGACATGCCGCACAACCCAATGTTGTGTGGAGTTGCTCGCCGTTGGAGGCATTACCTTCTGGCAGCTCGACCGGTTGCGCCAACGCGGCGATGTCGGCCGCGGATCCGCCGGCCAGCACTAACTCGCGAGTGCCAGGCGGTGCCGGTGTGGGATCGAACACGACCGCTGTTGCGGTCGGTTTTGCAAGTTCCGTGCATCCGATGAGTAACACGGAAATTAGAAGCAGAAAGGTTAGGCTCGCAACCGCTAGGCGGTTCCGACCGATTTTGACGCGCTTAAACGAATAACCAGCGATACGCAATGCAGAGCTCTCCCAAGTTCTGGCTCTTCCGACTCAAACAATTCTACGACAGCGAAGCTCGCAACTTGAACGCGTTCAGGAGAGGTTCATCATGCCGAGCATGTGACCGATCTGCTCCGGGTTTTCTCGCCGGCGATCGCGGATTTTCTTGATGAGTTCCATCTCATCAGTGGTTAGCGCATCGATCTCGTGGAGGTCGATCCCCCGCGCCTTGGCTCGGTCCATTACGCCAATGGTGTCGGCGTCGACGGACGCAATCGCTTGCGGGTCGATGTTGTGCCGCTTGACTTGGCGTATCAGGGACAACCATTCGCTTCCGACTTCGCTGAGGTCCTCTACCGAAATGCCCTCTTCCCGCGCATGTCGAATGAACTCGACATCAGATTTACTCAGCGATGCCACTTCCCGGCTGGAGACTCCGGCACGCGTCAATTCGGATATTGCGTCCAACATCCCGGGTTCAAAAAGATCGATTTGCTCGTCGGTCAACCCCATTCGCGACAACCTTCTGAGGGCCAAGACCTCCATCGCGTTTAGATTTGCGAGTTCATCCACCGGAATGCCCATCTCCGCTAAGCGATTCACAATCTTTGCGGCTTCGGGATTTGATTCATCAAGGTCTTCGGTCGTCAGACCTTTCTCCAAAACCACATCGAGGAGTTGCGCTTCTTCTTGCGACAGAATTCTCACGACTTCGTCGAAGTAGTGAGCTACACGCCCATAGTTGATGCCAAGTTTGGCCATCCAATAGTTGATGGTCGCCTTCTGAACGTTGACATCCTTGGCAATGCTGCTGACAGTGATCCCAGGTTCATTGAGCTTGGTTCTCAGCACGTCACGCAACGGACCGTCGAGGATTCTCTCGGCTTTGGTAACGGCCTTTGTCTCTCTTAGATAGTTGACGGTGGTCATCATGAGCCTCCATGGCTCGGCGAATATCTTCGATCACGGGATTGGTGTCGGATTTTCTTCACTGTGTTTGAACTAGTTTAGAGCAAATGTTGAGCGTGTTTCAACACGTTGCGTGACATCGTTCAACATGTTTCAGACATTGGTTGAACGTGTTCAGATTAAGTTCGAACTGTTCTTATACTTGTTGCGACAAAGTATAACTTTTGAGCAATTCCGCTTTGTCGGGCGATCATCAAGCGTATGAATTGGTACGTTATTTCGTTTGAACTCGTTCAACTTTTACCGACTCTGCGCCAACGGCATGTTACGGCAGAAAAATCGGCGTTTGGATTTTCCTCCGGATCTCGCGCGTTGCCAAACTCGCCCTCGAAAACCCTGAGATAAGGTTTGGCACGTGGAATTCCACAAACGACGCTCTACGGCGGTGATTGAACTTGAGGCACCTAGTGTGCGGTGCTCGGAAGGTTGGAGACCCATTCATGGATCTCTCGTCAGATTCGTGAACCGACATAATTCATGGTGTTGACGAACCGCGGTATCGTGACCGCTCGTTTCTCCGTGACCTCCCCTGCCCTGTTCTTGCGTACGAGCAACGTTTCGCTAGAATTGGGGTAATTCTTCAGAAACCTGTGAGAACCATGACTACTGTTGCTACCAACCCAAGACCGCAAACCAAGACGAAGTGGTTGGACATGCGAATCAATGGGGTGACAGTCCAGGCCGCTGAAGGGTCGCGGGTGCTGGATGCGGTGAATGATGCGGGATTCGAGGTTCCGACGCTTTGTTACGACGAGCGGGTTGGTGCTCAAGGTACGTGCCGCATGTGTCTCGTCGAAGTCGAAGTTAACGGGCGAACGGAGCAAGTTGCGTCGTGCACTGCCTTTGCGGAAGACGACATGTCGGTTGCAACCCCCACCGAGGAGATCACGGACTATCGCAAGACGTTGCTTGAAATGCTCCTATCGGAAATGGCGTCGATGAACGCCAACCCCTACTCAAACAAGGTTGGACCAACAGAGTTCGATCGTGCGGTCGAGGAATATGAAGCTCGCCAAGACGCGTTCCCTCAGCTACGTGTCCGGGAAAAGGCGTCGCACGACACCAATCCCTTTATTCAACGGGACTACGATTACTGCATCGCTTGCTACCGCTGCACCAACATTTGCAACGATTGGGAGCAAGCTGGGGCCATCACGGTTGACGGTCGGGGTCAAGACTCGAGCATCTTCACTTTCTTCGACAACGAGTTGATGGATTCGCCGTGCACATTTTGCGGTCAGTGCATCAATACCTGCCCTACTGGCGCGTTGACCGACCGCAAAGTGGTTAGTCAGGACATCGTTGCGCAAAACGTCGATCACACCCAGACCGTCTGCCCTTACTGCGGTGTCGGTTGCGGCATCGAATTATTGACTCATGATGGCGAGATCATAGGCGCCGAGCCGGATTTCTCCGCACCGAGCCGCGGGTCGCTGTGTGTGAAGGGTCAGTTCGCCTCTTGGGAGTTCGTACGGAGTGAAGAGCGATTGCGACATCCCTTGATCAAGCAGTCAGACGGAACCTTCCGCCAAGCATCTTGGGACGAAGCCCTTGATCTCGTGACCAGCAAGTTCAAAGGCGCAATCGCCACCGAAGGGCCAGATTCGATTGTTTGCTGGGCTTCGGCACGCGTGGTGACTGAGGCAAACTACCTGATGCAGAAGTTCGCGCGCGTCGCGATAGGGACGAATAATATCGACAACTGTTCTCGTACTTGACACGCTCCGTCGGTCGCCGGTCTGGCGGTCATGGTAGGAAGAGGAGCGATGTCGAACTCGATCGAGGAGTTGGCGGGTTCCGACTTCTTGCTCGTTACCGGTTCAAACACTACTGAGGCCCATCCGGTCATTTCCCTGCGTATGAAACGCGCGGTCAAAAACGGCGCGAAGTTGGTGGTGGTCGATCCTCGAAAGATCGAACTTACGAGATGGGCAACGAGACACGTTCAGATACGGGTAGGCACCGACATACCATTCTTCAACGCCGTGGCCAATGTCATCATCAACGAAGGCCTCCACGACGGTGAATTCATCAAGTACCGTACGGAGGGGTTTGATGCATTTGCTCGGCATGTTCAGATGTACACGCCCGAGTATTCGGCCGAAATCTGCGGCGTCACGCCGGAAGAGATCATCGACACGGCCCGCGACTTCGCTGCGGCGGCACCGAAATCTGCGATCTGCTACACCCTCGGGATTACGGAACACTCTTGCGGTTCGCACAACGTTCAATCACTAGGCAACTTGGGATTGCTGTGCGGAACCTTGGGGGTACCGAACGGTGGTGTGAATCCCCTACGCGGTCAGAACAATGTCCAAGGCGCCGGCGACGCGGGTTGCATCCCGACCGATCTTCCCGGGTACCAAAAGGTTGAGCGCCCAGGAATCCGCGACATTTTTGAGAAGGCGTGGGGTGAACCGTTGCCGAGGCGACGAGGCATCACCAAGATCACCGCGATGGAGCAGATGATCAAAGGACGTGTCAAGGCGGTTTATGTGATGGGCGAAAACACAGTCGTGTCGGACCCGCACGCCAATCATGCAGAACACGCTCTAAAGTCGGTCGATTTCCTCGTGGTCCAAGACATATTTTTGACCGAGACCGCGCAGTTGGCAGACGTGGTTCTACCGGCCGCCGCGTTCGCAGAGTCGGACGGTACCTTCGCCAATAGTGAGCGTCGAGTGCAGCGGGTACGCCCCGCGGTCTCGCCACCAGGCGAAGCCAAAACCGACGTCGAGATACTGCTTTCGTTATTCGAGCGGATGGGAAAGCCGCAGACGATGGAGACATCGAAGGATGTCTTCAATGAGATGCGGAGTGTGACGCCGATCTATGGCGGGATTTCGCATGAAAGGTTGGACCGTGAGGGCGGTATCCAGTGGCCGTGCGGCGATGAGGATGATCCGGGCACGGAGTATCTGCACGGCGACGAGTTCTCAACCGGTTTCCCGGGCTTCTTCGCTCCAGTGGACCACATTCCGCCGGCGGAGGAACCGGACGACGAGTTTCCTTGGTTATTGACGACTGGTCGGAGGCGGTCCACGTATCACACTGGGACGCAGACAGGTAAGGCAACCGGTTTCCAACATCTGGTGCCGCACGAAATGTTGGAGATCAATCCGCTAGACGCAGCGGAGATGGGTTTGGCTGACGGTGATTTGTTAGACGTAGCTTCTCGCCGAGGCAAGGTGACCGTCTCCGCGCGCATCACCGAGCGCTCACCCCGCGGCCTCGTGTTTATGTCGTTTGCTTTCCCAGAGATTACCCGAACGAATGATGTGACATCTGATGCCTACGACTTCATCACCGAGACGCCGGAATTCAAGGCTTGCGCGGTGAAGATTTCGAAGTCAGAGTATCAAGACGAGGAGTTTAGACGGGCGCAGCGACGGATCCGGTTGGCGGGAGAGGTTAAGCAACCTACGGAGTTGATGCCTGGGTTTGACTGAGCCGGGATTTGAATGATTTTGAGGACGGGTGGTGGTGAGCGTTTTGAACTAGGGTGGATTTGTGGTCGAGGTCAGGGTAGCTACAATCGGTTTGGATCCGATATCATATAGTACTGATATGGCATTAGAGGCAATTCAGATTGGTGATAGACTGTGTTGACGGTGAATGACCTACACCCAACTGACCGTATTGACGCAGGCGTCGACTTGAGGCGAGATTTAGCAGGCCGCACCTTTGGGACGCTGTTGGCTGATCCTCCATGGCGGTTCCAAAACCGCACTGGTAAGGTCGCGCCAGAACATCGTCGACTGTCACGCTACGGCACCCTGTCATTCGACGAGATCGCGGCGTTGCCGGTGGCAGAACATATGGATGAAACCGCCCACTGCTACTTGTGGGTGCCCAACGCGCTTCTGCCGTACGGGTTGACGGTGCTTGAAGCGTGGGGATTCACCTACAAGACGAACTTAATCTGGCACAAAATACGTAAGGACGGCGGGTCAGACGGTCGCGGTGTGGGCTTCTATTTTCGAAACGTCACCGAGATGGTGCTATTCGGCGTTCGTGGCAAGAGTGCCCGCACACTGGCACCGGGCCGTAGCCAGGTGAATTTGATGGCGTCTCGCAAACGCGAGCATTCTCGCAAACCCGACGAACAGTACGACATCATCGAAGCCTGCTCGTGGGGTCCGTATTTGGAACTTTTCGGCAGGGGCAGTCGCGGAGGATGGACGGTGTGGGGCAACCAAGCCACGAACGGCTACGAACCTGACTGGCCTACCTACAGCTACAACTCTGCGACCGTGACAGCATGAACCTGAGCGACTTAATGTCAGCTGGGTTCGACATCAACGCACTGAACCATGCCGAAGCGGTGCTGGAGCGGGATTTCCCACAACCGATGGCTGAACTCTGCGACATCCTGCTGGCCATCACTATTTCGGTTGAGGAGCTAGTGCGTGGCGGAGGCGGCGAATCGCCAGTGACCCGACGGTTACGAAACGCGTTAAACGACCGCGGTTGGCCAACACGTCAAGTAACGATCCGCAGAATCGTCGATCACGAGGAACGGGCATCAACCACGCACAAAATCGATCATGTGCGCTCTACCGATTCTGGATCAGTCGCTTTGGAGATCGAATGGAACAACAAAGATCCTTTCTACGACCGGGACTTGGAGAACTTTCAACGACTTCATCGCGAGGGAGTCATCAGTGTCGGTGTGATTATCACCCGCGGATCATCTCTGCAGACTGCCCTGCACCAGATCGTGTTGGACTTCGCTCATCGGCATCACATCACGGGCTTTGACGATCTGACGACATTTGGCTATTCGCCTACAGCGCGCCAACAACGCGACGTGGAAAGGCGACTTGCGGATAACGACTTTGCTACCGCGTGGAGCCGCGCTTTCGTTACCGACAAGTTCGGTGCTTCCACCACGCACTGGGACAAACTCCAAGAACGCGTACGCCGGGGTGTCGGCAACCCTTGTCCCTTGCTTCTTATAGGCATACCTGCCCAATCGGTGCATGAGACCCTATGAGCAACACGCTAGAACATTGCACTCCACCGAAAATTCATCAGTGTTAAGCGAGAAATTGGGCTTGGTTGAATCAGCGAAAACTATGAAGAATTGATCAAGGCAGAATAACCTGATGCGAATCGTTGAAACGTACTCCCATCTCGGAGGTGAAGAGTTTTTGCTTGTACGATGCCCGGCACTGTTGCAAGAGGTGAAAGACACGATCGAGAGCGTAGACGTAACCGACTGTGCAAAATCGGTTTTGGATTCGGACGTTCAGTTGCGCCGAAAATCGGTTTCGCCGGCCGTTATCAAAGATGAGTTCACCAAACAGTTCGGAGAGTCAAGTTGGCGGAAAAGAAGTAGTAGGTTCTGGGTGGCCCGCGATGCAGAGTTAACGAGAACCGTCGCCCGAATGCCGGTGGAGATACAACCACGAGCAATAAAACTGCATGGATCTGAACCAATCTCAGCTTCCCTCGCGGTCGATTTTTTCAAGGACCGTATAGCTATTCAACTTCAGCTCGGTCATCCTTCAAAAATTGCTCACGACATCTTCGTGACTTACATGAATTTCTATGTTTCCGATCTGATGGATGTTGGGATTGAAATCATGCCGACGAAAGAATTGGCAGCTCAGATGTCGTCTGGCGTGCCTTACTACGAACGCGACCTGTTGAACATCATTCGTCAAGGTCGCGGCGTTCCGGCTGTACCGCTTGTGTTGATGGGGATAGCGCCTTAGCGGTTAACGTTTGCAGCGCGGAATATCGCGTCCTTGAGCCCGTTGAAGCTGACGGGATCGAAACTGTTTTCGTTCAGGAATCGCAGATTTATCGACGGCGACTTGGCATTCGGATTGACCTTTTCGTCTAGAACTTTAGTTGGAACAACGTAAAATTCCCATTGAGACGTATCCAAAGGATCAAGTTTGGATACGTCGCGTTCCTTGTGGAAACATAAGACGTACAGGTGGGCTGGCCGATACTGTCCGTCACGCAACCCCCTACTCTCATCAACCTTAACCTTCACTTTTGGTACCACGAACTTAGGTATCGCCATCTTGTCGGTAGGTTTGTGCCAACTTTGACGGTATCCGGTGGTCTTGACTTCGATTCTGATGCGGTCTGGTGTTTCGAGATCCCACGAATTCCAACCTTTGCGAATCTTGTCTGTCAGTCCGAGAGCTTTGGTAACCCAATACTCGCCAACAACACCTCGCATCCAGTTCTCAGCAAGACTTGGTCGGAACCAAGTCCAGAAGTCGCTCTCACTCCTCGACAACCTCTGAAACTCATCGGATCCTTGGCCGGCCGAACTGTTTTTTGATGTTTCGGACATTCGTCTGTCTCCAATCCTCGTTGAACCTGTCCCATTCCCTAATGTGAGGGATAAGTCGGTTAAACCGGCGTCTGCCTCGGGTGCATTCTTGACGCCCAGAATGCAGGGTCGCCGGCGACTGGATGAGTGACATGTTCGACGATGGAGCGGGGGTGGTGGTTGAGTGCGTAGTTGCCTAGGTTGTCTAGAACCCAACTCGTTGCGGCTCGGGGTCGGCGCGATGCGGATGCACTGCCTAGATCGGACGGCATTTCGCGGTAGTCTATCTTCCGATCTTGAGATTCGTTTAGCATCTTGATCGCCTCAAGGTCGACGACTTTTGCGCCTGACATGTTTATCACGGTGGCGTCGTTTTCGATAAGACCTAATTCACGGCGGGACAGCAATGGGTCCGAAGTGGGGCCGTGATGAACGGCGAGAAACATGACGTCGCTTTGAGACAGGAGCAGATCGAGCGACGAGCGACGTGCTCCTACGCTCTGGAACGACATTTGTTCAGGTGTCCGAATATCGTTCACCCAGATTTTCGCCCCCAACTCGTTCAACCGTTTCCCGAGTTCGAATCCTAAGGATCCGAAACCGATGATTCCGGCAACACTCGGTTCATTTTGCCGGGTTCGGGATGATCGGCGTGCGATTTCGTGCCACTGGTCAATCGCCCAGTCGGCTGGATCGTCAACCAGCAGCGAAGAAGTGTTGGCCACGGTGAGACCGTCGCCGGTCATATTTGGTTCGCCCGATCCGCAATCGATGAGTTGCAGAAATCGAACCGCTTCGGGCAGTCGACCAATTTCGTTTAGCTGAGTTTCGCTATCGGTGACAACGACCTCGGCGTCATCGATTTTGTCCGTCACGTCGTACTTGCCTAGATCGAGATTGCTGGCGGCCCGCAGAGCGTTTTCGAGGGCAGAGCGAATTGCCGGACGGTGCGGTAAAGCGATGTGGATATTGTGTCGGTCTTGCATCCGTAGTTCTAAACTATCCCTTCAGGAGTCCTCTATGTCAACTGCACCATTTTCGCACATGGATTTACGTTGTCCCCTGTTCATACCAGGTAATCGACGGGATATGTTGGCTAAGGCCGGACGGTATTCGGCGTCGGCATACATCCCAGACATAGAGGACTCGGTGCCGTTGGCTAACAAGGCAGAGGCGCGTGCGATCACCGCTGAAGCTCTGCCCTGCCTGAACGAGCTGGGGAAAGCTGTGGTGCCGCGGGTCAACTCGTTGCTGACTGGGTTGACAATGGATGATCTCGAAGCGGTGGTCGGGCCGCATATTGTTGCGATCAGCATTGGAAAGGTCAAGAATTCGGATGATATTGCGGTAGTCGATGGGATGTTGTCGGAGTTGGAGGGGGACCGAGGGATTGATGTCGGGTCAATTGGTATTCTGCCATGGTTGGAGACAGCGAGCGGGATAGTGAATGCGTACGCGATTTCCTGCGCTTCGGATCGGGTCAGGTGGGTTGCGTTCGGTGCTGAGGATTTCAGCGCGGATATGGGGATCAGTCGAGCGGTCGATATAGCGGAGTCGGATACGGGAAGTGTGACGGAGTATGGCGAGGCATCGTTGCTGTACGCGCGGTCGGCGGTGGCGGTGGCGGCACGAGCCGCGGAAGTTCAAGCGTTGGACACTCCGTATGTGAAGTTTCGCGATCCCGACGGGCTCAGAAGCGAGGCGGGTTTGGCTCGACGGCTGGGTTATGGGGGTAAGTTCGCGATCCACCCCGACCAGATAGGAATGATTAACGAGATCTTTTCTCCTACCGATGCAGAGATAGAGCGGGCGCGACGAGTCATCGCAGCCGCGCGTGCCGCGGAACTCGAGGGACGTGGCAGTGTTTCGCTGGATGGAGAGATGGTGGATGCGCCGGTGGTAGCCAGGGCACGTAACGTGTTGGCGCGGGCGGGTTTTAACTAAGATGGGAAGGATTTTTGAGGATTAGAAGGATGAGTTGGGGCTCCCCTTTTTACCGCCCTTTTGGGTTCCCGCCTGCGCGGGAATGACGGGGCGGGCTACAATTTCTAGTAGATGGGAGGGTTGATCTGAGCAGGTTTCACAACTCGACTAACAATGGTGGCAATATGCCATCGTTCAAAATCGCTGCCGCGGTGTTTGTGGTAGTGGCGACGATCGTATCTGGGATGTGGGCGATCGCATATCAGAGAGAAAGCGCGGTGCATCCGGCGTGCACAGAATCGGTGATTGAAGTGGATATGAGCGAGTTCGAAGCGGGAACTGATGTGACGTTGACAACACCGGCTGGCGGTATGTGTGTGGGCGATGTGATCTACGAGGCCGAGACGCTTTGCAGCGACGGTATCACGATTTTTGGCAGCACTAGTTTCGACGTCGGGGACGAGGATGTGCAGTTCAGAATCGCCGATTGCCAATTGAGTGTCGAGAAGATCGAACGTCGTTGAAGTCAGCGAGATTATGCGAATATCGTCAGTTGCCTCAGATGCGGCGGTAGCGTGATGAACTATGCGGCAAATCTAATACACGGCGGTCTACTCAGATGGGTGACGATAGTTCTTGGCGTTCTATTTGCCGTGGTCTTGAGCGGTGCGGCAATTGTGGAGTACGCCAGCGACGTCGTCTCCTTCCGAGATCCGCTAAGGGAGTTGGTGCGAGACTTGCTCTGGGTATGCTCCGGGGCTTGGTTCTTGGCGAACGCGTTGCGGTTTTTGGACACGATGAGGCACGGTGTTTGGCGTTATTTGTTGCTGATCTCTTTCGGTGGGTTGTTGATCTGGTTCGGCTACTTAACTGTGGATACTTATCTGGGGTACGGTGTCGACGATGTCTCGGAAATAGCAAGCATATCGGCGGCGGTATTTACCATCGCAATCGGTTTGTTGGCACTTTTAAGCTTGTTGAGACGAGGTTCCGAGCGAGCGGATGCCGCCTCTAATGAGGACGAAGCGGAGAGCGTTTCCGAACGATCAAGAGTTGATGTGGTGCGGAGCCGCATCTGGATGCTTTTTACTCATCCGTTTCGCAGCATCAAGCGAGATCCGATCCGGTGGAGCGCGATTGCTGGAGCCGCTATTTGGCCAACGATTTCTGTGTGGAGCATTTACGCGTTGCTGCCACAAGGGATAGCAATGGCATGTTTAGTCCGATACGCTGACACCTACAAGGGCTCTCCGTCTGTTCGAATCGTTGCTTTGGTGGTGGCAACGTTAGTGCTGTGGTTAAACTTCGCAGTAACGATTCCGTTTACTCCCTTGGCAGTTGCATGGGTAGGTCCAGCATTGACACTTTGGACATTCTCAGCAGTGTTAGCGATGTTCAGGCCTCGGAACATGCGCGATGGGCTACTATCTCATCAAGGGCGTTTGGACGATTTGGATGAAGAAGATGCCGATGTTGAGACCGTCTTAGCTGATCAGGCAATCGAAAAGGTGTGAGAGATGACACTTAACGACGAGAATGGCTTCGGCCGATTTTTCGAGGATTTCGAGGTCGGAGACGTTTATCGGAACTGGCCGGGTCGGACGATTTCAGAGGCGGATGACACGTGGTTTTCGCTCCTGACGCAGAACCAGAATCCAATTCACATCGATGCGAACTATGCGAAGAATCATACGGAGCATCAGAAGTGTCTGGTCAATGGGATTTTAGTGTTCGCTATCGTGATCGGCCAATGTGTGCCGAGCGTTTCGGGAAGGGCCATCGCCGCACTCGAATACGAGAAGATCACGCACGAGGGTCCGACGTTCCACGGCGACACGATCTACTCTGAGGCGCATGTTCTCGACAAATGGGAGACGTCGAAAGGTGATCGCGGCGTCGTTCAGTTGGACTGTTTCGGCTATAACCAGCGGAATGAGCGGGTGCTGTCGGTGCGACGCACGGTGTTGATACCGAAGCGGAACCATCCGACGATGGGTGAGCATGCGGAGTTTTATCCGACCGTCAGTTAGATGCCCGCAACGGAAAATTGACATTCTGCACCAATCACGAATAAGATTAAGTCGAATACCTTGTTTTGGTGCGCCGATCCCAATGTGGCGCTCAAAACGGTCGGTGAATCAGCGAGCTTAGGATCACAACGCTGCTGCTGTCACTCCCGGCACGGGTCCAACCACAACGGTTCCCATGCGCAGGTGAGATAGACATCAGCGCAATTTCGAGGAACGACAACCCGTGCCAAACGTAAACGGTCTCCGCTGCAAAGAATGCGGCACCGACTACCCTATCGAGCCGCTCTACGTCTGCGACTTCTGCTTTGGGCCACTTGAGGTCACCTACGATTACGACGCCGTCAGTCGTTCGATAAGCCGTGAGTCAATCGAGCGCGGTCCCGCTACTCTCTGGCGCTACGCAGACCTTTTGCCGGCGAGCGCGTCTAACGCGGTCGACATCGGAGCTGGACTGACTCCGCTGTTGAAGGCGGACAATCTTGGCGAAGTTCTGGGTCTGGACAATCTTTGGATAAAGAACGACACCGCAAATCCGACGCATTCGTTCAAAGATCGAGTCGTGTCGGTCGCCGCCACGAAGACGCTCGAGTTCGGTTTCGACACACTGGCCTGCCCTTCAACTGGCAATCTAGCCGGCGCCACCGCCGCGCATGGACGTAAGGCAAAGCTCAACACGATGGTGTTCGTTCCGCATGATCTCGAACGTGCGAAGATCAACATGGCCGCGATCTTCGGATCGGTGATCCTCGTGCGTGGCAATTATGACGATGTGAATCGACTTTGCAGCGAGCTTGCCGACGAGCGCCGGTGGGCATTTGTGAACGTCAACATGCGCCCGTACTACTCCGAAGGCAGCAAGTCATTGGGCTTCGAGCTGGCGGAGCAACTCGGCTGGCGCGCACCTCGGCACATTGTCGTGCCGGTCGCTTCTGGATCATTGTTGACGAAGGTTTGGAAGGGATTACGCGAATTCACAGACCTCGATTTGATCGACGACTCCCCGACTTCGATGCACGTCGCCCAAGCGGAGGGGTGCTCCCCTGTTGCCCGTGCCGTGCAGGAAGGCGACAGCCATCCGCGACCGGTCGTGCCCAACACCATCGCCAAGTCGCTGGCTATCGGAAGCCCGGCCGACGGGTACTACTCGGCGAAGATAGCGACCGAATCTGGCGGCAAAGGCTGTATCGTTCCTGAAGAGGACGTCGCGGCCGGAATTCGTCTCTTGGCGGAGACCGAGGGCATCTTTGCCGAAACAGCCGGTGGTGTCGTAATTTCTGCACTCAAACAATTGGCTGAGAGCGGGGCGATCAATCGGGACGAAGAGACGGTGGCGTTGATCACGGGTAGTGGATTGAAGACTATGGACGCGGTGGCGGATTCGATACGCGTGACGACAATCGATGCCGATGTAAGGTCGTTCGACGAGATGATGTTGGGTGCGGTGGCTTGAGGCTCTGAAGCGCAATTTCAAATATAACGTTGAAAGAGTAGGCTGTGCCGAAGGTTAGAGAGGCTATTCGCATTGTCGAACGTGATGGGTGGCGATTGGCGCGGACTCGTGGAAGTCATTGAGTGTTCAAGCATCCGATCAAGCCAGGCATCGTGGTCGTCGCGGGTAATCCGGGCGTAGATGTGCCGCAGGGAACGTGGAACGCTATATTGAAACAAGCTGGACTATCGAGGAGGAGTTGATTATGAAGTACGCCGTCGTCATCGAAAAGGGGCCAACCAGCTACGGGGCGCATGTCCCAGACCTTCCCGGGTGCTTTGCCGCCGCAGAGACCAGGGAAGAGGTGTGCACACTCATCAGAGATGCCATCGATCTCTACATCGAGGCGCTTGAGGAAGACGGGCTCCCGGTACCGGAAGCCAACTCTTATGAACTGTTGGAATTAAAGGACTAGGCTTTCTCCGACTACTCCACCAATGACCATGATCCAGGTGTTGGAGGTGCGTAACCTATTGAACCAGTAGTGTAGGATCCGTGAAGCATTCGGAATAGTCGGCCTGATGGGCGTCGTTTTTGGAGAGCGTTGACCGTCTCCAATCCATCTTGGCCGATTTCGTAGTCACCAGATTCCACGTCAATGGCGAGGTACATGCCTAGCTAGTCGTCGGTCAGTTCGTGCTTGATGACGCTTTCGTAGAGTTTTTTGGCGCGTTCGAAGGTTTCGTCTTTTGGGTTGCGCGTTACTACCATCTGATCTTCTCCATGTTTATGAGAAGCATGTATCAACGATTCTACCAACTCGGCGGCGAAGTGGCATCAGGTGGGTTTCAGCCTAGGAGTATTGCGGCTGATTTGTTACACTTTGAAGTGTTGACTTTATGGAGTTACACGTAAGAGTTCAGACATGAAAGAATTGAGTGCAATATCAGACATTGCTGATGTCTTCCAAGGCATCGCTCGTGCCGGGCGTGGCGCTGGTTCTCGACAAGGCGACTGGCAACTCAAGATCGTGGAGAGCAACGACGTGCGTGACGACAAGATAGATATGGACGGTCTTGGAGAAATCGAGGTCGCCCAAAATCAACGCACCGAACGGCATCTGATCCGACCGTACGACGTTCTTGTGACTGCCCGCGCCGGGAATGCGAACATTGGATTAGTGCCGTCAGAGATTTCGCGCACCGTCGCATCGGTTACGATGCTCGTGGTGCGGCCGATAGATCCTGCGTCTGGTATGGGTCATTGGCTATGGTATTACCTGACATCCGATTTTGGACGTACTCAAATCGCACGACGAATATCGTCGAGTGCAACACTTAAGTCGTTAAGCGCCAAGAGCATGGCAGAAATCGAGGTACCCGTACCAACGATGCGCGAACTGAACCGGATCGCCCGACTCGTAGAAGCATCCGAAGCTACTTATCATTCGGCGGTTGAAGCCGCGAACATACGCCGCGTTATCTACCGCAACGCAGTCGTCAACGCTTTCGAATTGAAGGCAAATAAGATCGCCAGATAGGAGACCATAATGCCATTCACAAGCAAGGAACTCGAAGCGAAACTCTGGCAGGCAGCGGACATTCTGCGCGGTCAGATCGACTCGTCAGATTACAAGAACTACATCTTTTCGTTGTTGTTTCTGAAGCGTTTGTCAGACCGCTTTGACGAGGAGGTTGAGAGGGCTGTTGCGGATGGAGTTCCTAGTGAGGTCGCCCTAAGCGATGCCGATGAGCACGAGTTCTTCGTACCTGAATCTGCGAGATGGCGGGCATTTTCCCAGTCGTCGATGAACACTGGTCAGGTGCTTAACAATGCCAGCCGGGTTATCGCGGATGCCAACGCCCCGCGCCTCGATGGTGTCCTTACCGGAACCGACTGGAACGATGAGTCGAAGCTGGGGAGTCCAGCGAATCGGGAGCGGATAATCCGCAACTTGCTCAACCACTTCGGCGAACTTAACTTACGAGACGACAATCTTCGCGATGCCGAGGGTGGCATCGATAATGTGCTTGGCGATGCGTACGAGTATTTGATAGACAAGTTCGCGGATGATGCCGGCAAGAAGGGTGGTGAGTTCTACACTCCCCGTCCAGTGGTGCGTCTGATCGTCGAACTGTTAAAGCCGCACGAGGGTATGCGGATCTGCGACCCTACAGCCGGGTCCGCGGGGATGTTGATCTTCTCGGCACAATATGTAAAGCAACACGGCGGTGACGAACGCAACTTGGTTTTGCACGGTCAGGAGCGCAATCTCGGGACGCTTGCGGCTGGCAAACTGAACCTTCTGCTACACAACTTGCGTTCAGCACGCATCGAACCTGGGGATATATTCACCGAGCCGGGATTGGTTGACAACTCCGGACGCTTGTTGACCTACGACCGCGTGATCGCGAATCCGCCGTTCAGTTTGAAGAATTGGGGATACGAGTTTGCCCCGAACGACCCGCATCATCGCTTCGACCGCTACGACGCGGTCCCACCTAGGACTAGGGGTGATCTGGCATTTCTGCTTCACATGCTTGCGGTTACGAACTCTGAAGGCATGGTCGGTGTGGTGATGCCGCACGGCATCCTGTTTCGCGGCGGGGCTGAGGGAAAGATACGTCGCGGACTCGTTGAGGCCGACCTTTTCGAGGCGATCATTGGATTAGCTCCTAACCTGTTCTCCGGTGCCAGCATCCCGGTGGCGATCTGCGTGCTGAACAAGAACAAGCCCGTGGAACGTCGTGGCAAGGTGCTGTTCATTGACGCCGCGCAGGACGGATACTTCACGCCGGGCAAGGCGCGCAACTACATCGATACCGAGCACATAAACAAGATCGCCGATGTTTTTCACGGATTTGAGGGTGTGGATCGGCTCGCGCATGTGGCAGATTTGGATGAGATCTCCGAAAACGACTTCAATCTGAACATCAGCCGTTATGTCGATACTACTGAGCCGATTGAGGTTATGAGCGTCGCGGACGCGCTGGCGCAACTGCGCGCGGCCGAAAAACGGCGCGATGAAGCGGCATCAAAGATGGATGCGTTGCTAGCGGAGATGGGGTATGCGCGGTAGGATGTCAGTAGACGATGCCAGTTTTATTGAGAGATGGCCCTTACAGGTTCTACGTCGTGTCGTGGGACCGGAACGAACCGCCTCATGTCCACGTTCAGAGGGACAACAGTTCTGCTAAGTTCTGGCTCAATCCCGTGGAACTGGCGAGCAGCCGCAATTTCAACCAATCCGAGATACGTCGTATCTATCGGATCGTTGAGCGGAACCAAGACACACTACTCGAGGCTTGGAATGAGTACTTCAATAGTTGAACTAGAAACTCCAAAGGCAACAACAATCAAGACGACCGACGACCGACTGACGGTAGAGATTGCCGACGGACGAATGGTATCAGTCCCACTGGCTTGGTACCCCCGTCTGGTACACGCGACGCATGAAGAGCGTGCCAACTGGGAATTGCATGTTGACGGTGAACACATCCACTGGCCTGACTTGGACGAAGACATTAGCGTGGAAGCCTTGTTGGCAGGTAAGCCGTCGGGAGAGAGCGAAAGATCGTTCAAACGATGGTTAAAGGCGAAGCAGGCCGGGCGTAGCGTGGCATATCACGACCTTATGGCCGCCAAGAAGGCTGAGGAACATGCCAGTTGATCCCGGGCAAGGCATAGTGCCCGACGGGTGGAAGGCGGTTCGGCTCGAAGATGTCGCCGAAGTAAATCCTCGTCGACCAAAGCTCGAGATCAGTGACGAAACCTCAGTCACCTTTCTGCCGATGGCGGCGATTGCGGAAAACTGCCGCGGCGTTCTGAAACCCCAAATCTGTCCATATAGCGAGGTTTCAAATGGTTATACGTATTTCGAAAACTGCGACACATTAATCGCTAAGATCACCCCGTGCTTGGAAAACGGTAAACATTTTCTGGCTTCTGGTCTTGAACTCGGATTCGGTTTTGGCACTACGGAATTTCATGTCGTTCGAGCGACCAAAGGAATCACTCCGCGTTTTCTATTTAGAGTCTTGATCCAGCCTCGAAATTTGGAGCGATATGCTAAGAACTTCACCGGGACAGCGGGACAACAACGCGTACAACCCGATGCACTAAAGTCGACCCAGTTCTTGCTTCCTCCAATCCGTGAACAACGCGCCATCGCAGAGATTCTAGACAGCATCGACGAGTCGATTGAGCGCACCGAGGCGGTTATCGCTGCTACTGAGAAGGTGCGCGACTCTCTGCTCAATGAGTTGCTGACTTGTGGGATGCCGGGTTGGCATACGGAGTGGCGGGATGTGCCGGGGATCGGGACCATTCCGGCGTCGTGGGAGGTGGTTAGGTTGGGAGAGGTGGCGGAGGTGATTATGGGACAATCACCGCCTGGGGCTAATGTCCTTGGGTTGGAGGGTGTTCGACCAGATGCCCCTGGGTTACCGTTTATCCAGGGCAACGCGGAGTTTGGCGAGCGAGTGCCTGCCCCCGTCAAGTGGTGCGTCAAACCCTTAAAAGTCGCATTGCCGGGTGATACTTTGGTTAGTGTTCGGGCGCCCGTCGGCGATACAAATCGAGTTGAATCGCCGTTGGCGATAGGTCGCGGTCTGTCTGCAATCCGCTTCAGAGATCTTGATCCGATTTACGGATGGCACTTGATTAGCAACGTAAGCAATGTATTCGAACGCGTGGCACAGGGGAGCACCTTTACAGCGATAGGTGGACAGCAATTGAGAGAACTGCCTATCCCATCCCCATCCTGTCGTGAGCAACGCACCATAGCCAGTCTGATGGACGGGGTTGACGATGCCATTGTCAATCAAAGATCAGAACTTGAATTGCTACAATTGTTTAAGGCATCAACCGCCGATGCGCTACTTACAGGGCAAGTACGAGTAGGAAAGGAGCATGATCCAAGCAATGGCACATCCGAATGACATCATTCGTGAACAAATCTTGCAGTATTTCTATGACAGAAATGCTAATGCCACGAGTCAAAAAGGGAAAAAGGGTTCCGAAGTGAAGATTTCGGACATCAAACGCGAGCTCAAGAACCGTCATGGATTGACGCAGCAACAGGTGATTTCAAACCTGAACTATCTTATCGACAGTGGATGGGTAGCGAAAAAAGTTGACAACAGAAGCTTCAGAACCAGAGCCGGGACTGAAATTCCTAGCCAACGCGAGTGGTATTCGATCACATCGGTCGGAATCGATAGGATTGAAGAACAATCATCTGAGTTCGTCAAGCCAAGTCCATACGCAAACATCAACATCTCAGCATCGAATAGCGTAGTTCAACTCGGCGATGGCAACGTAGTGAACAAATCATACGTAGGGTTGTTCGACGACCTCAACGCCCTATCAGACGAGATTACCAGTTCAGACTTGGATGATGAAGATAAGGTATCTTCCATCGCCGACATTGAAACGATCAAGAATCAGCTGGCTAAGCCCGAACCTGACAAGAGCATCATAGGGATGGCGCTCGATTCGCTCAAAAATGGTGCGACTGGCAAGGTAATCAGTGGGATACCTAAGATCGTGGACAGTCTCGAACCGCTATTCCAAACGGTTACTTAATGATGTACCGGAATCTTCCGTGCTGATTTGTCAAAACATCGCTTGCCATGACACTCTCCCCCGCCAAAATGAACGAATACGAACAGGCTGAGTATCCAGCGCGCAGTCTGTTGGAGCAGCTCGGTTGGACATATGTTCCGCGGGCGGATTTAACTCAAGAACGGGGTAACGAACGGGAGGTTCTACTGAAGGGACGCCTCGTTAATGCGTTGCAGCGGATCAACGAGTGGATGACTTCTAGTCAAGCGCGTCGGGTGATCCACGATCTGGAGAGCATCGACGAATCGGGGATGGCGCGCAATCAACGGGTTCACGAGTATCTGACTTACGGGATGCCGCTCACGGTCAACGGCGGCGGTGCGCCTCGCACGAGGATTGTGCATTTTTTCGATTTCGAGCATCCGGAAGGCGGTAAGAACGAGTTTGTGGTGACGACTCAGTTCCGTGTACGGCGCGGCGATGAACGTGGCGGTCTCGAGAACGATGAGCGGATGGTGATACCGGACTTGGTGTTGTTCGTCAACGGCATTCCGCTGGTAGTGATGGAGGCAAAGTCGCCGTCGTTGATGGGGGTTTGGAAATCGCAAGCGGTGGATCAGCTACGACGGTATCAAGAGGCGGATCCAAAGTGGCACGGTGCTGGTGCGCCAGCGTTGTTTCACTACAACCTGCTCTGTGTCGCGCACTGCGGCGCCGCGGCGGCTTACGCCACGTACGGTGCGCCTGAGAACGCTTATGTCGAGTGGAAGTCGGTGCTGCCCTATTCCGATGACGAGGTGCGTCAACAGTTCGGTTTGGAGCCGCAGGGGCAATCGCAGCTGATCATCGGACTGCTGTCGCCTGCTACATTGTTGGACGTCTTGCGCGACTACGTGGTGTATGAACCCGAACGCGGCCGCGTTGTAAAGAAGGTTCCTCGGTACCAGCAGTACCGCGCGGTACGCGCGGCGTTACAGAGGATGTTAGAAGGCGAAAGGCCTGCGGAGCGCGGAGGTGTGGTTTGGCATACGCAGGGTTCGGGCAAGTCGTTGACCATGCTTTGGCTGGCCACGAAGCTCAGGCGTGACCCGCGCCTCGAATCTCCTGCCATCGTTGTCGTTACCGATCGTACCCAGTTGGATCGTCAGATTTCCGCGACTTTTGAGCGATGCGGCTTTCCAGCGCCGGAACGCGCAGCGACAACCGCCGAACTTCGCCAGCTCTTGTCCTCGGAATCGTCCCGGACGGTGATGACAACGATTCAGAAGTTTGAAGATGCTTTGGGGGCACCGGATGGAAGGTTGGAGTTACTGAATCCCTCGCAAAACGTCGTCTTGATGGTTGATGAGGCGCATCGAACTCAGTACGGGCTTCTCGGCGCCAAGATGTCGGACGCGTTGCCCAATGCGACGATGGTAGGCTTCACTGGCACGCCCATCGACCTTGGTTTCAAACGAAGCACGATGCTGCGTTTCGGTCCCATAATCGATTCGTACACGATTCCCGAATCTGTAGCTGACGGTGCGACGGTGCCGATTTACTACGAGGCGCGGCTTGCCGAGTTGGCGATTGAAGGTCCGAACACTTTGGACAAATTGTTCGATGCGATTTTCGGAGACATGACGGAGGATGAGCGGGAGTTGATTCGACGACGTTACGCGAACAAAGAGACGGTTGCGGAGGCTGAGGAGCGTATCCAGATGATCGCGTTGGACATCCACGATCACTTCAGGGGGAAGATACGCCCTAACGGTTTCAAGGCGCAGGTAGTAGCACCGAGTCGTGCTGCGGCGCTGAAATACGCGCAGCATCTACGCGATTTCGGTTTGTCAGCGTTCCCGATCATTACCACCAGTCCGCAAGACGGATCCGAGTTCAATCCGGCACGTGAGCTAAATCAGCAGCAAATCATCAACGAATTCGTCGATCCTTTCGGTGAGCCCGAGGTACTAGTCGTCGTAGACATGCTGCTGACCGGTTTCGACGCTCCTATAGAGCAAGTGTTGTATCTTGACCGTAGATTACGTCAACACGGGCTGTTACAGGCCATAGCACGCGTGAACCGGCGCTGCTCCATTAAGAAGGATGGTGTAGACACCGAAAAGAGCTACGGCTTAATCGTCGATTACCACGGCATATCACGGGAATTAGAGGTAGCGTTATCGGAGTTTCAGACTAGGGATGTCCAAGACGTGATGCGCGAAGTCGAGCACGATCCTACGCAGACGCTCGAAACGGCCGCGGCCAATGCGGAGTCGCATTTCGGCGATCATGACGTTAAGGACACTTGGCAGTGTGTCTCGGTATTTGCTGGCGATGGTTCAGCGGATAACGATTTCGATGCTGAACGCTTCGAACGGTTCAACGCTGATTATCGCGAGTTTTCACGCTTGATAGACCGCCATCTGCCGGACAGGCGCGTACTTCCTTTCGTAGACCGATTGGCACGACTAACCGAAATCCGGGTGTACGTTCGCGCTCAGTACCTACGTGAGGATGCGGGGCTGAATTGGACCGACATCGGAGCGAAGGTGAAGCAACTGGTAGATCAGCGTATCAGCGCAGAAATCAGACCGCTGATGCGTCCGGTATCGATACTTGACAGTGATTTTGAAGCGAAAATTGCGGACATTCCGCATGATGAGGCACAAGCGAGGACGATGCAGGAGGCGTTGAAGGCGGAGATTCAGCATCGGATACCGGAAAATCCAGCTTTTTACGAGAAGTTATCAGCTCAACTTGCTCGCATCATCGAAGAGTTGCGCGCCCAAATTATCAACTCGGCCGAGGCTTGCAAGCAAATGCTGGAACTCAGACGTCAAATCCAACAGGAAGCCGACTTTGCCGCCGAACATGGTCTGTCGCCGGTATCCCTCGCCATCTACGAACTGTTGGACAACAACTCTGAGGAATCGGAATCTCAGGCCAACATCGGCGATGCCGCAGAAATGTTCGATCGCGAACTCGACGAGGAAAAGAAGAGCGTTTCGATGAGAGTCGAGGAAATCATAGGCGACCACCTGAACGTGGTTGATTGGCGGGACAACCATGAAGTCCAGCGGATCATTCGACGCGACATCAAACGCGAACTGCGGCAGGGTGGAGAATACTCCGAAACCGAGCTAGACGAACTCGCTAACAGAATTATCGGCATCGCGATAAGTCGAGATGATCGAATCTGAGATTGTTCTACAAGAATCCGACCGTCGTGTCGTCAAGTCTGTTTACAACGAAAGCGCGCCAAATGCTATGGTAGATTTATCATCAGTTTGAATGGATGCCCGAGGCATGAGTCGCTTAGGTCGACTCTGGTTCTAGGCGTGGCATACAAGCATCTTCAAGGAGTTAAGTCACCAACATGATCCCAGTGCTTATTGCGATTGTCGTCGCTTTCTTCGTGGCGGGTTTGATTTGGCTCTTGGTCGAGTGGATGACGCCAAAAGACGCGAAATAAGTTCGGCACGTTGAGCCGGTAGATTGATTTGGTGTCAATGGTCTGAACCCGTTTCAACGAACGGGCAATTCGGGGTGTGCTCGGGTTCCGCGCTATGCAAGCGGGTCGATGTTTACCGGGCCATCGGGAACGACACGGACGTGTAGGTCGTGATCGCGCAGCATTGCCATGCCGATGAGAGGGTCGGCTTCTGCACAATGGACACGCACTGGTCTTAGTTGACCGTGCCAATCAGCCAGTGCGGAATATGCTTCAAAAATAACCGTTTCGCCGTTCGCCATTGTCATTTCTTCTTCGGCAACGAGAGTTAAGTTGAGTGCTCGTATGGCGTCAATTGGGAGCGTCATGTGTCCAGTGAAGCCGGTATCTATAACCGCTTGGACGCGCGCCCTAGCGTTAGATCGCCCGTAAACCGCGATTTCAGCGACTGGTTTTAGGATTGCCCCGTGGGCGACTACTCTACCAGTGACCATGATCCGGGTGTTGGTGGTGCATAGCTGAATGAACCTGTCGTATACGATCCGTGAAGCATTCCAAATAGCAGGCCCGATGGACGTCGTTTTCGCAAGGTATGGGCCGTCTTCAGTCCGTCTTGTCCGACCTCGTAATCGCCCGATTCGACGTCGATGGCTAGGTACATACCCAACTGATCGTCGGTCAGCTGGTGCTTGATGACGTTTTCGTAAAGCTCTTTGGCTCTTGCGGATGTGTCGTCTTTTGTATTGTTTTTCTTGACCATCACGGTGTTTTCCTCTTAGTAAATATATTACCACATGAATACTATGTTATGGGATCAAGCGCGTGTGCGGGGCTAAAGAGTTCATGCCCAGCGAATCATGATGTTCATGGTGTCGTTTTTTGCGGGGGTTGCAACATGTGCCTAGTTGGTTGTTCTCCCTACCAATCGTCCCGATTCGGACGCCGCAGGAATCGTCTAGAATCATCATTCAGCATAATGTAGTGACCTTGAACGCCGCGCTTGGCGCTGGCTGTTGATGGAGTGATAGACAAATGGCAGTTTCAGTTAAGATCCCAACGCCGTTGCGACGGCTGACCAACCAAGAGTCGACGGTTAGCGCCGCGGGCGGTGACGTGGCGGCGATGATCGAGTCGCTCGAAGGTTCGTTTCCCGGCATCAAGGCCCGCCTTTGCGACAACGATGGAGAGCTGCGTCACTTCGTCAACATCTACATCAACGGTGAAGATATCCGATACATCGATGGAACCTCCACCGAGCTAAGCGACGGAGATGAGGTTAGCATCGTCCCGGCGGTTGCCGGCGGTTAGTCGCCGACGAGGACGTCGTGAAGCGCGGCGCGCACTACCCTATCCGGGATTTCTCGGCTCGTTGTAGAGCGTCCTGGACCGCGTAGCAACACCCAACGGATCTTTCCACCGCGCGATTTCTTGTCGGAAGCGGTCGCTTCGATCAAGGTATCGGCGTCCACACCGCGCAAAGATACCGGTAGCTCGAAGCGTTCCAGCAGAGCGCGTTGGCGATCAACCAATTCCTCAGATATCAGTCCCGCTCGCCGCGAGATACCTGCGGCAACCATCATCCCGATGCTGACGGCTTCTCCATGCAAGTAGGTGCCGTATTCGGTAACTGCTTCGATTGCGTGTCCAATCGTGTGACCATAGTTGAGCAACACCCTATCGTTGCCGGTCTCGAATTCGTCAGCGGAGACGATCTTGGCTTTGATCTCGACCGAACGTCGGATGACCAGTTCAACCAGTTCGCCCGATAGTGCCGCTAGATCCTCGGCGTGGGCTTCGAATGTGTCCAACAGATCGTCGTCTAGGATGAGCGCTTGCTTTATGGCCTCGGCCCAACCAGCTGCAAGTTCGCGGCGTGGAAGAGTGTCGAGGAAGTCGATGTCGTGCACCACCAAACGCGGTTGTTTGAATGCGCCGACAAGGTTCTTGCCGATCGGGAGATTGACCGCGGTCTTCCCGCCGATCGAGGCGTCGACCATTGCGGCCAGCGATGTCGGAACTTGGACAACGGGAACGCCGCGAAGCCAAGTAGCGGCAACGAAACCGACTAGGTCAGTAGTTACGCCGCCACCCATGCCGACCAAGCAGTCGGTGCGTTCGGCGCGTTGTTCGGCCAACCATTCGTAAACTTTGGTCGCCGTCTCGATGTTCTTGGCCGATTCACCGAGTTCAAGGATCAGTGCGTGGGTTTCGTAACCGGCGCGTTCCAGAGCTTCGTGTGCGCGGCGAACCAACAACGGAAACATTGAGTAGTCGGCGATTAGGAATGCACGTCCCCCAATGCCCACCTCACGCATCTCGGGTCCGATACTCTCGATCGCGCCGCGTGACACGATAACGCGGTAGTCGCCTTGCGAGGTCCGTACCGTCGCGGCCGGCTCGTTGACCGACGGTCGGTAGTTAAGCATTTTCCGCCTCGCGGTTATTTCGGAGTTCAGCAGCCAAGTCGAGCCATGCGCGTTCAATCGCGGCTGCCACCTGCGCGTGGGTCAATCCCTCCGTGTCGATGGAGATATCTGCGCATGCGTATGCCTCGCTCCTCTCCGCCAACAAGTTAGCGACGCGTTGCTCCGGCACATTGTCTCCGAGCAATGGTCTCAAGGTTCGGTTTCGATTCTGCCTCGTCGTCAACCTACGATGGATGGTTTCGGGCGAAGCGGTCAGCAAAATGATGATGCCGCTTGCGCGCATGATCTCTCGGTTGACGGTGCTTACTGGTACACCGCCACCAGTTGAAACGACTCGACTCGATTTTTCTGCAAGCTCCCGCAGAATGTCGGTTTCGATCCGCCTGAACTCGGCTTCGCCGTCTTGTTCGAATAATTCGGGAATGGATTTCTTGGTTCGGTACTCGATCAAATCGTCCATATCGACGAAAGGGAGTCGCAACAGTTCAGCCGCCTTGATCCCACTCAGAGACTTGCCAGTGCCGGAGAAACCGATCAGGAAGATATTGCCGGACGGGTCCACTCTCAAACGTTCGTCCCAACGCCGAACTCTTGATGAGAATCGATGTAAGCATCGTAGTTACGACGAGTTTCGGCGATAGAATCGCCGCCGAACTTCTCAAGAAAGGCGTCGGCGAGAACGAGTGCCATCATGGCCTCGCCGATGGGGCATGCCCGTGCGATCTGGCAAATGTCGGAGCGGTTGTATGCGGCTTCGATTACCTCGCCCGTGTTGATGTCGATGCTGGGCAAAGGACGGGTCATGGTGGCGATCGGTTTGACCGCGACGTGAACCACAACGGGGTTGCCGTTGGACATGCCGCCTTCGATTCCGCCGGCATGATTCGTCAATTGGCGGAATCGACGCCGATCATCGGGATCGGGCACGATCACATCTTGGACATCTCTGCCCCATCGTGCGGTGTTGTCGAAACCGAATCCGATCTCCACGCCCTTGACTGCATTGATGCTGGCCATCGCTTGGGCGAGCCGACCATCGAGTTTGCGGTCCCACATGACATGGCTACCAAGGCCGACGGGAACACCGAAGGCGATGATTTCCATCACTCCTCCGATAGTCGTGCGTTCCTTCTTGGCGGTGTCGATGGCTGCGCGGTAACGCGCATCGGCATCAGGGTCCCAGGCCCTGACTTCCGAAGCCTCGACCGATCCCCAATCGATTTCGGACGCATCAATAATCGGTGCCTTTTCCGCTCCGCAACTGATCACATGCGAACGGATATCGATATCGAATTGTTCGAGAATTCTTCGTGCAACGGTTGACGCCGCGACGCGGGCCGCGGTCTCCCGGGCTGAGGCGCGTTCGAGCACGTTGCGAACATCGTGGTGGAGGTATTTGAGCGCGCCCGGGAAATCAGCGTGGCCGGGGACGATCCGCGTGTGGGTCTTTTTGTCGACGTCGTCGCCGACTGCGGCGACCGACATCGCGTCGGTCCAGTTCGAGAAATCTTTGTTCTCAATCCACATCGCAATCGGTGAACCAAGCGCTTTGCCGTGCCGCACTCCGCCTCGGATTTCGGCCCGATCCTTCTCGATTTTCATGCGGCCGCCGGAACCGTAGCCTTTTTGGCGGCGGGCCATCTGCTCCTCGACGTAGTCTTCGTCTATCGGGAGTCCAGCGGGTACGCCCTCCACTATCACGGTCAATCCAGGACCATGGGATTCACCCGCGGTGAGATATCTGAAATGGGTCATCAGGAAGTGGCTCGTCTCACTGCTTCGAACATTTCGTCGACTGGAGCCGGTTTGCCTGTCGCCAACTCGAAGCCGACGGCGCCTTGTAGTAGGAGCATGGTGAAGCCGCGGAGGGATTTTGCTCCGGCTTTTTCGACCTCGTTGAGAAATGGTGTCATCGGGGGCGCGTAGACAGCGTCGTACGCGACCGCGTTTGGTGAGATGGCATCGGCCGTGACGGGAGTGGCATCGGGCGCGGGGCCGCCGTCCATGCCCATGGAAGAGGTGTTGACGAGCAGGTCTGCGGCGAGGGAGATGTCGTCCAGGCCGGAGGTGTCGAGGCCACAGGTGTTGATGACTAGCGTGTCGTCGGAGAAATCGTCAGCGAGTTCTTCGGCTCGTTCGATGGTGCGGTTGGCGATGGTCATGGACGTTACGCCAGCGGTCTTGAGGGCGTGGACGATTGCTCGAGCCGCGCCGCCAGCGCCAAAGACGAGGGCTGACTTTCCGGAGGGATCGAATTCGCCGAGTTCGGTCAGGGCGCGCAGAAATCCTGGCGAGTCGGTGTTGTGGCCGGTAAGATGTCCGTTGTCGTTGATGATCCAATTGACCGCGCCGACGGCTACCGCGGTGTCAGCGAGATCGTCGATCAGCGGTATGACGGCCTGCTTGTGCGGCAAGGTGACGCAGCTGGCGAGAAAACCTTCGGCCCTGAACGATTCGACTTTTGCAACGAGATCATCGGGATGCGTCGGCCACGCTTCAAAAAGTTCGTCGATTCTGTGGTGTTTGAGCGCGGCGTTCTGGAAGACGGGCGACAGGGTATGCCCTAACGGGTATCCAATGATGCCGAAGTTGCTAGTGGTCATGTCTTTGGTGGGCGACTTTGGAGATCTTCTTGAGTGGCGATAATTTGTTCCCGTTTTGGGCCTAGGTAAATGCTATATCGAAGGTAAGCAGGGTTGACCGCCGCAGATGACCGAGCGACTTGGCTAGCGCATTGGCACACCGATCGAGAAATCGATGCCGATCTCGCTGAATTTCGCCAACCTAGAACGGCAATGATGGAGGCGGCAATTTACACGCCGTCAAGATAGGACTGTAGGATTATCGCCGCAGCGGCGGAATCGACTCTTCCCTTGGTCCGATTACGTCGTCGTGCGGGGGAATCTATCTCGTTCAAAGCTCGTTCCGCTTCGACGGTACTCAGCCTTTCATCCCGGGTCACGACGGGGACCGCAACTGCGGCGCGAAGCTGGGCGACGAACGATATCACTTCCCGTCCCATCTGAGACATGCTGCCGTCCATGTTGAGGGGCACGCCGACGACGATCTCCGTGATACTACGCTCATCAACCAACTCCCGGATGCGGTAAAGTGCGTCTTCCGTCGCCGCGACCGCGATCGGAGAAGCGATCACGCGGGATGGGTCTGACACAGCCAATCCGACGCGCGCCAGACCGTAGTCAACGCCCAAGCACCTGCCCGTACGACGTTTGCGATCAATACTCGTCATATTCAACCTCCCGTTACCGAAACTGACTTAGTTAGCGATTCGACGACTGAACGAGCGTTTTTGAGCGCCTCATCGATACGTGAGGGGTCGCGTGCGCCTGCTTGCGCCGAATCTGCCCTACCACCACCACCACCACCAATCGTGGAGCTAATCCCCTTGGCGATATTGCCAGCGTGAACCACTCCACCTGCAAGGTCTGGGGTGGTCATCACGATGATAACCGGACGTTCCTCGACCACGCTGCCGAGTACAACGACACCGCTGCCGAGGCGGTCGCGCATGTGGTCTCCAGTTCGGCGCATTGCATCGACGCTTGACGCGGGGATATTACGGACCTGGATCGGGATGTCTGCGCCGTCGATACTCAGTTCGAAATCGAGGACCTGAGCCGGCGATGCTTGTCCGTCAACAGACTGTCGGAGCAGCTGTTCTTCCAGCTGCGTTGCTCGTCGGCGGGCGGTTTCCAACTCGGAAAGGAGGGTTTTGGTACGGTCGAGGACGCGGTCGTCATCGACGCGGAGGGTTGATGCGACGCTGTCGACGATGCCGAAGCGGCGTTGAACCTCTTCCTCGGCGCCGATGCCGGTGAGGGCTTCGATGCGTCGGATGCCGGAGCCGATGCCGGATTGGCCGACGATTACGAAGATGCCGATGCCGCCGGTGGCGTCCATGTGGGTGCCGCCACAGAGTTCGTAGCTCCACGGGGGATCGATCCTGATCGTGCGGACGTCGTGTTCATAGGTGTCGCCAAAGAATGCTAGGGCGCCCTCCTCTACCGCTTTGCCGTAGGTGGTCCAGTGGACATCGACGGGGATGTTTTCACGGATGGCGAGATTGACGCGGTCTTGGACCTTGACGATCTCGTCGGCGGTCAGTGAATCCATGTGGGTGAAATCGAAGCGGAGGTAGTCGGGTGCGACGAGGGAGCCGGATTGTCGGACATGGGTGCCCAGGACCTCCCGCAGTGCGGCGTGGACGAGGTGGGTCGCGGTGTGGTTGCGGCGAATCTTCTCACGCCGGTCGTGGTCTACCTCGACGGTCAGGACGTCGCCAACAGAGACGGATCCGTTCTCGATCTCGCAGGAGTGGACGTTGAGGTGTCCGTATGGAGCCTGGCAATCGTTGACGCGGATCGATGTTGTGCCGTTGCGCATGTGTCCGGTGTCGCCGATCTGGCCGCCGCGGGCGGCGTAAAACGGGGTTTCAGCGAGTACGATCTCGACTTCGTCGCCCTGGGACGCTTCGTCGAGGAGCTGGCTATCCTTGACGATGCCGATGACCTCGGCGTCCGCGGTGAGGGTGCGGTAGCCGAGGAACGGAACCTCTTCGATGCCGAATGAGCGGTATAGATCGTCGACGTTAGTGTCTGAGGAGAACATGCTGGCGGAGGCACGGGAACGTGCACGCAGCGTTTCCATCTCGGTGTCGACGGCTTCGAGATCGACTTCGAGATCCTGTTCGGTTGCGATCTCGGCGGTCATTTCGATGGGGAATCCGAAGGTGTCGTAGAGGCGGACGACGGATTCGCTGGGGACGGTTGCGATGCCGGCAGATTTGGAGTCGGCGATTACCTCGTCGAGCATTCGAGAGCCTTGGTCGAGCGTCGACTCGAACGATTCCTCTTCGCGTCGGAGGACGTGTTGGACGAAGGAGAGGTTGGCATGCAGCTCCGGGTAGACGTGGGACATCTGGGAGGATGTCGCTTCGGCGATCTGGGGCAGGATGGGGCCGGAGAGTCCGAGTTCGCGCCCAAAAAGCATGCCGCGGCGGATAACTCGTCGGAGGACGTATCCTCGGCCAGTGTTGCCGGGCACAACGCCGTCAGAGATGAGGAACGATGCCGAACGTCCGTGTTCCGCGACGACGCGGATGGCGCGGTCGGTCTGTTCGTCGGAGCCGTAGGTCAGGCCAGCGCGGTTGGCGACGAGGTCGATCAAAGGGCCAAAGATATCGGTTTCATAGACGTTGTTTTTGCCTTGGAGGATCTGGACTGTGCGTTCGAGTCCAAGTCCGGTGTCGATGTTCTTCTTTGGCAGCAGTTCGTCGTTGCCTTGGCGATCTCGGTAGTACTGGGTAAATACGAGGTTGTAGAACTCGAGGAAATCTTCGGAGATGCCCGGCCCCCAAGTTGTGCCGCGGGCGGGCGAGTCGACTGGTGGTATGTCGTCGAGGTCGCCGAGGTAGTAATTGAGTTCGCTGCAGGGGCCGCATGCTCCTTCGTCGCCGGCGGGACCCCACCAGTTGTCCTCGTCACCGAGGCGCGATATGCGGTCTGGAGGCACGCCGAGATCAAGCCAGATCTGGTTTGCCTCGTCGTCGTTGGTGTAGATGGTGGCGTAGATGCGTTCGAAATCCATGCCGTAAACGCCGAGGCATAGTTCGAGCGCCCACTTGCACGACTCGGCCTTGAAGTAGTCGCCGAACGAGAAGTTTCCGAGCATTTCGAACAGAGTGAGGTGCGAGACGTCGCCGACCTCTTCGATGTCGGTGGTGCGGAAACTCTTCTGTGCAGTGGTTACTCGCGGCGAGGGTGGTGTCAACTCGCCGGAGAAGTAGGGCTTGAACGGGACCATGCCGGCGGTTGTGAGGAGCAAAGTCGGGTCACCCGCGGGTATCAATGAGGCGGACGGCAGACGCAAATGTTCACGTTCCTCGAAGAATTTGAGGAAATGTTCGCGTATTTCGTCGGCGGTGAATGTTCGATCAAGCATCGGGAATGGAGAATCGGTTGGGTTGACATTTCAATTTTAAGCGTCAATTCCTTTGGGCCATTCGCAGCTGGTCGAAAAACTGAGAGGGAGTGTATCCTACGGGATACGATTGTGTTATGTTTGAGGTAAGAGAGACACGAACGTTTACGCGATGGTTCGAGAAACTGCGGGATCGTAACGCTCGATCTCGCATTGACGTTAGGATCTACCGGCTTTCGTTCGGTAACCGTGGCGATGTGAAATCGGTAGGCAAAGGAGTCTCGGAGATACGGATACCATACGGTCCGGGTTACCGGGTCTACTTTTGCGAACGCGGGCGCAATGTCGTGATCCTGCTCGCAGGTGGAGACAAAAGCTCGCAATCTCGAGACATCAGAACCGCCCAAGAACTGGCTGAACAACTTTGATTCAGCAACCAGGAACCGCTGAAATGGCTAAGATAGCAACAAAAAGATGGGATCCGGCTGAGCATATCCGCGACGATGCCGATGTTGCGGCGTATATTGAAGCGGCTCTGGAAGAAGGTGACCATCGCGTGCTCGCCGCGGTGTTGGGCGATATCGCGCGGGCCAAGGGCATGACGCAAGTGGCGCGGGACGCGGGTCTGGGGCGCGAGAGCCTCTACAAGTCGCTGTCGCCGGACGGAAATCCTGAGTTTTCGACGGTGCTGCGCGTCTTGAAGGCACTGGGGATCAGGTTGCGGGCGTCCGTTGTGGACGACAGTCAGCCTGACAGGTGGACTGGGTCCACGGCGTCGGCTTTGGCGGACGAAGGTGAGGAGTTTGACGAGTGACGGGTGTGCGCGGCGTTAGAATCGAGGTGATGTGCGGGCCTGTAGCTCAGTTCGGTAGAGCAGCGGACTTTTAATCCGAAGGTCGTGGGTTCGAATCCCACCGGGCCCACCATTTCCGGCGGCCGAGCAGCTTTTGACGAGTTGACCGCAATACGGCCAAAGACATTACGTTGGGCGGTTGTGGACGATTCTCACTCATCCAAAGGAAGGCGAATTGTGACGGTTGCGCCCTGCCCCAGTCCGTCGCTTTTCACGGCGATGGTGCCTCCATGGGCTTCGATTATCGCTCGGGCGATGGCCAGACCCAACCCGGAACCTCCTATCCGTCGATCGCGCGCCTGGTCGGTGCGGTAAAAACGGTCGAATACATGCGGTAGATCTGCGGCGTCGATACCGATGCCGTCATCGATGATCGATATCATCAATTCTTCGTCGCCTTCCAACTCTGCCCGGAGCACGATGCGCCCGCCCGCTTCGGTGGCATGAACAGCGTTGCTCAAATAGTTCCCCAGCGCTTGACTCATTCGGGCCCGATCGAGGCTCATTTCCGGCAGGCTATCTGGCGCTTGTAAAGACAGTTCGACTTGTCTCGCCGAGGATTGCGGTATCCAGCGGTCAACCTCCGAAGCGAGCAGCTCGTAAACCGAACAAACTTGAAGGGCGAGTCTCAACTCACCGCTGTCCGTCTCCGCGAGCCAATCCAGATCAGTTACTAGGCCGCGCAACATGTCCACTTCATGGATTATCTGGTCAGACGCTTCATCTGGAGTCTGGAGTCCGTCGCGCAGTCCGGTTGCTTCCAGTTGAATGACGCTCAAGGGAGTATTCAACTCGTGAGAGACATCGTTTATCAACCGTCTTCGGAGTGCGCGTTGAGATTCCAAAGTTGCGGTCATCTGGTTGAAAGCCGCGCTCATGCTACCGACCTCGTCCGAGGACGTTACCGGCAGCCGGGCCGTATCCCCCCGTGCGATCGCCTGTGTCGCCTCGGTCAGTGCAGTCACTGGTGTCGTGATCCGTTTGGATAGTCGTGCGGCGAGCAGTATGGCTACACCGGCGGTCAGCGTTCCACCGATCAGTGTGATCAAAAGGAGCGTATTGAGAAAACCACGCGACTCGGTCGACAGGAACTCACGGTTCACATCGACATAGACGTGTCCGACCGGCTGGTTCGTAGTTAAATCGAACACCGTTTCGCGGCGTCCCTCGAGATTGGATGCCGCAGCTCCGGGCGGCAAATCGGACAAATTGTCCCTCACTACCCGCCCATCGATACCAGCGATGACAACTCTGATCCGATCTTTATGAAAGGACTCTGAGGACTCCCCTTCACCGTCTCCTTCGCCTTCGCCGTCCCGGTCACTGTCGTAGACGTATCCGGCCTCGGACAGCGCGCTGTCAACGGTTACCCAACCACCTGTCGCGGTGTACTCCCGGCTAAGATTCCGTGCCAGCTGTATGGCTTCGTCGTCTCCGATTTGGTCAACTAGCACATCGAGACGGGATTGCGAACTGTAGTAACCCACACCGATGTTGATCAAAACTGTAAGGACGATGACCAAGACCATCGAACCCATGATTTGCCAACGTAATGACATCATTCATCCTCCACCACAAACTTGTAGCCGGCACCGTAGACGGTCTGAATGGGTTGTCTACCGCCTCGGTTGATCTGCTTTCTCAAACGAGCGATCTGGCTATCGATAGCGCGGTCGAATCCTTGGAACCCGTGGCTGAAGGTCAACGAGATCAGCTGGTCACGAGTCAACACCTGATTGGGATGGCGCATGAAAGTTGATAAAAGGGCGATTTGCGCTTGGCTCAGTTCAACAGATTCTTCATCGACGGTCACACTCTTGGTGGTTTCATTCAGGGTGATGTTGTTGCGTGTGATGGTCTGCTGAGTTTTTCCTCGGACGCGGCGCAGCACGGCTTGGGCGCGGGCGATGACTTCCTCCGGATCGAAGGGTTTGACGATGTAATCGTCGGCACCGCTGTTCAGTCCGATGATCCGCTCGACATGCGCCTCTCTGGCCGTCAACATGATTATCGGAACATCAGAATCGCGACGCAGGGCTCTGCAAATATCTACGCCGTTAAGACGGGGAAGCATGAGGTCAAGGATTATCAGATCCGGGTTCAGAAAACGGGCCAGATCCAGACCTTCCTCGCCGTCATGAGCGACCTCGGCGGAGAATCCGGCGCGCTCGAAGTAGACCTTAACCCAGTTAGCAATCCTCGTATCGTCTTCGATTATTAATACTGTGCCGTTCATCGGCTGTCCCCTAGACATGGTTCAAGACGCGGCGCCCGTATTCGGACGCCGCGTCGCTGGGTCGGATGTGCTCTCGATTAGATTGTCGCACCGGAGGCCGAGGTACCGACATCTATCAACAGCGACTTCCGATCATATCTATCCACCTCCTCTCCCTTCGCCGCGACCGCCGTGCTCTCCGCCGGACTCTCGGCCGCCGCCGTGCTCTCCGCCGCTTTCGCCGCCGGAGCCTTCGCCACCGGACTCACTGCCTTCGCCTCCGCCGGATCCACCAGCGCCATGCTCACCACCGCTTTCGCCGCCGCCTTCACCGCCACCGACCTCGGCATGTGCCACCCAGCCAGTGAACGGTGCCGCCGTTGATGGAAGTTCTATCGCTACGGTCTGCCCGGGTGCCATGTTGATCGGCGTCGTCGGACCTAGCTCCGTCCCATTCGACAGGTGCACTTCGATCCTGACACGGGTCAACACACCGTTGGTCGTGTTCTCGACGTTACCCATGAACGAGTTGCTGTTAGCGTCGTAGTTCATGATCAGCCGAGCGCCGCTCCGAACCATGTCGAAGGTCTCGTTCGGTGCCAACTGGTTGGCCGAACTGCCTTCTTCGCCGCCAGCTGCGCCTTCTCCGCCTGGGCCGTGCCCCTCACCGCCAGCCCCTTCGGCTCCACCTTCGCCGCCTTGAGCGGCCGGGTGAGGCTGAGGACCTGGGCCCGCGCAGTCGAAGACTTCCATGTGGACGACGTAGCCGTCAAACGCCACACCTGCGAGTGCGGGTTCGCTGGCGACGCTGACATTGGTAGTCACCGTCTGACCGGGGTTGAGATCGCCGAGCTTGTCGGGCCCGAGCTCACCCACGGTCGTGGTCCCTGACTTCAGGTGAGGTTCGGCTTGGACGTAGCAGACCTTCTGCGATGTGGTGTTCTGGACCGTCGAGATAACGGACTGGGTCGCGGCATCGTAGCGGGCGTCGATCGCTAGCGGACCGAGGTTGCCCTTCCAAGCCTGATCGAGCGGAGTGATGGGGCTCGACATCGCTGCCTCGTTGAGCTCCAGTCCGCTGCCGCCAGACTCGCCGCCAGCCGATTCGCTACCACCCTCGCCGCCAGTTCCTTCGGCACCGCCTTCTCCGCCGCCCTCGCCTCCGGCCTCGGCACCTTCGGTACCGCCGCCTTCAGCGCTGCCGACCTCGGCGTGTGCGATCCAACCGGTGAACGAGGCCGGTGTCGACTGCAAGGTGATCGGTGCGGTCTGGCCGGGCGCCAGATCCATCGGGATGGTGGGCCCGAGTTCGGTACCGTTCGAGAGGTGAATTTCGATCCTGACCCTGGTCAAGGTGTTGCGCGTCGTGTTCTCGACTGTGCCTGTGAAGGCATTGCTTGCATTGTCGTAGTTGAGGATGAGCCGTGCGCCGCCGCGTATGTCATCGAACGTCTCGTCCGGGGCCAACTGGTTGGCTGTGGCTTCTTCGCCGCCAGCTGCGCCAGATTCGCCACCGCCTTCGGTACCACTGCCCTCACTGCCGCCGGCATGCTCGCCGCCGGAACCTTCGCCGCCGGACTCGGTGCCTTCGCCGCCTCGCTCAGAGACTGTCTGACTTACGGCGGTAATGTCGCCATCCCGACCGTGCAAGACGTTAGTTTCGCTAGTGCAACCTGCGAGCATCACCGCTATCGCCACGGCTCCCACACCTGCACCGATCCATAGGGTCTTTGTCTTCTTGATCAGCTTTTCGTAAATCATTTCCTATCCCCTTTCGTGAGGTGGTTTTGACGCTCATCACGTCCTTGATGTTTCTAAAGGTAGAGATGAAATGTCGCAGAATTATGTCAGCCCTGTCAGGAGCTGAAAGATGAATGGATCTGCCGATCCCGAAAGGTAAAACCGGATCTCGTCGCCGCGCCACGTCGCACTAAATTCGACGTGGGGATCGACTTCTAGAAAGCGACGCAGGTTTTGTCTACGGTCTTGAGGACGGATTCTTGTTCGAAACGCGTCTTGTATTCCGTGACGACTTGTTCGATCAAGTCTTGGGATTGTTCGTCGTCGATTGGTGTCAGAATGATGAGGATCTTGGATTCCTCGCGCTGGATTTGCCCTTCCGCGCCGCGCCATTGGCCGTTGCCATCGAGAACTGTTAGGCCGTCTGGAAAACGTGGTGTGACGGCGTCGGCAAGAAAGGCATCCCACTCAGCATCGTCGACGATATCGCCGTCCGGTCCGCTGCGACCCATGAAGAGCTGATACTCGACCCAGAGTTCGAAGTTATCTGGGCAACCCTTGTCGAAAACCGAATCGCATCCGAAGCCGGCGAATGCGGCTGAGGCAATTAGGACGATTAGTACGGCGCGCATGTGAGAACCTCGATAATTGGATTTTACGATTCACCGATCATTCGAGATGACCAGATTCCATGAACTAGATGCTTTGCGCGCCTTCGCGATGCTCCTCGGCGTCGTGTTGCATGCGTCGTTGTTCCTGGTGACAAAAGACTGGCCGGTAGTGGCGAAGGAGATTTCGCCTGACCTGCCGTACGACGACATCGTGTATGCGATTCACGGGTTTCGGATGCCCGTCTTCTTTCTGTTGAGCGGATTCTTCACTGCCCTGCTTTGGCAGCGGCGTGGGACACATGCGTTGATCATGCACCGGTTCAAACGCGTCGGATTGCCATTGTTGATCGGAGTTTTCACTATTGTCCCGTTACAGTCCCTTTGGTGGATATTTACGCACGACGGCGAGGTAGATTTCGCAGGTGCCGCGTGGATCGTGCTCTTAAGTTGGAGTTGGAGTCTTCATCACCTTTGGTTCCTGTGGGTGTTGCTGCTGTTAGTTGGGGTTTTTGTTGGTTTCATCTCCGTTTACGACAAACTCCTTGATCGGCGGTTCTGGTGGGGTTTGATCCCGTTGGTTTTGGTTCCGCAGTTGCTGATGACCGAGCAGACTTGGGGGCCGGACACATCGGCTCAGTTGTGGGTCAATCCGCTGGTGCTGGCTTACTATGCATGTTTTTTCATTTTTGGGGCGTTCATGTACCAGGTGGGTGTATCGGTCATGCGGCGCTGGGCCGTCGCGCTCGTACCGGTGATACCCGTATTCTTCGTTGGTCTGCATTTCGAGTTTGTAGACAAAGGGTCGGTAGCTCATCTCGTCTCGAGTGTTCTGCAGATCGTGTACGCGTGGGCGGCGTGTTTCGGTTTGATGGGACTGTTCAAGATCATTGCTTCGAAGGATCGATTTTGGGTTCGGTACGTATCGGATGCGTCGTATTGGATCTATCTGTGGCATCTGGTTTTGATATATGGCGCGCAGTGGATTGCGGCTGAGTTGACTTTCAACGTTCATCTGGAAGTGGCGCTTGTCATTGCGGTGGTGACCGCTGCCCTGTTGGTCGTTTACCAGTACGGAGTGAGATACACATGGATAGGCGTGCTGCTCAATGGGCCGCGGGCGCGTCGGGTTGCAGCCGAGAACGTTAGTTGACAATGCAACGGCAATCAATTCCTTACCCTGAGATTGAAAGCAATGTGATATCATGTCTGGTAATGACGAAGGAGATTTGCCTTGATCGAATCTGGAATTACATCCAAAGGACAAACGACCATACCCAAGGCGGTGCGGGAGGCGCTTGGGGTTGAACCAGGCGACCGGGTGCGATATGCCATTTTGGCCGACGGCAAGGTGATGATGATGCCCATACTCCGAGCATCTAGGCTTTACGGCATGCTGAAATACAATGGGCCTCCGGTCTCGCTTGAAGACATGGATAGAGGCATCGTGGAAGGCGCCATCGAGAGCGCCATGGGATCGTGATCGCTGTTGACACCAACGTCATCGTTCGGTCCCTCTTGGACGACGATGTGGAACAGTCTGCAGCAGCAAACCGTTTGCTCGACGGACTCACAACTCACAATCCCGGATTTGTGTGTCGTGAAGTTGTGATCGAACTCGTGTGGGTTCTTGAGCGCGTATACAAACTGCCTAGGGCAACGATCGGCGCCGCAATATTGGAGCTAATCGCCTCTGGCGACTTGATCGTGGAAAATGATCGCACGATGACCCACGCGGCATACAGATACATGCAAGGCGGTGTCGACTTTGCGGATCTGATGATCCTCGCAGCGGCCGATGACCATGGGGCTACGCCGCTCTACACATTCGACCGTAAACTTGCGAGACTGGACGGCGCAAGACTGTTGAGCGAACAGTAATTTCAAAGCGAGGATTTCAATGCAGAAACGCACTCTTGGGCGGACGGGTCACGATAGCACGGTCGTTTCGTTCGGAACGTACGCGGTCGGATATGTGGACCAGGATGCAGCAGACCCGGCGATTCAGTTGGTTTTAGATGCTGGTGTGAACCATTTCGATATTGCGCCGACCTATGGGCACGCGATGGAACGGGTGGCGCCTTGGATGCCAGAGATTCGCAAGCAAGGGATTTTCGTGGGTGCGAAGACCGCAGTTCGTGATCGAGACGGTGCTTGGCGGGATGTCGAAAGCATCATGCGACGGATGAACATCGAAGATTTCGACCTGTTTCAGCTTCACTCAGTGGGGAACATGGAGCAGTTGGAGTTGGCAACCTCCCCGGGCGGTTCGCTTGAAACGCTTGTCGAGATGCGGGAGCAGGGGTTGACGAAATGGCTCGGAATCACCGGGCACGGTCCCGAGGTTCCGGAGACGATTCTCGAAGCGTTGGAACGTTTCGATTTCGATACGGTGATGTTTCCGTTGAACCCAGCGGCGGCAAGGGATGCGGGTTATCGAGATGTGACGGAGAGTCTCCTTGCGGTATGTGAAGAGCGGAACATCGGGGTGCAGACGATCAAGATGATCGCTCGTGGCGGTTGGGGCGATGGCGAGAAGCAGACGAACACTTGGTACGATCCTCATCGTGAGCAGTCGGATATCGATGCTTCGCTGTGGTGGGTGCTCTCGCATGGAGTGCACACCGCACCGAGTTGCGGTGAGATCAGCCTCTTGCCGAAGGTGTTAGACGCGGCAGAACGTTTTGCACCATTGTCCGAAGACCAGATGCGAGCCGTGGAAGAGTCGCAACGTCCTCCCCTGCCCTTGCCTGATCTGGCTATTCCCGCAGCGGCTTGATTTGAGGTTGTGTCAACCTATACGGGTGTCGTAGATCGGTGGGGGCCATGAATTGAACCAAGAGCTGAAACGCAAGCGCTTCTTGATGTTGAGCGCGGCGGCTGTTTTTGTCGCGTTGCTGGTGCTTTTCTACGTGTTGGGATCGGTGTTGATTACGGTGATGTTCAGTGCGTTGATCGCCTACGTGTTGCTCCCGTTGGCGAACGTGATTGTGCGGGTGATGCCGTGGAGCGACAGACGCCCGGGGCTGAGTCGTGGGATTGCGGTCGGGTTGATATTCCTCTTGGCGATCGGCATATTTGCAGGTTCGATGGTGCTCGTGATACCGCCGACGATCGAACAAGGGAAAGATTTCATCGACAATTTCCCGACGTTCTTCAATTCTTCGCGCATGACTATCGAACGTTGGGTCGGCGAGAACGCTGAATTGGTTCCTGATGAAGTGCGTGTTCAGATTGAAGAAAACATCGCGGGCGCGGGCGCAATCCTCGTGGATGCCGCTTGGGAAGTGTTGCCGAACACCGTCGGATTGGTCTCTGAAACCTTCGCGTTGATCATCGGATTCGCGACGATGCCGGTACTGATTTTCTACTTCGTCAAGGATTCGAAACAGGTGGGTTCAAGTTTGCTTGCGCCGTTTCCCAAAGCGTTGCGACCGTACCTGGTGGACGTGGCAAAGATCGGTGACAAGGCTGTCGGCGGGTATTTGCGTGGTCAACTGATATTGGGAGCGATCGTGGGGATTGCGGTAACGATCGGTTTAATGGCGATGGGGGTTCCATTCGCGGCGGTATTGGGGGTCATAGCTGGATTGTCGGAGATGATCCCGATAGTCGGCCCGTTGATCGGAGGTGCGGCGGGCATTCTAGTGACCTTGGCAACCGCGCCGGAGAAGGTGATCTGGGTGGCGGTGCTATACCTTGGCGTGCAGCTGGTTGAAAACACTTTGTTGGTGCCGCGGGTGCAAGCTGGGACGTTGAATCTCCATCCGGTGGCGGTGATCTTTGTCATCATCGTCGGCGGTCATTTCTTCGGGATTTGGGGGATAATATTCGGGCCGCCGTTGGTATCTATGGGCCGAGACGTGATTCGCTATATAGCGCGTGAGTGGGATGAGGTGCCAAGCGCCGCCAGTGAGTCAGAAAACGAGGGACTGGAAGCAGGTGAAATCGACGTTTCGGAGTCGAGCTAGATATAACGATTCCGAGGACGCAAAGCGGTTTGTCTTTTGAATGTCGGTTTAGTTCGCTGTTTTGGGGAAAACTGAAAATCTACGTGTATTTTTCAAGTTCTCCTCACTGAAGAATCTGTCATTTCAATTACGGTTTTAGAATCTTCTTTCGATTGCTGCGTAATCAATTTGATTTCGTAGCTGTTCGGCACCGAGATAGATCAGGACACCCGCCATGCAGAGCCGATTGAATGTTGTTGTCGCCACGCTAGTTGCGTTGTCGATTTTGTCCTGTCAGCTGGGATTCCAAGAAGAGGAAAAGGTGCTGACGATCGTCTACTGGCAGGCGCCGTCGGTGCCCAGCGCCTACCATTCCGGGGGCATCAAAGACATCGATGCGGCGGCGATCACTTTGGAGCCGTTAGCCCGGTACGACCCTAGTGGAAACATCGTGCCAGTTTTGGCGGCGTCAGTTCCCGTGGTGGGTGAAGGCGTTTCTTCGGACCTGACCTCGATAACTTGGGCATTGAAGAAAGGTCTGAAGTGGTCGGATGGCAGCGGTCTTACAGCTGACGACGTGGTGTTTACTTGGCGATACTGCACCAATCCGAATACCGGTTGCACCAGAGAGAGTTCGTTCGACGGCATAACAAACGTTGAAGCGATCGATAGCGAGACGGTCAAGATCTCGTTCGAGGCACCGACGCCCTACCCGTACGTGGCATTCGTTGGCAGTGGGACACCGATCATCAGTGCGTCGCAGTTCGAGGATTGTCTGTCAGCCGAAAGTTCTTGCGACCAACGATTTGAACCGATTGGCGCCGGCCCGTACCGGATAGTGGGTTTCACATCGAACGAGGAGGCGGTTTACGAGCGCAATCCCGAGTATCGAGGTGACGAGCCGTATTTCGACCGAGTAGTGCTCAGGGGTGGCGGCGACGCGTTGAGCGCGGCGCGATCCGTGTTGGAGACGGGCGAATCGGACTACGCGTGGAATCTTCAGATCGCGCCCGACGAATTGAACCGTCTCGAGGGAATGGGCGACGGTACAAGGGTCGTCGCGTTCTCGAGCATGGTGGAACGAGTCGTCCTAAATCAGACCAACCCTGATCCGGCGTTGGGTGATGACAGATCGGAATACATGAACGGGAATAATGCGCATCCGTTTCTGTCAAACGGGGACATTCGTAAAGCGATGTCCATGGCGATCGACCGTGAGCGGCTGGCTGCCGACCTCTATGGCGTGGCAGGCCAAGCAACATGCAACCTGATTACCGGGCCTCCGAACTATGTATCGTCCGCAAACGATGAATGTCTGACACAGGACATTGCTGGGGCGAATCGCTTGTTGGATGATGTGGGCGCGGTAGACACTGATGGCGACGGCGTTCGAGAGTTCAACGGGACACCGCTGAGCGTCGTTTTCCAGACTTCGACCAACGATGTGCGGCAGGCGACCCAAGAATTGATCAGCGAGTGGTGGTCGCAGATCGGGATCGATGTGACGATCACGCATCATGACGCGGCGCTGTTCTTCGGTGGTGATCCGATCGACGACGCGGCGATGACGTACCGCAGGTTCTTCGCCGACGTGCAGATGTATGCGAACGGTTCCGGAATCGATCCGCAGTCGTATCTATCGGATCTGACCTGCAAGCACGTGCCGACCCGCGAAGACAACTGGTCGCATGGAAATATCGCACGGGCTTGCGACCCGAATTACGACGACGTCTACGAACGGTTGGCTGAGACGCCGACTGGGGTGGCACGCGATGAATTGATCAAGCGGCTCAACGATCTATACGTCCAAAGCTACGTCGAGATTCCGCTGGTCAACCGCGGATTGGTATCGGCGCACCTCGACACGCTGAAGGGCGTGCGGATGAACGCTTGGGACAGCGAGTTGTGGAACATTGCGGAGTGGCGGCGGTAGCCATTACGCGCGCGGCGTTGCAGGTGATTTCGAAGCGTGCTATTTGATCACAACCGTGTCCACGCGGTACTGTTCTAAGCCTTTCCAATCATATTCGACGCCAAGGCCGGGCCCTTCAGGGACGGTGACGTTTCCGTCTTTGTCGATGGAGTCGATCTGGTCTGCGTAGTCGGATTTATAGAGGCCGGGTCCGGTCTCGACGATTTTGGGGTGTACTAGGCCCATTTCGTTGAAGTTCGAGTTGCGGATAGCGGCCATACAGTGGCGATGGGGAGGGCTTGAGATGTGGAGTTCAAGGTCCATGCCGAACCCTTCGGCGGCGTGGGCGATCTTCATGACGCCGGTAATGCCCCCGTCGTAATCGGAGTCGGCGCGCCAGAAGTCGGTGGCTTCCGCGATGGCCATGTCGGTGTGCGCCTCAACCAGGTGGACGTGTTCACCTTGAAGAAGCGGCGTCTTAATCATCTTCTTCAGCTGTTTGTGGGCCCAGAGTGAGACGCCGCCATCGCGCATCGGGTCTTCGTACCAGTAATAGTTGTAGTCGTCGCAGGCGCGTCCGACTGCCAAGGTGTCTGCGAAGGTGTCGTAGACACAGCACGGATCGGTCATGAGCGCCATCTTGCCACCGACGCGCTCTCCTACGGCGCGGACGGTGTCGATCTCACGTTTGATATCGACCTCGCCCCAAGAGTGGATTTTGAATCCGGGATAGCCCATCTCAAGACACTGTTGGGCGAAATCGGCGTATGCTTCAGGGCTGCTGAGGCCGTCGGGTTCTCGGTCGGCGTGATAGGTGCTGGCGTAGCAAGGCAGCTTCTTGCGGTGGCCGCCCAGAAGCTGATAGATCGGCGCGTTGTGGTACTTTCCGGCGAGATCCCAGAGCGCGACATCGATGGGGCCGATACCCATGCGGTCGTTCTTTCTGAGGATCGATTTCGCCTGGTTGTAGAAGCGTTCTCTTTCCAGCGCGCTTCTGCCGATCAGGAAGTTGACGAACATGAGGATTTGTTCGTAGGTCGCGGGCGCGCCGCTCATGTATTCGCCGGTAACGCCTTGGTCGGTGTGGATCTTGATGCCGACCCGGCCTCTTGTTCCGTGTGCGCCGGGTTGGTAGAACTGCCCCATGGCGAAACTGACATCGGTCGCCAAGTCGTACGTCGGGATGCGGTATCTAGAAAGCTCAATACGTTCGATGATTGGCGCGTTACCCATGACGTGATCCCCAGTTCGTGTTGAAGCGGTAGCGATGGCGGCAGTTTACCGTACAATCGCGTCTGCATGGCCTTGTGCGACGTGGGAAGTACCGCCGTTGCAGTTGGCTAGTGCTCGGGCGTTATACCTATTTGGAGGCCGAAGCGCTCTTGATAAACCCCGATCCCCATGACGATCCACCAGACCAGATACAGCAACGACAATGCCAAAAAAATCGGCGACAAGGTATCGATGAGTCCATGGAATGGCTCGGTCAAGGCCAAGCCAATCAGCGAGACAATTGCTCCGATTCCGACGATCAGCGCCATGATCCTGTACGCTCCCGGTTTGAACTTCCTGGCGTACGCAAATCCGAGAACCAGATACCCGATCAGACCTGCAACAGAAGCCATCGCCCGGGCGGCCCCGGCGACCGACTGCATGTGGACTCCTATCGCTCTCAAGGCCTCCTCCTGGTCTGCGCCGGAACCGAGTCCGATGCCGTGCTCGACCACATGCGAAGTCGCGTAGGTGAATGCGTGGGACATCAACAGGGAGATCACGGCGAGCATCACACCCGCCAGCCCGAATTTCACGAACGTGTCCAGAGCACATGGACTCTGCGCGGTCTGCCACATTACCAACAGTCCCCACAGCAATATCAACGCCGCCACGGCTCCCAACATTGACGCAAACCCGGCCAACAGCGGAGCATCACCGATTGCGTCGACATAGGCATATAGATCTGTCGCGGCAGCCCCGTCAATCACGACGCCCGGTGACAAAAATGTCGAAATGATGTACAGCGCCGAGCCAATTATCAGCGCTAAACCGCCCATCCTAGGCACCGTAATCATCGCCATCGCGTCTCCTCCAGACTGTAATTTTCGTTCCCTTCGTCGCATCTCAAGTGGATACGACTTTACCACCAACTAACCATCTGACGACTGTTTCGATGAATCGTGGATTGCGTAGTTGTCGATACTGGGGTTATCAGTTGCCACGCTCCGCGATTGAAGCGGATTCGCCGCGAATTCCGGGGCGTTTTCGGTCACTGTGATGTGAAAACCTGAATGGGAAACGCCGTTGGTTGGCATCTTCAATGCGCTCTTCGGTCTTGGATGAAAGTGTCGCTCATGCCGGCATTTGGTCCGCGCGTCCGGATGAAGGTCAGTTCAACCGAGTAGATCGCCACCCCAAAGGCGTTCGATGAAGCGTTCGGCGGGCAGGATCAATATCCCGTCGTCGGTCAACCGCGCGCGTTGCTCCCGGCAAACGACGACGCGTTGGGCAATCTCGGGGTACTCGACGGCTATCGACCGTAGCCCCCTCAGATGTTGATTGCCGATGTTAGCGCTCGATTTCGCCTCGATGGCGACCGAGAGGTCATCGAGTAAGAAGTCGACTTCGGTTTGGCTAGTCAATCCCCAATACGTCAAGTTGGCGTCGACATTTCGATAGCTGATGTAAGCGGCCAACTCGTGGTGGATCCAGTTTTCGAACGCTTTCCCGTACTGCTCGGAGCCAGCGATCAACGCGCCGCGCCGCGCTAACCGATTGACGATACCCACATCGGAGAAGTAGAACTTAGGCGACTTTACCACCCGGCGTTTGGCACGCCGCCGATATGCCGGTAACCAAGTGCCGAGCAGCGTGTCTTCGAGGATCTCGAAATAGCCCTTGACGGTGTTGTTTGAAACGCCGCAATCCGAAGCGATGTTCGTGTAGTTGACGTTGTCACCGTCGCTCAATGCCGCAGCGTCGAGAAATTGAGCGAATACGGGAAGTCGACGCACCAATCCTTCCGCGGCGATCTCGTGTTCCAGATAGTCGGCCACATAGGCGTCTAGCACTCGCGTCGGTTCGCTGGACTCATACGCCCGGGGCAGGTATCCGTGGTTGAGCAGCCGGTCCAGATCGAACTCGCGGCCGAGTTCACCCGCGGTCAATCCATGCATCACGTACCGGAACGCCCTGCCGCCGAGCAAATTGGCTCCACCGCGTCTCACCTTCCTCGCACTGGAACCACAGAGCGCGAATTTGAGCCGGTGGTTCTCGATTAGCCAATGCACTTCGTTTAGCAGTTCTGGGACGCGCTGCACCTCATCGATCACGATCTGCTTCTCGGGTCGCGGTCCTTCAGCTTCGATCTCGTGTCGCAGTCTTTCCGGATGTGCCGAGTAGTGGACGTATTCATCGCTCTTCAGCAGGTCGAGCCACTTGCAACCAGGATAGCGCTCACGCAGGAGCGTCGTCTTTCCGGTCTGCCGCGGTCCCCAGAGGAAAAAGGACTCTTTTCCCGAGGGCGGCAGCTGTAGATTTCTGCTGAACATCGACCCATCATGCGATGAAATACTGAAGTGTTACTTCATATTATCATGTATTTCTGCATGATCACTTCAGTTTTTCATGTAATTCTGAAGTGTTACTTCAGTTTTTCATACACAGCCGGCACGCCCAAGGTCAGCTATCAGAACAGCGTGCTTTGCGGTTCGATAAGGTGCGGGCCTTCGTTTCGCGCCGAGCCTACAGCTGGATTCACCTCGCGAGTGGTCATCGTCTCCCACTCGCGCGGCTTCAGGGCTTCGAGCAGTACGGCCTTGTCGGCCGCGTCGTCGAGCCATATGGCGGCCCAATCCTCGTCGAGGATTACGGGCATGCGATTGTGGATCGGCTCCATCAAGGAGTTCGGCGCGGTCGTCAATATGGCACAAGACTCGACGATGCCATCGGGCCCGTGCCAACGGCTCCAGATGGCTGCGAAGGTGACGAGTTGCGCCTCGGCATCGTGGATCCACATGGGCTTCTTAGATTTCCCGTCGCGGAGCCACTCGAAGAAGCCATTTGCCGGGACTAGGCAACGCCTTTTTGTGAAGGAATCTCTAAACATGGGTCGCTCGGCGACCGTCTCGGATCGGGCGTTGAACATCGGACGCTTGAAAGCGGTATCTGGTTTGGCCCAGATCGGTATCAAACCCCAGCGCATCATTGCCCCGGTTCGGGCGCCTTCTGTCTCGTTGATCGTCAGTACGGGAGTCGTGGGTGCGATGTTCCACCGAGGCATATAAGCGTCAGGCGGCATCGCCACCTCGATACCGAGCAACTCGACCAGCTCGGCGAGGTCCGTGAAGAGGCCGAAGCGTCCACACATCTCTACACCACCTCGATCGGTTCAACGCGTTTCAGATTGGAGATCATGGAATATCAGCGTAGCATCAGCATCATCCACGCGATATCATCTTCGCAGAACCCGACACCCCCAACCTCTACGATGCCCATGAATGTCTTAATCAACGGATCGCCAACTGCAATCGGCCGTGCCGTCGTCGATCAACTCGCCGACTCTGGCCACGATCTTCGTCTTACTTCGGTGGCACCATACGACGAACAGGATGTCGTCGTGTGTTCGCTCGAGCATGACGAAACGACTGATGAGTTGGTTGCGGGAATCGACGCCATCATCAATGTCGGCTATCAGGACGAGGTCGAGATGCCGGTCAGCTTTCATCTCGATTACTACACACGCCGAACCTACAACCTTTTCTGGGCAGCCGCCAATGCCGGCGTGAAGCGGGTGATCAATCTCAGCACTCTTCGATTGATGGAGGCGTACGAGGAGAATTTGGTCGTCACCGAGCTATGGCGTAGCAAACCGGTGGCGAGCGATATCAACCTGCTGTGCGCTCATCTCGTCGAGATCATTTGCAAAGAGTACGCCAGGGACCAAAAGTTCGAAGTCGTCAATCTCAGGCTCGGATGGCCACTGATTGACGGTGGTCCAGATACGATCGGCGAAGGCTCAGGCGACGCCCCGCTATGTTCGCAAGACCTCGGTCGTGCCGTGATTGCCGCTTTGGAAGCGGACATCGAACCTTGGCAAGATATTCACATCCAATCGTCAATACTCAACCAACGCTACACCACGGCGAAGGCCGCAATGAAGCTGGGTTTTTAGCCTCCATGTCACTTTGGAAGGAACTCGAACGATGAAAGTTCTCATTCTCGGAGGATGCGGCATGCTTGGCCCTTGGGTGGTCAAGGCATTGAAGCACCGCCATGAAATCATCCTGACCGACATTAACCCGCCCGGTGATGGTTTCGAGGGCGAATTCAGACAGGTCAGTGCCGACGATCTCGATGGTGTTGTTGCAACAGCAGAAGGTTGCGACGCGATCATCAACCTTTCGGTGCTGCGTGAAGACCGTAAGCTGGCATTCGATGTGAGCACCCGCGGCAACTACAACATGATGGAAGCGGCACGGGTGCGCGGCATCAAACGAGTCATCAACACCGGACCGCATTTCCAACTAGTCGGCGAGACGTACGAGAACTGGGATTTCGATCTCAACCCCAACATGCCGCCGCAGTTCGGCACGCGTCTCTACGCGCACTCCAAGGGACTCGGTCAGGAGATCTGCCGCGTTTTCAGCGAACAGTACGGCATCTACGTGATCACGATGCTCTACTACAACATGCGCCACACATGGAACTGGGGCATGGGCAGAGGCGTGCCCGAGGCTACCTATCACGAGGACATGACGCCGTTCACCACCGCATGGACGGATTGCGGAACGGCAATCCAGGCCGCGCTCGAAGTGCCATTGGAACGTCTGCCCTCCCGATGCGAAACGTTCTTCACGTTCCCGGAAACTCCGCACCATAAATTCAATAGCGAAAAGACCCGCCGGATTTTGGGTTGGGAACCTCGGTACACGCTGGAGACTCTTTGGAACAAGGAGCCGATGACGCCGCCTGATCATCTGCATGGGGCTTGGTGAGAGTCCTTGGCGTAACGGCGCGACCATGAACCACACCGATCGAATGCGGCAGTTAGGACGCAAATTTACTGGATGCCCGTAGTCCATCGAGAAGGGCCGTATCGGTTTTCGTTCTATTCAGATGAAGGGAACGAACCTGCCCATGTACACGTACGCAGGGATCGAAACCAAGCGAAATTCTGGTTGCAACCGGTAACCATATCGAAAAACGCGGGATTTAACGATACTGAACTAAATCGCATCGCGAGGATAATAGAAAGAAACAAGGCTCCAATGCTAGAAAAATGGAATGAGCACCTCAATCGATAAAAAAGGCGAAGTGTTGGCTACGAATCTGCACTTCACTGACGAATCCCTCATCGTAGACCTCGCGGACGGGCGGACAGTTACGGTGCCGTTAAGTTGGTACCCCCGCCTCGCACACGCGACAGACTTAGAGCGAAATAACTGGGAGGTAGTGCTCAACGGCGAAGGTTTCCATTGGCCCGACCTCGATGAGGATTTGAGTGTCGATGGATTCGTTGAGGGTCGACGTTCCGGCGAAAGCAAGCGGTCATTCGGGCGTTGGCTGAAAGCCAAGCAAGAAGGCCGGGGGTTAACTATCCCTGAACTTAGAGCCTACGAAGAAGCGCAGCAACAGCAACACGCCGAGACAGATTGAACTCCCGGCATGATTCTGATGATGATCCGAGGCTTCCCGACCGTCGAAGGCCACCGATCCGCGTCTACTACTCCCAATTCGGATTTGGAATGAAGAAAAACAACCAATGGCCCAGAATCGGTTGCGGCCTGCTGTTCCTAGTGATCGGCGTGTGGGTTTTACTCTGGGCGTTCAACATTATCGAACTATCGCCCCGCTACATCTGGATCCCGTTCGCCGTCGTGCTGGTCGCGCTGGGCCTACGGTTACTACTAAACCAGAAAAGATAAAGATTCATCTCCGTGAATCAGGGCAAACTTCCGCAACAGAACTAACGCAGAGACGACGGCGAGAATCGCATTGACAAAAAAATGGGGAATTCAAAGATATCTACGTTAACGAGAAAAATTGAATCTGACGGGGCCATATTGAAATCCGCGATTTCGTATTTCGGCATTGCCAAGCATCGAGTGTTGAAAGCCAGCGACGATCAAGTTTCTCGGTTGATGCGAGGTGAATCAACTAAATCATACCAAATCACATACTACAGAGACCGGGTGATCGCGCTCGATGAAGAAGCATTGCAGGCGCGTAACCAGCTAGTGGAGCTCTGCGTTAATAGGTTAGGAAATGAATATGGAAATCGCGATGATGTCGTAAATCTCATTGCGAAAACGTTGTCTGGGTTAGCGATTGATCCTACATATAATCCTGCGTCTATCGAACTTGCCAAGATATTTCGAAGCGCATTGCTTGATTTGGTTCAACAAGAATTTCGAATCATCGCGCCGAATCTTCTGTTCAGATTTTTCAAAGATCCAATGCCAATGCATTTCGATACTGTGTCGATGCTGCCGCCAGATGAACTTAACGAATCAATTAGAGAAAACTTATTCATCGTCGGAGATCAATACATGCAGCGAATTGACGGTTCTAGAGTGTCTATAGAAATGCCTGCCATGTCTTGGATGGTGTCAGTACAGGCCAGTGCTGGAAACGCGATCCGCGAGGCGGCTTGGGCAATCGACGCGGCAGTATCGCTTATCAGATTGACCTGTTTGCCATATTGTCGTTTGAACCCCGGGATCGGCGATGTAGAGCCACTGTCGATGGCATCATCTGAACCTATGTTGGATCCGATTAGGGAAAGAGAATCGGAAGTGTCCGTCAGCATGTCAGCATCATCGATCTACTTGATCGACGAGCCATTCGTGAATTACGCCAACTCACAGTACATTCAACGTGTCACCCGCGGCGTCATGAGTGCCAATAGGGATACTTGCGGTTACTATCTCAAACAAGGCTTAGGTTGGTTGACCAGAGGCCGGCAAGTTCGTGACCACGCATTTCGAGTGCTCCTTTTCTTCACTGCACTCGAGACGATCCTAACGCGCCCGTCTGTATTGAATCCGGTTTCAGACACCCTTGCACGCCATGTCGCATCCATTCTTACGGAGGACATAGACCAAAGGCCCGGTATCGCTCGGACAATAAAAGACCTGTATCGATACAGATCAAAGGTTGTCCATGAAGGAGCACGTGATGTAACGCAAACTCAATCCAACGCAATTCAATATTATGCGGAAACGGTTTTCGCTAAATTAATACCTGAATTACCACTTGAAAAACCCATGAGCGAGTTTTGGAAAGCATTGGATCATGCCGGATACGGACTGAATTGGCGAGATATCTTATACGGTCAATGCGATGATCTGTAATTTGTTTATTGGAGTATTCGATAAGAATTTCGATGGTTTTGCACATGATCGACATTGAGGCTCGCGGCTGTTCGGTTACGGATTGTACTCGAATTCCTACTCCGTTTACCGGAGTATTTCACAGTCAGTAATAACGGAAAACTCTGTCAACGCGATCAAAGATACGCGCCGGTGCTACCCCATCAACTCGCCCTCTTCGCTCATGACGGCCATGAGATTGCCGTCTGGGTCGCGGAAGAAGGCCATCCACAACGTGTAGTTGTCCGTCTGGTGGATGATGTGCGGATCGGATTCGATGGCGACGCCGCGCTCCATCAAATCCTCGGCGGCTTCCCGCGCTGAATCTACTTGGAAGTAGATGACGGAGTTTCCGGCGCGTTCGGGATTTTCAGGTTGATTGATGTAGAGACGAGTCCCTGAGCAGTCGAAGAAAGCCATTGGGTTGTCGCCGGGGACTTGAAACAGGAAATTGATGCCGAGGATGTCTCGGTAGAAATCAACCGCCCTATCGACATCGGTGACTGAAATCGAGATTTGGCCTATGCCGTGGATTTTCATACCGGTTTTCCCTCTCGTAACCGAGGTCAGAGCTCTTTCATCTCAGATAGCAGGCTCTCAACGGACGCTCTTGCATCGCCGAAGAGCATCATTGTGTTCTCCATGTGGAAAAGCTCGTTTTCCACACCAGCGAATCCAGACGCCATTGACCGCTTCAACACGATCGCCGATCGTGCTTGATCGACATTCAATATCGGCATGCCGTAGATCGGACTGCTGCGGTCGGTTCGCGCGGCTGGGTTTGTCACATCATTCGCACCGACGACTACGGCAACGTCAGCTCGCCTGAAGTCGTCGTTGATCTCGTCGAGATCCTTCAACTCGTCGTACGGGACATCGGCTTCCGCAAGCAAGACATTCATATGCCCGGGCATCCTGCCGGCGACGGGATGGATCGCGTATCGAACCTCTGCCCCCCGTTCTTTGAGCATGTCAGCCAGGTCTCGAACCTGATGCTGTGCCTGCGCAACGGCGAGACCATATCCGGGAACGAAAATTACTGAGTCAGCGTACCCGAGGAGAATCGCGGCCTCAGCTGCGTTGACAGACCGCACCGGTCGATCCATCGCGTTCGCTCCAGGGGCTGCGCCGCCCGTCGAATCTGCAACGCCGAATCCGCCGAACATCACGTTACCCAATGAGCGGTTCATCGCCCGAGTCATGATGCGGGTGAGTATAAGCCCGGATGCACCGACCAACGAACCGGCGATGATGAGCATCGGGTTATCGATCACGAAGCCCGTTGCCGCAGCCGCCAATCCAGAGTAAGAGTTCAGTAGCGCTATGACAACGGGCATGTCGGCGCCGCCGATGGGGACGACGATCAATACGCCAACGACTAGCGCAATGACGGCCATGGCGATAAGCGCCCACTCGAGGTTGGGATCAAATATGAGCAGTCCCGCCATGGTCAAACTGCCGATGACTAGGATCACATTGACGACGTGTCGAAGGGGTATCAGTACGGGTTGCGTCGCGACGATGCCCTGCAATTTACCGAAGGCAATGAGGCTGCCCGTGAGGGTCAACGAGCCGATCAATACGGATAATGCGACGGTGACGCTGACCACGCGGTCGACGTCGCCGGTGTCGTTCTGGCTGAGGATCTGTGCACCCGCCACGACCGCCGATGCTGCACCGCCGAACCCGTTGAAGATAGCGACCATTTGTGGCATGGCGGTCAGCTGAACCTGTCGGGCGGCGATTGCGCCGATCAAGGCACCCACGATTAAGCCGACGATGATCCATTCGTACCTGACGATGTCGCGGTCGATAACGGTGAACACGACGGCGATAAGCATCCCCAAAGCAGAGAGCCGATTTCCGGCACGTGCCGTTTCAGGCGACCGCAGCCAGAGCAGTCCGGTGATGAACAGGACCGACGCGACAATGTACGCTCCAAGCGTTAGATTGTCGAGTGTTGTTGAGGAAATCTCCATGATTCGCGTTTAGCGACGTTCCTCATCGCTGCGGTGGAACATGCGCAGCATCCGGTCGGTCACGAGGTAGCCGCCAACCACATTGATGGTCGCCAAGGCCACTGCAACCACTCCTAAGATCGCACCAAGCAGCCCTCCGACCGATCCAGCAACGATGATTGCGCCGACGATCACGATTCCCGAAATGGCGTTGGAACCGGACATCAGAGGCGTGTGCAAGGTGGGTGGAACCCGCGTAATCGTTAGGTATCCGACGAAAATGGCCAAAACGAAGACGGCCAACGCGATTAGGAGTTCTTCAATCGACATTTTCGTCTCCTGTTTTCATCGCCCGATAGTGTGTCCGCGGACTTCACCGTCGTGGGTTACGCACATTGCATCAACGACTTCGTCTTCAAAATCGATTGACAAAGCCAGATCTTCACCGATGATGAGCGTCATCAGCGATTCCAAGTTGCGGGCATAGGTCACCGAGGCATGATATGGCATTGATGATGGGACGTTGACCGGTCCTTTGACAGTCACACCGTTAACGTCAACATCCTCTCCGACAACGGTCGCTTCGACGTTTCCGCCGGTCTCAGCCGCTAGGTCGATTACGATGCTACCGGGCCTCATGGCTTCGACGGTCTCAGTCTCAATCAACAAAGGGGCCGTTCGTCCGGGGATTGCGGCCGTCGTGATCACGGCATCGGCACGTACGATGTGTTCGGCAAGGAATCTGCGTTGACGGGCGTTTTCGTCGTCCGTTTGGGCTCGGGCGTAGCCGCCCGCAGTTTCGGCATCGTCACTGTCGAGAGGTGCGATGAACTTCGCGCCTAGGCTCTGCACCTGTTCGCCAGCAGCCGCTCGAACATCGAAAGCGTAGACGTCGGCACCGAGGCGCTTTGCTGTGGCGATGGCCTGCAATCCGGCGACGCCTGCACCTAGGATCAGAACGCGCGCGGGAGGAATCGTCCCGGCTGCGGTCATCATCATCGGGAAAAATCGGCTCAGGGCGTTTGCCGCCATCAATGCCGATTTATAACCCGCAATGGAGGCTTGGGAGGACAGTACATCCATGCTCTGAGCCCGCGCGGTCCGGGGCACTAGGTCCATTGCGAACGCCGTTATGCCGGCGCTAGCGAGCGCGTCAATGGTGACGGTGTCGCGTCGAGCATCCAAGATTGTCGCCAGCGCAGATCCGCTACGCGTCGCGCCAATTTCATCATCGGAAGGTTTGCCAACATGGAGTAGCAAATCGGACGATTCGGCGATATCGGACGCTGAATCTGCGAGCGAAGCGCCCGTTTGTTGGTACGTCGCGTCTGGGAATCCGGCGCTAATCCCCGCACCACTCTGCACGACAACATCGTGCCCAGCAGACGCCAGTTTCGACACCAGATCCGGAGATGCCGCTACGCGGTTTTCACCGGGCGCGTTTTCTCGATTGATGCCTATTTTCAAGGTGTTGGCGGTTTGAGTGGGAATGGGACAGGGAATTCAGCATATTATGGTAACCGCTACGCTTGAAACGCGTTTTGTTTGAGCCGACAACAGGTTCTCCTGGAGAACACAACCAACGTACGAGGATATTCAATGTACATGCTCCGACGGGTCTACAAAGCCAAGCACCGCCAAGGCAAGCTCGTGGCTTCACTAGTTCAGAAGCAACAGAAAATCTATGAGGCGGCCGGTCGTTCTACGGGTACGGTCTATTTCAACGCCGGAACGGTTCCCGGCGAACCCGACCAAGTTGTGCTTGAGTGGACGCAAGATGAGCTCGAATCGCCTTATATGTCGGGGGGAAGCATCCCTTCGGAAGCTCTACAGGTCGGTGGGCAAGTCCGGGAGCACATCGAGAGCCAAGAGATCGAGTTCTGGGAACTCATGACTCCAGCAAAGATGGATGACGTCTAAACGCTTCCGCCTTTCACGTACCATCCCTCTCAGAGGGATGTGTGCACAACCACCGTCATTCCGGCGAAAGCCGGAATCCAAAGGGGCCGGGCAACGGGGGAGCCCCGCGAGTTGGCCCAGATTTCATTACAAGTGAGGTTACGCAAACCACCATCAAAGGGCTTCGATGCGTCATAAGTGGGTAAATCTCATTCTCCTCGCTCTCGTCGCAGGCGAGTTCGTAACCGGCGCGGTCGGATTGATGAGCGGCAACGCACGTAACGAAATCGTGTTGCAGATTCACAGCGTCCTTGGCTACAGCATCATCGCCGTTCTTGGTTGGAAGACGGTCTTGGCCTTACGTTCGCTCAAACGACCGTCGAGGGGTAGGCCGCGTAACGTTGCGATCATCGTTTCGGTGCTCCTTCTGATGACATTGAGCATAGGTGTGGTCTGGAGCACGGGTGGATTTTGGTCGGTCGAGGGAGTCACTGGCATGAGCCTGCACATCTATGGCGGGGCCGCCATCATGCCGTTTATTGCTTGGCATGCATGGGCTTACACCGCTCGGTTCCGCGTCGGTTACAGCGCCGAACGACGCGAAGTCTTGCGGTTTAGCTCTGTCCTCGCTGCGGGCACCGCGGCTTGGGTGGTAAGTGAGAACGCGATCCGGGCGATCCCTACCCTAGGTGCCGACCGACGTTTCACCGGCTCTCACGAACGACGCTCATACGAAGGCAACCGCTTCCCTACTACATCTTGGCTGAACGACAAACCAGTCGAGATCGACACCGCTCGATATCGGCTGAAGATCACCGATACCGACGGCGCGTCGACCTCGTTGACACTTCTCGATCTCGAGAACGGCGGCCTAGGAACCGGATTCTCTGAAATCGAAGCGACACTCGACTGCACGGGCGGCTGGTACTCCCACCAATTCTGGAGTGGCGTGAATCTGTTAGAGCTTCTCGAGGCCGCAGGGATGAATCTCGAAGCTCAGAGTTGCATCGTGCACTCGGTTACGGGCTACACGCGACGATACGCGTCGTCGGAGTTCGAGAACTTGATGTTAGCGACTCGAGTGGGCAACGAGCCACTGTGGCACGGACACGGCGCGCCGGTGCGCCTCGTCGCGCCGGGAAGACGCGGCTACGACTGGGTCAAATGGGTGGATGAGATACGGCTTACAGATTCGCCGCACTGGTGGCAGCCTTGGTTGCCATTGCAGTAGGTTTTTCAGCGGAGGTTGATTACCGCAACATCGGTCACCGGGGCGCGACTCAATCGGGCGTCAACGGTGATCAATGACAGGTCGTTATTGGCTGCACACAATTGTTCAATACGTCAGACCATGCCCAAACGGGTACAGCGTGTCCTCCTCGACATAGCCCGGCACGTCCGAGTTCTGACGGAGGATGGCTTCCGCGCTGTTAGCCAGGGCGAAGGGTAGTTTGCCTTGTGGCGGATGTTTGCCGGTTAGCACATCCATCAATGCCGCATCGCTTGATCCGAAGGTGGCTATGACGGCACCGGCGTCTCTGATGCCACTCGCTTCGTCAACGACAAATGGCTGGTGGAAGCGGATCGCTACGATCGTGCGGTCGGCTCCGATTTCAGACATGACGCCGTTAATATCGGCCAAGCTAGGCGTGACCGTCCACGAGCTGGACTTTTCCATATCGGAGAAGGCGATCATATCCAGCTCTTCCGGGTCTGGAACGGGCAGGAATCCGCCTCCAATCTTGCTGTTGTTACCGACTACGACGCGAATGATGGCGTAGTCCGTGCTCTCGGGGACGACTGGTCTGGTTTCTCCGGCGTCGGCATCGTAGTCGCCGGAGACGACTTCATATTCGTTCCATTCGGACCCTGCAACCACTTCTGGATCCATGCCCATGACGTAGATCTGCTTGGTAACAGGTTCAATCTCTGGCTCGTCGGTCGGATCTTGATGAAAGCCGAGCAAAGCGAACGGGTCTGGCTGAGGTTTCGGCGACGGCATCTCCAATGGCAGCACGTTATTGCGGTTTTGGAGGAGGACGATGGCCTTGCGTTGCGCGTCGTTAGCCTTGGCTTGCGTAATGCGGTTGCCGAGGATGTATCCTGCTCGGTTCGGTTCAACGAAGGGATTCTCAAACAGACCGAGTTTGAACTGTTCGGTCAGCAATCGGCTGACCGCTTGATCGAGCCGCTGCTCGGAGATGATGCCAGCGTCGATTAGAGCCATCATCTGCTGGTTGTCGCTGAAGCCGGACAGCACGTCCACTCCAGCGTTGATCGCCATCGCTACACGTTCGCCGACGGGTTTGTCTTCTACGCCCCATGGCATGGTTGTTGCGATTGCGGTGTCGGAGTTGACGTTGCCTTCGAAGCCTAGCTTCTCCCGCAACAACTCTGTCGTGATGCCCTTGGAGAACGACATACCGACATCGTTCGGAAGGTACTTCTGCCCCACCGGTACGCCGTAATACGGCATGATCGACGAAACACCTGCCTTGATCGCCGCGACGAATGGCTTGAAGTGGTAGTCGAAATTATCGCCGGGATACGCTTGGTACTTTCCGAACTCGAAGTGTGGGTCGGCGCCGCCCTCTTGGGGTCCTCCACCCGGGAAATGTTTCATCGTGACTTGGACGCTGCGATGGTCGAGCGATTCGCCTTGGATGCCTTTGACCAGAATCGTGGCGATCTCACTCACGAGGTCGGCATCTTGGGCGAAGGTCTCGGTAATGCGGAACCACCGGGGTTCGGTCGAAAGATCGAGGCAGTATCCATACATTCCTCGAATGCCGAGTGCCGCCCATTCGCTTGCGACCGTTCGGGCGAACTCGCCGATGAGGTCCATGTCGCGCGTCGCCGCAAGACCGGCCTCTTTAGGCCAAGCGGAGAATGCGCCGACGGAGGCATCTAATCCGCCCATCCCGCCTTCTTCGAAGTGATTGCGTGGGTTCGATTTGAAGATCGCCGGGATTCCGAGACGCGTAGATTCGCACATCTCTTGGACGGCGTTGGTGAACTGCGCCATTTCGTACGGCGTCACCTGCGCTCCGAAGAACGGGTGGCCAGTGTCCCCGGGCGAGTTCGTCACGGTGTTCCGGAGGATGAAGCGGGTCATCTTCTCCTCGAAGAGCAATTTGCCCGCCAAGAGCGGGACCTGACCGCCTGCGTCGGCGTTCAACTGGTCAATCATCAGCATCCCGGCCTTCTCGTCCAACGTCATTTGAGAAAGCAGGTCGGCAACACGTGCCTCAACCGGCTGTCGCCAGTCTTCGTAGGTGTCGATATTGCCGTTTTTGTTGAGGTCTCGGAACGGGAGTCCGTCATCGTAAAGGAGTTCAACAACCCTAGATTCCACCGACGGGCGCGTTTGACCAATATGAGACATCATTGTTGACTAATCTTTACCGACATCGCTGGCGGCTTCCTAATCTTCACTGACCAGCGGGTTTCTAGGTATATCGTAGATCAACGTCCAGTATTCGCCTGAAGCTTCCCCTGCGCTAGCACTGTCACCGTCTACAACACTCGGTTCAGCCGAATTCGAAGTTTCGTCGCTATCCGAGGTGGGGGATTTTCTGCGAGATCGGTAAATGATCACTCCAGCAATGATTAGCAAGAGCAAGATGATGAGTAGCCACCACCACCAAGCGGTCGAGTTGTCATCGTCTTTATCACCCGGAGGAACGGATGCTGAAGTTGCGAGAGGCGCTGGAGTGCTACTAGGCACCGATTTCTGAGCTACGGTCGGTTCCGGAGTAGCGGTAGCAATCGACGCGAGGACTACAGCAGCGATGGAAGTAGGAGTTGGGGTACTGGCAGGTGTTATCTCCGGTGCGAGACCGGGAACAGGTGTATTCGTCGGTGCATGGATCGGCAACGACATAGGCGTACCGGTCGTGACGGCCGTGGCGGTAGCATTGTGTGTCGGTTCCGGACCCAGGCTGGGATCGGGCGTACTCGTTGCCGTGTAGATAGGCACGGAAATCGGTGTTGACGTTGCAGTGGGGGTATTGGTCGTCGTGGGAGTCGGGGTAGGCGTACTCGTTGATACCCATATCTGGACCGGTAACAACGTCGCAGTTGCAGTCGGGGTGTTGGTAGCCGCGAGCACTCTAGCGGATTTTGCGGTCGCAGTTGGAGCGTCGGCTGCCGCAGACCCATGAACTGGTGTCGCGGTCGCAGTTCGAGCGTAGATTGCCACAGGCCTAAGAGTTGATGTCGCAGTCGCAGTCGCAGTTTTGACTGACTGCGACGTATTGACCGGTGTTGCGGTTGGGGTGTTGGTCGCCGTGGGCGTACCAGTCGGTGTAGGTGTTACTGTCGGCGTGGGCGTTGCTGTCGGCGTGGATGTTGGGTTGTCAGCCGGTGGTTGCAACGGCGTGTTGTTGATTATGCGCCTAGGCGAATGGATCGTCGTTCTCTGCGTCGGGGTGGCCGTCGGAGTGGCAGTCGGCGTGGCGGTCGGTCGGTCGTTAGGTACACGATTCGCTGCCAGCGTAGCCGTCGGCGTATGGGTTGGCGTGAGCGTCGCTGTCGGCGTATGGGTTGCCGTCGGCGTCGCTGTCGGCGTATGGGTTGCCGTCGGTGTCAGTGTCGGCGTATGAGTAGGCGTCGGTGTCGGCGTATGGGTTGCCGTCGATGTCGCTGTCAGTGTGCCGGTTGGCGTGGGCGTCGCTGTCGGCGTTCGGGTTGGCGTGGGCGTCGCAGTCGGTGTATGGGTTGCCGTCGGTGTCAGTGTCGGCGTATGAGTAGGCGTCGGTGTCGCTGCCGAGGTGATGGAGGGACTCGGATCATCGTTGTCGACGATGATTAGACTGGTTGCGTTGCCGGTCAAACTGGCGGCGGTTGTGTGGATGACGAGCACCTCATCATCGTCGTCCTCGGAGTCGTCGGTGATGGTGACCGTAGTGGTTCCGGTTTTGCTGCCACTAGGGATCGTGATGGACGAATCCGACAGCGTGAAATCGGCACTAGATGCGGAGCTTTGGCTGGCGACGGACAGTGGGATCTCCACTCCCTCTGATCCTGCCTCTTCGTCGAGGGTCGCGGTTAAAGTTACCATTTCGCCTTCGGCGGGCGTGTAGTTAGATGCGGTTAGGGTGACGCATTTTTTCACCTCATTTGATCCGTCGGCGTCGATGATGATGAGATCTATCGGCGCGTGGCTTTGAATGCTTCTACCGGATGTTGGAAAGCTGCCAAAGATTGTCAGTTTGATTTCTTCGTGTTCTTCGTCAAGATTGTCTTCTTGGGCTGTGATTTTGACCTTGTTGGTGTACGCATCTTTTGCGATATATGCGGTACTGAACTGGTAGTCGTCACTCCAGTTAGCAAGGCCAGAGTGTCCCATCGCGAGAAACGCAAACTCGGGCGCGGGGGACACGATGGTCCCGATGATAGTGGCGGTGCCCCCGTTTTCAGGGATGCAGTGGGACGACCCATTTTCGATGTTAAGTGCGAGTATGATCGGGGCTTGTGGCTGCGCCTGGGTGTCTGAGTGGAGCAGAGTCGCAGCCGTGACCGCGGCGAGGGCTACAAGGGCAAGCAGAAGGAAGCGCGCGATCGGATGTCGCCATGCCGCGGTGTTGCCGTAGATACTATCCATTACCTGCGAATTTCTCTGATGGAGGGAAGCAGAGATAGGGGGAAAACACTTTACGCAACACAGTCAGATGCCCTATCACGTCGATTTTCACCACAGTCGTAACTTGGGGAATTCCCCATGTCAGCGAATCTACGAAAATCGCACTAAGCCTTTCCATACATTTCCAAGCAATAGGGAGCGCAACGCACGCGCAATACTCACGGCCGACGCGGCACGTTCGAGTTCTCCCGGGAAGGCGGGAGGTAGCCGAAGGGATAAAGAGGATGTTAAGCTAATTCGCTGGTCTGAAAACCTTGAATCCCGCTACACTCGGTGCATCCACCTTTTGCTTGGCAAAAAGGAAATGAACCGCTGCTGGGCAAACGCCACGAACGGGTGCTGTGCATAACCTCACTTACGACGGATTCACGGTCAGATCACGGGCGCCTCCCCGTTGCCCGGCCCCTCTGGATTCCGGCTTTCGCCGGAATGACGGAGGTTGTGCACAGCACCCGAACGCCGGACTTATGGTTCAGATGACACGCGAAAACACTAACATCGAAATCAGAGACACTGTATGTTCATCTGAATCGTCGAATCGAACAACCGTAGTTTCATGCATCCATCATCTGAATGCAAACTGGCCCCGGTATCGAAATCATATGTCCGGTGTGGGTCAACTTGCCGGATTCGGCGTCGCGGCGGAAGGTATGGATCGTGCCCGAATCTTGGTTCTCTGCGAGGACCCAAGTTCCGGTGGGATCGATGGCGAAGTTCCGTGGGGTGTTGCCACGGGTCGACTCGTTGGCGATGTAGTAGAGCATCCGAGCGTAAGGGTCCCAGCCGTAGATGACCAAAGTGTCGTGACCGCGGTTGGAGCCGTAGATGTGCTTGCCATCTGGCGAGACGTGGATGTCGGCGGTGCTGTTGCCGTCGGCGTAGACGACATCGGGGCGTACGGTGCCGACCCAGTGGGATTCGGTCAGTCCACCGGTATCGGCATCAACGTCGTAGGCGCTGATGGTCAAACCAATCTCGTTAATCGCGAACGCGGCGGTGCGGTCAGGATGGAATGCGAAGTGGCGCGGGCCTTCGCCCGGCCTCGATTCGGCGGAGGCGTCGTCGTTCCGGACAATTTTCCCGGCGTCGTGATCGATGTCGTAGACCAGCACCTTGTCCAAGCCAAGGTCGCAGACGATCAACTGGTTGTTGCTCGGCGCCATGGTTACGGAGTGGGCGTGCGGTTCGTTTTGACGGTCTGCCTGAACCATGCTGCCGCCAACGTGTTGGTGGAAGTCGCAGGCCTCGTTCAAACTGCCGTCATCGTTGATCTCGAACATTGCGACGCTGCCGCCGGCGTAGTTGGCGACGAATAGGTACTTGCCATTAGCTTCGACCACTAGGTGGCAAGGGCCGGTCCCTTTGGTCGATTCCTTGTTGATGAGAGACAGCTCGCCATTGGCACCAATCGCATATGCGTGAACTCCGCCAGCATCGTCGCCCTCGAAATCGTTGACCTCGGCGACAGAGTAGAGGTACTTGCCGTTGGGATGCAAGGTAACAAAAGACGGGTTAGGGCCGCTGTCCGTCGCAACCGACAACTCAGTCAATCGACCGGTCGCCCCATCCAATTTGCACGTGTAAATCCCCTTGGCACCCAAGTTGGTATACGTTCCGACGAAGATTAGTTGGTCTTTGGGATGTCCCATTCTCGCGTTCCGCCTTTCAGATTGGCCACGATAAACTCATGTTCTGCGCTGAAAATGATAAGCCACAATCGTTGGCGCCGTTTCGCTGTTAAATTAGATTTGAGTGCCCCTACCACTCATAGGAGCCAATCCCAACTCGCGAGTAGCGCATGAAACCAGCACCATTCAACGCCGTCAAGAATCTGGAAGTCAACGGACGCAGCTACGCATACTACGACCTAGCGGCTCTTGAACATGCTGGTCTGTGCAACATATCGAAGTTGCCGTTCTCGATCCGCGTGCTGCTGGAAAATGCCCTCCGTAACGCTCACATTGGCCCCGCGACCGAGGACGACGTCCGCTTAGTCGCTGGGTGGTCGCCAGAACAAGCTCCGCCTAAAGAGTTCCCATACATGCCGGGCAGAGTCACTTTGCAGGACTTCACCGGCGTTCCCGTCGTTGTCGACCTTGCAGCGATGCGGGACGCCGTCGCCGCCAAAGGCGCCGACGCGAGCATTATCAATCCCTCAGTTCATTCCGATCTTGTCATCGACCACTCGGTCCAAGTCGACTATTTCGCCTCGGAAGGGGCACTCGCACGCAACATTGACCTCGAGTTCGAGCGCAACGTCGAACGATACAAACTCCTCAAGTGGTCGCAGTCAGCATTCGACAATATGCTCGTCGTGCCACCCGGAACCGGCATCGTACATCAAGTCAACCTCGAATTCTTAGCTTCAACCGTCCTCACGACCGAAGTCGAAGGTGAGACCTTCGCCTTTCCCGACACATGCGTCGGAACCGATTCGCACACCACTATGATCAACGGCCTCGGCGTCCTCGGTTGGGGCGTCGGCGGTATCGAAGCCGAGGCCGTGATGCTCGGCCAGCCCTACTACATGCTCGTACCGGAAGTCGTGGGCGTGAAACTGAGCGGCAGTTTGCCGGACGGCGCAACGGCGACCGACCTCGTGCTCGCCATCACCGAGGTGCTCCGAAATGTCGGTGTCGTAGAAAAATTCGTCGAGTTCTACGGCCCAGGCCTCGCCACATTGCCCGTCGCGGATCGCGCCACTATCGGAAACATGGCGCCTGAATACGGCGCCACATGTGGATTCTTCCCCGTCGACGACCAGACTATCGACTACCTCCGGCGCACCGGCCGCTCGGAGGAAACCGTGACCCTAGTCGAAGCCTACGCCAAAGCGAATTTCCTCACCCCGTCCGAATCCGACGATCCGCAATACACCACATCCATCGAATTCGACCTCGCCGACGTAGAGCCCAGCATGGCTGGCCCCAAGCGTCCACAGGACCGCGTTACCTTAAGCAATGTAGCCGGTAACTTCCGCGACGCATTTCCGGACGCCTCAGCCAATGGCGCTGATGTCACAGACGGTTCAGTCGTCATCGCCGCCATTACCAGCTGCACCAACACCTCGAACCCTTCCGTGATGGTCGGTGCCGGATTGCTTGCGCGTAACGCCGTCGAACGCGGATTGGAGCGCAAGTGGTGGGTTAAGAGCAGTTTGGCCCCCGGTTCCAAAGTTGTCACCGACTACCTCGACCGCGCAGGGCTAACCGATCCCCTGGAAGCACTTGGTTTCCAGACCGTCGGCTACGGATGCACAACCTGCATCGGAAACTCCGGCCCGTTACCTCAGGAAGTGGCAGATACCGTTACCGACCACGACCTCGTCGCTGCTGCTGTCCTCAGTGGAAACCGCAACTTCGAGGGTCGCGTCCACCCGCAAGTCAAGGCCAACTACCTCGCATCACCGATGCTCGTTGTGGCCTACGCCCTCGCCGGACGCATCGATGTCGATCTAAACCGCGATGCGCTCGGCATTGACGAAGACGGCAACGAAGTCTACCTATCCGACATCTGGCCCAGCCAGATCGAGATCGCACAGACCGTCGCCAGCGCTGTCGGTGTTGACCAGTTCAATAATCGTTACGGCGCCGTCTACGAAGGTCCTGAGCAGTGGCAAGAACTCGAAACAGCCACGGGTGAGCTATTCCAATGGGAAACCGGCAGCACTTACATTCAACCGCCGCCGTACTTCGAAGGCTTTGAGCTCGAACCCGAGCCGCGTGAAGGCGTCGAAAAAGCCCGCGTCTTGGTCAGCGTCGGCGATTCAGTGACCACCGACCACATCTCCCCCGCGGGTAGCATTCCGCAATCGGCTCCATCAGGCCAACACCTCATTGCCAACGACGTTCCCCGACGAGCATTCAACTCTTACGGCTCTCGCCGCGGCAATCACAACGTCATGATGCGCGGCACGTTCGGAAATATCCGACTCCGCAACCAACTTACTCCTGAATATGAGGGCGATTGGACTGTTTACCACCCGACCGGCGAAACGATGCGCATCTTCAATGCCGCCGAACGTTACCGGGCAGATGGCGTCCCGCTGATCGTTCTAGCCGGCAAGGAATACGGTACCGGAAGCTCACGAGATTGGGCGGCCAAAGGTCCGATGCTGTTGGGCGTCCGGGCTGTCATCGCGGAATCGTTCGAACGCATTCACCGATCGAACCTTGTTGGAATGGGTGTAGTTCCGCTCCAATTCACGAACGGCCAATCCGCACGGTCCCTAGGGCTCGACGGTACAGAGACTTACACGATTGAAGGCGTGGAGGGGACTGTACAGCCGGGCGCAAACCTGAGTGTTACGGCGACCGCCAGTGACGGATCAATCACATCGTTCGAGGTCCTCTCACGTGTGGATACCGCCATTGAGGCCGAATACTACGAACACGGCGGCCTTCTGCCCTACGTTCTGCGTCAGATGATTGCTCAGGGCTGATTCCTACCCGTCAATGCCCTAAGTGAATCGATAGGGATCAGGACAGGAGGTAACGTCACGGACGAACACAACGCGTGGCGAATAGTGAGTAGCCAGAACCCGGTGCGCAAAGGGAATCTTGCGCCATCGGCAATGAGTTGGCTGATAATTTCGTGTTCGATGTGTGCGACGCGATGGTTTTGATCCGTCCGATTTGGCAACCTCAATTGCGAGTTACGCGTAGCGCAGCGATCCACTCTAAACCGGGCGTACGTGTTAGATTCGAGGTACTAGTTGGTTTAGTCACAAACGGGTGCGGACCGCGATGAAAAGGACGATCACACCATGACGCTCAAGCATGAAGCCCTTTCTCGAATTGATCAAGTCAAAGAATTTCAGGTGGTCGTGACTAGAGACGAGGACGGTGTTTTTGTAGCTTCGTGCCCGTCACTACCGGGTTGCCACACCCAAGGCGACACTGTCGAGGAAGCGTTGGCGAACATCCAAGAAGGTATTGCCCTGTTCATCGAGGTGCTGAACGATGATGAATCGGTTGATTTGCCGGTTGCCAACAGCTGGTTCGCGAACGTTTCTTTGACGCATTAGAATGCCGCGCTTACCGAGTGTATCTCGAAGAGAATTTGTTTCAGCGATGCGCAAAATCGGATATAGCGTTTCGCCGAAAAGAGGAAAAGGCAGTCACATCGTATTGCGTCACCATGAGCGACACAATCTGCTGGTGTCGGAGCGCATTGGCAGAGGACTGTTGACTAGTCTATTGAAGGACGCAGGAGTCTCTAGAGACGAGTTCATCGACCTTCTCTAGCCGTTTGGTTCCGAAACACCGTAGTATTCAGCGGGTAACGACCCTGTAGCCAACGTATCCATTTGACTGGAGACAGAATGCCCACCGATGTTGGCGTCTCATTGGGAAACTCTGACGCCGATCTCGCGACGCAGACACTCGCGCAAATCAGGGTGCTCGAATTCGAATCCCGCCTGCATCAACTTCTCGGGTATCACGAGCGCGCTGTTGATCGCCAACTCTTGAACGTAGTTCCCTATAACTATCCGAGCCAATACAGCCGGCAACCAACCAAAACTTGGTTTGCCCAACGCATCGCCGATCGCCCGCGTCAATTCGATGTTCCGAACCACTCCCGGCGATACAACATTGACCGCGCCTTCCAGACTCTCCTCGCCAGCGACGAACAGCAATGCGGATATCGCATCGTCCAGATGAATCCATGGCGTCCACTGCCGACCATTTCCAAGTCGACCACCCAATCCCCTCCTGAACGGTTTCGCCAACACGGGCAATGGCCCTCCATCGCCGCTCATCACGATTCCGAACCGCACCGTCGACGTTCTCACCCCGAAATCCGAGGCACTTTCAGTCGCTGCCTCCCATGGCACCGCGATGTCGGCGAGAATCCCCGCGCCCCGCGCGCTCGATTCGGTCAACTGCTCGTCACCGCGATCCCCATAGATCGCAACTCCCGACGTCGTTATCAAGACATTCGGCGGGGTCGCTAGCCGTCTGCAGATTTCAACCAATGTTTTAGTAGTCGCGATCCGACTACTCGAAATCAACTCAAGATAACTCTTGGTCCAGCGCTTCGCCACCTCCGCCCCGGCGAGGTTGAACACTGCGTCGACTCGTCCCAAATCCTCAACGTCGACTGAATCGGGATCCGATGTGTCCCACCGAACCTCCTCTACATCCGCATCGGGATCAGGTTCCCGACGCACCAGATGAACGATCTCATCGCCGCGGCCACGTAGTCGTTTCGTTAAAGCCTGACCGATGTAGCCGCTGGCTCCAGTTATAAGAATCCTCATGTTTGGGAATTATAGTCCTGTGACTCCTACTGGATGTTTGAGGGTTTACGTCACACGTGAATCGTAGGGGCTGTTCGCGAACGGCCCCTACGGTGTAATTCCGTTGCCGCTACGCTAGCAAGGATTCGCCAGATACGCCGCTCTGATCGCGTGGAAGCGAGCGGTTATGTCCACGTTCCAATTATCCTTACTGGCGCTTTGTGCGGCGGCGGCATACTCCGCGCTGCTCACGCATCCTGACTTGTCGGTATCGACGGTCTCTGGCGTTGCCGTAGGCGTGGATACTGGCGTGTTGGTAGCGGTGGGCGCAGGCACTTTAGTAGCGGTCGGTACTGGCGTGTTAGTCGGTGGTACTGGCGTGTTCGTAGCGGTCGGCGGTGCAACTGGCTTTTCTACAACCTTCTGCGGCTGTGGCTTGGGGTTCTCTTCTTGCTTTTGAGGTACATCTTCCTCTTCCTCAATTTCCACAATGATTTCTGGCAGCGGGATGTCAATAACAATCTGCGTGGGGGTTGGAGTGGGAGTGGGCGTGAACGTCGCGGTGGGAGCAGGGGCTTTTCGAGGTTTGGCAAGATTGCTCTGAGCTGAAACCCGTGTGGGCAGGGCATCCACACCAGTCGGGTCCAACTGGACAGTCACATTTCTAGTAGTTACTATTTTTCCCTCTTCACAATAACCATGAATGGGTTTACAAACAATCCGGACTTGGATTGTGACGTTGCCGTTTTCATCGGCGACAGAATAACGATCTCGCGATCTTGCTATCGATGTTGCCCGAATGTTATATTGGGCAATCTCGGAAGACGTTGCCGTCGCTGCACCCTCAAAACTAGCAGTGCTATTGGTGGTTCTCACCTTGTACTCACCACCTGCCGTGTTGATATACTTGAGCTGACCATTTGCATTTATTGCAGTCTCGGTCGGCACTGCACGTATCTTCTCCGTGTGAGCGGAAACGTCGAAATTCAATGTGTCGCCACGCCCGATATGTGAGTGGCTGAGGTTCTGGTAGGGAGTTAGAAAATAGTCAACGTTGCAATGGTCGGGCAAAGGGGGAAGTCTTAGAGTGATATTCGCACCATTCTTTTCCTTAATGATGTTACTTGCATTGATGTTGCAGGCGTCCCGCGTCTGAGCATCAGAAATTCGGGGGGGGGGGGCGACAAGCATAATCGCAAGCACTGCCGCGATCGCAACAATACCCAAAACAGCGGCGTAGAGTCTCACGTCTTTTGATGTGTGCATGTCGATCCTTAAATCATCTGAGATTCGCGACTGTGGCGAACTCGGCTAGGTGGTTGGTGGGTGTCTGGAAATTCGTCCTTGTTTGATCAGGTGTCTCGGTGCTGGATTCCGGCTTTCGCCGGAATGACGGTGCTGGCTCGGATCGGCGAAGGGTGCTGGCTTCGGATCGGCGAAGCAGGCGCGCTCTTTGCCATATAGTTGCAATAAAGATAACACAATTAGCAAGAGGATTCGTTGCGTTTGAGAAAAATCACGAAAGTCGTAATTCGTTGCCGGGTACGATCCAGATATTGCGACCCAGGAGGGTGATGGCGACGCTTCCGATGTCGATTTGCTTGATTGTTGTGGCTTGTGGCGGTAGCGACGTAGGGCTATAACTCCCTCATGCTTCAATCATAAAGCCGCGCCGCCGTCGACCGTGATCATGGAGCCGGTGACTCCGCTCGCCTCGTCCGATGCGGCAAACAAAAACGCATTCGCCAAGTCTTCCGGCAACATCAGCCGACCCATCGGCGTGCCTGAAAGCCTTTTGTTGTAGTTTTCGGGGTTGTCGATACTCGTCGACTCATCGTTCGGGCTGTGTGGGTTGTTTCCGCGGATGAACGGGGTATCGACATGACCGGGCGATATGATAATGGAGCGGATGTTCTCCTTGGCGTAGCTGGCGGCCGCGGCGCGATTCAATCCAACCATTCCCATCTTCTGCGCCGCATATGCCGGTGAACCGCCTCCGGGACGAATCGATGCCAACGAGCCCATGTTAAGGATCGCCCCACCGCCTGCGCGTCGCATTGAAGGTACGACAGCCTTTATGCCGAGAAACGCGCCGGTCAGGCCTGTTTCCATGATGATGTTCCACATGTCAAGCGTCTGGTCATCGAAACTGACTCGGAAGTTGGCACCGGCGTTGTTGCAGAGGATGCTGACGGGCCCATACTCCTCCTCTGTGGCGCTAACGCAGGCCTCCCACGCGGCTTCGTCTCGCACATCCAACTCGTGAGCGATAGCCATGCCACCGCTGTGGACGATATCGTTTCGAACCGCCTCGCCCGCTTCCAAGTTGAAATCGGCTACGCAGACCGCAGCGCCGTGCGCCGCGAACAATCGGCTCTGCGCGCCTCCCATCGCTCCCCCGCCACCTGTCACGATGGCGACCTTTCCAGCTAGTCGCTCCCCGAAATTGGCTGTTGACATTTACCGCGCCCCCGCAGATTGTGTGTAACGCCTGAAATGTTACACGCAATCGGACGCGTCAATCCGTCAAGATCCAGATGGTGTGATCAATCCCAACAGTGCCCCTTGCGGGTCGTAGATCCACGCCATTCTGCCAACTCCCGGCACGTTCCACGGCGGATCCGGCAACTCGGCATCGGACGGGTTGATCTTGAATTACACCGTCGGTGCTTGTTGAATACCGAATACCGCGCCTTGTGGGTCTTGTATCACCGCGAAGGTACCAACCATAGGCAACACCTCGGGACCGAAAAGCACCGTCGCACCCAAGGACTTCGCCTTCTCGACGACCGCATTAGCGTCGTCTACTCGGAAGTAGACCTCCCAGTGCGGCGGGACTCCCATTTCGACGAGATGGTCGGGCAATGGCATGATGCCGGCCACCGGCCCCATCTCGGTCATCAACATGTGGTACGGGTCGCCTTCAGGCGTCGGCATCGTTTCGATGTCCAGACCAATCCCAAACAACTCTGTGTAAAACTTCCCCGCGCCTTCTTGATCCGAAGTCAACAACTCGACCCAAGTCAACGCGCCATGTTCATCTCGCACTTCGCAACCGATATTTGCCTTCGCCTGCCAGAATTGAATCATCGCTCCGGTTGGGTCTTGCGCCAACATCATCCGTCCAGACTCGTCCTCATCGAACTCATCAACGATGACCGTTCCACCAAGATTAGACACTTGGGAAGCGGTCGCATCAATGTCATCAACCGCGAGGTAAACCTTCCAGTGTGGCGGCACTCCAGCCTCAGACTCCTGAGCCACCTGCGTGAATATCGCTCCTGCGTCTGATCCGTCAAGCTGGGCTAATGAGTAGACTTGATCGTCTCCCATGGGGATGTCCTGATATTCCCAACCGAATATCTTGGAGTAAAACTCCTTGGCGCCGTCCTGATCCGTTGTCGAAAGATCAGTCCAACACGGTGTTCCCTGTTTGTAACTCTCGATCTTCAATTCAAGTTCCCCTTCGCTGTTCGACTATCCGGCTGGTAGCGACTGAACACCGAACTGCGCACCTTGCGGGTCCTGCATGTAACCAATGGTTCCCATCGGTCCCAAATCGGCAGGTCCCATGTAAACCTGTCCTCCACTCGCCGTCACCGCATCACACGCTGCCTGGGCATCGTCGACCCTGAAGTATGCCTCCCAGTGAGATGGAATCCCCATATCAACCATATCCTGCGACATGTCCATGACGGTCGCCACAGGTTGCCCATTGACCTGCAATTGGTGAACAGTTCCACCGCCCGGAGACGGCATTGCGTCCTTCGCCACTTCGATGTCGAGCAACTCGGAGTAGAAGTTTGCGGTCGCGTCCTTGTCAGTAGTCATCACCAGCGTCCAAGTCAGCGCACCATGCTCGTCGCGTACCTCTGCTCCGATATGTTGCAACGGTTGCCAAAACATGACGACCGCACCGACCGAGTCCTGCGCGACGATCATGCGTCCGGCGTCGAACACATCCATTGGGGCCATGAGCACTGTTCCGCCCAACGCGGGCACTCGTTCGGCAACCGCTTCAATGTCATTCACCGTGATGTAGACGTTCCAGTGAGGCGGAATGCCTTGCTGGGCTTCTTCTGGCTGCTGAGGGGCGATTGCGCCTGCGGGAGAACCACCGATTTGGGCCATGGAGTAGATCATTCCGTTACCCGCATCGTTGTCTTCGTAGTCCCACCCAAACAATGAAGCGTAAAAATCCTTCGCCGCCGACTGGTCAGAGGTCGATAGATCGACCCACGACGGTGTTCCTTGAGCGTAACTTTCAATTTTCGGCATGTAATTTTGGCCTTTCTCGCCTAAGTGTGGTGTCGATTTGGACGCGTCGCAATGACACTGACGCATCCCATCACCATTACGTGGTTACTCCATCGGTTGCAAAGACATGATGCTGAACGTCGCGCCTTGCGAATCCTCCAACACCGAAAATCTTCCCGGTGGGATATTTGTGGGAGGGACGCAGATTTTGCCGCCAAGTTCTGCGGCTTTGGCTGCCGACGCGTCGCAGTCTTCGACGTGGAAGTAGACCATGAAGTGCGACGCCATGTCGCCCCAACTCTCGTCCATGTGCATCATCCCGCCGCGATCCGGTTCGACGCCATCGATCTTGAGCCAGTGATACTCATACTCGATCTCGCCCTCCGCATCTTTGTCATCCGACGGCGGAAGCATGAGGTCCACCCGCTGATACCGCGACCCGAACACGTGACCGATAAATTCGTTGATGCCAGCAACATCCCGAGTGTAGTACTCCGTCCACACGACACCGCCTACTTCGCCCCACGCCTCATTCTCAACGCCTTTATCGCCGCTCCACACGACGAACGGAGCACCTTCTGGGGTCAAAAGCAAGGATTTTCTGCCGCCGCCGGCGGGATCGTCGCAGGCCGGCATGATCACGGATCCGCCCTTCTCCACCGCTCGTTCCATAGCTGCGTCGGCATCGTCGACCCAGAACGCGTTTACCCACATCAGTGGACCTTCGGGCAGAGGCATCCCTTCGCTGTAGGTGTAGACACCACCGACGACCTTGTCGCCCAACTGAGCTTGCGAAAACACGCCTTGCGGACTCGACATCAGATCGTGCCATTCCCAACCTAGTAAACCCGAATAGAATTTCTTGGTCGCGTCGACGTCCCTAGACGCCAAGTCCCACCACACCGGCGTCCCCTGAACTGGTTTCGAAGAATTGCTCAACTGCTTCTCCTGACTTGCTTGCAATCGAGACGAGAATCTTTCTCAATCGATTAGAGATAGTAACTAACGAAGATTATCTAACGTTGATCTGCGATACACCAAATCAATTAGCAAATCAGATCCGTCAAATCAGCTAGACCGCCGGTTGCCACAAACTGAATCGCACGCCTTGGGGATCGGTGAGCGACGCCAGTGATCCCGGTGGGACATCCATTACAGGAAACACTACCTTGGCTCCAAGGGATTCGGCCCTTGCGACTGAAGAGTGAATATCCTCAACCATGAAGTACGTCGCCCAACGCGCCGTAGATTCATCCCCTGTCAGCGCGAACAACGCGCATGGCATCTGCTCGCCGTCGATGGAAAGCATCGTCACTTTGTAGTCTGAACCAGCATCATCATCCATCGGCATCGTTATCGTGTCGAAATCGGCGCCAAAGGCCTCAGAGTAGAACCGTTTTGCGGCTTCGAGGTCGCCAGTATGGTACTCAATCCAGCAGACCGCTCCGAGCTCCGCGAAAATGTCGGCTCCATATCCCATCAGGCTCTGCCACAAACCGAACACAGCACCCTCCGGTGTCGCAACGGTCGCGGTCACACCCCAACCATCGGCATTGTGCGGACCAGATAGCACACGGCCGCCATTCGCCTGAACCCGTTTAACTATCTCTTCGGCATCTTCGACATAAACGCTGTTGATCCATACACCGGCAACACCCTCAGCATGATTGTCGGCAGACATCCCGGCGATGTTGGCATCGCCGCGAATCGCCATGTGGTAAGTATCGCCACCCGACATCGGGACATCCGCCCATTCCCAACCGAAGAGACCCGTATAGAACGATTTGGCTCCAGCTGGATCTGGAGTAGCCAGAGCGAACCAGATCGGGTTGCCTTGAAGTTGGGGCATTCTTGGTTGAGTCATCTCAATGAACCTTTTTGTCCCTTTCTTCCAACGGATACCGCATTAACTTCCTCAACGTTTCATCATCGAGCCCAGTTTCGTCGGTTTTCACCAGTTCATCCCTCAACGAACGTAGGTATTTGGCATCCAACTCGCTGATCGCTTCTGCGATCAGTTCCGTTAATTCAGTAATGTCGCCGATCTCAAGAATGCCTCCGTAGCGTTTGAGTTCGCCGTAGGTTGCCGACATTAAGGTAGGTATCGGGAACTTATCAGCCCATGCAAACCCGATCAATTTCGAAGACATCAAAACCGGACCAGTCCTAAACTCGGAATCGCTGTACAGATCTGGCGAAATGGCACCGTGGATAATGCGATTTCGCCTTCTATTCAGTTCATCGAGACTCGACTGCAGATCGACTTTACCACTCAATCGCTCAATGGCGAACGAAACGGGTTGGTGTGCTTCCGATCTGTTAAGAAAAGAGCGCGGATCAAGTGTCGGCATCGGGTGAAATGCGCCGTTTTCGTATTTGGCTTTGTCTAAAGCCCACAACCTCCATTCCAACTCTGACCAAGTCGCGTGAAACGAACCAATAGCTCGAATTAAGGCTTTGCGCTGCATTACGAAAATCAACTGTTTGACACCCCAGGGGAGACGGGATCGGAGACGCCTGATCTTCGCTTGATTCATGCCAAAATGTTCCTGTTTTGTTGCCAGAAAACGTCAGACAGCACATCCACAAAAAGAGCGACCGCCGCGTTCGCGGCGGTCGCAACCCCATCACCGAAGATCAGGGGGAGGTAACTTCATCTTAGCACGAACATTTCACTCTGGGTTCAGTTATTCAATCCCCGCATTATCCCTCGAATGTAAGCCACCTGCCCCAAATGCTGCGCTAACTCCGCCAACAAGTGGCCGAGAACCGAGGCGCACGTCATCGGTTCGGCACCGCGCATCCCCAATACTTTCCCCAAATCATCTTCGTCCATCTCGTGGGTGAAGAATTCGACAGTCCGTGTTCTAACCGCCTCGTAGTACGCCAGCAGCACAGGAACATCCAACTCTGGCATCGCACGAATCTGCTCCAACGTCTGCGTGAAACCTGTCCCATCCACGGATACTCCGACTTGCTCTTGCCAACCTTGCTCTATCCAAACTGCCTCCCGCTCGCAGAGACGGGTATTGATCCAGTAGTCCTCCGTCCGAGCCATATGCCAAACGACCCAGTCGATCGAGTTCGACTCTAACGTCGGTCGCCAATGCAACTCGTACTCATCTAAACCATCCAACGCATTTTTCAGATCCCCGAAAACCTCGTTAAGACCCGCATCAACTATCTGCAAGGCAGGCTTCATTCTGAATCCTTCCCATCCTTCATCATCATTGGCATCCTAATTCAACCATTCAACCCCCGCATCATCCCGCGCAGATATTCGATCTGCCCGAGATGCTCTGCTTCCTCACATAGCAAGTGCCCCAGCACCCACGCGTAGTTGACCGGATCGTAACGTGGATGCGTGATCTCGATAGTCAGGTCAGATTCTTGCATCTCGTTGGTGAAGTATTCGGTTGTGCCTTTCCGCACGGCGGAGTAGTATTCCATAACCTTCGGGACATCGAATGCTGGCATCGCACGTATGTCCTCCGCCCCCTGGCCAAAGCCGTTGGTCGGTTCTTCGACGCCGCAACGCGCAGCCCAGCCGTCGCGATCCCAAATCGATTCGGACTTGCGAAGCTGCATGTTGATCCAGTTGTCCTCGACGCGAGCCATGTGCCACACCATCCAATCGATGGTGTTCGACTCCAACGCCGGACGCCAGTGGAGCTCATCCTCAGAAAGTCCGTCGAGCGCTCTTTTTAACTTCGCAAACGCCTCGTTGAGACCGGAATCGATGGCGACTAAGAATGGTTGCATCACTTGTTCATTCCTCTCATCATCCCGCGCAGATACTCGATCTGCCCGAGGTGTTCAGCTTCTTCGCATAGCAATCGCCCCAGAATCGTAGCGCCGGTCCAACCGCGAAAGTTCGTGTGCTCAATGACTCTCGAAAGGTCATCTTCGCGTATCACGTTGGCGAAATAGTTTGATGTTGCGTTGCGGATCGACCGGTAGTATTCCATGACCTTCGGGACGTTGATGCGTCCCATGTCGCGGATCTCATCCATCGTCATCCCCGCGCCGGCGCCGTTGTAGGAGATGCCCAAACGTTCGCCCCAACCGTCACGTTCCCAGATCGGGTCTCGTTTCTGAAGTACAACGTTGATCAAATTGTCCTCGACTCGGGCCATGTGCCAAACCATCCAGTCGATAGAATTCGACTCCGTCTTCGGACGCCAGGACAGCTCATCATCACTCAACCCGTCCAAGGCGCGATTCAGTTTGGAGAAATGCTCGTTTACCCCGCTATCGATGGCCTGTAGGAATGGTTGCATGCGTTGTCCTCCGTCTAACCATCAACGCCGCGCATGATCCCGCGCACGTATGCGATCTGACCAAGATGCTGAGCTTCTTCCACCAAGATGTGCCCCAATACCCAAGCGCCACTCACTGCGACCTGCCGCCGCGGGTGATAGAACTCTTTGTCGAGATCCTCGACCGGCATCTGATCGAGATGTGCCAATGTGGCTTTGCGGGCCGCCCGATAGTACTCCATCATCTCGTTGATGTCGGTCTTAGGCATCGCACGCATCATCTCCGCTGTGTCCTCGCGGCCGTAGTCGTCGGGATCCATGCCGAAGCGTTTGTACCAGCCATCCTTGACCCAGATGTCGTCGTCCTGCCGGAGCACGAGATTGACCCAGCGATCTTCGACTCGGGCCATGTGCCACACGATCCACTCGATGAAGTTGGCGTGCAGCGCCGGTTGGTAACGCAACTCATCTTCGGACAATCCATCCAACGCCTTCTCGAGGCCTTCCATGTACTCGATCAAACCGCTGCGAACTGCGTCTTTGAAATCTGCCATCGTTTATCTCCTAACCCCCGTTGATTCCCTCATGGGCGTCAATTGTGAGGGTTTCTTTATCCCACGCTCTGCTTCGTGACCGCCTCTATCATCGCCTGAATGTACCCGTTGGCGAACGCCCTGCCGCGGTGACCCCACGGCGTGTCCTCAAACGTCTGCGGAACGTGGTCGTCGATGAAGAACGAGTCGTATCCGACCTCGTGATAGATCTGCATGGCCTTGTACATGTCGACGTGGCCGGTATTGATGAACTCCTCGCGGAACTTCGGCACGGGGCCAGACACATTGCGGAAATGGACGTAAAGGATTTTCTTTCGCTCGCCGAAGTACCGGATCATGTCGTAGATCCCGCCGTTCGCCGCATCCTCCATCTCGGAGAATGTGCCTTGGCAAAACTCGATTGCGTTGCAAGGTGAATCAACGATTTGGGTCAATCGTTTGTATGACTCAAACGACCGGAATAACTGTGGAATTCCGCCAAGTTTCTCTACCGGTGGATCGCAAGGATGAATTCCGCACCTTACTCCCGCTTCCTCTGCAACCGGCGTGATGATCCGAATCCACTCCTCCAACCGCTCCCACATCTCCTCTTCCGTATGCTCTCGACCATGAGTGTTTGGCATCTTTAGCGCCTCTTCGTAGTCGAACGCCGTCGCCAGCGCACCGCCCCTTATCAACTCCGGTTCCGTCCGCCACACATGCGAGGGCATCCAGTTGTAACCGAATATCGGGATACCCGCCGCCCCGATGTTGCGAACTGTCTGGATCATATTCTCGATCTGGCGATCATGATTCGGACCGCCGAGCATGATGTCCACGTAAAAATGCGTCGGCACGTTCTCCAGCGCCATCAACTTCAACCCCTCGCTCTCGACTTGTAAGCGCAGCTTGACAAGGTCGTTGACGGCCCACTTGCCACCGGCATCCGGCAATTGAGGCGTGTTTAGCAATACGTCCTTCACGCCATACTGCGCGGCAAACCGCAAATACTCTCGGCTCGCCGTGCTGAACTGCCCAAATCCTGCTCGCATCTCACAAACTCCTGTCGATCGTTCGATTGGCATTGATTTCGATTGATTGAACTCTACATCCATTCGGCAACTTGGCGCAATCGGCTGTCGTTTATCGTTGAATGACACCCGAGGTTTGGGCATCGAATTGGCACGAATTCTAGTGACGTATGGAACGAAACACGGCTCAACCGCCGAGATCGCAACGCGCATCGGACAACGTATCACGGCCGCCGGATTCGACACCGACACTTTGCAAGCCAATCTGGGCATCGACATCACCAAGTACGACGCCTTGGTCGTGGGGTCCCCGATTTACGCCGGTCAGTGGCTCCCGGAACCGACCCTCCTCTTCGCCGTCCATCGAGAACGCGCGAGTGACATACCAACCGCCCTATTCAGCGTAGGTATGATCGACGTCAAACACTCCGGCAAACTCCGCGAGGAACACGACGCGTGGATCGAAAAAGCCTTCAACCAAGAAGACATCCAACTCAACATCGTCTCAACAGGCACCTTCCAAGGCGCCTACTCGCGAAGCAATCTCCCGACTTGGATGCGCATTGTCGACTCCATCATCCGCATCGCGCCGCAAGGCGATCACCGACAGTGGGACGAAATTGAACGCTGGGGCGATGAGGTCGCAATCATACTCAGACACTTGCTTGAACCGAAATCCGCCAACGAAACCGAATGCTCTTGATGCTGGTCGACATTCACACCCACATCCAACAGCACAACCCGTCCGAAGTTCCGGGGATGCTCCACCGCGCTGCTCAAGCCGGTGTGTCGACCATCATCGCAGCGGGAACTACTGTGGACGATTCCCACAAAGCGATCCGCCTCGCCGAAACCTACCCAAAGATCTACGCTGGAGTGGGCATCCATCCCTCGGACCTCGAAGCGCCGATCTCGCCGGAAGATGTAGCGGCACTCGATGAAATGGCGTCACACGAACGCGTTACCGTCATGAGCGAGATCGGGATCGACCACATGCCAAACAGCCCCGACCATCGCTGGCAGGAAGAGGCCTTCGCCGCCCAGATCGAGATCGCCAAGCGACACGACCTACCTGTTGTGTACCACGTCCGCGAACACCTCGACGACCTCTCTCGCTTCGACGCGCGTGCGTCCGCCTTGTCCATCCTCGCCGAACACGATGTGGGCCAGCTAGGTGGCGCCGCCCACTACTTCCAAGGCAACTACGAATACGCTCGCAAAGTCCTCGACCTTGGCCTCAAAATCTCCTTCGCCAAACCATTGCTCAGGTCGCCGGAACTCCAAGATGTTGCACGTCGCGTTCCTTTGCACAACATCGTCCTGGAGACCGACGCCTACCCCCAACCGTTCAAAAAGAACCGCGCCAAATGGACGGAGCCCAAGGACGTACGGTTAGTTGCAGAATGTTTGGCGGAGATACTGGGCGTCAGTACGGAGACGTTCCACGATCGGTCACTTTGACAACGTATTCCGATTTTCAGATAGGTAAGTACCTGCAAACACACCAAACGTGCTAACATCAAACAACAACATCACATGCGAATCCCCCGCAAGCGGGAGGGCGCGATGACATTAACCGAAACTTTCATTCCTTACAACCGCCAACCCACCTACGATGCACAAATCGCGGCGTTGGATTGGGATATGGTTCCACCTCCCGACGCCATGCAGCAAGAATTACCGCTGACAGACCTTGTCGCAACGATCCGAGACGCGCTAATGCGAAGAGAACCCAACCAAACGGTGTTCATTAGTTCCAGCACCTTCCTTTGCTACGATCCATCCAACCTAAACCGTCGCCTGCAACCCGACCTCTACGTCGCATTTGGAGTGGAAGAACCAGCGATCCGAGACCGAGATGCGGGCTATCTCCCTTGGGAAGTGGGCAAGCAACCCGACTTCGTCCTCGAATTGGCTTCAGTTAGCACAGCCCGAAACGACCTGACGCGTAAACGCGATATCTACGCCTCGATGGGCATCCCCGAATGCTGGCGATTCGACGCTACCGGTGGCGATTTCTACGGCGATCCTCTCGTCGGCGAGCATTTGGTAGATGGCGTATACGAACCGCTTCCGATAACCGAGGAACCAGACGGACATCCGAAAGGTTTCAGTCCCGTCCTCGGGCTCACACTCGCATGGGTTGACGGCGTGTTCCGAATATTCGACGCCGAAGCACGGGATTACTCGCAGACTGCTCGTGAACGCCTGTCGACTATCGACGCGGAAGTAACCGCACGGCGTGCCGCCGAAGATCGGGTCCGCCAGCTCGAAGAGCAACTCAGAGAACTGCGCTCAAGTCGAAACGGCGATTCCGTTTGATCGATTACCGCCAGTCGACGATCCGTGAAACACCGATGCAACTAAACATCGCACTAAAAGAATGGTCCGCAACCATCCACGCACTCGCGTCAGGCGACCAACTGTTCCTGCTCCGAAAAGGCGGCATCCGCGAAACCAACCGCCGCTTCGAACTGCCACATCGTCGCTTCCTCCTCTACTCTACCCACTTCCACGAAGCTGACTTACTGCTCAAGCCGAAATTCCAACATCTCGTCGATTCGACTGATTCCGTTGCACGTGAGACCGTGGTGTTTAAAGCATTCGCTGAAGTTGCCGACGTGTTGAGCGTCAATGATGCCGATGCTTTGGATGCGCTGTCGGAACTGCATATCTGGTCGGACGAATTCGTAACTAAACGCATTGCTTGGAAACCACGCCACGCCGCCGACCTTATCGTGCTCAAAACCTACACGCTTCCCACTCCCGTCCGCATGCCTGTCGAACCGCATCACAAAGGCTGCAAGTCTTGGGTTGAGATCGATCCGTCGATCGAAATTGCCGGCTCCAAACCCGCAATACCCGAGCCAGAATGGGTGGACCGCGCGCAAAGAATTAGACTCTTGCTTTCGGGAAGCTCTGCGAAACCCGTTCTGGCAGCATGAAGCATCGACATCTCAAATCTACGGATCTGGCACTCTCTGAAGTCGGTTTCGGTGTGTGGAGCGTCGCGACAACGTGGTGGGGAGTTACCGACCGAGACTTCGGCGTCGATCTGCTCCGCAAAGCGCGTGACCTCGGCATTACATTTTTCGACACCGCTCCGGCCTACGGAGATGGTTACGGCGAAACGGTCTTAGCTGACGCGTTCAGTCGTTCAGAGTTGAAAGAGTTAGAGATCGGCACCAAATTCGGTTACGATCTCGACGCGCCGCGTTCCGGACATCGCGAACGTCCCCATGATTGGTCCCCCGAAGCAATCTCAAAATCATGTGACGCCTCCCTGCAGCGCCTCAATACCGACTGCATCGACCTGTACCAGATGCACAACCCACGTCTCGAAGCGATCCGTCGCGACGACACCATCGAAGGGCTTGAGCGGCTCAAAGATGCGGGCAAGATCCGCAACTACGCAGTTGCTGTTGGACCAGACCTGGGATGGCAGGAAGAAGGCATCGCGGCCGTCTCAGAACGCCGCGTACCAGCGCAGATCATCTACTCGCTGCTTGAGCAAGACCCGGCGCGCGCGATATTGGATGCGGCAATTCAAAACGAGGTCGGCTTGTTCACCCGAGTACCTCATGCATCCGGAATGCTGGACGGCACCCACACTAAAGACACTGTCCTTGACGAGACGCCGTTTGGTTCATCTGATCATCGCTCCTACCGGCGTCTGATGTGGATGCGGTCTGCGATCCGCAAACTCAGTCGCATCGATTTTCTGCTCGAAAACTACGACGCGACCATCGGTCAACTAGCGATTCGTTTCTGTTTGGCGTCCGAGGTCGTGGCGTCCTGCACACCGACAATTACTTCCGAAGCAATGCTGGAAGAGTACATCGGGGCATGCGACATCGCCGATATCAGCGCGGACGACATGACTGTACTAGATCACCTGTACGCCGCCAACTTCGAGGTTGATGAAGCGCCGGCACGCATGAAGTCCAGCGTCTCAACGACCGGATTCGTCTTGACTGACGGCGTTACTGAAGCCGAGCCGATCGCCGCATAGCGGTGCGATCACTCTTCCGCGTCGTCCGATTCGTCCGTGGTGGCCACCGAAACCTCAGACAAATCTTCGATCGATTCGTCATCATCCACGTAGCGGCAAAGCTCGCCTTCCAACAGATCGAAGTCTCGTTTCGAGAGTATGTGCACCATCCCGAAAAACGCGAGGTCCCACATCTCCGGTGGCCAGCGCCTGACGTACTCCAACGTCGGCCCCAACTGACGCGCATCTACCCAGTCGTCTTCGGATGGCAACGCGTCGAGCTTGATGTTTACTCGGTTGTTAAACCGTTCTCGTTTCGAATGGTGCTTCCAAATCGGCGACCCGTCGCGGAAACTTTTCCCAGCGACCGTTGCGGTAGCTGCGAACTTACGATCGTCTCGGATATAGAACACCAGACGATCACCTTTAGCCATTTGAGAAGCCTTGCGCGAGTTGGGCGCATCAACGCCGATAAGGTCAAAATCCCGCTCGCGCGTGATCTCGAAGTTTTCTCGTTGAGTATTGATCATCCAGCATGTCATGTCATTCAAAATGATACGCTAGGAAAGATAACGTTTCTCAACTCAGCAGCAACCCGAGGTGAGCATTGACTGATCCAAGCCGCCAAATCGAAGAACGAGTCGTCTCATTTCTCGACAGCATCGAGGCAGATTACGAAATCGTCGAGATCGACCCTGATTTCGCCGACACCCATAATTTCTGCGAAAAGTACGGCTTCCCCATCGAAACATCGGGCAACACGATCGTAGTTGCTAGCAAACGTGGCGCGAAAAAACACTCGGCTTCGGTCGTCCGGGCCGACAAACGATTGGACGTAAACCACAAGGTCTGCGAATTGATGGGTATCAAGCGCGCGTCTTTCGCAAAACCCGAAGAGACCTCCGAGCTTACAGGCATGATGATCGGCGGCGTCACCTGCCTCGCCCTACCGACCGAGATACCGATCTACATCGACGCATCGCTGCTCGAGCAACCATACGTGATCCTAGGCGGCGGTAGTCGATCGACCAAGATCAAGGCTAATCCTGAGGTACTGAAGAAGATACCCAACGCCACCTTGTTCGACGACCTTACCCTTTGATCGCGTCGACGCGATCGATATCAGCGCCGTGATCGGATGATCACGGACTTCCGAATCTAGGGCTTAATATTCGGCGCGGCGCTGGAATTTGGCGCGGATGTAGATCGCCGCAGCGTTCATCGTCAACAGCATCACCAACAGAATCACGATTGCCGCCGCTGCGATGTGTCGGAAGTCGTCTTGGGGTTGCGACACCCACGTCACGATCTGAAGCGGAAGCACCGTGAAGCGGTCGAACGGCGTAGTCGGCACGTAAGTGATGAACACCAGCGAACTCACCACCAAAATCGGCGCCGTCTCCCCGATGGCGCGCGACATCGCCAAGATGATGCCCGACATCATGCTCGGAATCGCCTGCGGCAAAACCACCATCTTCACCACCTGCCATCGCGTAGCGCCCATCGCGTAAGCCGCGTCGCGGTAGCTGGGCGGCACCGCGCGGATCGCCTCCTGCGACGCAATGATCACGATCGGCATTACAAGCAACGAGAGCGTCAATGCGCCTGCCAATAGGCTCCTCTGTCCGTCGAAAAGGTACTGGACGAAGATGGCGAGACCGAGCAGTCCATAGACCACCGAAGGTACTCCGGCCAAGTTCGAAATGTTCAGCTGGATCAAGCGTGTAACGCGGTTCGCGGGCGCGAACTCTTCAAGATAGATCGCTGTTGCAATACCAACCGGCACGGTCATAACGGCGGTGAGAATGATTACCCAGAAGGTTCCAGCGATCGGCGCCAGCACTCCGGCTTGATCTGGGTGTCGCGACGAGTAGCTACTCAAAAACTGCCAATCGAGCCAGCCGAAGCTGTCGATGAACACCTCGAACAGCAGCCAGGCGAGCACTAGCACGCCCGCAACCACCGAACTTGCGAAAAGTGCGGCAAATACGTTGTCTCGCGCCAGTCGATATGTCTTGCGAGCGCTGCTTTGAGATTGAAGGGCCATTCGTTTTACCTGTCGTCGGTTGGAATGTGAAGTAGTCGCTTCCGTTCGTTTACTCGTACTCCTGGCGGAAGCGCTGCACCACCCAGCGTCCCAAAATGTTCATCACCAGCGTGATGAGAAAGAGCAATAGGCCGACCACGAAGATCGTGTAGTACTCGATCTCACCGTGCGGCGTGTCACCCAGCGCAACGTTCACGATAAATGCAGTCATCGCTTGGACCGCTTCGAGCGGGTTGAAGGTCAGGTTCGGGCGACCACCAGCCGCGAGATAGACGATCATCGTCTCGCCAACCGCCCTCGACACCGCGAGAATGAACGAGGACACGATACCCGACAGCGCCGCCGGAACAACAACCTTAGTCGCAACCTCAAAGCGTGTAGCACCGAGTGCGAATGCCGCGTCGCGGAGCGAGCGAGGCACCGAGATCATTGCGTCCTCGCTGAGCGTCGTGACCATCGGCATGATCATGATGCCCATCACTAGTCCGGCGCTTAAAGCGCTGAACGTTCCTAAATTGTCTTCGCCAATGACCAGGCGCAAAGCCGGACCGAGTGTCAGCAATGCGAAGTAGCCGTACACCACCGTCGGTATGCCGGCGAGCACCTCCAGTATCGGTTTGATGACCCTCCTGACGTTTTCCGGCGCATATTCGGAGAGGAATATTGCCGCCCCTATACCCAAGGTCAAAGAAACGACTCCCGCAACCGCGGCGACTAGGAAAGTCCCGGCCACAAGAGGAAGAACGCCGAAAGATTGCCCCACTTCTCGGTACGGTTTGAACAACGGCGACCATTTAGTGCCGGTTAGGAAATCAACAATGCCTACGTGCGTCAAGGTACCGTTGACGCCAGGTTCGCACGGCTTGATCGGCTCGCCCTCGTTGAGGACGCAAATCTCTTCTTGGAAGAAGCCGATGCTTTGAGAAACAAGCACCGTGACGATGCCGATCGTCGCCAGTACGGAAACCAACGCGGCGGCTCGTAAAACCCAGAGCACCGCCGACTCCTCGAAATGCCGGCGCGACCGATGACTTGCCAATCGGCTGTCGTCTCTTCTCAATGACAAAGTATTAGAACGCTCTTGCACGCCGTCTAGTGGATCCGTCGACACTTGGTCATGGCCGACTCGGAAAGCTCCTCGTTCTACCGCCATCGTTCGCCTTCCGACAACGTTTGATTTTTCGATCCAGGGTCGAAAACCGTCCGTTCGCGAAGAAATCCCGTTTGGCGGAGGGTATCGATGGCGCTAATAGAAAACATTTCAAATTGTAGTAGCTAACCGACGGGGTGGCAATCGAATGGGCCACCCCGTCGAGTCCATTTACCGTTGAACTGCGCTTCCGTTGGTGGCGGCACTCTCCACTAGCGCCAATGCTTCGTCATACATCTGCTGAGGCAGACCCACGTAACCCACGCTCGCCGCGAGGTCAGCAGCGTTGCGGAGGTAGAAGTCGATGAACGCTCGGACTTCTTCACGCTCAAGCGCAGCCACACTCACGTAGATGAAGAGTGGACGGCTCAAAGGCGAGTAAGAACCGTCGTTGATCGTCGTCTCGTTCGGTTCGATGCAGCCTGCACCACCGTCGACACCGACGAGCCTGAGCTTGTCGGTGTTCGCAACGTAGTAGGCGTAGCCGAAGTAGCCGAGGGCGCCGCGGTCGCCCGCGATCCCCTGCACCAACACGTTGTCGTCGACCGCCGGGAAGAAGTCGTCGCGGATCACACCAGTGTCGCCGTTGATCTCTTCCGTGAAGTAGTCGAAAGTGCCAGAGTCGGCGTCTGGTCCGTAGAGAACAATGTCAAGGTCCGGGTAGCTCGGGTCAACCTGATTCCATTTCGTGATCTCGCTGTCCGGTTTCCAGATCGAGTTGAGCTGTTCGGTCGTCAAGCAGGTCGCCCAGTCGTTGTCCGGATTCACGAGCACCGAGAGACCGTCGAAGGCGACCGTGAGTTCGATGAAGTCGATGCCATTCTCGACAGCCACTTCACGCTCGGAGTCTTTGATCGGACGCGAGGCGTCGGAGATGACCGTTTCGCCAACGGTGAACTTCTTGAAGCCGCCACCCGTGCCGGAGATGCCGACCGGGATCTGGACTTGCGGGTACTCCTTGCGAAAGTCTTCAGCCGCGGCGACTGAGACCGGGTAGACCGTGGACGAACCATCGATCACGATCTCGCCAGAGAGTGGGCCAGAAGGCACGAACGGCTCTGGGACCATCATCGCAGTCTCGGCATCGTCTACCATCGCCTTGATGTCCGGGACCGGGTTGTTCAGTAGCACCAGACCGGCGTCGTAAAGCGGCTGAGGCAGTCCTACGTAACCAACGCTGGCGGCCAGATCAGCAGCGTTGCGGAGGTAGAAATCGACAAATGCCTTGACCTCTTCTCGTTGCAGCGACTCGATGTTCACGTAGATGAAGAGGGGACGACTGAGCGGCGAGTAGTCGCCATTATTGATCGTCTCTTCACTAGGCTCGATACAGCCTTCGCCGGAATCGACGTCCACGAGTTCGAGTTTGTCGGAGTTTGCAACGTAGTAGGCGTACCCGAAGTATCCAAGCGCGCCCTTGTCGCCCGCGATGCCCTGCACCAGCACGTTGTCGTCAACCGCCGGGAAGAAGTCGTCACGGATAATGCCCGTGTCGCCGTTGATCTCTTCCGTGAAGTAGTCGAAAGTGCCAGAGTCGGCGTCCGGACCGTAGAGAACGAGCTCTTGGTCCGGGAAGTCAGAGCGGACCTGATTCCAGTTCGAGATCGTACTGTCAGGCTTCCAGATCTCGTGCAGCTCGTCCGTCGTCAAACATGTTGACCAGTCGTTATCTGGGTTCACCAACACGGAGAGTCCGTCGTACGCGACCGTCAGTTCGATGAATTCGACACCGTTGGCGGCAGCTAATTCGCGCTCGGAGTCTTTGATCGGTCGTGAGGCATCGGAGATGGCCGTCTCGCCAGCAGCGAACTTCTTAAAGCCACCACCGGTGCCGGAGATGCCCACCGGTATCTGCACTGCTGGGTAATCCTTGCGGAAATCCTCAGCGGCTGCAACCGTCACGGGGTACACCGTCGATGAACCGTCGATAACGATCTCGCCCTCAAGCGTGATCGATGTCTGCGGAGCTTCGGGCACGACGAGCTTGACATCTGGAGTCGGGTTCGCAACCTTGGCTTCCATCTGGTCGTACAGCGGTTGAGGTAGACCCACGTAACCAACGCTCGCGGCGAGGTCAGCGGCATTCGCAAGGTAGTAATCTATGAACGCTTTGACTTCGGGGCGGCTGAGTGATGGGATGTTGACATAGATGTAAAGCGGACGGCTGAGAGGCGTGTATGAACCGTTGTTGATCGTCTCTTCACTGGGCTCTACACAACCATCACCGGGGTCGACGCCCACAAGCTTCAGCTTGTCGGTGTTCGCAACGTAGTAGGCGTAACCGAAGTAGCCCAGCGCGCCGCGGTCACCTGCGATGCCCTGAACCAGCACGTTATCGTCAACCGCCGGGAAGAAGTCGTCGCGAATTACGCCGGTGTCGCCGTTGATCTCTTCCGTGAAGTAGTCGAACGTGCCAGAGTCGGCGTCTGGTCCGTAGAGCACGATGTCGAGGTCCGGGAAGCTCGGGTCGACCTGGTTCCAGTTCGAGACCTCGCTGTCCGGTTTCCAGATCGTGTTGAGCTGTTCGGTGGTCAAGCAGGTCGCCCAGTCGTTGTCCGGGTTCACCAAAACCGAAAGTCCGTCGTAAGCAACCGTCAACTCGATGAAGGTGATGCCATTCTCGGCAGCTAATTCACGCTCAGAGTCTTTGATCGGTCGCGAGGCATCGGAGATCGCCGTCTCGCCAGCCGTGAACTTCTTGAAGCCACCGCCCGTGCCGGATATGCCGACCGGGATCTGGACTTGCGGGTGTTCCTTCCGGAAGTCTTCCGCAGCAGCCACCGTCACGGGGTACACCGTCGAGGATCCGTCGATGACGATCTCCCCAGAGAGCGGTGCAGCTTGTGCGGCCTCGCCTTTTACCGCCGGACGTGCAGTTGCGGCAGGTGCCGGTGCTTCGCCAGGCGACGCCGTCGCGCCAGCAACTGGGGCCGCGCCTTTTTCCGCCGTAGCAGCTTTTGCCGCCGGGTCCGACGGTCGGGCTGTAGCAGCCTTTTCGGCTTGGGACGCAGGTTGCGCCGTAGCCGCAGGCCCCGCCGTCGCAGGCTGTTGTGGCGTTTGGTCATCGCTGCTGCAAGCGATCATCACTATCGCCAACAACATGCCGATGATAAGCAAGCCCTTAGCGCTCGCCAGGTGCCTAGTAAATTGATATTGCATCGGGTTTCGGGTCTCCTGATACCAATTCGTTTCTCAACTTTCAGGAGCACGCAACCGCGCGCCCCCAAAAATCAAGATGCAACACCACCATTAACTCCGATTTACATCCCACAAGATCCACATCCCACCCGCCACCCCCGCGCAGCCGGGTATCCAGAGGGGTGCGGGCAGGAGAGTTGCCCCTCTCGCGGGGAAACGTCCGAAGGACAAGGGGGCACACACCAGCCCTACACGATTACCCCAACATCATTAACGCTAATCACAATCTTTTCTGCTCCACATCTAAGGAGGAGTTCTTTGTTTGAATCGCTCTGAAGATGTTTCCGAAATATGGTCTACGGGAAGAACTCCTGGTCCGTAGTCCGACTTTTCCTGCGGTTCTTCGGTGTAGCGGAATTTATCGTAAATCTCCTCGGGCGCTTTCATGCCGCAATCATTGCAATATCGCGAGATCCTAAATGTCATCACGCCGCTACGGCGCGTCTTGGCATCGTCTAGTTCTGATTTTGCGAACTCTTCCCGTTGACGATCCAAGTCTTTCATGTCCCATGGTTCATACCTATGAAGGCCCAGCTTGCATCGGAGCCATGGGATGAGCCTGTGAGCGACGAGTGATTTAACAAACCAGACAAACGCACCGACGCTGAATACAACAACGGTTTGATAATCCTTAACCCATTCCCAAAAGGACTGCCAGAACAGATCAATCGTCATCCTAGAACCAATCCTAACGCCTATCGGCCGTTCTTTGTGCCCGTTGCACCTCTTGTCGACGTTTACCGAGAAACGCCAGTTCATCGGCCGAATCTCGCAGCGCCTCAGTTGGTATGCCCAAGGCCTGTAGAATTAGGATGATCGTTCGATAGGTCGCAGGGATCTGGTGTGGTTTCAAATCGTACGGAGACGTTTCTAATTCAGGCAGTACAATGAAAGTGTCCAGTGTCGTTCCTGGTGGTGCCAATATGTCGTCATCTTGAACAATCGGTAGCCCCCATTTTGAAATATGGTCCGAAAATCCTTTTAAATCGACGAAAGGTACACTCCGCCAAACATTGTTGACGAACGCTTTAATATAAAACGGTCCATTGACACTCGAGGCGTATGTCAATTTCAAATGACGATGGAAAATTACCATAAATGCATCCAAAAGATAATTTAAATCCAAGATGCGCGAAGAAGTCAGATCGAATTCTAGGAATTTAGATTTAAACGATATACCATGTTCGTAGATGTTCCATGCCGTTACGTTGTCATCTGACGTTAAAGTTATCAATGGAATCGTAATAAACGAATCGCAATCCCTTGAAAATTCCCACGTAAGTCCACGCATATAAGCATTGTTGCCCGCTGTTTGCCTAGCCACAAAACCATCAGACATTGTAAATACATTGTCGAAAGGAAAATTCGGTTCACTCATCAGTGCGCTGAAATCATCGAATGTTCCGGTGTACTTGTGGTCAAGCAATCTATATGGATCGGAACAAATGGTTAGATGGACGTAAGGCACTTTGTCCTCAGCCTTCGACACTATAGGTTCCCTCGTTACGCGATCCGTTAAACTTTCACGAGACGTTTCGCCTCTCTCCGCCAAGAGGTCAAACGTGGATCTGTCCGATAAGGGTCTCGGTTCGGACGAATCCGCGATCCTGAGATAGATGCGACCATCGTTATGAACGTAAGGTGTATCCGGCCCTTGAGGGATCGAAACAACCACGATTACCTGTCCAGCCGGCAATCCGATCTCTTTGATTGGCCCTTCGAATTCACGTGTCTGATAAAAAACCTCTGGACGTAGAAGATCTTTCGTGGCATTCTTTAACGATTCCAGTCCGACCGGTACCTCGGTCAGAGGGATACCAGGGAAATTCATTGCCACATTAGTATTGGGATCACTGACAATCCCGATAATCAACCACCCACCGTACTGATTAGCGAACGACGACAAACTTTTCGCCAAAGCTCTTGGTGCTATAACTTCGGATTTATATTCAACATACCAACCTTCGTGAACCTCCTGTAAAATCGCAAGGTCTTGAGGTTCAATCTCGTTTAACCCCTTTTCGAATGGAGTGTAACGCACGTCTAAATCCTCTTAGTTTCGCGTTTCAATCGGTGAAGCACCCTGTCTAACAGGTCCCATGCTAAACATGCGTCCGTTGTAGCAAACGTCACCCATTCCCCCGCACCAAAACCTCGCACTCCAACGTCCCGAAATTATCCCTAACCCACTCCGCACGATCTGCGGCCCGATCACGCGCAACCGTCGCCCAAGCGTCATCACGCATCCAACCCACCTTCTTGTTCGCGTTCATCAGACCGCGGAGCGTCAGGTTGTCCCGCTTCCGGCCGTTGCACGGACGACATAGGAGGATCCGATTCATGATGTGATTCGCACCTCGGTCTGATTTCGGAGTGATGTGGTCCAGTTCCATGAATTCTTTTTCAAGTATCCGCCCGCAACCCGCACAAATCACACCATCTGACGTCCCTTGTGCATTGACCAGTATGTTGATCATTCCCCTGTGCGATATCTTTTCCCAAGACTCTGTTGGTCGTTGAGTTTTTAAGCGAAAACTTGGAGCCGCCACATCGTTGTCGTCCGTACGAACCGGAGGAGTTGACGAATAATGGACTTCAGGAATGTCAGTGATGAGTTGACGGTTATCTTCCATGCGTTGCTTGACGATGTCATGCGCACCATCCCAAATGTCCATGCCAATCCAAAGTCGGCCAGTTCGTTCTGCGGCGATCGGTGTAGTGGCGCAACCGCAGAACGGATCGAGCACCCAATCGCCCGGTTTAGAACTCGCCTGAATGATGCGCTCGTAGAGAGCCAAAGGTTTCTGAGTTGGATAACCCACGTATTCACGCTGATTCGTAAGAGCAGTTATGTCTCCCCACCAATCCTCAACCACTTTGCCACGACCGTAACCCGCTTGAACTTGACTTGTGCTCCTTCGACCAGTGTGTTTGACAGATGGCGAGATGATGCTACGTTTGCCCTCGACCCGTCCTCTACGCGCAAGAGTCTCACTATCGTAAGGAATCCGGACAGCATCGCGATGAAACGCTGTTTTGTCCGATTTCGCATAGAAGAGAATGGTGTCGTGCTTGCGCGGAAACCATCGTTTCGTATTGCTGGGTCCGGTGTATGCCCACACGATCTCGTTGCGGAAATTCTTATGCCCGAAGATTGCGTCCATCAATGCTTTCACGTACGCGTGTGCCGTATGGTCTATGTGCAGATACATGCTACCGTCATCCCGCAACACCCGATGCATCTCCATCAGACGTACACCCAACCAACACAAGAACGCGCCCATGTCGTCGCCGAATGAGCCCCTTGCACCTTCTATAACCGACCAAACAGGGCCCCAGTCATCCTTTATGCTGTCAACCCATTCCTCATGAACATCTCTGTCCCATGACCACCGATCTTGGAACCGCGCCCCTGATGCCAAACTCTCGGGCGTGGCGTGAAAATCACGCCCCTTGTTGAACGGCGGATCAGTCGCGATCAGATGCACTGTCTCGCTGTTCATACCACGCAGGAACTCAAGATTATCTCCGTGATAGAGAGTTCGATTTTGAAAATTCGCCATAGTCATCGCATCCAGTGTACCGCCTGAACACACCCACCTTCGTACAACGTCTCACCCCCCCCCCGAAATCACGCAATCGGCAACCTCACCGTAAATTTCGAACCCTCACCGACCACGCTTTCCACCTCCACGTTTCCACGGTGCATCTCAACGATGTTTTTCGTAATTGCAAGGCCCAACCCAAACCCTGTCCGATCACCACTCGAACGCGGCGATTTGTAAAACCGCTCAAAAACATACGGCAAGTCATCCGGATCGATGCCCTCGCCGTTGTCTTGGACGGTGATGGCGACGAAACCGTCGTCAACTCGTCCGGACAGCCGGATGCGACCTCCGGACGGGGTGAATTTCTGTGCATTGCCGAGCAGGTTCCCGATCGCCCGTTCGATTTTCGCTTGATCTACGGATATCTGCGGGAGGTCGTCGTCGACCGCTTTCTCATAATGGTGGGTTGGATCGATCGTGAGCGGCCTGTAGTCGTTTAGCACTCCATCAATCAAGGCCGAAGGACCCATTAACTTCACATTCAGTGGAGATCGTCCGGTCTCGAGCATCGTCAAGTCCATCATTTCACTCACCAGAGCCGCCATGCGTTGCGAACTGTCGTCGATGCGATCAAGGAATTCGGCTGCAGTGTCTGGTTTTAGCGCCGCACCCATCTTCAACGTGTCCACAGATGCTTGGATTGACGCAATCGGCGTCCTAAGCTCGTGAGACGCGTTGGCTACAAATTCACGCATCGAAACTCCCAAACGAATCTCATCCGTCCGGTCGTTGATGATCACGATCGCGCGTCGGGCCCCGCTGTCGTCAGCCGGCAAACTCCGCGAAATCACCTCAAGATGGCGTTGCGAGTCGTAAAGTTCCAAGTTGAGAACAACCGTTTCCCCAGCCGTTGCACTCGTCGTCGCGGCTTCATTGATTTCGTAAACATTGACTTTCGACGCGAGTGTGGTTAAGCCGTCTCCCACTTCTTTATAGGCGAAATCCAACGTGGCGCAGACCGCGGGATTCGCGTATTGCAACATCCCGTTCTCGTCCACTACCAGTATCCCGATCGTCAACTCGTTGAGGATCGTCTCGTGGTACGCCCGGTTGAGATTCGATTCCGCCAAGATCGACTCAACGCTGTCGGCGAGGCGATTCACCGCGTTGACGATGCGTTGTTGCTCCGCCGGACCGTAGGACGTCAATCGATTCGCCCGATCGATCGACTGCGTCCTTAAGATGCCATTCGCGGTTCGCCAGAAAAACTGGGACTGACGATTGGCAAGGAACCAAACCGCGACGACCGCGACAACCGCCCCTATCGCAACTGCCGCAATCCCAAAGAATCCATAGAGAGCGAATCCAACCGTTAGCGGTACCGCTGCCACGCTAGCGTAGCGCCACTTAAGCGGTAGGAAATCAACGATTCGGCACAGATCGGGCATCGTTCATGGCACGAAGCGATAACCGACACCTCGTACGGTGACCAGCCGCTTAGGATTCGTCGGGTCGTCTTCTAACTTGCGCCGGAGAAGAGATACGTGAACATCGATGGTTCGCGACTCGCCGGAACCTTCTTCGCCCCACACGCCCTCCAATAACTGCGATCGGGAGAACACCCTTCCTGGTTGGGAAGCCAGATGGACCAACAGATCGAACTCCTTAGTTCTCAGATTGAGGTCATAGCCGTCGAGCACCACCTTGCGCCGCACCAGATCTATCTCCATGTCGCCTAATTCGATCATGTGACGCCCCCTGCCACCAGTGGCTGCAGGAACTTTGGAGAATTCCTGTGATCGGCGAAGTTGAGCTGCGACCCGTGCCATCAACTCTTGAATACTGAATGGTTTGGTTACGTAATCGTCAGCGCCGCTGTCTAGACCGTCGACGCGCTGCTCTTCCTCGTGCCAAGCAGTCAACATGACTATGGGCACGGTGTCCCCTGTTTCCCTCAACGCCTTGCACACCTGCATTCCACCCATCACTGGCAGCGAGAGATCCAAGATGATCAAATCGACCGCGTTGGATCGGCGGATGTCGAGCGCCGTAGCTCCATCTGACGCTGAAAGAGCGCGGTAACCCAAAGCTTCAAGATTGAACTCGAGGGTCGCCAGAAGACCGGGGTCATCTTCGACCACCAGTATCGTCTGCCGAGTACCTATATCTTTTCCCAATTGCGTTCCCAGTCTTCTATACCGCTTCGGTTTTGCCTGAGATTGCCGACCGATACGCAGCATCGATCATCTCGATCGCCCGCATGCCTGCCCAACCAGGTGCCCAGTTGGTAACGTCTTTGCCAGCTACGATGTCCGTGAAGTTGTCGGGCGGGCCACCACCGTAGTACTCTCCCGCGTCATCACCCACATCAACCACGATGTGGTCGCCGTCGTGACGTTGGACCTCGAGCCTGGCGCGGTCTACATCAAGGACGAATGCGCCCTCATCGCCGAACACTCGTATGTCTAGTTGGAAGGTCTGATCCTGGGGCAACGCGCCGGCCCCCGAGAACGTGCCGATAGCACCGCCCTCAAACCCGACGGAAAACGCGTTGTATAACTCAACCTTCGCGGTCGGTGCGGAGTTGAATGCGAATACCGTCTCGGCCTTCAGACCCGTCATCCAGTACGCCATTCCTGCCGAGTGGGTCATCTGAGCCAACGCGTAACCGCCGCCCGCGACCACCGGGTCAGCCCAAGTATCGGCACCAGGCTCGAACATGTTGTCACCTGCGCCTCCACCAGTCGCTAGAAACTGTTTTCCTTCCAATAGGCTCCTGACCGGCGAAGCCATGTGACACATCACGAACTCGATATTGCCCACCGGATGTTGATCCATGATCTCTTTGGCCTTTTGGATGTACGGAGCGTAGTGCCAACCGTGCGGGATCAACAATTGAACGCCTTGTTTTTCGGCCTCTGCGACCATCTCCCTCGCGTGTGTCGCGTTTGTGGCTAACGGTTTCTCACACATTACGTGTAGACCTCGCCTTAGCGCGGCCATAGCGTGCTCGTGGTGCATCGAGTGCGGCGTGGCGACGACAACGCCGTCCAACCCGTCAATCTCCAGCAACTCCTCGTAGTTTTCGGTGGCGTGCACAAAGCCAAACGATTCTTTGACCATTTGAAGCTCATCCGCGCCCAATCGGCAAACCGCCGTCATCTCAACATCGTCGCGCGCGGCGAAAACCGGCATGTGGTTCGCGGTCGCCCACCAACCAGCACCAATAAATCCGATCTGTACCGTTCCATCAGGTTTCATCACATTGACCCTTTCGACGATATCGATCGCGAGTTAAAACGCGTCAACATTCGATTGTTGCAGAATAGACCTTTGGTGGCTAATTGTAAGTGAATTAGCGCCGACCACCTCTTCACAAATCCATCACAAGCAATTCAACATGGAACTCTGGCTAGTTAGACACGGCGAAACAATCGTCGGCGAGGATGGCCTCTACCAACCACATCACGGCCTAACCGAACTCGGCTTTGAGCAAGCACGTTCGGTCGCACACGCGCTCAAGGATGTCGAGTTCGACGAGTGTTACTCCAGCAACCTGCCCCGCGCGATCCAGACCGCCCAGACCTACGCAGATCTAACCTCTCGCCGTTTTAATCGCATCGCAGACCTCAACGAAATCGACGTCGGACGCATCAAAGACGCGTCAGTCGCGTTCAAGAACGACGTTGTCAACCACCGGGTCGAATTGGATTTTTCCCAGTTCGGTGGGGAAAATCCAGACCAATTCTCAAACCGCGTCCAACAAGGTTTTCATCAACTCTTGGAAGACGCCAAATCGAAGAACTGCGCTCGAATCGTCGGCTTCCTACACGCCGGAACCATCGGCGTCATCCTCGACCATGTGGCCGGACGCGCGTTCGATTACCGTAGCCGCCCCAGAATGCCCAACTGCGCCTACACCATCGTCAGCGAAACATCTAACGGCGGATGGACCAAGTGGGAACGTTGGCACTCGGACCACTTGACAGCGATCACCTAGACGCTCTAAAGAAACCGATGCCGCCCGACGTACGACGATCGCCGTGCGGCAACCTCACCTAGATTCAACTCTCAGGCACCCTTTAACAGGCGATTCTGTACTCGCCTAACGTAGGAATCATATTTTGTGATATCAAGTATCATCATGAGTGTCTTTTCTATGTTTCACGATCCCCGTGCAGCACCAAAGACTTGAAGCTGTGATCCGGCGAAGAGAACTAAAAGGACACACCGTCGCAATAGTTGTGCTTGGCTCAAAGGGTGACCAAAATGCCTGGAAGATTCGATCGGGCTATTCTCATAGCCGTGCCCTTAACTCCCGTCGTAATCCTACTGGCCGTCGGACTGTTTTTCATCGCTGCTCGGTCCGGCGAAACCCATAAGCCTACTCCAGACCTGATGGCCGAGGCCGCCCTGGAATCGCCAGATGGCAATCCGGTAGGAACTGTTACTTTTCGCCAAACCGCAACTGGAGTATTGATCATTGCCGAAGTGAACGGCCTTAGCCCAGGCGGTCACGCCTTTATCGTGCACGAGGTCGGTACATGCACACCCGACTTTAGCGCCGCCGGCGATCACTTCAACCCCGAAGATGCGGAACACGGATTTATCCATCCATCGTGGAAGCGCGGCGAAGCGACCCGAGGCCATGGCGGGGACTTGCCCAACATCTATGCCGCATCCGACGGTTCCGCGCGTGCCGATTTCTTCACGGTTGGTTTAACTCTGGATCGTGGGCCACGCCATTCCGTATTCGACGCTGACGGATCGGCGATCATAGTGCACGCAAAGCCCGATGCCTATGGCGAAGAGGAGTCGGACACCGGCGACCGTGTCGCCTGTGGGATAATCCGCGCTGCTTAGCGCATCTGACAACCTGTAGAACTGTACAGGCCATTCGGCTCCCGGATCGAGTGCCAAACGCTCATCCCAGAATGCCCAACCGCGCCTACACCATCGTCAATGAAACATCACGCGGCGGTTGGACCGAATGGAATGTTTGGGTTGCCGCCCATCTAAACGAGTTGACTTGAAGTCCGAGACGATGGCTCACCCTCTCCTTGATGTCCGAGGGTGTATCGACAAGTGTTTAGGCCGGGGCAACGATCGGAATGTAGCTGCAATCGGATGCCGCCAAATCACGATTCGAACATTCACACGCCCGGCAGTAAATCACCGGTCCTTTATCGCTGTAGTTGACAGCAATACTCGGAGTTTCGCAATGTGGGCAACGCGTGACGATCGAAGCACCGCAAGTAACGCAGGTGAAATAGGTGCTGTATACATCTTGTTGCAACCGCATTACTCCGCGATTGCATTTCGGACACTCGTTCTTTGACAACAACATCAGGGCTACTCCTCCCCTAGATGAAGAGACCGATATGAAGAGCCTTTCAAGGCAATGCGCCAAATCATATGGGAACGATCAAACCTGTGGCAATGACTTGACGCGCGTCCGACGACAAATCGCGATCCCGTCGGCGTGCTCAACCGCGCGTCGCTAACTGAAACCGCCTGAATTGCGACGGCGTCGTTGCCTTGGCACGACGATATGTCTTCGCGAATCCCTCGACTAAGGGATTTAGTTGCCTAAGGCAACAGCCCTTCTTGCGGTGTCGTCCAGGGAGCCCGCGCTGACCACGCCTTTGGTCGTGGCAATCGTCCGAGTTGCACCTCGACGATGCTCGGCGCGTCGACCTCCAATGCAGCGCGGATTGCCGTCGTCAATTCCCCTGGATTAGTCGCCAAGAATCCCTCGGCTCCATAAGCTTTGGCCATCGCCACAAAGTCCGGGTTGACGAAATCAGCTTCGTACGAACCGCCAAAGTCCTGATCCAGATCACGGGCAACGTTGCCGTAGGCTCCGTCGTTAAACACCACCGCGACGACGTTAATGCCGTACTTGACCGCGGTCGAGATTTCGCCCGACGCATACATGAATCCACCGTCGCCTACGACGCAGATGACCGGCCGATCAGGGACACCGACCTTGGCACCAAGTGCCGTCGGATACGCGTAACCCAAAGTGCCCATGTAACCGGAGTCGATGTATGACCACGGTCGATCGACCTCAAAGTGTTGGCGCGAGTAGTAACCCAGCTGCGTCATACCCCAGATCCCAGTCGCGTCGTCCGGATAGGCATCTTGGATAGCAACCAGCCACGGGTACGCGGCATCCTCGCGGCGATCGTTTTCGCGGTAGGTTTGCAACGCCGCCTTGTCGAAAGCGTGGCGCGCCGCCATAGCTTCAGGATCACAACCCAGATCATCCAACGCCGCGTTGAGCTTATTCAGGGTAGCTTTGGCATCGCCTTGGAGCTTTACCTTGTTCGGGTGCGCTCGACCCAATATCTGTTCATCCGGATCGATCTGGATCACCTTTGAACCGCCTGCTACCGGATTCCTAGGCGTGAAACGAGTGCCGACGGCGAGGATCACCTCGGCGTTGTCGATCATGCTCTTTATCGGGCCTTCCGCCCCGACCCATGACCCGATGCTGTTGGGATGCGAATGTGGAATGACGCCCTTCCCGCCAGCTGAGTTAACGACTGGCAGACCCGTCAACTCCGCCAATTGGACCAGTTCATCGAACGCATCGGATCTTGCCACGCCACCACCGGCAAAGATCACAGCCGAATTGGCTTTGAGAATGTCTCGAGCGGCTTGCTCGATCAACGAATCGTCGGCCGTCGCCCGCTCGCCGGGCTGACTCTCTAACAGTTCCACCTCTTCCCGCTCGACCATACCCTCCGGCGGCATGTCGATAAACGTTGGTCGCGGACGACCAGATCGCATGTGCTTAAACGCCTCGTTGACCGCGCTCGGCGCTTCTTGAGGCCGCATGATCGACTTCCGATATTTCGTTATCGGCTTCATCAGATCGGATTGATCGACGATTTCATGCAATCCGTCGAGCCCTTTGCCGATCTGTCCACGGGGCACTTCGCCAGCGAGTAGCAGCACCGGCGATGAACGCGCGTACGCCGTCGCGATCCCAGATCCCGCGTTGTAAAGACCAACGCCGGGAACCACCATGGCGACCGACGGCTTCCCAGTCGCCCGAGCGTAGCCATCCGCCATGTGCGTCGTCGAATACTCGTGGCGCGCGGTGATCATCCGCAAACCCGGTTCGTCGCGAATGCCGGTAATCAAGCCATACATCTGCACTCCCGGCAACCCGAAAATGACCTCGACGCCTTCTCTCACCAATGATTTGGCTAGCGCTTCACCGCCAGATAACTTTGCCACGATCTTCGCTCCCAAGCTGTTATTTCGTTCAACGACACGGTTTTGGGCGGGCAGATTCACTTCCCGACGACCCGAATCGAAGCATATGCAAGTTTAGTGGATTATACGAACATCCACCTCTACGAAACCCTCCCACCTGATGGCCAAGCAGGAACCATAGGCGATGAGGATCAACCTTCAATCACCCCTACCGCTCACTTCATCGAAGGTAACAGCAGCGTCGGCATTAACGCGTCCGGCACGTCTAAAAGATCGTGGGCGGTCTCCCATCGCGTGATACCAGTTCCGACCAAGACGGAGTCGATACCGGCCTGATTGGCGCCCGCGATGTCGGTTTGCAGTTGGTCACCGATGAACGCCACCTTACGGCAACCGTTCAGTCGTTCCTTAATTGCGTCGAACATCGGCTTGTACGGTTTGCCAAGCTTCGCGAATTTGACCGCAGGATCATCGCCGAAACGCCTCGACACCGCGACTTCGAGTAGTTCTGCCAATCCACCAGGTCCGATGGCGAAACGATCCAATCCATCCGGATACAAAACGTCTGGGTTCGGAACCGCTAAGTGAAGCGGATTACCGGCGTCCATCCGACGAATTATCAAGGTCAACATCTCCGAGGTCGCTTCCGCCCAGTCGTATCCTGTAATGCCTGCGATTACCAACGATGCCGCATGATCGTCGATCGAAGTCAACGGCACCGGGTTGCAACCCGCGTTTCGTACGAACTCCACCGCCTCGCCGTGACCGGTGGCAATGCAATCCATCCCGACGATACCCCGCTCCTCAAAGAATCGGCGGAGCAACGAACCGGCCGAAATCACCTGTTCATCACCGATTGTGAACCCTTGGCTCCGCATCACCGTTATACGGCTCGCGTTCAATCTAGACGCATCGTTGGTGGCGAGTACCCATGGCTTGCCTGACTCAGACAACCGATCTGTCAACTCAATCGCACCAGGCAACGGATCGATGCCATCAACCAACACGCCATACGAATCAAACGCGATCGCATCGTAGTTCTCAACCAAATGGTCTGTCGATACGATCGACGGTGCTGAATTCATCGAAACATCGCTCTGAATTTTCGCTTACCGGCACTCAACAGCAACTCGGAGTGACGATACTCAACCTCTTCGAAAACGTCTGAGGCTTTCAACCGCTCACCACTTTCCGGACCGTTCGGCGTGCGCATGGTCGGGCAACCTGTAACTCAGTCCGCTGTCGTCGTAGGCCGACGCCTCTAGAAGCGTCACAAAGTTCGTTCCCCCTTCGTTTAGGAACCTTGCCCTTAACCGCTTGATGCGCTGGTCCAGCCGGAACGATAGCAATGTGAATGGAAGCCTACTCTTGGGAAAGTTCAGCTGGTCGGCCAGGTCATCCCCTATTAGGGCTCTGGAAACCGGGTAAATGACGTTATTCACCAGCTTCTTCCGCGCGGCCGAATCCACGATGCCAGCGACCAGCGGAGCTGAGTTAATCAGCGCGTTCGTCATGATGATCGCATCTTCGGTAGGAGGAGGTTCACACATCGACCCGATCCGGTACAAGTGCAGGGCATCGCTTTCGTTGGTGAATAATATGGATTCGGGAATGCCCATGAGGTAACCGGAATAGCGCCAAACATCGTGGAAGCTGGCGCGTTCTTCTTCGCTGTAGTGAGCACCTAAAGACTCCGAATGTGTGACCGAACGCGCGGCGAAACAAGCGACCGCGTATCCCACGTGTGCAGCGCTGATCGGCACTCCCCAATTGTCGTGCTCCCATTCTGCAGTCGCCCCAAGCAGCCGACGCACTTGGGCGTGGACGAACCGGATGCGGACAGACAGCTTCCACCCCTCACCGTACCTCCACAACCCGCCGGGCCAGAAGATCTCTAACTGGTGCCGGTTGTTTTGTTTGAGTCGCCAAACGCCATCGTCGAATATGCGCCCGGTTTGCACGAACGACCTACTGATGAGTGTCGAAAACCCGTCTACCAACGTTCCGGTTACAAAAGCCGACAGGACAAGGGTGGAATTCCTCTGGAAAGCGCGGATTCCAGGGCCAAAGGCGTCACGGTTTAGCCAGTCCGGGTCAGGCTGCGGCGCATCAATGAAAAAGTCGCGCAACAATTGCGGCGCTTTCTGTAGACCTTCTCGGTCCTCCTCCATGCCCGCGCGAATGAAACGGTGCACTTGATCCTGAGGTAACGATGCCAACTCTTCCACCACAGCATCCATTACTGGGTCGCCGATGTTGGTGTGAGCTATGTAGTTGTCCGCGGCCTCTTCGTCCACAGATCGGGCCTTTTGATAGCCCGGTAAGTAATCGGATGGTATGTTCATCGCAACGTATGTATGTCTAGTAGTCGGAGCAGTGACGTCTTCATCACTAAATATCGTAGATTACTCTTCTGCTTCAACTCTCAGATCAGGCAGCCATTGCAGCCAAGACGGTAAGTACCAGTTGCCCTTGCCGAGCATCTCCATGCTCGCCGGCACCAGCACTGATCTGACCAGCGTCGCGTCCAACAAGATCGCCACCGCAAGACCAAACCCGACCTGTTGATTAATTATCGTCTTTCCTGCCGCAAACGCTCCGAACACCGCCACCATGATCAATGCCGCTCCGGTAATCAGATTCGCCGTCGAACGCAATCCGTAACTCACCGCCTCCGTATTGTTTCCCGTCTGGTCGAAGCGTTCCCGAACCCGACTTAACAGAAATACGTGATAGTCCATCGACAGTCCGAAGAGAATCGTGAACAAGAACAACGGGATCCACGCGTCAATTACCTCCGCACGTTGGAACCCGAGCAAATCCGTGGCGAATCCCTTTTGGAAAACCAGTACCAACAGACCGTAGGCGGTGCCCACGGACAACAGATTCATGATCACCGCTTTTATCGGAATCACTATCGACCTAAACACCAGCAGAAGCACGATGAAGCTGAATCCCAGCACGAACGCGAAAACTATCGGCGTGTACTGGTCGACGACCTGGAAGATCTCCGCCGAGGTGGCGCTCTGCCCTCCTACATTTACCTCCGCAGGAACACCTGAGAAAGCGGCAGGTATGTGTTCATCGCGCAGAACCGACATCAGCGCGACTGCGTCCTCGCCCGTGGGATGGCCGGGCAACGCGAGTTTGATCAACGCGATTTCGCCTGAAGACGACGGATCCAGCAGCGGCGGAATCGGGAACCTCGGGTCTTCGACCAGAAGCTGCGTCAACTTTGCGATCGCTCCCTGCACCTGAGGATCGCCGATGTTGCCCTCAACGACGATGTCCGAGGGGCTGGCGAGACCGAACGCGAACTCCTCTTCCAAGACAACGAACGCCTCCTTCGTCACGGAACCGTCGGGCAACGCCTCAACGCCGTTCAACCCGGTCTCGATCTGGAAGTAATAGACGATCGCGACAACCATCGGCGCGGCCACTATCAAGAAGCTGAGCCACGGCACCTTGGTCACGACAACCGTCGTGCGCTCCCAGAAACCATGCTCGCGATGTTCGTGAGAATCTTCGCCGCCCTTCCGACGGAAGAACGGTATCGATAGCAGATCGACCTTCGGGCCCAGCAGCGCCAGTATCGCCGGCAACAAAGTCAGAGTCGCCGCCATCTCGATGATGACAACCAATATCGCTCCCAGTCCCAGCGATTGGAAGAAACCCATCGGGATTATGAACATGCCACACAGCGCAATCACTACCGTCAATCCGCTGAACAGCACCGTCCGTCCCGCCGTCTCACCCGCCCGGGCCACCGCCTCCTGCACACCTAATCCCCGATCCAACTCTTCGCGGAAACGCGAGATGATGAATAACGAGTAGTCGATCCCAACCGCCAAACCGATCATCGTGATCATCAAGGTGACGAAAAAGACCAAGTCGAAAAACTGTCCGATGATGGCGACGATTCCCAACGCGATGACGATGGCGATTATGGCCAAACCGATCGGTATCAATGCCGCAACGACGGCGCCGAACAACGCCAGAAGAATCAGCAAAGCGACTGGAATCCCCACTCGTTCGCCCTGCTCGAGATCGTGAGACGCAAACTCGTTCGTCTCGTACGAAACGCTCGCCGCGCCGCTGATTAATACTCTGAAATCGTCCGCTTCATCCGCACGTTCAACAACCTCGATCACCTCTTTAACATTGACCGCCGCTTCGTCGAATTCGCCCGCAATCGGTATCGTCATCAATGTCGTCCGTCGATCGGCCGAGACCAGGTTCTCGGCGGCTTCGGGAGCCAACACACTCAGCATGTAGTAGTTGACCGCACCCTCTCCAACGATCTCGTCGCCCAGCCCGGCGATCTCCTGGAAAACCGAATTCACCTTCGCCGTAAACGCCGGATCATCGACTGTCAACGTCTCAGACTGAATGATGATGACTTCAGTTATCGGTTCAGGTCCGCCGCGCAGCCGCTCCAAAGCAGTAGTTGCTTGTGCCGACTCAAAGCCGCCGCTGAGCTTCAGTTCGGTGGTCGTGGCGGATTTGAGGAGCAGCCCGATAATTGCCAGAGCAACAACGACTAAAACGATCCATGCGCCGATCATGACGATCGGTCTTCGCGCGCTCAAACGCGCCAACATTTGAGTCAAGTGTGGTCCCCCTTTGGCCGACAATTGACGTCTATTAAATGCATGTTACACCTCAGGATCAACGATCATCGGGTGTTGGCGTGCATCTGAACGCGGTAACACATTCCTAAAAGACGCCGTTCAGGATAGATTTTATGTTCCGACCCATTGAATCCGTACAGCGTTATACACCGCGACTACACATCTGGTCTGAATTCCAGCATCCAGTTGAACTCAACCTCCTCTGGTAACCCGGGGTACGCATCGGGAACGACATTCACCAGCCAACATCCCTGCTTCGCATAAAAGTCGCAAGCTTTCACGTTTATGTCCTGTGTCTCGATCTTCAAATCGACACAACCGACGTTTTGGGCATAGCTGACAACGCGTTTGAACAACATCGTCCCTACGCCCTGTCCCCGCCACTCGGGCGCGACTCGGATATCCCACAACGCCGCCAGATCTCTCCGACCTTCAAGGAAATTCAATTCCGGTGAATCGTGAACAACGATTGCACCGCCCACCCGTTTTTCACCCGCAAACGCCGACAATATCCGCCAATTCGTAGTGTCCCAACGTAACCACCGAGTCGGCGGTTCGCCACCGTCGTAATCCTTGACCCACGGCGAATCAACTGCCTCCTCGGTCAACCTCCACCCGCCATCACCCTCCTTCGGCGTCGCCACATATCGGGATTCGACCATAAAGGCGATCGACACCTTTCCATACTCGGCAAGCGCCGACATCGTTTCTTCCCTGATCGTGATCATCACAGACGGCTTGGCACGACCTACAACTCCGGCGCGACGAACTCGTTCAAGAGGCGCAATCTTGTGGATGTAGGCCTCGCAACGCGATAAAAACGCGCGTCGGCGGTCCACATCTCGCAATCCAGTGATTCAGCCAGTGCCAAGTAGTGGCAGTCATACGCCGCGCCCTGTCCGAGTTCGTTCGCCAACTCCAACGCCCGTCGATGGATATCCAGAGAGTGATGCAGTTCGATACCGGCGGATAGCAACTTTTCGATCAGTCGCATCACTTCCTCTAGGTTCATCTCCGACCGCCGTACCCTCTGGTGAAGAATGTTCGTCACTTCTACAGGCATGAAATAAGGCGCAACTAATTGAGTTCCTGATTCGTGCCACTCTAGTGCCAGTGCTTCAGCCTTGTCAGAGTACTCTTCTTTCACCACCCATTTGAACGCCAGATTGGCGTCCACAACGACCGACTGGCTCACGCCCAACCCTCGATTTCAGCGTCTCTGATCGCGCGGGCTTCTCTGAGCAAGTCGGCCGAGTGCCCGGGAAACACTCGGTCACCAAAAAGCTCCTTACGGAGGGCTATTACCTCTCCTATACCGAAGCGGCCCGACTGTCTATTGGCCTTGCCATCCGCTTCGATTTCGGCATCCCTGACCTCACGCGCCTTCTTGAGCACTTCAACCGAGTCTCCCGTCAACACCATATCTCCCTTAAACCCTCGCCGGACTATCGTGTATTGGTTCGAAGCTGGCGTTGCAGAGCTTAAATCTTTGTCCTCATCCAACTGGTCCTCATCCAACTCTCGATCAATCGCGCTCAAACAGTACTCCCGCATGCTAACGCCCTTCAGCGCCGCCGTTGCCTTCAGTCGACGCTGAAAGGCGGGATCCATGTCCAGCGTCAGTCTCTTTTTCTTTGCCTGCATTACGGTCGCCCTTCGAATACCTACTGCCCATTAATCTTACCGTAAATACAGAAACACGTAATTCATGCAGCTCCCGTCATCCTGATGATTCCCGCGCTGTCCCCTCATCACCGACTTCGCCATCCTTTTCGGGCGCGACGGCTTCGTCGGCCATCTCAGCAGCGGAATCGTCACCTCTGATGACGGGACGCGCCTTAGTCCGCACTGGCCGCTTCGTGAATAGCCAAACGCTGAAACCGAAGCCGAAGCGTAGCACCAGTTCCAAGGCGATCAGAAACACCAAGTAATAGACAATGGCCTCCGCATGGTCGCCCACATCCTCAAGCTTCTCCAACGAATCGCCGAAGTTGAAGAACGACGCATCGATCAAAAACAGCGCCAGCAAGGCGAATGGCAGGATCTTCGCCAAGTCGCGCGACAGATCTTCGTCGTAGTACGCCGAGAAGCGGATGGCGCTCACCGTCGCCAAGGCGATCAACAACGTGTCCGATATATCTCTGCCCTCGGACATAAACGTCAACATCAACGTCAGCACAGCGAACCAAAAGAAAGCGAACATCGGGAACACGATCAGGGATTTCAGGATGTATGAAACTCCGAATCGCCCGATGACGCGACTCTTCGTAGCGGTAGACATCAAAGGCGAACATGTCGCGTAGCGCCACGAAGCGATAGAAATTGAAAACGAATACCGCATACACGGCAATGCCGATCACGTAAATCGCGACCGGTTGCAGCATATCGATGGCGTCCTGAATGCTCAGGCCGTTTGGGAAGAGATCATTGATGTCTAACATTCGCGCCTCCTAATCCATCTATGTTGACGGTTTACCCCACGCGATGACCAGCTTCAGCGTGTCATCGCCGACGCATCTGAAACCGTGGTCTACACCCGGCGGCGCCAGGACCGCGTCGCCTGCCGCGACCGCCTGTTCCTCGCCATCCAACCACATCACTCCCCTGCCGGCAATGAAGTAGTAGAACTCCTCGAGCGTATCGTCACCGTCGTGCACGTGGCTACCCTCACTCGCGCCGGGTGGCAATTCCCAAACCTCAATCCGCACCGGCAGGTTCGATGCGCCCTCGAAGAATCTGCGACGCGTTACGACCCCATCGCCCTCATGCAGCCCTGGCTCCAGGATTGCATCCTCAGATTCGTGCTGCTTCCATTTCATAGCGTGAACCCATTCGTAAACTGCGTCGATCAGTCACTAAAAGACTAGCAAGATCACATCCGTATCGCACATCGTAGTACGCTTCCATTGCATGGAATGTCAAGCAGTGATCCGATGCGAATGGGCCGGAGACGACCCTCTGATGCAGCGATACCACGACGAGGATTGGGGCGTCCCCATCCACGACGACCGGGCGCTATTCGAACTCCTTGTCCTTGAAGGCGCGCAGGCGGGGCTATCTTGGCGAACAGTACTGCACCGCCGCGAAGGCTACCGCGCCGCGTTCGACGGTTTCGACATCGCAACAGTGGCCGCCTACAACAACGAAGATCGTGAACGACTCCGCGCCGACACCCGCATCATCCGCAACCGCGCCAAAATCGCCTCCGCCATCACTAACGCCCGCGCAACGTTAACCATCCAGGCGGAACACGGCTCTTTAGACAAGTTCCTTTGGAGCTTCGTCAAAGGCGAAACCATCCGAAACACCTTCCAGACCCTCGCCGACATACCCGCCCAAACCGACAAATCCCGTGCCATGAGCAAGACCCTCCGAGCCCACGGCTTCAACTTTGTCGGCCCCACCATCTGCTATGCCTTCATGCAGTCCGCGGGACTCGTCAATGACCACGTAACGAGCTGCTTTCGCTACGAGTGACCTCGTCTCGCCTACAGCCCTTCCCCGATAAACGACGACACCCGCTCCCCAATAACCATCGAGGTCACGTTGGTATTCGCACGGATGCAGTCCGGCATGATCGACGCGTCCGCAACCTTCAAGTTCTTCAAACCACGCACGTTCCCGAACTGGTCTACTACGGCCGTCGGGTCCCTATCGGGCCCCATTTTGCAGGTGCCGGATACATGATGGCTGGTCGCAACCCGTCGCCTGATCCAGTTATCCAACGACTCGTCTGACTCAAGGTCCGCATCCGTCGGATCCACAAGCTCCTTCGCCAAACGGCCCCATTTCTCGTGCTCCGCGAAACCAAGACTTATCCGTACACCCTCCCGCAACCGCGCCGTGTCAAAATCGTCTTCCAAGTAGTTGTAGTTGAGGAACGGTTGAATATGAGGATCCCTGTCTCGCAGGTACAGACTCCCCGACCCGACGGCGAGGTCGATGCAGACGACCATCCCAAAGCCTAACTCGTCGCTCGCTTCAGTTCGATACGGCCTGATGTCAATCGGACTGCGCGAGATCGATTGGATGAGCATGTCGTTAGTCAGGTGCGAGCCCTCCGCGGTGTACCGCAGAGTTACCTGCATGCCCGGTATCCCGACCGGTTGCTCGAAGCCGTCGTGCGTACGCCAAACCGTCCTGACCTGCGGATGATCGCGTAGGTTCTCTCCCACGCCGGTAAGGTGATGCAACACCGGTACACCGACTGATGCCAACTTCTCCGTCGGCCCCACGCCCGAAAGCATCAGAAGATGCGGCGAACCGATCGCACCAGCTGACAAGATGATTTTCTCGCCTTCAAAGTCCACGACTCCACCACCCACTTCTCCACTGATTCCAACCGCCCGCTTACCGTCAAAGAGCACTTTGTGTACCAAATAATCCGGCTGTATTGTGAGATTCGGGCGTTCTCGTGCAATGCTGAGATAACCGATCGCAGTGCTCCAACGCACGCGGCCGGGATTGTTCAACGGCGTTGGACCCACACCGGTCGAGTCTGGAGCGTTGTGGTCTGGGCACTCCGGGAAACCGTTGGCGCGCGCCGCTTCGTAAAAAGCCCGTTGATCCGGATTCCATTCATCGGGCTTGAACCGCCGCACAATGATCGGGCCTTCCGATCCGTGGAAATCACCAGCGTAATCGGTGTCCGTCTCCACCATCCGGAAGAACGGCATCAACTCCTCAAAGCTCCACCTGTCGTTGCCCCAAGATGACCAGTTGTCATAGTCCTCGGGGACGCCCCTCAGGAAAATCTGCCCGTTGACCGCGCTCGATCCGCCCACTACCCTGCCCCGAGGTATCAGACCCGGCATCGCCTCGTCTGTGTAACGCGCCACGAAGGTCCATCGATGATCGCTGTGCGCCCTACGCCACGGTTGATCCGTATGACCGTAGCCGTACTTGACATCGTCCGGGATCTCGTCGAAATCCGGGTAGTCCGGACCCGCTTCGATCAGCAGCACAGAATGGTCTGGGTCTTCCGTCAGCCGCGTCGCGAGAATTGCCCCGGCCGAACCGGCGCCCACTATGATCGTGTCGTAAGTGCTTGAGATGTTCATTACCTCTTCGGTGCCGTTGCGATGACGGGATTATATGTCGATTCGGGGCATCATACACCGATGTTCCACTTCCAGTTCCCGTTCCCGACGATCTGCCACACATCAATATCAGTCGGCGGGCTTCGTCAACGGCTCAAACCGTTACCGCAGCAATCGATCTTTTAGGCTGATACCCACAATGACTCCCAACCGCATGAAGCGCAAACTCCTCGCCAGCAAACCCGCGTTCGGCGTATCGATAATGATTCCGTCTCCCCACATCGTCGACATTGTCGGAAGACTCGGCTTCGACTGGGTGCTGATCGACTGCGAACACGGTTCAATCGGGATCGAGAGCGTCGAACTCATGGTCATGGCGGCCGAAACCGCGGGCGTTACTCCCATCGCAAGACCGTCGGTCAACTCATTCGAGGCCATCGGTCAGCTCATGGACCGCGGCGTAATGGGTGTGCAGGTGCCCCACGTCAACACCGCCGATGACGCCCTCAGAGCCGTCGAAGCCGTCAAATACCATCCGCTAGGCGAACGCGGACTAGCCGCCGGCACCAGATCAGCTTCATACGGATACAGCATGTCCATGTCCGAATACGCCGAAAATGCCAACAACGAGACACTCGTCTGCGTCCAGCTCGAAGAAGCCGAGGCCGTCAGAAACGTCGACGAAATCGTGCAAGTCTCCGGCGTCGACGTCTTCTTCGTCGGCCCCTCAGACCTCTCCCAATCGCTCGGTTACCCCGGACGCCCCGACGCCCCGCAAGTCCGCCAAGCCATGGACACCGTCTTCGCCACCATCGCCGCCGCCAACCAAACCTCCGGCTCCGCCGGCAACGCCGCCGCCACCCAACAGTACCTCAACCAAGGCGTCACCTACCTCTACACCCACCTGACCACCCTCCTTTCATTCGGTGCTGGCACGTACTTGGATTCAGTTAACGAATGACCATCAATCGGAACGCGTCACCCCCCTCAAAACCCCTCCCACCCCGGCAACCCCGCCGACTGCCGCACCCATTCCGCCATCTGATCCTCATTCCAACCATCCTCCGTGATGTTCACCCACCGCTCATCAGGGCTTTTGCCCACTAACGGCGGCAGCGGATCCAGCGATCCACCGTTCATAAACGTCAGCTTCACATGCCGAGTGAAGACGTGCATGCTGGCAAACCATCCCATGCCCTCGACACCGTAGAACGGCGAGTTCCACCGCACTGCCTTCTTCACGCCCGGCACCTCCCGTACGATCAGGTCGTCCAACCGACGCCCGATATCCTGCTTCCACTCCGGCATCGCCGCAATATACGCCTGCACGGGACCATCACCATCGCCCTTCGCAATCTGCGGGTTCCCTCCGCTCAGCAACACAGGCTTTCCCGCAGCCTTCGCCGCGGCTACTCGCTCCTCGAAACTCATCGACTTTTCAGACGTCTTACCGGCCATTGTTGCTCCGATTCACACTTCGCTTTCTCTCAATTACCTATGCCTTGGTATTGTAGCCATCTGCTCTACCCTGTCATCCCAAGCGCAGCCCACTGTCATTCCGAGTGCAATTCGCTGTCATTCCGAGCGCAATTCGCTGTCATTCCGAGCGTCGCCACTTGTCATTCCGAGCGTAGCCGAGGAATCTCGCCGCACCAGATTCTTCACTCCGTTCAGAATGACATGGCTTTCTCCATTGCCATTGCGGACGTACCCCCTTTTCATTCCGAGCAAATCACTCTGTCATTCCCAGTCCCTTGTCATTCCGAGCCTAGCCGAGGAATCTCGCCGCGCCAGATTCTTCACTCCGTTCAGAATGACATTGTTTATCCGTCGCCGAAGGCATGGCCTCTCCGTCGCCGAAGGCATGGCTTCTCCACCGCCAAAGGCATGGATTCCCCGCTAAAGAAGGCATGATTTCTCCGTTGCCGATAGACTCCTCCCCGTAAACCAAACCACTTACCAAGGAACCCGAGAAACCATGAGGCTTGAAGGCAAGGTCGCTATCATTACCGGCTCGGCGAGCGGAATTGGCGCAGCTTCGGCGCGGCTCTTCACTCAAGAAGGCGCCAAGGTTTGCATCGCCGATATCGACGAGGAAAAGGGTCGACAGACCGCCGCCGACATTGCCGCGTCCGGCGGTGACATCTTCTTCCAAAGGCTCGACATCACCAGCGAAACCGACTGGGACGAAGGCGTGAACGAAGTCATCGACCGATATGGAAAGCTCAACGTACTGGTTAACAACGCGGCCGCGGCGCACTACGCCAAGGTGGAAGAGACGACCGTCGAAGAGTGGGACCACGTGATGGCGGTAAACGGTAAGGGCACATTTCTCGGCACCAGGGAAGTCATCCCGCACATGAGACGCGCCGGTGGCGGGTCGATCATCAACATATCGTCTGGCGCCGGGCTGGTGGGACAAGCCTGGTCCGCCGCTTACAACGCCTCTAAGGCCGCCGTCCACCTGCTCGCCAAATGCACCGCCATCCAGTACGCCCGCGACGGCATCAGGGCCAACTCGGTCCATCCCGGTGCCATCGACACCCAGATGCTCCACGCCGGCTCCCAACAGATAGGCGATTCCGAAGCGTCCGACAGGCCGATGGGCCGAATGGGCACTCCCGAAGAGATTGGCTACGGTGTCCTCTTCCTAGCTTCCGACGAATCCAGCTACATGACCGGAACCGAGCTGATCATAGACGGCGGCAAACTCTCCGGCCAATGGCGATTGGCGGACACCCCGTTCGGGCAGGCAGTGTTGGCGCGATCGTGACCTACCGTCTCCTTTCGGGACGAAAGGGGACGCGAGCGCAGCGAGCAGGGGTATGCCCACTCGAAGATAAACTGCCCAGCCGCCATTACGGTATCATTGACGTTATTATCGCAATGCGTTATCATATGCTCAAGTGAACCGCTTCAAACACGATGCAGCAATGGATCTCTTCGAAGGTCGAACGGTGCGCCGCCTACCGCCCGACATCCAACGCAGAGCACGGATGCGGTTACAGCGAGTAGTTGCGGCGACCGTGTTGTCCGACCTGCGAGTGCCACCGTCGCATCGTCTCGAAGCGTTACGAGGCGACCGGGCCGGGCAGTACAGCATCCGAATAAACAACCAATGGCGCGTCTGCTTCATCTGGACCGGCCAAGGCGCGATGGAGATCGAAGTCGTCGACTACCACTGAAAGAGGCAACACAGTGAACACTCCCGAACCTATCCACCCGGGCGAGCACCTGGCAGAGTTCATTGAAGAACTCGGCATCAGCCAGTACCGTCTGGCCAAGACGATCGGCGTCCCCCCGATCCGCATTAACGCAATCATCAAACGCCGCCGCTCGATAACCGCCGACACTGCACTCCGCATCGGCCGCGCCCTCGGAACCAGCCCTGATTACTGGCTAAACCTCCAGCGAATGTATGACATCGATGTGGCGCGCAGCACCACTGATGTTAGTGATATTGAACCGCTTGTGGGGGCGGCTGCCTGAACGTTCAACGGGCTTACGGGACGTGTGAGTGCCCTCGATGGAGAAGCTAATGCCTGAGGAGCATAAAGAGTTCGATGCATCGGACTACGTCAAGGCCGATGCTAATGTCGGAGAGCTTCTCAGGGCGGCGATCCGAACGGTCTCGGGTAGCATGGTTGGGTGGTGGTACGGGCACCCGCAATCGCAAACCGACAGGATCGCCACGAGAGGGGAGAAACATGAGCGACTGCCGACGCGTCCCCCGCGTCTACGTCGATTCGATTTATCACATCATTCGAGCGACTGAGCATTGGCGAGAGCTGAAAGACGAATTGACCGAGGACTGGGCCAAACGCACCGCGGACATGGGTAGAGGCTTCGATCAAAAAGGGGATTTCGAGATCCATCTACCGGACATGGAGATTGTGGGGCGGGCGCAGACCATAGTGGCTGATGTGGTCTGGCACTTGATGGCGGCGCTGGACAACATGGTCTATCGTGCGTCGGTGGAGAACTGCGGCGACATCGACGAGCGCACGACCAAGTTTCCTATCGAGAACGACAGCAAAGGGTTCGACGAGAACGCGCGCAGACATCTCCGTTACCTGTCGGATCGTCAAGTGAAGTTCATCAAGGCGTTGCAGCCGTTCAACGGGAACTGTCTTTTGGGTCCGATGAAAGATATGAGCAATTCGACCAAGCATAGAGAACTGCTTCCCTTGACCGATGCCGGCACCACGTTCGTCTACTACGCCCCGATGAGCGATAGCGGCAAGTACCCTAAACATCGAATCGTTCCCCAGGAACGAGGTCAAGCCTTGTTCTTGAAAAACGAAGAACCGTATCGAGCATCGATCCAAGGCGAACACGACGCTGTCTCCGATCTGGAGCGGATGATAATCCACGTTCTTGAGATCATCGATAATGCCGAACATCTGGCGATGCCCGATTTCACGGGAACAATCAGCGTCCATAATCAACTGACGGGTGAGACGGCTGAAATCTAGGTTGTCTCCTCGGTCAGATGCGGGCAATGCCGTGTCGGACGCGTTGCACCGACTCCGCAGGGGTTGACCGCGGTTCAGGAGAAGGTTATGATGTCGCCGCGGATTGGAGTGCATCCTAGGTGCCGAAAAACGAAACACTATCGGCGAATTGCTAGAATCCATCTCGGCTACGTCAACCGCAAAGCTCGTTGAGGTCCCAGAGGAGAAACATGAACCGGTATCAGTTGGGGGCATCGGAAGCCGCTCGCGCGAGTCGACGATGATACCATTCACCAGTGTCGTCAACAAGTTCATGCCATAAATGTTCCGGACCCAGGTGAACGTAGCTGTTCAATCCAGTCCTTGAGCATCCCCTTCTCTGCAATGGCAATCGGGTATTCGCGGGCCGTCCGAATAGTTTCAGCGCTCGGTGTCAGTGCACTCGTGGTAACGATGAGCCCCGACTGTGCTCGCTCGACACATCCGCCCACAGGGTCTTCACAACCATCTGGTCGACCTTCTTTTGGGTACGCTTGCACTGTACGAGGATCAAATACGAACCATCAATATCATCACGAACAGCAATCTGCGACGCCCTAGAACACATCACCTTCTAGAGGAACGAAAACCATGACCACGAACGAAAAGCCCCCTCGCAAGGAGACCTTTGCAAAACTCCGTCATTCCGACGAAAGCCGGAATCCAGAGGGGCGGTGCAATCGGGGCACAGTCACCGAAACGGTCGCATCGTATCGCTGATCACGGGTTTTGCAAAGGTCTCTTCGCAAGAGGGGGCTTCCTTTTACTCAGCACAGATCGCAACAACGTCTTTGCCAGCGTTGTAATCTTCAACCATCCGATCAACGGCCGCCTTCAACGCAGACGGATCATCTTGGTCAAAACAATAAGCCGGTTTACTTTCCGCCAAATTCTGCGAAGCAGTCCAAGCATCCTTGACAAAATCAAAAGAATCCAAACCATTTTCCGCGACATACGACAGAACGAAACACAAGACCACTCCCAACACAAGACCCAAGACCAATTTCATGACAGGACCTCCATGATCTGCAACACGATAAACCGCATTGAGGGTGTCAACTCCGCGGTACCAAACCTTCCATACTGTGCAGTTCGCCACTAGTAAAAAGACCGTTCACCACCGCTTTCGATTGCGCCTGCGAAACAGGCCCAACCTCAGTACATCCGTCCCGCATCTCTACCACCCTCAAAGACTCGATCGGCAATCGGTCAATGAGGTCCGGACTGTGTGTAGTAGCCACAACCTGTGTCCGACTTGATGCTTCGACCATCACATCGGCAAGAACCGCGAGCGCACCGGGATGTATGGTTAACTCCGGTTCTTCTACCCCAATCAACGAATTAGGCACGTCTTGATAAAACGCTGTAAGCAACCCTAATAGGCGCACCGTGCCGTCGGATTCCTGTGAAAGATCGAACCACGATCCCGGTCCGCCGTTATCGCTGGATCCGCGAAGTAACTTGACTACTAGGTAACCACCCGATTGATCCACTCGCAAGTCGTTCAACCCCGGAACAACCTGCGCCATACTGGTTTTTATCTCGTCAAGGTACGGCGAGTCCAACTTGACCATCTCTCGCAATACTGAAGCTAGATTCTGGCCGTCTTCAGCTAATAGATGCGGGTTCATCAACCTTCGCGGTTCACGTATCGCGTCCGGAAACAGACGGTAAAACCGCATCGACTTCACGAATTTCGTGGCTTCGTCCGAGCTGTGATTTCGCTCTGCAGGACGGAAAAGGAAAAGCGTCCAAAATGCGATTGAAAGTTCAGAAGTGCTGAACTTTACATCATTGAAAAGATCATCGTGGAAGCCTTTGGGCGTGACTGGAATTCCGTCCTTAATTTCAAACTTAACCGGTTTTGAATTATCCGCAGCAGTTACTAGGGTACCGTGTTCCCTTTCTACGCGATAAACACCTTCCTGACTACTGATCTCGAACCCGTACCGCATCTCGAATTCGTCTTTGGTTACTTCGAAACCAACCTCGACGTTGCGGTGACCGCGCTGAGGATTCGTCATTCTGACCGCGTCAATCCCGTGCCGAGATGTCACGGCGGATTCGAGGTCTCGGTCGAATGCATCTTTGATGAAACGGAGGACATCAAGGACGTTGCTCTTGCCGGACGCGTTCGGTCCAACAAGCACCGTTAAAGGGCCAAGTTCAAGATCTAGGCTTCGTATGCTCTTGAAATTCCGAGCCCAGATCCTCGTCAAACGAAAATCTGATTTGTTTCGATTCGTCTGGTTTTGCATCGCACTCATCCCATCACAATCCTATCTTTTCGGTTCCTCTACGATTCGAACTTCAAGACGAAGGAGCCGCTGCAATTTCCCACTCTCTGGTGGGGGAGGCGGGATTCGAACCCGCACGGCCTAAGCCACATGCTCCTAAGGCATGCGCGTCTACCATTCCGCCACTCCCCCGCGACTTCAATGGTACTTCCCGCCCCCCACTCCTCTGGACTCCGGCTTTCGCCGGAGTGACGGTCTTTTGCCGGAATGACGATGGTTATGTACAGTTCCCACAGTGGATGTCTGGTCGGTGTCTAAACCCCCTTCAATTCCCCCTTGGGCATCAAGGGGAGGGTTATGTGATGTTCGACATCTGCCAAGCGTTCAGCGACTTCAACACCGCGTCCGACCCCTGCGCTCGGAGCGATACGCCCACACTGTCTTCTCGGCCCGGATAGACCCGCGCCGCAATGCACTGCTGGTCGTTGACGAAGATCTCGACGATGCTCTTGTCGATGTAGACGCGGAGGCGTAGCGGCTCGTCGTCTTCGAGGATGATTGGCGCCGTTTCGGGCGGTCGCGAGAGCGCGTCGGGGAGTGTGGACGAGTAGGAGGTGTCGAGCGACACGATGCTCTGCAGGACTGGCACTTTTCTCGGTGCGCCGAACTTCGGCACCGCGGGCGCTCCGCTAGCCAATAGAGCACCTTCCTTTGGCAGGTCGCGGTGGATGCGGAAGCCGCGTTCCTTGAAGAATGCGATGCGGGTGAACTCCTCGCGGTTGGGCGATCTCAGGACGTTGATCTCGACCATCGGAGATTCCTGCGCGTCGATCTCCACGTTTAACTCCATGGCGTTGCCTTGGATGACGTCTAAGACCACTTCTTGGTTTGCGGGCAAAGCCGTCTCCCCTATCGAAGTGTGAGCACCACGCAACGACTCGACATCTCCCGCTGGTTCGATCCTCAACTCGTCTTCGTAGTCGCCGAGCGTAACCCGACGTGGCAGCGACATGATCTGATTCCAGCCTTCGGACGGGTAGCCGGGGTTCATGTTGTGGATGATGATGACGCCGCCCTCGCCGTCGGGCGTCGCCGATGGTGCGTGGACGCCTGACGGTGTCGACGCGCCGAAGTTGAACAGCCCGGCGCTGGTCACGACGAACTTGTCGCGCTCCATGTCGTAGTCGCCGAGGAGATACTGTCCGCCGCTCATGTGGCTGAAGAACGGGAGAATCCACTTGTCCCCTATCGGCCAGAAATACGGACATGCCCCGTCGTCGCCGACCAGCGTGAAGCGGTCGTCCTCGGTGAACGGGTGCAGATACTCCCACTTCGCGAGATCCTTCGACCGAAACAGGAAATCCGCAGCGACGCGCTTGCCGCCCGGACCTTCCGGAAGCATCCCCGCAGACAACGAATAGTAGCAGTCGCCCTTCTTCCAGATACACGGATCAAACACCGTATACTCCTGTGGCGACCCGTCCTGAGGAGGCGTCGGAATCACCGCCTGCCCAGTCACCTTCTCCCAGTTCAGCAGCAGCGGATCGCTCGACGTCGCCACCATGTTCCCCACCTGCGTCCCGTGATACATTGCGATCACCCGGTCATCCTCGACCAGCGTCGCACCCGAAAAACAGCACTCTTCCGGATCGGGATAGATCGCATACGGCAAGTCCCGCCAATGGATCAAATCGTCGCTGATGGCATGACCCCAGTGCACCCGCGGGTCCTCCGGCGGGTATCCCTGATAGAAGAGATGCCAACGCCCCTGCCAGAAACACAACCCATTCGGATCGTTCAGCGTATTCTCGGGATTGACGTAGTGGTAGATCGGACGATGAGGGTCATCAGCCTTGGCCACCCGCGATGCGATCATGCGATTCAACAGCGAGTTCGCCTTCAGTTGCGCCTCCTGCTCCTCCAACGTCTCCGCCCACGTGTAATGCGGCACCAGGGATTTATATTCGCTCTCGGTCATGGTTGTTCCTTGAATATGCCCGTTCTGATCCGTACCACGCTGGGTCAACGTGCAACAACGATAATATCCACTGTGAACTAAGCGGAATGCAACTGTGTTGCACGAGGAGAACCCAATGTCAGACATGCAGATCGAGATGATTGTTGATGAGCAAGCCCTGGTCGGCGAGGGTCCCGTTTGGGAACCCAAATCCTCCGTCCTCTACTGGACCGACATCCGAGGCGGCCGCTATTTCAAATACGATCCTGCAACCAACGTCAACGAGACGATCCACAACGGAATCTTTGTCGGCGGTGCGGCCGTCAACAAGAACGGCGGCCTGACGTTCGGGACGTGGGAAGGCGTCATGCTCTGGCGCTCCGACTCCGACTGGCAGTGGTTGCATCACGAGCCGGAGATGCGGGAGCGGATGCAGTTCAACGATGTCACCGCCGGCCCCGACGGCAGCTTCTATGCCGGCAGCTACTTCGAGGACGCGCCCCGCGGCGAACTCCTGCGCTTCAACCCCGACGGCTCCCACGAGATGATCGCCGACGGTCTCGGCATCAGCAACGGAATGGGCTTTTCACCCGATCTGACCGTCTTCTACCACACCGATTCGCTGGCGGGCGAGATCTATGCCTACGACTACCACGCCGCGACGTCGGAACTAACGAACCGTCGCATCCTCGTCAAACTCGACCCGAGCGAAGGCATTCCTGACGGAATGACGGTCGACGGCGATGGCAACGTCTGGTCGGCCACTTGGGGCGGCGCGCAGATAATCCAGTTCGATCCCGACGGCACCGAGATGAGTCGCATCAAGTTCCCGGCCGTTCAAACCTCGGCGGTAATGTTCGGCGGCGAAGACCTCACCGACATCTACGTAACCACCGCCACATTCGGCACCGGAGACCCGATCACCGACAACGATCCACCTGCGTACCACTCCATCTCAAACCGCGGCGGTCAGCTATACCGCGTTCGGCAGGACAAGGTCCAAGGCAAAGTAGAATTCGAGACCGATTTCCACTGGAGCTAACACTTGGATTTCCCCCGCTAGCGGGGGAAATGTCTGAAGGACAATGGGGGGACACAAGCTACCCCTACCCTCGCCGGTTCTCATCAAATCCCAGATGCGCTCGTGACGCTGTAGGCTCCGTCTGCCCCTGATATCGACTCCGCAAAGCCTCGGACCCGTATGGATTCTCCGCCGGTGTCGAGAGATATTGGAAGGAGATCTGCCCTATCGGCATACCTTTGTAAAGCGTCAAAGGCAACCGCGAAACATTCGACAGTTCGAGCGTCAAATGACCATCCCACCCAGGATCCACGAAACCGGCCGTAGAGTGGATGAGCAAACCGATGCGACCAAGCGAACTTTTGCCTTCCAACCGCGCTACAACCGAGTCGCTGAGACTGATCCGTTCAAGGGTATTTCCCAAAACAAACTCGCCGGGATGAAGAATAAACGGCTCGTCGTCCTCAATCAAAACCATCTCGTTCAGATTCGGTACGGCCTCGCGGAGGTCGATGTAAGGTGCGGTCGAGTTGCGAAAAACTAGGACTTTGTCGTCCAGATGAAGATCAACGGAGGCCGGTTGGACGTCCGTTGAGTTGAACGGGGTTATTCCTATGCGCCCGGAAGCGATCTCATCCCGTATGCTCTTGTCGCTCAATACCATTTCACTAACCAAAGCACACCCCACAGCCCATGCCGTGGAGCGTGCGTTATCGGATTCTAACTTAGCGATTCTTGGACTATTCGGTATTCCCGTCGGCGTCCTTGTCGACCGCCGGTACTTTCTTGTCGACGCAACCCGGCTGAGCAATCGCGAACTTCGCCGTGATGCTCGCACGGACCTCGACATCGCCTGCGCTGACCGGGGTGCTCGGCCCATCGAATGCGTCCGACTCCACTACTACTTCTTTGGCGAGAGCGAAGTTGTCGAATACCGGCCTTGAATCGACCGATTCGCTGGCGCTTAGCAACGTGCCAACTTCGACGCCGAACGCCTCGGCATAAAGGTTAGCGCGGTGCAGAGTGTCTGCGACTGCCAACTTTCGAGCCTCGTCAACGGATTCACTTGTCTGATCGGCTCTCAAGGAAATGGAGTCGATTCGAACGTTGTCGCCACCGGCGGTGGCCGCGGCATCGATGACCGCGCTTAGGATGTCCCCATTCTCGTCTTCGGACGTTTCGGCAACGTCGATCTCGATCCTCACGCGATTGGATACACGGTAGCCGATAACGACATCACGGCTGCGACGCCCAGTGCTCCCGTCTCCTAGATCGAACTCTTCTTCGATCCACGTTCTCTCCGGCCTGATGTTCAGTCGAGTCGTCGTGATCTGGTCGTCGGTGACGCCCTGTTCTTTGACCGCATCGATGATGCTTTGCATCGCCGCTGCCGCCGTGCTTCGTGCATCGACGAGAGGGTCGGCTATCACGTCAACGCCCAACTCGACAACTCCGATGTTTGCCGGGATGGTTACGACACCGGCTCCTTGAACGGTGATGCCGTCGGTTCTTGGGTCACAATACTTCACGTTGCCAATGGCGGCATCGTGAGTCGCCACTACAGTGGCCAGCGATCCGGGCTCCTGGGCGCTCAAAGTCAGCACCGAGACTGTCGAGCCTATGACGGCGAGCACTGCCACAATAGCGATGCCGATGTGTTTCCTCATTTTCAACATGTTGATGTTTCCTCTCCAATTAACTGGTTCGTGAATGCCAATCGAATTGGCTTCTATAAACAAAGACGAACCGCGACTCTACTTTGTTCCATGCCAACCCTTGATTATCGTCAACGACGCGAGCGAGCCGTTAATGAGTCGGGGTCGGTGTTGCGGTCGGCGTGGGGGATGGCGTCGGAATTGGCGTGCAAATCGGAACGGGTGGCATCGTGGCGGTGGGTTCCGGCGTAGTCGATGCCTCTGGAGAACCCGTCGGAGTTGGCGTCGCGGTTGGCGGAATGTAGCACGGGATTTCGGTCGGTGTCGGCACTGGAGTCTCCTCATCGTCATCGGCTTCCGCCACCGGCATCGCCTGGGCAGCCGTCTCCGCGCGCGCCGCGACTGGAGTTGTCTGCACCTCGACTTCTTTCACTACCTCTTTCTCGACCTCCACAACCCGTTCCACCTCCACCTCAACGATGACCTCGCGTTCGACGACGACCTCCTTCTCCACAATCTTCTCCACCTCGACCGTTTGCACCACCGTTTCGCCAGCGACCTGAACCTCTTTTTCGACGACGACCGTGTGTACCACCACCACCTCTTTCTCAACCACCACGGTCTGAATAAGCCCCTGCGAACCTGGTTCTCCTAGATCACCTGCCGGACCTAGCATTTCCGGTGCCCCGGGTGCGCGGGCAAACGCCGCATCATCGCTTTGGACTTCCCTCTCCACCACGACGGTTTGGATAAGTGCCCCATCCGATTCGAACTGATCAGTCACGTAATCCGAAATGTCGCCGATCGTCAGTACCGCAACGCTGGCCAGCGCCACCGCGACGATCGCAAGCGGAACGTACACCGAAGCGTTTCGGAGCCTTATACCGCCCCAACCATGTTGTGGATTAAGAATTTTGTCGGTCTCGGCATCCGAATAACCATGATTCGCCAGAGACTCTGGTGTCAGCGCGAACGATCTTGGCGCTTGGACGGTGTCAATCGATCGCAAGAGCTGAGACGTTTCGCGCACGGTTCGCAATTCGTCGACATCCACTCCAGACGCGCGCAGACGTTGCTCAACGCGCTCGAGTTCAGAATCGCTCGACGCATCGAGGTAAGCGGCGATCAGATCCTCGATGGGATCGGGACCGCGAACCATTCTTCGCAACCGATCGATCACGGCACGTCACCCCACTTCAATTCGAACCCCGAGCGATTGGAATTTGGTCTTTTGCGCGATGCGTCCATATTCAAATGACGTTGCGTATGCCTTGTTTGTTCCATTTTGGACAACATCACGAAACCCGAGTCGCCAACCTGTCTGACAACAGTCCGGGAAAACTCCGTAGACAATCTCGAACCTGATGGCGGGCTCGATTTAACCGCGACTTCACCGTTCCGATGTTCGCACCGCAGACTTCGGCCGCGTCGTCGTAACTTTGACCCTGCACGTCGATCAGCACGATCAACTCACGGTGCGCATGGCTCAAAGCACCGACGCAATGCTCCAGAGCCTCCCGCAGCTCCGAATTGATTGCCATGTCCGCCGGCGATGGGTTGTCGCTCGGCAAGCGCTCACGAAATGTCGAGTCTTCGTCGTCAACCGATAGCTCGCGACGACGGTTCTGACGCCTGAAATGGTCGTACGCCTTGTTACGAGCGATCCGCAACAGCCAGGCCTTTACGTTGCTCCCCCGCATCTTCGAGATACTGCGAAATGCCGAGATGAAGGTCTCCTGCGTCACGTCGTCAGCGATCGCTGAGTGCCTTGTCAGACTAAGACTGAACCCGTACACGGAATCCTGGTACACGGCGACCAGACGATTGAAGGCATCGACATCGCCATTCTTCGCCATCGCCAACACCAAATGTTCAGGGGTCTGCATCTAAATCTCGTCGGATTGGCGTATCTGAGGATGGCAATAGAATTGCTTAGGATATGACGCACCACATCTGGTCACAGCTACGCGACGTCGCAGAGATGTTCATCATAACCGCGCTCGTGATCGTATTCATCCGCACTGTCGCCATTACCTACACTGTAAACGGCCCAAGCATGGAGCCGACGTTCATGGAAAATCATCGCGTCTTAGTCAACCGATTCGGCGCGATCGGTTTCTGGGGCGTGTCGCTCTACGGTCAACCGAACTTCGTTTTCGCGGGTCCCGAACGCGGCGACATCATCGTTTTCGAACCCCAGCAACCCGGAACCGAGAAGATCGTCAAACGCGTCATCGGCCTTCCCGGCGACAAAGTCGACATCGACAACGGGACAGTAATGGTCAATGACATCATGACTAGCTACACCGATTCCCACACCGCACCCAAGAACCATCTCGATTTTCCCATAATCGTGCCGCCCCACGAGTATTTCGTCCTGGGCGATAACCGCGACCAGTCCAACGACTCCCGAAACTGGGGCTACGTCCCAACGGAAGACATCGTAGGCAAAGTCTGGCTACTCTACTGGCCGTGGCGCGAAACCTCAACCTATTGACGTTTGCGAAGCATCGCTTTTCAGCGGCCAAGGCGATCGCAAAGACCACGCCCTAGCCGTGTCAATTCATCGCGATCGAAACGACGTAACGCGGTTCCACCATTTGTTGTCGCGCCCGTTACCCAAGAGTCTCTTTTCCATCTCCGTCGAAAGCTCAATTCCTTGTTCGCGGAGGTCCATCTTAATGCGTTCCCTGGCTCGTTTTTCGCCGCGTTTTTCGCCTTTTGCGAATGCCTTGGCGATGGCTTTTTGCCTAGCCCGTTTACGGATTTCGGTTCGTGTTTCGAACAATTGCCTGACTCCTTCGATAATCACGGCGATCGCGACGACAAACGCCCAGTTGAGTTGAGTTACGGCGAGTCGATAAACTCCGATGCTCCAGTGATCTGCTTCAGAGTATACCCACAACAGAAACAGCGAGACCGCACCGATTAGTGCGAACCCGCTGCCCTGCCATGCCACGCCGCGTTCTTCTAAAGTCGCAGTCAATTCGTCTATCGTCAATGTTCGTTAGTCTTCCTTGTACCGGCGCAGCCGATGTCATTTCCGCGGACTGCTTGGGGTGAATCCAGCGCGAATTATGGTGCTGCAGTTCGCTCGTTTCAGGCCGAAGTTTTGTGTCGGTACATCAACGCCTCTGCCAAATGGTGGTTCTCGATCAACGGCGTCTGCTCAAGATCTGCTATCGTCCGTGCAACCTTCAACACTCGGTGGCACGACCGCGCCGACATCCTCAGGTGTTTCATCGCGCTCTGTAACAACGATTTCGCATCGTCGGACATCTTGCACGAATCCCAAACCTCGACCGGACCCATCAAAGCATTCGACATCACGGTCGATCCTTGGAATCGTTCATGCTGTAGCTGGACCGCGACCATGATGCGCTCCCGCGCCGATGCGGAGCCCTCTTCGACCGGCGGCGTGATCAACTTCTCGTATTCGACCCGCGGAACGTCGACGAACATGTCGATGCGATCGATCAACGGTCCTGAGATCCGTCGCTGATAACGCGCTACTGCAGGTTCGCCGCAAGTGCACGGCTGCTGCGAATCGCCGTGATAGCCACACGGACAGGGATTCATGGCGCCCACGAGCATGAAACTCGCCGGGAACGTTGAACTTGTCCGAGCCCTGCTTATCGTTACAGTCCGGTCTTCGAGTGGTTGACGTAACGTCTCCAGAGTCGCATTCCCAAACTCCGGCAACTCATCGAGGAACAACACTCCACGGTGGCTCAGCGTCACCTCGCCCGGTCGCGGTATGCTGCCTCCACCGATGAGGCCCGCATTGGAAATCGTGTAGTGCGGGGCTCGGAACGGTCGATGCGTGATTAACGGACTTCCCGAAGGCAGTAATCCGGTAACCGAATAGATCGTCGTGACCTCCAATGCCTCCTCGGCCGTCATCGGCGGCAAGATCGATGGCAGACACCTTGCCAACAGTGTCTTTCCGCACCCAGGCGCTCCCATCAATACGATGTTGTGATTCCCAGCCGCTGCGATCTCCAACGCTCGTTTCGCTTGCTCCTGTCCGCGCACGTCGCGGAAATCGTATCCCGTCCTAACAGCAGGTATCCCGTCGAGATCAGGGATGCCACCACTTTGCACCGATGGTAAGTCTGCTTCGTCGCGAAGATACTCGACTACTTGACGCAGAGTTTCCACCGGTCGTATATCGATTCCGGGGACTAGAGAAGCTTCCTTCGAATTCACCCGCGGCACGAACGCGGTGTCATATCCCCGCTCCTTGCCTTCGCGCAACATCGGCAACATCCCATGCGTCGTCCGCAACTTGCCATCGAGCGCGAGTTCGCCCAAAAACAACGACTTGCTTACCGCATCCGGTATCTGTCCACTGCAAACTAAGATTCCGATGGCGATAGGCAGATCGTAAGAAGGCCCCGTCTTCTTGATGTCCGCCGGTGCCAGTGACACAGTGATTCGCCGCAATGGGAACTCCGCACCCGAATTCCTGATCGCCGCGCGCACTCGCTCTCGCGACTCCTGAACCGACGAATCGGGTAATCCGACGATGTTGAACCGGGGCACCCCCGGCGATATATCCACCTCAACCTCGACTAGCTGTCCATCCACTCCATGAACTGCACATGTGTTCGTCTTTGCCAACAATTTTTCGTCCTTTTCTTTTATAGTTATGCTCACGATCACAACCCACAATTATGAGATGATACATCGATACTATTCTTTGCAAGGCGAAGGTGGCGAATTTTCTCACATATTTTTCGTTAAGCTATTCTCAAACCGGAAAACTCCCGCGCCCGATCCGCAAAAATGAGCATCCGCTACCAAACCGACGGTTACATCGCGACCATCACTCTGGATAACGCTCGTCGAGCTAACGCCATCGACAAATTTCACGCGCTCGAGCTCGCCGACGCTTGGCGCAACGCTTGGGAGGATCGCGCCGTCAGAGCGATCGTCGTAACTGGGGAAGGTGACCGACATTTCTGTGGCGGTCACGACCTGTCTCTACGCGATGACGTCTCCGACGAAGAACACCACTTTCTGTCGCTGGAGCGCATCTTTCGGCAACCCGCCGGTTACATCAACGGAATGCAATCTGGCATCGACGGCGGCATGGCCGACCATTTCCCACGCATACACAAACCTGTCATCGCAGCCGTCAACGGCTGGGCTGTCGGCGCCGGACTTTACCTCCTACTTGCCTCCACCGACATCCGTATCGCCGCCATCGGGCAAGCCAACTTCCGTTTCGGCCTGATTTCCCGTGGCTGGGTCGGTGCTGGTCCCGGAGCAACGCTCCTGCTCAAACAACTTCGATACGTCGATGCGATGAATATACTCCTCGCCGACACAACGGTTGACGCCGAAGAAGCCGTCCGAATCGGACTCGTCAATGAAGCGGTTTCGCCCGACCAACTCATGGCCCGCGCCTTCGAAATCGCCCATCGCATCGCGGAAATGCCGCCACTGGCCACCATCAAGATGAAGGAGTTCGTCCACCGATTCGCAGACCTGCCGGTCGAACAAGCCTGGAACGTCCAATCGTTGATCAACTCCCTCCTCCTTCACACAACGCAAGACGCGCAAGAAGGTCGAGATTCGTTCCTTGAACGCCGCGACCCTAACTACACTGGCGAGTATTCCGGCCTAGAAGGCTTTTACGAAAATGCATCCGACGAAGAACGCGCCCGTCTAGAAGAGCTCAAACGACAGATAGACTGGTAGCCATAGAGGCAAACCCAAGAGTCATCGTTAACTATGGACCGTTGGAACTACGCACGCGACGAACATCCGCCCTACTGCACCTGCGTCAAGTGCGTCGAGGATCGGAAAGATGGCAAGAGCCCGCGTGCGCGAAGATCGGCGCAAACAGGCAACCTGATTGAACGCTTGATCGCTAGGTTGAAGCGTTTTTTCGGCGGGCACTGAACACTCGCGCACGGTTCATTCGCGGCCCAACATCCGCCACCAAATCCATCCGAACAGCGCGCCTAAAACCACGCACGCTGGCAACGACGCGATCACGATCACTTCAGTTCCCGCCGCGTCGAACTGAAACCACAATGCCAGACTGAAGCCAATCGCCACGCAGGCTCCAACTACGGCCCCCAACAATATGTAACGTTTGGCGCTCACTTCGTCGATGTTAATCCAACCGTTGCCCTGTACAATTTCGCTGCGCAAAGGTAGGTGATACTGATGACCAACTCCAACGGCAAAGTTCTTCGTAGCGAGGCATGGTTCGGCCCCCGCGATCTCGAAGGTTTCCTTCACAGATCCGGTCTTAAGAACCAAGGTTGGGACGAAGATTCCTTCGCTGGGAAACCCGTCATCGGCATCGCCAACTCGTGGAGCGAAGCCACGCATTGCAATGCCCACCTCCGCGTCATCGCCGAACACGTCAAACGCGGCGTCATTGCCGCCGGAGGTTTCCCGCTAGAATTCCCGACCATCTCTCTCGGGGAGTTCTTTCTCACTCCCACGTCCATGCTCTACCGCAACCTCATGGCCATGGACGTCGAGGAGATGATCCGAGGTCTACCCATTGACGGCGTCGTCCTACTTTCGAACTGCGACAAAACCACTCCGGCGATGCTCATGGGTGCCGCCTCTGCAGATCTCCCAGCAATCATCGTCACTGGAGGACCGCAACTCAAAGGCAACTGGCGAGGCGAAGAGCTCGGTTCATGCACCGATTGTCGCCGCTACTGGTCAGAACTGCGCGCTGGCACCATAACCCAAGCCGAATATGACTCGATGGAAGAAGCCATCTATCGCTCGCCCGGACACTGCATGGTCATGGGCACCGCCAGCACTATGTCGGTGATCTGCGAAGCCCTCGGCATGACACCGCCCGGTGGTGCAGCCATCCCCGGCGCCGATTCCCGACGCCGCGTATTTGCCGAACGCGCCGGTGCCACCGCCGTCGACCTCGTTCGACGAAACACCCGACCATCCGAACTCTTGACCGAAGAAGCATTCGAAAACGCGGCCCTCTCCTTGCTGGCCTTAGGCGGGTCCACCAATGCCATAATCCATCTCACTGCCATAGCTGGTCGGGCCGGTATCGACTTACCCCTCGCCAAGTGGGAAGAACTCTCAGACAGAGTCCCGGTAATCGCGAACCTCAAACCCTCCGGCAAGTACCTGATGGAAGACTTCTTCTATGCCGGCGGAGCGCCCGCATTCTTCAAGAAGATATTGCACTTGCTTAACCAAGACTGCGTAAACGTAAACGGCAAAACCCTTGCCCAAAACGTCGGCGATGCCGAATGTCATAACGACGACGTGATCCTCGATCCCGGCCACGCCCTGTATCCGGATGGCGGGATTTCAATCCTCAAAGGCACGCTTGCACCCGACGGCGCGGTGATCAAACGCTCCGCAGCATCTTCTGACCTATTGCAACACACTGGGCGAGCCGTCGTGTTCTCCAGCCCCGCAGACCTCCATCGACGCATCGACGACCCGGATCTCGATGTAACTGAAAACGACATCCTCGTGATGCAAGATGCTGGCCCCATTGGCGGCCCGGGCATGCCCGAAGCCGGTTTCATGCCGTTGCCACGCAAAATCCTCGAACAGGGGGTTCGCGACATGGTCCGCATCTCCGACGCCCGCATGAGCGGCACCGCATTTGGGACCGTCGTCCTCCACGTCGCACCCGAATCCGCCATCGGAGGTCCGCTAGCCCTCGTCCGAGACGGCGACATGATTTCCCTTGACGCCGATGGTGGTCGCCTCGACCTCTTAGTCGACGACGACGAATTAAGACGGCGGCGAGCTGACCTCGAATCGTCCGAAGCAGTCACCCACATGCAACCCGAACGCGGTTACATGCACGTCTACAACCGCCACGTCATGCAAGCCCAACACGGTTGCGATTTCGATTTCGCGGTAGGTCGCACGCCTGTGGCGACGCATGTTGAGATGGAGGGGCACTGAAACCGATTGGCGCAAGGATCACCCAAACGGTACTCCTTGATCCGCTAGATCGATCATGTCCGGTTCGCGATTGGCGAACGCAGTCAACATGATTGGCAAATCTGGATATTTCCCGGAGAAGTAATCCTCGATCGTAAACAGTTGAAGCTTCGGATACGTTCGTCCAGCGATTTCAACCGACCCGACGGCGAGGTCACTGCGCACACCAGATGTAGCCGAATTGTTGTCCATCACTATTAGGACACCCATGATCGCGCCACTGTCGGCCATGCTGCCCAACATCCCGCGTACAACACTCGCACCGACGTTTTTGCCGCCTTTAACCTGCGCCATCACCAAATGGCGTTGTCCATTGTCGCGAGCATAGCCGCGCCCATCGATCCCGCGATCCCCCGTTTTCCGTTCATTGGGCAACATCCCGCGCAGTCGCGAAACCGCCCATGCTTCAAATTGAAACGGGTCCCGCCCGAATAAGTCCCGAGCCGCATCCATGTCTTCAGGTCGTCCGATCACGTTCGGTTGCTCGTTTAAACGTTCGCGAAATCGGAATTCAACCACTGCGATAGCAAGGTGTGTGATATCGATCCCGATCCACGGGCGGCCTGAAGCTTGCGCGACATGCAGCGTAGTACCGCAACCGCAATATGGGTCCATCACCAATCCATCCTGCGGACAAGCCACTTCGATCAGTTGTTTCAACAACCCTTCCGGCTTTTGCGTTGGGTAACCCAAATACTCCTTGCCCTTGTTGTAGTTCGTGAAACCGATCGGGTCAAGTACCAGGTTCTGCGGACCGGAAGGCGTGTCCGCTGCCGCGTATCGTTTCAATCCCGGCCAAAACCCTCGTTGAGGGTGATGAATCAACCCAGCATCATCCAACGCGTCCAACCTGTCGTGGACGCCAACGATCGCACGATAGTCGGGAATGAAATTCTCTTCGATCCACTCTGCGTAACTGCTGGTTTTGGGGATCGCCCAATGGCGATTCCTCGCGTCAACGTCGTAACCACTCCATGGTTTGCCGCTCTCCCCTCCCCGTTTTTCGGCTGCTGTGAGGTCTCCAGTTCTGAACCGACCAAATTCGTCCGATGACGGATAGCGTTTTGCCAGCTCCGATTCTGTGCGACTGACGGATATTGCCTGACCTCGCCAATACGAGACGTCGCTCTTCGCGTACAGAAAAATCGTATCGACAATCCGACCAAATCGTTTCGCATCGTTGTGCGCGGTAGCCCGACGCCAATAAACTGCGTTTCGATAATTTGTGGCTCCGAAAACCGCGTCCAAAAGCAACTTGACGTGATGACTAGCGGTGTCGTCACAATGCAGATACAGAGAACCTGATTGCTTCAATAGCCGCCGCATTTCATGTAGCCTCGGAGCGAGATGGCAAAGATATGCGAACATGCCGGAACGTCCCAGCATAGTTTCAAATCCTTGGATCACAGTTGCCAATTCGCCACCAGCCGCTAACGCAGAGTCACGGTCTTTAACGGCCTGTTGCCCCCAACGCCATGTGTCCTCGAATGCGCGCGCTTGAGCCGACGCATCTCCGAGACCGGATACAAAAAGTTGGTTGTAGGTTTGGTTCGAATTGAACGGCGGATCAAGATAAATCAGGTCAACCGAATCGGATGGCCATTGACGCATCCAGTCAAAGTTGTCACCGTAGTACAGGGAGTTTGGAAGCATTTCGATGATGCAATAATCCTCGGAGTTGATACAGATCAACTATACGGACATTTTCGAATTCGTCACGAGGAAATGGCAGGTTATTCAGACGATCTAGCGGTTCCAACGCCCTACGGCGTTACCGCATCCGCCGGTATCAACCCCTCGGCCTTCATCTCAGCCCAGACGTCGCCCGGTATCGTCTGCCCTATCAGCGCGAAGTTCTCCTCCAACTCCGGCACCGACTGCGCGCCGGGAACTACGGTCCCAACGGCCGGATGCGCCAGCACGAACTGCAAGGCGGCAGCCTTCAAATCCACATCGTGCCGACGGCAAACCGCATCTAACATGCGCGCCCGTTCGACGAGATGCGGCGGCGCGATTTCGTAGTTGAATGTCACATCGCCATCGAGGTCGCGAGCCAGAATGCCGCTGTTGTAGGGCCCGCCGACGATGATCTTGACGTCTCGTTCTACGCATAACGGCAGGAACTCGGGATAGGCATCGTGGTCGAGCAGCGTGTATCGTCCTGCAAGTAACACCGCATCAATGTCGAACCGACGTATGAACGCTGCCGGCATCTGCCACTCGTTCATACCGCACCCAATCGCCTTGATCGTGCCCTGTTCTCGCAGCTCGATCAACGTCGGAAACGCCTCCTCGACCGCCTGCTTCTCGCCATAAGGCTGCATGTCCGGGTCGTGAACCAACACGATCTCGACGTGATCGGTCCGCAACCGTCCCAGACTATCCTCGATCGACCGCATCACATCGTCCCGCGTCCAACTATCCACGCTGTAGTGGTCGGCGAAATTGTCTGGCGATTCTGCTGCGGTCGTGCCGCCCTCATACACCTCCAACACGCGTCCAACCTTCGTAGAAATGACGTAACTGTCGCGGTCGATGCCTGCGAGCGCCGCGCCGTACCTGACCTCGCTCCTTCCCGAACCATACAGCGGTGCCGTGTCGAAATAGTTGATGCCAAGTTCATGGGCCCGTCTGATGATCCGACGAGCCTCGTCGCTCGCCGTCCCTCCATAAACTCCGTCGCCAAGCACCATGCCACTCAGAGGCGCGCCGCCTAATCCGAGTTGCGTAACCTCACAACCCTGATTTCCGATTGTGACTTTATCTAGCGGGTTCAACGTATTGCCTCAATATCCTGATTGTTCAAGAAACCATAGCCGCAATCGAATCTCCGACCGCGGTGGTAGTAGACGATCCACCCAAGTCCGGTGTCAGTATCTCGCCTTCGCTCAACACGTCCTCGACCGCGCTGCGCACAGCATCAGCCGCATCATTCTCCCTTAAGTGGTCCAACATCAACGCCGAGGTCAGAATCTGCGCCATCGGGTTGGCGATACCCATTCCAGCGATGTCTGGCGCACTCCCATGCGTCGGTTCAAACATCGATGGACTCGTCCGCGTCGGATCGAGATTGGCACTCGACGCCAGTCCCATCGAACCGGTGATAATTGCGCCGATGTCGGTCAATATGTCGCCAAAGAGGTTCGAAGCCACCACCACATCGAAATTCTGAGGTCGACGTATAAAGTCCATGCACGCAGCGTCAATGAGCAATGAATCGGTCGTGATGTCCGGGTATTCCACCTTCACCGCATCGAATGTCCGATCCCATAGCACCATGCCGTAGCCTTGCGCGTTCGACTTCGTGATTGACGTCACGTGCATCCTTTTGTTGCGCTCACGACATAGCTCGAACGCGTAGCGAATGACTCGCTCGCACCCCTTCCGGGTGAATACCGCCGACTGCACCGCTACCTCGTCCGGAAAGTCCCGATACTGGAAACCGCCGACGTTTGCATATTCGCCTTCGGTATTCTCACGCACGACGATGAGGTCGATATCGTAGGGCTTGACGTCGCTCAAAGGCGATTCAACGCCGGGCAGTAAAACGGATGGGCGCACGCATGCGTACTGATCGAACGCACGCCGGATCGGCAATAGTAGCCCATTCAGCGTAATGTGGTCCTGCACCTCCGGATGACCTACCGCGCCGAGGAATATGGCGTCAAATCCCTTCAGCTGCTCCACGCCGTCCGACGGCATCATCTCGCCGTGTTCGAAGTAGTACTCCGAACTCCACGGAAATTCAACGAACTCCCACTCGATGTTGTGCCTGTCCGCAAGCGCGTGCAAGACTTTCAGCGCTTCGTCGACGACATCGACGCCGATACCGTCGCCCTTGATCACCGCGATACTGTGTTTACCCAATTTCAGACCTTTCCCACAATGTCATTCCCGCTTAGGCGGGCGCTTCAGCGGGCGGGACGCCCATCAAGAGCAGACCAAAACACGCCGCTACACCACACCTCAAGCCGATCGCGCTTCGATAATCTCCAACACACCAGCGATGTCGTTCTCACCCCAATCGTTGTCCATCATCGCGTGGAATAGCTCTTCGGATTTGATCGCTAATTCCAGCGATAGATTCTCGGCCTTTGCCAAGTCTTTGATGATGCCCATGTCCTTGTCGAGGTTGCGTACCGGCGCAGCCGAGTTCTCAAAGTCTCGAGCCGCTGTTATCGGAGTACTGCGCTCAACCATCGCGCTACCGCCCCATGCGACGCTCAACAACTCGCCTGCCACCTCGATATCAACACCCGCGGCGTTTGCCAACGCGAATGCTTCGGCGGCCGCAACCGTGTTGATTCCAACCAACAGCTGGTTGATCAGCTTCATCGCCGTCCCCGCGCCGTTCTGTCCCATGTGACGAACGTTCGCACCCATCAACTCGAAATACGGTAATGCCTTGGTAAATGCTTCCTCCGAACCGCCGCACATGATCGCCAGCGTCCCGGCGGCAGCACCGGTTGGCCCACCACTGATCGGGGCATCAATGAACATCGCCCCTTTCGCCTCCGCAGCCGCCGCACACGTTCGAGAAGTCCCGATGTCGACAGTGCTGTGGTCCACGATAATCTGACCTGGCTCACACGCCGGGATGACCTCGCCGACTATCACATCCAAAGATGTCTGCACACTCGGAAGACAAGCCAGAACCACATCAACCTTCGAAACTAGATCCGACGACGAACTCGCACCCTTGGCGCCACGATCGATCATCGCCTCGATCTTCGATTGCGTCCGCGTGTAAACGACGGGATCCGCACCCTTGGCGAGCAGATTGTCTGCCATGCCTTGGCCCATGTAACCCAGTCCGATGAATCCTACCGACATGTTCAGTTGCTCCTTAGTTTGCTGGGGCGACTCTGTGCGCGCCGACAATCAATTGTGCATCAATAAGCGACGCACTCGTTCCGCTTTAGATAGACGCCGAAAGTATATAAGCGAAGCCGGCGGATCAAGTCTCGGGCGGATCGCCGAGGATTGTCATGCCCTTGGGCGAATTGCCGGAGGATTGTCATTCCGAGCGAAGCGCAGCGGAGCCGAGGAATCTATCGCGCTGGTGCGCCGCCGCAAACATGCACCTCCCTGAGAGATAATTCGACTGCCCTCAGCAATACAGGCGCACTTCTATCCATCTTTCGCCAACGCGCAAATATCAACGCTTCCGGTAGTGATAAAAAAGAAAACGCCCTGCATCAACAGGGCGCTTCATTTGCAAACGGAGGGTGCCGTCGAGGCGACGAACGGGACTGCAACTCCCGGGGTTGCTAGACAAGACCTAGCATCGCGGTTCGATTCCGCCACCCTCCGCCGATAAAAAGCATTGCGCTTTTGTGAACCGCGACACGCGTCATTGTATACGGTCAATCACGAGCGCGTAGTTGCCCAACGACAATTAATCGATTTGATTACGATTGGGAATTGGTCGGAGGTCGCCTAGCAAGCGTAATCGGATCGCATCTAGGCCATACGAACCTCCCTCCGACCACTCGAGATAGCGGATTCGCGACCTCTGAACTCGAGTATAAAGCAACCCCCACTGACCCGTCAGGATCGGGATCGGGCAACGGGCCCCCTCGTCCTAGTCGAGTTGCCGCAGTCTCGGATCCAATCGGTCTCGCAACCAATCCCCGAAGAAGTTCATCGCCATCACCAGCAAAAAGATGGACAGTCCTGGGAAGAATGACGACCACCAGACGTCGTTTATGAGGTACTGATAGCCCTCGTCAACCATCTTGCCCCACGTCGGAGTGGGGTCGGGAATTCCAACGCCCAAGAAGGACAACACCGACTCTGTCAGTATCAATCCGCCGACTCGTAGTGTCGCGATCACGAGAACGGTACTGACAGTACCGGGCAATATGTGCCGCATCATCAAGCGCAGATTGCTCGCACCCATGATCCGCGCCGCCGCGATGTAATCTAGCGACCGAATGGTAAGAACGTCGGCACGAATCTGCCTAACGAACGGCGGCCAGGCGATCATCGCGATGATGATGATCACAGTGGTCTCCGTCGCGCCAATCGTGGCTCCCACCATGATGGCGACCAACAGGAATGGCAACGCGTTCCAAATATCGACGAAGCGCATCAGTAGCTCGTCGATCCAACCGCCGTAGTACCCGCCAAGGATGCCCATCGCCGTACCGATAATCACACCGGAAAGCAATGCGTACCCCGATACCTTCAGCGAAACCCTCGCACCGTGAATGATGCGCGAAAGAACGTCCCGGCCCAGTCCGTCGCTGCCCAAGATGAACTCGTTGCGAGCGAATCCCTTCTTCGCCGCGAGCGTGTAACCAATCAACCCTTCATCAGTTGTTAGGTCAAAATCAGCCTCGTTGGCAGCGGTTTCGTTCGCCGGATGCGCCTGTCCCCAAGTCGGAGCCAACAAGTTAAAGTTCAACTTCTGAATTGCTGGATCCGTCGGCGAGATAAAATCCGCTGCAAACGCAACGAATGCAATCGAGACCAGGATCACGATCGGGATTACCGGCCAACGTCGCAAGACATACCAAAGCTGAGACGGGATCGAGCGACGAACATTTCGAAGACCGGTCGTCGGCGCGTCCAACTGCTGAACCGCCTCCGCAGCGGCAAGTCCGCCTTCTTGTCTCTGGTCAGTCGCCAATGTTTCGTCTCGATGCTTGTAACTGCTGATTGGTTTAGTCGAACCTGATCCGTGGATCTACCAACGCGTAAACGATGTCCGTCAGGAATGTCGCGATCACATAAACCAAGATGAACATCAATACCGCACCCTGCAACGTCGGAAAGTCGTTACCGTGGACAGCTTGGATCGCCATCTGGCCAATGCCCGGACGTGAAAATATCGTCTCCACTACCAACGCACCCTCAATAAATCCAGCGAAGGCCAATGTCGATGCCGTCAGCGGTTGAATCAACGCGTTGCGAAACGCGTGCTTCCAAACCACATAGGACGTCGCAACACCCTTCGCACGCGCCAATTTCACGTACTCAGAATCGAGCACCTCGAGCATCGCAGACCGAGTCAAGCGCAGATAACCCGCCAATCCACCCAAAGTCATCGCCGTCACGGGCAATACGAGATACTCCATCTGCCAAAGTGACGGTTCCTGCGTCGAATCACCCGCCAAACCTGCAGGTAACCAATCTAACCACACCGCGAACACATAGATAAGAATTATCGCGAACCAGAAAATCGGGATCGATTGACCGATCAAGGCAAGAAATCTACCACCATAGTCCGGCAATGACGCTCTTTTGACCGCTGACAACACACCCAATCCCACACCGATAACTCCTGAAAATACCCAAGCGAATGTGCCGAGTTGCAGACTATGCGGAATCTTCTCGGTGATTATCCGGGCGACCGGCAACTTGAACGCCAATGTCTGCCCTAGATCGCCTCGCAGCACCCGACCAAGCCAAAGAATGTATTGCTCCGGATAAGTCCTGTCGAGCGCGAGCTCCTTGCGAATCTCAGCAACCGCTTCGTCAGAAATGCCGTAGCCAGACGTGGCGAATAGCAACAAAGGGTCACCAACCGCACGTGACAACGAAAACACGATCGCCGTCGCCGCGATCGTGCTCAAGATCATGAAGAGAAATCTTCTTATGAGAAAGCGACGCATGGTCAGATTAGTTGCTAGTTCACGCCCTCGCGCGCAATTGAGTTTACTCCAACAGCGTGCATCACGCGTGAACCGTTTTAGACGATCCACCCTCGCGGCGAACCAGATCGCGGCATTTTCCGCCGCGCATGCTTGTCAACCGCGAGGGTGCACTGTGCTGCCGTCACCGGACATTACCGGATTGCGCCGAAACGTCCGATGACGTGTAATCAGGTTCAGAGCTGATCAGTTAGCCAGCTCGATGTCCCAAAGGTTGTTGATCCCGCTTGCCGCTGCTCGGTCCTGTGGCCAAGATGCGATCTTCTTGCGGTTCCAGAACCAGTCCTGCGGGACGGCGACGACGCCGGGTTGCAGGTTCTGGTAGTAGACGTACTGCAGGTAACGGTTCGCGAAGTCCGTGGCCTCCGCAGTGTCGCTAGCGGCCGCCATGCCCTCGTAGAGTTCAAGGATCTTCGGCGACTCAAAGCCACATGCGAAACCGCCGCGCGTCAGAGTCGTTTGCACCAGACCCTTGGGGAAGTGCCATGGGTTCGACTCTCGGCCCTTGTCGCATGAGGTGATCCATGGATGCACGTTCGAACGTCCTACGACTGTTGGACGGAACGTCACATACGTGAACTTCAGCGAGAATGTCGAGAGTCCGATGTCGGACCAGTAACCAGCGACTGCGTCTGCAACTTCACCGGTAACTGATGCACCGCCACCGAGTTCAGGACCGGCGTAGACCGAGACCTCGAAGCGATGATCGCCCAAAACGTCGGACGACACGTTGGTCTTGCGCCAATCAGGATCAAGAGACTTGATGATCTGCACAGCTTGCACCGGGTCGTAACCGTATGTGCAAGGACCCGTGCCTGCTGGTGCTTCGAATCCGAATGACATGACTCCTGGACCGAGGTAGTCCGCAGGAGTGTCCTGCGTGCATTGCACTGCATCGAAGTTCGGGTGCGAGGATGCGAAATACTCGACATCGACTACGTTACCTAGACCTGCGAGCAATGAATTGTTGACGGCTTCACGATCAACCGCGAGTGCCAGAGCATAGCGAACCTGGCGAGCCTGTTCCAAGTCGCCTAGTCCGTGGTTGTTCGCCCATTCCTGTTTGTCTTCGTCCCACTGGTCGGGTTTGCCGATCCATGCGTGGTCGTGCACAAACGGGGCTTTAGTCGGAAGCGGCGCTCCAGATTTGGCATCTACATCCTCCCACAAGTTGCCGGAGAAGAAGATACCGAGCTGGACTGCGCCACCGGTGCCAGACTGACCCCAGTTAGAGGAGTCGACGATCAGGTTTGCCGCGTCTTTGGGCTCAAGCTGGGCGGTGTCGATCTGACCGGTGCGCAACAGCGTTGCACGGTTGGTCGGGTCGCCCGCCTGCACCATGATGATGGTGCTGGTCTTAGGGTCGAAATTCCAGTGATCTGGGTCCGCCGTCAAAACGATTCGGTCGTCCGCAATCCACGTGTCGATCAGATATGGACCGCTCGCGACTACCGTGTCTCGCACGAATTCCGCTCCCTCGGTGTCGAACGCGTTCTTCGAAAGTACTGGGAATGCTTGACCAGACTGGTTGACGTAGTCGTCTTTCCAAGTTCCGTCAAACGCCGGGGTGCCGTCCGCTTTCGTGGCGAAGTTCCACTCAACGGTGTTCGCGTCGACCACGCGCCACTCACCCCAGAGACCAGCAAAGTCGCCAGCCTGACCGTGGATAGAAGTCGTGTTCGTCGCGTTGTTGGCGTCGTTCATGCTCCAAGCAACGTCTTCGGCGGTCAATTCGCCGTAGCTCTTGTCCTTAGTGCGGAAAGTGATGCCGTCTTGAATCGTGACGCTGCCAGTAGTCAGGTCGTCACTGATGCTCCACGTGGTGGCCACCCAAGGCACGGTCTCGTCACTCGCACCGCGGCGGAACAGAGTCTCGGCTACGCCCCAGTTCTTGAGCGCGTCAGATGCCTGGTTGGCGTTCCTGCCGACTTGCTGACCGATACCCGCGAAACCAATGACAGCGGCACCGCCCTCGGTCTTGGGGTCCGGGGCTCCGATGGTGCCAATCAAGCTCGCTGTCGCCGTAGGTTCTGGTGCCATCACCTCAACCTCTTTGATGACCTCGACCTCTTTGACGACCTCTACCTCTACCGCAACCTCTTTCTCGACGACGACGGTCTGGACAACGGTTTCACCCGCTACCTGGACCTCTTTCTCGACGACGACGGTCTGGACGACGGTTTCACCCGCTACCTGGACCTCTTTCTCGACGACGACGGTCTGGATTACTGTCTCACCCTGTACTTGGACCTCTTTTTCGACGACGACGGTCTGAATCACCGTCTCGCCACAGGCCCAAGCTGCCAGCGCGGCTATAGCCACCGCACTCGCCAGCAAGAACTTTCTACTTGTACTCATCTTCAATACATGACCTCCATGTATGCGTTACCGCAACCTCTTGATGCGCCGTCACATAGACAGCTTGAAGCCGCCGCGTTGGATTTCCAACTTGCCTAGCGCCAATAGTCTAACCCAAATTTGCCCATCGTCAAAATCCAAACCTGATCCGATTTCGTAAAGCCTCGACCGTACCTCTGTTTGGCGCTTCCATAGAATCGAAATACGGTTCCGTATTCCTACCTCTGGTTGACCCTATGCCCTCACGAGTAAACATCCTCTACTGGAAAGAAATCCCTATCCAGATCAAGGCCGAAAACGACGAAACCACCGTCTCAATCCAGCTTGACAGCCGCTTCCAAGAAGCCGCCGATGCCGTCGCCATGATGGACGGGTCATACGGCTCAGACGCCTATCTCGACGCTTGGGAATGGGGCAACGAGATTGAATCCTACCTTGACCCGCAACCCGCGGCACAACAGGTAGCGGATCGCATTAACCAAGGTATGCCGCGCGACTTTGTTGCACGAATTCGCGACCTCCGTGACGCTGGCGAACGCGTCGAAAAACCAGGCGCAATCGACGACTGGGTAAAATAGACGCATGACAACTCAGGTCTCAACCTCCCACGAAATCCTCAGCCGCCTCGACAATGAAATTCTCGTTTTCGACGGCGCAACCGGCACGTACCTCCAGCAGCACGGACTCGAATCCGGCGGTTGCCCGGAGCTCATGAACGCCGACGCGCCCGACACCATCCGTGGCATGGCGCGCGACTACTTCGACGCCGGTTCCGACATCGTCCTAACCAACTCCTTTGGCGGCACCAAGTTCCGGCTCCAGCATTACGACGCCCAAGACCGCGTTCGTGAGTTGAACGCTCTGGCCGCCGAACTCGCCAGATCACAAGCCGGCCCCGGCCAATATGTCGCCGGCTCCGTCGGCCCGACCGGAGAGTTCATCGAACCTCTCGGAACGGTCTCAGAATCCGAGATGTACGACGCATTCGCGGAACAGATCATCGCTCTCGAAGAAGGCGGTGCAGATGCAGTGATGATCGAGACCCAGATGGTCCTCGACGAAGCTCAAATCGCCATCAAAGCCACCCGCGAAAACACCGACCTTGTAGTCTTGGCCACCATGGTCTTCGATAAAGGCCCCCGCGGTTTCTTCACCATGTGGGGTACCTCGCCCGAAGACGCTGCGATCGGCCTCCGAGAAGCCGGCGCCGACGTCGTAGGCTCCAACTGCGGCAATGGAATCGACAAGATGATCGAGGTCGCCGAGCAGATGCGACCCGTCGTCGACTGCCCTATCGTAATCGAGTCCAACGCCGGAATCCCTGTTTACAAAGCCGGTGACATCATCTACCCGGAATCGCCCGAATACATGGCCGAACGATACGAGAAACTCGCCGATATCCCGGTCCAGATCCTCGGCGGTTGCTGCGGAACCACCCCCGAACACATCCGAGCTCTCGTCGAAGCGGTAAAGTAACTATCAACACACAGGAGAAACAGCCGTTACTTATTCAAAGGGAATAACACGCAAAAATGTCATCGCCGATCCTCTCCGAAGCCTCGGCAGATGTATTGAACTCGTGGCAATCGATCCGCACTTCCACGACATCACCGTCGGTCTATACATGCGCGACCGGACCCTCACCATCCACACGTTCTCTCAGATCGACGGCACCGCCGATCGCATCGAAACCATCCGCGACCGGCTTTGCGCCTTAGCCGATATTGATCCGGCGTCCGACGCCACCGACCAAGCTGAACTCATCTCCCAGGAGTTCTACGACCGGCCCCTCCGCTTCGCCTTCACCGAAGCTGTCGAGAAAATCAACCCCATACCGACCGGCCCCATATCGGTCAACGACACCAAGTCGCGACTCGTCTTCACCGTCACCCCAGAACACACCGACGAACTCGGCTGGACCTACCACGTAACCGCCGAAGGCGAATTCGCCCGACCCAAGATGCGCATCATGGCCGTCGTCGGCGGATACATGCGCTACGGCGAATGCGAACGCGTCGGCGAAGACCGCGACCGCTTCCGCTTCAAACACGGCGAACGCCTCGACCGCTTTGCCCGGCTCCTACTCCCCTACGCCCGAAACGTGAGCGCCGTCGACAACATGCTCGAACAATCCGACCTCGCCGGACAGATGACAACCCAAACCCTGGGCTTCGCCAGCAATTGATGCGGCAAACTTAATTTCGTCAGATGTGACGACACAAGGAGGGCCAAAATGCCATCCACAAAATTCGCCGGAACCCTTACCGCCAGAGAGCGAACCTTACGCGCTCTCCGAGGAGAAGCCGTCGACCGCCCTCCCGTAACGAACCCCACGAACGTCGCAACCGTCGAGCTCATGGACCTCGTCGAAGCACCGTTCCCCGACGCCAACCGCGACCCCGAGATGAACGCCCGTCTCGCCGCGACCGGTTACACGCAGCTGGGTTTTGACGCCATCGCGCCCTACTTCTCCATCATCCAAGAGTCGTCCGCACTCGGATGCGAGATGCAGTGGGAAGGCAAAGACAACTGGCCAACCGTCAGAATGTCCTACCCGATATGGAAGACCGTCGACGACATCAAGATGCCGAGCGATTTCCTCGAGCACCCAGACAACCGCACGATCATCGAGTCGATCCGCCTCCTCAAGCAGGAATTCGGCGATGAGGTCGCCATTGTCGGCAAGACCATGGGCCCGTGGACACTCGCGTATCACGTCTTCGGGGTCGAACCGTTCCTGCTCGCAACCGTCGACGACCCGCCGATGGTCATGGACATGCTCCACCGTCTCAAACAGTTCACCATTGAATTTGGCCTCGCGCAGATCGAAGCCGGAGCCGACGTCCTGACTCTCCCTGACCACGCAACCGGCGACCTAGTAAGTGGCGAATACTACCGACGCTTCCTTATGGACCTCCATCACGAGTTCGTCGAAGACCTCCCCGTCCCGATCATGCTCCACATCTGCGGTTCCACCACCGATCGCATGCCCTACATCGCCACTACCGGCATGGCCGCATTCCACTTCGACTCCAAAAACGACCCCCAAGAAGCCATGGACGCGGTCGACGGAGGCATAAACCTAGTCGGCAACCTCAACAACCCCGTCACCCTCTACTCCAAAGGCCCCGAAGAAGTCCGAGCCGAAGTCTTCAAATGCCTAGACGCCGGCGTCCAACTAATCGCCCCCGAGTGCGCCATCCCCCTAAAGACCAAACTCGAAAACCTTCTCGAAATCCCAAGAGCCGTAGAAGACTGGGCCGCCGAACACTGGGACTACTCCGAGAACTAGCACCAACCCCCTCTCCCTTGAAGCATCGTCATTCCGGCGAAAGCCGGAATCCAGAGGGGCGCAGGGGGATGTAGCGGACATTGGCTGACGGGTTCCCCCAGTCCGACGCTGTGTATAATCTCGCCCATTAAGACCCATCGGGCTTCCACCCACCAGTAAGGGAAACTACGGCGGCCCGATAATCAACACACCAGGGACGCGCACTAACGTCCCTGTTTGTTTTTTGAAAGGCTCTGACGATTGTCCAAACCATGGAAATTCATCGTCGCTGTATCGTTAATCGCCATCATCACTCTTTTCGCTAACGAGGAGACTGTTAACGCCTGTTTGTGTGAAATCGATTACCCACCTGCCAAAGAGATTGAACACAACGATGCCGTTTTTCGCGGTGAGGTCATCAGCATAGGTGAACCCCGCGCCAGGTGCCACGCATTGGGAGTTTTCTTTGGTGTCTATACCGTCGAATTCAAAGTCAATACCGTCTGGAAAGGCGAAATAAACGAAACCACCTTCGTCACCACAGGCTGGTCGTCGTGCCATTTCGGGTTCGACGACATCGATGTTGGTGAGGAATACATCGTCTACGCATCCGAGATCGATTGGGGCCTAACGGTTGACGGATGCTCGCGGACGAGGCCAGCATCTAACGCCCAGGAAGACCTCGAATTCCTAGGCGAAGGCTGGAGTCCTGTACCTGGCTCAAGCGATGCCACACCGTCTCCTCCAGAGCCACTAGATGGGGAATGTCCAGCAACCATGCCAGATCCAGACTCCGACCCGCCTATGCGTGAAGCCCTCCCCGCAACTGGTGGGTGCGCCCCTCTTGCGAACGATGCACGCGTGTCACTCGACACAACACTCCTTCTACTCCCAATTGGTGTCATTTGGTTAAGAACCCGCACACGTCGACGCCGATGACCTCGCGGTGTAAATCATCTGAGCAATTGCCACCATATAGAATCGAACAATCCCCACGCGCACTACGCGCGCCACTGAAACGCGCCACCAAACCCATCACCCATCACCCACCCATGCCAATCGTCAACGAAGGTCTAGAACGCGAGTTCGAATGGGTCACCCGGCCCGGCGAGCAGAAACACATCAGCGAAGCGCTGGACCTCGCCGACGAGATGATGCAGGAGATCGCCTACCAGCTCATCATCGGCAAGAACCTCGAAGTCGACCGCCTCACTAAAGAGTGCCTCGACAAGGGATACACCGCCAACCACATCCTCGACAACGGGCTGCTGAACGGCATGGCCATCGTCGGCGTCAAATTCCGAGACAACGTCATCTTCGTCCCCGAAGTCCTCGTCGCCGCACGCGCCATGAAGGCCGGCATGGCCCACCTCGAGCCCATCCTTTCCGCGTCCGGAATCGAGCCCATCGGAACTGTCATCATGGGAACCGTAAAAGGCGACCTCCATGACATCGGCAAGAACCTCTGCATCATGATGCTCAGAGGCGCAGGATGGGTGGTCCACGATCTCGGAGTCGACACCGCACCCGAAGAGTTCGCCGACGCCGTGATGGAGTTCGAAGCGCAGGTCGTCGGCATGTCCGCCCTCCTCACCACGACCATGCCCAACATGGGACGCACCATCTCATACTTCGAGGACATCGGGCTCCGCGACGAAGTCCGCATCATGGTCGGCGGTGCACCTGTCACCCGAGAATTCGCCGATGAAATGGGAGCCGACGGCTACGGAGAAAACGCCGTAGACTGCGTAGAGACAGCTGTCAGTCTCCTCGCGCTCCAAAAAGAGCTCGCCTGAAACGAAACCCAAGGCACCACCGCCATGGAAAATGGCCAAAATAACGGCCGCCACAACCACGTCATTCCCGCGAACGATCACGTCAATCCCGCGGACAATCACGTCATTCCCGCGGACGCGGGAATCCAGAACGGCGGCAAAGGGGATGGGTCCAACGATCGACCACCAGCGCCCAAACTCGACGTCGAAGCCGCGCGCAAAAGCATGGCCCGCATGGCAAACATCTTCGCCGACATCGCGCAGCACGCCGAGGACTCCAGCCTCACTCGCTGCCCCTACAAAGACGCCCGCTCACGCTGCACCGCCAAATTCGGCTGCACAAACCAACACTTCACCAAAAACCCCCTAAACCCACCCATCTGCACCGCCAAAGACGGCGACCTAGACTACCGCTCAGCCTGGGAAATCGACTAAATCCGAGGTGGGCGCGGCGATAGGTGCCGCCCCCTTCGCGCAGCGTAAGGGGGCGCGAGCGAGCCAAGAGATGCGAGCGGGGGATGCTCGGGACGAAGATGGGTCGCGGTCAAACCCCCATCCTTCAAATTCTTTAGAATCCTTATCCAATGCCCCTAATCCACAACCAAACCTCCCTCCCCCTAGAACCCGGCAAATCACTCTTCGACTACGCCGACGACCTCGCGGTCCGCGTGCCCACTTCTTGCGGACGAACCGGCGAGTGCCACGAATGCATCGTTGAGGTCCGTCGCGGCATGGAAGCCCTCGACCCGCCAACCAAATCCGAGAAGTTCCTCCGAGAAAACTACCGCCTCGCCTGCCAAGCAACCGTCGTCGATATCGAAGCCGACATCGAGTTCAATATCCTCCGACGCCAACCGCGCATCCTAACCGAGTCGATAGCTACTGACAACATCGAACTAGACCCCTTAACCGTCCGCGAACACGACCAAATCATCTTCAAAGGGCCCGAAGGCCCATGCGTCATCGATCGCTACCGCGGCCGCATCCTCGGCATCGCCGCCGACATCGGCACCACCACCGTCGCCATGAACCTGGTCGACCTCGAGACCGGCGACATCATATACACCGCCTCTTTCGAAAACCCGCAGCGCTTCGGCGGCTCAGACGTCATGCACCGCATCTCATACGAGACCGGAAACTACCGTGGCGAACTCCAAGCCGTCCTCATCTCCTCCATCAATTACGAAATCGGCGAGATGGTCCGCGCCTTGAAGATCCGACGACGCCAGATCGTCGAACTCGTCGCCGTCGGAAACACCACGATGCGCGACATATTGTTCGGCATCGACGTCGAACCCATCGGCCAGAAACCCTACAAATCCCACATCGAAACCGATTTCAACGACGGTAACCGCGAAACTACCGCCCTCAACGTCCCTGCCCACGAACTCGGCATCCGCACAAACCCCAACGCCAACGTCTACAGCGGACCTTTGATCGCCTCGCACATCGGCTCCGACGTCGCCGCCGACCTCCTAACCATCGCCATCGACGAACAAGACGAAACCGTCATGCTCATCGACATCGGCACCAACACCGAAATCATCGCCGGCAACCGCCACCAACTCCACGCCGCCTCCTGCCCCGCCGGCCCAGCCTTCGAAGGCGGCAACGTAACCTACGCCATGCCCGGCTACGACGGAGCTGTAGAACGCGTCGTCATACCCTCCCTTTCGGAACGAAGGGGACGCGATCAACCGAAGCGAAGCTCGCAGGGGATGCACGAGGAGGAACGGACCGGCCGTCATTCCAGCGAAAGCCGAAACCCAGACGGGATGGGCAGGGTTTCCCCCGCTCGCGGGGGAAATGCCGAAGGCAAAGGGGGCCATCCCCCTTCGCAAAACGAAAACGACGCTGTAGGGGCAGGTTTGAAACCTGCCCCTACCAATGGCGAATCCCCCCTTCTAACCACCATCGGCGACGCCACGCCCATCGGCATCTGTGGTTCCGGCCTCATCGATCTCCTAGCCGAACTTCGACGCCATGACATCATGAATGAACTTGGGGCCTTCAACGACGGCTCCGACGAGTTCACCTTCCACCACGCAAACCGTCTGACCCTCTCCCGCGCCGACATCTCAGCCCTTGCTCAAGCCAAAGCCGCCAACTACTGCGGCCAGAACATCGTCCTCGAAACCGTCGGAACATCCGCCGACGACTACTCCCGCCTATACCTCGCCGGCGGCTTCGCCAACTACATCAACATCCAAAACGCCATCGATATCGGCTTCATTCCCAACATCGACCCAAACCGCATCACCAAAATCGGCAACGCCTCCCTCCAAGGCGCAACCATCATGCTCACCAACGCCACCAAACGCGCCGCCATGGAACACCTAACCCAGACCATCACTCACATCGAACTAGAGACCAACCCCAACTTCTTCGACCATTTTGTGGAGGGCTGCCAATTCAAAACCTGACGCTGTCGTTCCGGCAAAAGCGGGATGCCAACCACTACCCCACTCCCTCCAATATCGTTGAAACTGCAAATCACAATTCCCAGATCATGCTCCATTTCCAAGCCACAGAAGCCAAAGCCAAATTCTCAGAACTCCTCCGCGCCGTCGAAAGCGGCGAATCCATCATCATAACCCGCCACGGCAAAAAGATCGCACATTTGGTCCCGGTCGCCGACCAAGAACGCGTCGATCGAATAGCGGCCATCGAACGGATCAATGCAATGCGCAAAAAATGGGCACGCTCGGCATGACGAGAGATGAGATCCGTGCCGCCACTTCGCGCACTTTCCGAACAGGATGCGTTCGTCCCCCAACTTTGACGCAGCGATGCAGCTTGCCAGAACCCATCGCCTAACCTTCTACGACGCCCTCTACCTAGAACTAGCCGTCAGACGCAGCGCCCAACTAGCAACCCTCGACCGAAACCTCGCAGCGGCAGCGTCAAACGAAGGCGTCCTAATGGCTGCATAATCCATATCCATGCACCCCCACCAAATCCTGAACGCAATCGCCGACCTCCCCCGCATCCCTCTCGCGCACAAAAACACGCCCATCGAGGAGATGCCCCGCCTCCGCGCCGCAATCGCCGAATCAATGGATTCGGACATCACAGCCGTCCCGCCCCTCTTCATTAAGCGCGACGACACCACCGGCTTCGCGTTCGGTGGCAACAAAGCCCGACACATGGAGTTCCTCTTCGCTCACCTCATCGAGCGCGGGATCGACACCATCGTCAACATCAACCACTACGACTCCAACAACGCCCGACTAGCCGCTGCGGCCAGCGCCAAGACCGGCATGAAATACCACTGGGTGGCCTTTGACGAACTTGACGCAGCCATCCAAGGCAACATGCTCATTGCCCATCTAACCGGCGCCAACATCCACCGCATTCCCAAAGACGAAACCCGACCTTACGCCGAATCCCTGCTAGCCCACGAAACCAATCTCGGACGCAACCCCACAATCCTCCTAGACAACGCCTTCTCCAACATAGCCGGCATGATCGCCTTCCTAGAAACCGCCCACGAACTAGAAAATCAAATCTATCGTTATTCCGAAACGCCCTCCCGTCATTCCCGCGAAAGCGGGAACCCAGGGGCGGGGCCTACCACGCAGCCCCTCTCCCCCACCGACCCCATCCACTTCTGGGGCCTTTGCGGACGCTCCATCGCCGGCATAATCCTCTACGCCCGCAACACCGGAAAACCTTGGACCGCAACAGCCGTAGCACAACCCCACTACACACCGGAAAACTACCAAGAACTCTACTTAGACCGCTCAACCCGAGTAGCCGAGCTCCTAAACCTAGACACTCCCCTACACCCTGGCGACATCTCCACTCTGACCGGCTACACCAAAATCTACGGCATCCCAACCGATCTCGGCATTGAAGCCATGCACCTAGTGGCCCAAACCGAGGCCATCATCCTAGACCCAACCTACACCGCAAAATCAATGTCCGCCCTAATCGCTGAAATCCGTTTGGGAAAGGTGGACCCCGACATACCGGTCGTATTCATCCACTCTGGCGGACAACCCCAAACCTTCGCCTTCGCCGATCAAATCTGGAACCACAACGCGTAGGGGCGACCCTTGTGGTCGCCCTCCCCTTCGCAAAGCAAAGGGGACGCGGAGCCCAAGAGTCCGACACAAAAACGCAGGGGATGCCCGAGGTAGAAGTTCCCGTCATTCCGGCGAAAGCCGGAATCCAGAGGGGATGGGATGTCGGGCACACCGCGATATCCTAAAAACCATTACCCCGCCAACAAACCCATGCCCCGCAACTACAAAATGCACGTTTGGGAAGTCCAACAAGCCGCCCAAGCGATCCTCCAGTTCACCGACGGAAAGACTCTCAACGACTACGCCACCGATCGGATCCTCAGATCCGCCGTCGAACGCCAAATCAACAAAATCGGCGGCGCGTTAGCGAGCCTCATCGTCAATGACGACCCTACTGCCCGACGCATCGGCGGCTACGGCGGCACCCTCGGTTGGGGCAGAATGCTTGAACCCTATGACCCTGTGGAAGAACGCGAGGTCTGGGACTTCGTTCAAGACAATCTGCCCGAATTGCTTAAGGAAACAACTGCAGTTCTCGAAACAGAATCCGTTGATCAGCCAGCCAGCGCAAAACCCCAACGAAGAAAAATAATCCCACTAGTAACCAGTCGCAAACAACAGATAAGAGACCTCTGCCGTCGCCACCACGTCAAGCGCCTCGACGTCTTCGGCTCCGCCGTCAACGGCGACTTCCGCCCCGACGAAAGCGACATCGACTTCGTAGTCCAGTTCGATGACACCCCCGAAGGCCAGCAATTCGAAACCCGCTTCCAACTCACCGAAGAACTCAAAACCCTATTCGGTCGATCAGTCGACCTAGTCGACGACTCCGCCATCCAAAACCCCTACTTCCGAGAAGAGGTTGATCAGACCAGAGAACCCATCTATGGAAATTGAAATCCGCAATCATCTTTGTGACATCCGAGCCGCGGCGAAATTCATACTCGATTCCACCGCTGAAACCACCTTCGAACAATACGAAGAAGACCAACTGCTACGCTCCGCAGTCGAACGCCAATTCGAAATCATCGGCGAAGCCACCAGACGACTCGCCAACGACGACCAATCCACCGTCGAAAAGATCACCGGCTACCAGACAATCATTGGCCTAAGAAACCGAATAGCCCACGAATACGACAACATCGCCAACCAAACACTCTGGAACATCATCCAAAACAACCTCCCAACCCTCCTAAACGAAGTCACCACCCTCCTCGAACAACCCTGAACCCTAACCTCCCCTTCGCAAATCAAAGGGGACGCGGAGCCCAAGAGTCCGACACAAAAACGCAGGGGATGCCCGAGGTAGACGGCACTGCTCCGTCATTCGCCCGAACGCGGGATCCCACGGCGCGGTAAAATCGACACTAGAGGATCTTCGACAAATGGCAACCACCACAATGTCCCCCAGAGAGCACCGCCAGGTCGCGCTCGATTTCCTCACCGCTTCTGACGAGGAGTTCGAACGTGGCGACGTGTTGCAACGTGCAGAAAAGCTATGGGGCGCGGCGGCACATGCAGTGATGTCGGTCGCTCAGGATCGAGGTTGGGCGCATGATAGCCATCGTTCGCTGAAGAACGCGGTTGTGCGTCTTGCCGAAGAGCACGGTGACCCTTTGATTCGTTCTAATTTCGGATTCGCCGAGAAATTCCACCGACACTTCTACCACGACTCGATGGAAGATTGGGAACGCGACGCCGACCGTCCGCTAGTGCATGATTTTGTGCGACGGGTGTTGGCGTTGGGCTAAGGCGTGAAGACTGCACGTTCGCCCAAGAGATCCTCCAACAACCCTAAACCAAACCCCTTCGCTACGCGAAGGGGACGCGGAGTACAAGAGTTCAACACTTAAGGCCTAAACAACAAAAGCACACACAGATCAGAGTTATCACACAAACTATGGTCAATCAAAATACATCACAAACAACGTCGTCGCAAAATTCGCAGCGTTCTATCCTAGAAATGTCTTCCGCGGACGCTCGTCGATTCTTCCTCAAACCAACAAGCTATTTCACGTTGCGATTACCGCCTTACTTTGATTTCGAAACTGTCTTATCGGATACATCCCAAGCGATGAGTCAACAACAAATTCAAAACACATGGCGTAATAATGCGCGTCGAATTGACGGTGTCAATCACACATTCATGACCAACAAAGATGGAAAGTATGCTTGGCGTCCCTTACAACTCATACATCCAGCGTTGTACGTTTCATTAGTCAACCATTTGACGACTCAACAGAATTGGACTAACGTTATCAGTCGTTTCAGCGACTTCCAATCGGATCCGCGCGTTGAATGTTCAAGCATTCCGGTCGAATCTTTAGTCAACTCGAGAGACCAAAAAGAGCAAATAATAGCTTGGTGGAATGATTTTGAACAACGCTCATTCGAATTATCCTTGGATTTCAGTTACGTCCTTAACTCCGATGTAACAGATTGTTACTCTTCAATTTACACGCACTCTATCCCTTGGGCAATCCACACACGAACTGCCGCAAAAGCGGATCGCAGGCGACACAGTTTGATGGGTAATGAGATCGACGCAGCGATCCAAGATATGAGGCAAGGTCAGACGAACGGCATTCCGCAAGGATCTATATTGATGGATTTCATCGCTGAATTAGTATTAGGTTATGCAGACAAATTACTAATTAGCGAAATTTCTCGACGCGGAATCTCCGATTTTCACATACTTCGGTACAGAGACGATTATAGGATTTTCGTCAACAACGTTCAAGAAGGTGAGTTGATCCTTAGAGTCCTCGCCGAAGTGTTAGCCAGTCTCAGTCTTACACTTAAGCCCGAAAAAACCATCGCTAGCGATGACATCATTTCTGCTTCTCTGAAGGACGACAAGCTAGATTGGATAACGCGGCGTCAAGGAGACGGAAATTTACAACGGCACCTTATCATCATCTACAATCACGCCGTCGAAAACCCGAACTCAGGGAGTGTTGAGCGTGCACTCGTTGAGTGGAGCAGGCGACTCAGAAAAGTCGATCGAATCAGAAATCCCTTGCCATTGATCGGTATCGTGACGGAAATCGCTATGCACAATCCGAGGGTGTACGGCGTAGTTGCCGCCATTCTGAGCCTCATATTCTCTCATTTACCCGATGATATTGACAAAAGAGAGGTCATTGCCAAAATCGAAACCAAATTCCGTCGAGTCCCGAATTCCGGTCATATGCAGATTTGGTTGCAACGCATTTGTCACCCATTCGCTCTTGGCATGTCGTTCGATGAAACGTTGTGTAGACTAGCGTACCAAGAGAACGTCACTTTGTGGAACAGCGATTGGATCCCTACAGGTCCTTTACGGAGTGTGATCGATGCACAAGACGTCATACTGATGGATGAACTAGCGAATATCCCAGCAATTGTACCGCCTGATGAAGTAGAACTTTTCATGCTTGATTCCGGTCTTTATTGGTGACCGTTTGCGATCACGACAGGCTCGTCAACCCAGTCCAACCACCCAATTCACCCAACAACAAAAACCCATCATTCCCATCCTCTAAAATCACGGAGATCATAGTTCAAAAGCGTCCAACTCCCAATATTACCTAAATCCCCGCATTTCCCACTTCACACATAGTCCCTAACCAACCGCGCCCGCAAATACTCCATCGGGCGATCCCCCTTCAACGAGTTGCAGTGCCCGCAAAGCAGCTGCAAATTGTCAAGATGGTTAGTCCCGCCCTTCGACCTCGCGATGATGTGATCCACCGTCAGATGCTGCGGCAAGAAGTGCGTCCCGCACCCATTGCAGTTACCGCCCTGCGTCCCGTAAAGCACCACCCTCGACTCGCTCAGCGGCGGCGCTGGCTCACGATCCGTCCGCTTCGGGACATCCGACCGCGCAATGGCCTGAATCCCACCCATCAACCCAAGCTTATTCCCAGCCCGCTGCTCCACCAGCCTCACCGCCAACGCCGACAGATCAATCCCGATCCACTGCCTGTCCAACCGCTCAGCCGCGATGCAAGTCGTCGCACAACCGCAAAACGGGTCTAGCACCACATCGCCTTCATTCGAACTGACCCTAATGATGGGAACTACATACGGTGGTAACCTAGCTGGCTGAAGATTACCAATTAGAGGCGATTGCGACGATCAGGATTATCACGAGGCTCACAGAAACAGCCCCGCACAACAGCCTGTTAAACACCATCCCGTAATAGACAGAATTGACAGAGCGACCCTCTCTGGCAGCTTCTAGGTATTTGTCCCGGTTTAAGGCGATGTGCCTGTTCTTGTCGAAGTCGCACATGGCTCAATCCCACCATCCAAAGAGCCATCTCGTCAATAGCACGATAGGGGTGCCCACGACAAGCAAGGCAATCTTGATCTTCAAGCACTGGAAATCCTCCTGACTACAAGCCCACATTAAGCACCTCCCCAGTGGAAAAAGGTGTAGATACGGCGATATAATGGGGCATTCGGTGCCTCCTTTGTAGCTTTAGGGGGTATCGCTCTGGCCCTTCTCCGTTCCTCTTTTAATCGCACCGCCATCATGATCAGATACGACTTCATCCCGCTACCATGGCTGTGTTGACTCGCGTCGATGATCTTGTAAAGGGCCAGATCCGTCTCCGCAATCTCGTTGTGCCAAGCCTCGTCAACATCCGTCAAGTCCCACGTGTCCTTGAACGCCGCACCCGCCGCCTTGCTCCCAATCGGTGCCGCGTAGTCCCGGTTCGAGTTGAACGGCGGATCGAGATAGATCAAGTCCACACATCCATCATTCATCCCCCGCATCACATCGAGGTTGTCGCCTTCGAAGATACTCCGGTTTGGGATGTTGCAGACACCGGTTTGTGCTCTGGTCGTCGCCATGGTGTTCAGTGTACGTCGGGAATGAGATTGCTTTTGGGACGGTGGCGATGCTGGGTGCGTTGGTCGAACCTATGCCCTTGCCCTGCCCCTCTGGATTCCGGCTTTCGCCGGAATGACGTGGTTTCGACGGGATGACGATAAATTACTTCAAAACTGCTACCCTAATCAAAATCAATCAACGCAAAATCACCTCACCGCACTCATGAAAAAAGCCCTAATCACCGACTACGTCTGGCCAAACATTGACGTCGAATCCGAAGTCCTCAGAGCCGCCGGCGTCGAACCCATCATCGCCCCTGACACTTCCGAGGAAACTCTAGCCAACCTCGCCACCGATGCCGACATCATCATGTTCTGCTTCGCCCAGGTCACCGGCAAGGTGCTCAGGGCTGCTGAGAAATGCATGGTTGCTTCCCGGTATGGCATCGGCGTCGACAACATCGACATTCCGTCCGCCACCGAGCTTGGCATCGTCGTCACGAATGTGCCCGACTACTGCATGGATGAGGTCACCGACCACGCTATCGGTATGATCCTAGCCCTGAACCGACGCCTTTTGCCGCACGACTCTCAAGTCAAAGAAGGCGGCTGGCACGATGTAGTCCTTGACCAACCCATGCATCGGACTAGGGGTGCGACCCTCGGCATTCTCGGCTACGGACGCATCGGACGCGCTATTGCCGAAAAAGCCGTCGGCTTCGGAATGAACCTGATCGCCTACGACCCCATGATCGAGCCCGGGCAGACGATAGACGGAACCGAGATCACGACCTTCGAAGACGTCCTCAGACGCTCCCACTTCATCACCGTCCACACTCCCTTGACTCCCGAAACCGAAGGCATGATTGGCCCTGACCAACTCGCGATGATGATGCCGGGCTCGATCATCGTCAACTGCGCCCGCGGCGGAATAATCCAAGAGCAAGCGCTTGCCGACGCCTTAAACTCCGGCCACTTGGCAGGAGCAGGTCTAGATGTCTTGGAACCGGCGCCACCGCCTGACGACCACCCTCTTTTGGCCACTCCCAACATCATCATCACCCCACACACTGCCTTCTTCTCGCAGGCGTCTACTGTTGAACTGGAACGTCGAACCGCCCAAGAAGCCCTGCGCGTGCTGAGCGGCAATCCGCCCGAAAACTTGATCAATCCGGACGTTTTGGGAAGGAGTCGGGTCGGGATTTGAATCGCAACCCGTAGGGGCGGTTCGCGAACCGCCCCTACTATCCCGTTAGCAACCATGTCATTCCGAACGGAGTGAAGAATCTATTCAGGCACGGCTCAGATTCCTCGCTGCGCTCGGAATGACAGGCGTATTGTCATTCTGAACGGAGCGCCACCGCAATTTGTCAACATGAACGTAGCGCCCCCGCAATCTGTCATTCTGAACGGAGCGCAGCGAAGTGAAGAATCTAACGTAGCAGCCCGATTGCAATGCGCTCAGATTCCTCGCTGCGCTCGGAATGACATCATTCCGCCAACTATGACATCTCTGCGCCAACAATGACATCCCCCACCAACCTGCCCCTACCAACCAGACAACACCACCAATCCCCTCTCCCGCTTGGCGCCAAAACGCCATAGTCAGGGCTAGGGTGAGGGCCCGAAAATGAAAATCACCAACGTAACCGCCATCCCCGCCTCTTCTGCCCCGCGTGGGGTCGCTCGCAACTATGTATTCGTCAAGGTTGAGACGGATGAGGGTATCACCGGTTGGGGGGAAGCAACCGCTGGTCCTCTGGCGGTCGCGACGATGGTGGACGAGTTCGGGGAGGTTTTGATCGGTCAAGACCCTGGTCGGATCGAGCAGCATTGGCAGACGCTTTACCACCACTTCCATGTCCGAGGCGGCGTTGTCCAACTCTCCGCGATCTCGGGTATTGAGATTGCACTCTGGGACATTAAGGGCCAAGCTCTCGGCGTTCCGGTCTACGAACTGCTCGGCGGCAAGATGCGAGAGAAGATCTGGTGCTACGGCCGCTGGGACGGTCTGACTCCCGAACTCGCCGTCGAAAACGCACTTCGTCACACTGAAGAGGGCCTTACCGCGCTCAAGGGCGACCCTTTCGACCACCGCGGACTTTTCATTCCCATTGAAGCGGAGCGCATCGCGATCAAGAAACTTGAAGCCGTCAGAGAAGCTGTCGGCGATGATGTCGAATTGCTGGTGGAAGTTCACGGACGGCTAGCTCCCGCCGACGCCATCCGCATCGGCAACGCCATGGAACCATACCGGCCGTTCGTCTACGAAGAACCCGTCCCACCGCAGAACCTCGACGCCCTGGCCCGCGTCGCCGAAGCCGTGAACATCCCCCTCGCAACCGGCGAACGACATCTCACCAAGTGGGACTACACCGACCTCCTCTCCCGTCAGATCGTAAAGATGATCCAGCCTGACATCGTCCAAGCCGGCGGCATCCTCGAACTGAAAAAGATCGCCGCCATGGCCGAGGCCCATTACGTAGGCTTCCAGCCGCACAATCCATACGGCCCCTTCTGCACCATCGCATCCATCCACGTCGACGCCTGCACCCCGAACTTCATGATCCAAGAAGGGGGCATCCACCCCTGGTTCCAAGACGCCACCATCGGCGATTTTCCACAGCAGAAAGATGGGTATTTGCCGCTGCCGACTGAACCGGGTTTGGGTGTGGCTATGAACGAGGAGTGGCTTGCCGCCAACCCCTGGCGCAAAGACGCCGCTCCTTGGCGAGCCCCAGATGGGACCATTGCATCGTTGCAGGAGACGAATTGGTCGTAAGCAAAGGATAGAATCATCTTAGATGCGAACCAGACCAGAGTACTACCCACCTCAACCCGCTCTTGATTTCCTGCGGCGTTGCTACCGGTTTGTAGATCAGGATTGGCCGCGCACTGACCAAATTCAAGGGCATGATCAAGGATTCGAGCAACGTTTCCGAGAATATTTGTTTGAGGAACTGCGAGACTGGTCAATTTCCAACGAACGGGAGTTCCATCTTGGCGATAACCTAAACACAGCGTCTGGAGTGGTTCACGAGATTGATATCGTCGCCAAACACGCTCGGCTCGTCGCAATTGTCGAAACGAAAAACCGGGGTAGCGTGGCATCTGGCAAAAACGATGTCATCGTGTTTTTCGCCAAGATCTTAGACTATCTTGCTATCAATCCCACACTTCTGTCTGGCGATATTTGTCTTGCATTCATCTCGCGTCACTCTTTTGACTCCAGCGGACTCGCTGCTTGTCTTGGCCTTGGAATCCACCCTGTCGCCCCGGATCTACGTCCTTTACCGATTTTGATCGCTAACTCCAATGTCATGCAATCCGAACTGGAGCGTGGGCTGTCAATCGATACCGAGCAACAGGATCGACTTCACGATTTTTGTGCGCTCTTGAACCAAATGAGCGCTGCACTGTACGACACCTGGCTAGATAACCGGTGCGGGATGCTATCCGAACAGAGTCTGGCGCTCAGGGCTTTACCTCCCCCGGACGTCTTCAATCTATCTACGCAATTGAAGACCGCAAACACTGAGAGCACGGCACTCTCGCGCGCCTTCAAAGACGCATCGGCAAGGGAAGGTGTGTAGATGAACATCAGTAGCTATAACATTACGGATGTCAGCTATCACTACATCGGACTTAGGGTATTGGGCAACTTGACTGCCGAGGCGGGTAGGACGGTTCAAGTCAAAGAGATATCCAGAAACGTCCTCAAATTCGTAACTGACAGAGCGTTACGTTTGATGCTGCCACAACCAAGCGGGACATTCGCGGGTACCGGCCAGAAGATCTGTCAAGAGCTGATGCATTTCAATTTCGCGCGTCCAGCAGGACGCGGATACGAGTTAACTGAAAACGGTCGGTCCATTCTCGGTCTACTTAATTCTCAAGAATTCAAAAGTTTGAGATTGTTGATGGCTGGGATTCACATCGAGACCTATGAAAATCTACGTCGGATCGTAGAACGGCACATACAATCCGGTCCAGTTTGGAGACCAGTGGTTGAGGCCGCCCGCATGTCGGATGTCAAGTATATTGAAAAATCGTTCTTGCCAACATTCGGGTCACGGGCAAAATCGGAAGCCACCAGAGTTTTGTCAGAACACAGGGGATTGAGTCGTGGGAGGCTTCAGGATGTTATGCACGAATTGATAATCGGTGAGATATTACCAGACCAACGGATCAAAGTGGCGAATTTCAGGGCCATTTGCGATAGGTTAGTGAGTTTACGCCTGTTGAATCAACGGCGGTTGACTTCTGACGGTTGCGAATTTACGGTGAGTTATTCTCCATGCACCTACCTGCCGACAGACAGAACTTGGTACGTACCCCTTGAAGTGAGCTTGGGAAACGGAGGTGTTTTCCGGCTTTTTTATTGCGAACCTGACATGGACGACCACCAGCAACAAGACATTTTGCTGGACACGATTGATAGGGCTTTCTTCGAGTTGATTGCAGAGGGCGGATACTATGATTTACCTGATCTAAGGGATTGGGTGTGTCAAGAATTAATGATTCCAGATGCGGCATTCGACGACGGTGTCAACCACCTTCTGGATCGTTATCCGCCAGTTCTTTCGGTGGGATTACATTATGATCGTGTAACCGCCATGCGTAGACCGCTCGTCCGGAGACGCCGTAGCGTCGAAATCCACAATCTGATCAGGAGACTCTAATGCTGAATCTACCTAGGCGACCAACTGAACCGAAGCCATCGATTTACGAGAGTTTGGGCGTTAGAGACTTGCCGTTCTCACCGAATCCAGTCCTCAATCCCTACAGTCAAGACCCGCGCGTCAACGGCATGATCTACGCTCAACCACCCGTTCGTGAAGCGATACGCAAGTTCGAAAATCTGTTGATTCGTCCCGAGGACTTTGATAATCGCGTCAAAATGGCCTCCGTTTGGGCGACGGGTGATGTGCAATCGGGTCGCGGAATGGGAAAAACGGCATTGCTAAGTTTCTTTCGTCAACGAATCAACAACGATTGGGGTCTAACGGAGTTTGCCGGTAGATTATCTGCCGCAGTGATCTATGCCTCATTTCCATCGGCTGTGGACCGTCGTTGGATGGAACAGTTGGCTTGGGCAGCCCTCGTAGACACCTGCAACAATGGTGTGCTGACAGCGGCACGCGCGGCATTGCGTCGCGACGTCCTAACGGACGATGAAATATCGTCAATCGTCGACACTGAGGACGGTGAAAATTGGGGAAATTTGTTCGATACTGAGGTTCTCAAAGCCAACGGGATTTCGTCTACCGATCTTGACGACGCGGTCGAGGCTACTCTACGCCAAGAAGGCGTCGAGGCGAAACCTGCTAGCGCATTGGCAAGAGGATCGTTCGATGAGTTTCTGCGCGACCTCCGCAGAGACCATAACTTGGTTCCTTATTATGTGCCTCGCGACACCAAAGGTCTAGATTACGCCCGAGATCTCTTCTTCAACGAAATAGTGTTGTTTCTCCGCGCTGCTGGATTTGCGGGTGGCTATCTTTTCGTCGACGACATTGAAAACTTAACCGACCAGATGCCTAGGCGCCATCGGACGGAATTTGCGAAGGAATTTGGACTTTGTATGGTGCGACCAGGTTATGCCAATTCGGACTACGGATTTTTCTCATGCGTACTAACGACTCATCAACAGTCCGCGTTGGCACTTGCAACGGCATGGAACGAAGCTGGCCTTTCTGGAATGGCTCGTTTGGACCCTGGGGCACCGACTTCAGTGGAATTGCCTGAACCGACACCCGACCAAGCGCGACAGATTTTGGTAGCTCATCTGGATCATTATCGCGTTGATCCAACCAACGGCGGCAGCATAAAACCATTCACTGAAGATGGATTGGGTGTATTGCTGAGCAGGAGTCGACGGCCACGTGACTTGCTGTCCAGTGCGTCCAGCGTGGTTCGGTTCGCAGCGGAGCGAAGGTTAACCACTATCGACGCCGAAACGGTACATCAAGCATTAACTGGCGAACTGCCTATAAACACCGTTGACTACACCGAAGGGCTTGATGCGGTGTTGTGATGCTATAAAGTTGAGCAATGTATTTTGAGGGATATTTCTAGGTGTCCGGTCAATCCCTATGGGCAGCAGATATCCAACATGTTAGATATGCGTTCTCAGCAACTTGTCGGGTTTTGTGAGAAAAAGTTCATTGTCACGATCCGCCAATTCGTTGTGCGATAGTCTCCTCTAAAACCCCCATATCCGCACCGCCGCCTTCCCCATCAGCCACTCCAACTCACCATCTCCCGCAAACGCCGGGTGCTCCATTACTCCTCGCAGCGCGTTCGCGTATCCCTCACGACCTGCCGCGGGAGGAAAATCACTTCCCCACATCATGCGCTCGACACCAAATGCGTCCTTCGCCATCTCGAACACCGGCGGCACATCCTCAAACTTCAGTTCCGGCAACAACCGAGACGGACGCTTGGCGACCTCTCCCAAACCGGGAACTTTGATCGTAGTATTGCCACGCTCTGCGAGTTTCATTGCCCTCTCATAATCCGCTTCCCAAGGCTCGTGTGCAGCGGCGATCCCGGCCAAATGTTCAATCACTACCTGCGTATCTGGGCAGGCATCCATCACCTTCGCGAACGCGTCCGCTGCGAACCTCGCCGGATCGCCCTGACACGTCACCACCAAACCTAACTCGCCTGTCAGTTTCCACATGTCATACGGTCCGGCGTTGACGAATTCGGCGTCGGGAGACAGTCGTATTCCTGCGGCGCCCTGCTCTGCTAGTCGCTCGAGGTCTCCGAGCGGGTCGACGGACTCGGGGTCGACGAGAACCGCGACCTTAAAGCGGTCGCCGCGTTTGGTCGCCTCATCCAAAAGATACCCATTGTCGAACGTCCCGCCGTGCTGCACCAACAATGCCTTATCAACACCGTTGCGGTCCATCTGAAACTCGAGGACCTCGATGGGTTCGAACCAGTTGTTCCCGGCATGGGTGTGCGTGTCGATGATGAGCATGATGCAATCTCCGTCAACTTTGGACTCTTGGGCAGTATTGGCAGTAATGTCATTCCGAGCGCACCGAGGAATCTAGGAACGTCGTACCGTAGCTGCCAATTCAGATTCTTCACTCCGCTCCGCTCCGTTCAGAATGACACGAATACGTTGCACTCTGTTCGGAGTGACTTGGCTGGGAACTGCTGATTGTCAGCACGACCTAAGTCGCAATCTCCATCTCGGGAGTGCCGACACCAGCGCCTTCAGCCATCACCAGGTCGTCAATCTGTTGTTTGACCTCCGCCGTCATCTCCCAATCGCCGCCTATGTTGTCCTCGACTTCTGAGTCGTTAACCATCCCGCAAAGCGCAACGGTCACAGTTAGGTTCGCCAGTACCCATCCGATAGCCAACTGAGCGACCGTCTTACCGTGGTCACTCGCGATGTCTTTGAGTTTTTCTACTACCGCGACGTTCTTCGCTAGGTTCTCCGGCCCGAACGATGCCAACCCAAAGTTGGCGCCGTTGGCGCGCCAGTCGTCGTCGCCGAATGCGTGGTCAGATGCCCAAGCGCCGGTGAGCAAGCCGTGTGCCAGGGTGCCATAGGCCATAATACCCATGCCGTTGGATTCGACGAACGGCATCACGCCTGATTCTGCCCGACGATCGAAGATGTGATACCCGATCTGGTTCGTGACAATTGGGCTGTGTTCGCGACACTGCGCCATCATTTCAGGGCTGAAGTTCGAGACTCCGGTATGCCGGATCTTGCCCGCGGCCTTGGCATCTTCCAAGGCTCGCATGGGCTCTTCGAATGAACGCGTGTGGTCGGGCCAGTGGATTAGGAAAAGGTCGACGTAATCGGTATTGAGACGTTCGAGGCTCTCATCGATGCTACGTAGGAGGGTTGCCCGGTCGCTGATGGATACGGTCGCTGCGGTTCGGTCGGGATTGTCGCGGACCCATTCGCGGCCGCCTTTGGTGACCAGCACGATTTCGTTGCGGAAGGGTGCGATTGCTTTGCCCATCAGCTTCTCGCCGTAGCCCCATCCGTAGACGGCGGCGGTGTCGAAAAGAGTGATGCCGGAATCGTAGGATTTGTGGGCCGCGCCGATCGCTTCTTCGTCGTCGAAATCGCCGTACTGTCCTCTGCCCATGGGCCAACCGCCGTAGCCGATGACCGATGATGCCAATCCTGAATCTCCAAACGTTCGCCGTCGCATGATTTTCATCGTGTACTTGATAGCTCGATGTCGCGTGTCCGCTAATGATATTGCGTCCGAGTGCCGGGTTCGCTCAGAACCTAGCTTTGCGACACTTCACCGTCCGACGAAACACCGGTAACGTCCCCGTCCCCAACAAACGCCGAAGCTGTAATATCGACTGTCAAGTTCTCGCCGGCAGCCAACGGACGTGCCGATCCGTTATCCATCGAGTGTTTTAGTCCACGGTTGTCCCAGCTCGTGCAGGGCTCCAGTCCCACGTTGTAGCAACGTCCGTACCAGGGATAGCCCCAACCCCCGCCGAGGTTGCGCCAGTACCACAGGTACTTGAAGACATCGGTCGGGAACGACACCGCAAAACCGACGTTCGACTCCTTGTTGTGGACTGCGTACCACCCTTCATCCATACCAGTCATGTAAGCCATATCCAGCGAGCGATCATCCTTGGCAGGCATCTTCCTAAAATCGATCTCCCCGCCATCCGCCGATGGCACCATGGGCCACTCACCTTCCCAACCCAACACCAACTTCTGCGTCTCGACGAACGCTTCGGGGTGTGTCAACACCTTGCAATCGGGAACGTAGAGCCTGCACTGGTCAGATAGGAACGGCGGGCCGATGGCGATGTGTTCGAGCCAGACGATGTCGACCGATTCCTCGCCTTCATTGATCGCGGTCTTCGACAGTTTGAGTGTCGACGAACCTTCGTCGAGCGACATCGTCATGTTGACTGCGACGGGCATGCGGACGCCTTTGGTTTTGAAGTTGACGGCTACGCGCTCGACGGAGTCTTCGACGATGGTCGCGTCCCAAGGCAGATTGTTCAACTCGGCATGTAACCCGAAATCTGCGCCGTAGACCTGATCCGGGTAACCACCATGTGGGAGCGCGGTCTGCCATCCTCCCTCGTAGTAATCGAGCCACATTCCTTGCGGATCGCCGGTGGACGGCACGAACTTCCGCGGGTCCCGAACGCCCCAAGGCGACCGCCACATGAACTCGGTATCCGTCGGTTTATGAACGAACGAATAGACATCCGCGCCTTTGTCGGCAAGGATCATGACGCGGATCGACGAATTCTCCATGACGACCGTCTTCAATCCGCGGTAGGTCCAGGAATCGGAAATCCGACATCCGTGCGTTCGTTCGTCGGCGTAATGCATTGCGGGCAACCTCGGTTTCCTGTGTGGTTGGATCGGCGGTTAGTAGATTATCGCAGAAGCGTCCTGATACCCTTCGAGAATAAGCACTGAGGTCTTGCGGCGAATGAATCGATCAGGAGTTGAAGGATGGCCATACGGTGGCGTTGGATATTGTTAGCAGGGTTGGTGGTCATTTCGTTGGCGAGTGCTTGCGGTTCGGATGATGGAGCAAACGACAGTACGGTTGCGGATTCTGACGATCCCGTGGAACGCGGGGAGCGGATATACGTGACGTATTGCGCGTCGTGTCATGGCCAATCGGGTGAGGGTGAGCCGCACTGGAACGTCAAAAAGAGCGACGGGACGCTGCCACCACCGCCATTGAACGGCAGCGGTCACACCTGGCATCACGGCGACGGCACACTTTACAAGCAGGTGAAACTCGGTGGCGGTTATCTGGATCTGCCGGGGTTTAAATCTGGGATGCCAGCGTTCGGCGAGCAACTGTCGGATCGGGAGATCGTCGACGTTTTGGCGTACGTGAAGAGCCTTTGGGGCAATCAGACCATTCGGGGCGTGTCAATACGCGAGGCTCAGATTGAGGTCAGCAAGAACGATCCCTTTCCGGTCGCGTCGTCTGATGACTAATCGGATCGGTAGTCCGACGTCACCATGATCCGGAAAACGTCTTTTTCCGGCCGCAGCATTCGCTCGAAGCCATCTTCCATTACGCGTTCCAATGGGATAACCGCGGACACTAGTTCCTCGAGGAGGATTTTGCCGTCTGCGATGAGTTGGATCCCTTTCTCCATGTCTCCCGGTGATGCGGCTACTGACCCGATGACCGTCCGTTCGGTTCCTACGATCTCGTTGAAATCGAAATTGGCGGCATTCGCGTGGATCCCGACTAGGACGGTGGTTCCTCCGGGGCGCGTCCAATTGATCGCGATGCGGGGCGTTACAACTGCGCCGGCAGTCTCGACGACGATGTCCGCGCCGACGCCGTCGGTCATATTCATTAACTGTTCGAGTGCGTCTTCATCTCCGGTGTTGATCGCTGCGTCCGCGCCTAGTTTCAGCGCTAGATCGAGGGATTGCGCTCGTAGGTCGCCGGCGATGACTCGGGCTCCAGCGGCGCGCAGAACCTGCATCGTCAACATTCCGACTGTGCCACATCCGATCACCGCGACGGTGTCGCCTACCTTTACGCCGGTTCTACGGGTGGCATGAACTGCGACCGATGTCGGTTCGATTAGGGGAGTTTGGACGTCGGGGATGTTGTCAGGTAATTTGATCAGATGACTTTCCGGCCAGACCATGTATTCCGCCAATCCGCCATCCAAAGCGAACCCGGCCGAGTTTACGTTCGCGCAACTCGACTGCGAGCCAAGTACGCACCAGTGGCATACACCGCAAGGTCGGATGTTGTTCACCATTACGCGGTCGCCGACGGACAGACCGCGGACGTTGGTGCCGACGGCTTCGACTCGACCTGAAGTTTCGTGCCCCACTGTCTTGGGTTCGGTCTTCCACCGAGCCATGGTCGGGCCATGCCACCACCGCTCAACGTCCGTCTGGCAGATCGAAGCGTAGGAGATGCGCAGGCGCGCCTCGTCATCGGCCGGTACTGGAACTGGCACATCCTCTAATCGCATGTCTCTGCGACCGTAGTAACGCAATGCTTTCATGCTGTCTGACATCTTCTCTCCAGTTGTGGTCGATGCTGCGGTCCGCGCATACTTCTGAGGAATTGACTAACATGCATAGTACTCTGACCGCGATACGGAGGTCACTCGACCATGGACTATGAGCAACTCGACATTTCCGCTTTATGCGACGCAGGTACGGAGTGCCTCCCCGGTGAGGACCCTTTGTTGGGCGAGCAGACCATGCGGGGTCTCCCCTTCACTGTCGGATCGCCCGACGGCGATTCAACAGGGAATTGTTACATCTCTTTGGCGGAAAGCGATTCGTCGATAACGTTGCCGATCGGCAAGACCGCGCACAACGTGGTTTTCGCTCACCGGCAATTGGAAACGGAGCAGGCTGCGAATGGGCCGATTGGGGTTCATGTGGCTGACTATGTGATCCGATATGAAGACTCCGAGACTCTGACGGTTCCAATTCGCGAACGGTACGAGATCAGTGCCGTTGGCGACCGCCAAGGGATATCGCGCTACGGCGTCGGGTATCCGTATGTTGCGGTGACCGACGAAGGCGACCAGTTGATACCGCGCTACGAAGGACGTTTCGACGAGACGGGCAGGCGTCAGACCGAAGTGGTGCAGGCGCAACCTAAGTGGTACTGGCTGTGGGCGTGGCGCAACCCGACGCCTGACCGGGTCATCGAGTCGGTCGAGTTTGTGCCTCAAGGTCATCGCTTCATCGTCGCTGGCGTGACTCTTGGACACGTTGACGAGCACCCGTTCTCTCGCGCCGCTCGTCGTCCGGTTCGAGTCGACCTCAAAGATGCCGAGCAAGCAGAAAAACCATTCGACCTAGACGTTACTATCGACCGCGGTGAGCGCACCTATACTCATCCGCTCCCTGAGCAATCCGCCGAAGATTTCCTTAGTGATGACTACAAAGGTTTCGGCGAACCTCAGAACCCTAAGTCGAGTCCGGCCTACGTTGAGTTGTCGGGAGTTTCATCGGCAACGGTTGAAGTTACGAGCGAAGGTGAGACGATCGACAGCGTCAAGTGGGGAGAGGTTGAGGACAAAGGGTCGGTCGACACCCAAAAGATTCACATTTCGCTGACGGAACCAGGCAAGAACTGGGTGAAGGTGCGCGTGGTCGACGACGAGACCGGGAAGATCGTTCCGTGCCGCATCCACTTCAGATCTCCCGACGGTGTACCGTATCAACCGCATGGCCATCACAACCAAGTCAACTCCAATCTCGATACCTGGCACATTGATGTCGGCGGCGACACCCGGCTTGGTCAGATCAGTTACGCCTACATCGATGGCACGGCGCAGGGCTGGCTTCCGCGAAGCGAGGTGATCGTTGATGCGGCCCGCGGCTACGAATACGAGCCGCTCCGTACCAAGATCGAGATCGCATCGGGGCAACAGGAGCTTGAGTTGCGTCTCAAGCGCTGGATCAACATGAACGAGCGAGGGTGGTACTCCGGCGACTCCCACGTCCACTTCCTCTCGACACAGGGAAGCCACTTTGAATCGCAGGCCGAAGACCTGAACGTCGTCAATCTGCTCCAATCGCAGTGGGGCAGCCTCTTCACGAATGTCGAGGATTTCACCGGGCATCCGAGCGTGACGCGTGAAGGCAACAACATCGTCTACACCTCGCAGGAAAACCGTCAGCACTTCATGGGTCACATGATTCTTTGGGGTCTAAAGAATCCCGTTATGCCCTTCTGCTCCGACGGCCCTGGCGAGGCCGAGATCGGCGGTCCGATGGAGACGACGCTGAGCTATTGGGCTGACGAGGCGCACGCTCAGGGCGGGTTCGTCATCAACCCACACTTTCCGTTCCCGAACGGCGAACCGGCAGCGTTGGTCGCGACAGGACGTCTCGATGCCATTGAAATGATTCAGCAGCAGGAGTTCATGCACAACGAGTGGTACCGCTATCTGAACTGCGGATATCGCCTGCCTCTGGTTGGTGGCACCGACAAGATGTCGAGCGACGTTCCCGTAGGGATGTACCGGACCTACGTGCGGATTCCCGACGACGAGGAGTTCACCTACGAAAGTTGGTGCCGAAACGTAGCGAAAGGCCGTACGGTCTTGAGCGGTGGTGCTATCATCCATTTCACCGTCAATGGATATGAGGTGGGTGACACCGTCGAGTTGTCGAGCGCCGGTACCGTCGAGGTGTCCGCTTGGGCCGAGAGCGTTGTTCCGATGTCCAAGCTCGAGATCATCCAGGAGGGCAAGGTCGTCGCTTCGTCTGAGGTAGATAAGCCGACGCGAAAACTAAGCCTCAATGAATCGATCAAGATCGACGGCAACTCGTGGATCGCCGCACGCGCTGGAGGCCCAGGTTACTACGCGGGCTACAGGTACTACGACGTTTGGGAACGTGGCATCTTTTCGCACACCTCACCGGTCTATGTTTCGGTTGGTGGTCCGTGGAGCATGTTCGACGAGGCAACTGCTAAATACATGCTGACGCTGATGCACGGTTCGTTGACCTACATCGACAACAGTTCACGCCAGCATGCGCACGGGCACGTCACGCACCATCACGGTGAAGACGACCACATCGGTTATCTCAAACGGCCATTTAACGAGGCTATCGACGCGGTCCACAAGCGGCTGCACGAACAAGGGCATAGCCACTAGAGGTGTTACCCATTGGGCGTCACCAAAATACGGAAGACGTCTTTTTCCGGACTGAGCATACGTTCGAAGCCGTCCCGGATCACACGATCGAGTGGTACGACCGCCGAGATCAGTTCTTTCACGGACAGCTTGCCGTCGGCGAGGAGTTGGACGGTTGCCGCCATATCGCCGGGGGATGCGGCTACGGACCCGATGACGGTCTTCTCCTGCCCCACGATGCTATTGAAGTCGAACTTCGGGGTGGCGGAGTAGATCCCGACGAGAACGGTCGTGCCGCTCCGTCGTGTCCATTCGATGGCCATGTTGGGGGTCTCGGCTGCGCCCGCGGTTTCGGCGACGATGTCGGGTCCGATTCCACCAGTCAATTCGAGCAATTGTTCATGGGCGCCGTGATCCGATGAGTTCAAGGTTTCGTCGGCGCCAAGTTCTTTTGCCAATGCAATGCTCTGCTCTCGGACATCTACAGCTATGACGCGTGCGCCTGCCGCGCGGAATGCTTGCATCGTGAGCAAGCCGACGGTGCCGCAACCGATCACGGCAACGTTGTCGCCGACCTTGACGCCGGATCTTCGAACCGCGTGAACCGCTACCGTAGCGGGTTCGATCAAAGGTGCTTCTCGATCCGACACGTTGTCGGGCAACTTGATCAAGTGGCTCGCCGGCCAGGTCATGTATTCGGCGAGACCGCCATCTGCGGATAGGCCCGCGACGCACATACTGTTGCAGGTTGCTTGAGATCCCCTCATGCACCAGAAACATGCCCCGCACGTTCTCACGTTATTGACGACTACCCGGTCGCCGACAGCCAAATCGTCTGCGCCATCGCCCAACTCCGCGACGTGACCCGATATTTCGTGTCCGAGAATCAGCGGCATCTCCTGACCGCTTATCGGATTGGGACCGCCGTGCTGCGTCCAGAGCGGCCCGTACTGCCACTCTTCGATGTCGGTGGCACATATCGAGGTATTGGTAATCCGCAGTTTCGCCTCGCCGATGCCGGGATTCGGCTCCGGAAGGTCTTCCATGCGAATGTCTTTATTGCCGTGGATTCTCAGTGCTTTCATGATGAGGCGATTCTCTCATACTCGAATCATGTCGGCAACTCGCATTGGATCAACAGTCGCTTAACGTTTGGCGCCTAACGTGAGGAACACTGATCGAATACCAACGGAAACGTGCATAGAATTACATCTGAAACAAATCCCGTCATGCAATCGCCTAGGAGTCAGATACAGTGAGACCGGCCGCAAAGATCATTCGAATCGAAGTCACTTCATTCGAGCACGAACTCGAGAACGTGGGCAAGGACTACAACACGTTCAACATGGTTTACGAACCCGACGCCTCGATGAAGGCTGGTGGCGCGATCCTGTCCATCTACACCGATCAAGGAGTGGTAGGCGAGTACCCTGCCGGACGTGGGAATGCACTGGCCGATATCGAGACGGTCACACCGTACCTCATTGGCAAAGACGCAATGCGGCGCGAGGTGCACTACAACGCAATGAAGCGCGGGTTGCGGCACACCGCGGCGCTCGGGTTAGGTATCGTCGACATCTGCCTTTGGGACATCGCTGGGAAGATTTACGAGGAGCCGTTGTTCCAGCTTCTAGGCGGCGAACGCAAGCCGTTGCCTGCTTACGCCTCGACGCTGCATGGCGACGAGAACGGGGGGTTGACAACTCCTCAGGATTTCGCCGAATTCGCGGTGACGTGCAAGGATATGGGTTACCCAGCGTTCAAGATCCACGGATGGGGGCTGGCTGGCGAAAACATCAAGCGGGAGGTGGATAACGTGTTGGCCGTTCGAGATGCGGTCGGGCCTGAGATGGACCTTATGATCGACCCGGCCAACGAGGTCAAGAACTTCGGCGATGCACTGAAACTCGGCAAGGCATGTGATGAAGCCGATTTCTTCTGGTGGGAAGACGTCTTTATGGACGGTGGCGTTTCCACGTTCGCGCACCGCAAACTGCGTGAGTTGATCAAAACTCCGTTGCTTCAAACCGAACACATACGCCTTCCTGAACAGCACATGAACTTCGTTTTGGCTGACGGCACAGATTACGTCAGAGTCGGTGCGCACGAGGACGGTGGTATCACAGGAGCGATGAAGATCTTCCACGCCTGCGAAAGCGTGGGATTGGATGTCGAGACACATGGTCCTGATCCGGCACATCGACACCTGATGTCGGCGGTTCGGAATACGAACTACTACGAGCTTGGTTTGGTGCATCCCAAGGTCAGGACGACTAAGCCGCCAATCTGGGTTAACTACTCAGATGATCTGGATGCAGTTGACGAAAACGGCTGCGTCTACGCACCGACCGGGCACGGTATCGGTGTCCCGTTGGACTGGGATTGGATCAACGCACACAAGACGGGCACGCGGGTGCTCGCGGAGATCTAGTCATTGTGCGAAGGCATTCGGATGCCAACTAGTCACTCGTTAATCAAATCCCCTTGGAAAGATCGGCTGCTGAACTTGGCGAGTTTGGCTCGCCGACGTGTAGTAGCAGCCGCCCCATTCATCACGAGCGAAGCATTAGCGGAGTTTATTGGAGCGATTCGACATCCCGGCGAAATCCAAGTCGTCATTGGAACGACCTTGTCGTCTTCGTCAGTTGTGCACGGTTCGCTTGACCTCGATGCATTGAGATGGGCATGCTCCGAACTGCCTCGGTTGCAATTGAAGCACATTCCTCGGCTACATGCCAAGATTTACATTGCGGACGATGCTGCCGCCATCATAACCTCGGGCAACCTGACGATGGCCTCGTTGGTCCACAACAACGAGTACGGCGTCGGCATATTTGACCAAGAAACTGTCGTCGCAGTCAAACGCGATCTTGATTCGTACATTTCACTCGGCTCTGAGGTCTCCTGTGACTCGGTAACCATTCTCGCCAACCTTGCTAAGCGGCTAGCCATTGGCGAAGCCTATGACCGAGATGAATCCATTAAACCGGCAATGGACGAATTCGACGATCTCGTGCGCGGTCTGCGAGGAAACGCCAGCGAAAGCAGAACCACAATCTTCGCCCGGACCGTCCAATACGCATTGCTTCACGGGCCAATGAAGACTTCCGACATTCACGAGATGGTCAAAGACATTCAACCCGACCTCTGCGACGACAACATCGAGCGCGTGATCAACGGTGTCAGATTTGGGAAACGTTGGAAACATGATGTGCGAAACGCGCAACAAACGCTACGCAAGCGCGGTCAGATCACCCTCGAAGCCGATGGTACTTGGCGGCTCATTTAATCGCGTGAATTGTCCGAACTTAGCTTGACTCTTACCTTGGTACGGCATTAAGCTAGCTCGCCTAATCCGACGCGGGTTTCAATCTTCCCCCATAACGATATGGACTAGGAGAATATGTCATGGCTTACACGTTCTGCGACTATATGCTGGGTGCACTCAACGATCTTAGGCAATACGAGGATGACCCTGCGACTAAGCAGGCGCTGTTCGCTGCGATTCACGCATTCGTCGACGAGCATCGCCGTCATTCCAGATTAACGCCTAATCTAGAGACGCGTGTTATCGACATGGTCTTAGACCCCGACGACGAGGAGGAGACCAATAGCATGATCGCCGGACCATGTGTAGCAATGCCAAGTCCTTTGCTCGCGGAAACAAAGCGACCGAGTGAAATCGTCGCAAATCGGATCATGGATGATCTCGGGTTGGACCTGCTGAAGCAGTACGCCCCGTCTTCTAATCCCGCACCTCCACCATCCCATCTTCGCTGATTCCAGTAACCCCTTTGCTCCCCCCATAAATCACTGCCCTCTCCGTCGAACGAGCGCCATTGCGCTTAGTATCCTAGGGTATTTCAGATAGAGTGAGTTTAGAGTAATGAAAAACCCTTGATGATACGTCTCACGTCAGAAAGGGGGAATCATCAATGTCAAGCATCTCAGAGATTCAGCAGGCGATTCTCGTCCTTTCATCAACCCACTTTGTTCAATTGAGAAGGTGGTTCAGTGAGTTAGATTGGCAGCAATGGGATAGCCAGATTGAAGCCGACGGGAAATCGGGAGCATTGGGCTTCCTTATCGCTGAGGCGGACGGGATGGCCAGTCAGTACTCCGTTGAACCTGATGACCAATACCGGCCTGGTAGCGTGGTGAAATAGCCGATGATCTTGATAGCTGCCATATGGGTCATTCTGCTCGTCGCATTCATCTGGACCGTGGTCGACTATCGCAAATACTTGAGTCGGTACAACGTCAACATGACCTACTTGCAGTTCCTCAAGTCTTACTGGAACCGATTCTGGCGATTGTGAGCGAAACACGAACACGAATGTCGTTCCAAACGCTCGCACGCATGTCATTCCGAACGAAGTGAGGAATCTCCAGCGCATGACCACACAGCGCGACCACCAGTATTACGTGTACATCTTGACCAACAGATCAAGAACGCTTTACGTTGGCGTAACTAACGATCTCGAACGAAGAATGTACGAACACAAGAACAAACTCTTGTCCGGCTTTACAAGCAAGTACAACGTTACCCAACTCGCACATTTCGAGGAAACCTCGGATGTTGAGGCCGCGATCGCTAGGGAAAAGCAAATTAAGGGTTGGCGGCGCGAGAAAAAGGTTGCACTGATTGAGGCATCAAACCCGCAGTGGGAGGATCTGTCTTTGGCTTGGTACCCGAGCGCGAGTCAGGGGCAATAGATTCCTCACTCCGTTCGGAATGACACGCGTGGGAACGTTCGGAACGACACGCGTTGGAGCGTTCGGAACGATACTTCGAGTGCGACAAGGATGAAATCTATGGTGCGGACGGGATAACATGTGTTGGCGTTCGGAATGACTCAAAAATATTCGACGTTAGATTCCTCACTCCGTTCGGAATGACATGTTTGAGGTTCGGAATGATATGTCTGAACCGCGCTGCCTAAACTCGTAAGCTCACTTTTCCATCTTGACCGATTGCCGTAACTCCGTTGCTGGATTCGTAGATGACGGCGCGCACCGTTGAGCTACGCGATTCTCCCGGCTCAAAGATCATCGAAGTCGATTCGTCGCTTCCAGGCTCCGCCATCCCGCTTGGCAAACTTGTAAACGGTTCCAATCCGACGTTGTAGGTCCGCTTGTACCACGGGTAGCCGCTATGGCCACCGAAGACCTGCCAGTACCAGAGGTATTTGAATACATCGCTGTCCCACCGCAGACCGATTCCGACGCCGCGATCCGGGTTGGTTACCGCGTACCACCCATCGGCGAGGTTGTTGAATGAGAGGTAATCGACAAGTCGATCGGACTTCGGCGGAAACACCGTGAGATCGACTTCGGAGCCGTCGGGGGATTCGGCGACGGGCCACGAACCTGTGCGGTCGGGCATCAATCGAGAGCCGGATGGTACTGAGCCGTCAGGGGATTCGGGTACGATGAAGTCGCCGCCCGCGAAATCTAAGATGCAGTCCGGTGTCAGGAATGGATCGCCAAGCGCCAAGTGTTGACCCCACTGGGCGGGTGCCGGTTCCTCAGCCTCGTTAATCAACGTGTCGGTTACCGTAACGACCGGCGAGTTGGATTCTAACGAGACCGTTTTCTCGATCCAGAACGGCGTTCGCACCGCTCGCACGGAGAATTTCGCCGCGACACGCTCTGGCGAATCCTCGACGATCTGCGCGTCCCACGGCATCATGTTCGTCTCGTTGTGCTGCCCTATCTCGGCGCCCATGTAGTCTTGCTGGAAACCGCCTGTTGGTGCTATCGTGTTCCATCCGCCGATGTAAAGGTCGTGGAATATCCCTTCGCCCCAACCGGTCGACGGTACCCACAAGGCCTGATTGCGAACGCTCCATGGGGTGCGCCACATGAAATCGGTGTCGCTCGGTTTGTGGACCAACTCGAACATGTCGGCGCCTTTGTCAGCGATAAGGCTTATTCGAAGCAGTTCGTTTTCCATGACGACCGTCTTGAGGCCACGATATGTCCAAGCGTCGGATATTCTGCATCCATGGGTGCGTTCGTCTTGGTAGTGCATCTGTCTAGGCTCCGAGGGCTAGTGAATGGGGTTCATCATCGACGCGCATTGTAGTCTATCCCCAGGCCAATCGACCTCGTTGCGCCATTTCTAACCCCCGACCGTGCCCCCGTTAGCCATTTTGCTCGTCGTTTCATCGGCGTTCGCTCATGCCTCTTGGAATCTGATGGTTCGACGGGCAACCAGACCCGCGGTGACGACGGGGTTAATGGCCGTCACGTCGGCGATACTCGTCCTTCCGCTTGCTATCTACATCCTCATCGTTGACTTTCCAAGCGGGACCGGGTGGTGGTTCATCTTGGCGACTATTGTGTTGCATATCTGGTACTTCGCCACTTTGGGCTACGCGTACAACACCGGTGACCTCTCGATCGTGTATCCAGTCGCGCGCGGACTCGGATTAGCGATAATCCCCATTCTGGGCGTGTTCGTAGTGGGCGAATCGATGTCATGGCCGGCGGCTGTCGGCGCGGCGCTGATCGTGACCGGCCTCGTATTTGTCGCGATGTCAGACATCGAAACAGCAACGATCAAACGAACTGTGCGTTCGTGGTGGATGTTGGTGAGGAGGTGGAGAGCCGTGAAACGTTTCCGATCTCAAGTACGCCCAGCTTGGATGCTGGCGATACTGACTGGATTGGTCATCGGCATCTACTCGGTGGTCGACGCACAAGGAGTGAGGCACGTCCAACCGGCGCTGTACATGTTCTTCCTGCAATTTGGCGGCGGATTAGGGATGATGGCGATCCAGTCGCGTATTGAAACGCGCGACGCGTTCATTGACGAAGCGCGGCGCCACTGGAAGATCCTTGTAGTTGGCGGCCTGCTACAGTTCGCCGCCTACACCCTGGTGTTAACCGCCCTTACATTTTCACCGGTCAGCTACGTCGGGCCGTTTAGAGAAATCTCAATCTTGGTTGCGGTTGCATACGGCGCGGTCGTGCTCAAAGAACGAGTTTCACCGACCCGGGCGTTGGGTGCGATCTGCATCGCTGGCGGCGGGGTGACGATTGCCTTGGCACCTTAACTGCCGAATTCAATTCGACTATCCCAATCCCGAAGGTGCCTGTCGACGCAACTTCCGTCGCAGCTCTTTGTGGCCGGGGATCACGCCCTCGACGACCTTCCAAAAATCAGCCGAATGGTTCAACTCGATCAGATGCGACAGCTCGTGAACTACTACGTAGTCGATTAGGCGGTCGTCCAGCATAATCAAACGCCAATTCAAGTTGATGGAGCGTTTGCCGCTGCAACTGCCCCACCGTTTTTTGGCATTGCTCAATTTCAATTGGCTCGGTTTGACGCCCATGACGTTCCCGAATTCACCGACCCGCGACCTGAGATGGTCCCACGCCTCCTGCCGGTACCAATCCTCTAAACATCGGCGGACGATTCTAGGTCGTTCTTCTGTTGCGATACCCGGAGGAATGGTCACTTCAACGGTGTCGCCTTCCAATGACTTCGCGACTGTAGGAGGTAGATCTCTGCCAAAGTCGTCCCATTCTCGCTCTTTGACCACGACATTTGCTGTCCGTCCCCTCAACATCGTCGTACCGCCGTTGCCCCAATCCACTTGATTTTCAGTGCCTACGATATTGACGCGATGTTCGAGTATCCAATCTGAACGTTGGATCAGAAAGTCCTCGATCTCCCTTTGGGTCAAGGTATGCGGGACGAGTACCTTGAGTCCCTCTTCTGGATCGAGTTGTAGTTGGATGGTGCGGCGGCGGCGAGTACTGCGTTGCAAGACATAGGAGACGTCTTCGCCGTTTAAGTTGATCGTGCGCGATTCCCGTGACAATCGCCCGCGGGCTGGGACTCGCACGGCCATTGATTGTGGTCCCTCGCCGGTCACGAAAAATTCGCCCGCGACGTTGTCGTCGCGGGCGTAACTCGCTGGTGGAGACGGGGGAGGGTCGAACTCCCCGTCCAGAAAGTTTCCCGTCAAAGCTTCTACGTGTGTAGCCGTTGGTTGCTTATACCGCTTCCGGACGATGCCAACGGCGTCCGCCACAGGTCACGGTTGCCGGTTACCTTTGGACGTGCTACCGGCATTGCACATCCGCACCTCAGATTTTCGGTGCCCGATAAGTGCCGCTGAGGACGATTCCTACCGGACATCGCGGCTGATTAAGCAGCTGCGAGGGCGACTTCTCGTTCGCCGTTTGTTTTTTTGCCCGTTTTATCGTGGTCAGGCACCACGACACGCAACCTTGCGGTACGCTCCCTGTCGAATCCACTCGTCCCCTTACGTTTACTGATTATACCTGACGATCAGTGATCCACATTAGTTGAACCACCCCTGTTCTTGTATCATTGCGGCTCTACTCGACTCGCCGACGAGCCCGAAAAACATGGATCAACGCATCGAAATCAACCGTCGCAATTGGAACGAGAGGACGCCAATACATGTTGGGCCAGACGGGTATGACGTCGATGGCTTCAAAGCTGGGCGGATTACGCTGAGAGACATTGAGATCGAAGAGTTGGGCTCGGTTGCCGGTAAGTCGCTGCTCCACCTACAGTGCCACTTCGGCATGGACACGATGTCCTGGGCACGCCTTGGCGCCGAGGCGACCGGCGTCGATCTGTCGGACGCATCCATCGTCGTGGCCCAAGAATTGAATGACGAACTTGGGCTCGGTGTGCGCTTTCTCCGTTCAAACATCTACGACTTGCCGAATGTCCTCCAAGAGCGGTTTGACGTCGTGTACACGGCTTTGGGAGCACTGTGTTGGTTACCGGACTTGACGATGTGGGCGCAGATCGTTGCCCGCTATCTGAAACGGGGCGGAACTTTCTATATGCTCGACGAGCATCCAACCGGCCGCATCTTCACGTCGGTTCAAAACGCCGAGGGCGGCTACGATCTCGAAACCGAAAACCAGTATTTCCCAAATCCCGACGGCCTGTTGGACGACGGCGAACGCAACTCTTATACGGGATCAGACACGATCAAGACGCCGGTATACGAATGGCAACACAGCATGTCGGAGATCGTTAACGCCCTGATCGGAGCCGATTTGAAGATTGAATACGTGCATGAATATCCGTTTTCATTCTTCCAAGCGTTACCTCAGATGCGACAACGTATCGATGGTTGGTGGGAATTGGACGAATATGGTGGCAATATACCATTCATGCTTTCGATTAAGGCGAGCATTTAGACGTATTTGCTTTCGGATGTCCGAACACAAATTGTTGGACATCAACCGCACGAATATCGAGACATGAACGAGAAATTCGACATCATCCGACGCAACTGGAACGAACGTACGCCGATACACGCGGCGTCGGACTTCTATGACGTGGAGAGTTTCAGGTCCGGAAAAATCACGCTAACGGACATTGAGATTGAAGAAATAGGCTCGGTGACCGGAAAGACTCTGCTACACCTCCAGTGTCATTTCGGCATGGACACCATGTCTTGGGCACGGCTCGGAGCTGACGTGACCGGGGTCGACATATCTGATGTTGCGATTGATCTTGCAAACGAACTAAACGACGAGTTGCGCTTGTCCGCACGGTTCATTCGCTCTAACGTTTACGACCTGCCCAAGATTCTCACTCAACAGTTCGACATCGTCTACACCGCGATCGGTGCCCTGTGTTGGCTACCTGACATGACGGCTTGGGCTCAAATCGTCGCACGTTTTCTCAAGCCGGGAGGTATGTTCTACATCCTTGACGGACACCCGACGTCGCACATCTTCGAGTCGGTTCCGGCATCAGATGGTTCTGAGTCGCTGAAACCGATTCACCCATACTTTCCGAAACCGGAGGGAATTTATGACGCGGGAGGAGGATGCGCGTACACAGGTTCAGTCGTGATCGAATCGCCCAGTTACGAATGGCAACACAGCATGTCCGAAATCGTTAACGCAATCATCGATGCCGGCCTCACGATCGAGAAACTAAACGAGTTTCCTGTTGCTGGCTACCGCGCTCATCCCCAAATGATTCGCCACGATGACGGTTGGTGGCGACTCACCGAAAATCATGGCACAATACCGTTCCTTTACTCGATAAAAGCGACCAAATGAGGATTGACTAGCTGACCAACTCAAAATAGGCGTAGAGACTCATCGTCGCTTGATCGTAACTGGCGTTACTGGATACCCACCAAGCGATCACCGACGCCACCAGCAACCCGATACCGCCCGCGGCGAGAACCCTCGAAAACTTCGCCCGTGCGAACCGGGTTCGAACTGTTGGCGCGCCAAAGATAAAGAAATCGTCTTCGATGGTCACGACACGCCGAGGACTCACTACCCAACCCATGGCTGCACCGGCGATCAACCCTCCGACGTGGGCGCCTTGATCGATTCCCGGAACCAACATTCCGAACACGATGTTGATCACCAGCACTATCGCCAGATTCAAGATTACGGGGTTTGCAGCTACCCCAAAGTCTTTACGATTGCGGATGAGGAATACCCCGTAGGCGCCTACGATACCGAAGACGGCACCGCTCGCTCCCACGCTCAATGCAGGCGAAACGAGATAACTGGCCGCAACGCCGCAAACACCAGCAACCACGTACGTTGCTAGAAAAGCGGACCATCCGAATTCACGTTCTAAACGAGGACCGAACAACACCATCGCGAATGTGTTGGCTCCGAGATGCCACAGCCCCGCGTGAAGAACAACCGGTGACAACATTCGGTACCAGTCGCCAGCTTGGATCGCGGGTCCGAATTTCGCTCCCCACCGGTAGAGGTTTGCACTTTCGGTCGATCCTCCGGTGACACTGAGCACCACGAACATTGCGATATTTACCGCGACAAAAACGGCAGTCACCCGACTTTGAACCAAAGGCTCGATCAGTCCGTTCAGTGATTGCCTATGTGTCTGTTCTCGCCTATTCATTTCGATTCGCTAGTCCCGAATTGTGCGATTTTCCGATCAGTCTTGCGGAATCCCGTTGGTTGCGATTCTAACGACGAGGATTCTGGATGGGTCTCAATGCATGTCGTAAAGATACATAGTTTCACTAAAAAAACTGGGCTAATTCCCGGATTCTTCGATCCGCAAACGGTAGTGGCGCGATTTCGAACTATTGCATCTGAGTAGTTCGTGTAAAATGAAAAGCAGCGAAGATATGAAAATCTTGTTGGCTCAACTTATTCTTGGATTGTAAGACCAAGCTCCAAACGAGCGTCAACGATCACGTGACTGAATAGGTTGATGGAGAAATGCCGATGGCGATAGAAATAGTCGAAGTCGATCTCACCGAAATGCGCCGCACTGCTCTGCTGAGCAGAGCAAAAAGCCCGAACGTACGAGCGTTGTACGAGGCAATGTTTTCACTTGAGCCGGGCGGGGCAAGAGCCGTGATCGCGGAACCGGGTGAAGAGCTCTCACAGATCCGTAATTTGGTCACGCAATGTGCGGCACGCGCCGACATGAACCTGCAGATTGTAGTAGATCGCATCGGTGGACGCGTGCTATTCACGCACAAACCGCAGGATTCGATCGATGATGAAACAACTCCGTCTCGACCATCAGTATCCCGCTCACCGGAAGAACAAGCCGCGCAGATCGATCGTCGCGAAAAAATACGTGCCGCAGCACTTGCTCTTGGACGGGAACGTCCGCAGATCAGCGCCCAAGAAGTCGTAGACTATCTCCGACATTCCGGCGACGAACTCGATCTGCCTCGACCAACGACCGCGGTTAGCGCAGTGATGCGCAACATGCCCGAGTTTGAGCACATCGACCGCAGCCGATTCTCGTACCGCGGGTAGAAAGCCGCGTTGTGAATTGGTCGGGGCGATCTGCTACCTGCTAGCGTGGACGGACCACGTCTAGCGGCGGAACTTCGTCGATAATACCGTTCGCGGCCGCCATTCCAAACAATCTCTGTAACGCAGAGACCCCCTCGTCGCCCATATCGAGCGTGTCATCGTTGACGTACATTCGCACGAAGCGTCGACCGTCCTCACGTTCGATGCCGCGCCCGTAACCGAGCGCGTAATCCAACGCAGCATCCTCGTTCGCGTGCGCGTATGCGATCGACGATCGGAGCGCCGTAGCGACGCTTGTGCACAACTCTTCCCCGAGGGAACGGTTGACCACATCTAGACCGAGCGGGATCGGCAAGCCGGTTTCGGCAAACCAATGTTTGCCCAGGTCTAGCAAGAACTTAAAGCCCCGTTGCTCAAAGAGGATCTGGCCCTCGTGCAAAAGTATTCCGGCTTCGGCACGACCAGATTTGACAGCTCCTTCCACCTCGTCAAAATCCAGAAACAAAGGTCGCACCCTGGCCGGTCCGAAGATCTGGAACAACATCCAAGATGTCGTGTTTTCGCCCGGAACCGCGACCGTGCAGCCAGCCAAATCTTCGAGGTTCAAATCGTCACGAACTGTAACCACTACCGGGCCGTAGTTCCGCCCTACCGAAGCACCGCAAGACATGATCCGATATCGATCAGCGATCTTGGGATAGTGCGCCGCGGATATCGCGGTTACGGGTAAATCTCCCGATTCGGCTAGAAGGTTTAACGATTGGATATCCACCATGTGATGTCCGATTTCGTAACCTTCAATCTTGACAACTCCTTCGGCCAAACCGAAAAACATGAAGGCGTCGTCGGCGTCCGGACTGTGTCCGAATACTATTGTTCCCTTTTCAGGCATTTTCAACCTCTCTGTGTGTGCGGAAATCCAGTGATTTCCTCATGTACTGACATTTCTCGCTCCAGAACTGCGTCTCACCGTTCGCCAGGGAAACCATCCCGGACAGCGTGAAGCGCGGTGCGGGCGTAGTGGTAAACCCCATCCGTTCGTAAAGCTCGATAGCTCGACGGTTGTCGACGCCTACCGAAAGCGAAATCGAACTGTAGCCGTGCGATATCGCCAGAATCGTCATCTCTGCCAACATGCGCGCACCCACACCGCGTGAACGCAAGTCCTTTCGCACCCACAGGTCCTCCACATAGGGACACGTCTCGTTGATGTGTTGTTTTGGCGAACCAGCGGGACCTTCCCACAACAGCATCCCGTGTCCAACTGGTGTTTCACCGATCCACGCGATTAAATAGGCAAGCTTCCCGTCATGCTGCAACTTCAGTCGACCACGATGAGTCGATTCATTGCGAGCCGGATTCAACTCCGACGTGACGATGTCAACTTCGTTGCTGAGCAACGGCCGCACATCGATCAAATGCGAAAGGTCTTCGGAATTCGTCACGTTGAGGGAGATCTTGTCAACGAGACGCGACAGCGCTTTTGTTCCGGCGCGAATCATGCGGTCGCAGCAACCGGTATTGAGACCTCGCGTTCGAATTCACGCACGATCTCGTAGTTAGTCAATCGCTGGGCAGGCCTGAAACCCGCATCTGAAATCAATTCTCTTACTTCGTCCTCGGTTGTCCGGTTGTAGAAACCGGCGGCGAGCATCACATTTTCGTCGAACAGCGTGCCGCCAAAGTCGTCGGCACCGAATTGCAGCGCCATTTGCCCGGTCTTCCTCCCCTCCGAAAACCAAGACGCCTGGATGTGTGGGACGTTGTCAAGGAATATCCGGCTTAATGCGATGATTCGCAGATACTGGTTTGGGCCGGCCTCTTCAGCTACTTGCTTACCCAACGCCGTGTTTTCTCGCTTGTATGACCATGGAATGAATGCCGTAAACCCGCCGTCGTTATCGCCGTTCGCGTCGGCCACATCTTGGACATCCCGGATGTGTTGCAGGGTCTCGACTATGTCCTCGTCCGTTTCGACGTGACCGTACATCATCGTCGCGGTCGTCTTGAAGCCCACAGCATGTGCCGCTTCGTGGATTTCGGTCCACTGAACCCATGTGTCCTTGGGTGCGAAACGCGACACGATCTCCTTGACTCGATTGTTAAGTATTTCCGAGCCGCCACCGGGCATCGTTCGTTGTCCTGCGTCCCATAGGTCTTGCATCACCTCTAGCGGCGACTTGCCGGATACGTCGCACATTTGCCAGATTTCAGGTGCCGACCAGTAGTGCGGCATCACATTCGGATATCGATCCACGGTTTCGCGCACCATATCCAAGTAATACTCGTACGGCAGAGCATCGTTCAGACCACCTTGCATCAAAACCGTCGTGACGCCTTTGTCCGAGGCGCGGCCCACTTTTTCCATGATCTGCTCCACCGAATAGGTGTATGCGGATGGATCCGTTGGATCGGTCCGATAGAACGCGCAGAACGAACAGTAGGCGTCGCACAGATTCGTATAGTTCAAGTTCGTATCGATTACGTACGTCACGCGATCTGGAACGTTGTGACGAATTTTCGCGTGGGTAGCGAGAGGAGCCAGCTCCAGCAAATCGGCGTCGCGGAGGAGGTAAAGACCTTCTTCGAAGTCGATGCGCTCGTCGCGCAGGACCTTAGTGCGAATGTCGTTAATCATCGGGAACATCCTTCGCAAAGGGTGATCTCTCGGATACGTAGGGGATCACTTCGGGTCGCCAATCAGAAAGTGAGGATAACCGAGATTGGAATTCATCGATGGCCGCGATTTCGGTTTCACCGATTTCATAGGTGAAACCGCGGATGTAGGTCGCAACATCGTCATCGGACATAATAGGCACGGGTTTTCGACTCACGATCTCGTGGATGTGAGCCAATCCATGGTTGAACGACCGATGGAGGGTCTCTGCGAATCTGCCGAGTTCAGGTCTCGTCGCATCACCGCGAGCCACCCATCGCGCGAACACGAACGGCAACCCCGTCAATCGTTTCCATTCAAATGATAAATCGTAGGCGAAGCGCCTTCTCGCACCTCCATATGCCACCTTCAAAGCGACATCTCCGATCAGAAGCTCCGCGTCGGAGTCGTCGTCGGGCCCAAGTAGCATGACATCTTCCACACCCCAGTGGTCAGCGAAAAGTATCCGTAGCAGTTGGACCGACGTCGAGGTGTGCCCGGTGACGGCCACGGATTTACCCGACAACTCCTCGACCCTCACATCGCTGAATAGCAACACACTACGCGCGGGACCGTCCGCAGCGACGCCTAACCCGCCTTCGACGATTTGGCCTTTCATCCGCAAAACCTCAGCAATCGGCAACGGTCCGGCATCCAACTCCCCGTTTTGCATCGCGGCGGCCATGTTGCGAGGCGGTAACTCAACAAGGTCAAACCAATCCCCTTCTAACCGCGAGTAGAAAACGGCCGAATTCAGATATGGCATGAACCCGATTCGCCATCGAGTTTCAAGGTCGTTAGGCATCACCGACGAGTGGATCTCAGTTGTAGACTGCGATCTCGTTGTAGAGTGCGTCGCGCTCGACCGCGACTCTGCCGGCATCTTTGATCGAAGCGACCATATTCTTGCGGGCGATACCCGCCGGGGAGTCGGCAAGCGCAGCGTGGGCGATTCGTTCCTTGCCGATAGTCCCGTCGAGATCGTTTGCGCCGAAGTTCAGACCGATACCCGCGGTTGCCTCGCCTAGCATCACCCAGTAGGCTTTGATGGCCAGCACGTTGTCGAGGATCAACCTCGAAGCCGCGAGCATCTTGAGATCGTCCATCGGCGGTGTGTGGCGCGGTCGCAATTTCGTGTAGCCGACTTGGTACTCAAGCGGTATCAATGCCAAAAATCCATCGGTTTCATCCTGTAGTTCGCGTAGCAATATGAGGTGATCGATACGCTCGCGGAAAGTCTCGACGTGGCCGTAGAGGATCGTGCAGTTGCTCTTTATGCCCATACCGTGGGCAATGCGGTGGATTTCAAGCCACCGATCGGCTTTCGCCTTGCCGGGCAGCAGCAGTTTATGGATGCGGTCCGAAAATACTTCCGCTCCACCACCGGGCATTGATGACAGTCCCGCTTCCTTGAAGATTGCCAGAGACTCCTCGGGCGGGACTTTCCACCGCCTCCAGAAGTAGTCGATCTCCGATGCTGTGAATGCCTTGATCTGTACATCGGGACGAGCGTTGTGGAGCTCGCGGATCATGTCAACATAGAACTCGAACGTCCAAGTCGGGTGGTGTCCGCCGACGACGTGCAGCTCTCGAATGTCGCCATCGAGATGATCGAGCATGTCGTCCATCGACATCTCGTACGCGCCCTCGGCGCCTGGTTTCTTGGCGTAGTCGCAGAACTTGCACGACAGAACGCAGATGTTGGTCGGGTTGAGGTGGCGATTAAGCACGAAATAGACTTTGTCGCCGGAGAACTGACGCTTCTTGAAGTCGGCCATCAAACCAACGGCCGAAAAGTCTTCCGTTTCTAATATCTTGACACCGTCGTCCGCCGACAATCGCTCGCCGTGTTTCACCTTTTCCCAGACCGACTCGAGTTCGGGGTCGGAGATCAAGATATCTGGTACTTCGACGTGGCCGTTGCTACCCGCGCCGTTAGTCGGGTGTGTCGCCGCCACGTCTGGAGTTGTCGTTGCCATCGCCATATGCGGACCGCTTTCTGAAATGACGGTTGATGCGATATATCACTACGTCTATTCTCTATCATCGCGCCAAACTGAATTGAGCGTCGGTGCGACACCATAAGTCAGATTCACTTGGCTTCTTTCGCCACTTTCCTCTTGCGAGGTGCGCGTCGTTCGTTACCATCAGAATCTGACACCTCATCAGCCGAATAGGATCTTCGAGGAATTCGGCAAATGCCTGAAACACCACCGCAAACACAGAAACAGATCGATGATCTGTTCTCCGAGTTGAAAACTCTATCGGACGCTCAACTCGGCTATCCGACTAACCAGTGCTTCGACTACTCATCGCTGTTCCGATTCTTGGAATTCAGCATCAACAACGTCGGCGATCCGTTCCATGACAGCCTATACCGTGTCAACTCCCACGAAATCGAGCGCGAAGTCATCGCAACCTTCGCCAACCTCATGCGGTTGTCCCCAGATGAGACGTGGGGATACGTGACTTCAGGCGGCACCGAGGGGAATATGTACGGACTGTACATGGCTCGCGAGATGTTCCCCGAAGCCGTCGTCTATTTCTCGCAGGATACTCACTACAGCGTCCGCAAGAACCTCCGGGTGCTCAACTACCGCAACATCATGATCCGCAGCCTCGACAACGGAGAGATCGACTACGAGGACCTGCGCGAGACTATTCGCATCAATCGCCACCTGCCAGTGGTCGTAATGGCCAATATCGGAACGACGATGAAAGGCGCGGTAGACGATCTCGACAAAATCCGCGATATCTTCGACGAACTTGCGATCTCAAGCAGCTACATCCACGCCGACGCGGCACTGAGCGGGATGATTCTGCCCTTTGTGGACGACCCACAACCGTACGGCTTCGACGCCGGTATCGATTCGATCGCCATCAGCGGACACAAGATGATCGGATCGCCACTCCCAAGCGGCGTCGTTCTGACCAAGAGCGACTATGTGGGACGCGTCGCCAGATCTATCGAGTACGTCGGCGCCATGGACACGACGCTTTCAGGCTCCCGCAACGCCATAACACCCCTGATGCTGTGGTACGCGTTTAAGCAACAAGGACTCGAAGGCTTCCGAAACATCGTTCACGAGTCACTTGCAACCGCCGAGTACGCGGTCGGGAAATTCAACGAGCACGGCATCCCAGCGTGGCGTAACAAGAACTCAATCACTGTCGTATTCAGACGACCGACAGACGAAGTCGTTCGCAAATGGCAGATGGCCCCGTACGAAAACTTCGCACACATCATCACCGTACCCAACGTAACCCGCGACAAGATCGACGCCGCCATTGCGGACTGCGTCGCAAATCCGCGCACGACAAACTGATACAAGGAGACCTTTTATCTAATGAAGCAGATCACCGTCAACGTAGAAAACGAAGTCGGCATCATCGCCGGCGTAACTAGTGTCCTATCTAAAAACGGCATAAACATCTTGAGCCTCAGTACTGAAGTGATGGAAGATTCAGGTGTCATATTCATCACAACCGAAGACGAAGATCACGACAAGGCGCTGTGGTGGTTGGCGGACGCGGGATATAAAGCCATGACAGACGAGACGTTGGTGATCACTATGCTCGACGAACCGGGCGCACTCGCCAAAGTCGCAGAGCGATTCCGCGACCACGACATCAACATCCAGAGCCTGCACATCATAAACCGAGCCCACGGCCACACCACAGTCTCGCTCAACACCGACAACCAGGACAAAGCGCGGCAGCTAGTCAAGGATCAGCTGGTCACAACGTCGGGCCGTTAGTAGGATACCTGGGCTGCTCACTGCCAGTACTCCGCCCACTTCCGATCCACCAACCTGACGATACTGGGATCCATCTCCAACGGTTTCTGGTATCCCGGCTTCCAAGTCGCATCGATCCCCATTACACCGCTGTAGATCGGCGTAATCCCGGCGAAACGTTGCTCGGTAAAGACCATATCCAACGCGCAGTCGAACCGCGTGAAGATCCCCCAGATCAGCTCGACGTTATCGTCGATATCGACATCATCCGAAACCAACACTGCTGCTTTGAGCGTTCTCGCCCTAGGATCGTTCACCGTTCGCTCTAATAGTTTTCGAGTCTCCGGATAGCCACTTTTCACCTGCATCACCAAGATGTTGTCGCAGAGCAATCGATGCTTCACAATTGCCGATGACAGCGACGTTGGGTCAAAACGCAACTGGGCACCATCGATGCGCTCCGGTTCATGCCCGTATCCGGTGGCGTCGAGTATCATCTTAGAGCCGTGTTGGAATGCGTCCCCGGTGAAGTCCAAAGTGTCCTGCGCCGTACGGGCGAGCAGTCGGAAATCCGACTCCACGCGGAAATTGCGCGATATCGCCCGCGCAACCGATTTGATGTTCGATGGGTCGGTCTGAGCATTGACCAAGACCATCACCTTCGTGAGCGATAGCTGTCCTTCTCCCAAAATCCCGAACGCCGTCTTCATCTGCTCCCGTGAATAGCGGCTGTCGACCGACACCACGAGCAGGTTGTGGAACCCAGACTCGTAGTACGACCACATGTCCCGGACTTCCTTCCGCATCAGCCGGATCAGCGGTTTCGTCGCAAGCTGCGCCCCATCGCCTAACGCCCGATCCTCTTGCGGCGGCTTGCCGACCACCGTCGCTGGATACACCGGGTTGCGTTTGCGGGTGATCGCCTTTACGCGGAATACGGGAAAATCTGCGGCGCCCGAATAGTGGCCGAAGTGATCGCCGAATGGACCTTCCAGACGTCTTTCTCCGGGTTGAAGCTGCCCTTCGATAACGAACTCGGCATGTGCCGGGACTCGGACATCGACCGTCTTGGCTTTGGTCATCGGGGTCGCGCGTCCGCGCATGACGCCCGCGAAACCGGCCTCGTCGATTCCTTCAGGCAGCGGAATAATCGCCGAAAGTATCAGCGCTGGGTCTCCTCCCAGAGCCACCGCGATGTCCAACGGTTTCGACTCGCGTTCGGCATCGACGTGGTGGAATGCGCCGCCTTTCTGAATCTGCATGTGCATGCCCGTGGTCGATCGGTCGTAGACCTGCATCCGGTACATGCCCATGTTGTGGGCTCCTGTCGCCGGGTCGCGCGTCCTGACCAGCGGTAAGGTGATGAAGCGCCCGCCATCATCTGGCCAGCATTTGAGTATCGGCATCTGCGACAGATCGGGCGATTCGTCAGTTACTTGTTGCACACGCGAACTCAAGGCGAGGCCGGGTCGGACATTAAGCAGATTGAGTGCCGATCGTCGGTTCCGCCATATAGACGAAACCGATGGTGGGTTTACGTCTTCCAAGAACGTGATCAGTCCTTCGCCGATCTCCTCTGGATGACGTCCTAACCCGATCTCGATCCGCTCCATAGTTCCGAGAAGATTCACTACTAACGGATACGAAGCACCGTCGACGTTCTCGAACAGTACCGCTGGCCCCCCGTCACGCACGAGCCGCGTGGTGATTTCGGTGACCTCCAACTCGGCGTTGACCGGGATCGTTACGCGTTTCAACAGTCCGCGCGCCTCGAGAACGCGCATAAATGACTGCATGTCGGTGAAAGCCATGCCGTCCTTCGCTAACGCCCCGTCCAGACTTGGAGAAGGTCGCTCTCCAGACCCAGGTGATAAAGGATGCGGCCGGCGATCATGTCGATCAAGTCGTCGATCGTGTCGGGATTGTTGTAGAACCCCGGGGATGCCGGAAGAACGATGGCACCCGCTTCTGTGACGGCGGTCATGTTGCGGAGGTGAATCAAACTCAACGGTGTCTCTCGCGTCATAAGTATCAACCGCCGCCGTTCCTTCAAAGTAACGTCCGCCGCACGTTCCAACAGGCTCTGTGACATTCCGTTTGCGATGCGCGCCAATGTGCCTCCGCTACACGGCGCTACTAGCATTGCGTCGACGTGGCAGGAACCGCTCGCAATATCAGCCGCGACGTTAGCCGCGTGGTGCCACTGGAAACCGACGCGATTCGTCATGTCGCAATTGAGCCACCTAGATAGTTCGCGGTAATCGACCCCAACTTCTCCAGTCAGGCTGACTCCCTCTTCCACCTCCAAAACTTTGGCGCCAGATTGGGTCACCACCAAGTCCAATTGATGATCGCTGTTAGCGAGCACCTGCAATACCCGCCTCACGTACGGCGCGCCGCTCGCACCTGAAATGCCTACGATGTAACGCGCCATGTGGTCAACCGATCAGCAACTCGTCGAGAACGACGAAAATCGCGAACACGACGGCTATGATGCCGTTCATCGTGAAAAACGCCATATTCAGCTTCGATAGGTCGTCCACCTTCACCAGCGAGTGTTCATACGCGAACAGGGCTCCCACGACGACGATTCCGAACGCTGCTAAAAATCCGCTCCCTCCTGCCAAGACCGATAGAACAAGGAATACGAGGGTTACGAGGTGCAACGCCTTGGCAATGACCAGCGATCTTGATATCCCGAAGCGCGCGGGAATCGAGTGGAGCCCGTTCGCGCGGTCGAATTCGATATCGGCGATGGCGTACAAAACGTCGAAACCCGAAACCCAGAACAACGCCGCGACGCCTAGCAACACGAACTCCGCCGGCATGGTCCCGGTCATCGCGATCGACACCGCTGGCGGAACGATCACGTAAACTGCGCCGATTCCGAAATGCGCTAACCACGTGAAACGCTTCAGATATGGGTATGTAAACGCCACGACGATTGGTATCGGTGATAGGAGCAGAGCTAAGGGGTCTAGCTGCCAGGCCGCGACTACGAATACCACCGCCGAAACCGCCATGTATCCGATCACCTCTGGTTTGCCGATGATTCCGGTTGCCAAAGCACGATCCGCGGTGCGCGGATTGCGTCGATCGATCGCCGCGTCCACGAGTCGATTGGCTGCCATCGCAAAGGTCCGCAACGTCACCATCGCCACGATGACCCAACCGAACTGCACCCAATTCGGCCAACCTCCCGCCACCATGAACGCTGCTGCAACCGCGAACGGAAGAGCAAAGATCGAATGTTCGAACTTGATAGTGTCGAGGAATATCTGAAGACGACGGAGCGGGTTTAATCCCGCATTTGAACCGCCGCCGTGATTGGCGTCGATGCTCAACGAATGCCTAGTGAGAAGGGTGTGCGGCTGTGCTTGCAACCGATTCTAACGGTTGGGCGTGTTGGGCGTGAGATTGTCAGCGTTTTCTGACACATCACACATCTTGCACATACATTTGTAGTATTATATGAGCGCTGACGCGTATTTGAACTGAAAAGTCTGGAGTGATGGTCTTGACGCCGCTTGTGCGATCCACACTGTATGAAAACGATGAGAACAGACGCGAATCGATATGGACCTTTCCTCGCCGTTGGCGAGTTCGGTTCTTCGTCATCTTTTACGGTCTGGTAATCAGCACAACCGCATGGGGCATTCATGAAACAATTGTTGCGGTCGGATTAAGTGGTCTAGACTACCGCAGCTTCATCGTCATCTACGTGCAGTCGATCGCTGGCTCGGTGGTAACATCGATGTTGATAATTGATTTGATGAGGAGCATCACGATGCTGTCGAACGCTATCGAAGATTGGTTGATCGAAAAAAGGCAGAAGAGGGAGGAGACGCGGCTGGCTGAAATTGAGAGCGCTATCGAGAGTGCGCGTGTAGAGGCTGTCGAATATGGGAAAATTGTCGCCACCTGCGAAGCGCAAGGAACCGAACCTCCGCCCCCGCCGTGGGATGCTGCCCACAACTAGATGACTAGCATAAGTTGAAGTCGCCAATCCTCGAATCGGTTCAGCCCCGAATCGCTCACTTCCGGCGCCCAAACTCTCGCTCCAACGCCTCGCCTGTCAGCAACAGCATCGTTGGTCTACCGTGCGGACATGATTGTGGATGCTCGCACTCCTGCAACAACCGCACGATCTCCTCGCAACTCTCCAGCGTCAAACTGTCCCCTGCCCTCACTGCGGCGTGGCAGGCCATCGTAGCCAACAACCTCTCCGACCATGGCATCGTATCAGCGTTTGAACCTCGCTCATCAGTCTGCGACATGTCGTCCAAAACTCGGACGAGCGCCGTCTCCGCGGCGTTGGCACTCGTCGCAGCCCGTTCCGCCAGCACCTGAGGCACCGCGCGAACCAACACCGATCCACCGCCGAACGGCTCGATCTCCCAGCCCGAATCGGCGAACCATTGCGCCCCCTCGCTGTAAACGACCTGACGTTGTGGTGTCAGATCAACCATCTGAGGTGAAAGCAACGGCTGAGATTCACTCGCTTGACGTGCCCTTTTTGCACGTATCTCTTCGAACTTCACTCGCTCATGCGCCGCGTGTTGGTCGATGAGAAACACGCCGCTCGCATCCTCCGCCACGATGTAGGTGGATTGAGCCTGACCGAGCACACGCAACGACGGCAGGACGTCGCGATGTCTCGCCGGACTGGGAGGCTGTGGCGAGGAACGCTTTGGGGATGTCAACTGTTCGGTCGATTGCGATTTGGCAGTGCTGTCCGGGGTTTGATCCCCGTTCACATTGATCTGATGTTCTTCGGAACCGTTCGTATTCGAATCCTCGGTTGCGGGCTCGAAGCCTGAGCTTCGGCGCATCGCGAACGCGCCTTCAAGAGACGTCGTCAATGATGACTCGATCCGCGTGTCTGAAAACTGCCGTACCGCCGCCCGTTTGCCCAACGCATCTTTCACGGTGTTCTCGACGACCGAGAAGATGAGCCCTTCGCGCCGGAACCGGACCTCGGTTTTTTGTGGGTGCACGTTTACATCGACATCCTCGAGCGGTGCGCTGACCTTTATCAAAGCCATCGGAAATCTTCGGTCGGGCAAAAACCCTTGGAATCCGCGTTCCACCGCGTAGGTGAGGCGATACGTCTGGACCAACCTCCCATTGACCGCAATGGTGATGTGCGTTCGCCGCCCGAAATGCAGGTTCGGCATCGCGATTGCACCGCCCACGCTGAACGCGGCATCGAGATCGGCGTAAATGTTGACCAGTGCCGATGGATCTCTTACACGGTAGACTGCAGCCAATACCACCGCGTCGTCGAAATCACCGGGCGTATTGACGCGCACTGCACCATCGACAGTCAGGCGGAATTTAACATCGCTCCGGATCAATGCCAATTGAGAAACGAGCGTCGCCACCCTAGCTGCTTCGGCCGAAGGGCTGCTCAAGAATTTAAAGCGAGCCGGGACATTTCGAAAGAGTTGGCGGACGGTAACTGATGTTCCGGACGGTGCGCCCGCCGCGAGGACCTGCGGATCGGAACCGAACGACACGTTGCACTCGGCTCCGCTCTCGGCCTCAACGCTCCGCGAGACCATCGTCACGTCGGCGACAGCCGCGATCGAAGGCAACGCCTCGCCCCGAAATCCCAACGTCGGAATCGCTACTAGGTCGCTCGATTCGTCAACTTTGCTAGTTGCGAACCGCTCGAAGGCCAAACCCAACTCGTCACCTGGAATCCCATGGCCATCGTCAACAACGCGGATCAGATTCCTACCACCACCCTCCAACTCAACATCGATTCGGCTGGCACCCGCGTCAAGCGAGTTCTCGATCAACTCCTTTACTACCGAGGCAGGCCGTTCAACAACCTCACCGGCTGCAACCCGGGACGCAAGAGCGTCTGGCATTACTTGGATTCGCATTGTTGCTCGGGTGACCGCGATTTGGAGATTGTCAACTTACGTTTGAATCTAGATTAATCTCCAAGTCGAAAAATCCGAGAACGCTATAGGTTTCGGATTCTCGGTGCCAAAATCCAAGTCAAAATGACGCTAACCAAAAGCACCGCACCAGCGACTGCGAACGACGTCTGCAAACTCGTCCGCTCGGCGAGGATTCCGAGCGGTATGGCCCCGATCGGTCTGAGCCCGAAATTCAACATGTAGATCCCCATCACCCGTCCGCGATGTTCCGCGTCGGTCTGCTCCAAAATCAGTGCCGAGTTTAAGGCTCTTCGACCCGAATCGCCTAACCCCAAGGCCAACATCGCGACGATACCGATCAGAAAGACTGTGACGTAGGTCGAAACGAGTATCGCAACGGCCGATAAAGCGCCCGCGACCAACAGGACAACGCCGCGTTTCACGTTCTCAGTAAGTCCGGCGATGAACAACGATCCGATCAATGCACCGACGCCGATGGTGCTCATCAATATCCCCAACTCCTTCGCGTCGCCGCCAAATACCAGATCGACCTGCGCCGGCATCAAACTGCGGAACGACTGAGAAGTCATCGTTGTCGCCAGCGTCAACAACAAAAGGACCAGAATCGTCTTGTTGCGAGCCGAGTACCGTATGCCGTCCAATACCGAGTTGAACACGTTCTCTCGGCGCCGACCGGGCGCAGCGGCATCGGGGCGCGCCACCCTCACTCTCGTCATCATCAGGAAGGCAACGAACATCAGCCCGGACATCAGGAAATACGTCGCTTCCGGTCCGATCCACCAATACGCCAAGCCGCCTATTGCGGGTCCTGACAACGTCATCAACGCCATGCCCGACGCGTTTAACGCCACCGCGTTCGTCAATTCTCCGTCCGGCACAAGTTGCGGGATGATCGCCTGGCGCGCCGGCATCATAAACGACCAGCACAGACCTTGTGTAAGCGCCGCACCGAACAGCACCCATATCGTCACGAACTTCATCACTATCGAAATAGCGACAAATAACGCGACCAAGCTGACGATCAGTTGGGCGTACTGAATCATCCTGCGCCTATTCCAACGGTCGGCGAGCGAACCTCCAAACAATCCGAAGATCAAGATCGGAGGTGCAAATCCCGCACCGACCAACGCGACCAAGAATGCGTCGTGCGTCAGATCCCATGCCAGCTGCCCACGAGCCAGATGCTGCATATTGATGCCAGCCATCAGGAAGATCAGGCTGATCCAAAACTTGCGATAGTTGGGGTTGCCGAGCGAATGGAACGTCCGGTTTGCGTAGCTCCGGCCGTATCCTACTGCTCCGCCAACTCCAATAGTCAAACTACAGCCGCCTTATACGCGGTGTAAGAACCCACGTCAGAAGCACCGCTGCTGCCAGAACGCATCCCGCCACCGCGAACGCCACCCGGATGTCGGTCGCTTCCGCCAATATGCCCAGCGGTATCGCGCCGATCGGTGTCAATCCGAAGTTCAGCATGTAGATCCCCATGACCCTTCCTCGATGCTCCTCGTCCGCCTGCTCCATCAACATTGCCGCGTTCAAAGAACGACGCCCAGCATCACCCAAACCGAGCACCATCATGGCGATCATTGCGATGAAGAATATGCTCACAAATGTCGAAACGAGGATGGCCGCCGCCGACAGACCAGTCGCCGCCAACAACACAACACCCCGCCGCATGTTCTCCGTGAGTCCAGCGATGAACAACGACCCGAGTAATGCCCCGACTCCTATCATGCTCATCAATATGCCGAGTTGGCGCGGGCCACCTCCGAAGATGATTTCGACCTGCGCCGGCATCAGCGATCGGAACGACATCGAAGTCATCGTCGTAGCGAGCAGCAACACGAACAAGATCAGAATCGTCCTATTGCGCGCCGAGTACTGCAACCCTTCCCAAACCTCCTTGAGCACTGCCTCTTGCCTCCGCTTGAGCGCCGCCGCTTCTCCCGTGATCTTGACACCAGCCATCATCACGAACGCGATCAACATCAGTCCGGTGATCAGGAAATAGGTGTTGGCAGGCCCGAGCCAGGCATACGCCAATCCACCAAGGCCCGGTCCAGATAGCGTCATCAACGCCATCCCTGAGGCGCTCAACGCAATCGCGTTCGTAATCTCGCTCTTGCTCACCAGCTGCGGGATTATCGACTGGCGAGCCGGCATCATGAACGACCAACAAACACCCTGGGCAAATCCCGCAACCATCAAAAACCAGATCGATATCCAGCCCTGCCAGATGGCTACCCCCACAGTTCCAGCAACAATGGAGATGGCAAATTGGCTGTACTGGATCATCTTCTTTCGATCCCAGCGGTCCGCGAACGTCCCACCGAACACCGAGAAGATCAGAATTGGAGGTGCGAATGCCGAACCCACCAACGCAACCATGAAGGTGTCGTTGGTCAGATCCCAAGCCAGCTGACCCCGCGCCAACATCTGCATGTTGACGCCGGCCATCAACACGATCAAACTGAACCAGAATCGCCGATACGCTGAGTTTCCAAGAGATTGAAACGTCCGCCGCGCGACGCTTCGACCGCGAACTCGCATGCGGGTCGAAACTGCGTGGGGTCTTAGATGACGAACTGCAGGCTTATCGGCTTTAGATGCCATGTAGAACTTCGCGGAACATCAAGCGAAGTTTACACCAACCGGAGAGGCATCATTTTCGACGGCATTCAATGTTTGTGGGCTCCTGCCATAGCCAAAAACGGCCGATAAGGTTCGCGCAGATTCACAAAATGAGCTGCCAAAGCAGGCGGCAGAATTCGAAAAACGCGTTCGGGGAAATGAAGCGCTTATCGGTCAACCAATCGGGATTCTGAACCACCAGCTGAAGTGGTCGATTTTTATCGCAAATTTCTGACCGAAGTACTGAAAATTATGAACGCCACTCCCGCCGTGAATAGTGCTATCGACATACCGATGACCGTCTCGACAACTCCGACGTTGTCCACAAACCAACCGATTGGGAACGCTGCGAGCGGGATCATTCCGTAGGTCATCATCGACAAGCTAGTCATACGGGCCCGATATCTCGGGTTGGCGTGTTCAACAACCAGCGCCTGACCCAAAGCGAAACGAATCGATTCTCCGAATCCGACTCCCACAAACACGATCATGCCAACCCAGTACCACGGCATCATTCCAATCATGAATATCGAAATCGCTGAGATTATCGGTGATGCAAGAATGACCAATCCTCGCCGTTGCCCGGAACGAAGGCTAGCAACTCCGATCGATGCGGCGATGCCGCCGATACCCGCCATCGTAGCTAACCATCCGACCTCGCTCGGTACCGAACCGTAGAGTTCCTTCGCAAACACTGGAACCAACATGCGGAACGGCATCGAGAGCATCGCTATCACGACGGATTGGATCAAGAGCGCCCGAACTAGACGGTTCTTGGCCGCGTAGCGGATTCCGCGTTTGATGTTGACGATTGGCGATTCCTTGGTCTTCGACTGATTTTGATCCGGGTACATCTTTGGCAATAACGTCGTGAACACCATCGCCAACACCATCATCACCGTAACCACGAAATAGACACCGTGCGGTTCGATTAGTTCGTAAAGTATCCCACCAACTGCAGGAGCAGCGATGCTCATGAGTGTCATCGCCGTCGAGTTGAGCGCCATTGCGTTGCCGATCAGATTCTTCGGAACCAATTGCGCCATCGCTGCCGTACGCGCCGGAATCTGCAACGCAAATGTGCATCCCTGCAACGAGGAAACGACCATCAAATGCCACCACTCGATCAATCCCGTCATGATCAATATCCCGACCGACAAGGCGAAGATCGCGTTGGCGAGTTGCGCTAACTGGATCAACATCCGTCGCTCTACGCGATCGCCCAACACGCCACCCCATAGCGACATGATCAGCAGCCCTGGAGCCCAACCGATTGATACAAGCGCTGTTCGCTGGGCGTCACTGGTTATCTCGTAGACCAAGATGCCTCGCACCAGCATGAGCATGTTGAACCCGCCCATCGACAGGAACATGCCCATCCACATCAGCCGAAAGTCACGATGCCTCATCGACTCAAACGTTCGCGATGCCCAACTAACCTTGACCGCTGGGGTTGGGGCGCTGACAGCGGCAGGTTTTTCGATGGTCCCGGCGTTAGGAGGCGTTAGCCTAGTCGTACCGTCGGTGGAATCCGTTGTGGCCAACTGTTTTTGCTTTAGGAATTCGTGCCGAGATAAGTGATGCGGCAGATGAGACTCAGTATATTCCACCGCTCTTTAGAATCGAACTAAACAACCGTGCAATTCTTCCGAGGTTACGAATGTCATTAAGCTCTTTGCCTGAGCCCACCATTTCCGATGTCTATGACGCCCGCCGCACCATCGCGGCCCACGTTCACCGCACTCCATTGCGACGCGTGCCAGGACTATGTGAATCGTTAGATGCCGACGTCTGGGTCAAACACGAGAACTTGCAGATGCTCGGCGCATTCAAAATCCGCGGTGGGATCAATCTGGTCTCGAGAACATCGGAGGAAGAACGCGCGCGCGGATTCGTGACTGCGAGCACTGGCAACCACGGCCAATCGATCGCCTTCGCCTCCCAGCAGTTCGGTGCCAAATGCACCATCGTTGTCCCAGAAGGCGCGAATCCTGTAAAGATGGCGTCGATGCGGAGCTTGGGTGCTATCGTCGTCGAACATGGCCCCACCTTCGATCAAGCTAAGGCATTCTCGGAAAACTTGGCCCGCGAGGAAGGGATGAGATACGTCCACCCGGCCAATGAACCGATGCTCGTCGCCGGGGTTGGCACTTACACCCTCGAGATCCACGAAGACTTGAGTGATATCGACTACATCGTGGTCCCGGTCGGTGCGGGCAGCGGCGCTTGCGGCGCCAGCGTCGTCACCAATGCCTTGTCCCCCAACACCAGAATCGTCGGCGTCCAAGCCGAAGCCGCTCCCTCGGTCTATCTGTCGTGGAAAAAGATGCAAGGGTCGACCGTCGACGCCAAAATGGAGACTCTCGCAGAAGGCCTCGCCACGGGCTCGGCGTACGACTACCCAGTCGGGATGCTGCGAAAATACCTCCACGACTTCTTGCTAGTTACCGAAGAAGCGATCCAACAAGCCATCGTCACATTAATCGCCACCACCCGCACCCTGGTCGAACACGCAGGCGCTACATCGCTAGCCGGCGCAGAATCGATCCGCGATCAAATCAAAGGCAAACGAGTAGTGCTGATTGCCAGTGGCGCAAACATCACGGTCAACCAGTTGAAGTCGGTCATTGCCGACTAACAACCCGTGGGGATTATCCCTCGGTGTTGATCCCCGCGATATCCTCGTCGATCTTCTTGAGCCGCAGGTAGTCCTCGCGGTAAAGACAGTAGGCACGCTCGACATATAGCTGCGCCAACTCAGACGCGCGTTGCGACGTCGATGTGGCTGCCGCGACGATTTTTGCGACTTCACGGTTGGCAGGCAGGTATCGACCGATCGCTCGTATCGTCGCTTCCGTCTCATTCGCCATCGAACGGTCACCACTTTCAACGGAGTAGCGCATGCGACCCAACTGCTGCGACAACTCCGTCAGAAGATCAGCTTCATCCATCTCGCCGTACATCAAGTCGTAGTCATCTTCGTCGTATTTCTGACTGCCGCCGAGAGCGTCTTCGATCACTGCATCCAAATCATCGTCTTCACCATGCGCCTCTGTATAGAGCCGTCCGTATTCGGCGCTGGCCTCGTTGACACGTTCCATCATGTCGAACGCATCTGAGAAGTTCAATGTCCCGGCGAAAACGAGGTCATCCCCACGGATTTCGGCGACACGCTCGGCCTCCGCAACGCTGTCGAATGGTTCTGGCGCTGGTGGGAATGCGAACGACGATATTACGTTAGCGGACATTTCGGCGACCTGACCCGCGAGAAATGGCGGCATGTATTTGCCGATATCCAGCGGAACCGGCAGTATCACGACGTACGTCACACCGATCGCATCTTGGTCGTTAGAGTCGCGGAAATAGACAAGCGCGTGGCCGCTCGGTTGGTCGGCATCGCCTCTTTCGAATTCGAGTTGCATCAGATTGAAGCTCTATAGATTTTTCGCGCTCTGCTCGAAACCGCGCAGCGGGCTGCATGCTGCCACGGATCACCGATATGAGAGAATGTTAACCGCACAGCAACATATCGATTCTACGCTGTCACTCCCGTTTTGTCTGTCCAAACCGAATCGAACTACGAGTGTACAAACGAATAGTCAGGCCATTGATTTTCTCGCTGGACGAGGAACAAAGTCACGCGCTATCCGAATACGCGCTGCACGTTCCGTTCATCTGGAAAACCTTGGGCGCGCAGTCCAAGATCGGCCATCCAGGTCTGACCACGTCAGTCGCGGGTGTGGAATTGCCTTCTCCGATCGGACTCGCCGCGGGATACGACAAAAACTGTAAGGTGCTGAAATCATTGATCGACCTCGGTTTCGGATTCGTCAGTGGAGGCACCGTGACGCTGGCCGAACGATCAGGCAATCCGCCGCGCCGGATGGTGCGCCTTCCCGAAAGTGCGGCAATTCTCAATTCGCTCGGGTTCCCGGGCGATGGATTGGCGCGCGTCCGACCTAGGATAGCCCGATTAGGCGCTCATCGCGATCGCTCGTTCGTCAGCATCTCTGGCTCGTTGGAAGACGAGATCGCAGAATGTTTCCGGCGACTCGCGCCGTTGGTCGCCGGTATAGAACTCAACATATCTAGCCCTAACACCGTTGGCCTGCGCGTTTTCCACGACCCGGCGAGACTTCGCAATTTGGTTGAGCAGCTTCGCAAGATTCATGTGTCGCACACCCCATTACTCGTTAAACTACCGCCGTGGTCAACTGAAGCTGATGAACGCCGTGCCGCGTTAGCCCTCGCAGAAACCGCAGTCAATGCTGGCGCTGACGGTCTCGTGGTTGCGAACACGATACCGATCGAGGATTCCCGACTTAAGGTCGGCAAAGGTGGACTCAGCGGTTCACCGCTTCTCGACAACACCGAACGCATGACCGCTGAAGCGGCGGCACTTGTTGGCAAACACGTAAGCATCGTGTCTTGCGGCGGCATATCGAATGCCGAACATGTCTGGCGAATGTTCGCCGCTGGGGCGTCCGCTATTCAGCTCTATACCGCGATGGTTTACGAGGGGCCCGCGCTTCCTGCGCGTCTGAACCGCGGAATTCTCGAACTCATGGACCGTGCGTCGATTCGATCCCTTGCCGAAATTAACGGCCCGCCGCCCTACTGATCGCCGATCATTTCATCGACCTGCCACCATCTCCAAGACTTCGTCGCGGTACGGCATAGCGGACTGAGTACCAGGCCGGGAAACGCATAGTGCTCCGGCCGCCATTGCCAACCGAATTGCGCTCTCCAGATCGTTTCCTTCGCAGAGAGAGCGCCCTAGTACTCCGGCGAATGCATCTCCCGCCGCAACGGTAGCCACTGCGTCTACGGGGAACGGAGGTAAGTGTCCACGTAACTCGTCGGAAGCAACGTACACGCCGTCGCCAGCCATCGTGACGATGACGCAACGGCACCCGTATTTTTCGCGAATGAGATCCGTCGCGCGTTCCGCGGAGGTCACGTCATTGATCGGGATCCCTGCCAAGGCTTCCGCCTCAAGCGCGTTTGGTGTGATGATGTCCGCATGTTCGTAAAATCCACCGGGCACCGCGTCACTCGGTATTGCCGGAGCGGGATCCAACACGACCGGCACATTCAACTCGCTGGCCGCATGCATCACCTCCAAACTGCACGCCAGCGGAATCTCTTGTTGAACTAGTAGCACGCCCGAATTCGGCAGCGCATCCTTCGCCTTCCGAGATTCGATCGGACCACACTTGCCGTTTCCGCCGTAGATTGCGTGAACGTAGTTTTCGCCGCTCGGTTCGATGAAAATGATCGCTACGCCGGTTTCTATCTCTGGGTCGTTCGTCACGCCGCTCATGTCCACGCCTTGATCCGTCATGAACGCCCGCAACTCCCTGCCGAACCCATCGTCGCCCACGCGTCCGATCATCTTCACTTCGCCATGACCGCCGGCGAAACGTGCAGCAGCAACCGCTTGATTGCCGGCTTTCCCGCCGCCTGACGTATACAAGCGATCACAGACGAAAGTCTCTCCGGCACGCGCCATTCGTTCCGTCTCAACGATCAAGTCCATGTTGATCGCGCCTACTAGTAACGTCTTCCTCGAGTTTCCGGCTTGTATGCTTTTATCGGTCATGTTCTCGGATATCGGCATTGGAGATTGGGTCTTGGTGTTCGTGCGTTATGCACACGGCATCTCGGCCATCGCATGGGTTGGGGGAAGCATTTTTCACGCGTTGATTCTGCGTCCCCTGACGGTCGCAGAGCCGACAAAGATGGCGACCGCAATGTCTCTGATCTCGCCGGCGTACCGCGAAATCATCGATATCGCGGTAGTGACGCTTGTCGTTTCGGGCCTCATCCTGATGTTCTCACGCATTGGGGGTAGTGAGGCGACCGTTGCGTGGGCGATCGTGCTGGGCGTCAAGATAACGTTTGCGATCTGGATGTTCTACATCGTTTGGCGACGTCGACGGATGCCGCCGCGCGCTTCCCTCGAAGAAGGGATCGCTTCTAAACTGCTCGGTTACAACGCCGTCCTCGCACTCGGATTGATCGTGTTTCTGTTGGCCAACGTGTTGCGCGAATTGGTGGAAGCCTCGTTGAGATGAGCTATTCTTCTTACAGCTTCTGGAACTTGCGCACGCGCTGACCCATCTCCGGTGTTCCGATTTCGGCGACGTAGATACTGCCGCCGGAGTCGGTCCAAATGCCGTGCGCAGCTCCTAGGATCTTGGCATCGTCGTCACCGCGCCATCGCGTGACTAGATCGCCGTCGAGGGTCCAGATTGAGACGCCGCGGTTTCCGCCCTGCTCTGCGACGTAGGCTAATCCGTCCCGGAAGTGAATGTCGCCTGGCGCGGACACGTCGGTCCATTCGGAAATGAAGTTGCCGTCTCCGTCGAAGATTTGAACCCGGTTGTTTTCTCGGTCGCAACCGTAAACGCGACCGTTTTCATCGACGCCGACGTTGTGAACTAGTGCGAATTCGCCGGGTCCATCGCCTGGAATTCCCCAATTCATCTCAAATTCGCCGTCGGCTGAGAAGCGATGGATCCGGCGGTTCCCGTAGCCGTCGGAGACGTAGACCTTGCCGCTGGGACCGATCGCGATGCCCGTGGGCGAGTTGAAGGGTTCGCCGTGCCGCCCATCCCAAGTGTTGGTCACGGCCGCCCAGTCTCGATTGCCGAGTTCCATGAGTATGTCGCCGGACTGGTTGTGTTTGGTGACGATGTGGCGCTGCTTTTCCGACAGCCAGATGTTGTCGTCAGAATCGATGAAAATTCCGTGCGGTTCGCGGAAGAAGAACTCTGGTGCGATGCCCAATGTGAGGCCGTATCCCCAACTTCCCACTAACTCGCCGTCGGTGGTCCACCATGAGACAGGGTGCTGTTCGCGGGCGAAGACCCATACGCGGTCTTTGGAGTCGACTGCGACATCCGAGGCCATGCCGAATTTCCAGCTTTCGGGCATCTTTTTTGGCCACTCCGGCACTACTTCATACCTGAAATCTCCATCGCCGACGATAGTCATGACATTGCTCCTCGCCCGCAGGCGTCAAGTTCTATTGCATTGTGATGCATGTTACGGCATCTAGGGTTTGAGCGTCGCAATCTACACGATGTCGACTACCCGTCGGATACGAACGACGCCCGGTCCGATTAACCGCCGTTAATCGTCAAGTTTTCGTACAAGATCTCGTACTCGACCCAACACGATTGGATTCTGTCCGGATGAAACATGTCCGAACCATCGAACCCGTCGAAATCACTGCTTTCATAAGAACTATCGCCTAAAATCCCACAATCTTCGATACTGCCGAATTCTCCCTTCACATACACCGGTGTTCGGTTGTTTTCGAGCGAATACGTGAAATTGGATGCATCGCGAAATAGATCATTGCCTTCGATCACTCCAAACGACTCGTCGAGATCGTCATAGGATGCGAAGCGATACAGGTCGTCACCGATCTGTATTCCGGAGTCGCTACGCTGAGGAGGATCGTACTCGACGGTTTCTTGAGGAACATCACACAACATCAACGCGTCGTGCTGATCAGAATAAACGAGCAAAGTTGTCGCATCGTCCGGAGAGTCAGCTTGTGAATCCGATCCAACTTGCCTGCAACCGTCGGCGCGATCGACGACGAGGTTGCCGAACACAACTGCTCCTAATATGAGCGCGCCTAGAACCGCGAAGGAGATTATCGGCGTCCAGAACACCTTTGCCCTTGACTTTCGAACTCGTCCTTCCGACATTGCTCTTCTCCAACTGAATGTTTATTGAAAACGATACGCAGATGAGTGCTGCACCAAGAATACCATCGTATTCTCAGAAGTGGTGAAGTCCCATGCATAACCAAAACCCAGACACGACCAAACGCCTGATCATTCTCGCCATCGATGATGCTTGGAGACGATTACGCTCGTCGTTCAATGAACTTCGGAGCGAAGATGCCTCGACTCCCGGTGCATGCGGTGATTGGTCGGTGAACGAGATTCTTTGGCACATCAGCGCCTGGGAACGTCTATTGATGACGGCGCTTAAGACGCCAGACGACGGTTACGACTACCCCGAACCGGATGTCGACGAATTCAATGCGAAAGTTGTCTCGGAAATGCTTGGAAGGTCGCCGCGACAAATCATCGAGCGGCTCGAATCCACTCACCGTCGCCTACGCGATGCGCTCGCCAATGCGCCAACCAGCCACTTCCGTCAAGACCACCCGAGACGTCGGTTGATCGACGAATGGACGTTCCTCCACTATGAGGAACATGCGGCGCAGATTGCGGAGTGGAGAGAGGATCTGCGTTCGTGAAGAATCATGCGTCAAATCGATCGGAAAAAGTTCGCATCAACATCCCCTTCGACCGTCGCTCGGATTGGCTTAACGCCGAGTTCGAGTTCGATCAATAGATCCGCCAATCCTGAGCCGTCGATCAAATCGATTAGCGGGACCCCGTACCGGGACGCCTCTCTCCGGGCTTCTTGAGTGAAATCGCCAGTCGTGCAGAATAATCCCTTCTCGGATCGGCCCTGCATATCGCCGCGGAATTGGCTGATCTCCCTTGCAGACACATTGCTGGAGGGACGTTGGAACTGAAACATAACCGGGAAACTGATCAATCCCCCCAACCTGATGACCCCGTGCCCCGTAATGCCGCCATCTCCCGTGCGTTCCGCTACGGTCACTTCAGTGAAACCAGAATCTCGTAGCAAGCGTTGACATAGTCGTTCGAAGCCCCCCGCAGACATGCCTCGTAACACACTCAGCAGTTCTTCACGCCATTGCTCGGAGTCGTTCTGTACTGAATTCCTATTGTTTTCGAATCCGGCGATGACTTTTTCATGATCAACTTCGCTCGTCGTCGCGCTGCCTTTGGCAGTTAGCGTCCAAACACCCATTCGGGGATTATTGATAGCACCATAGTTTTTGAGATACGTTCGGGTCCAACCCAAGTTGTACTCCAACTCGGTTTGACCACCGTTCTGGTGAGGGATTTCGGCGACGTGATCGGGAATCCCTAAAATCTCAATCACCTCTTGAGTAATCTCGTTGATGCGGGCGCTACCACCTCGCCGTCTGAGCGCGGCAAGTACCGCGTTGTACATATCACTGGACCTAGGAACCTTGGTCATGTCCTGTCCACCGAGCAGTTCAGATCGCCAATGTTCAGACAAATGATCATCGGGGTTTTTCCTACCCTTGTAGCTGGCGATGACTTCTTCGGGATCGACCTCTCTCGTGATTTTGCCTTTTTCGGTCAACTCCCAAGTGCCTGGTCTAGGATTATCGATAGCTCCATAGGTCTTCAGATAGGTGCGGGCCCAACCCAAACGATCCTCTAGCTCAGTCTTGCTCCCGTCCTTGCTCATTTGCTGAGCCGCGCGGTCGGTCATGCCCAAAAGTGAGATCACTTTGTCTGCGATCTCACTGTTCCGACCACTTCCACCGAGCTGCCGCAGCGCTTGAACAACCGGATCAAACAACTCGTCTCGCGTAGGAACCGTGTTCATCTCAAATCCTCAACTGGTTACCATCTCCCGACCGGCGAGAGAAGGCCTGGATTAACACTCAAACCGGCGCCCATTTCCGCAGGCTAGTGACCTCGCGCGGTGGGTTGAGGTTCGATCCCGTATTCGTGTACGAAACCTCCGCGATGTAGACCGCGCCCGACGAGTCGGTCGCGATGCCGTGCGACGCGATGAATTGATCGTGGCCTTCGCCAGCAAGGCCTGCGCCGAAAGAGTCGACTTCGTTTAGGTCGGTGTCAAGAACGACGACGCGTTGGCCGAGGTTGCGTACGCCTGCCTGGACAGGCGGTGCTCCGGCTTCGGCAACGTATATTCGGTCGTCATCGTCCCGTCCATTGGCGACAGCAATTGGCCGATGCATGTGCTTCTGCCCCAGGTAATCGCCGTCAAGACTGAAGATTTGGATGCGGAAGTTTTCACGGTCTGCCACTACGATTTTGTCGCCGCCTAGCAGGCAGATGTTATGGGGGAGGCTGAACTGCCCATCCAATGCTCCCGGCGAGCCCCACGATTTGATGTGATTTCCGTCGGAATCATACTTGTGGACCCTCGAGTTCCCGTAGCCGTCGGTGATGAATATGTCTCGCGACTCCGGGTGCACGACGATATCGGTCGGTCGATTGAAGGGATCTCCCTCCTGCCACGCCGCCGGTTTTCCGCGTTCGCCTAATCGGAAGATTACCTCCCCCGACGGAGTGCGTTTCTCGACGACATGGTCATCGTCATCGGCGAGGTACAGATTGTCGTCGCCGTCGATGAAGATGCCGTGCGGACGGTTGAATTCGCCTGCCCCCCACGTCTCAAGGAAGTTGCCATCGGCATCGAAGATCATCATTGGCCAGTTTCCGCGGTTGAAGATGTAGACGCGGTCCTGCGAATCGACGGCGACCGAAGTCGCTTCTTTGAACGACATCGGATGGGGGAGTTTTGCCCAGTATGGGATGGGTTGGTATGGCATAGGTTGACTCCTCGCCCGTTGACTTGGTTTGTAACCATTTTACGCACGCGCCGCAACCCAATTATCGGTGGATTGGTTAGCTTCAATAACAGATGCGATTCGGTATTCGGGTGGGCAGCGAAGGTTTCGTGTTACACATGTCACTTGATATATGTATTTTACGATTGTTCTAATAATCAAAATCGACTAATCAAAATCGACAGTCGTCGGTATCGCTAAATCATGGCCACAAGCGAAAGAGAACATTGGTGCTATCACAAGAGCAACTGCAAGAAGTCGTTAGCCTCAACACGGGTATCCTTCGCGAAACCTTACATGACTGTTCAACAGAGAGTGTGGTGCAGTTCCTGTTCCAGGAGCGCTTGCAATTTCCCATGGACCATCCGGCACTAAGGTCACCGGCGAAACAGATCAATTTCGCGCTGGCCGTGTTGTTAGCAAGCCCTGAGCCTTCTTGTCCGACGGAGTTTGACCGTAACAGATGGGAAGCAATCACCGAACCACTCGAAGCCCTTTTTTCCGTCTATCTCCATGCCGATCCTTCAGATCATCTTGCGCTTCTCGGCTCCTCTGCAGAAGCCGAGAAGCAACTGTTCGTCACCAAGTCCATGTTCTCAACATATTTCAATGAAATCAGGCTGGCCACGTTCCACCAAAGGTTGGATTTTATCGCGGAATATCTCATCAGATTCGATAACGTTTTGGAACGTGACATGGGAGTCACAGCTTCTGATGCCTGTGAGGTCGCTCTTTGGATTTGTAACAAGGTCGGATCCAACTTGGGGGCGCTTACCCAGGAAGACACCAAAGTAGTCCCTTGCGCATCCGTCGTTCTCCGCACTGACCTCATCCAACAGTTCGCATCGGTAGGCGAAGCGTATTGGGAGGCATTCGTTTCTCAACGCGGCGCGGCACCGTCTATCAACTATCCGACTGAGTTGAGCATCGTAGACAGCAAACCTTTAATCTCATCATCTTCCGACACTGCGATGTGTTACAACCTTCACAGCTTGTTTAACGCCATCATGGTGCAAGGTGAACGCTTTCTGCTGACCGGACCCGAAAAACCTAAATACGAAGAACACCGCTCGAAGACGCTTGAAAGACAAACTGAGACCGCTATTACCGCCATCTTGGGAGATGGGACAACATCGATAGCGCAGGCGTTTGATAGAGATCGCAACGAGCATGACCTTGTCGCCTATAACAGCGACATCTGTGTTTTCGTTGAATCAAAAAGCTCACCGCCGGGTGAGCCGTTTCGAGATATTGATCGAGCCTATTCCCGTATCCAACAGGATTTTCGATCAGAAAGTGGCATCCAAGGCGGATTTCGTCAGGCTGTCAAGTTACTCGATATCTTGAAATCGCAATACCAACTGACGTTATATGACAAGAACCATGTTGAGTTGGATCGATTGGACGTTGATCTGGCAGACAGAGCATTCCCGGTAGTGATTACGAAAGATAATTTCGGGATACTCGCAACTCGCTTGTCACTACTATTAACCAAGGAGGCTGGTCAGCCATACCCGTTCGTGACTAATATCCTTGATTTGCAAAACATCGCCATGATTTGGCGACACTACGGTTGGGGGTCGAAACAATTCAGAGCATACCTCGCACAACGATCCCAACTACACGAAAAAGTACTCGCGGATGACGAAATGGATTTCGTCGGAGCGTTTGTTCAACATTGCGGACTGCATTTTTGGCTGAACGCACCCGCAACAAACATAGTCCTCAGTTCAAGATATTCCCAGATAGTCGACGATATCGACGCGGTAGTAAATCTTGGTGCCAAACCGAAGAAAATCAATCCCGTACATCCGGCCGCGATGCGTTCGATGGAACATCAAGTCGGATCGTTAGTGTCAGGTTTACCGAACGGACCCATAAAAGTCGGCCGCAACCGCGAATGTCCTTGCGGTTCAACAGTCAAATTCAAACGTTGCCATGGCAGATGATGTTAGAGCGGTCAACAATTTTTCTCCGTTGGATCCCGACGCACGGCGAAGCCGATTAACTCCCAGAAGCCTTAACCGGACTCCACTTCCGCAAGCTGACTATCTCGCCTTTCGGCGGCTCGTTCATGCCGCAGTTCTCGGGGCTGGAGTAGTAGTTGGTGTAGGCGACTTCGGCGACGTAGACGTTGCCTTGGGAATCGGTGGATATGCCGTGGGGCGCGGTGAATTGGTCTACTCCCATGCCGGGTTGGGGGTTGCCCAACCGCTCAATCAATTGGCCGTCGGCGGTGAGGATGGAGACGCGTGCGCCGAGGTCGGGGACGCCTCGCTGGACCGCGGGCTGGATCATGTCTCCGATGTAGATCTTGTCGTCGCCATTTTTGCCTTGAGTGACGGACATCGGGTGGTGGATGTGCCACTGGTCGACGTATTCGCCGTCGAGGGTGAAGATTTGGACGCGGAAGTTTTCGCGGTCGGCGACGATGACTTGGTCGTCTCCGAGCATTGAGATGTTGTGGGGCAGGCTGAACTGGCCGTCGTAGGTGCCGGGTTCACCCCAGGAGAGCATGTGCTTGCCGTCGGGGTCGAATCGGTGAACGCGTGAGTTGCCGTAACCGTCGGAGACGAATAGTTCGCCGGTGTCGGGCTGAATGGCGATGTCGGTTGGACGGTTGAAGTAACCTCCGCCCTGCCATTCGCATGGTTCGCCTTGAACACCGATGGTCATTTGCTCGACGCCTTCTTGGTCGAACTTCCGGACATAGTGTCCGTCGTCGTCGACTACGTAGATATTGTCGTCGCCGTCGATTTCGATGCCGTGGGGTCGAGTAACGGTGTCGTGGAGCATCGTCCGAAGGAGGTCGCCGTCGGGGCTGAATACGCAAACGGGGTCGGTTCCCCGGTTGAAGACATAGACGTTGTCCTGCGAGTCGACGGCTACCGAAGTCGCGTCGCCGTAGAAAGAGACGCCCATGGGCAGCTTGGGCCAACCGGGGACTGGCTCCCACTTGAGTTCGTCGGGATTGGAGATTGAGGTTGAGGATGGCATGATTTTGTGGGCTCCTTGGTCGCCCGTCGATTTGCGCGAGTTGTGATTAGGATACGTTATTTCGGGGCGTGAGTTGACTCGAATGAGAGTTAAGAAAAAGTGTCAAAAGCGACGCGTAGCGACTGGTCGAAGGTCATCAGGTCGTTGGCACCCCTCCTTCGGCAGGATGCAAGGTGGCAGAGGTCTCTTGCACTTAACGCCGGGTAGGAATCGTGAAGCTGCGCTGCTAGGATCACATCCTGATTATCCAGCGGCCAAATTTCGATTTGGTAATCTTCGATCAACTCAACGGCTGCGTTAAACCGATAAATCCTGGCGACCGGCAGGTATACGTGAAGCAACTCCTGAATTACCTCGGCGGAGGTAGCGAGACGTGTGTTTTCGCCTTTTGCTTTTGCGAAGAAATCAATGGCTGGTTGACGGAGGTAGTGGCGCGTGCCAACGGCGTACATGAATACATTGGTATCTACGAATATCAAGGTTTGGGTAAACCTTTCATCTTCGATTCATTCATGACAGCCAAATGTTCCTCCCAATCGGGTTCTCGCTCCGGCTCATTTTCAAGATCGTCAAGCGCGTGGACTCTTTCGAAAAACGCCCTCACGTCTTCGGCTGTCTTGAAACGTTTTACCTTTTGACGTTCGGTTAACCGTTCACGTGCCGCGGCTCGCAACCATGCGCTTAGAGACATGCCTTCACGCCGGGCTTGGTGTACGAAACGGTCTTTGTCCGCGTCGGGTATTAGGAGTTGAACTCTAGCCATGACTTTTGCCTCGAAATGTTGTGTATGTGTAAGTTTATTACACAATGCCATTCCTTGGCTCGGTCGTTAGTCGCGGGCTGATTCGAGCCACGCCGCCCACTGGCCTGGAAGCCATTGGACCATATTGATGCCGGATTCGACGTCTTCGGTGAGGAGCTTGCCCGCCGCGTGCGTCGCGTCGCGGACCCTTTGTTCAGCCGCACGCACTTCGGGATGGTTCGGATAGCCTGGAAAACCCATGGATTGGGCCAAGTCGTTGGAGCCGAAGGCGATTAGATCGATACCTCCGACTTTCAGGATGTCGTCGATCGTCTCGACCGCGTTCGCCGTCTCAATCTGCGCCGCAACTGTGACCTGCTCATTGAATCCCGCCATGTAGTCCGGCGATTCGTGCCCCGCCATCCCGTACTCACGTCCTCTTGAGGTGCCGAAGCTCCGCTCCCCTTCGGGACCGAAACGTGCCGCTTTCGCGATCCGTTCTGCCTGCTCCGGGTTATCGACATGGGGGCACAAGATACCCATGAGACCTCGGTCGAATGCCCGCAGGATGGTGTCGGTTTCGGTGTTTGGGATGCGGGCGGTGCATGTCATACCGTGGATTTCGCCGGCCCGGCACATATCTTCGACGTCGTTCCAATCGAAGACGCCGTGCTCCATGTCGAGGTGCAGCACATCGAAACCGGCGTAACCCGCCATTTCGGCAAGAGCTGGCACTGGGAAGGTGAAGGTTATGCCGTAAACCTTCGATTTATTGTTAATCGCCGCTCTGATCTTGCTCGTGCGCATAGTCCATTCACCCCGTTTTTTCGGTTGGCAGTCCTTCGTGAGTTCCCAAAGTTTACATCGCGGTTTGCGCGGTCACGAGGTTACGGCGTTGCCTCATCCTGCTCTTCGGACTCTCCCAACCGGTAGCCGACGCGAGGCTCGTTGAAGATGTATTTGGGGTTGGCGGCGTTCTCCCCTAACTTCTGGCGCAGCCGCTTCACGTAGGCCCGCACCACCCCGGAATCGCCAGGCTCCCGCGCCGACCAGACCCGGCTCATCAGGTGCTCCCGACTCAGTGTCCGACCTGCATTCACCGCGAGCTCGCAGAGCAGACGGTACTCCGTCTCGGTCAGTGTCACTGTCTGGCCGCCGACCGTCACCCGGTGCCGGACGTAGTCCACGGACAGCTCTCCCATCTGGAAGGATTCCCGGTGCAGTTCCCTTTTCGGCGCTTCCCGTCGTCGCAGCGCCGCCCCCACCCGGGCGACCAACTCGGTGGGGGAGAAGGGCTTGGCGATATAGTCATCGGCGCCCGACTCGAAGGCCAGGGCAAGGTCTCGCTCCTGGTCCGCACCGCGCCCGGACAGCAACACCAACGGAGCGTCGGTCACCTTCGATATGCGCTGCATCAACCCCGATTCGTCGGCCCCGACCAGCGCCGAGTCCAGCAACACCAGATGCGGCCGCTCCGTCGCGATGAGTCGCTCCACCTCCTCCGGGTCCCAGGTGGCTACGGGGGTGTAGCCCGCCTCCGTCAGCGTGTTCCTTATGTGCCATAGCACCTGTGGGTCGTCGTCCACCACCAGCACGCGCCCCTGGCCCCGGGCGGCACGCCGGTTGCCAGCGGAAGACAGCCCCGCCGATCCCGCCCGGCGCGGCGCGGCCTCCTCGGCCACCGGCAGGGTGAAGATGCACTTGGACCCCAGGCCCGGTCCGTCGTTCTCGACCCAGATGCGTCCCCCGTGGGCTTCCACGATCCCACGGCACACCGCCAGGCTTAGGGCTTCTTTCCCAGTCACGCTCTCACTGCCGCCTCCCGCCGGGGTGGGCCTGTGGAACAGCAGAGGCGAAGTTTGGGAGGGTATGTCCCGGCCCCGGTCGGCCACGCACACCGCCACATGCGAATCCTCGAGCCGGGCGCTCACCGTGATGATCGAACCCTCCGTCGAGTAGCCGGAGGCGTTGGACAGCAGGCGGTCCAACACCTGGAGCGCACGCTGCCGGTCCGCCGCCACCTGAGGCAGGTCCGGGGGCAGGTCCACCTCCACCGGATTGCCCGCCCCACCCTGCAGGAAGGACGCCTGGGCCTGCCCCACAAGAAAAGCCAAGTCCGTGGATTCCGGAGTCAGCAACAGCGTCCCGGCATCGATTCGGGCGACCTCCAGCAGGTCCCAGATCAAGCCGCGCATCCGATCGGCCTGCTGTTCGATGATGCTGAAGAACTGGCGGGACTTGGCAATGTCCAGCCGGGTCAGGTCCTCCAGCACGGCGGCGGCGGAACCCTTGATGGAGGTCAGGGGCGCCAGCAGTTCCTGGCTCACCATGCTCAGGAACTCGGCCCGCTGCCGGCCCAGCTCCTTCATCGGCGCTAAGTCCTGTAACGTGACCACCATCGATGCAACGCCGCCCTCCTCTGAGAGGATGGGCGTGGAGTTGATGATGGTCTTGACCCGGCGTCCGTCGGGGACCTGGATGACGATCTCCTCGGCCCGGATCGTCTCCCCGGAGCTCAACGCCTGCGCCAGGGGATACTCTCTGAGGGAGACCTCCCGTCCGTCGGACCGCCGGAAGGTCACCACCTCCAGCAGCTGTTCCGGGCTCTGGTCGGGACTGCGCAGCCCGTCCACGATTCGCAGGGCCTCCTGGTTGATCGACAAGAGCGCCCCCGTACCGGCGGCGAAGACCACCACGCCAACCGGCGAGGTGTTGATCAGCGTCTCCAAGTCGGCCTTGGCCCGCTGCTCCTCGCGGTAGCGGCGGGCGTTGGCGATGACCAGGGCCGCCTGGGAGGCGAACATTACGAGGGTCTCCTCGTCTTCCTGGCTGAACTCCCGTCCCTCGGCCTCGTGAGCGAGATAGATGGTCCCCACGCCAAACCCTTGGTGGCGCATCGGCGCCACCAGCAATGAGGACGCCGACACCGGAGGCGAGAACTCGGGCATCCCCAGCGCTCTCAGGTGGTTGGCGATGTTGGAAACCCGCAGGGGGGTCTTGACCCCGCTCAGATATTCGAAGAAGCCAAAACCCTGGGGCATTTCCCACAACCCCTGATGCTCTTCCCGGGTCAGCCCGGAGACGATGAAGTCAGGCCGCTGACCCGTCTCGCCAAGAATGGTTATCGCTCCGTAGCGGGATTCGGTCAGGGTCCTTGCACTGTCCACCACCTCCTGCAGCACCGTGTCAAAGTCCAGGCTCTCGTTGATGCGCAGGCTGGCCGCGCTCATGCGCGAGATGCGGTCTCGCGGCGCCTGGTGTTCGGGATTCGCTTCCGGTTTCTCCGCTCTGTCCAAGGACCCACCTCGCTACGGGCGTGAATTTGCGGTTAGTGTAACACGTCGTACAGCCTTCATTGGAAGGATTGTAACCGATATTTCACTCATATTGTCACCTATTATTCGCCTTGAATTCACGTCGCTTTCCCTATAATGTCCGCAAGGGTTGTGTATGTCTACCGAAAAGTCGCTATCCGCCAATCTGTTCGAGCGCAGTCAGGAGTTCAAGCCGATGCAAATCCAACAACGTCTCATCGTTCCCGCACTTGGCATAGTGATCCTGCTTGCCGCCTTCATTCTTGGGGTGCCGCTGGTCTACAAGGTGCTTCTGGGGCTTCTCGGGCTGGCGGCAGCCGGGACCTACTTCGCGCCTGAGCCGGTACAGGTGGAAACGCGGATCGCGATAGCCGCGATAGGTCTCGTCATCCTGCTCATCGTCAGTTCCACGGCCTTCTGGCTGATCCTGCTGTCGTTCGGGGCCATAGCCGCCCTGCAGTTCCCGCATCGCCATACGTTGCAACGGAACCCCGCCACCATCGCGTGGCTGAGCAAGTCGCTGAACGCCGCTCAGGCCGGCCGGTCCGGCCAGGTTGACGGTGATGGTGACACCGATGAAGAGGCGGCAGCCGCAGCCGGAAATGGGGAGAGCAGTCCCCAAGCGCCGTCCACAGACGGCGCGCTCCCGGAGTTCGTGCGAATGAACGTGGCTGGCGGCGGCGGCCTGGTCGCGGGAGTGCTGGTCCTATTGAGTGTCTTCATGCCATGGTACGGCTTCCTCATCTCCGCCTATGGTGAATGGGCGGGTGGCGAGAACTTCAGCCTCAGAGCGGCAGCCGTGGATCTACCCGTGATAAACACGTTCTTCTTCATCCTGCTCGCGCTCGGCGTGTTGAGCATCATCTCGATAGGGCTGCCCCGCGCCATCGCGGCAATCATCGCCGCCGCAGGTTTGGTCGTCACTCTGGCCTCATACATCTACGTAGTGGTAGCGATCGAGAGCGAGGTCTCTGAGCTGAGCGGCATGGGCGTCGGTGCGACTACGCTTCCTGCCGTAGGTTGCCTGCTCGCGGGATTTGCGTTCTTGGTCATGCTCATCCTCCAACTCATCCCCAAAGCCAACAGATCAAGAGGGTCTAGCGCTGACTGATAGCAAAGGCCCGTCCTAAGACACGGACGTTCAAGCGAAATGGTAAGGGAACCATATGGAATGCTACGCGATTTCGTTGTTACGTGTGGGTTTCAGGCAACCTGACATGAGAGTGCCGATGCCAGAAGAGATCGCCCGCGTGTTCATGAACGCTGAGCCGAAGACCGAGTGGCGATACGAGAAAGATGCGGAAGCGGATAAGTCTGACGGGGGTGCGTGATGGTGACGGTGAACGAATGTATGACGGTCTTGGAGACGCGCTTCTGGCAGTAAGGAGATTCGGCATGTCGTGGACTTGGCGCAAAATCTTGATCGTTGTCGTTGCCAGCATCGCCGCGGTGGTCGGGGTCTTCGCGGCGATGATTCTACTCGGGTTACTTCTTTTGCAGTTGAGTTTCGGGTGATCGGCACACAGCTTTAACCGAGCAAAGGAGATAAACGAGATGGACTGTAACCGATTCATGATCGGCGTCGCGGCGGGGCAACCGTCACCTTCCTAGGAATCATTGTTTCCTTAATCTGGATCTTCCTCGAATGGGGAAAGCAGTTCAGTGGCTGACATGAGAAACGTAATCACCATCATCGCCGGCTTCGTGGTCGGCTCGGTCGGAACGATCCTCGCCTTGTGGCTCTTCATCCTCGTGGCCCGCGTATAAAGGAGCGATGCGGCCACAATTCGACCGCCAGCAGGGCAAGCCAGGCAGGCAGAGAAATCGCTGCCGTGGCAATCACGAAAAGCTCTGATTGCAAGAGACCGGCAATCACAAAGCCGATTATTGAAAGCGGAACCAGCGCCACCGCGCAGAGATAGGCAACCCGGCGGGAGCGCCGGTGGAGGAGAATCAGCGCCAAGCTCAGCGGGATGGATGCCAGCCAGACCGCGATAAACAACGTCGACAGCAGCGTGAACCCAAATATAAGATCCTCCCGCTCGAAGGTCGTCCATCCGATGGCGAAATACGCGAGGAAGAACGTCACCACCGATAAGGACAGGCACAGGGAGAGGATTATGGTCTTTATCGCGACGGCTTTGTGCAACTTACACACTTTGGATTCCCCATGCCAAAGTCCTGGGACTTGTGCCGTGGACGCCCAGGCGGGGCCTTCTGCAACGCCGTATCAAAGTCCAGGCTCTCGTTGATGCGCAGGCTGGCCGCGCTCATGCGCGAGAGGCGTTCGGACTTCGCTTCCGGTTTCTCCGCTTGGTTCAAGGATCCACCTCGCTAGGTGCGTGAATTTGCGGTTAGCTTAGCACGTTGCACAGTCTTCATCGGAAGGATTATAACCGATATTTCACCAAGATTGTAACCAATTCTTCACCTTGTATTCACTTCACTTTCCCTATAATGGCTGGTGCGGGGTAATACATGGTTACCGACGGGTCGCCGGCCTTCCCGCAATGTCTGGAGCCCGGCCGAGGGCAACGGGCGGCAGGCCGGCCACAGGAAGCGCTGATTGAGAGATGAATGCACCACAACACATAGCTATCAGGCGAATGAATGCGGGGACGGTGACGACGCTTGTCGTACTGCTGGCGGTTGGGCTGGGAGCGGTGCTCATCGCCGCTTGCGATTTCAGCTCTGACAGATCCCTCGAAGGTTTTGTGGTCACCTCGGCGACGGTGGGCGAGGAGTTGGCGGACGCAGTGTCGGGGGACGAGGCCTCCTGTCTGGAGAAAGAGATCGGCGACTCGGCATACCAGTCGTTCCGGGCGGCACCGTTGGCGGAGTCCGGCCGGGACACCGCCAACGTGCGGGCGTTGTATGACTGTCTGACGGAAGAAAACTTCCTGATCTACGGGGTGGGAGTTACCCAAGTCTGGGCCGGCGGGTGGAGCGTGGAGACGCAGGCGTGCAGCATCGCACTGGCCCGGGAGCACCCGGAGTTCATCTACATCCGGATTGGACTTGAGGAGGAGGCTGCGACGGCCCACGAAGCCGATGTCTACCTTCTTGACTTCTACGATTGCCTCAACAATGAAGAGAAGATCGCGTTTGTCCTGCAAACGTTCTCCGGCCCGGAAAGCTTGGGAACGTCTGGCCTGGTGGAACTCTTGATGTCTATTCCGCAATCCGAGGCTTCCTGCGTTCTCGACATGGTCGGCGTGACACCGGAGCAGCTTCCCCAGCGTATGCAGGCCGACGCAGGCAGCGACTTCGTGAGCGAGATTGTGAGCGCCGCGGCGACGTGTATCTCGCAAGACACCAGCGTCAACATCTTCATCGCCGGGACGGCAGAGGCGTTGGGCGGGCTGAGCGATCAGTCCCAGACATGCTTGAAGGCCTTTGGAATGGAGCACTATCACTTCCTCGAACTTGTCGCGGGTGGTGAAGCCGCGGCGCAGGCAATGCCGGAGGAGGTGGCGGCGGAGATCGCAGACGACGGCTTCAGAATGGTTCAGTGCTTCAACGACGATGAGCTGCTGGCACTCCAACTCTTCATGGCAAGGGTACTGCGGCTGCCGTAGCCTCCCTCGAAGACCGGGATAACCAGGGCATCAGCCGTCGTAACCACAAAGCTACCGCAACGCACCGCGCTAGTGGCGTGAATTAACAAGGAGCTAGTCGTCGTGAACTTTCCACAAGCGATACAGCAAGTGTTGAGCAAGTATGCCGATTTCAGCGGCCGGGCCACGAGACCCGAGTACTGGTGGTGGGTGCTCGCAATCGCCGTCGGCAGCGCGGTGTTCGGGATAGTCGATTCCGCCCTTCCATACGGATTCCTGCAACCGATATTCGGACTCTTGACCCTGATCCCGACTTGGGCAGTTGGCGCCCGCAGACTGCATGATACGGGCAGGAGCGGATGGTGGATGGCGCTTTGGATCGTGAGTTCCCTGGTCTTTGTCGCGATTTTTATCGTTAGCATCATTGCCATGATCGGTGGCGCTTTTGAGTTTGGCTTTGAAGGTTCGGAAGAAGGCGGGGGATTGCTTGTTCTGGGGTTCATCGGCACGGCAGTATCGGCGCTGATTCTTCTCGCCATATCGGTTTGGTCCATCATCTGGATGGCTCAGAGGGGCGAAGGTGGCCTCAACCGATTCGGAGAAGTCCCATTGAACTGATCCCTATTCGCCACTGCTTTTGAGGTTTTCATGCGAACTTCAACGCAACTCTCAAGAGCCGTGATTGGACGATACGCAATCATTGGCCTCTTGCTCATCGCTTTATGGCTCCTCTTCACCTTCGGGATAGACGGATAAAGGAGCGATGTGATGGCTTGGTCAGATATCTGGGCGTGGTTCAAATCACGTCATTCAACGTGCAGAACGCATCTTTTTGGAGAAGGACAAGAAACCGTGAAACCGTCATTGACCTACCGTCGTCTAGGATTTGCCGTCATCGTGATCGTTGTCATGGCCGGCGCAGCTGGTATAGCGGTGAACGTCGGCTATCTGCTGGTCAAAGACGCTGACAATCAAGGTGAGGTACTAGGCACGGTGGCATTGGTCGTGTCACCCGCATTGACTTTGCTAGGCGCACTTGGCGCGATACTGTCGAACCTGCTACGCAACGAGTCGGGTTAACACGAAGTATCCCGCGATGAACACGGGGATCAAACCAATACCAAACCCGACTAACAGTAGGTCAGCCCAGTAGCATGGCACACCGTCAGGATCGACGAAAGCAATTCTAGGATCGTCATGATCAGAAGTCATACGCCGAGGATAACCCAACGACGGACATTGAGATGCTTAATGCGGAACGGTAGCGTTGTCTACCACAAAGCGGATTACAAACAAATCAAGGGCGCATGCGACCGGGCATCCTTGTCACTAATGAGGGAATATAGTTTTGAGCCGGGCTGCATTTCAATGCGGTCAACCATTGGCCTGTGCCTGCTGCGAGTGTGCGGTGTGAAAGGGGGTGTGGGTGTATGCTCCCTCTGCGCTTGACGCCCTCTTAAATCCCCCCTGAGAGGGAGAGGGGTGTGAGTGTCGGAGCGAAGGAGAGGGTTCGGCCTGGCGGCGGTCCTCCCCCTATCCCCTCCCGAAGGAGGGGGAACGCGTATCCTTATCTCACACTTCTCCTCTCCCTTCACCGAGCCACGCATTGAATCTCCCGTCCCTAGCCGCGAGGCCGATCCACGCCACGCGGCGCATCTACCGCGGCTACGTCGTCGCTCTCCTCGTCTTCCTCTCGACCGGGCTGTCGATCGGCATGACGCAATACGCGTTCGGCGAGTTCGCAGGTCCGCTACAAGCTCGCTACGGCTGGAACCAGACCGAACTCAACCTCTCCCTAACGTTCGCCTTCATCTCCGGCATCCTCGCTCCTGTCATCGGATATTGGACCGACCGCTTCGGCGTGCGTCCAGTCATGTTCGTATCCCTCGTCCTCATCGCCATCGGCTTCACGCTCCGACCGTTCATCACTGAACTATGGCATTGGTACACCCTCTCCGCACTCGTCTACGCCGGCTTCCCCGGCGCAACCGTCCTTCCCGCAGGCAAGATGGTCGGACTCTGGTTCCCGAACTCAATGGGACGCATGACCGGCGTCGTGGTTTCCGGCAACAACTTCGGCGGCATGACCATGCCTCCACTCGCCGCAACCATCATCGCCTTGTTCAGCTGGGAATTGGCGTACGTGACCTTCGCCGTCATCATGGTCGGCCTCTCCATTGCCGTTATGATCTTCATGCGCGAGAAACCCCGTGACGTCGAAGTAGAGATGCGCCGGACCCACCGCCCGCGGCCGTCTACGAGCGCCGCCGCGGCCCGCGCCGGCATGTCCGTCAAACAGGCCGTCAAGACCTGGGCTTTTTGGTTCACTCTCGTCGGACTCGTAGCGGCAACTTTCACCTACCAAGGCGTATTGACTCAGCTCCGACAACACTTTGGCGAGAACGGTTTTGCTCCAGCGGCAGCCACATCGGCAGTGACCTTCATCGCCACGATGGGAATCGTATCCAAGCTTGCCTTTGGATGCGCCAGCGAACGCTTCAGCGCCCGGAAGATGACTGTCTTGAGCACCGCATTCCAAGCTGTCGGCGTCGGGTTGATGATCCTCCCATTCGGCGGCATCCCGCTCATCGTCGTCGGAATCTTCGTCTACAGCCTCGGATTTGGCGGGTTGGGAGCATTGATTGTTTTGGTGGTCCAGCAGACGTTCGGGTTGAGGGAGTATGCGAGTTTAATGGGCTTGTATCAGTTTGCGCAAATTGTTTCGATTGCTGGCGGGCCGGTGCTGGCGGGGCGAGTGCACGACGACACGCAGAGTTTCGACTTGGCGTTTGCGACTATTGTCGGAATTTTTGTATTTGGAATGATTACGCTCTGGTTGGCGCGTCAGCCGAAGTGGGAGTAGATCATCGGTCAATCACGGTTGAGTAAAGATCGGACTGTCTATCGATCGCGGCTCGGTAGGTATTTCGGAACTCTTCCCGCGGGTAGTAGACTTTGGCGATTTCCGGCATCAAGTCAGCTAGACTTTTCCATTCACCGATGGCATTGAGGGCCAAAATCGCCGCACCGCGGCTTGTTGCCTGCTCTTCCGCGGGAACGTGAACCTCGCCTTGCAAGACGTCGGATATTGTTTGGAGCCACCAAGGGGAGTTGGTCATGGCTCCTCCGCCGGCGATGAATACGCGGTCTTCGGTCATTTCGCCTTGTAGGAGGTCGGCGACCAAGGAGAAGCGATAGGCGACAGATTCCATCAGCGCTTGGAGAATGTCGAGGCCAGTGGTCGAGACGCGAACGCCGTTGAATACGCCGCTGGCGTTTGTTGACCAACCGACAGCTCTTTCACCGGCTATAAACGGTAGGACGGTTAGGCCGTGTCCGTCGGGAGTTGCGTCAGTGAGGTTTTCGTTCAACTCTTCGAGGGGCGGGAGATTTAGATTGTTGACGGCCCACTCAACTACGTTGCCACCTTCGCTGAACGCGCCTCCCAGCAAGGTGCGATCGCCGCGGAGGATGTATCCCCAAAGTCCCTTGGGCACGGTTGGAGGCGGATTGTCGCCAGGATGGTCGACGACGAGGCGCATGGCACCCGTGGTACCGACGGTTAGAGCTACGTTGCGGCGATCGGTGCATCCAGAACCGATGTTTACGGCTGCTCCATCGCCAACGGCGAGGAAGAACGGGACCTCTGCGAGTTGGGGCCATCGGAGGGTGTAGACGGGGCAGAGTCCGGTTTGCGGTTGGTTGTACGGTGCAAGTGGTGGAAGGTTCGATGCTTGGAGATCGATGGCGTCGAGGAGTTTCGTGTCCCAGTCAAGGCTGTGACGGTTTAATAGGCCGCTCCAAGCGGAGACGCTGTAGCTGGCGGGGATGTTGGTCGATCCGAACCACCGAGTGAAGAGGAATGTGGTGATGTCGGTCCATCTGGCGATGCGCTCTGCGGTTTGGGGTTCGGTGCGTCGGAACCAGAGGACGCGACCGGGAACGTAGGAGGTGTGCTGCATGACGCCGGTTCGTTGGTAGGCGTCGTCGACATCGATGTTGTACTGGAGGTTGTCGACGTCTTGTGCGGATCGGGTATCGGCGTAGGTAAAGACCGGTGTGATCGGGTTGTGTCGATTGTCGACGCCAAGGATGGTGCTCGCCATGGCGTCGAAGCCTACGGCGGCGATGTGGTCGGCCTCTTCGCCAGCGAGTTGTAGGGCGCGATCGATGGCAGCTTCGGTCGCGTCTTGGATTGTCTTAGCGTCTTCATCGTGGCTGCCGTCGGCGGCGGTGCGTTGTTGGTGCTGGATCGATGCCTGTGTGTGCAGCAGGGCGCGGGCCTCGGCGTCGTACAGTCCGGCTTTGACGGCGGAGCTGCCGATATCGACGGCGAGTATGTAGGGAGTTGGGCGCACGTCTAGCGGCTGGTGAAGGCGTAGGTTTCAAGGGCATCTTCGTCGACTTCAACCCCTAGGCCCGGTTTGTCGGTGGCTTTGTAGTAGCCGTTTTCGGGTTCGTATGGGTGTTTAAGGATGCGGCTCTTGACGGCGTTGGCGTGGTGGGAGTGTTCCATGATCATGAAATTGGGGCACGATGCGGAGAATTCGACGGTTGATGCGACGGATAGGATGCCGCCACCACCGACGTGGGGTGCGACGGGGATGTTGTAGGTGTCGGCGAGGGTCGCGATGCGGTGTCCCTCGGTGATGCCGGTACGACCGATGTCGTGCATGAGGATGTCATAAGCCCGACGCTCAAACTGCTCTCGCATTTCGTACCGCGTACGTGTCCACTCCCCTATTGCCACGGCCATGTCTAGGGCGCGGGTGATTTCGGCTTGACCGGGAATGTCATCGGGGACGGTTGGCGACTCGAGCCATGTGAAGCCGAGCTTTTCGAGTTCGCGCCCGAGAAGGATCGAATTTGCAACGGACTGTCGCATGTGGGTATCGACCATGAGCATGATTTTCGGCCCTACGCGTTTTCTGACCGCTCGTGCGATATCCGCGACGCCGTCGACGTCTAAGAGGAGGTGAAGTTTGAACGCCTTGTATCCATATGCGAGGTGTTCCTCGGCTGTGTCGGCGACTTTTTCGGGGTCGGTTCCACCCATTCCGGCGTAGAGGAGGATTTCGTCGCGGTATCTGCCGCCGGCGATTTTGTGGACCGGTTTGCCGATGGCCTTGCCGACGATGTCCCACAACGCGATGTCGGTTCCGCCGATGGCATCGATGTAGAAGCCGGTGGGGTGACCTCGTTCTCGCATTGCGCCGTAGTTTCGAGTCCAGATAGCTTCGATATCGAAGGGGTCGCGCCCCATGATGAGGGGGCGGACGAGATCGTTAACTATGGTTTTGGTGGTGTTCGGGGAGACCGGTGATTGGGCTTCGCCCCAACCGACTATGCCGGTGTCGGTCTCGATACGGATTACGGTGGTTTCGTGGTGATGAGAGTAGATGGATGTGAATGCCGAGCGGTCGACGTAGTAGTCCCCGAATTCGATTGTGGGAGGACGTGTTGAACCTTCGGATTTTTCATCAGCGCGGGTGTCGATGCGAATTGGGTAGGCTCGGATGTCGACTATCTTCATTGGTTGGCTCGCAAGCTTGGGAATCGAATCTCATTGCATGGTAGCCGATATTGCCGGCAGGCACTAAGATGTGCGCTGTTGGTGGGTTGCCGGGGTGTATGGACAGCGGCTTTTGGTGGGAACGAACTTTCGGGCATGTAGAATCTAATGGAAACGCTTGAAAGACGTGCATAAACCCGAGATTCGCGGTCGCACGAGCATTAAACCGAGATTCCCCACATGAAGGTCCTATTCCTTGAAGATGCCCTGCCGACCGCACGAGCCGGTGACATCCGCGACGTAAAGAATGGCTTTGCCCGCAACTATCTGATTCCGCGAGGCGTGGCAGTACTTGCGACTGAACATCAGCTCCGGCGCGCTGAGAAGCTGCGAGCCGAAGCCGAGGAGCGGCGGTTGCGAGAACTCAACGAGTGGCGAGACATTGCCAAAGAACTGACCGAAAACCCGGTCGAGTTGACTGTCAGGACAGGCCCCACGGGTCGCCTCTATGGTTCGGTCACCAGCGCGATGATTGCGGCTCGACTCACCGAACTTACCGGCAGGCAGATCGAACGCAAACGCGTGCGGATGCAAGAACAGATCAGGATGGTTGGTTCATACCCGTTGCCGGTTCGTTTCATGGATGAGATTGATGCCACGATTACGTTAAGCGTCATTTCAGACGACATCGTGGAAGGCGAGGAAGAGGAAACGACGACCGATCAATACGCCGTTACCGACGAGATTTTGGCGAGCGGCGAGATCGACATGCATAGCTGGGAAGAGCCGCAAGCCGTCGATGCGCTCGGTCTAATCGCTGGGCGGATTCTGGCTCGCAACATTTCGCAATTCAGGATCATTCACGGTAAAGGCGAGGGCACTCTTCGTCAGGCGGTTCGCGATCGATTGAACGCGATGAAGACTGAAGGCACCGTCATAATCTGGGGTCCGGGCCGAACTGATGGGGATACCGACGCCGACAGCCTAGAAGCTGTCTCTTGGTTCACCGTTAGCTGACGCTTCTGGACGTCTTACGGCGCGTCCAACACATCGACAATAGTGTCGATTTCCCTTCGGTAATCGGCGCGCAATGTGCCGGATTTGCGAGTAGGATTCGATTCACAGCAGTTGAACCTTGCGCGTCCTCACAGCAGATTTCCTGAACCTAAACAACCGAATGCAAGAACCGCCCACCCTAACCCCAAACGGAAGCCCGCCAGCAAATCTCGAAGCTGAGACTTCGATAATCGGATCGCTGTTAATCGACGGCGGGTCGATCCTACGGGTGGTTCAAGATCTAAGGCCCGAACACTTTTATGGAGAGCACAACCGGGAGATATACGCGGCCTGTTGTGAACTGTTCGGCGAGTCGACCGGCATCGACCAAGAGACGGTTCGCAACCGTCTGAATTCCAAAGGCATCCTCGAAGACGTCGGCGGCGACGCATATCTCAGCGCTGCGGTGGCACATACGCCACACGCCGTTCACATCGCCGATTACGGCAAGATAGTTCGCGCGGCGTTCATGCTTCGCCTAATCGGTGACGTGGGTCTGGGGATCCATGAGATTGGCACCGACCTCGCCAACATCAAAGATGTCGACGCCGCGCTAAAACAGGCCGAGGAGCTGATATTCCAGGTCGGTCGCGAGCACGACTCGGCCGACTTTGTTCCGATAAAAGATGCGCGTTCGATCGCCGAGTTTTTTGATCCTCCGGCGCCCGACAGCAACGACGTTTCAAATCAACCGATCGCAACGGGTTTCCAATCGCTCGATCAAGTGCTCGGTGGTTTTCACCGTTCTGACATGATTGTCCTTGCCGCGCGGCCCGGTTTCGGGAAATCTACATTGGCATTGAATGTCGGTCTCAACGCTGCGAAAGATGGGATGACCGTCGGTATTTTCAGCCTTGAGATGGGTATCGACCAAGTGGCTCATCGGATGGCGGCGGCTCACGCCCACATCAACATCCAGAACATCCGCAACGACCACTTGACGCCGCCGGAACGCGACCGTCTCAGTGATGCCTACGGTTATTTGAGCGACATGCGCATTTATGTGGACGATGCAGCATTGCAGACAGCGAGCGGACTGAGCGCGAAGGCGAGACGTCTGAAGTTGCAAACCGGTTTGGACTTCCTGATCGTCGACTACATGCAGTTGATCAGCGGGTCATCTTCAGGTCGAGAGGCGAACCGCGTGCAGGAAGTGAGTGAGATTTCTCGGCACCTTAAAGCGATAGCGCGCGACTTGAACATACCAGTTCTCGCCGTCTCTCAGCTCAACCGCGCGGTCGAACAACGATCCTCTCACGAACCGAAGTTGGCTGACCTCCGGGAATCGGGTTCTATCGAACAGGACGCTGACGTGGTGATGTTTATCCACCGGAACGACAAGAACATGTCGGAAGATGAGTGGAACCGACGTAACCCGACGCAGGTGTTTCCGAGAGGATTAACGGACATCATCATCGCGAAGCATCGCCACGGCCCGACCTCGACAGTCGAGATGTCGGTGCGTGACGAGTGGGGATTGTTCTCGTCGGTCACTGAACCGGGCATGGATTGAGGGTCGGACGATGACGATCCGACCGATCAGTGGATTTCCGTTATCTGATGACTATGCCGGGACGCGGGTTCCGAATGCGGTGTTGGGTCGGGTTCTTTCAAGCGTTGACGATGCGGATGTAATCAAGCTGGTATTGCGGGCGGTCTGGTTGTTGGAACGGCAGCGTGGGTATCCCCGTTTTATCTCGGAGGAGCTATTGAGGACGGATCGGGTATTGGTTGGGGTGTTTGGAGATCGCGAGTCGTTTGATCGTGCTCTGGAGTGTGCTGTTCGATTCAGGGTTTTGGCTCGAGTTTCGGTTAACGGAGTTGAGCGGTTAATGCTGAACACGGAATCGGCTCGGAGGGTTTCGTTGGAACGCACTGAGTTTCAGGATTTTGAGGATTCTGACGACGAAAATGGTTGGGATGCACCGGCGGTTGCGTCATTGCCAACGAACGCATTTCGGGCGTACGAGGAGAATATTGGGACGCTGTCGCCCATGATTCGGGAGAGCATTCTGGCTGCTTTGGAAGACTTTAGCGACGACGAAATCACTCAAGCGATTAAAATCGCAGTTGGAAACGAAAGCCGAAGTTGGTCTTTCGTCGCTGGCGTTTTGAGGCGCTGGCTCAAGGAAGGAGTGCCCGATGAACAAGAAATCAGATGGCCTTCCAAACAAACGGGAGAACGGAGCGGAGCGGAATCACGATCCTTCGATGGAACCGGAAGAAACTCTATCAGATCCAAAAAACCAAGAGTTCCAGAAGTTGAACTTGAGCAATTCTTGGAACTCCAACGGGATAACAAGGAAACAGAGTAACGGAAAAACATCGCGATCTGAAACACCATCAGATTGCACCATCTGCAACGATTCTCTATGGGTGTTGTCGTCACATGGCCACCCGTCAAGTCCTGTTATCGTTCCTTGTAGTTGCCAAGTGAACGAACGAACGGCGTCGTCACAACTCAAAACGTATGCACAACTCGGCCTGCTCGAAAGAATGACTTTCGAGACACTCGTCCCGGGAGGGCGGAAATCGAGAGTCAGCGAGATGATGTTCCGACAAGCGACTGCTATGGCGAAAGAATTCGCGGATGGTCCCAAGGGTTGGCTAGTTATTGAAGGACCAACCGGAACAGGAAAGACTCATCTTGCTGCAGCTATGATCAATGCGATAGTTGACCGAGGCGAGCCAGCCAAATACGTCTCGGCTCTCAACATACCTGAATTGGTAATAAACGAGCGAAACGATCGGGACGAAGGCAACATTTTCACGCCCTTGCTCGACGCGCCGGTACTTGCCATCGACGACTTGGGTGCTCAGCAATCCAACAATTGGGTTGACGCCAAAATCGATCAACTGCTCACGCACAGATTCAACGGACGTTTAGCTACGATTTTGGTGCTTGCCAAAGCAAAAACAGCTTTGCCAGAGCGTGTCGGGCTGAAACTGGACGATCCAGACATTGCTCGTCTCGTGCGTTTGACTGACGAAGGCGCTATATCATCTGAGAATTACATAGGTGTCCACGAAATCGTGCTAAACAGGATGGTTTTCGATACCTTCGATGCGGATGGCGCTAAGTCGTCGAATCTAAGCCAGAAAGCTTCGATCCAAGCGGCAAAAAATGCTGCCATTGAATTTGCCAGTGAATTCGCGGAAGCGAAATCCTGGTTGTATCTCAATGGACCTACAGGCGTCGGCAAAACACATTTGGCCGTCGCCATCGCGGGAGTTCGCGCAAAGCGCGGCTTCGAGGTCAGATATTGGTCGGTTCCGGACTTGCTGGACAACTTACGCCGAGCTTATTCAAGCCCCGACCCTTTGGCGTTCGCCAACACATTTGACACGACACGCAATTCTGAATTGCTGATTTTAGACGATTTCGGTGCGCCGAACACTACGGATTGGGCGCTGGAAAAACTCTTCCAAATTGTCACTTTCCGTTACGACCGTCGGATGCCTACGGTGATCGCAAGCCAGTACATCATTTGGGAAGGCGAAGACAATCGCAACTGGGGCCGTTTGGAAGACAAACATTATTGGGATTCGATACGTTCGCGGCTGGGTGACACCACCGTAGTTACCGAACGACGTATTAACGCACCTGACTTCCGCAATCGGAATAATTGAACAACCAAACACCGTGAAACAAAGCGAAGGTAGCGTTTCTGATGGATCATAGTCATGCGCAGTGAAGACATTGCGATCCCTGCCACGATGCTACGACGCATGACTTTCGAGAATTTCGATCCGAAAGGGGCGAGGTCATCAACACCGAATCAGCGTGAATCGTTGAGCATGGCATTGGATGCAGCGAGATCCTTCGCAGAACAACCCGAATTGTGTTTATTTCTGGACGGGCCGACAGGTGTTGGCAAAACTCACTTGGCGATCGCCATAGCAGGTTGGCAATCCCAGCTTGACGTGGAAATTAAGTTTTGGGTAGTGTCAGATTTATTGGACTATCTTCGACACGCTTATTCGAGGTCCAGCGATTCGGAGTTCTACACCATATTCAACGCAACGCGAAACACCGAATTGCTCATCCTAGATGATTTCGCGGCCCCAACAATGACTGATTGGGCACTCGAAAGGCTGTACCAACTAATTGCGCATCGTCTTGATCGCATGTTGCCCACAGTCATCACAAGCCAATACATCCTGTGGAGGGGAGCCGACAACAGCCACTGGTCGCCGCTAGAAGGTAGGCTTTATTGGGAATCGATACGATCGCGTCTCAACGATTCTAGCGTCGTGACTGAACGCCTGATGGCGGCGCCTGATTACCGCAATCGCGGCGCATAGTCGGAGCCTGAAACAGATGGCGAACACGGCGTTGAAACAAGGTTGGCAGTTGGCGACCGTCAAGGCAATCAAGCACGAGACGGAGGATGTAAAGACGTTCATGCTTGAGCCAGAACGCGGTGAATTTCGTTTCGTCGCAGGTCAGCACATCGACGTTCGCTTGACTGCGCCGGACGGATACCAGGCGCAGCGTTCGTACTCCATCGCATCGCCACCGGAGCGCGAGAGCTGTATCGACATCACGATTGAACTGCTCGAAGACGGCGAGGTTTCCCCGTATTTCCACTATGCAGTAGAGAACGACGACAAGATCGAGATACGGGGTCCGATCGGTGGCCCTTTCACTTGGCGTGCCCAGCCAAACACTAAGCTGTTGCTGGTCGGCGGTGGGTCGGGTGTCGTCCCACTGATGTCGATGCTGCGGCACCGCGCGGCTTCTGGCTACGCAGACAGCGTACCCGCCGTTCTTTTGTACTCGTCTCGCACCGAGAATCACATCATCTATCGCGGCGAATTGGGCGATTTGGATGCTGCGGATCCAAATTTATCGGTGTTGCACACGCTTACCCGCCATCAACCGTCTGGATGGACGGGCAGGCGACGGCGCGTCGACATCGACTTGATGCGCGACGCGATCGCAACTCTCGACGGCATTAGCCCGGCTTCGGAGGCAGAGATACTCTGTTACATCTGCGGACCCAGCGATTTCGTTGAGAACTCAGCTCAATTCGCCGTGGAACTCGGTATCCCGCCAATAAACGTGAGAACAGAGCGCTTCGGTCCCACAGGAACCTAGAAAATCGACAGCCTAAGCAGTCAGGAATCCAGTATGAAACGACCGAACTTTGTCCTGATAATGGCCGATGACATGGGCTATGGCGATTTCGGCACCTTCAGCGAAGGGCGCGTCCGAACGCCGTTCCTTGATTCACTGATTGACGAAAGCATCTGCCTGTCCCAGAACTACACCGGCAGTCCGGTGTGCTCGCCATCGCGGGCGGCATTGCTGACCGGAAGGTATCCCATAAGGACGGGGGCCGTGACGCCGCAGGAGACCTTGGGTTATGACCGGATCGCATTGCGTGAGACGACCTTGGGTGATGTGTTCAAAGCGAACGGATACGCCACGGGATTGATCGGTAAGTGGCACAACGGCGCACTCGATCCGCGCTATCACCCGAACGCACGTGGGTTCGATGAGTTCGCTGGATTTAGAGGTGGTTGGGCCGATTATTGGCGCTATCACATGGATTGCAACGGGTCGATGGTGCCGTCGGATGGGACATATATGACCGATGCGCTCACCTCGGAAGCGACAGCCTTCATCGAACGTCACGCTGACGAACCATTCTTCTTGAGTGTCATGTACAACGCGCCGCACACACCGTTGCACGCACCGCAAAAGTTCGTGACACCGTACATTGAGGCCGGTTTCTCCGTCGATGTGGCAATCGTCTACGCCATGATCGAGGTCATGGATCGAGGTGTGGAGCAGATTTCGGAGACGTTGCGCCGACAAGGACTTTATGACGACACAGTCTTCATGTTCACCTGCGACAACGGCCCGGCGTTTGGCGTGCGGTGGGACCATGTTCCGCCGGGTGGGACGGGAGACACGACGCGGTTCAATTGCGGATTGAACGGTGCGAAGGGTTCGGTTCTTGAAGGCGGCGTACGGGTGCCGATGGTGCTTCGATGGCCGTCTGGCCTTGACGGCGAAGGTGAGAATCATCAATTCACGCATTTCATCGATTGGTTGCCGACGTTTATGGATATGGCGGAGGCTGCGCCGGTCGCTGGGATGCGACGATTGGATGGTGCTTCAGTATTGCCGCAACTGAGAGGCGATACACCACGTACTGAGCCGCGACGCTTTTGGCAGATGAACGCGTATTCGCCGGTCGGATTCAGCAACGCTGCGGTTCGTGACGGCGACTGGAAGTTGGTACGCCCCGCGGTTCCGTTGCTACCTGCAACGCCCGAAGATCAAAAGCTGGCCGATGACTATGTGCTGCTCGACATCGCCTACAAGTACGAGCCGGAACGCGTGACGTCAATCGCGCAGTGGCCGGAACCGGAGCGGATAATTGACAACCCGCCGCGACCGGAGCTGTACAACATTGCCGATGATCCATTGGAGTTGAACGATCTGTGGGACAAACATCCCGATCGCGCGGCCAAATTACTGGTCGATCTGGAGAACTGGTTCGACGAGGTCGAGGCCGAGCGGAGGACGATTCCCGACGACGAGCGAATCGGGGTGTAATCGAGCGTTGAATTAACATTGAATGTGCGCTTTGATTAGGTTCGTAGCGCGTCAATCTGCCAACGTAGCTCAGTGGTAGAGCAGCAGTTTCGTAAACTGCAGGTCGTGGGTTCGATCCCCACCGTTGGCTCCAGTTTCGCGGTCATCTGGAGTGGTGTTTTCGCTAATCACTGCGAACTTGACACATGATGGCGGGTGGTATCATTTGACAACAGAGGTCGCGCGTGCGCTATCTCAAATGGCCGGAGGGAGTGATGCATCTGGTTCGCTGGTTTAGTGGCCTAATGCTAGCTAGAAACGCCGCATATTTCGCTCGTCACAGCGACCTCCGGCCAATTCTTAATCGTATCCCCCGATCCGCCAACAAGCCTGCGCTTTGCATCAACCTGTTGATGCATATTCTCTAAACTCCAAGGGGTGGCGCGCGATGTCACAGGAGGTATCATTTGGTCACTGAGGTCGCGTGCGCTATCTCAAATGGCCGGAGGGGTGACACACAATCCGTGGTTGTATGACCTCACCTGTGCGACGCCGATTACGCTTGTCAGGCGACCTCCGGCCAATCGTTGGTTCTGGCCCCGCCTGGTGGTTTGGCTTCCTCGGTTCGCAGAGCGAATCGTGCAATGTCACGGGTGGTATCATTTGACAACAGAGGTCGCGCCTGCGCAATCTCAAATGGCCGGAGGGGGATCGCCGCAATTCATTTGCCATGCGTTCGCATAGAGGACTTGATGCGGTGACCCATTACCCTCGCTACAGGGACCTCCGGCCAATCCTTGATTCTAGCCCCGTCTGCCGACACTCTATTCGTCCCATGCATCAATCGGATGGTGCATATTTCATCGATTCTTGGGGTCTTGTGCGCGGCGGCGGTCGGTAGCCCCCATCGCTGTGGCACCGAGAAGTCCCAAGGCTGATAGATGCTAGACTTGCACTATCTTTGCCGCACGATCCCCCTATTCGATCCGATGGAGCAATCAATTTGAGTGACCAGCTGCTGATCGCTGAACAGCCCGAACTCCAAAATACGTTGATGATCTGCGCTTGGTCTGGCTGGTCTGACGCTGGCGAATCGGCGACGCGCGCACTCCATCACATGACGCAGGAACTGGGTGCCGAGAAATTCGCCGAGATTGATGCCGAAGATTTCTACATCTTCACCGAGGAGCGACCAGTGGTCGAAAACTCGGTCGACGGTGGGCGCCGGCTCGTGTGGCCCAAGAATGGGTTTTTCTATCACAAATCTGAGACCGAAGATTCGCCCGATATCGTGTTCCTGATTGGTAACGAACCCCACTTGAAATGGCGGACGTATACGTCGCTGGTTGCCGATGTCGCCAATGCGATGAATGTCGAGATGTTGGTGACGGTCGGCGCACTACTTGACGAGGTACCGCATACCCGTTCGGCGGTAGTGATGAGCACGACCATTCATGATGACCTCGGTCCGAAATATGGTCATGTCGAATACAGTCGTCCCAACTATGAAGGCCCGTCGGGGATGACGTCAGCGACGATCGAAGCTTTGGCGCAACGCGGCATAAAGTCGGTGTCGATCTGGGGTCACGCACCGCGCTACCTGCAAGGGGCGCAGAATCCGGCCATCACCTTGGCGATCGTCGAGGAGATCCAGAAGTTCGCAAACATCTCCGTCGGAACATCGGGACTCGAGCGCGAAGCGGAAGACTTTTCGACGCGGGTCGACTACGCGCTCCGCAACACGCCAAAAGCCGTCGAATACGTTCGGAATCTGGAGGAGCGGTACGACTCCGAGTTAGTCGTTGCCGACGATCCGGAACCGACGGCGATGATCGATGAACTCGACGAATTCCTACGCACTCGCAACACTGATGAAAACTGAGACGATTACCGACCTGATTGGGATCTACCCTCTGATCTTCATCTCCAAACAACACAACGCTGCATTAAGGCAGGCTGAGAGACCGCTATGAAACAGGTAACGTTAATTGGCGTCGGACAGATAGGCGCATCCATTGGCCTCGGCCTAAAGGTTGAGCACGGCAAGAAGTACCGGGTCATCGGCTACGATCCGGACCAAGACGTTCACGCCAGGGCGGAAAAGATCGGGGCTGTTGACGACGCGCAATGGAACCTCGACGTGGCCGTGCGCGATGCCGATGTCGTGATCATTTCCCTGCCGGTCAATCGGGCATACGAGACGATGGAAAACATCGCTCCGTACCTCAAAGATGATGTCACGATCACCGACACTTGCAGCACTAAACGCTCGATCCTTCATTGGGCGGACGAGTTGCTGCCGAGCAACGCATCGTTCGTTGGCGGTCATCCGCTAGTCAAGGCCGATGCAACCGGGCGCGACGAACCTTCGCCTTATCTGTTCACGCATGCGCCATATGCGATCATTCCGCATCCGCGCAGCCGACCGTCGGCGGTGCGCGATGTGCAGGCGATCTGCAACGACCTTGGGGCGCGGCCATTGTTCATGGACCCGGATGAGCACGACAGCTTTTCGGCGGCCGTTTCTGGTGTACCTGCCTTTGTCGCCGCGGCCGCGCTGAATGCCGCCTCAGATTCCCCTTCGTGGCACGAGATCAGCAAATTCGTTGGTAAGGACTTCGTTTCGATGAGTCAGCCGATGGCAAACGATCCGGCATGGGTCAATGGCATGGCGTCAACCAATCGCGACATGCTCATCTACTGGATCGATCAGATCAATGTCAAACTCGCCGGTATCAAGCAGATGTTGGAGAGCGAGGAAGATGTCGGGGATCCAGACGGACCGTTGGCCGACATACTGGTGAACGCGTGGGAAAACCGTCTTCGGCTCGATCTCGGCATCCAACCTGCGCCACCGACCAGCGCGGCTCCGGCCGAACAACTGCCGAGCAGCGGCGAAGCGACGGCATCGATGCTGATGGGCGGATTCATCATGAAGGCATTCCGGGGTTCGAAGGACAAAGACGACCCGACGAAGTACGACCGCCGCAAGCTGTGACACAACATTCAGCGTTTTCACATTCAAAGGTATTCGGAATATGGATTTAACGGTTAGTCGGCCCCGCAGATTGGCCGGCGAAGTTGTGGCACCGGGCGATAAATCAGTCTCCCACCGAGCTGTCATGCTCAATTCGATCGGCGAGGGCCAAGCGACCGTCAGGAATTTCTCCCCCGGCGACGACTGCACCTCAACGATGGGGATCATGCGCGCACTCGGCGTGGATATTGCTCGGACGACGGGATCAGACGACGCTGGCGACACGTTGGTAATCAAAGGTGCCGGGATCGATGGCCTGCGTGCGGCCGATGACGTGTTGGATGCGGGGAATAGCGGCACAACGATGCGGTTGATGTCGGGGATACTTGCCGGGCGTGATTTCAAATCGACTATGACCGGTGACGATTCGCTCCGCTCTAGGCCGATGGGCCGAATCATCAAGCCGCTATCGGAGATGGGCGCCGTCATCCGAGGTCGCGAAAACAACACGTTAGCACCGCTCGAATTCGACGGTGGCGCGTTGAACGGCATCGAGTACGACTTGCCCGTCGCCAGCGCTCAGTTGAAGTCCGCAATCCTGTTGGCCGGACTACGAGCCGAGGGAAAGACCCGCATTTCGCAGCCTGACGCGTCGCGCGATCATACGGAGCGCATGCTGAAGGCTATGGGGGCAGATATCGAGGTCGACGGATTGAACGTCGCGGTCGGAGAATCTCAGATCAATTGTGTCGATGTCGATGTGCCCGGCGATATATCAAGTGCGGCCTTCTGGATCGTTGCGGGGCTCATTCACCCGAACGCGGAGGTCGTGATCAAAGGTGTCGGCATCAATCCGACGCGTGCCGGTGTGATCACTGCCCTACAAGACATGGGCGGAAATATCGAACTCGTCGACGAACGCGATGTTGCGGGCGAACCCGTGGCCGACGTCGTCGCGACCACGAGCAATCTCCGGGGTACTGAGTTGGCGGGCAGCATAATGCCTTTGCTGATGGACGAAGTACCGATCATCGCCGTCGCGGCCGCGATGGCCGAGGACGAAACGATCATCCGCGACGCCGCCGAACTCCGCGTAAAAGAGACTGACCGCATCAGCGCGACCGTCGATTGGCTCGTTGCGGCAGGTGTTGAGGCCGAGGCTCGTGAAGACGGCATGGCGATTGTCGGTTCTGGACGGATCGCCGGAGGTACTTACCAAAGCCAAGACGATCACCGCATCGCGATGGCCTTGGGTATCGCAGGTATGGTGTCGGAAGAGCCGATTCGCGTCGTTGAAGCGAGTTGCGCAAGCATTTCTTACCCAGAGTTTTGGGACATACTCCAATCGTTGGGCGGCATCGTTGACTGAAAACGATGGCCCAGGCAGTATCGACGAATACAATCCTCTCGTCGTCGTCATCTCCGGGCCGTCAGGCGTTGGCAAGGACGTGATCATCGAAGGCATGGCCGGTCGCGGATTGAACTATCACTTCACGGTTACCGCAACGACTAGAGACCCGCGACCCGGGGAACGCGAAGGCATCAACCACCACTTCTTGGATATTGAAGAATTTCAACGTCGGATCGAGACGGATGAACTGCTCGAGTGGGCCCGGGTTTTCGGCAACTACTACGGCGTTCCCAAACAGCAGGTCAGGGACGCAATCGCGGCTGGCGATCACGTCATCATCCGGGTTGATGTGCAAGGGGCGTTGAGGATCAAAGAGATCGCTCCCGAAGCATTGATGATTTTTGTCCATCCACCGGACATGGCGGTATTGCAGCGGCGCATCGAACGGCGAGGTCTGAACAGTCAATCTGAGATCGAAACTAGGCTCGCGGCGGCGGAAGATGAGATAGCGACATCGCCAATATTCGACTACCAAGTTGTCAATCATGAAGGACAGTTGGAAGCCGCAGTGAATGAAGTTACCGACATCGTCCACCGAGAATCTCGTCGTGTTCCACCTCGCAAAGTCAAAATCTAGATTGATGCATACGGGTTAAGCCAAATGAAGATCGTGATCGCCCCCCAAGAGTTCAAAGAGAGTCTGCGCGGCATCGAGATTGCCCAAGCAATGCGCGAGGGCGTGCTCCGGGTATGGCCCAATGCGGAGACTCAGTTGGTCCCCGTAGCGGACGGAGGTGACGGGACGTTGCAGTCGCTAGTGGACGCGTCAGACGGCGAGATCATGACTGCCACCGTAGACGACCCATTGGGACGGCCCATCGATGTCGTATGGGGCGCGTTGGGCGATGGGAGTACCGCCGTCATCGAGATGGCGCGATCATCCGGACTCGCGCTGCTGAAACCCGAAGAACGAAATCCGCTCGTCACCTCAACCTATGGCGTAGGTCAACTAATGTCGCTCGCGCTTGACGCCGGGTATCGACACCTGATTATCGGGATCGGCGGCAGCGCGACGAATGATGGCGGTGCGGGCATGGCGCAGGCGCTCGGTGCCACACTGCTCGATGCCGATGGCGACGAACTCGTACGTGGCGGCGGTGCGTTGGCCGACTTGCGTAGTATCGACGTTTCTGGGCTTGACGCTCGTTTGTCCGAAGCGACGATTGACGTGGCATGCGATGTAAACAACCCGCTATGCGGCGAAACTGGCGCGTCTGCAATCTTTGGCCCGCAAAAAGGCGCCGATGCTGCGATGGTTGAATATCTCGACAATTCGCTACATCGCTTCGGCGAACTGCTAATGCGGGACCTCGGCAAAGATGTCATAGAAGTCCCCGGTGCTGGAGCGGCCGGCGGTTTGGGTGCCGGTCTTATGGCCTTTGCCAACGCTCAACTGCGCCCTGGCGCGGACATCGTCGTTGATGCTTTAGATCTGGAATCTCGCCTTGAAAATGCTTCTCTTGTGATCGTAGGCGAGGGACAGACAGATCGATCGACCGTCTTCAACAAGGCGCCGGTAGCGGTCGCACAACGTGCGAGGGCCCGCGGCATCCCAACGATTGCGATCTCCGGCAGTTTGGGTGATGGTTACGAATTGGTGCACGACCATGGGATCGACGCCGCGTTCAGCATCCTCGACTGCTGTATGACGCTTGAGGATGCCATGTCCGATACCGCGGCGCTAGTTGCCAAGGCGACGGAGCAGGCCTGTCGGGCGTTGCGAATAACCCTTCGCAATACTTCAACTCGAAATGTCGTTCAAGACATTTAATGTTCCTCGCCAGATTTTTGCCGAGGCGATCGAGGCCCAAATTCAGATGGTAACCTCAATCCAACAGATACCCCAAAGGTGTCGCTGAAGTTACCGGCTACACCCGAAAGCGGAACAGTCCAACTGAAGCATTGTCCAGCCCAAACTCATTCATAACCGCATTCAATACCCGGATCGTGATGCCGTTTACGTCAGTGGATCTGCCGAGGATAATCACTTTTGCGGCAATGATATTGATCGGACTTTCCGCAATCATCGCCTCATTGATCACCTATTTTGGCAGTCCTGGATCAGACCTGCGGGATTTGTTGCTTTTATGTCTAATTGTAGTGATCCGGTCGAGTTTGTTGGCGATGGTAATTCGTTTTTTTGATACGTTACGATGGCCGGGTGCAGGGTTTGTCCTTCTGACGGCATTCATGATTTTAACGATATGGAACGAAACATACGACGTAACTCATACAACTCTGCCAGTTAAACGCGAATTTCCCTCTGTGAGCTCGAGTAAAGCCTCCATATTGGACACTTTGGCGTTAGCTTCTCTCATAATTGCGATAGTGCCAAGTACCGTCCGGGTCCACCGATTGAAAGCAGTCTACCGCAGCTGGTTGACGTTAGGGTCCAAAATCCGTAGCGATCCGACGAGATTTTCGGTTTTGGCAGGATGTATTGCTTGGCCGGGTGCATCCTATTCGATCATGATTGATGCCTATTATTTTTTCTTTATAAATCCGAACTATGGCTTCATTGATTTTATCGAATTTGTTCACGGAGTAAATTATATCCGAGGATACCACGTTCACTACATGGAAGGAATTGTCATTTATCTCACATTCATCCTTGTTTCCAAGATTACAAAGCCGAGACTTCAACGGAATTTAGGTTTATTGGCCTTCTGCGTCGGCGTGATTGTCGCTTATGCGATTTCTTTCCGTTGGCCCTCTGAGGTATCGCCCGGTATGCCTCCCAATTATGGACCATTGTTATGGTCGGCACCAGCGTTGCTGGTATTGTTGGCATCCGCTGCCGCAAATATGTTTTCAGCTGAGGCACGAGATAGTTTGCCGCACAAAACCCCAGACATTGATCAACATCCCGGCAAGGAGTCACCGTCAGTAAACCGCGGTTCCAGTTGATGTTCGCAGAACTCAACCCACTAGAATGACGTGTGTCTCTGTCGGTCCGTGAATACCATGAACGATGGTCGCTTCGATGTCGCCAGTGCGCGACGGCCCGGAAATCAGATTCATCGCCGCGTGGCGGTCTCCGCCGTGGATGTCGACGTGTTCGAGGAGGAAGAGTTCATCGAGCGATGGTAGAACTTGCCCGCGCTCAATTACCGCGATGTGGACTGGTGGCGCCAACGAGGTTAATCGCGACACGCCTTTCTTTGGGTGTATGACAAGTGTCCCGGTTTCGGCGATGACGTAATCGCCGCCGGTGATGCCGACGTTGGTTCGGAAGACTTCCTTGCGGTGAGCCGACCGCAACTCGGCGCGGTCCTCTTCCGACATCTCGTCGCCGAGCGTCATGTTTCGAAGATCGACCCCAGATCGCTCCAGCGCTGAATCGATTCGGGCTTGGTCTAAGACTTCGTGACCGGAGCGCAAAGCGGTGTCCGCGCCAATGTCGCGGCATATCTCAGCGATGAGGTCCCCGACATCCTCGATCGTCTCCGCTCGATGGACCTTCCAACCCGCGGTCTTCATGGCATCTGCCGCGTCGTCAAGAAGCTCGGTCGATTTTGCGGCGACATCAATACGCGTCTTTTCAGCGGCGATTTGTGCTTCGGCCAGGTCAGGATAGCGAACCGGCGAAGGTCCCACATCGGCCGTAGGTCCAGCGCGCCCCAACGCGGCGCTGACGTTTGATAAGAATTCGTGGCGGTCCATGATAGGTTGACTATTCGGAGGTCATCTCGAGGAAAAGTATCGAATCACCTGACGCGTGTGGAAGGCGGAGACGATTAGCTGGATCACTCCTAGTACCAATATCAGAATCCTCAACCAAGTTGGTTCCGTCAAGATGAACGCGCCGAGAATCACCGAGACGACGCCGACGATGATGCCGATGATGTATCTGGGGATGCTGGGCACGGGTAACGCGATGTCTGGAGAACTGTTGTCGTTCACGATTTCCTCTCTGTTTAGCTACCGACGAACTAATGGACAAATCTAATCTCGTTTACGCTCGGCGAACCATTTGCCGAACGACTTCGATGCTGGCGCCGGGAAATCGCGACTGTCGGTCCAACCAGAGATCGGCGGTGGCATTTTCTTCAGCCAACCGTCCTTTTTCAATGGCGCAGCAACCAACTTTCCGATGCTCGACCCAGCTTCGAATCGAGATCGGCTCATCATGCCCTTCTGCCAAGCCTTCCACGTCATCCGCTCTCCGAAACCTGACGCCCTTTGTAGTGGATCGGGTACGCCCTCCGCTGACTGTGCTCGTAGTTCGAGCAACATGCGCGGGATGTTGATCTTCACCGGACATGCCTCGTGGCAAGCGCCGCAAAGCGATGACGCGGCAGGCAACTTGGCCCCATCCTTGAGACCGGTCAAAACTGGTGAGACGATGGATCCAATCGGTCCGGGGTAGACCCAGCCGTAAGAGTGCCCTCCGACCTTGCGGTAGACCGGACATGAGTTCATGCAGGCACCGCAACGTATGCAGTTAAGCGCCTCACGTAAGGAATCGTCGCGGAGCAACCGGTCCCGACCGTTGTTCATGATTACGAGGTGAAACTCTTCCGGCCCGTCTTCCTCATCGTGCGCGCGCGGTCCGTTGACCATCGTCACATATGCCGATATCCGCTGGCCAGTAGCAGATCGGATGAGAATTCGCAGCATCGCGCTCAGGTCAGCTGCTGAGGGGACGAGCTTTTCCATACCCATCGCAGCCACGTGGATACGCGGCATCGATGTCGCCATCCTCCCGTTGCCTTCGTTCGTGACGAGCACGATGGAACCGGTCTCCGAAACGGCAAAGTTCGCACCCGTTACGGACATGTCGGCGCGCTGGAACACCCCTCGCAACATCTCACGCGCTTGCTGGGTCAGTTCTTCCGCGGTCTCACGTCGTTCCGTCTTCGACTCTTCCGCCAAGAGGTCAGCTACTTGGGCCTTCGTCTTGTGTATGGCGGGCGCGATGATGTGGTACGGTGCCTCACCTGCCAATTGGACGATATACTCGCCCAAATCGGTCTCAACGACTTCGATGCCATCGGCTTCTAGGACATGATTGAGTCCCATCTCCTCTGAGACCATCGATTTGCTCTTGATTACCGTCTGGACATCGTTTTTCTCGGCGATCCCTCGGACGTATGCATTCGCATCCGCGGCATCGCTGGCGAAATAAACCTTGCCGCCGTTCTTCTCGACGTTGTTGGCGAGCATATCCAGGTAGTAGTCGAGGTTGGCGATGGTGTGGTCCTTAATCGCCTTGCCCAGGGTGCGTTGGGCCTCCCAATCCTCGGTAGCTCCGGCAGCCGATAATCGTGCACGGTGAAAACCGTTGTAGACGACTTCGTGCGCCTGCTGCAATCGAACATCGGCGAGAGCCTGAGATGCCGCGCTGCGAAATGCTGAAGTCGTTGATTTCATCGTTGTTCGGCCCGGCTCAGATCGGATTGGCTATCCAGCAACTCTGCGATATGTACCACTTGGACGTCGGATCCGCGCCGTCGTAGTCCGCCCTGCATATGCATGATGCATCCGGTATCACCGGCTATGAGCGTCGATGCGCCCGTAGCCACTACGTTGTCCAACTTTTCGTCTAGCATCGCCGTTGAGACATCGGACATCTTGACCGAAAACGCTCCGCCGAACCCGCAACACACTTCGTCTCGCTCCATCGGCTTAAGATCCAAACCGTCAACATTTTCAAGCAGCGCGTTCGGTTGCTCGTCAACGTGCAGCTCTCGCAATAGATGACAGCAGCGATGGTAGGTGGCGTCGATATCTTTGCGCACCTCGAGGTCTTCGACGCCGAGAACATCCACGATGAACTCCGTCACTTCATAAACGCGGCGGGCGAGTTTCTCGGCACGGGCTAGCTCATCAGGGTGATCGCGAAAGAGATCGGTATAGAAATTGCGGACCATAGCGGCACATGATCCTGACGGACAAACTATCGGGCCATCGGTCGCCTCGAAGATGTCCAAAAATCTCGAGGCAACGGGCCGCGCGTCGTTTCGGAAACCGCTGTTGAACGCCGGTTGGCCGCAGCAAGTTTGATCGGGTGGGAAATGCACCTCGATCCCTTGCGCCTCTAAGATATTGACGACGCTCATGCCGACGTTTGGCATGAATTGATCCACCAAACAGGTCACAAATAGATTCACGCGACGCGGACGTTCTGAGGTGTTTTCACGTTTCACAACACATTCAGCATAAAACCCTTCGGCAACTAACCACCCACAACCTCACTGCTAAACTTGGGTTAGTGTCGATACGCCGATGAAACCGCGTGTGCAACTCGTGATTGACGCCCGCAATTTCTGAACGAAAGGCTTGAAAATTGAATAACGGCCGGCAGGACGTAACCATCGTCGGAGCGGGGCTGATTGGGCTGTCGACAGCGATGGAGCTGTTGCAACGAAAGCCCGGGTTGAAGCTTACGGTGGTCGAAAAGGCCGACGGGCCGGCGTCGCAACAGTCGGGTCACAACAGCGGCGTCATCCACTCCGGCATCTACTACAAGCCGGGATCGTTCAAAGCCCAGTTCTGTGTCGAGGGCCGCGCCAGCATGACGCAGTTCTGTCTCGACAACGAGATCCCGGTGTGGGAGTGTGGCAAGCTGATCGTCGCCACCAATCCAGCCGAGGAAGCGAGACTAGAGGACCTTTGGGAACGCGGCACCAACAACGCCGTAGAAGGTTTGAGAATCGTTGATCGCGAAGAGATGGGCGAGATCGAACCGTTTGTCGAAGGCACAAAGGCACTTTACGCACCCAAGACTGGCATCGTCGATTATCGCAAGGTTGCTGATGTCTACAGCGAGAAGGTGCAATCTCTCGGCGGGAACATCCAGTTCAATTCCGAAGTCAAGAACATCATCCCTAACGGTCAAGGCTCCGACGGTACCAACTACACAGTTGAGACCACATCGGGAGAGATCGAAACGAAGTACCTCGTCAATTGCGCCGGGCTTCACTCCGATTTGATCGCGGCGATGAGCGGCGTCAACCCAGGTCTGAGAATCGTCCCATTCCGCGGCGAATATTACACTCTCGCGAAGTCTAGCGAGCACATGGTCAAGGGACTGATCTACCCGGTACCGGATCCCTCGTTCCCGTTCCTCGGCGTCCATCTGACACAGACCATGAAGGGGTGGGTTGAAGCCGGACCGAACGCGGTCTTGGCTATGAAACGCGAAGGCTACCGCAAGCGCGATTTTTCGTTCGTCGATTTCGGTCGAACGGTAACCTTCCCGGGATTCTGGAAGATGTCCCTGAAGAGTTGGAAGGTCGGGTTGTGGGAGATGAATCGCTCGTTGCGCAAGGATGTCTTCTTGAATAGCCTTCGGAAATTGATGCCGTCATTGAAGAAGTCGGACCTCGCACCCGGCGGTTCAGGCGTGCGCGCCCAGGCTGTTCATAGCGATGGCTCTCTCCTAGACGATTTCCGCATCGACGAAAGCGCGACGGCAGTCCATGTTCTCAATGCACCTTCCCCCGGTGCCACGTCGTCGCTGGTTATCGGCAACTACATCGCCGACAAGGCAGAGGCGAACTTCAGACTGTAGGTTGGACGTTAATCCGGTTCAACTCGCCAGCATCAAAAGTTCGGCTGATTCCAACGATTCCTTGATCGTGGTCAGGAACTGGACCGCGTGCGCACCCTCAACGACGCGATGGTCGTAGGTCACCGCAAGGTACATCATTGGCCGGATGTCGATCTGCCCGTCAATGACGACTGGCCGGTCGACGATGTTGTGCATACCCAAGATGCCGACCTGCGGCGGATTCAGTATCGGCGTCGACATCATCGAACCGAATACTCCGCCATTGGTGATGGTGAATGTTCCCCCGACAAGGTCTGCGAGGGAGAACGAGCCACTACCGGCCTTTTCCGCGAAGCCGCGGATTTCCTGTTCAATCTCAGCGAATGATTTCTGGTCCGCGTCGCGGACTACCGGCACCACCAACCCATGGTCGCTGGCGACCGCTACGCCAACGTCGTAGTACTCCTTGTAAACGAGTTCGTCGCCATCCAACTCCGAATTCAATATCGGGAATGCCTTAAGTCCATTCAACACGGCCTTCACGAAGAACGACATAAAACCTAGCTTGACCCCATTCGTGGCCATGAACTGTTCGCCGAACTCGCGCCGGATGCGGATGACCTCGTGCATATCGACCTCGTTGTAGGTCGTAGTCATCACAGCTTCCGCCTGTACCTGCGACATGCGTCTCGCAGTTGTCAAGCGACGACGAGAGAGCCTTTCTCGGCGCACTGGTCGACCGTCTTCGATTCTGCGTAGGTCCGCGATCTGAGGAGCGATCGTAGGTTCGGCGGACGGGGTATCATCGGCCTCCGATTCGGGTGCTTCCTCGACTTCAGCCTCATGTTCCGATCTGTCGTCCTCCGCTGCGACTTCTGCAACCTCTTCGATCGCGGTTTCGAGTATCGACGTAGGTGGTGCTTCAACGAATGGACTTAGCTGGATCTCGACGAATCCGTCATCTTGGTCCGCAGCTTCCTCCAGCTCGACCACCTCTTCCGTCAACGCTGCAATCGTCGTGGTCTCGGACTCTTGGGTCGCCGGCTCGTCATCTTCGGGTTGGCCGTCAACGGTTGCGTCCACGTCATCAATAACCACCGCGGATTCGGAACTGAATTCGCACAACGCGTCGCCTGGTCGGACCACATCGTCCACTTCCTTCAAGATCGTCCCGATGACGCCGCTTTTTACCGCGTTTATCTCCTGCACGGCCTTGTCAGTGTGCAGTTCGACGATCGGTTCGCCGACATCTACCGTCTCGCCGACGATTTTGAACCACTTCCCTACCGATGCTTCAAAAACCGACTCGCCGAAATCTGGTGCGACTATCTCTTCCATTTATCCGTGTGTCCTATCCGTGGTGATGTGGTAACGCTAGTCAAATTCCAAAACGGTTCGGCTTAATCCGCCGGGTCGAGTTTCAAGGCGATGCGTATCAATCGATCCTGCTGCCGCCGGTGCAGCCAGTTCGAACCTGAGGCCGGACTGGGGCTCCGTGGACGACCGATGTAGCGTATGCCCGTTTTGATGATCGACGCGATCGGCGTCCTGACAAAGTCCCATGCTCCGCGGTTGCGCGGCTCCTCTTGCAACCAGACAACATCCTTGTAGTTTGCGAACGACTCAAACGCGTCAACCAAGAGTTCCTCGGGGAACGGATACAGTTCTTCCAGCACGATCACTCCGATGTCCTTGACATCGGCGATCCTCGGATGCGTGGCTAAGTCGACGAAAATCTTGCCGCTGCATAGGACGACCCGCTTAACATCGTCGGGATTGGAATTCGACAACGTGAACTTGCGGATCGGCCGGAAATTGCCTTCGGTGAAGTCGTTGATCGAAGATGCTGCGTGTGGATGCCGCAACAAGCTTTTGGGAGTCATTACAACCAACGGGCGTGCCCTATCGGATTCGCCGAGCAATGCCGACTGAGACCGCAGGAGGTGAAAATACTGCGCGGAAGTAGTTGGATTGGCTATACGCATGTTGCCGCTTGAAGCAAGATCCAGGAAGCGCTCGAGATGGGCATGAGAGTGGTTTGGCCCCTGCCCTTCATATCCATGAGGGAGAAGCATCACAAGATTGGGACGTTGGCCCCATTTTTCCCTCGCCGAAACAATCATCTCATCGATGATTGCCTGAGCGTTGTTGACAAAATCCCCGAACTGCGCCTCCCAGATGACTAGACTCGATTCCGTGAAAACGCTGTAACCGTGCTCGAACCCGACGGGTCCAGCTTCGGACAGTGGGCTGTTGTAGATCGAGAAACTGCCACCTTCAACTTGTTTCAGCGGGTAGTATCGTTGACCGGTCTCGATGTCCCAAACCACGGCGTGACGTTGGCTGAAGGTTCCTCGAGCGCAATCCTGCCCGGTCAAGCGTACGGAAATACCGTCTTGCATCACGGAGCCGAGAGCCAATGCTTCCGCGTGTGCCCAATCGATGACCTGTTCGCCAACCTGACCAATCTCATTCCGGCGGGCAAATACACGTTGGACCGTGGAATGCAATTTGAAGTTGTCCGGGATTGTGCTTATCTCACCGTTGAGCTTGATTAAACGTTCCACGTCGATCGACGTGTCTGGATACTCCTCGCCTTGCATCCCTTCCGGCGTTAATCCCAGATCCGGCGGTTCCTGTCTTCGAGTTCCAGCACCTGACGCATTAACGGCCTCCATCGCGGTGCTCAGTGCATCGAACGTGTTCGCAACAAATCCGTCGACATCTGCTTGTGAGACGACTTCCTCGGCGATCAGCCGATCAGCCCATTTCTCGCGTAGCGTCGGATGCTTTGCAACCTTTTGGTACGCCAAGGGTTGCGTGAAGCGGGGTTCGTCATTCTCGTTGTGACCATGTCGACGGTAACCGACGAGGTCGATAACGAACTCTTTACGGAACTTCAACCGATACGAAACCGCCATCTTTGCGGCGAGGGCGCACGCTTCAAGGTCTTCGGCGTTGACGTGGACCACCGGAATCTCGTAACCCCGCGCAATGTCTGAACAATATTGACCCGAATATCCTTCATCCGGCTCGGTGGTGAACCCTAACTGGTTGTTGGCGATGACATGAATCGCTCCGCCAACCGAATATCCATCGAGATTGACGAGGTTTAACGATTCGGCTACTATGCCCTGGCCAGCGAAAGCGGCATCTCCATGAATCAACAACCCCATCGCCTCTAGGTGCGGGGCGTCACCTTCGGCGGCCGCATCTTGCGTCGATCTGACGGCACCCAGTACGACCGGATCGACCATCTCCAGATGGCTCGGATTGGGCAAAAGCCGTAACTGGATGTCGGTGATCCCATCCTGATTTACATCGACATCGGCGCGAGAACCAAGGTGGTATTTCACATCCGTCAACCAGCCAGCGGCTTCCATCGCCGCCAAGTGGGCGAACCTGCCTTCCAAGAATCCTGTCAACAGAGATTCGTAAGGCTGCTCCAGCAGATGCGCCAACGTGTTCAATCGTCCGCGATGCGGCATACCCATCACGATCTGTTTGACGTTGAAGGCCGATTGCAGGATTATCTGGTCGATCAGCGGGATCAACGCATCCAATCCCTCCAAGCTGTACCAACGTTTTCCAGGAAAAGTTGCGTGGAGATACTTTTCGAATCCTTCGACTTTGGTCAACAGTTCAAGTTGATAACGCTTCTGGGAATCGGGCATGAACTGCATGGCCGATTGGTTTTCGACTTGGTTCTGTAGCCAAAGGCGCTCCTCGACGCTATGGATATGGTCGAACTCGTAACCGATTGAACCACTGTAGTAGGACTTCAACTCTTCAACGGCTTCGCCGATCGTAGGTCGAGCCAACCACTGGCGAATCTCGTCGTTCGCATCGGCGAGCAATCGGGACGACGCAGCAAGGGTTTCTGGCAACACCCCGAAACGCTCAGGACGCAAATGGTCGTCTGACCGCGGCAACATGCCCAATGGGTCGATATCGGCAGCCTGATGACCGTCTTCCCGTATGGCGTTGATCAACCGCTCAACGCGAACGATTTGTTCGGCCGAGACGTCCGGCTGGACTACGACCTCCGGCGCCAGCTCCTCTTCGTCTGCTTCTAAGACATCTGCATCTAGGCTTCCGTTATTCGCGACGACAATTTCATCGGTAGGCGGTTCTTCGATCGGTTCGTCGGTGTGACCATTGACGCCCGGAGCGAAGCTGACCTCGAATGAGGGGTCCATCAAAATGCCGTCGTATTCGAAATCGGTTTCGACGCCGTTGGCGCCATCGGAAGCAAGCGACGCCGTTTCACCGTCCATGATGCTCGTCGCATACGCCTCATTGAACCCGGCAAATACTCCGTACAACTCGACGGAAGGTTCGTCGCGGTTTTGATCTTTCGAATTTCCGGTCATGCTCTGCTGGTCAGGATGTCTGGATCGACCCGCCGTGGTTCACCTCTATCGCCCATCCCCTACTAATACATTGTCGCAGTTCACGCACGTAAATATCCACTTCGACTAACTAGTCGACTTCCGTGTACGCCCCACCCCCCATTAACGCATCCGACTGGGAGACTGCCAAAAGTCGGCGTTGTGACCGAGAATTTGTTTCAATTCCTCCGTCGCAGCGGACAGCGCTTTCTCAACATCGGCAGGGAGGTCATAATCGAAACTCGGTGTGTTGAGTGCCACCTCATCAGGATTGCGCGCGCCGACCAAAAGACTGGTTACCCCCTCCTGCGCCAAGGCCCAAGCCAAAGACAGCTTTGCCGGATGCTCACCAACTTCATCAGCGATCTCCAAGACGGCCGCTATGGCGGCGAATGTCTCCTCTTCGCATCCATCTTCGCCGTGGATTGACTGTTCCCGATCCTTGTGGAAGTGACGGCTACGAGATAATCCCGGTGGAACGTCGTCCGCGGAGGCGTATCGACCAGTCAAAAGCCCTTGCTGCAATGGGCTATAGCAAATCACGCCAACATCGTTGGCCACACAGGTCGGCTTGATGGCAAATTCTAGGGCGCGCCAGAGAAGGTTATAGGGAAGCTGGTCGGTTACGATGACGCCACACTCGAGGATGTCGGTCAGATCGCGCACCGCGAAGTTGCAGACGCCCAAAGCTCGCACCTTGCCGCTCTCCTGCAGCTTCAACAACTCGGTCATCGTATCTGCGATCGGAACATCGTGGTTGGGCCAGTGGATCTGGTAGAGATCGATGTAGTCAGTCCCCAACCTTTTCAGGCTCGCATCGCACCGTTCGGCGATAATGTGCGGGTCTTGATCTGTTCTGCTGAACTTAGTTGCGATTACAGCCTCGCCCCGACGTCCCGCGAGCGCGCGACCGAGGACTTCCTCCGAATTGGAATCGTCCGAATATCCCTCTGCGGTGTCGAAAAAGTTGACGCCAGCATCGAGCGCGGCATGAACCGCGGCGATCGAGTCGTTATCGTCTTGTGGTCCCCAGACCCGGCCACCGGCGAAAGGCCAACACCCTAACGCCATCCTAGACACCTTAATGCCGCCGTCTCCTAGCGTTGCGTATCTCATGGCTTGGTTCCTCGAATTTCCTTTGACTCGGTCTCGATCACAGTACGCGGTGGCGGGAGTGCAAGGGAGTCGAACCCTCCGCGCACACCGAAGGGTGCACGCCAGCGGATTTGAAGTCCGTGAAGCCCACCGGGACCCATCCACTCCCACGCTGCTGCTAAATCACGATATTAAAGCCAATTCGTTTCGGATTTGTGTGCAATCGCGTCCCAACAAACGAAAAGGGCGGTATTCACCACCGCCCTTCTCAATTTCTCTGATTGCTCAGCGACATTAGGCAGCCATTTGCAGAACGCCTTGGAGCTTTTCCTTCAACACGCTCTCTGGGACTGCGCCCACTACCTGCTCAACGGGGCTGCCATCTCGGAAGATAAGCAACGTCGGAATGCTACGAACGCCGTAGGTGCCAGATAGGCCCGGGTTCTGGTCGACGTCGACCTTCGCAAATTTGACTACTCCGTCGTAGTCATTGGCCAATTTTTCAACCACCGGCGCAACCATCTTGCACGGTCCGCACCATTCGGCCCAAAAATCAACTAGTACCGGAATATCTGCTGAAAGAACTTCGGATTGAAAATCGGCATCGTTTACATCGATCGGATGTGCCATCAAGTTAGCTCCGTTTCTGTTTCACTCAAGCGTTTACGTCAAACCACGCGACCACACCAAATTCGGACGGGCGCTCTCTTTGGATTCTACCACCTGATTAAACTCTCGTAGCCGCGGACACCATCGAGTCGTGGTGATTTTAGACCGCCAACAATTCCGATTCCCGATCTCTGGCCACAACTTCGAGAATCACCCGATGAACATCGAGGCTAGGCACCGTCGGAGACGGGTCCGGGTACTCGCACTCTTCCATATACGTGGCCAATTCGGCGAACAGGGTCGTCGATTGAACGATGCCGCGCAAGGCGTGATCTGAAACCGTCGCCAAGCCCGAAGCGAGGAGTTCGCCATCGTTCTCTCCGACCACCGCGACGGTGTCTCCCTCCGAGATTCCGAGCGGCTCCAAATCATCCGGATGAAGCTCGATATATTCGACGCGGTCGACGACGTTCAGGTAGTTTCGTTCGCCGAGCGTCGTTTCACGATCTGGTTGGTGAAGGACGCGACCGGGAGCGAAGTAAATGCCGTCTCTGGCAAATGACGAGAAATCGGGCTTCTTGACCTCGAAGTTCGACTTGGCTTGGCTGTCTCTTGAATTTGAAGTCGTGATAACGCCACCGTTTGACAGCGCGTCGTGGCTCAGCCCGTCGTATTCGGGGATGGTCGCGCAGATCGCATCGAAAATCTCGCTCGCCGTTGCGTAATCGAACCCAGTGCTACCCATCGTATTGGCCAGTCCGCAAAAAACCTCCCAACCGGCCAGTTCATCGAACCTCGGTTCATTCATTTTGTTGACCATCTGAACCCGAGATTCGATGTTCGTCACCGTCGATGTCTGCTCCGAGAATGGCGCCGCCGCGAATACGATGTCGGCCTTGGACGTAATGTCGTTGTCGAACACCGACGATACGATCAATGTGTCGAGCGAGCCTAGCAACGAAATCAATTCCCCTAACTGTCGGGCCGTTGGGTTGATGCCGTCCGCCATCACAACCGCTGCCTTGATGGTGCCGTCACGAATACCATCCAGAATTTCGGTAATGCCTTTAGCTTCGCCGGCGGGAAAATCGACGCCCCATGTGTCACACAGCCGAGCTGCGAGACGAGACCCGGCATCCAATGGGCGACATCCTACTTGCTCCGATCCGCGGGCGTTAGCGCCGAAATAGAGCGGATAGACCCCTTGGCCTGGTCCGTCGGCAGTACCGTTGAGCAATCGCAGATTCATCACCGCATCGACCAGAGCATCATGCCTAACCGTGGGCACCGTATCGGCGCCGAGCAAAACCGCCATCTCGCGATTACTCGCAAGCGCGGCCGCAGCCTCGGCGAAATCATCAACCATGACTTCACAATATGTCGCGATCCTACCGAGGTCATAGTCCCACAAAGCGGCCTTGAACGCATCGGCGTTGGTCGTTTTTTCATTGATGAAGTCGACCTGTTCCAAAGTCGAATCGAATACCGCGCGGACGATGCCCATCACGGCCATATGGGCAGTTCCGATCCGAGGCCGCAACCAAACGTCCGCATAACGCGTCAGCTCGGTTTCTCTCTGATCGATCACAACGATCTTGGCACCACGACTCGCTGCCCGTTTGACCGGCACCGCCAAGACGTTTTGATCCTCGGTCGGGTTCCCTGAGACAACCAAGACCGAGTTGGAGTTCTCGATGTCCCAGATCGAACGCTTCGTGTGCCCGATGTCCCAACGACTAGATACGTGTTGCATCACGTCATCAATGAAGTTATGGGCGTGATCGACGTTATTGGTCTTCAGCGCAGACCGCGCAAACTTCTGTGCGATGAAGTTGTCTTCGTTGCTCCCCCGAGGCGAAGCGATGACGGCGATCTCGTGCGGTTCGTATTTCGACAGAGCTTCCGCGCCGGCATTGAATGCGTCTTCCAAACTCGCCTTGGTGAGGATTCCGTCTTTCCTGAAATAGGCGCGCTTCAAACGAGAACGATGATTCGGGTAGTCATAACCGAACTTACCCTTGAAGCAAGCCTGCCCTTGGTTGACCTTGCCGTTCACATCGCCTCGGAAGCGAATTATCTTGTCAAATTTGTTCACCTCGGCGATCATCTGACATCCAACGGCGCAGTTGGTGCATGTAGTGGTGACCTGCCGACTTGCCTTCTCCCACTTGTATTCACGCTCCACCAGCGCTCCGGTGGGACAGACATCGATGCATGCACCGCAAAATTCGCAGCCCGATTCCATGAGCGACGTGCCGTGCGAAGTCCCGACGAGGGACACGCCGGAACGCGCTACCAATGTCAGTGCGTTGTCGCCTCGGACTTCTTCACACACCCGAACACATCGAGCGCAAACGATGCAGAGGTTGTAGTCGCGGTCATACAGCGGGTCGTCGGCATGAATCGGCAAATCTCGACGGTTGTAATTGAGTGGCGTGCGGAGGTCCAACTCGACCGAGCGGACGGTGTCCTTCAATTCGCATCGCTCGTTCTTGGGGCAAATCGTGCACCGATCAGTGACATCGACGTGCCTTTGACAGACGTCTTGTGGACCACAAAGCTCGATTCGATGGCAGGTTAAACAACCGTGGGGGTGCTCCGACATCAACAGTTCGATGATGCCGCGACGCAGTTCGTTGACCGACTCGTTTTTCGTCTCCACCACCATATCGGGCATCGGCATCGCGGTGCACGAAGCCAGCGTCATCTTCCTACCGTTGGCCTCCGTATCCACCACGCAGGTGCGGCACGCGCCGTACGGTTTCATGTGGGGGAAGTAACAGAGGTACGGGATATAGATCCCAGCATCTAGCGCAGCTTGCAGAATCGTCTGCCCCGGTTCAGCCTCTAGTTGCTGTCCGTCGACCGTGAACTTAATGGGATCAGGCATATCTACTTTCGCCGTCGTTAGTCGGACTCGGATTCATGGGCGCGTGCGACTCGGCAAGATCATGGAACCATCGCCGAATGGTCCTGACTTTTCCAACTCGCCGTTGAATCGCTTTTCAAACTCCTCGCCAAAGTAGTTGATGGCAGAAGAGACCGGGTTGTAACCGAGTTGGCCGTGACCGCAAAGCGAACCGATCTTCATATTGTTGCCGACGGTTTCTAACAACTTCATATCGCCCGGTTTCGCCTCGTTTTTGCACAACCTGTCGAACACGTCCAGCATGTGAGTATTTCCGAGCCGGCAAGGGAAACACTTGCCACAAGACTCGAACTGGTTGAACGCAATGAGATTGCGGACGAGGTCAACGATGTCGGTTGTTTCGTCTCCAACGATAATCCCGCCAGATCCCAATATGGCTCCCGACTTCGCCATCGCATCGAAATCAATCTCCGTATCGAACGCATCCTCGCCCATTACGCCACCCAACGGTCCACCGGTCTGCAACACCTTGATTCGCTCTGAACCCTCCGCAACGCCGCCTCCGATATCCTCGAGCACTTGACGGATCGTCAATCCCATTTCAACTTCGTACATGCCTGGGCGTTTGATGTGACCGGTTAGGCACACGAGCGCCGTTCCTGACGAAGACTCGGTGCCAACATTCTTGAATTCGTCTCCGCCGGAAGCCACTATTCCGGGCACGTAGGCGATGGTCTTGACGTTGTTGATGTTGGTCGGTTTTTGGAAAAGTCCGGCCTGCGCCGGGAATGGCGGCTTGTATCTCGGCGTCGAGCGTTTCCCCTCAATCGCCTCCATCATTGCCGTCTCCTCGCCGGCTACGTAGGAATCCCCGGTCAGCGAGACCTCCATATCGAAGGAGAAATCGGATCCTAAGATGTTCTCGCCTAGGATGCCGTTTTCGTAGGCTTCATCGATTGCCCGACGGGTCGCCTCGATGGGGATGTCGTGACCTTGACGAATGAATACCACCCCGTGCGTGGAGTTGGTCGCGTATCCATTGATGATCAAGCCTTCGATGAGCCGATGCGGATCGCTTTCCAAAATCCCCTTGTCGTTGAACGCGCCCGGGTCACCCTCTTCGCAATTGCACAGCACATACTTTACTGGAGCTTGGCTCGGCGCTAGGAATGACCACTTCAATCCCGTTGGAAACGCGGCACCTCCGCGCCCACGCAGGCCTGACGTCTTGACTTCTTCGACCACTTCTTCAGGTTTCATCGAGAGCACCGCTTTGTTGAGCGCCGCGTAACCGTCATGAGCGATGTACTGGAATATGTCGTGCGGATCGATGTTCCCGAAATTGGCGGTGAGTATCTTTCTCTGTTTGGCGTTCGCCGGTAGTTCGTCCCATTCCGGGAGATATGTGACGTACGGGTCACGGTGACCGGTGTACGCATAGGCCGATTCGTGCAATGGACGCTCGTCACGCCCGTCAACGAAGTGCGCCACGATTTCAGGCACCATTTCCGGCGTCACGTTGGCGTGCAGAATCCGGTTGATTCCAGGAACGACTACATCAACGATCGGTTCCAAGTACATGAGACCGTGCGCGCCAACCATCGACAGATTGATCTGATTCGAGCCTTCCGGGCCGAATGGTTTGAGAGCGTCGAATACTGCTTGAGCTCCTGCGGCTTGGCCCGAAGCTCCGAACCCGACTCGCACCCAAGGCCTATCCCCCGCCACCAAATCATCCCATCGCTGCCGAGCACGCGCCCGCAACAACGCATACTGCGTTTGCTGGCTCATCACCACCGCGTAGGTGTCTACAGGTGCTTCAATGCGCGATACCATTTTCAAGCTCCTGCTTTAGATTCGAAACGAAGGATCGAGCCGCTTTCGGGTCCGTCCTTCCCGTCAATATGTGGTCCCGCGCGATGACTGGCGCTTGAGCGCACGCGCCCAGGCAGGTGCTGTACCGCAAGGTAATCTTGCCGTCTTCGCTGGTCTCTTCCGCGTCGACGCCCAATTCGTCCTGCACCGCCGCTAACACGTTTTGCGCACCCATCAGATGGCACGTCGGTCCCCAACATACGTCGACTGTGGCCTGGCCGGGAGGAGTGAAGCGGAAATTGGTGTAGAACGATGCCACACTCCAAACGTCATTGATCGTCGAATCGCAATAGATCGCGACTTCTTCGATCGCCTCGTTCGGTACGTAGTGCAACTCGTCCTGGACAGCGAGGAGTGAAGAAAGAACGGTAACGCTCGGAGCTCGGTCCTTATCGGCGCGTTGAGATTCAAGTGCCCGGCGGATACAATCCCGCAATTTCGGGCGACTCTGTTGCTGAGTTGTCGTCAATCTATCTCCGGCATTCTCGCGAGGCGCGCAGAGGCGTGACAAATCGCTACGCCCCGGCAAGTTTTCCGTCTAGATGGAATCGTAACAGAGCATCCTTGACTGGCGCGCGTAATGACGATCGTCGACGGCGACTATTTGGCACCTTCCATCTCGGCGGCGGTCATGTCGAGCGAGACGTCGCGGCGCATTGTCGGGATCATTACCACCTGTTCCACTATCGTCCTTTGTGGCATCGCGGCGCACAAGAATATCGCCTGCGCGATATCCTCCGGCTGCATCATGGTCGAACGATCATCAGAATCCGGTGGTCGCGGACGGTTTTCCAATATCGGAGTGTCGACCTCGCCCGGCATAATCGCGCACGCTCGGACCCCGAATTTAGTCAACTCGGCGTTCATTCCCCGGATCATGTTCAACGACGCCGCCTTCGCCGCGCTATACGGCGCACCTCCCAACAATCCAGGATTCAATGCGGCCATCGACGATACGGTGACCACCGTCCCCGTATTCCGGTCGATCATGTTCGCCAATACCGACTGCGTCAATCGGTAAACACCCTCCACGTTGACCTTGAAGACCGAGTTCCACTCTTCCGGACCAACGTACCTCATCGACCTAACTCGGCTGCTGTGTCCCGCGTTGTTGACCAAGATGTCGACCTTGCCGAACCGTTCCAGACTCCACGCTCCTAGCGCCGCTGCCGCGTCGCCGTCCTCCAGATCGGTTGGCCGTACCTCAACTTCAACACCGTGCTCACGAGCCTGAACGGCGACCTCATCTAACGGTGCTCGTCGTCTTCCTGCGAGAACCAGATCGGCGCCGGCCTCAGCGAACAAATCCGCTGCAACCTTGCCGATGCCAGTGCCCGCACCCGTGATGATTGCTACCTTGCCGTCTAGGATGCCCATGCGTCAAAAACTCCTGTTTGATTCAACTCTCGTTCGTCTTCAAATCACGCATCAAGGTTAACTCAGAGAAAATCGAACGGACCAGGCTTCCCCACTAGTTCGACGCCCATCCCGTCCATCCCTTTTTTGCATCGTCCAACATCATCTCCGCCACTTCTCGGCCCATACGGATCGAATAGTTCGTGCCTCGGTCCTCGGGATAGATCTGCGTCGTGTTGGCAAGATAGACGCGTTCGAATGGTGTGCGATGCGACGGTTTTTTTGCTCCGTACTCGGTGCCGATTATCGGTTGCGCCGCGCTGACCGAGTTGTAGTGCACGTCCTTGATCCACGATCGTTCGAAAGCCGGATTGAACTTCGGCAAGTGTTCGCAATACAGGTCGATCAACTCGTCCGCCGGCAGCTGGAATAGATCGTCTTTGCGGTGCAGATAGTTCGTCAAGTAGACGACGTGACGGCCGTTGTACCACTCGCGCGGCAACATGTTCGTGTGTTCGATGATTCCCAAGAACGGAACATCGTCCGACGCGATGTTCATCCAGTAATAGTCAGTCAAAGCCCGGTCCAGCTCCAGTATCACGACCACCGCCGCGAGATATTGCACAGATTTCAAGCGATCAAGGTAACTCTGCGGCAGATTCTCCATGATGCTCGGCGCTGAGAACGAAGGGACCGTAGCCAGTACGCAGTCGTAAAACTCCGTCAACTCTTTACCGGCCAAGACAGAATGGACTTGCGTTTCTCCAGACTCGTCGCGAGGGTTTATCTTCATCACCGGATTTTCGAGGCGAATCTCACCGCCCTGCGACCTGATTTTGTCGGCCAGCGTGTCGAATACGACGTCGAAGCTTCCTGTCGGGTAGCCGAGAACCTCTTTCGCTAGCAATCCTTCGCGAGAGGCGAAACGAGTGTGAATCTTTGACCAGAACCACGGCATACCGACATCGCCATAGAAGCGTCCGAACTTTCCGCGCAGCAACGGGTTCCAAAGCACGTCGTATGCCTTGCCGCCAAGATTGTCACTCAACCACTCGTCGGCGGTATACGGCTCCAAGCTCTGCCAGTCTTTGATGCGTTGCACTCGGAGCGTGAAAAGTCCCATCCTGATCCGCTCAAAGAGCGGTATTGCACTGAATCGCAACAGATCGAAGGCAGTCGTGGTGCGATGGAGTCCGCCGTCTACATAGGTGCCTACGTTTGATGGATACCATTCCATCGCACCTCCAATGCCAAGCTCTTCCATCAAATCCAATATCGCTCGATCATTGGTGAACAGATGGTGATAACCGCGTTCCAACGGATACCCGCCAACCGGTATCGTCGAAGCTTGCCCGCCAATGAACGGGGCCGATTCGTAAACCGTTACTTCGTGTCCTGCTCGGCTGAGGTCGTACGCCGCGGCCAACCCAGCCGCGCCAGCGCCTACGATTCCGATTCTCATGGATTGATCTCCGCGTGGCGTTGCTGAAATCCATCATTGACCCTTTCGGATCCTCCACCCTGTCTACGCGCGGCACGTGCACCGCGGGCCAGATTGGCCATTGAGGTGCGGTCCGCCAGCAGCAGCAGCGCGCCGGCGACGGTCACCGGCGCCCACAACACGACATGTACCGTCAACGCGTAAGCCGCGGCTATCTCGGCATCCAATCCCAACGCCGTCAATGCGGCCGCGCCGAAGAAATCGAAGGGTCCCCAACTTCCGGCGCTCGAAGGCAAGACGCCGGCCAGATTGGCTGCCGTCCCAAACGCCACGATCGCCGCGATGAATTGCAGTTGACTGTCAAATGCTGACCGGATATCAAACCCCAATGCGATCACGTAGTACATTGCGATCTCCGAGATCCAGACCGGCAACGAGAGGACAATCACCTTCACCAACCCACGCCAAGAACGTACCACCGTCAATCCGGCGATTAGATTCATTGCAGTACCTACTACGCGCGCCCGTAACCTCGGCGACAGGAATCGCAACATTGCCGCCAACATCCCCCGAACCTTGGTCGGCGAAACGATAACTACGTATGCGACCACGGCAAAGACCCCGATGAACGGCAGCAACGCTCCGAACGCCAAAACCGGAAGCCCGCCGGGCACGTCTTCGGCCAACGAACCAAGGGTAGACTGCACCCCTATCGCGCCAAACAAAACGGCGATTGCGACAAGCAAGAGCAGAGCGATCACATCTGATGCACGCTCAAGAGCCACGGTGCCAAACGTCGCCATCGTGCTGACGCCTTCGCGCAAGGTCAGGTAGTAAGCCCGCATCAACTCGCCGATACGCACCGGTATCAGATTGTTAGCCATATAGCCGACTACTACCACTGGGAACAGTGCACGTTTGGATTCGCCGCCGGTTATCGGCCCCAACAGATATCGCCACCGTACGGTCCGGAACCACAGAGCGAGGGTGTAAAGCAGCAGCGCAGGCGCGGTGTACGCATAGTTAGCGTTTACCAGGACCTCGCCGACCTTTTCGTAGTCGACGAAGTAGAAAGCCAATATGCCCAAAAATGCGGCGCTACCGAGGAGCCCGATCCAAAACGCTCGGCTCTTGATCACTTCGCGAAAGCCATTCGCGGCCCTTGGATCGCTTCGAACATTACGCGACTATCGAAGCGGGGCTTGTGGGGTGTCATTTCGGAAGTAGACATACGAGTCGATGTAACCCATGTCTTTGGTCAGCTTGCGATGGAACCAAAAGTCTGCGATCGGTCGCAACAAATCACGATTGGTGAGACCGTTCCAAACATCGGCCGGAGTTTTATTTTTGTATACCTCGGGGAACCACCATCGATGGATCATGTGACGCCCCTCTTCAAATCCTTCCGGCAGAGAATCCTTGACCGCGTCGTGGTTTCTCGCGTTGATCACAACGACAGTTCGCGTATCGTTGATCGATGCTCCTTCCGACTCCAAGCTGACATAACCGACGCCTTCGTAGTTGCGAAGGTACCAGCTCCATGGCCACGCGAAACCGTCCCTCGTATCGATAGCCACGCTGAATTCGCTCTTGTTCCAAGCAAGTTCGCGGGCCAACTCAATCTCTTTGGCTGTCTGGTGCAAATCCTGCGTCGTCTGCGTGTAAACGAGCATATCCTTCGCGATGTCGCCGTGCTTGTAGACCGCGATCATTCCTGCCCGTACCGTGAATGCGAACATCACCACTACTGACGCCACGGCAACCACCGCAAGCACCTGTCGGAATCCCCGCGACATGCCGGTTTGAACCAAGAGCAACACACCGACGCCGCAGAACGCGATCAATGCCCACAACTCGAAAAATTGACCCAAGTCGCGCGCGTTCGATATGTTGAAATCGTCGTAGAACTGGAAGAACAGCAGCCGGTACAACGCGATCAGTAACAATGGCACCAAAGCGAACGTCATCCAGCCGCGTTGCCGCCAAACCGCGGTCCAATCAATGTACCGAATCAACGATCCCAAACCGTGACCAGCCAAGAATATGAATGGAATCGTCAGCTGTGCCAACAACCACGGCATCTTCTCTCCAGCTGCGGAAAACGCCAGAAAAGTGGCGAAAGACCAGAAGATCAAGAAGCGAACGAAGCCGGACGTCTTCAAGGTCAACGGGACGAAAAGTAACGTTACATAGGCCAAAATCACGAATGGCAGTATCAGGATGTCTGACGGCGGTTCGGGGTTTTGGTAGTACTGCGTGTAAAGCAATGTCGTCGTGATCGCAAAACTGACGATGCTGATGGCGATCAGGCCGACTGAACGCCACCCGGTTCGAATCGCGTAGTAAGTCGCGATGCCAACTGCCGAGAGCATCGGCAGGAATTCGTAAATCGAACTAATCACGAAGTAGTAGTACCAGGGTTGCGACCCTCGACGCACGTCATGCTGCGCGAGCCAGTACCCCAACGATTGCCATACCCCGGTGATCACACCCGGGTAGTGGCTCCCGAAATTCGTCATGATCACGGCGTAGATCGCCCAGAATATCGCCAACGCCACCCAGAATCGGCGCCAGTTCCACCAAGCCCCGATTACCACTGCAATCCCAAATGTGAAAAGCGTCACAAAGGCGGCCACGGCTCTTGCCGCCGTTCCATCGGGAGCACCGGTGGCGACATTTGGGGTGCCCTCTACCGCCGCCAAAGTCAATCCAATCAAGCTTTGGAAAACTGCGATGCCCGGGGCATAAAACGGCGCGGATAACCCAACGAGCAACACTAGGATGTGACCAGCTGGACTGATTTCGCTCAACTTCATGTGGCCCAACACGATATCTCGAATCTCGTACCGCGTTACCCAAGCGAAATAGGCCGCGAAAATGACGACAAAGATGTACGCCGTCTCTTTCGTCGCCATGGCCAATCCCAATACCGCCGCCGAGATGTAGAACCATCGGAATCGTTGTTCGACGATGTATCGCCACATCGCGACTACCAGCAACGCGACGAAGAACGCCATCAAAATGTCGTTGCGCGCGAAGCGGGAGAAGTAAAACAACGCTGGCGAGAACGTCAGCATCACCGAGGTCAGCAACGCTCCGATGTCACCAAGTTGCCCGCGTAAGAGCAGCGGAACAAGGATTAGCGCCGATCCGAACAGCACCATGCCGAGACGTAGCGTGAATTCCGAATCGCCAAACAGGAAGAACATGCCTGCGATTAACTCAAACAAAAACATGCCGTGCGTTAACGGCGTATGTTCGTATTCGTTGCCGATGGCGATTTGATAGCCGAAATAACCGTGAAGGCTCTCGTCGTGATGCACCGCCATGTCGCCCAAACGGACTAGCCGCATCCCTAATCCGACGAGGAAAAGCAACGCATAGATCGTGTACTGAACCCGCGGAGAGAACGAAAAAGCGAGTTGGTTCGCGGTGTCAACTACCGTCCGTGGAGCCTTTGAGAACGCGGTCCAACCACCGTCGACCCATCCTCCACGCGCCGCGCCACTTCCCGTCGACCTCCCCGCATTCTCATCCGGTCGAATATGTGCCGTGTCCAAGCCTACTCTCCCAGGGCGAAGATGATCACTTCGTGATTTTCAAAAACACGGCTGCCAATGCGATCGAATTTCGACACATCTAATTCAGTATATTTCTCGCGTTCATTCGGACTGACGACCAAGTAGTCCGCTTCGTACTTGCTAGCCAGTTCGAGCGTCTCGGCATCGGCATCGCTGTTGTAGATACGTTCCAAGTCGCGTTCGCGATCTATCCACCACTCGTCTCCCCCGCGCCACTGACTTTGATGCTGGGCCCAGCCGAGAATCGACGGCCTACCCGTCCAACCAGAGAAGCGACCGAATTTGCTGTAACTGGTTCCCGAGGCCTCCACGATCACGTCGTCGTTGCTCACGTTTTCTCGAATCCAGTTCATAGCCTCCGGGATCGCCGTGCCGCTGGTTTCAAGGAACTTGAGGCCGTCGAGCGTGAATTCGGTGCCCGACTCCGACGACTTAGTCGCAGTCGCTGCGAATGGGTAGTAGAAGGAAACCGCGATCAGCGCCGCAGCGATGAAAACACCAACCGCGCTCACGTAACGCAACCGGCCAACAAACGACGGATGGCATCGCATCCAGTAGTAGACGCCGTATCCACCAGCAACAGCCATGAATATCCAGACCTCGTAGTAGAACTTGAACACCGTGTTGTGCCGACCGCCGAAAAAGTCGTGCAACCTGAATAACTCTGCGACGTACAGCAGCAACGCCGAGATCGTCATCAACACCAGCAATATCTGCGCGCCATCGTCCGCACCGCGCATCCCTCGACGGTACGTAGTCACGAAAAACGCGACGAACGTCACTCCGAGAAGAGCGGTCAACGGCAATCGAGAAAATAAGTCAATCCCGGTGGCATTGTCATTGAAAGTGAAATGGGAAACGACCCAAGCGAAATAAAGGAATATTGCCGACGATATGGAGATGATCCAAGGAAGTTTCTCGCCCACGACGGGCGGCATCACGTACCCAACCGCGGACCGCCGCATGTTTGCCCACTCACGGACCAACACCGGCACCAAAATCGCTCCGGCAAACGTGACAATCACCGCGATCATTCCGCCCCAAACTGTGAAGAAATGGATTGGGCGCGTCGCGTATTTCGTCGGAATTATCGGCGGGAACTGAATCTGGCTTTGAGCCGTCACGAAGTAGTAGTTCGAGAAGAACGCTGCTCCGATCGCGACGAGCAGCAGAAACGGTGGCACGCCGTAACGAATCGCCGAAATATGGCCCCGGCCATTGTCGCGGTACGACTTGAAGTAAACCACTGCACCAACCCCGAGCAGCATCCATAACATGTCCCATGTGTTGATGAATCCCGCCGATCCGATGGCGACGATCATAACTACGGTTGACAACGGATTTCGCCTGAACCAGCTGAAGCCCCATCTGACCTTTGAAAACAGCAAGTTTGCGGTCAACGAAACCAACGTCAGCACAAACGGAATCGACATTAAATGCGGATGCAAATCGCCCAGCATCAGACTGAAGAACGGGAACTCTTGAATCGTGAAATCGAGTTCGCCGCCGTCGGGGCCAAAACGATTGATGACCCGCGATGACGCCCACCACCACCAGAATCCTTGTGGCCGCCAACCTCCTCCCGAATCCGTGAGATCGACGCCCTTGATGCCCAACCACTCGTAGAAACCCTCCGATCCGATCCCGCTCAAAGACAGCAGTTCCCAGAATCCGTTCAGATTCGAGATCACCAGTAACAGAACTGTCGCAATTGAACCTGCAGCGATCATCTGCAGCGTCGTGGCTCCATCGCGCCGGACCAGATTCGACACCAGCGAGAATATTGCCGCTGCCGACAACCCCGCGATCGATGCAAGGGCCAAGTTGTAGGCGATGCTCGGCTGCACGTCGGACATCTGAGCGATCCCGCCAAACATCCAATAGCCGAAATAGTAGTAGGCAATCGGAAATCCGCTCAACCACAGGTCAGTCGGCGGTGCATGATCGGCACCGACAACCGCATTCAGCATCGTCAAATCCATCGGCTTTTCGGTATGCGAAATGTCCGGATCCATCGCCTTGACAACCGCAAACACCACGAAGAACACCAGGAAAACCACTTCGATCAATACCAGATGTAACCATCGTTGACGCAAAAACCGCACCAAACCAATACGATCGCGCCAGATCACCCAACCCCAGCCAGCAACGGCGACGATCACAGCTACCAACCACCAGGACCATCCGGCATTCGGCAATATCCCCAACAGACTCAACATCCAGACCGCAGAACCGAACAAAAGCATTCCGATCGGCCTAATTAGTCCAAAACCGCGATCAGTCAGATTAGGTAACGCTATGTAGGCAATCGGCATCGCGGCGAGACCGATGAAGTACAGCGTAAGGAGCCAGAAAATCAGATCGGACATCGATTCACAAACTCAATTCGGTAACTCGCAGTGATCTGCTGACGCCAAACGCGCTCATCACGAGTCACGCGGCTGGCAAGATCGTTTCTGCAAACGCCCGAGGATCAAAAACCGCGAAGTCGTCAACGCCCTCGCCAGTCCCGATGTATCTGACCGGCAACCCCATCTCGCCACGTATCGCCAAGATAACACCACCCTTAGCCGTGCTATCCAGCTTGGTCAGTATCACTCCATCGCAACCCACCGCCTCGGAAAACAACTTGGCTTGAGTCACCCCGTTCTGCCCAGTATTCCCGTCGATCACCAACAATACGCGCGGAGCGAAATCGTCGGCGTGACGATCAAGAATTCGGCGCATCTTTTTCAGTTCTTCCATCAGATTGTGCGCGGTATGTAACCTACCCGCGGTATCGATTACGACGAAATCTGCCTTGCGGGATTTAGCCGCGTTCAACGCATCGTAAACAACCGAACCTGGATCTGCGCCCTCGGATGAAGATACAAACATCGTGTCAGTGCGCTCGGCCCAGATCTCCAATTGGGAAATTGCACCCGCGCGGAATGTGTCAGCTGCGGCGATCAAAGGCACGCGACCATCTGATTTTGCCGCCTGAACCAACTTGCCGATGCTTGTGGTTTTGCCAGACCCGTTCACTCCAACTACCATCACCGCCACCGGCCCATCCTCGTCGAAACCGGCAGCCGCGTCGTCATCAGCCAACATGCCTGATATCTCAGTGCGCAGCAATTCGTAAACCGTGTCCGGCGTGCGTGCACCCCGCCACTTCGACTCGTCCTGGACCTTCTCCACAAGCTCCATCGACGTCGCCACCCCGACATCCGCGACGATCAGCGCCTCCTCCAGATCTTCCCAGAAATCCGTGTCGATCTGCGACCGTCGAAACACACCGCCAACTACGTTGGTCCAAGACCGACGCGTCTCTTGCGACGATTCCGATGTCTTTTTGTTTCGCCCTAGTAAACGGAGCATGCTCTACATCGAAATGGAATTAGTCAGATCGCCGATAAACCAACCGTCGCCGCGCCGACTCATCACCTTTACGCAATCCCAAGAAGCCCAACAAATTGCCCACGCGCCGCCAATTTTGAGAACGTGATTTCGTAGGCGACTCAGCCGTTTCGGAATTCAATCGTGCACGACCAGATCTGGCCCCCTGTGCGGCCAACTTCGCAAATTCATCAGGAATACCGTCGGCAAAAAGTACGCGTGCCTTCGCCGCGGCGTTTTTTTGCGCTTTCGATTTGCTCAAACCCACACCAGCAGCGACCTGTCGCCCGCCAACCATCACCCGCGCCAAATACTGCGGCTCGCCGTTCAAGTCCACGTTGGCGGTTTCTGTCTGATAACGGGGCGTTTTCAAACCCGCTCCCTGCACCAACTCTTGGAACGCAGATTTTGGATCCTTTTCGACCCCATGCTCAGCAACGTGTTCGATTTGATGCCCTAACTGATCAAATATGAACTGGCAAGCAGCATCGAAACCACGATCGATATGGATGGCGCCAATAATCGCCTCGAACGAATCTTCCAACACCGAGTCACGGATATTGGGACTGAACGCCGTTTCTCCCTTGCCACGCAGAATGTATCCGCCAAGATTCAGTCGATCCGCCGCCTTGGCGAGAGAATCCTTGCAAACAATGTCGGCCCTACCCATCGACAGTTCACCTTCGTTCGCACTGCCCGACTGTTCAAACAGCGCGTTAGCCACAGTGAAGTTCAGCACCGCATCGCCGAGAAATTCCAACCGCTCATACGAACGCAGTTCTGTTTGATCAATTTCGGCGCTCCACTCGTTGACGTAAGACTCGTGAGTCAACGCCTGCCTGAGCAGATTACGGTTGATGAATGTTACTCCGAGCCTGGCTTCAAGCTCGTCTAGGTCCGTTTCTGATTGCGTCTCCGGTGCCAACGACTAGGCCTCGACGCCCTGCGGCCACGGCGGTTGAGGTCGCTTTAACTCGCCGAAATATGGTCGACTCCGCGCCATCGCCACCATGTTCTCAAACGCCGGCAACGATTCATCTTCAGGCGGCGTAAACGTCTTTAAGAAAGCGGCAGTGCCGTCCTCAAAGATGAAAGTTGGAGTACCAAAGATCCCTTGCTCTATCGCTTCCTCGTGGTCTCGGCCGATCTCGGCAAGTCGATCCGGTGAATCGAGATCCGCTACAAACCTTTCCAAATCGAGGCCGGCGCGTTCGGCCGCGTCGACAACGGGTTGGCGATCACGTATATCGCCCCGCTCAACAAACTTGAAGTGCTGAAGCTCGAGCATCCACTTGTCGTGAGCATCCCAACCCTGCATCTGCGAAGCGATACCGCCCCGCAACGCCCACAACCCGCGGCTCTCATAATCGGGGCCCTGCTCCCAAGCCTTCCATTCTGGACCGTTTTTTGAATTCACCTGCTCGAGCGCGAAACTACGATACGTAATATCGAGGTCGTCGCCCATCTCCTGTTTCACCCGGGACAACCAGATCCCAGCTTGACGCACCCAGGGTCAGGTATAGTCGATGAATACATCGATCTTGATCGGGAGGTCGCTAGTCATATCGTGCCGACCTTTCTCGCGGGCGGTCGATTTTGGAGAATTGCTTTACTCCTTGATGACCGCGATGCCTTCGGATATTTGCTTGAACTTTAAGAGATTCTACCAGCCAAACCAAACCCAAAACCATCATAAGCCGTGACAAATATCATTCGGGAAACCGTTGACGTGATGGCAGATACCCCAAAACCTATCGGACCCGTGGCAGCGTATGCTGCCCTTGTTCGCTCAGGTCAACTTCAGGAAGAGGTCGCTGGCTGCCTATCGACGATATCCCGCATCGCCGCCGCCACGTCCAACCGAATCTTTTTGGTCGGCGGCATGGTACGAGATTTAGTCGCTCAACTTCCGGAAATCTCCACGTCACCAGACATCTGCGTAATCGGTGATGCAGAGCATTTCGCTCGCACCGTTGTCGCCGACACAGGTCGCTGTCAATTGGTCGCTGTCTCACAGCATCACACCGCGAAACTGAAGTTTGACCAAATCATCATCGACATCGCCTCGGCGCGCATCGATACTTACGAACCATACGGCTCGCTCCCTAAGATCACTCTTATCGACGACATCGAAACGGATCTATCCAGACGCGATTTCACGATCAATGCAATGGCAATGCCTATCCATCCGGACGGCTTAGGCGGGCTTATCGATCCATTCGGCGGTCGAGGAGACACCGACCGCGGCATCCTTCGCATCATCCGCGAAGATTCGTTCCGAGAAGACCCGCTCCGCATGTTGCGAGGTGTCCGCCTTGCCGCCAGATACGACTACCGATTCGAAGCCGCAACCGCTCAGGCGTTATCCGACGCCCGCGACGACCTGCGACGCATGGTTGAATACTCACCGCAGAGGGTATTTAACGAGTTCAGTCTGTGGTTTACTCGCCACGAGAAACTCGACGCGCTGCGCGAACTCGCAGACACAACGGGACTGCTGGATCCACTCGGCGTCGACGCATCGTTTCCGCAGGACTCATTCCGACACATACCGACGAACGCCCCCAATTTGGAACGATTCGCCGCATTCGCCTACCTATTGCCACCGGATACATTGACCGCGCTACCACACCGGTTGTCGATGCCGACCGAATGGGCTGCAACCGCCAAACACTCCTCCACTGCACGCAACATCGCCGATCGATGCCGATACACCGATGTCTCAGACATCGACCTGTATCGCTCACTGATAGGCGTGCCAGACGACGTTGTCCGAGCCGCAATCGCCGCCGAACACAGCGCCACAGTAAAGTCCCGTTTCCACGATTTCCGAACTCGTCTCCGTCACGTCCGCGCCGATCTGAAGGGTGACGACCTGATCGCACTGGGGGTCGAACAAGGTCCTATGGTCGGCAAACTACTAGACGAACTACTCACTCTCCGCATCCAAGGCGCCATCTCGAGCGCCGTGGAAGAGCGACATCACATCGTCAACTGGTTAGCCGACGATTGATCTCGTCTCGGAACATGTACAACTGCGCCCAAGCCGCATACTTCCCGAATCGATCCCGCGCCCACTCCCCGACCATGTCGTTCTTGATGTCTTCATCCAAGCCGTAGAGACGTATCGCCGCTCTTCGAACGTGCACGTCGACCGGGAATGCCTCGCCTTTGTCTAACGAATAGGCCAACACGCAATCCGCTACTTTAGGTCCGACGCCTTGCAACTCCATCAGAGCGTCCTTAGCTTCGGAATATGACGCAGTCCTGAGACGAGCAAGTGCGCCGTCTCCCCAACCCGCAACCACCTGAGCAGTGAGTGACAGATGCTTTGCGCGGTAGCCTAGCCCCACCGAACGCAGATACGCCTCCCCGGCGTCGGCGACAACCCTCGGTTCGGGAAACTCGTATGCCCACTCTTCTTCGCCGATCCGTCTACCCAAGCGGGCAACGGCAGCCACCATCTGCTTGATACGGGGAATGTTCGAGTTCTGCGAACAGATGAAGGCCGCCAAACATTCCCATGGCTCCTGTCGCATCACTCGCACTAATGGTGATTTCGAAACGGACTCTCCAAAACCAGGTTCGGAGCCTAGAACTCTGCGAACCTCGCTTACGTCCATAACGGCCTGCAGATAATCCTCCGCACGTTCCCGCATCTCATCTTGGGAATCATCGGCGTCGAACGAAACTACCACTCGTCGCCCTTCGCTTGCGATGTGCACAGCGCGCGATTCCACCACCCCGCAATACGAAGCGTCTCCTAACAAATGCCACCGGAAGGCCTGCCCGCCATCCAATGTCTGCTCAAGATCGAACGGCTCGATATCCAACGTCATCGTCGACATCCGCGGCACCTCGGCTAATTGCGACGCCGGTGCGAATCTCAAATCGGAACTCCCGATAACCATCGCCCCACATAATCTGACAGCGTCCCTAAAGTGACCCGGCGCACCGTGGCCTGTGGTATCGATCTCTGGAACAGACGACCATATGATTTCGAGATTATCCGTCTATCTAACACGACAAAAACCCCTCGGTCATTGCGTGAACGGATCAACCGGCCAAAACCCTGACGGAACTTCGTTACTGCTTCCGGTACAAAATAGCCATTGAACGGGTTTTCTAAATTCTCCGAACGCGCCTCATGAATCGGATCTCGCGGAACCGGAAACGGCAATCGCGTCATCACCAATGAGTTGATCGACGCATCCTGCAAATCGATCCCTTCCCAAAGGCTCATCGCTCCCAACGCCACAGCATCTTCAGAGTCGTTCAACAACTGCATCACCCTTGAGGCCGGTCCATCTCGACCCTGTCCGAACACCTGCGTCTCGGCATTCTTGAACCGATTGAACAGTATGTCTCGCGTTGTGTTCAACGCCGAATTTGCGGTAAAGAGAGCCAGCGTCCTACCCTGCGTCGCCATTGCGATGTCGTGGATCGCACTCGTGACCGCCTCGTTGTAACCCGGCGTGTTCGGTTGCGGGATGTCCTCCGGCACCAAAATCAGCGCGGCCTCCTTGAAATTGAACGGCGACCCGATGTGCAGCGTCTCATCGGCATCAAAACCCAACGTGGTCTGAGCACGCTCGAAACTACCCCCGTCGCTGATCGTCGCACCCGTCAATACGTGCGCCCGGTCTTGGCTGAACAAGCGCTCACGCAACTCGGCAGACACATCCAACGGCGCTCCGCTGAGTTGCAACTCCATATTGCGACGTTGATTCACGGAACTCCAATAAACGAAATTCTCATCCGGCTGCTCGATCAGCGACATCAACCATCGATCGACATCCCGAAGCCGCTCAAACAACGCGTTCACGTTGATTACCGCGGCATCCGGTTGACCATCCGATGCCGCCAAGTCCAACAACGAACGCAAACCGTTCACAACCGCGCTCAAAGCCGGATGCAGCGAAACCCAATGCTCATCAACGCCTCGACGCCACTCCTGAGTGATCCGCGTCATCCCCAAAATCCGCATCTCACGAACCCGTTCACGCCGTGTCGCGTAAGTCGTCAGGTCCCGCAACGCGTCAAACATCCTGCTCACGTCGAGCGTAGCCTTGTCGGCTGCTTCGACGATGCGCCGCTGGATTTCCGGCACCGACGACAATACCTCATCGCCACCGCCACGCATCGTCGCGAGACGGACCAACCGAGGCAACATACCATCGCTCCGGGTCAACGCACTCAAATCGTCCATCACCGGCGACTCGCGGATTTCGAAGCCTAGATGCCGCGTTGCAACATCCCGCAAGTGGTGCGCCTCGTCGATCACCAAAACCTGATGCGGCGGCAAGATATTGTTCTCCGCCGTCATATCGCTGAGCAACAACGCATGATTCACGATTAGAACGTCCGCTTGATGCGCATTAGCGCGCGCCTTCAGCATGAAACACGGCGGACCCTGGCACGGGAATCCGCCTCCGGTGATGCTCGGAGGACATCCCTCTGCCGAAAGCCGACTGAACGCCCCGGTATCCCACCCCAACGACAACTCGGCACGGTCCCCCGTCTCCGTCTCAGAAAGCCAATTCAGACACTGCGAAAGTACGCGAGCATCAGTCTGCCCGTGGTTGGGCTGCGTAACCGCATCTCGCCAACGCTGAACACACAAGTAGTTCGAACGTCCCTTCAACTGCACCGCATCCAACTCGACACCAGTCTCCCGACGCACGATCTCCTGTACCGTTGCGAAATCTTTGTTTAACAACTGCTCCTGCAGGTTCAACGTGTTCGTCGAGATCACCGCCTTGCCGCCTTGACCAGCCACCATCAACGCCGCTGGCAATAGATAAGCCAACGATTTCCCGATACCAGTCCCGGCTTCGACGATCAGCTTCTCTTGACCCGCGATTGCACGCGCAACCGCAACCGCCATCTCCCGTTGACCGTCCCGCGATTCGAACGCCGGCATCGTCGTCTCAACCAAGCCGCCTGGCAAGAACGCCATCTCGGTCTGAACCACATGCTCGTCAGAGGGCTGGCCATCCGCATCAACACCCATTTCAGCAGACGTAGCGAATCTCGACGGCAACTGCAACCGTTCACTCAACGAAGTCTCGTCGATGCCCAATCGACCGACCACATCATCGACGCCATCCCCTGCAGAAACCATGTTGCCCGCTAATTCACTGACACTCCACCTAGCCCTTGATCCCAGCTGCGCGATCCGCGCCAGCGAACCAACCGGCCATTTCTCGAATTTCGCCAGAAAAATCAGAAAAAGATCCTTCGAAGCCAGTGCATCCGACAATGCGCGATGGGGATCATCATGCAAGACGTCGAACCGCTGCGCCAAACGCCCCAATCCGAACTCGGGACCCTGCGGCAACGTCACGCGCGCCATCTGCTCCGTGTCGTAACACAACTGCTCGATCCGGATGCCGTGCGACCTTAAGAATCCGACATCGAACTCCACGTTGTGCCCTACCAAACGCGCACCACCGATGAAATCGTCGAGATCGTCGCGTATGGTGTCCCAATCCGGCGCGGCATCCACGTCCGCCTGCGTGATTCCCGTCAGTGAAACGATGAACTCCGGCAACGCCTTACGCGGATTGACCAAGGAATGAAAGACATCAATCTGCTCATCGCCGCGAAACTTCACCGCACCGACGTCGATAATCCGATCCGATGCCGAATTCAACCCGGTGGTCTCCAAGTCGAACGCCACCAGCGTTTCTGCGCGCGGCGAGACCGTGTTCGCCAATTGAGAGCGTTCGGAAATCAATGCTCGAGTGTCGCCAAAACGTCGAAGCGCAAATCAGTAACCAGCGTTCGACAAGATCATTTCAATGTTCGATTCCTTTGGGAGCAACTCGCCTCGGTCAATCCTCCGCATCGCCTCCACAATCGACGCCGTAACCGGAGTCTCGACCCCCACTTCTCTACCCTTCTGCAATACGTGGCCATTCATGAAATCGATCTCCGAAGGGCGACCGTTCGCAACATCCTGACCCATAGATGGATGCCAATCGCCAGTCGACGCACCGGCGGACTCTGCCATCTTGTTATCCAGCTCCTCATAGACCTCGCCATCGCTCGACGCGGCAACCCAATGCTTGGGTGCCGATCCGCCGAAACTCACTACATCCAACCCCAGCGCCAAGCCGACCTTCGCCGATTCCGAAGCCAACCTGATCTGCAACTCTCTTCCACGTGAGGACGAAGCGATTGTGGCAGTGCCACACAGCGTCGATCCGACCACGGGATTACCCATACTGTTCTGACACAACTTCGCCCAACGCTCCCCATATAGATTCGTTGTCGTTTTGCCCGCGTCGATCGGATCCAGAATTTCGACCAACTCGGCAATCCGCTCCGAATCCGAACCATCGTGCTCACCGGCCCGAAACACCACATGGCCCATATCGCGCCGACGCTGAGTCCCAGCACGCTGCGCAAGTCCTGGCCCGCCAACACGCACCGCGATCGACGACATGATCAATCCGATACACCGTTCAGCTCCAACCGCGTCAGCCAGATCGCTATCCGGCATACAGTTTTGAGAAGAAACAAAATACCCCTCGTCCTTCACGAACCTCGCCGCAAATCGAGCCGCCCAAGATGTGTCGTACGCCTTCACCGCGACGAATGCCAAATCAAACTGCGGCTCCAACGCCAAGGCCTGCGACTGATGCAGATGGAACGCCCGCGGATGGGACACAAACGGCTCGTGCGGGCCCTCAATCCGGATCCCGTCAGAATTGATCGTATCCATCTGTTCCGCCCACGAATCCGCAAAAACAACATCATGACCCGTGTGGGCTAACCAACCGCCGATGTAACTGCCTACGGCGCCAGCGCCCACAATCAAAATCCGCTTCTTCGCGATGTCTTTGCTCAATTCTGCTGCCTCAATCTCTGTCTCAGTCCCCGACTGCTCGAACCACATCTCTCAATTAACGATAGTCGGAATTCAGTAAAATGGCTAACGTCAATCTACACTACCAACACAACATCAACCCACCTGCAACACCAGCAACGGAGTAAACAATGGCCGCAGTAAACGTAGGCGATCAAGCACCAGACTTCAACCTCAGATCCACCGACGGAGAGATGGTCTCCCTGAGTGACCAGCGCGGCTCAAACGTCGTCCTCGCATTTTTCCCCGCCGCCTTCACCGGCGTTTGCCAAACCGAAATGTGCACATTCCGCGACTCCCTGTCGTCCTTTAATGACATGAACAGCAAAGTCTTCGGCATCTCCGTCGATCCACCGTTCTCCCAAGCCGAATTCCACAGCCAGAACGACCTCACCTTCCCGCTGCTCAGCGACCTCGGCGGCGCAACCGTCGACGCCTATGGTGTCAGCCTCGCCAACCTCGCCGGCATCGAAGGCTACAACGTCGCCCAACGCTCCGTCTTCGTCATCGACGCCAACGGCAAAGTCCAGTGGTCATGGGTCTCCGACTCCCCCCTAAACGAACCCTCCTACGACGACGTCAAGGCAGCAGTGGCGGCAATCTAGCCCGCTGCCGAAGCGACGGCCAGTCCTACGGGAACTTCTGCTCGTCGTTCATCGTATCTCCGCATCATCGATAATGAAATCTACCGATGACGCGGAGAATTTGGTCAACTTAAGAGGTAGGCGATGACGGTTGAAGAAGCCACCGACGAGATCAAGCAACTGATTGAAGCTCTGTTGCGTGAACGCTTCAGGGACGAGATCGAGTTTGGCCCCATAGTAGTAACACCCCATTTCGACCACGATGGTGAGGAATACCTGCGCTCCTACATCGTCTTTCAGGGCGACCAAAAGAAGTTGGATCCGACTTGGACTCTGGGGCTGTCCAGACAACTCTGGCCTCGCGCTGAAGAGCTCGGATACCCTGGCATCCCAATGCAGCTGTTCGTCGAAAAGTCTGAGTGGCCTGCCTTGGAGGAGCAATTGGTGTGAATCCCGGCGATCTTCTCAACATCGCGGAATATCTCGCCTCCGGAGGTATCGGATCGCGAATAGGGAGACCGCGCCAGGCCGAACTCAAACGAGCGGTTAGCGCTAGCTACTACGCTCTGTTCCACACCTTGGCCACCAATTCTGCGGACCTGCTAGTTGGCAACAGAACATCGACTCGAACCAGGCAAGCTTGGAGGCAGATGTATCGTGCTATTGATCATGGCAGGGTCAAGAGACAATGCTCTAAGCGAACAATCGCGAAGTTCCCTCAGGAGATTCAGAAATTCGCTCATCATTTCGTTATGATGCAGGCCCAACGACACATGGCAGACTACGACCCGATGGAACAATTTTCTCGATCATCCGTCGCTCAGTTGTTGGAGGAGACGAAATCGGCCATTACCGAGTTCGAAACGGTTGACAACGATGACCGACGTGCATTCGCCGTATTCGTGCTGTTTGACTTGAGGGGAAACTAACGGACCAACCCTGCCGAAAAAAATCGCGTATATTCACCCCCTCCCGGCATCGTATTGACCCCAAAACCCGTTGTCACTCCCCATCAACCAACAACTCCGAACCTGTCACGTACGAAGCCTCATCCGCAACCATCACCAATCTGGCTGTCGCCGCGATTCAGACCTCCGCCTAACCCCATAGTGGGAAAACGCCAGAGCCTACAGGTGGTTTTTCTCGGGATACCAGATCACGATCGTACCAATGCCCCCTCGCTTAGACACGCTCAAAATCGAAGCGATACTACCACCCACAACAACGATCTCCTCTCCTGCTCTGCGGTAGAGGGTTAGGGTGAGGGCAACGTAGCAGCGCGGGCCCCATCCTTCCCATCCTTCAAAACCCTTCACATCCTAGTTCATCACTTGCATTGCACATACATCCGTGCCATAATATGAATCAGAAGGCGAACGCAGGGCGTGGGTGAAAGCCACGAGAGTGCGAACCATTCCGAGGGATGCCGGTGATTTCCCGGGTCCCACTAGGGGGCGATGCCGGGTTGGGGGTGTGAAACCTTCTGCAAAGTCAAACCCGACTGAACCTGCCACGGAACTCGACGCGTGTTGCGCAAGCCCTTGACGAAATCAGAACCCCGATCTCGGTTAGCGCGAGATGGTTGAAGGGAGACGGACGCCCTCTTGGTCGAGGTACCCCGTCGCAAGCGCAGATCGACTGCTCGCTCCCTACAATCACCTCAATGACCAGCATCGACCGTTATCGGGTCAGTCAGCGGTGATCTGCATGGATCCAGCTCTGCGACAATCGTGCCTTTCGGGCGCTGTTCAGAATGGAACATGTGGTCGATGATACGTGCCGGCACGCCAAGTCTAAGCGGCTAACCGGAACGAGGAGGTGTGAAAACAGTCCGGTGCAAAGCAGACCGACAACCGACGCGAATCGGTGTCTCGAAGGCGCCACTCGACATCCGACGAAAGGTTGATACGGGACGCAGGCACAGCGGCCGACATGATCACTGCGACAAGCGGCTGAAAGGGCAAAGGCCCGTTAGATGGGTGATCGAGACGTGTGAGGTGTTGTGTAGGGAATGCACGCTGCAGAGTGTGAGGATCCAAACGCGTTGTGAAAGTGGAAGAGAGGACGGGATGGATCGTCTCGATCACCGTACCACCCCCTTCGCAAAGCGAAGGAGGAGTGACGTAGGGGCGAGTTTTAAACCCGCCCTCAGGCGCGGGGATGCGCGGGCGGAATGGCTTGTACGCCGCCTCTCCCCGGAATTACCAATGCAACTCCCTCCCCCTTGAATGCCAAGTGGGAACTAAAGGGGATTGAATTCCGCTAATGCTCGTTGCCGCAATCCCGATCCGGCATCGTGTTCCCCTTGAACCCCGCCGTAACTCCTCCATCAACCAACAACTCCGATCCCGTAATATACGAAGCCTCATCCGAGGCCAAGAAACAGATCGCGTTCGCAATCTCCTCTGGCTCGCCCCACCTACCCAACGGCACTCGCTCCGAACGCCACTCCCGCTCCGAATCCTCCGCGTAAATGTGCTCCGTGAACGGCGTGTGAACCCATCCCGGCAACACCGAGTTTGCCCTTATCCCGAACTTCGCCAGCTGAATCGCCGACGCACGCGTGAAGTGGAGCATCCCTGCACGCGACATCGCGTATGCGGAACCATATTCGCCGGCAAATTTACCAGCCATCGACGACAGGTTGACAATGGCACCTCCACCCGCCTCAGTCATCGCCGGTATCACCGCCCGCGTCCCGAGCAAAATCCCGGTCGTGCTGATCTCCATCACCTTGCGCCATTCATCAACCTCAACCTCGTAGAGCGTCCCACGATCCTGAGCGCCCGCAAGGTTCACCAAGATGTCAAGGCGCCCAAACGCTCCTATCGTCTGAGCCATGACCTCAGACCATTGCGATTCATCCGTCGCATCTAGACGCCAATAAATCGCCTCGTATCCGGCATCCCGCATCTCCGACGCCGACTCTTCACCCCGATCATCCTGGATGTCGGTGATTACGACCCGCGCCCCTTCCTCCAACATCTGCCACGCAGTGCATCCGCCAAATCCCATTCGCGAACTCCTCGAAGACGATGCCGAACCGGTCAGCAACGCAACCTTGCCCTCAAATCTGTTCCTGCCACTCATTGCATCTTCTCCCTTATTAATGCCATAATCCGCTCACGCTCGATTCTGGAGCGCGATTACGGCATTCGGTATCAAGAAACCGTATATCCCGAGCGCCAACAATAAACTGAATGCTCCATGCATCCACCGATCCCTGAGGAAAAACATCACCGGCGCGCCGGTAATAACCAGCGTTAGCACGACCGCGAAGAGATACTCCGAACTCGGTACCATGCTCAACTCCGTGACATCCGAAATCACCGCATCCGCTACCAAGGCCGACAAAACACCCACCGTTGTCCACACAACCACCAACCCAAACACGATGATCGTCACTAAATTCGTCGATCCATTCTCAGCGATTCGTCGCTGGAGCAACTGCGGAGGTCTGACCGTAAACAACACCGCCGCGTGGGCCGAAGCTGTCAACCCCATCAAGGTGCCACACAACATTCCAGCAAGTATGTCCGTCACCGGCGTCATCAATTCGCCGCAACCTTGATCCTTGGTGCCAACCCCACAGAGAACGCCTCGCATCCCAATCGCGCCTTGGCCAGTAACGCCCATGCCGTCCCAACCTCCTTGCTCGGTGCGATCGCAAACATCGACGGACCCGCGCCAGACAACACGATGTCCGATGCCCCAAGCCGCGTGAATCCTTCGTACGCCTCATGCCAACCCGGAAACGCTTGCGGAGCCAACTGTTGAAACACGTTAAACATGAAGGCGGGATGACAGTCGTGACCATCCAACATCCTCGCCGCCAACTTTCGGGTCAGACTACCCGTTGTATGCATCGAAGGATTCAACATCCTAAACATCCGCGCCGTCTTGTTCAATTCAGAATCAGATTCACCGAAGGTTGGCGAAATTATCACCAACCTCCCAATCTCTGGTTCCGGCAACTGCTCCAACTTTTCGCCGCGCCCGCCAACCAACGCCGTCCCGCCACCAACAAGAAACGGCACATCCGAACCCACCTCAGCCGCCACCTCAGCCATTTCCGAAGCCGACATTCCCAACCCCCACAATCGATTTAATCCTCGCAAAGTCGCCGCCGCGTCCGCCGATCCACCACCTAATCCCGCGGCTACCGGAATCCGCTTACGCAACATGATCCTGGCTCCAGCTTTTGCACCCGTTTCGTTGCGTAACAACTTCGCCGCGTGCGACACCAAGTTTCCCGCACCTGACAACGAAGCATCCGAACACTCGAACTCGATCTCGTCGCTCTCACCAAACTCCAGCGTGTCATGCAGGTCGACTGTCTGGATAACCGAAGCCAAATCGTGATAGCCATCATCACGCTTTCGGATCACCTCCAGCGTCAGATTCAACTTTGCGTAGGCCCGTTCGACGATCACAACCGCCTACTCCCCGTCAACACCAGCAACAACGGTTTCCCGAACCTTCCGCCACTCGTCCAACAGCAATACCCATTCATCAATGCTCAAAGTAGCCGGCCGTCGCTCACTGTCGATGCCCGCCCGAGTCGTCATCTCCTTGACCTCGTCCGTCGTCATGTTCAGCCCATTTGCCAACGAGTTGTGCAACTGCTTGCGACGTCCCAAAAACGCCGATCTTGCTAGTTTGAAAAGATCGTCTACCAACTCACTCGAAACCAATGGTTCACTCAACGGCGCCAACTGAATCACCGTGGAATGAACCTTCGGTGGCGGTCGAAACGAGCTCGGTGGCACCGTGAACAACGATTTAGGTGACGCATAGATCTGAACCGCCAATGACAACAAGCTCATCTTGCCCGGGTGCGCGCACATATCCCTCGCAACCTCGCGCTGCAACATCACCGTCATACTCGTAGGTCGGTACTCGCGCTCAAGAAAGCCCCGCACGATCGGCGTTCCCGCGTAGTACGGCAGGTTCGCAACCACCTTGTATCCCCTTCCTCCACGCATCTCTGGCAGGTCCTCCAAAGCAACATCCCGTGCATCGGCCGAAATCACTCGTACATCTGGATTATCACGGTACCGGGCCGCCATCCGCTCGGCGAACTTCACATCCAACTCCACAAGCACCACCGAACCGCCGCAATAACTCACCTCCTCGACAATCAGACTCGTCAATGCGCCATCGCCGGGCCCGATCTCAACAACCACATCGCCAACCGAGATACCTGCCGCGTCAACGATCCTCTGCGCGACCGATCGGTCACGCAGAAAGTGCTGGCCTAGTCGTCGGCGCGCCATGATGAATATTCGCAGCTGATTAACAGTAATGCGGCCGTGCACCTCGAATTCGGCTTCGTGCTCGAACGTAGCAAACGCCTCGGCTCGAATCAGATCGCCCTGCGTCGCCCAAAGTGGACCGCTTACCGCTGCTTCCTTCCGGACCTGACGGGGTTCACGGGACTCTGCCGCGCAAGAACCCAACTCTCAACACCAAGAACAGAATGCTAGGGGTTCGAACTTCGTAACCTCCACGAGGAATCCGGCCCTGCTGAGCGGATTGCAGGTTCAGGGCACCGCTAGCTCCCCGCTTGGCACGACCGCATCTTTGAATCGTAAACCATATGCCTCCCACTTACGTATCCTTGCTAAGTGAAACCCGATCCCACTAGAGGGGTTGACATGACTTGGTTAGACTCGATTCAAATGGTCAGTGCAAACGAAATTGCCGTCATCACCAAAGCCGTCATACCGGTCGCAGGTCTGGGCACCCGCTTCATGCCCGTGACTCGGAGCGTCCCAAAGGCGCTCCTTCCGGTCCTCAACATACCGCTCATCCAATACGCCGTCGACGACGCCGTCGAAGCCGGAATCACCGACATTGCCATCGTGGAAGACACCAAAAGCGTCGGCTCATACTTCCACTCGATGCCCGATCTCGAGGAAAGATTTCGACAAGGCGGGCGAGACGAACTTGCGGATCAGATGGTCGAGATCTCCTCAAAGGCGCGCATCACTTCGATAAAACAACTAGAACCGCTTGGCCTCGGCCACGCAATCCTTCTCGCCAAGAACTTCATCGCCGACGAACCTTTCGTCGTCATCCTGCCAGACGAAATCCTTTGGGGCGATCACTCCTCAACCGCCCAGATCCTCGATGTTCGCGACCGCTACGGCGGAAACGTCATCGCGGTCACCGAAACCTCTTGGGACGACGTTCACACCAAGGGCATCGTTGCCGGACCGTCGGTTGAACCCAACGTCATCGCCATCGAGGAAATGGTCGAAAAACCCAAACGCCAAGATGCCCCTAGTAATCTCGCAATCATCGGACGATACGCCCTCGAACCTTCCGTATTTGACTTCCTCAGCCAACAACGCCGCGGCGCCGGAGGCGAAATTCAGCTCACAGATGCCATCATCGAGTGCATGGATGACCTGCCCACACACGCCGTAACCGTCGATGCCGCACGGTACGACGCTGGTGTACCAGAAGGAATGTTCGGAGCATCGCTCCACCAAGCAGCAAAAGACCCGATCATGCGCCAAATGATCGTCGACTTCGCCGCTCAACTTTAAAAAGCCGTTACGTCATACCCGCGCACGCGCGAAACCAGAAGGGCGCGGAAAAGCGGCAGTTCGCACAAGCACATCTGTTATAATATATGATATGTTTGAGGTGCTAACATCACCACATAGGAATCATTTTCATGACGATGGCAGAACAACCCTTCACAAGATCGGAACTTCGCGAGGAACTCCAAAACTACGCGACTAAATCCGATTTGCGCGCGGAGATCGCAGAGCTTGAAACTCGCCTTACGCGGTGGATGATCGGTGTCTTGATCGGTTCCACCGTCGCGGCATCAGCCATTGCCACGCTTATCCAAACGTTGATCGAGTAATTCGCGATGACCCGATCACGCTCAGTTTCGTAGCTGCAGAACGGCCATGAAGGCCTCTTGGGGCACCTCGACGGATCCCACCATCTTCGCCCGGCGCTTCTTCCCGGCCTTCTGACGCTCCAGTAACTTCCGCTTTCGCGTCACATCACCGCCGTAACACTTGGCCAACACGTTCTTCCGCAGCGCTTTGACATTCGTACGCGCGACGATCTTACTGCCCACTGACGCTTGAATCGGAACTGCAAACATCTGGCGCGGTATCAGCTCCTTCAGCTTCGACGCTAACATCCGACCCGTAACTTCCGCTTCCGACGAGTGGACGATGCTGCTCAGCGCATCAACCTCCTCGTGGTTTACCAAGATATCCAGCTTAACCATGCTCGCTTCACGATAACCAGACGCCTGATAATCCATCGAAGCATAACCCTGCGTCGCCGATTTCAACATGTCGTGGAAATCGACCAAGATCGCCGATAGCGGTGCCTCATACTCCAGCATCACTCGCGCATTCCGGCCCGCACCGTTCATCGAACCCGACATCGTGCCGTTGCCCGATCCGGCCGCCTGCGTCTGGAGATACTCCATCCGCTTGAACACACCACGCTTCTTCGTCACCAGCTCCATCACATTCCCGTAGTACGCCGCCGGAACGATGATCGACAGGTCCACCCAAGGCTCCAATATCTCGGCGTAATCCCGCCTCTCAGGCAACTTCGATGGGTTCTCAACGTAGATGATCTCGCCGTCGTTCAACATCACTTGGAATTCCACACTCGGAGCCGTGGTTATCAACTCCAACTCATACTCACGCTCCAATCGCTCCTGCACCACCTCCATATGCAACAATCCCAAGAAACCGCACCGGAAACCGAATCCCAATGCTGATGACGACTCTGGTTCGAACACCAGCGCCGCATCGTTCAATCTCAACTTGCCGAGTGCTTCCCGCAACTCCACATAGTCGTTGGCATCCGACGGATACAGACCGGTAAACACCATCGGCTTCTGCTCTTGATACTTGATCCGAGGCTCTAACGCCGGCTCTTTAACCAGCGTCATGGTATCCCCGACCATCACGTCGCTCACCTCCTTGATACCCGTCGCCACGTAACCCACCTCACCAACTCTCAATCCCTCCGGAGCCTGCATCACGGTCGGCGAAAAATATCCGACCTCCAGCACCTCTCCTTGAGCATCCGAACCCATGAACTTCGCCCGATCGCGCGCCTTGATCGCCCCATCGAGCACCCGTACATACGTCACCACACCCTTGAACGAGTCGTATTTGCTGTCGAACACTAACGCCTGCAGCGGCTCTTCAAAATCACCGACCGGAGGCGGTGTCAACTCCACAATCCGTTCCAACAGATCCTCGACACCTTCGCCAGTCTTTCCCGACACCCACAGCATCTCATCCTCACTGAACCCAAACGTATCCACCATCTCCGCCGCCACTCGTTCCGGCTCAGCATTCGGCATATCGATCTTATTGATCGCCGGAATCAGCACCAGATCGTTCTCCAGCGCCAGATAGACATTCGCCATCGTCTGCGCCTGAATCCCCTGCGACGCATCGATCAGCAACACCGCCGCCTCACAAGCCGCCAGACTCCGAGAGACCTCAAACGAAAAATCCACATGCCCCGGAGTGTCGATCAGGTTCAGCTGATACTCGTTCCCGTCCCTAGACGGAAACGCCAACCGCACCGCCTGCGCCTTGATCGTGATCCCCCGCTCCCGCTCCAAATCCATCGTATCCAGATGCTGCTCCACCATATCCCGCTCCGACACCGCACCCGTTAACTCGATCATGCGATCGGCGAGGGTAGATTTGCCGTGATCGACATGCGCGATGATGCAGAAATTCCGTATGAGATGTTGCTGGGCCACGACTCCAATCTTATCGGAGGGGTTTGTTCCTGGCACTCACCAGCCGTCGCGCCCGATCGTCATCCGGGCGAAAGCCGAAAAGCAAGCAGTGCTATCATCGTCTGAGGGAGCCAACTATGTCCTCTAACCCACACAAAGACCTTATGCTGAACGTCGAAAACTTCGGCCCTATTGCCGAAACCCAAAACATGCTCATCAAACCCATGACGGTCTTCGTGGGGCCTAGCAATACCGGCAAGTCCTACCTCGCTATTCTGCTGTACGCGATTTCAAGAGGTTTAGGTTATGCTTTCGATCGTTTTCCGCTGGAACGTTACTTTGAGCACTTTCCCACCTTACGCTCTGGCTTACGCGATATGCCTTTCTACTCCCCCGTTACTCCCCCAGACGTTCCGTACCATCGGGAAGAAGATGTCGTTCAATACGACTGGGACCAAAGCTCCGACGAAGTTCAACGCATTATCAAATCCATTCATAGGGATTGGCTGGCGTTTGCTTCCAATGCTACCTCCAATTCAATCACTGGATTCTTCGATGTCAGTCGAATAGACGATTTAGCTACACAACCGTCGCGCGGGCATACTCAAGCGGTTTTCAATCTCTGCCTGCATCACGATCTTTTCGATTGGAACATAGCATGTAACAATGGACGTTTAGAGACGAAATCGAGGATACTTCCTCTTCTTCTGCGTGAGAGCGTCGGGATGGTCTTGGCTACCGAAGTGGATGAACGCGATACAGAATTGAACCGTTTCTCAATGTTTCAGCTGTTCGATGCCGTCGCGACGTCGTTCGGTGCCCAATTCCACACTTTGGATCATATGACGTATTTCCCAGCGGCCAGAAGCGGCATCATAGCTAGTTATCGAACTCTGAACCGCAACTTGATAGCCAACATCGCTAGATCTGGTTTCGAACGAGAGATTGCGATACCTTATAACCGGATTGTCAACGATTTTCTCGAGAACCTGTTGCGAATCGATGTACGTGATCCCAATTCGGAACAAATAGCCGAGATCATTGAGAGTTCGCTAATGAATGGTGAGATCAAAGCGATAAATTCCCAATACGGCGCTCCGGAGTTCGTCTACGCTCGCAATGAACTCAGCATTCCACTATCCAGATCGTCTTCCATGGTCACTGATTTGGCGCCAATCGTGTTGTTCCTCAAACATTTCATACGCGTCGGACACCTTCTGATTATTGAAGAACCCGAAGCACACCTACATCCTGCCGCGCAACAAAAAGTCGCAGCGGCTCTCGCGTTGCTTGTCCGAAGCGGGTTCCGCGTCCTTATCACGACACATAGCCATTACATGGTCGAGCAGATCAGCGATTTCGTCGCCGCATCAAATCTGTCGCCCGAAAAACGGCGCGAATTACTACGGTTAGGTCCGGTGCTTGAGGAAGAAGACATATATCTCAACGAAGACGAAGTTGGAGTGTACGGTTTCGACAATTCGAGCGGTAGCACCATCGTCAAAAACATTCCGTTCGACGAATCCTTTGCCTATGTACCTGAGGATCACAATCAAGCACTGACCGAGCAGTTCAATCGCAATGTGCGAATCATGCGCGCACAGCAAAATGGTCATAGTGTCAACGGACATGATGCCGAGTGACGTGGCTAGATCAACTGAGGACCAGGTTTCGAGGACTTGGAGTCATCGTTCCTAAGGGTCGAAAACCCATAGAGAACTGCGTAGTCAACCTAAGCGGTTTTCCCGGTGACCCGCTGATCCTCGATGTTGACAAACTGATTTCAAACGATGCGTTTGCACGCCAGATCGTTTACCAATACGAACAACCTTGCGATCTGATTGTCTTTCACGCCAAGTTAGAGACCCCGTCCGTCACTTTGATCGAGGCAAAAGGGACCCGTAACGAAGCGTACGGCGATGAATACAAAGCTGTGGACCAACTCAGTTCATCTTCGTCTGTGTTGGATCGAGCTATAGATGATTGCAGCATTGCCCTGCCGCAGTTCCACGTAACGGGCGCGGTGGTAACTGGGTCGTCCAATTCGGGTGCTATGTTGAGTACAGATCTGGCAATCTACGCTGCCAAGGCCGACATCGACGTTGTCGTAGTGACCTCTGGTTGGGATGTCCACCTACAGATGTTCGGACGATAATGAACACCAAAACCCAATCACAGCCCATCACATAAATCAGCGCAATCAGCGGTTCAGACAATGCCCAACTCCAAATTCCCCACGTCCCTTCACATCCTCGGCGCCGGAACACCAACACCCACACTCGCCTCAACGCCCTCGCGAGAGACACCTCCACCAGACGTGTCGATCATCCCTCCAGTCCTAGTTCACCCCCCTACACCATCCCAACCAAACCCAGTTGTTAGACTCTCACCCAAGCAACAACTTCCGTCATGACTGCAACTGCCAGCGAAAAACCTCAGGCCAACACCCTCCACGGTCCCAACCTGATCCTCGACGTTGAAAACTTCGGTCCTATCGCCGAAGCTAAAAACATCGAGTTCAAGCCCATGACCGTATTCGTGGGGCCTAGCAACACGGGGAAGACGTATTTGGCGACGTTACTGCATGCCGTAATTCGTCCGCGTCAATCAATCCTTGCTCAGTTGTTGTCGCCTAGCAAGGCCACGAGAAATTTCAACAAGATCATCAACGATTTCAATCCGCTAAGCATTTACGAAGATGTCCAACCTCTCATTGAAGCAAACGTCATCGACCCACGCGAAGACGATACGGTCACAATCGACGAATTTCCAATATTCAATTTGCCAAAAGAATCACGAACCAAACTTCAACATGCACGTCATGATTTTCTGCGTATGTATGCCAAAGATGCGTTAGATGAAATCAAGAGTGTATTCGAAATTTCTACACTTACATCTATATTAACGCACAATTCTGACCGAGAAAAACGACCCAACATAAGCGTTCGCGATCATGACGGGTGCATTAATCTATCAATATCTGATGGGACGGTCGTTCATTCGGATGTTCATAAACCTCTTTCATTTACGTTTGTTGCGAACGATTTTCCGTTTTATTTCTATAAGAATCCTGATCGATATTCTGAGTATACTTCGAATATCGTGTTCGAAGCGGTTGAAACATACATCACAGAAGAGATCGAACAGTTTCCGAACAGTTTCTACTTCCGCGCTGGACGCTCCGGCATTCTTGATATGCACAGAGAATGGACTTCACAATTGATCGCTAACGCGGCTAGCGTTCCCTTGAGGCGCGATCCCAAACATCCACCGGCATTCAATATAATCAATATGGATTTATTACAAATGCTAATATCCGCACGTCCATATTCGAAAAGACCATCTAAGATCAAAGCAATACATCGAATTGCTGACGTTATCGAATCAAGCCTGTTAGAGGGCCGAATTGCTGTTGAAGATTCATCTGGAATTACCAATATTGGCTACGAACAATATGGGCACGTAATCCCTATTGAACGCGCTTCGTCTAAGGTCACTGAGTTGGCTCCGATCTTGCTATTCTTTCGTCAATTCGTCAACGAAGGCGACCTCCTAATAATCGACGAACCCGAAGCACACTTACACCCCGAAGCTCAGCAACAGATGGCCGCCGCGCTAGCTTTCATGGTCCGTTCCGGCCTGCGCGTCCTGATCACAACCCACAGCCACTACATGGTCGAGCAGCTGAGCGCGTTCGTAAACGCCTCCAAACTCGACGAAACCGCTCGCAAACGAGCGCTCTCCCTAGGAGGCGCGCTCGGCGAAGAAGACATCTACCTAAACGAGGACGAAACCGCCGTATACAGCTTCGGATTCTCCGAGGAACACGGCGGTTCAGTGGTCAAAGAGATCTTCATGGGTGAAGAATACGAATATGGTCCCGATGACCATAGCGATGCTACCGTCCGCCAATTCAATCGGCTACAACGCGTATTGGAAGCCCGCGAAACCGCAGAATCCAATGGGATGGATTGAGCAAATCAATCATCGGTTTCGCTCCTCACGCGTCCTGAAAACCGAGAAGGCTTTCGTCCAAGACCGTTGCCCAGTGAATCTAACATCGATGCCGGAACCGTCTGCCGTCCTCGATGCCGATGAATTGAAAATCCGCGTCGAAGACGTCGACAACATCATCGACGGAAATCCATTCTGCGATATCGTCGCATTATGTGAACACAGCGACGAACCCACAGCGGTATTGATCGAAGCAAAAACCGATCGAACCAACCTTAACGCTAGAACTCGTGAAGCTATCTCGCAACTCAGTTGGTCGTTCGACCACTTCAACAACATCTCAGCGATATGCAACCTCGTGCCTATCGATTGCAAACGTTATCCGGTCCTGACATTCACCAAAATCACCGATGCGGTCCTGCGGAGCCCAAGCGTCAAAGATGAGGCCCGAAAGTTTCGCCGACACCACCGCGCGAGAATCCAATACGTTCGAGCCGGCGACGACATCTGGCAAGCAATCCACCAAAACACCCCCTAAACTACCCCCATGCCCAACTCCAAACTGCCCACTTCCCTCCACATCCTCGGCGCCGGTACTCCAACGCCAACCCACACACGCTTCGGCTCCGCGTATGTCGCGGATGTCGATGGTGAGAAGATCATGTTCGATTGTGGGCCGGCGGCTACTCATAAGCTGGTGCAGTCGGGGTTGTGGCCGACGGATATCGACGACCTTTTCTTCACTCATCATCACTTCGACCACGACATCGATTACCCGTGCTTCCTTCTTTGCCGTTGGGATCAGTCGATCGGCAAGGAAAACACGCTGAGCGTTTACGGCCCCACTCTCACGGAACGCATCACCCATGGTGTACTTGACAAAGAGGAAGGCATCTTTGCCCACGACTGGATCGCCCGCGTCAGCCATCCGTTGAGCCAGAAGATCCACGTCAACCGTGGCGGGACGTTGCCTCGCAAGCCTCCTGTCGTTAATGCCCGTGACATCGGTCCAGGCACCGTCAAAACCGCCGACAAGTGGGAGGTTACGGCTGCGCCTGCCGAGCATGTTCAGCCGTATCTCGACTCCCTCGCCTACCGGCTCGACACCAAGGGCGGCAAGTCTGTGGTTTTCACTGGCGACACGCAACCCTGCGACTCCGTCATCAACCTAGCCAAAGACGCCGACGTCATGCTCTGCATGTGCTGGGACGATCAAGAGGTCATGGCCAAGGATGGCGAAGCACACGGACAGTGCGGCACTACTGGCGCCGGACGCATGGCCGAAGCCGCCGGAGTCAAGAAACTCGTCCTCGTCCACATGGGCCCGAATATTTCAAAACACGGCCCGTTAGAAAAAGGCATCGGCGATATTCGAGAGGTCTACAACGGCCAAGTTATCTACGCCGAAGAACTCATGAAGCTAAACGTATAGTCCCCTCCCCATTGACTGGACGCACAATCCCCTCTCCCGTTGGACGGGAGAGGGTTAGGGTGAGGGCCCTGGGAGGTGCGGGGACCCGCCCGCAAAACAACAATGCCCAACAAATCCAACCCGACCGTCTACATCCTCGGAGCAGGCGGACCTCACCCAACTCCCACCCGCTTCGGATCCGCCTTCGTCCTCGATGTCGAAGGCGAAAAGCTGATGTTCGACTGTGGACCCGCCGCGACCCACAAACTCGTCAAAGTCGGCCTCTTCCCCACCCAGATTGACAACCTATTCTTCACGCATCACCACTTCGACCACGACATCGACTATCCCTGCTTCCTCCTCTGCCGTTGGGACCAGTCGATCGGCAAGGAGAAAACGCTCAGCGCGTACGGGCCCGCACCTACCGAACGTCTAACCCACGGCATCCTCGACGAGGAAGATGGCGTATTCGCCCATGACTGGTACGCCCGCGTTCATTTCCCGATCTCCCAGAACGTTTACGTAAACCGCGGCGGCACGCTCCCGCGTCGTCCGCCAGTTGTCTACTCCCGAGACGTCGGCCCAGGCACCGTAGTCACATCCAACAAATGGGAAGTCTCCGCCGCTCCCGGCATCCACGTCCAACCCTACCTAGACTCGCTCGCTTACCGCGTCGACACCGCTTCGGGCAAATCTATCGTCTTCACCGGCGACACCGAACCCTGCGACACCGTAATCGACCTAGCCCGAAACGCCGACATGATGCTCTGCATGTACGGCAACGACGACGCCATCATGGAGCAGAACGGCCTCAACTACGGTCAGACCGGCACGATATCCGCCGCGCGCATGGCCCAAACCGCCAACGTCAAAACCCTAGTCCTAATCCACATGGGCCACCACATCACCCAACACGGCCCGCTAGAAAAAGCCCTGGGCGACATCCGAGAACACTACTCCGGGCAAGTCATCTTCTCCGAAGAGCTTATGGAGCTGGACGTTTAATCATCTCGTCGATTTCTTTAATTGTTGGGATGGGGCAACACCACGGTCATTCCCGCGGAGGCGGGAAACCAGAACACCGAAAAACGCGCCAGTAGTACAAAAAAGCGTTGTCGCTATTTTCGCCACACTCACCACCTCATTTGTCGGTTCCGCATAGTATGGATTGTTGGTCAACAATATGCGCGACCAAAACCAACCACTCAATTACTACGAGATCCTAGGCGTTTCGTCGGATGCGCCGACGGATGAGATTCGGCACGCCTTTCGCCGGGAGGCGATGGTGTGGCATCCCGACCTAAACAAATCTCCCGACGCACCACGGATGATGCAACTAGTCAATCGAGCTTGGGAAGCGTTGGGAGACCCAAAAAAACGAGCCGAACACGATCGGGAAATCGCTCAACGCGCCCGCTACTACAAAGATCACAGATCCGAATTAGACCCCTTTGAGGAATTTCGCGAAAACATGTTGCCCTGGTTGCTGGAACGCGCCATCGACCTATATGACGTGTTGGGTGTATCGACCAACGCGACTCTTGACGAGATCGATCGCGCGTACATCTATCGCCAACAGAGCATCGAGGAAAACCCCAATTTCGCCGGTGACCCAGCAGCGTCTGCGTTTATGAGTTTGGTGAGGGTCGGTCATTTCGTCTTGAGCAATCCCGAATTCAGGGCTGAATACGACCGGCACTATTTTCTGATGCGTTCGCGAGAAGCGGAAGCGGCAAGAGTAAGGCAAGAACAGGAGCGTCGCGAATTCGAGCGTCAGGAACGGGAGAGACAACGAGAACAAGCGCGGCGCGATGCCGAAATACGCCGCCGACGCGAAAAAGCAGAGCAACGTGAACGGCGCGAACGGGAAAAACTGAGAGTAGATCAACAGCGCGCGCGGGAGGAAGCACAGCGACGTTGGCGCGAAAGACGACGAGCTGAAGAGCAACAACGACGCGAGAGTGAGGAACGCAAACGGCGTGAGAACGAAAGACGTCGTGCTGCCAATCAACGACGTCAAGCACAGGAGCAACGACGCGAGCGCGAAAGGCTCGAAAACGAAAAACGGCGAGTTGAAGAACGCCAGCGCGAAGCTGCACAGCAACGCGAAAGAGAAGCGAGCGGACAACAGCGTCGCGGGCATCGAGATATCCGAAATCAAACCGACGGGCCGGGTAAGCCGCCTCCCAATCCGCCAACCGAAGCCACCAACGGCGGCAAAAAATGGTACACATCAAAGCTGGTGGGCTTCCTGCTTCTGATGTCGATTATTGTTCCCGTTGCTTTCTTGATATTCGTTTTCCCACCCAACGTAACAGACACCCTACCGCTAACGGCTACGCCACTTCCATTCCCTACTCCGGAGCCGATTACTGTCCCCAAGATCACAATTGACATGAATCGAAATGGCACAGAAGGCACGGTGAGAACTGCAAATATTCGATTCGGCGATCTGGCCAGCGGAAGTGCTCGATATAACTACATCGTCACCATTTTTGACAGCCGTTGCATCGGACCGGGAATGAATGAATTCATTGCTATTGGGCCAGTCGATGAAAACTCTGTCGCTAGGGCGGTAAGGATACCGGCATCGTGTCCACCAGGTACTCATGACTTCAATGTAAAGCTGTACCGGGATGCCACTCTCGTAGCCGAGCAACAGATCATATTCGGAGTAGCGCCGGCAATACCAACACCCACAATCACGCCGACTCAAACACCCACACCATTTCCTACGGCGACCCTCACGCCCATGCCATCACCTATTCCCACGTACACACCCACTCCCATACCAACCGCCACGCAAACGGCTACACCCGAACCAATACCAACCGCTACGCCAACTTCAACTTCTACGCCGCAACCCACCGAAACCCCATTACCCGTTCCAACGCCAACGAGCTCTCCCAGCCCGTCGCCGAGTCCGAGTCCGACTCCCACTTCAACGCCAACTCCTACTGCGACTCCAACTCCCATCAGATACATCGAGATCAGCAGCGGATCGTATCACTCTTGCGCGTTACGCGAAGATGGGACTATCGATTGTTGGTTGAATGAGGTCAAGGCGGCATACGATTACGATTACGATTACGATCAAGATAAACCTCCAACAGATGACGGATTTGTCTCAATCACCAGCGGTCGTTATCACTCTTGCGCTCTGCGCGAAAACGGTACGGCCGAGTGTTGGGGACGCGACAAAGAAGGCCAGTCGAAGGCACCACAAGACGAGACTTTCATCTCAATTCATAGCGGAGTATCTGCAATGCATACCTGCGGCTTACGCCATGATGGGAGCATCGTATGTTGGGGAACACGAGGTAGCCAGTACGACTATGGCCAGGCATCGCCTCCGCATGGAACAGGCTTCTCGTCTATAGCCACAGGTTTCGCCCACACTTGCGCCGTCAGTGAGAATGACCAACTCGAATGTTGGGGAGGAAGTCGGGGAGGAAGGCGTTTTGAACCAGCTCCATTACCGCCGCCACACGAACACGATCACTCCTTTGTCGCCATTAGTAGCGGTTTGTATCACGTCTGTGCATTGCGCGAGGATGGAACACCGATCTGTTGGGGTGCCGACAGGCCGCACAACTCTGGTCAAGCCTCACCACCCATTGCTGAAAAGTTCAAAGCGATCAGTAGCGGCGTGAACCACACGTGCGGTCTCCGCTTTGATGGCACTGCGGTTTGTTGGGGCGCGAGCAAAAAAGGAGACGACCGCGGGCAATCATCACCTCCGACTTCCGAAACTTTCGCATCTATCAGTAGTGGCCGCGATCATACGTGCGGTATTCGGCACGACCGCAACGTGATCTGTTGGGGCGCAATGAAAATTAACACTGCCACGCTTGATACAGCTACGAGCGAACAACGCGTTGCAACACCCACTTCCGTAGCAACCGTCACGGTCACGATCGACACTGAAAACACCCCAACTCCAACTCACACACCCACCATTACACCCACACACACCTTAACTCCAACCGCAACTCATACCCCTTCAAGCACCCCAACTCCAACTGCAACACCTACACAAACTACAACGCCAATACAACTTTCCGGTCTAAGTCAATCAGAGCTGGAATCCGCCCGTGAATACGCGCTAAAGCTCATAAACAGTGCTCGAACCGCATCAGGTCTAAACCCAGTAACCCTCGACGACAATATCACTGCCCAATCACACGCGGAAGATATGCGGGAAAACTGCTTTGGCAGTCACTGGGGTTCAGATGGCCTCAAACCCTACATGCGCTACACACTCGCTGGAGGCGAGCAATACTCTGCGGAAAACGTCAGCGGTACTGATTATTGCCCTCCCGATCCTCATCGGTACATTTCCATGTCCATCAATGCAAATCTCGCCGAAGCGATGGACGGACTAATGAGGAGTTCCGGACACCGCCGCAACATCCTCAATCCACATCACATCAAAGTCGGCATCGGCATCTCATACCAGCGACCAAACCTTTGGTTAGCCCAGCTGTTCGTGGGAGATTACGTTCGATACACCACACAACCTGTCATCGAGAACGGGATTTTGACCCTTGCAGGCACTTTAACGAATGGCGCAACTGCTCAAATGGACGATAACCTAGGTATACAAATCTATTTTGACCCACCAGTCAAGGATTTAACGCGAGGCCAGTTAACACGCACATACTGTTATGGCGGCGGTACTCAGGTTGCTGCGCTCCGACCACCGCTCGACGCTGGATGGTTTTACACCGAAGACATCGTGACCAAATCCACCGACCGAGCTTCTTGCCCTGATCCTTACTACATCGACCCCAGTCTCCCTCCGCCGAATTCCTATGACGAGAACCATCAACTATGGCAACAAGCGTACAACGCTAGCCAAACCCGAAAGAGGGGCATAGTCACTCTGCCTTGGATCACCGCGTCGGATTGGGTCGCCGCGGACAACCAACTCTCGGTAAAAGCCGACATCTCCGCCCTCTTAGACCAACACGGTGACGGTGTCTACACCATCGTCGTATGGTCCGAAATCGACGGCGAACAGGCACCAATCTCCGAATACTCCATCTTCTTGGAATAGTACCGACGTGAAGCGTTCACATCTCATCTCATCATCAAAAATCACCGCAATCATGGTTCAAAAATACCGTCACAACGCCCGCGGCAACGCTAGATACAGTCCAAAGACGATATCCGTCGCCTCGGCCGCAAGTCGCCAGACCACACCCGGTCAAGTATCAGCCATAACCAACTACTACACCGTTGACGGCATCGCTGGCTACTCTACGCGCTTCGAAGGCTTCACCATCTGGTCGGCGGATTGACAACATTCGACACAGAACACATATGTTTGATATCGACTCGCTCTGAGAAACGGAAAGAAATTTTCCTAAACGGCGACGCCGACTACTCGCCTTACTCCGATATCCTTGACCTTCTCTTTCAGAGCGGTGTCCAAGTGACTTGTCGTAAGTACGTCGATAACGTTTTCAATCCCGTCCCAATCCCCAGTGTTCGGTTCTATTCTGTCAAGGTACTCGAGTAACTGCGCCGACCCACTAGGAAATCTACGGGCAAGTTCCTCGTCAACGTAATCTTTCGATATCCTCATGAGTTCAAGGTTCGCCGATGGCATTCTCACAGTCAATTTAACAGCTTCGTCGAACACAACCTGCAGGTCTTTTGGCCAACGAAGCATCTCTTCAACTTCCATTTTTTCCAATGGTCTCGGTACTCCAGACAACCGATTCTGCCAATATCGTCTTAACCATCGATGCCAAAGCTCAATCTTCTGAGCATCAGCCATGTTCTCAAGTATTCGACCGATCTCCCACGCAAACGTGTAACGATCCACGTCATCACCGTTCTTGAACAACTCAGGTGCCCATTTGATTAGCGGTTCATCAATGTTGTAGACCATCATGTTGGCATATCGCCTCACGAACTCACTTCTGCGGGAGGGCACCCCAACATGCTCGAACCTATGAATGTTCTCAACTGCACTCAAGAACTTCGGCTTCATCAACTCGCCAACGTCGGACCTAAGCTGTCCCCAAGTGAAACCATGCCACGCAGGAACGAAGGAAGCGTGTTCGGGATCAAACAATGGCAACAGTCGCTTCGTCGTCCAGTCGTAATCAAATGACAGAAGATAACCGATATGCGTAGCCAGCATCGCTTGACCAAGTTTTCCGCGCATATCGCTGTCTTCAACCACACTGTCAAAAAACTGACGGTCATCTTCGTTGAAACGACCGATTCGTTTTTTCCCACGCTCACTCTCAACCCACATTGCCGAAAGCCAAAAACGAACAACCAACCCAGCATTCGAATTCAACGCAAGCGTAAACCAGTCTGTTTCGCTCAGGATCCAAGACTTCGAATTCTTAGATTCATTCCATATTGACAACGCTAAGCTCTTGGCAGTAGGCATCAACCTCATGGCATACTGTTTGCCACCGTTTCTCACTAAGGTTAGTAGCAGGTCTGTAATCCCTTTGCCATTCTTATCAAACAACTTGGGAGAGTGCAATAAAGTCAAGACCTGACTGTATTGCTGTTCGTTGAGTTCTGACTCTTTCCATGCTTCCAACAATTCCCGCCACAAGACTTGCTGCCATACTTCGCGTCGCACCAATTCGTTCGCGACATTTAACCCCTTACTTACATCACGGGTTGCCACTTCTCTAACCGCTTTCGCCGCGTTTTCTTCTTCCATCCGGTCTCTGTCGATCGGCGTACCCCACGGCGATGGCTTGAAATCCAACACTTCATTTACCAACTCCGCGGCCGGCCTAGACAACAAATCCTCAACCGCCCACGGGCTGACATCACGAACCCAGTATGGACCCTCAACGTGGAACGGCAGGGCAGGTTCATCCCAAGGTTCCCACTCGGGATATCGAGTCTGCAACTCCTGAAATGCGGTCTGAGCTAACTCACAATCGGGATCAGCACCTAGCAGAACATCGAACCAGTCGTAGATTTTGCGGTCGTTGTCTGATGGCTCCCCAGATTCCATTTCGCCAGACGCGAAAACATCCTTAATCGCTTGTATCAAACGTTGCCGTGTCTGAGTGGTCGCATCAGGGTAGGTCCTGCTAATCAATTGGCGAGACTCGTGACGAGTCCCGACATCATCCAGGCCTCCAGACGATATCAACCATTCGATTTTTTGGTCAGGTGTCATTCAGGCAATTCGGCTACCGCGAACCTCGATAATCTTCGTAGCAATGGTATGTCTGATGAAGAAAGACGTTCTATCCATACCTCCGCTTGTCCCGGTTCGTTTCGTGCCAACCAAACAATAGAGTTCCGGGCCATGTCGATCAACACATCTTCAGGACTTAGTTTCGTCGTTTCTACCTCTCCTTCAATTGTCGCACGATGGATACTTGGTTGGCTGAAATCGCGATCGGCGAGGTCCCACGTTGCCAACTGTCTATGCTGAACTGCCAAGTTGCGTGTAGCGATACCGACTAATCGCTCTGCAACTTCTGGCAAGTGCGGTTGCAAACCCGACATCATCTGCGCTAAATGCCACTCATCGCTCCCGATACTAACCTCCGTTTTACGCAGCAGATCGTCGTCACTTGGCGTCACTCGAGTAACTCTCGGGCGGGCAACTACCTCCAGAATGTCCAGTGCATCCTCCAACCTGCCGAGTTCGACACAACGTTCGAAGATCGAAGTGAAGTCATCGTGCGTCGCGCCAACCGCTTTCGACAAGAAAATCGACACCCACTTGCCCAATGACTCTGGTATGAGAGACGTTTGATCGCTTGAACCGACTTGAAACGCTAACGCAGACCAGAAATGCGAATGGAGACGCAAATCCTTCTGACCAATCAATCTGAACACCGAGTCGGCATCCTGACGCGCAAAATTCGATGCTATCCAACCGGCGTACATCGAATCCTTTTCGTCAAACTCATCTTCATCGAATAGGTGATTAAGGAGACCTCGTTGGTCCAACCACGTAACCCATTCAAACGACTGAGCGTAGTTCGTAAACACGCGCACGTTCGAGAGCGAATCACCGGCATCGTTCAAACCGAAATGCAAGACGTCCGCGTCCTCGTCCGACAAAGCGGCTGGTTGAGACATGACCGTATTCCGGATCATGTCCCGCCAATCTGCCGCTCCTCGGTTGACCGTCGCAGCTAGTTTCGCAACACCCTCATCCTGTGCTTGGAAATCCAGTGGAGGAAACAAAATTGGCTGGATATGCAATCTCGACCACTTGGAACCGTCTTGATCATGGGTCAGGATGAAGCGTCGCGGAATGTCGGGGGATACCGGAATAGCACGCGCGAGATACTCCATGATCGTGTCGCTGTGGCTGTATCCGACGAACAACACTGGTTTGTTCTGGAAAAGCGCCACAAGAAATCGCCTCGCCCAACCACCAGTCAAATAAGCGCGTCCGAAATCCTCGTCGGTCAACACCATGTCTGTATCAACCGTCACATCACCGTGAACGTGAACGATCCCTGTGAATTCGTCGCCGCGTGGCAGAGCGGAAGCACGGAACACCGTTGGGTCGGATCCGAAAAGTTCGTTTGCTGCAGCCTCAAAAAGCAAATCGAAATTTGTTGTCACCAACTGGACCGCACCAGCCTCGCCTTTGAACAACCGCAACAAATCGCGGTGTAGCTCCGTCGGTTCAGGGTTGGTTTCCGTTAGAACCCGTGCCGCGATTTCGTGCACATTGATCCCGTTCCCGCTCACCAATCTCCCCAGAAACTGATCAATTGCTTCGCTTGGTTCACGCGTTTCTCCCGATCCTTCGGCGATCTTGCAAGCAAGCTCTTTGAACAACGGCAGACAAGCCGGATCACCTTTCGAAACGCCCGCGCCAGCAAACACTACCAACTCACCGTCTCGAATCGCTCCGATCAGTTCAGGTGGAAAATCTATCTGTCCAAGTTTCATGCATCGCGATTATACTATGTTTGTGCGAATTACACGACGGCGATTAGGGCATCTTCCACGACCTACGCTACCAACAACCAAGTCTCCTCCAACCCCCGCCGCACAAAATCACGCACCTGCGGACGGTGGATCGTCGCCAAGCCCATTCGCTTCAAGTATGCGATCAGGCGGCCTTCTCTCTCTCCGCCCTCACAACATGCTCCCGCAGCGCCCTGTTCATGTCAGTCTGGTAACCGCGACCATTCTCACCTGCGTGCTCCTTAAACCATGCGACCACGTCTGCATCCACGCGCAGAGTGAGTTGCTGTTTCACAGGCCGATAAAACATCCCCCGCTTAGCGTTTGACCAGTCCAGTATCTCCGGCGCGTCAGACGTATCGATATCCTCGTCCGTCATCGCCCTTAACCGCGCCAAATCCTCTTTTTGACGCCGCGTCAACTCAACGCGGCCCCTCTTCATACGTACGTCTTTCATGCCTGGTTGCTCTCCTAGCCGTGATTATTCGTGCAATCTCGCCGCCAGATCGTGGGTCGAAACGCGGAAATGTATGCACCACCATCACAAGCGTGTTGTCTACCATTCCGACTGTCCTTAACCGAGGTTCGTCGAAATGAGGATCTTCAATCGTTGTCCTGAACGGATCTTCAAACACTTGCGTCGCCGTCTCGAAATCAATCCCATGCTTGGCCCTGTTGGTTTCGTTCTTGTCACGGTCCCAGATCCAATATTCATTAGGTTCGGTATGAAACAACGATCGCTCCCAAGAAAGGTCGTTCGTAAACTGTGATTTGGGCAATACCTTATTGTAGTTACATTAGTGTAACACATTTCGATATCTTCCTTCCGTACCGTCCCTCTGATCCTTACCCTCATACTTCACACCCGCACTCCACCTGCGGAAAGACCCGACTCCTCTCCGCACGAGCCTCGCACAACCCGCGAATATCCTCCAAATGGTCCACCATGTGGCGGCGCATGACCGGGACCATCATCAATCTCGCTAGCAACCAGCCGATCACGGGCGTTTTCACTGCAAACCGGCTCTCGTACGTCATCTCGGTGCATCCATCCCGGTCTGCCAACGCAAACGCGTCTTCCAATAGGCTGAGCGCGAAGATCGACTTGTCCTCGTATCCTTCGGCCAGCCAGAAATCGATCCTTTCCGGGTCGGTCAGTTTTACCCATTCGACGCTCCGCACGACGTGCGTCGTGTTTCGAATCTTCAGCGGGGTGTGAAATTCGACCAATTTCCTGTCGCCGTGGTCCTCCATCACTTTGGATGAGTAGCCGTCGAGGCCCATGTTTCCGTACGCCGTCAGGACTTGAAATACCAGCCGGCGGTCGGCCCGGATGTGGATGGTTCGCGGCTCTAGGGTTATGGGTTTCACGATCTGAAGCTCGTTACATACGAGACATCTCGCGCTGCATCTGCGCCAAGCCCATCGGTCCTAGCTCTAACGCTCGGTTGTGCCAATTCTTCAGGTTGAACGAGGTGCCTTGCGCTGCGCGTGCTGTTTGACGAGATTCTAGCCAGACGCGTTCACCAACCTTGTACGAAATCGCCTGACCGGGTATGCCAAGGTAGCGATCGATCTCGCTGGCTACGAACTCGGGCGGGAAATGCACTCGGTCGCGCATGAACTCTAATGCGAGATCGGGCGTCCAAACTTCGCCCGGGTGGTATTCGGAATCTTCAGGAATCCGCTTCTCCAAGTGCATTCCGATGTCGATGATGACGCGGACGGATCGCAAGGCTTGAGCGTCTAGCATCCCCATGTAGTAGTCCGGGTTTTCCAGATAGCCGAGTTCGTGCATCAATCTCTCCGCATAGAGTGCCCATCCCTCGACGTATCCCGAGGTTCCCGCCAGCAATCGCTGATAACGCGACAATTGGTCCGACAAGGTCATCGTCGTCGCGATCTGGAAATGGTGTCCGGGTACGCCCTCGTGGTATGCGATAGAGACCTCTCGCCACAGGGGGAACGATGTTTTGCCGCCCGTGGGATACCAAGTCCGACCCGGCCTCGAGAAGTCCTCGGATGGGCCGGTGTAGTACATCGCCAATGCCCCGCCGGGCGGAGCGATCAACGCCTCGATATTCTTCACGGGGTCCGCAATGTCGAAATGGGTCCCGTTCATTTCGTCGATCGTCGCGTCTTGGAGATTCTGCATCCAGTCTCTGAATGCGTCTTCGCCGTCGATCGCACGCTTCGGGTCGCTCTCCAGAATCTCGACCGCTTCGTCAATGGACGACCCGGGTTTGATCTGATCGGCTGCCTTGCGCATCTCCGACTGCACCCAGTGCAACTGCTCCCATCCCCAGTCGTACGTCTCGTCGAAATCCAAGTCGATGCCGTTGTACGACCTCGAAGTCAACGAATAATGCTCGCGACCGACTGCGTCGCTCGACCGCGCCGCGGGCAAGTAAACATCTCGCAGATAGGCCGCGAATTCCGAATAGGCCGTATTCGCCGAAGTCGCAGCGTCCGCCAACTTGCGCTTCAGAGATTCGCTCACATCGTCCGACGCATCGGCAGATTTCGCTATCCCGTTGAAGAAGGGATCCGTGTCGCCTTTGCCGATCCAGGTCTCGATCTGTTCGATACATCCTGCGGTCTGCCGCTTCGACGCCGTTAACCCTTTGCCAATCCCCTCGTCAAGTGTCACCTGGTAAGTCGCAATCGAATCGGCGATGCCTTCCATCCGGGAAGCGATGTTTTCCCAATCTGCCGTCGAAGATCGAGGCATCAAATCGAATATCTGCCGCAGCGATTGAACCGGTGAATGTAGGATGTTCATGCCCGAGTAATGCAGTCCGGCAGCGTGCTGATCGATCGAACCCGTCATCTCTTCCTGCACGGTCTCACTGCATCTGCGCTCCCGCACCGAATCTGGCGACTCTGCCTTAATTCGATTCATCACATCGCGTACCGCGACATCTGACCGCTCCGACGCTTCTGGTGAGTAGTCCGGCATCAAATGGTCGTAACCCGGCACCCCAAGATACGTCGCCACGATCGGATCCAACTCCGCGAGGGTATCGACGAATCCGTCGGCTATTTCGTAGATCTTCGACATTCCTGCCCTTTCTTAGCCTTGATCAACCAAGCGATATCGGAAACCGCCAATTCGGAACTCGCCATCTCTGATAACGAAACTCTCACCGGCGCCTCGATTCCCAATCACTTTGAACGTTCCATCAGCCGTCAACTTAGCGCTCGCCGGAGCATGCAGAAGATACGGCGACGCCTCGTGTCCGCTGAACCTCAACTCTTCGTTGGATACGGCAGTTATCCGCATCCAAAAACCTGGCTCGGTGAAGTACACGCCTTCGTACGCTCGCAAATCTGAAGAGTCGTCAGACACCGGGACCTCGTGTGCGGCCACCGTCGAATCCTTCGGCATCTCATCCCAGTCCTCCATCACGGCATCAAGCAAGGTTTGAGCCAAAGATGCCGACACCGCGTTCGGCCAGAGATTTGTCAGGACAATCACTCCAGTTTGGTAGGGAGCATGAAACATCGTCTGTGTCCCAAATCCGTGTATACCGCCGCCGTGTCCGTGGTAAACCCGATCACCCAATCTGGTGGCACGCCAACCCACGCACTGCCCAACCGTCCAGTTCGCGTCAAGATATGCCGGGTGCAGCATCTCTCGGCGGGTGCTTCCGCCGATCAACCGAGGTCCGGCGTCAGACTCCGTCCTCATGATGTGCGCCAACCATTTCGTGAGATCGGCGACGTTCGTCATCATCTGCCCTGCTGACGCGATCCCGTTCAAGTCACAGTACGGCGCCACGCGCAGATCTTCTGATCCTGGCGCAGGTTGACTGTACCCGACGACGCGATTGGCATCAGCGATGTCGCGGTTATCAAAGGTCGTCTCTCCCATCTCGAGCGGTGCCAATATCTCCGATTGCACGAATCGCTCGTAAGACTGGCCGGACAGTCTGCTGACCACCTCGCCGAGGAAGCCGTACGCCATGTTGGAGTACTTCCAGGCGCTGTCGGGCGGAATTACCATCTGGACCTCATCAATGCGGTCTAGCTTGGTCTGCATTGTGGGAAAGGACGGCGCGTCCCAATCGGTTGCGGGATGCTCGGTCGTTAGGCCAGAATAGTGCGCGGTCATGCGTCGTAGCGTCACGTCCTCGAGATCGCCAGCGATTCCCGCAGCCGACGTGAATTCGGGGATGTACAGCAGTAAGGGGTCGTCCAGAGACAGCATCGACGACTGTTGCAGGATCATCAACGCGGTCGCCGTAAAGGTTTTGGTGTTGGAGGCGACTCTGAAGATGCTGTGCTCATTCGGCGCGGTTCCGTTGCCGACCTCGGTCTCACCGAAGCCCTGAAACCATGCCAGTTCCGAGCCGCATACGATGCCTACTGCTATCCCCGGAACGTTGTGGTTAGAACGCACATCCTCGATGTAGTCGCACCACATTTGGATCTTGGGGTTGGCATCTGAATTGGACATGTTCACCAGTACGCGTTTGGGGTGTTCTTTTTGCAGTCGGCGGGTTAATATCACCAACACTGAATACTAAATCTCGCAGCGAAGGTAGACGTCTCGATGAAGATTGCCGAAGCCAAGATCGATGTGATCGAGTTCGAGGTTCCACGCCTGAGCATCAACGACGCTCGCGGTGGCATGGGCGGCAAGCTTACCGCGGGAGTCTTACGCCTCGTCACCGACACCGATGTAGAAGGAAACGCCCATATCGGAGACCGCGGAGGTGGGGGCGCATCCACCATCAACTCGTTCCGATCGGCGTTCGGTGATCGACTCGTTGGCATGAACGTCGCGGACCGGGAATGGCTTTGGCACCAACTGCCACGTTTCGCCGGGCACGGTGCTTCGATCCACGCGCTGTGGTCTCACATCGATGTTGCCATGTGGGATGCTGCGGGCAAAGCGGCCGGGATGCCGGTCCACGAAATGCTTGGAACCGCGCGCAGGACAATCGATGTCTACGCGACGTATCCGCCGCGCAACTCCACGGTCAACGGCTACGTCGCGGAAGCTGCGCAATTGGTTGAGCAGGGATTTGGTGCATACAAGATCCATCCCGGAGCGATGGCAACTGACGAGGTGATCGAAATGGTGGGTGCCGTGCGACGGGAAGTCGGCGACGAGATGCGGTTGATGCTCGATCCGAACAACGGATACGATCTCCGCACCGCACTGAAAATCGGGCGTGCCCTTGACGAAAACGACTTCTACTGGTTCGAAGATCCTGTACCGTGGGACGACTTCCGCGCGATCCGCACGCTTTCGGAAACCATCGAGACTCCGCTCAACATGAGCGACTCGGCGCAGTTCCTATTTCACGACGCGGCTCGTGTGCTCGAACAGGACTGGCCCCGAACGATCCGTGGCACGGTACGGAAGATCGGCATCACCGGACTGAAAAAACAATGCGGAATGGCCGAGGGCTTCAACGTCAACTGCGAGGTCGGAACCGCGGGTAATTCGTTGATGAACGCTGGCAACCTGAATGTGATCATGTCGGTGTTGAATTGCGATTTCTACGAGTATTGGATGCCGTTGGAAGCTCAACAATTCGGACTGGAACATGAGATTCTGATCAACGCCGATGGCGTCTTGACCGCGCCCGAATTACCCGGCCTCGGATTTGAGCTGGATGAAGATTTCATCGCCAGCCATCGCGTCTCGACAATTACGCTTTGAATGTGCACGCTCAGCGTTTTCAACGATAATTGCACCAAACTCACGCACGTGTGGAACCTGCACTGTCAGGGTGCTGCGAATTCCACGAAGTTACAAGGTTAGTTTTCGATGATGGATTACAGCAGCGGCGAAAAGATACTGGAGAGCTTGGGCGTTGTGCCGCTGATCAATGCCGGTGGACCGGTTACGAGGTTTTCAGGGACGCGTCCCCGTCCGGAAGCTATGAACGCCATGATGGCGATGGTCGATCCATTCGTCGAGTTGCACGAACTGATCGACGCGGCCGGTAAACGGATCGCCGAGATCATTGGCGTGCCAGCGGCCACCGTCACCAGTGGCGCTTCAGGTGGTCTCACAGTCCAGACTGCCGCGGCGATGGCGAAGGACGATCCCGAACTCATATTCCAGCTTCCGATCGCCGATGACATCCCGAACGAGTTGATCATTCAACGCAACCATCGATTCGGATACGACCATCTGTATCTCACACCGGGCGCTCGTTTCGTTGAGGTCGGCAACCAAAGCGGTTGCACTGCGGAGGAAGTCGAAGACGCGATCAACGACAAGACAGCGGCGATCATCCACCTCGAATCGCCGTACAGCGGCGATAACGTTTTGCCGATCGAAACACTCGTAGACATCGCTCACTCTAAAGGTCTACCGCTCTTGTGCGACGCTGCTTCCCGACTCCCACCGCGCGAAAACCTGACCAAATTTGTGGAGGCCGGTGCGGATTTGGTCTCATTCTCCGGTGGCAAAGGCATACGCGGACCGCAGGCTACTGGCCTTTTGCTCGGCAATGAGGAGTGGATCGAATACGCTAGGTTGAACAACGCACCGAACGCGACGGTCGCCAGAGCCCAGAAGGTGTCAAAGGAATCGATTGTCGGCATAATGGCCGCGGTAGAAGCCTTCATGAACGAAGATGAGGATGCGGAAAATCGGCGGTACACGAGATTGATGCAATCGGTGGTGGATCAGATCATCGAGATACCCGGCGTCGACGCTGAGGTTGTACACGACTACAACCACTACATACCGCACGCAGTGATCAAATTGAATGATGCGTGGCGGGGTCCGCCCAAGAGCGTTATCGGTGAGCGCATGTTGGAAGCGCCTAACCGCATCATGATTCTCTCATTCCTTGAGGAAATTCCCGATTTCTGGGTTGATCCCCTGAACCTGTCCGATGGGGAGGTTCAGATCGTGGCGGACAAGTTGAGGCGCGTGCTGTTGGACGCGTCGAATGAGGGTTAATTTACATGGATGCACAGGATGGACGGGATTTTGGTGATGTCGGAGCGCGATGTGCTTGACATTCACAACATTATGAGGGGACTTGCTGAAAAGCGACCGATCTTCCATTCGGAGGCCGATTTTCAGTTCGCGTTGGCTTGGCATATCAAGGATTTGCATATCAAGGAAAAGCGGTCCGACTGCGAAGTTCGGCTCGAGTGGCCGCCCTCGAAGGAAAACATGCGCATAGATATATGGCTACCAAATGACGCCACGGCGATTGAACTCAAACATCCGCTTGATAAAGCACCAGAAATTTGTCACGATGGCGAGCGATTCAAGCTAGGAAACTATCGATCCGCGCAAGCACGATACGGTTTCGTGAAAGACATCCGGCGTCTCGAACGAATGGTTGACGACGAACGCAACCGCGTCGAACGTGGGTTTGCAGTGTTATTGACAAACCGCAAGAGACTTTGGAAAACGCCTACATCAAGGCGGAAAGACACTCGCGACGAGAAATTCCGGATTCATCAGGGCGTAAAATTGTGCGGCACACTGGCTTGGTTACCCGAGAGTAAGTCTTCAACTAATGAAAAACCAATCTGCTTGCAAGGTTCTTACGAACTTGATTGGCAAGATTTCAGCGACCTTAAGACGCTAGATAACATCCAAATTCACGGAGGAAACAAAATCAAATTCCGATATCTAGCCGTCGAAGTTAGCAAATGACGACGTGACAACCACCGCCAACATCAGGAGACGTAACAATGAGCCCCAAACTACAAGGCAAACACGCGTTCATGCAGATGCTGCGTGCGGAAGGGGTTCGTTACATCTTCGGCAACCCGGGCACTAGCGAAGCGCCGTTCATCGGCATTCTTCATGAATATCCGGACCTCGAGTATCTGATGGTCGTCCAGGAGGGTGTGGCGATCGGAATGGCTGAGGGTTATGCGAGGGCGAGTGGTGAGGTTGGGTTTGTGAGCCTGCACATTGACAATGGTCTCGCCAACGGTTTCAGTCTGATGATCGACCAACGGCGAACCGGTTCGCCGGTAGTGATTACCGCGGGTAACAAGGACATCCGTCACGAGGCGAATGTCCGCAGCGATCTTGCCGATATGGCTGCGCCGTTTGCGAAGTGGAGTGCTGAGGTTACGCATCCGGAACAGGTGCCCTCGATAATGCGCCGCGCCTTCCAAGAAGCGCGCACACCTCCAACCGGCCCGGTTTTCGTCGCACTTTCGGGCAACGCGATGGATGATATCGCGGACATCGATACCGAACCGTCGAGTGCAATTCACGGCGAACCTAGGCCGGAACCGGCGGCTGTCGAAACGGCGTCCAAAGTCTTGGCGAACGCGTCGAACCCATTGATGATCGTCGGCGACGGGGTCTACGCCAGCGGTGGGATTGAAGCCGCCGCGTCTCTTGCCGACACCATCGGCACGCGCGTTTATAGCCACGTTGCGGGCCACATGCCCTTCCCGACCGATCATACGCTATGGTCCGGCGCGATTTCCTTCCGATCGGAGGAAGGTCTAGCTGCCGTCGACAACGCCGATGTGATCCTCGCCGTTGGATGTCCGGTTTTTGAAGACTTCTTCTACCGATCGGGCAACTTCGTCGGACCCGATACGACATTGATTCATATCGATGCTGACGCCAGCCAGATTGGACGCAAAGAACCAACGGATATCGGCATTTGGGCTTCACCGCTCCACGCAATGGCGGAGATCGAGATCGATGTCAGAAGGCGGATGACGGACGAAACGGTTGAAGCGGCGGAGCGGCGAGGCGAGAAGATCGCGGCTGAAAACGAAGCTCGCAATGCCGCGTTCGAGGAACTGGCGGCGAGTGGATGGGACCGATCACCGATATCGACTGCTGCTTTCGGCAAGGCGCTCGGTGACGCGATACCGCGCGGCGCGAACGTGTTCAGCGATGCGATCTCCTCGACCGGCATGGTCCACCAAGGTTTAACGCATCGAAGCGACATCCAGATGATGGGCGCGCGCGGCGGTGCGATCGGATGGGGCATCGGAGCCACTATGGGTATGAAACTCGCGAACCCGGAGAGTCCAACGATCGGCATCGTCGGCGACGGCAGTGCGATGATGACGGTTCAGGGTCTGTGGACTGCGGTCAACTACGACATCCCGGTTACCTACGTGATCTGCAACAACGCCGCCTATCGCATCTTGAAGGTGAACATGAACGTATATCACACCATCAACGAGATGCCGCCACCTGAAATCTACAACGCGATGGATTTCACGACACCCTTTGATTTCAAAGCGCAAGCAGAAGCCTATGGTGGTTTGGGCATTCGTGTTGAGCGCGCCGAAGATATCAAACCTGCGATCGACGAAGCTGTTGCATCCGGTAGACCCGCGTGCGTCGACGTTATTTTGGACGGATCGGTTTAATGGTTGGAATTGAGGGTCTGACCGTTTGATGGTTGATACAGTCGAAACCCGAGAGCTTATTCGATCATCTCTCAAAAACGCCGCCATCTATCGTTTTTTGGCGGACGAATCCGACGATCCGGTACAAATCCGCGATTTCGAAAGGCTTCAGGAGGTCCAAACCGAGATCGCAATGCGATTGTCGAAGTCGATCTCCTCTGATATCGCCGAGCACCGCATCGGTAGGTTTTCGATCTCGATGGCGCTGTTTAAACTCGCAACGAAGGTGTTCAATCCGGCGCGCGTCTCAGGTTTTCTGCGTGGTCAATTCCGCCGAACGTTGAGCACGTCGAGCGATGAGTTCCTCCGCCGCGACCTCCGCTCCGAAGCGGTGGAGAGCATGGATTTGTTGAATCGTCTTTCCCAGGAGACGACGTCGGAAGGCGAACACGTAGAGCACGGCTCTTTGGCGACGCGTTCTGGAGCGTTGCGCGCCGCGGTACTTGGGCTAAACGACGGCCTAGTGTCGAACACAACTCTGACTCTTGGTGTTGCCGCTGGTGCGTCAGATCCTGGCATCGTAGTGTTGGCGGGTGTTGCTGGTTTGGTTGGTGGCGCGTTGTCGATGGCTGCCGGCGAGTATGTGTCAGTCGTTTCGCAACGTGAGTTCAATGAAAATCTGGTTCGATGGGAACGGGTCGAGCTGCTCCTTTGGCACGATGAGGAAGAGGATGAGCTTGTAGAGATTCTCCAAGCTAAGGGATTATCTCTCGACGAGTCGAAGTCGGCGGCAGCTCGGATCATGAGTAATCCCGACACCGCGTTGGACATGCACGTACGGGAAGAGCTGGGTATCGACCTAGATGATCTCGGCGGTTCGCCGACGGTTGCGGCGATTAGTTCGTTGGTCGCGTTCGCTGGCGGCGCGTTTGTGCCGTTGCTACCTTATATGATCGGTTTGGGCGGCACCACTTCGACGATAATCAGCGCGTGCGCTTCTGCGTCAGCACTTTTGGTGGTCGGAGGAAGTCTGGGGTGGATGTCCGGGAGCGGTAAGATCTACGGCGCAGTAAGGATGCTGGCGGTCGGTTTGGTCGCTGGCGCGATTACCTATGGATTAGGTTTGCTGGTTGGCCAGCAAATCGGATGAGAGTTTGATCAGTTGCGCCAGTCTTCCGTGATCGCAAAACTGGCTCAAACCTGAAAGCTAGGTTAATGACGAAACGCTGGCACTAGGAATTGGTGCCCCTTCTCCTGCGCATGGGTTGATCCAATACGGAGAACATTACGCGGTGGTTGCCTTCGTCGATGACCGCGTGGACATTTTTCCCGACGACTTTGGCTGCTTTTTGCACCTGTATCTTTACGTTGGCCGGATTCCTTCCGGGATCGTATCCAATCGCTTTGGCTTGACCCACGTCCATCTTGGATAAGGCGTCGGTCAGCGCGACCATCTCCGGAGTGCGCGATGCCGCGGAATATCTGTGGTTGGTTTCCCAGACTTCTTGCACTTCTCTCAGCGATACGTTATTAATTCGCATGTTTACCCCATTGCTCGCAAATCTCAAGCACTTATGCAATCTTACACTCGACAAAGGTCATCCGAAATGATCAACGTTGGCAGTCAATTTACCATTGGCCAACTTTTGACGATTTCGGTCGTTTCTCTTCGGTGGTTCTATCCGTTATTCCTTCGGTCTCGCAATGCTAGCGATTTCTGGTTGGTTGTTCCATTGTCACAATCAACGGTAGTTCGTCCGCATCCCGTGAATCAAGTTATCAATCCCAACGATGTCAAACGTGATATCACTGATTCTGCTCCCTGCCCGGCGGATGAACCGGCCGCGAGCACAATATCGGCGAGATCGTCGCCATTCCGTGAATCTTGACGTCGGACCGACAGGAACAAACTGTTGTCTGCAACGGCATTCCGAGGTGTGACCGGCGCGCCGTTTGCGCGGTCACTCCCAACGTAAATGACGGCACCGCCATTACGAGAAACTTCTCGGACCACGAGATTAACCGTGTCGACAGCCAGTGCCGGATCATCCAACAAAGTCACGGGCCTCGATCCGTTTTCTAGCAGAATCTCAGCGATCGCATTACCGAGCGATGAATTCGCGTCGGAGCTACCACCTGAAATATGGATTGTGAAGCCCCGTTCACCCAACTCGGGATATGACGAACGCAGCTCTCGAATGACACTGGGATATGAAAACCACTCCGGAATCTCGGCACCCGTTTGGAGCCGATCTCTCAGTTCGGTTCCCGACAGATTCATCACTCCAGAATCGTCGCCAAGCTCATCGCGCGTGACGTATCGATCTGTCCCACCGTCGTAAACGACCTCACTAAATGTGACCACCTCGATGCCGAGTTCGTCCCGATAATCCTCAACCAAGGTCTGTGCATCGTACGGGCCGTAGAACGGGTTACCGTCACGATCATTTCCGGGACCAGCGTGATCTCTGCCGACGATGAAGTGGGTGCATCCGTAGTTCTTTCGCACGATCGCGTGCCACACCGCCTCTCTGGGACCGCCCATTCTCATGGCGAGTTGAAGCAAACTCAGGGTCGCAGAGTTTTCTGCATATCCTTCAAGCACCGCGCGGTAACACCGCACACGAGTGTGGTACTCGACATCGCCTGGTTTGGTGAGGCCGACCACAGGATGGATCAACAGGTTTGCCTGGACTTGTTCGGCGGCCCGACGCGTCAGTTCAACGTGGGCGCGATGCATCGGATTACGCGTTTGAAAGGCCACAATCCGGGACCATCCGAGGGATTGAAACATCGCTCGGAGCTGTGCTGGGGTGTGCCGCAGACCCGGGTAGGTGTGATGTTGCGATGCTCTTGCCCCTTCCAGCGACCCACCGACGTAATATTCGGCGGTCTGGTTCATCAATGCGTTAACACCCGGGTGAAATTCATCCTCGGTTCCGAAAACTTTCGCGGCTTCTTCGGATTTATTCGGCACCCACACATCGCTGACGTTCAAAACGGCGATCAAGACGCCTTCGGGATGCATGAGAGCCAATCGATCACCGGCCGAAAGCGTGGTCGCCGTTTCGGACGGGAGGTCCAACGTTATTGGTAGTGGCCACAACGTTCCATCCGAAAGCCGCATATCATCACGGACGCTCTCGTAGTCTTCACGTCCCAGAAAGCCCGTGAGCGGCGAAAACGCTCCCGTGAGCAACTGTTCAATGTCGCAAAGTTGACGAGGTGTGAGGACCCATTTCGGCAGGTTGGCGACCTCGGCGTCCAGCTCCGCGATGCGAGTTTCGTCGACTAGGAGGTCGACCAAGACGCCGCCGTGAGGGCTGATCAAATGGTTTTCTTCAGATACTGCTTCTTTTTGCATTTAGGTTTTCTAGCTTTCGGTTGCTTTTTCAGTTGTATTCAGGCACGATTCGAGCGATATTTCAATCGCTTTGTCCACGTTTGGCCCAATCGGAATTTTCGAACATGTTGAGTCCCGGGTCTGCGATGACTCCGGCGTCAGTGTAGTCCGGTTGTTGCGAGCGGATGAAATCTTCGTTCAGTTCGATTCCCCAGCCCGGTTTGTCAGGGATCGGAAAATATCCATCGATTACTTCGGGATAGTTGGTACCGGCATTTTTGACGTGCGGGTCGGCAAAATCGTTGAAATGTTCAAGTATTTTGACGTTCCTTAACGTCAAGCAGAGGTGAAGAGCGGCCATCGTCGAGACGATGCCGCCCACGTTGTGCGGAGCCACCATGATCGAGTAGCTCTCCGCCGTGGAAGCGATCTTCTTGACCTCCAAAACGCCACCGCACTGCGTGATGTCTGGTTGAATGACATCGACCGTTTGTGCGCCCCATATCTCGCGGAATTCAGGAGCCCCATACAGACGTTCTCCCGTCGCTATGGGTAGGCCTGTGTGTTGTCGAACCGATTGGAGCGCCGGGATGTCCCCTGGTCGGACGGGTTCCTCGATCCAGCCGATATTGAACTTTTCGATATGGCGCGCGATCTCCCGGGCTTGATGGGGAGCAAACCGGCCATGCATCTCGATCATGATTTGCGCGCGGGTACCGGCAACGGAGGCGACAGATTCAATGAGGTCTAGCGATTTGTAGAATTCCTCGCGCTCAAGTTCCAGATCGCCATTACCGAACGGGTCGAATTTCATTGCTCGATAACCGCGATCGATCACGCGTTGGGCAGCAGCAGCGAACTGTTCCGGTTCACGTTCGACTGTGTACCATCCGTTGGCGTAGGCTTGGACGCGGTTAGCAACTTGTCCGCCGAGTAGTTTGTAGACGGGTTGATTACACGCTTTGCCGATGATGTCCCAGAAAGCCAGTTCAACTAGCGCCAATCCAGTGTGGACTACTTCGCCGGCCTTCCCGAAATCCAGTAACGTCATCCGGCGATAGAGTGCCTCGATGTCAAACGGATCGTGACCGATGAAATGGCGCTGAGCGTCTCGCAGATACTCGGAAACGGTGTGGGTTTTACCTAGTACCCTTGCCTCGCCGATGCCAGTTATGCCCTCGTCGGTTTCGACGATACAGTATGTCAAATTTCGCCAAGGCGTGCCCAGCACGACGGTGCGGAATCCAGTGGTCTTCATTTATGAGCCAGTCGGTTCTGAACTTACAGACTCAGATAATTCTATAAATCATCGAAACCAAGTCTCAAACTGCGTTACTGGTACAATTAATTCGTGCGGCGCGGGAGTAACTCAGTGGTAGAGTGCCTGCCTTCCAAGCAGGGTGTCGCGGGTTCGAATCCCGTCTCCCGCTCCAGTTCCCACACCGGATTTCTAACGGGCTTGATGCGTCCGCGGAAATACCGTTATCGTCGATCCCTGCGATGTCGTGAGTGCGCCATCGACCTCGCAGTACGGTTTACGCAAGTAAGCTAAGCCGATCGTCTCGCCGCTCATGCAGTCGCGCCCGGTCGACGTAATCCAACCCACGTTCCTTGCGGTTTCATTGGATTGGATTCGTTCACCCATTGTCACTTGGCGCTGATTAGTTGCGTCAATTTCTTGGGTAAACGCGACCAAGGATCGTTGCACCTTATCGTAGGTATCGAGGCGTGCGATCACCTCTTGGCCCACGTAGCAGCCCTTTTCGAAATCGATGAGGTGCATCAGTCCAGCTTCAAGCGGGTTCACCTCTGGCGTTAATTCATTTCCGGCGATCGGTTCTTGATTCGCGATCCTAACTTGGTTGAAGAGTTCCTCCGGTGCGCAACTCAATCTATTGCGAGAAAATCTTGCGTCGATCTCTTCTACCGCTGCTGTCTCAGCGATTACCAACCATGACATCGGCCCAGCAGAGTCATTTCGCAGTGCCAACACCATTCCGTCTTCGGCGACATTGATCCCGCGGATCGACCCGATGTCAGCGGAAGAAAAATCTAGTCCTGGCAAGACTTCGCCTAGAGCTTGGGACGCGTGGGGACCGAATACGTACCAACGATGCCACCGATCCGATACATCGATGAGTTCTGCGTCCTCGATGATCGTGAACCGTTCGATCCCCTCCATCATCTCGGTCGCGTCCGGTGCATCCGAAACTAGGATCAACTCATGATCCGAGCGTTTCAGCACCCAAAGAACGTCAATGATTCGTCCCTTTTCATTCGTGAGGATCGTTCGGCGTGCCGATCCGTCGGCAAGATCGAGCAACGAATTTGTGGTGAGCCGATGTAGCAGATCGAGTGCGTCGGGGCCGGAGTGACGGAACGTTGACCCGAATGGCGGTTTGAAACATGCCGCTCCGCGCGCAGTGTAGGCGGAGAATGCTTGTTCGAGAATTGCCGCGTCACCGCGCGGCGCGGTGCTGCCCATCGCGTTGACTTTAGACGGCGAACGAGTCGCCGCAACCACAGGTGCGTTTGGCGTTTGGGTTGTGGAATTCGAATCCACGGCCGTTCAGACCATCAGAAAAGTCCAACACTGTCCCCGCCAAAAAGATGAAGGCGCGTTTGGGAATGTAGATTTCGATACCGTTTTCGACGATTACCTTGTCGGTCTCTTCCGGCGCGTCGACAAGTTCGAGCACGTATTGGAGTCCTGAACATCCTCCGCCCTGCACTGCGATCTTGATAGCGCACTGCTCCCGGCCCGCTTTCTGAGCGAACTCCTTAGCTTTGGATGCTGCTTTCGGCGTCACGCGCACGGTGTTGATCGGTACCGTGCCTTGGTGTTCGGCGGCGATGGTCATGGTGTTCGGATTCGAATTCTAGGAATAGGAGATTGCGTTCGCTAGTCGAGTCTAGGATGAGGTCTTAGTTGTGGCCCTCAGACGACATAGAATCAAGAAAGTCGTCGGTACCCATGATATATCAACCTAATTGGTCAGGAATTCCATCAGCACGAAGCTCGGAGACAGCGGTGAAACTTCGCTGCTCTACGGTGGTCGCGTCGCAAAATCGAGTCGGCGAGTGAAAGCAAGCGGCATCGGGGATGAAGCAGTTAGTGCTTTAGGTATGGCGCGGGCGTTGTGCAATTCTGACTTCATCCACGACGCGCTGCTCGAAAACCAGCGATTGATGTTTCTCGCGAACGCCGAGCTTACGACCGATACTGCGCACCTTGACGAGCTACGTGAACACTTCCAGACGATCGGGAAAGAGCATGTCGATGATCTCGACGCTCTCTTGCGTCGATTGGAGAATGAGGTCGAACTGCCGCGAGCATTCATTATTCCGGGTGCATCGCAAAGATCGGCTGCACTTGATCTCGCCCGTTGCAAGGTTCGAGATTTGGAACGCGCCGCGGTCGCTCTCTTTGACGACGGGTTGATGAGAAACGAGCAGTTGTTGGTTTGGTTGAATCGTCTCTCGGATTGCATCTTTATGATGGCTCGATATGTTGATCGGGACTTGCCCACGGAGATCGTCACTGGCACGAGGCGTGAAAATTGACCGAATTTCGCCTGGCAATTATCAACACTGGAGCTGCAAACATCCACAGCGTCGAAAAGGCGGTTCGGATAGTTGGTGGTGATCCGATAGTCACAACCTCGGCCGACGAGATATCTTCGGCTGATGCGGCGATACTGCCCGGCGTCGGCGCGAACGACGCAGTGATGCAGCAACTTGTCGACCGCGAATTGATTGAGACCATTCGGGACTTCGCATCGTCAGGTAGGCCGTTGCTGTGCGTGTGTTTGGGGATGCAGATCCTATTCGAAAGCTCCGAAGAGGGCGAACTACCGGGTCTTGGCGTGTTGCGCGGGCGCGTGGTTCGTTTCCCAAGCGTCGCTGCCAACTCAAATGGTCGCCGGTTGAAGGTTCCACACATGGGTTGGAACAAAGTACGTTTCCGCGACGACTTGGTAACAAGGCATCCCGTGTTCTCGGGCATAGAACAAGGCACGTATTTCTACTTCGTGCACTCGTATCACTGCGTCGCCGACGATGCCTCCGACATCGCGGCCACCTCTCCGCACGGCATCGAAGTCTGCGCGGCGGTAGTCCACGACAATGTTGTGGGCACGCAGTTCCACCCAGAAAAGAGCGGTCGGTCGGGTCTGGAGATCTACTCCAAGTTCTTGGCGTATGCGCGACGGAGGCCATAGGCACGTTCTGCGTCCGTGAATTGTCGATGCAAGTAATCCCTGCTATAGACATCCGAGGAGGTCGATGCGCGCGCCTTTTCAAAGGCGATTACGCGCAGGAGACTGTGTTCGACAACGACCCGGTGGATGCCGCTCTCCGTTGGGTTGACATGGGTGCGCAACGCTTGCATGTGATCGATCTCGATGGTGCCAAAGATGGGCAACGAATCAATGCCGAAACCGTGGCACGCATCGCGCGGTCGGTCGATGTGCCGATCCAGATGGGCGGCGGCATACGGAGCGTCGATGACGCTGACGCGGTGTTCCAGATCGGTGTGAATATGGTCATCTTTGGCACGACAGCGGTCGAAGATCCAGACGCCGTACAGGCAAGCGTGCAAGAGTTCGGCGAAGAACGCGTCTGCGTATCAGTTGACGCCGAAGACGGCGTCGTGCGAACTCGCGGTTGGCTGAACGAGACGTCGCTGCTTGCCTTGGATCTGTTGGTCGAAATGTCCGAACGCCGCGAGGTCCGGAACTTCATCTACACGGACACCGCTCGAGACGGCACGTTGTCCCACCCGAACTTCGATGCGGTGAGCGCGGTGGTGAACGGGATAGAATATCCAGTTATGGTTGCAGGCGGAATCGCGACGGTTGAAGATGTCGTGCGGCTGTGTGATATCGGTGCCGCTGGTGCCATTACCGGGATGGCGATATACACCGGTTCCCTGAATTTGGCGGATGCCATCGAATCGGTCCAAAAATCAAGTAATCAATCAGCGAATCAACGCTGAATACAAATCGGACGTGAGAGAACCACATTGACCACGAGACCCACTGCAAGCTGGCACACGTTCAACGACCAGATCGATCCGCACGCCATAATCTCGCTGTTGCCCATTCATCGGTCGCAACACGTCGCGGTTTTGGGCGGCGATGTCGACGGTCTCACGATCCCGATCGCTAAATATGTTTATGACGGGAACGTGATCGCCTTGGATAGCGACCAAGAGACCCTTGATCAACTTGCTATCGAAGTGAAGCGAGTCCACCTTACCAACGTGGATTTAACACTTGTCGATGATGATGACTTGACGGGAACTGAAATCGACACTGACGGCATCGTCGTCATTGACGCTTTACACCAGACAACTAGCCCGGCGCGGCTGTTTTCTTCGGTGGCGCGGTTGTTGCCCGGCGGCGGTTGGATGTTAATCGCGGATTGGTTCTCGACTGATGCCCGAGGTGACAACGGTCCGGCGAAATCGAAGCGTGTCGACGCTGCGCGGGTTGATCGATGGGCGTCGGAAAACGATATGACGCCGATCACCCGCCGCACGTTAGGTGTCCAGCGTTACGTGCACGTCTATCGCAAACGCCGAGCTCCTTCGAACTAGGCTCATCCCAACGATCAACCATGTTGACAACCCGCGTCATTCCTTGTCTAGACGTCGATCAGGGCAGAGTAGTAAAAGGCGTCAGTTTCGTCGACATTCGAGACGCTGGTGATCCGGCGGAACTCGCTCGCTTCTACGATTCTGAAGGTGCCGATGAGCTTGTTTTCTTGGATATCACTGCTTCGTCGGACGCCCGCAACACGATGGTGGACGTCGTCGAGCGCGTGTCTGCCGAAGTCTTCATCCCGCTAACTGTGGGTGGGGGGATACGATCCCGCGAAGACATGCGTCGCATGCTGGAGGCCGGTGCTGAGAAAGTGAGCGTCAACTCGGCCGCCTTGGCGAACCCGATGCTGATCGAGGAGTGCGCGGAAGAGTTTGGATCGCAGTGTGTGGTCTTGGCGATCGATGCCAAGAGGATTGAAAAACCGGCAATGGTCGAGAGATCAGACGGTGGCAGTGACATTGCCGAAGCGTTGTGGCAGGTCTACACTCATGGCGGCAGGAGAGCGACTGCAGTCGATGTCATCAAGTGGGCGCGCATGGGCGCAGAACTTGGAGCCGGCGAGTTACTCGTGACCAGCATGGACGCCGACGGGCAAAAAACGGGATACGACTGCGACTTGCTGCGAACAATCTCATCACAGGTATCGATCCCTTTGATAGCAAGTGGCGGGGCTGGTACGTTGGACCACTTTGTGAATGCGGTTACCGACGGCGGAGCCGACGCGGTGTTGGCGGCCTCCCTATTCCATTACGGGGAATTGCGGATCCAAGACGTGAAATCTCACATGGCCGAGTCTGGGTTGCCCATGCGGCTAATCCATTGAGCCGACTCGATGCGGGGAACCATGAAATGATCCAATTCGACGACCGGGGCCTCCTAACGGCGGTAGTTCAAGACGTGGGATCTCAAGAGGTTCTGATGGTCGCGCACATGAACCGTGAGGCGTTGATGCGCACCATTACGGGTCCGCACGTCTGGTTTTACAGTCGCAGTCGCAAAACTTTATGGGAAAAAGGATCTACCTCGGGCGATTACCTAAACGTTGTCGACCTCAAACTGGATTGTGATGGAGATGCGTTGGTGGTGTTGGCGGAACCGGTCGGCGCGGCGTGTCACACCGGACAAAAATCTTGCTTCCACCAGTCGGTTGATGCTGATAGCGAATCGACGCAACGCGTGGGACCGGGCATTCTTATTGAATTGGCTGAGGTTATCCATGAACGCGCGGTCAACATGCCGGAGGGGTCTTACACGGCAAAGCTACTGGCATCGGGGACATCGCGTGTGGCTCAGAAGGTCATCGAAGAAGCTGGTGAAACTGGACTGGCGGCAGCCGACGGAAGTCGCGATTCAGTTGCGCCGGAGATGGCTGACCTGTTCTACAACTGCGTGACGTTACTGGAGTCGGTCGGTGTCCCGATGGACGAAGTATGGGCGGAGCTGGCGCGACGCAGACGCTGACGAGGCGGGTTCGGTCGGGGCATACTCCCGGTCAGGATCCCGTCTCAGCGCTAACAGTGCGTTGGGCAGCGAACTCATGTTCGTCCGTTGCGATGGCGGACTGCATCGCGGAAACGGCGATCTCGATCATCTCATCATCGGGTTGTGCCGTAGTCAGTTTCTGCAGCCAAAGATTCGGTTTTCCAACTAGATCGGCGAACACGTTTCCAGTGTGAGTGCCGGTGAACCGGATGAACTCGTAGCTTACCGCGGCGATCAGCGGTATGAGGACGATCCTAGATCCGACGAGCATCCACAGCTGCTCGCGCGGAATGAACATGAAGGCGATGATCGATACGACAACTACGGTTAACAGGAATGATGTGCCGCAGCGCGGGTGAGCAGGTGAGAATCTCCTGATCTCGCGGGGAATCAAGGGCAGGCCGCGCTCATAGGCGTGAATCGTCATGTGTTCAGCGCCGTGGTAGCCGTACATCCGCTTGATGTCCTTCATCAGGCCGATTGCCCAGATGTAGACGAGGAAGATGACTAACCGCGCCCCGCCTTCAATGACGTTGGCGACGAAATCTGACTGCTCTTCGAATGGTCGTGAGATGAATAGGGGCAATAAGAAAAACAAGGCGATACCGAACACGAAGGCTACCGCGGTCATCAAGCCCATACCCAAGGATCCGATCTCGGCATCGTCATCATCCCCGGCATCTCTGATTTGCTGATTTGCGCCGATGGTATAGGCACGCATTCCAATCACCAAGGTTTCGATCAGAACCAGGATTCCACGCACGAAGGGTACTCGGCGCAATTTCCCGTTCGCCCAACTCAACAACGGGATGTTTTCTTGGTGAATGGAACCGTCGGCGCGCCGCACGGAGACGGCGCAAGATCGAGCGCCGCGTATCATCACCCCTTCAATGATCGCCTGCCCGCCGTACATCCGAGTTGGAATGTTGGATTTTTCTAGGTCGGACATCTCACGCGGTTCGTCCCGATTTGATCGGAGCCTTGGATCGGCGTCGCGCTATCTTGTGGCCAGGGACTCTTCGATCGGCGCAAATGTCGCTGGTTTATGCGCCGGCCAACGCCGTTGGGAGCAACTATTCCGCAACTGACATACCGTAGCGACGCATCAATCGTTCGACGCGTCCCTCGGTGTCGACGATGCGTTGCTCACCGGTCCAGAATGGATGGCAGGAGCTGCATACTTCGACGCGGATCTCTTCGTTGGTGGAGCCAACGATCATGCCCTCGACACCGCACGCGCAAATGACCCTTGCTTCTGGGTGATAGGTCGGGTGAATGTCGGTCTTCATTTCGCGTTGTCCTCGCAACTGGGCGTTTGAAATCTATGCTTCGATCAGGTCGACGTTAATTCGTCTTTTGTCTTGGCGGGCAAAGTCGAACCGGACGGTGCCGTCAATAGTGGCGTAGAGTGTGTGGTCGCGTCCCATTCCGACGTTGGCACCCGCATGGAATCGGGTTCCGCGTTGCCGTACTAGGATGGAGCCCGCCGTAACCGTCTCGCCGCCGAATGCCTTTACGCCCAAACGTCGGCCTGCGCTATCCCGGCCGTTCCTGGATGTTCCCGAACCCTTCTTATGTGCCATGATGTGGCCTCCGCGTTGTTTGACGGGTCGATTAGACCTCGATGTCGGTAATCTCTAAAGACGTGATGGATTGACGGTGGCCCCGCTTGATGCGGTAGCGCGTTTTGTTCTTGTATTTGAAGACCGTCTTCTTGCGTTCTCTGCCGTGTGAAAGCACCTTCGCGATCACTTGAGCCCCGTCGATAGTGGGCGTTCCAACCTCGACGTCGCCGTCGACGCTGGCCAGCAACACATCATCAAGGGTGATCGTGTCTCCCTCAGGGTATGGCAATTTTTCCACATCCAGCTGATCGCCGGTGCGGACCCGATATTGTTTGCCACCGGTGGCGACTATGGCGTAGTTGTCAGACATGTCTTTTCGGCACAGTTGGACGACGAATCGATTAAGGAGTAACTCTACGATTTTACAACATCGACCCAGCGGCAAATTCGAATTGCCGCGTCTTGACGCCTTCAGTCCGCGATCAGGGCGAATCTGCTGCGGAAATAGAGCAGTGGATCGCCTTCGTTGATCCTAATGGCCTCGAGTTTAGCGATGAAGATTGTGTGGTCGCCTGCTTCGACGGAATCGACGACTCGGCAATCCATCGCAGCCAATGAATCGGTGACGACCATAGACTCGCCCAGCGCTTCAAATTCAGGCGCGGTCAGAGTCTCCCTAATCTCAGCCGGAACCGTGTAGTGGCGAGCGATGCCCTGCTGTCGCGCATTCAACACACTGATTCCGAAGCGACCATTTCGCTTGACAAGGGGGTAGGAATTACGTTCGTGCGCGATAGTTATCAGCGCCAGAGGTGGTTCAAGAGACACGCTCGTGACGCTGTTGGCGGTCATTCCGTGTACCCTGCCATCATCCTCTTGCGTGGAAATCACCGTCACGCCAGTAGCGAAATTCGACCACGCGTTCCGGAATAGATCCGCTGTTACCTCGGTATTCGCCATTTTTCTGGTAATCACTCCCCTGCGCGGAATTATAGTCACTCGTCATTTCGAAAACCGTACTCCCCGTTGTCAGGTTTCAGTTCCCCTCCTATGGCGTGACATTTCTCCAAGTCAGCGGATCGGGGTCTACGTAACCGGAGAGTTCTGCGAATGCGGTCCCGATGTTGCGACCAGTCGCGGTGTCGAAAACGTCGACTCTGCCCTCCCAATACGCGGCTGCTTGATTACCGTACGGCATCGAAGGAATCTCTTGATCGGCGATGGTAGGTGCCAATTGCACATCGATTCCCACACTCTCGACGCGCAGCCGCCAACTCGATGGATACTCGCCGTCCGTATGCGGGCTAGTCCAGTGCTCGAGCACGTCCAACTGCAGACCGTCGCGTGCTGCATCAAACACCTTTTGCGGAGAACCAGGCTCAATCAAAGTTCCGTCCGTGGAGACCACTTCCCCATCAGCTCCACGGACTTCCGCGATCATCAACGATCGTCCGTCGTCGAGATGTAGTGCGAACCATTGCCAACCGGCAGGTTTACCGACTACGAAGAAATCCCCCCATTGGTGATCGAACCAGACCTCGCCGGAGACCTCAATCTCACGGTTCTCGATCGTTAATGTCCCTTCTGCGGTCATGCGGGGATACGTGTAGTAATAGGTCCAACCGAACGGCCAATCCATCCATCCGACACCTTCGTGCAACATCGTGGATGTGGGTGCTAGCGTTTGTAGCTTGATTCCGGTACCGGATTGCAGGTCTCGAGCGTCGAAAACGTGGGAGCCATCGGATTCAATGTCTAGAGCGAAATTGCCTAGATTCAAACGGAGCAGGTTTTCGGTTTTCGCGTTCTCCATTGAGTCGAGTGCGGCGAATCCCTGTGAACTGATGACGTGATGATTTGCAGAAGTTACGTCGGTGATGCCCGCCTGTCCGAATTCGAAGGTCTCGTATTCATCGGCACGTTGCGTTTGGAAGATCACGAAGTGAAATGAGTATTGATCTCCGTCGTCTGATTGCAGGTGTCCGTTGTAATACCACCACTCGATCGGGGATTGATGCGATGCATCATCGTCGGGCAGCACCAACATTCGCGGCGACGGTGTCGGCTCGGGCGGGTTTGGTGTCGGTATCGCCTTGGATTCGATTTGAACTGCGCAGGCCGTGACTGCCAGAACGAGCAGCGTGATCAAAATCACCGGTGTTTTGCGAACCATCGATTTCATTCCGCGGTTAGCCTCGGCAATCGTCGATCGATCCAGTGCGGCAACCACCAGTTCCAGCGGCCGAACAGTCGCATAAGTGCCGGCGCGATCAGAATCCGAACAATGGTCACGTCGATGAAGACCGCCAACGCCAAACCGAAGCCGACCATTTTGACGCTTACGACTTCGGCGAGCACGAAACTCGCGCCAACAACGATCAAGATCAACCCTGCGCCCGTAATGATTGTGCCGCTTCGTTGCAGTCCCAGCTTCACGCTGTCCCGGTTGCTCCCGGTATCGTTGTATGCCTCTCGAATCCTCGACAAAAGGAAAATCTCGTAGTCCATGCTTAAACCAAAAAGTATTGCGAACAGCACGATTGGCGTGGTGGCATCAATGACACCTAGAGGTTCAAAGTTCAACACACCGCTGAGATTTCCTTGTTGGAAAATCCACACCAGAGCACCGAAACTTGCCAGGATGCTCAATACATTCAGCGCAACGGCTTTGAGGGGTATGACGATCGACCTGAAGAGGATCATCAGAGATACGAATGTCAGCATGATCACCAAGGCGGCGACGATCGGAAACCGACCGTAGAGGGATTTGATCAAGTCGTTGGCGTGTGCAGCGCCACCGTCGATGTGGACGTTCGAATGGTCGAGTGAACCGAAAGCGCGGATTTCACCCACCAACGCTTGGGCTTCGGCTGTGAAGGGATGGACATCACTACTGACGTAGAACAGAGCGACCCCCTGGCGGACGCTGTCGTTCACGAGTCGAAGCGTTGCAGCATCGTAGATCGCCTCGGGATGCGTGTACAGCTCACGGTATTCGGATACTCCGAGGGTCGGCCTCAAGTTGACGATGCTCGAAACTCGTTCCACCGTCGGGATGTTTTCGAGTGCCTGACCAAATGCATAGAGCGCGGTTAGGTTATCTTCCGAGAATGGGTCACCTTCAAACGTGTACGCGACCGTTAATTCGGTAGATATGTCCCATCCGAACTGTTCCAGAAGCAGGTCGTATCCTTGGCGCGATTCGTACCTCTTGGGCAAGATGGTGGCGTCGACGGTGCCTGGGCGGATGTCTTTGAACGGGACCGCGAGCGCAACCAACAACACGACCGTCGGGATCAAGAATAGCAACGGATGCCGCATGACTCCGTCCGCCATACGTAACCACATTCCGTCGCTCCATCGCCTAGAACCAAGCACCGGAAACCAGTTGATCCGGTGCCCAACGATGCTAAGAACCGCGGGCATCAACGTCTGCGCCGATAGGAGTGCGATTGCAATCACAATGATGGCGCCGATGCCGATCGAATCCAAGACCGTTAGATCGAAGAGCAGCAATGATGCCAGACCGATCACGCTGGTTACGCCGGAGAAGAGAATGGCGGTTCCGGCTCGCTCGTGAGTCTTCGCGATGGCGTCAGCGACAGAAAGACCGTTCGCCAACTCTTCCTTGAATCGATTGACGTAGAAGAGTGAGTAGTCGATGCCCATGCCGATGCCCAGAAGGGTGATGATGTTGAACGAAAGAACCGACATGTCGCGAAAATCGGCGACGTAATACACGATGCCAAGTCCTACCGCCACCGCGACGCCACCTACGGCTGCTGGCATCACCGCGGCAGCGACAGTGCCGAAAACTAGTAGCAAAGCGATCACCGCGAGGGGAAATGCTACCAACTCACCCCGACGGAAGTCTTCGCCACTCGCGAATATGATGTCGCGGTACAGTGGCGGCGCACCAGTCATCACCACGTTGAGATCGACCTGATCGATTCGCCCGGAGATATCGTCCAAAACCACGAGCGAGTCTTCGATCTCCAGATCCAGTCCGGCTTCGATCAACGCCATGTCACCGTCTTCGGATAGCCATCCCGGTTCGGTGAGATAAGATCGCACGCTCGCAACATTGGGATGCGATTCGATCTGCCCGATAAGTCTTCGGGCTTGATGATCGAATTCAGGCGAATACGGTGCCGCGCTTTGATGGTGGATTATGAAAAGTAGGGAGATTGGACTGAGGTCAAAGCGCTCGGTAATGAGTTTTTGCGCTTTGTACGACAGGTACTCTTCACTGGAAAAACCGCCGGGTAACAGTTTGTCCTGCACTCGTGTTGCGACTGGCAACATAGCCAGCAGGCACAATACCCAAGTGGCAACTACTAGATATCGGTATCGGAATATCCAACGGCCTGACTTGGCTAACATTTAAGCGCTCAGAACTGCATGCGAATTTAAGGGACGAAGACGCAACCTGCCGTTAGGCAGTTCATGGACGTTTCGTTGGATGTAACTTGATGCGGTGCGCCTATGCTTCCGCGCCGCGTGCAGGCGCTAGGTCTTCTCGGCAACCGCTATCGCGGCGGCACGGTCAGTCTGATCCAACGCCACTATCTTTACGCCTTGTGCTGAACGTCCTGTTTCACGGATCTCGGCCAAGGTAGTCCTGACGATCTGTCCCTTTGAAGTCAAGATCATCAGTTTCCCGGTCTCGTCGCGGCGCAAGGCGTCGTTGATGACGGTTGCAGCTGCGACATCGCCAGTGTTACGAGTGATGCTCAGAGTGATGATGCCTCTGCCACCGCGTCCTTGGACGCGGTAATGACGGAGCGCCGAGAGTTTTCCGCGACCCTTAGTGCCGATGATCAGCAGGTAGCCTTCGTCATCTACGACGTCCATTCCCACCACCTCGTCGTCCTTGTCCAACCTGATGCCACGTACTCCACCCGCAATCCGTGATCTGGATGTGATGTCACGGCTCGGGAACCGGATAGATTGTCCGTTTTTGGTGACCATGATCAAATCGTCATCGTCGCGCGCCATCGCCACGGAAATGAGTTCTTCCTTCGGCTTGAGCTTGTAGCAGTTCAATCCGGCGCGATTGATGTTTGCGAACGCTTCAAGCGTCATTCGTTTAACATCGCCGTGCTTTGTTGCCAACGCGAGATAGGTGTCGGGCGCATGCATATCGCTGACAACCATCATTTGCCGTACCGTTTCACCCGGTCCGATGTTGAACCCCAAGTTGTGGACCAAGGTGCCACGTGACTGTCGAGATTGGTCGGGCGGTAACTCGAACACTCTGGAGGAGTAAACCCGGCCGTGGTCGGTGAAGAACAACAGCGTGTCGTGGGTGTCGGCAACTTGAAGGAATCCGGTAATGTCGTCGGCGCGCGTCAGACGCTGGCTGCTGACGCCCTTCCCTCCCCGATGTTGCTTGCGGTACGTGTCGAGTTTGACGCGTTTGATGTATCCGCCGTGAGTGAGAGTGATTACCACGTCTTCGTGCGGTTCGATGTCCTCGCGCCTGAATTCACCGAGTTCTTCCTGGTGGATTACGGTTCGCCGTTCGCTGCCGTACTTGCGCTTTAGTTGGTGCGTCTCTTTGATTACTTCTGCGCTGACCTTCGAAGCGTCGGCCAGTAGTGCTTCCAACCGTTGCACCAGCTCGAGCAGTTCTTTGTACTCGTTCTCGAGCTTTTCTCGCTCAAGCGCGGCCAACCGGCGCAACTGCATGTCCAAAATAGCCTGGGCCTGGACCAGCGAGAAACTGAATTCCGAAATCAATCCGACACGTGCTTCCTCGACATCAGCGGATCCTCGGATGATCTGGATGACCCGGTCTAGGTTATCGATGGCGATTCGAAGTCCTTCTAAGACTTCTAGCCTTGCGCGCGCTTTTTTGAGATCGAATTCGGCACGCCGTCGGACGACTTCTTCTCGGAATTCAATGTAGTACTGGAGTACTTGCCGAAGGTTCAAAACGCGGGGAGCGCCTTTGACCAATCCGATCATGTTTACGGAGAAAGAAGAGCGCAACGAGGTGTGCTTGTACAGATTGTTCATGACAATCGCAGGCGAAGCGGATCGGCGGAGCTCCAGCACGATGCGCATCCCGCGACGATCTGACTCATCACGCACTTCGGACACACCTTCAACGCGACGCGTTTTGATCAATTCAGCGATGCGTTGGATCAACGTGGATTTGTTGACTTGGAACGGTATTTCGGTGAAGACGATGCGCTTGCGGTCTTGTCTGGCGACGTCTTCAATCTCGCCAGTAGCCTGAACGACGATCCGACCGCGCCCGCTCGCGTACGCATTCTTGATGCCCTCGGATCCCCAGATGTGCGCGCCAGTGGGGAAATCGGGGCCTTTGACGTGCTGCATCAATTCATCGACGGTTGCGTTCGGGTTACGGACGAGGGTCACAACGGCGTCGCACACTTCAGCGACGTTATGCGGCGGGATGTTGGTCGCCATGCCGACGGCGATGCCAGAGGCTCCGTTGACGAGCAAGTTGGGCAGCCGGGCGGGCAGTACCGATGGCTCTCGGAGCGATTGATCGAAGTTTTCTTGCCAGTCGACGGTCTCGCGGTCGATATCGCCGAGCATGAATTCGGTGATCGCGGCCAATTTGCACTCGGTGTAGCGCATGGCCGCAGGCGGGTCACCATCAACACTCCCGAAGTTGCCTTGTCCATCGACCAACGGCTCGCGCATCGAGAACGGCTGCGCCATGCGGACAAGAGCTTCATAGACCGGAGAGTCGCCGTGAGGGTGATATTTACCCAACACATCCCCGACCAACCGGGCACATTTCTTGTAAGACGAACCAGGGCGCATGCCTTGGTCGTGCATGGCGTAGAGAATGCGGCGCTGGACCGGTTTCAGGCCGTCCCGAACGTCCGGCAATGCGCGCGACACGATTACGCTCATAGCGTAGTCGAGGTAAGAAGATCGCATCTCCTCCTCGATGCCGATGGTCCGAATGTCGCCCAGGTTAGAGCCGATTACCATGCCGATTTCACCTTAAAGAGATTCATCGATTGGGTCCGTTTCGCGGGCTGAAGATTCACTCTGCGTATGGCGCGCGAAAACGGAGTTTGAACTAGCCAAGATTCTAACCTTTCCCAATTCTCGACACGATGAATTCCGACGCGTTCAAACTTGAAAGAGGGGCGAATTCCATCAATATATGACACTAATCACCTGCTAAGCGCTCCATAAACGCCATCCAAATCGCATCAAATCCGCGCGGTATAGGATTCGCGCTGAAAATGTCCCACTGAACGCCAATAACCCACTGGTGGCCGGGCATTTCATATGCCTCGACGACACGGTCATCAGCGATCGCTGAGGGCATCAAATCCATCGCCAGATCCGCCTGCGAAATTCCGTTCCGGTGGTCGCATTGGATGCTCAGCCATCCCGATCCACCAATGGTCGATGAAACCTTGGCGCCGGGAGCCAAGAAGATCGAACTGCGTCTTCGTTCGTCGGTGACGGCATGGGCATGAGCGGCAGTTTCATGTGGTCGACTCCCATCCAGTGTGGCGTTGAGAAGATGCATTCCTGTAGCCGATGCCAATATTGGGACGCTCGCACTTATGGCCTGCTGCACCGTTTGTGAGAGGTCAATGTCGAACGATTCGTCGAAAGTTGCATCGTTAGGCGCGTAGATCAGCAGACCCGTGGCGTTTGGTGGCAACTGAGCATCGACGCGCTCGAATGCGATCTCGTTGTTGTCGCATTCGACGGTCAGTTGCTCCAGAACTAGATCGTCAGGAGCTGCTACTGCTAGTAAGGGGTTCAAATCTCAGGCGCGACGCGCTAAAACGGTATACCCCAGAGGCCGAGCCACTCGGTCAACGAGTTTTCGGTCTTCAAGCCGGCCCCACGCACTGCCGTGCCCAACATCCGCTCAGACTCGCGATCGCGTTCGCCGGCGGTTTCACCAGTCGGGACAAACGGGTAGTAGCTATTCCGGTCGTAGCGGTAAATCAGATATGCATGGACGAAACCCGAACCGACCATCGAATTAGGGTTGACAGCGTGATTGGCGAAGTCGAACTCGAAGACGGCAGCAAGGAGGTTTTGGCCCCCGCCGTTCATCTGGATGGCGTTGGTTACGGTGAAGACCGAACTCAGGAGATCCGCGAAATTGCCGTCGTTGAGGACCGCCCAGCGCATGCCGTGTTCATCGTCTTTGAGTTCCCAAGCCGTCTTGGTAGAACCCGGGCCATCGTAAAGGATTTCGTCCAATTGATCGGATATCGCCGCCAAAATCGGAACGTCGTCGTCATGGCGGTACACAATTCCTGCTTGTCTTCTCGGAGAAACCGCCTCGCCTTCGCGTTTGAACCCGTCGACCATCCGTGAGACGGATGACATCGAATCCCAAAGCGAATCTGCGGACTTTCGTCGACCTGAGAACCAACCCATCAGTTGCGGTACCCGTAGCGCATTTCCACCTCGAGATCGCGCAGTCGAGCGATGCGTTCCTCGATCGGCGGGTGTGTTGAAAACATATTGCCGGCGAATCCTCGGAGTGCAGGAGCAAACAAGAACGCCTGAGCGGTCTGCAATCGCCTGAGGTCTTGATCCGGTATGTAATCCATGCCCATTGCTATTTTCTCTAATGCATCGGCTAGGCCACCTGGGTCGCCAGAGATTTCAGCGCCTGTGTGGTCTGCACCATATTCACGATAACGCGTCAATGCCAACACAAGCAACTTTCCGAGGAAGTAAACGAGTATCGTCACCAGATACGCGATCATAAATGGCGCGGAACCACCCCCGGTATCACGCCTGCCGAACAACATGTTGAAGAAGAACATGGTCATCAGGAAACTTGTCAGCGTCACGAAGAAGTTCGAGATTGCCAGAACCTTCATATCGCCGTTCGCAACGTGAGCCAACTCGTGCCCCAAGACGGCTCTGAGCTCTCGCCGAGTCAAGCGTTGGAGGATTCCGGTGGTTACCGCTACTAGTGCATTGTTGGGGTTTCGCCCGGTGGCAAATGCGTTCGGCATTGCGGATTCGATTATCGCGACCTTGGGCATCGGCATGGCGTAACGATCCGCCAGTTCACGGATCATGGCATGGAGATTGGGCGCTTGGTCCTCTGCAACCTCTTTAGCTCCCGTCGACATCATCACCAAGCGATCGGACATGAAGTATTGGAAAACGGCCAATCCGAGGACGATGACACCGACGAACGCTAGTGGCATTCCAAGCCGCATCATGACGTACGCAAACAGACCGTACAGGATTCCGATGAGCAGCATGGTGAAATACATGCGTGAAACGATGCCTGGATCGCGTTTGAGCTTTCTTACCGATTGCTGACTATTCATCTCTTCTCGTCGTCTCGAATTTCTCCTTGCGAAAACGACAACTCCAAGTGTCATCATTCATTAAGATTCAGTCTATTCCAACTTCAAGATACGATGCGTTCGAATCCGTCAGATGCATCGCCATGGAACGGACGCGAAGGAACCCATGACACAGAGCACGATGTTGCAGCATTTCGATGACGCACAACTCGAAGAATTCGAAGCGGTCGCGGTTGAAGCGGCTTCGACGGCCGGCACCTACGTGTTGGAGCGGATCTCGTCGCCGATGGAGATCGAATCGAAGACTGGAAGACCTGGACGGGACTTGGTGACCGATGTTGACAAGAATTCCCAAGTCATCATCTCCGACATCGTTACTGAACGTTTTCCCGAGCACCAGTTCTTGGGTGAGGAAGACCAGACCGAAGAAGTTGACCCAGCGGCGGATTTGGTTTGGGCTGTGGACCCCATCGACGGAACCGCAAACTACGTAAACGGATCGATGACACATGCGGTATCCGTGGCTCTGATGCACCGCGGAACACCGATCGTCGGCGCGGTTTGGAGTCCTTGGCCAACATCAGACGACGGCGGGATCGTAGTGCACGCACGCTTGAACGGTGGTGCCAAGCGCGATGGTCAGACGATGCGTGTCCTTGAACCGACCGACGAATTGGGAAGACCGGTTTCCGGACGGTTGTCGGTGCTTCCGGGAAACGCCCGCAGCGCATTCAGATTCGATAGCCGGTTCCGGAGTCATGCTGGCGATGTCCGAGTTACCGGCAGCGCTTCCCACGAGATGGCGAGCGTTGGGACCGGGTTGTATCAATACGCCATCGGCGGTACGGCGGCCGTATGGGACTTTGCCGCAGCGGTGATCATCGTGCGGGAAGCTGGCGGCGAGGTGATGATTCTCGCCTCGGATGGCAATTGGCGAAATTTCGACGGTTGGTCTCAGCCGTACACCAACGACGCGGCAACGTTTAGGAACCTTCGAGATTGGCGGGGCATCATGCTCGGCGCGCATCCGACGACGATGCGGTTTATCGCCGAGAACGTACAGTTTCGACGGCCTAGCCAGCTCAACAAACTTTGGCGACGCGGGCCGTGGCATGCACGCCGCAGGCAGCGCAGTGGTTAAGCGCCGGCGCTTTTTTGCCTCAATTTGTGATTCAGCCACCACTCGGCCGAGTCTGCAAGTGCCATCCAGCTCGCGTTGATGACGTTTGTCGACGCGCCGACCGTGCGCCAGACTTCCCCCTCAGCAGCCGATTCGATGGACACTCGAACTGAAGCGCCGGTGCCCAACGTCTCGTTCACCACGCGAACCTTGTAGTCAGTAAGGTTGATGCTGTTGATTTCGGGATGTTGGTCGGAGATGGCTTTTCGCAAGCCTCGGTTAAGAGCGTCCACGGGTCCATTGCCCTCGGCGGCTTCAAGGTAAACTTCCTCGTCGACCCGGATTTTCACCGTCGCCTCTGACAAAACGGGGTGTTCGCGACCATCATCCCTCCAACCGGTGCCGAAAGAAGCTCGGCGGCGATTTTCCACGATGACCATGAAATCGACCAGCTCGAACGGTGGTTCGTAGTTCGGCAGGTTACGTAGCACTACAAGCTCCAACGATGCGTAAGCGTTTTCGTAGGCGAAGCCCAGAGCTTCTTGGTGCTTGATATGCTCCACAATTCGCCTCGCGTCGTCGCGGGTCAATTCGCTGTCCAATCCCAAGTCTCGGATCAACCGCATCACATTCCCGCGTCCCGACAATTCAGAGATCGTGATGCGTGTGCCATTGCCGACCACGCTCGGTTCGATGTGTTGGTATGCCGCCGAGGATTTCTCAGTGGCAGCGGCGTGAAGACCGCCCTTGTGGGCGAACGCACTGATACCGACATACGGTTGGTACGGGAACGGGCGACGATTGACGATTTCGGAAACGAAATTCGAGACGCTCGTAAGTTCCGGCAACTTCTCAGATCCGACGGCGTCGATTCCCATTTTGAGGTTGAGGTTACCGATAACGCTGACCAAATTGGCGTTGCCGGTTCGCTCGCCGTATCCGTTGATGCACCCTTGGATTTGGTGTGCGCCTGCTCGGAACGCCTCTATTGCTGAGGCGACGGCGGTATCGGTATCGTTGTGCGTATGGATGCCCAACACTGCGTCGTCCGGCAATTCCCGTTTGATTTCGCCGACGATCTCCGCGACCTCATACGGCAATGTTCCGCCGTTGGTATCGCACAAAATCAATCGTTCGGCACCCGCGTCGTAGGCCGATCGAAGGCAACGGATCGCGTAGTCGGCGTTGTCTTTGTAGCCGTCAAAAAAGTGTTCGGCGTCGTAAAACACCCGTCGCCCATGCGATTTGAGATACGACACGGAGTCTGCAATCATCGCTAGGTTTTCTTCGACGGTCGTTTCCAAAACGACGCGGACCTGATACTCGGACGCCTTGCCGACGATGGTTGTGATCGGAGCCTCGGTTTGGAGCAAGGCCTGGATGGTAACGTCGTCGTCACAATCGGCGTCAGCGCGCCGCGTGTTGCCGAATGCGGCGATCTGTGAGTGCCGCAATTCCATATCTTGCACGCGTTGGAAATACTCGTCATCCTTCGGCGTAGCTCCCGCATACCCGCCTTCGATGACGTCGATGCCGAACTCGTCGAGCAGTTTTGTAATGGCGAGTTTGTCTTCGACCGACAGCGAAATGCCCTCTTGCTGGGCACCGTCTCGCAGCGTTGTGTCGTAAATCTCAGCCGTTCTCGTGCTCGCGGCGTGCGCTGCGTTGTTAGGACTGCTGGCTGTTTCGGTCGTTTGCATTTCTCGACGATTCCCTACGGGCAAAATAAAACCCGTCCTGATTGAGGACGGGCGGCTCGAGTGCGGTCAATTCATTCACTGCGCACGTCCTTGATCGATGGGACGGGCTGCCGGGTCAACGATTGACCTGACGTGTTGCTCGCGGTACCACCCACCTTGCACAGTCCGGTTAGGAATCTACGCCACTCATTACGTGCGTGATATCGGTTCGCCACCGTCTGGTTCTAATGACGCCGATCGGAGATCCGAGGAGCGTTTTCTTCCAGAAGCTACGGAGCGATGTCAGGTGTACCCATCTAGATAATTCAAGAATTCGGGCTTCCCGTCTCCGATTAGTGGTCATTTTGACCACCACGCCTTTGAAACCTGTTTCAATTCGGAATCGTACATTACGCCCATTGACCGCGCAAGAATCGCTTTGACCGGTGGTGCACGATTGGGTTCTGCGCATAACTATCGGAACTGCGGCACGGCAGTGAGTTTCGGCATGGACCACGGTTGCTAGGCCCCTCTGGATTCCGGCTTTCGCCGGAATGACGGTAGTCGTGCACAGTACTCATTTGCTGTGAGTTGCTAGAATCAATCACGACATCGAAGACGGCGAGGTTGGAAACGCGCCTGCTTCGGCGTCAAGGAGACACTCAGTTTGGAGCACTCAACTCACCTTGGAATTGTTGACGATTTGCAGGTTCTGACTTATGGCGAGCCAGGACAACGAACCTTCAACATCACCGCCAACAGCGAACGCGGATCGGCGGTAGTCTGGCTTGAAAAAGAGCAGTTGTATAACATCGCCTTCTCGCTGAGCAATGCGCTCGAGAAGATGGATCAAGACGCCGATATCGCCGATCGGACACTTTCCGATATGCCGCCGGATTCGGAAGGGGAAGTCGAATTCAAAGCGGCGCGCATCGCGATGCAGTACGACTCGGGCAAGAAGGTCTTCCTTTTCGCAGCGGCGGGCGTCGGATTGGATGAGATCGAGGCGGGTGAAGAAGATCCTGATCCCGTTATATTGCAGTTTGGTTTTTCCCATCAGCAAGCCGTGTTCATCGCTCAACGCGGCATGGACATCGTCGCCGCTGGCCGGCCAATCTGCCCTTATTGCCACATCGCGATCAACCCAGATGAAGACCACGTCTGCGAACGTCGCAACGGTCACGACATCGATCTTGGTGCCGCTATCATCGACCAGCTCACGGACGATGAGGATTGAACTTCCCTACTAAAACTGCGGCGTTTAGAGCCGCGGCGCCATGAATATGCAATCCGACTCGGTCGCCGGGTTGAGTCGGCAAGAGATCGAACGTCGGCTAAGCGAGTGGCCGATAACCGGCATCGGACTCCACCCTGGCGGTTCAAATTACGTGTTTGTTGTTCGGCTGGCGGATGATGACGATGAGGTTTACGGCATCTACAAACCCGCGGCGGGCGAACGTCCGTTACGAGACTTTCCATACGGCACGTTGCACAACCGTGAGTTGTCAGCCTATGTAGTGGCCGACGAGTTGGGGTGGCCAGCGGTACCACCTACGGTCGTGCGAGAGGGGCCGCATGGGGTGGGTAGTGTGCAGCTATTCATTGACGCCGATTTCACTAAGCATTACTTCAACTTGCGTGAGGAACGTCTTGACGATTACATGCCGATCGCGATGTTCGACGTGCTTGTCAACAATGCGGACCGCAAGGGTGGCGCTTGCCTGTTGGATGCCGACGGGCAGCTTTGGGCGGTTGATCACGGATTGACATTTAATCCTTTGGCGAGGCGGCGCACCGTGATGTTCGAATTCAACGGTACGCCCTACTCCGACGAACTACTGCAAAGTCTCGATGGATTCGTCTCCAACCTAGATGACACTGAAGCAGACCTACGCAAGATGTTGGCCGACACGCTCGACGATCACGAGATCGAATCTCTGTTACGACGGGGCAAAGAGATGCTGGACGATCGATCGTTCCCGGTGCTGGATCCGGATTGGAATGTACCGTGGCCAATGATCTAAGGACTTTCAGCATCGATGAGGCGCGCAGCATCGCGCTTGCAGCACAAGGGTTCGCTACTCCGCGTCCGAAAGTTGGGACCGTCGACGTCGGCGATTTCGAGCGTGTAGTCCGCATGCTCAACATCGTGCAGATCGACTCCATCAACGTTCTGGTTCGTGCTCAGTACATGCCATTCTTCTCCAGGCTCGGTGCATACCCACTGGAAATGCTTCACCGTTACGCGTATGAAACTCGCAACGTTTTCGAATATGGGGTGCATGTGGCCTCGTTCGTCCCGATGGACCACCTGCCGATGATCCGCCACCGGATGGCGGAGTGGCAACCTTGGCGTCAGTGGGCCGAAGTGATGTCGGAACATCCTGGCATTGCCAAGGCGACGACCGACGAAATCGAACACCGAGGACCTCTCGAGGTTGCAGACATCGACAATAAAGGCGATCGGTATGGGCGTCACTGGTCGACATCGACGGCGAAACTCGTTTTGGAGACATCCCTGCACCAAGGAGTTTTAGCAGTTTCGGATCGGTTGAGATCAGCTCGCCGATACGATCTGTTTGAACGTGTTGTTCCGCCGGAGATATTGTCGGTTCCATCGCTTTCCAGGATTGAAGCGCATCGCGAGATGATGCGGTTGGCGATCAGATCGCTCGGAATCGGCACAGTTGGGGATTGCGCGGACTACTACCGGATCAAACGCACAGAAGCATCCGCAGCGATCAGCCACCTGATTAAATCCGGCGAGGTGGAACGAGTAAGTGTCGAGGGTGTTAAATCTGAAATGTTCGCAGTGACAGGGGTCGAAGCGCCGCGCAATTCGCTGGATGCTTGTGCTATCGTGTCGCCGTTTGATCCTGTCGCTTGGTTTCGGGACAGGCTTGAATGGTTGTTTGATTTCGAGTACCGGATCGAGATCTACACGCCGGCCAAAAAGCGCAAGTACGGCTACTATGTGTTGCCGTTCTTGATGGGCAACAGGTTCGTTGCTCGCGTAGATCTAAAGGCGGATCGGAAAGCGAGTGTCCTGCGGGTACCGAGTGCGTTCTTGGAAGCGGGGTGCGATGAGGAAGTGGTAGCTGGGAATTTGGCCACGGAGCTTCGGTTGATGGCGGATTGGCTCGGTATGGATCGCATCGTAATTGGGAGGCGCGGTCCGCTCACGCGTCCGTTGCGGGCAGCCGTGAAATCGGTTTGAGCGGCGTTCGAGGATTCGAACGTACAATTCGGCACCATCGCGCGACGTTGTCATCAGGACTTAGGAGCCATGGGCACTACCACTTCCCGACTAACGGACGAACAGATAGCCGAGTATCACAAGAACGGATTCATCGGAGTGAACGATGTCTTCTCGATGGAGGAGGTCGAACAGCTACGAAAGGTCACGGACGAGTACGTTCAACAGTCTGCGGAGTTGACCGAACACACGGAGATGTTTGATCTGGACTTTGCGGCTGGCCACAGCGCAGAGTCACCGAAGTTGCGACGCATCAAAGAGCCGCACAAACGGCATCCGGTTTACGAGGCGGCGATGCGCAAGGAGGGGTTACTGGATATCATCGAGCAACTTCTGGGTCCAAACATCAAGCTGCATCACACGAAGTTGAACATGAAGGCGCCTGGCGGTGGTGCTCAAGTTGAATGGCACACCGACTGGGGTTTCTATCCAGCTACGAACGATGACATCCTGGAGATCGGATTGACCTTCGACGACATGGAGATCGAAAACGGGTGTCTCATGGGCATCCCGGGATCGCACAAAGGTCCTGCGTTGAGCCATCATCAGGATGGGTATTTCATCGGCGCGGTCTCAGACAGAGATTTCGACATGGAAGCGGCGGTGCCGATTCGGATCAAGGCCGGGGGAGTTTCGATACACCACGTTCGGACGTTGCACGGTTCGGCTCCCAACATCTCAGATCGTCCGCGTAGATTGTTGTTGATAGGCTACCAGGCCGCTGATGCTTGGCCTCTGAACGGAGTCTCTGATTGGGAAGCTTGGACGGGAGACATGTTGCGGGGCGAGGCTACGAACAGGCCTCGATTGGAACCGGTACCAGTTGTCATGCCATTCCCGAAACACCCTGAGCCATCGGGTTCAATCTTCGAATTGCAGGAACAGTTGGAGACGTCGCACTTCGCAGCTGAACTTGACGCGGCGGGGATCCAGACTCAACAGCAACAGCAGTAGGGTTCGCCCACTGGCTGCGATTGCGCCGGATCATTGCTTGGGCAAGCCCGTTGACCTCATGCCGGCTCGCGGGAGAGGTTGAGTTCTAGCAGGCGTTCCAGAATGGTGTCGTCGTCGAGATCGGCAGGGTCTTCGGGCCAGCCGTAGGCATCGAAGACGGCTTGATTGAGTTTTTCGTGGTCGGTTCGCAACCATGCGTGGTTGTTGTTGTAGACGTTGGTGAGCGTCATTTCGCGGATCATTTTCTCAGTCGCCCTTTCCGTGGGCGTAAGGACGTTCTTGCGGTGCCACATGAGCGTTTTGGCGATGTCAGCGACTGCGTCTCTTTGGTCATCCGTCGGTTCGGGAAAGGGGAATGTTTCGAAGCACGTTGTGTGGGTGTAACGTGGTCTCGATTCGAGTTGTGTTCCCATCGCCAACGACCACACCACGTGTACGCGGGATTGTAGGACGCCAATGAAGTAGTCGTCGTCACGGGCGAAAACCCCAACCGCATGGTCTGGCAGCGTCGGGTGTTCTTCCCATTGAAATAGTCTGAACTTCGAGACTAGAGGCGTGACAACGAATCGTTCCAATTCTTGGATGGCGCTTCTCATCGCCGGACGGGAGCGTTGAAAAATCCAAAACGGTTTTTCAGCGTCGAGAGCCGTACCGGTTCGGGCGGGTTTGACATCGGTTTCGACGTGTTGAAATGGCATGCTGAAACGCTGTGCGAATTCGAGAGACGCATCAGGACCAAAGTCGACAATCCAATGTTGACGTGGCCGTTCCGTGATGTCGCGGGCTGTGATGAATGGTTTGACTACGTCCGAGTTTGGAATTCCTGATGGATTCGAATCCGCCAACATTTCCTGCGCTTTTTCGTTGGAGATTACGAACGGGCCTAGCGGAGTGACACCTTGAAATGCGATTCCTTGGTTTTCACGTAGCCGCCGCGCTTTCGTGAGATCGGCTTTGCGTGAAGACAGATCTGAGTGGATTTGATCGACGTTTCTACCGTCAAACACTCGCTTCGTCTCGGAACCATCGTCGAAACCGACCATCGATGTATGGACGGCAGCGCCGTCAAGCAACCAATCACGATCAGACTCTGCGAAGAATATGTCGCCGGAATCTTTGATGTTCTGGAGGACGATTCTCGACCTGCCGCCGCGGATGGCCTGGGTCGCGAGTAGCCCTGCGCGTTTGGCATGACCGTTCGCGATCTGGGAGCGCGATTTTTCGAACCAATATGCGCAAAGGTCGGCTCCGTTTGGAACGTGTTCGCCCCATACTTTGTAGATGCGTTCGACTACCTCGTCGCCCATTTCTTCGCGCATTCGTTTGTTACCGAGGAATGGCGGATTTCCGACGATGAAGTCGACTTCGGGCCAATCTGCGGGGCGCGGCTCGGGGCCGGTGTCGTCGATGATTGCGTCTCGGCAATCGATGTTGTCTAGCGGATCGAGGATAGGGTTACGATTTTCGATGTTGCCGACGCGAGCTCCGTTCTGGAGATGTCCGATCCATACGACTACGCTGGCGAGTTGATGGGCGTATTCGTCGATTTCGATGCCCAGAAGTTGTCTCGGGTGGACGCGCGTTTCTGGTGGATCGATGCCGAAATCTAGCGCACTAGCGATGACTTCGCGCTCCAGTCCATGCAACAGGTTCAATGCGACGTATAGGAAGTTTCCGGAACCGCAGGCCGGGTCTAGAATGCGGACTCTGCCAAGTCGGTCTAAGTAATCTTGGACCGTCAACTTGGCTAAGTCTGCGTCGGCGGACACGATAGAGGATTTGACGTTTTCCCAATCTCTACGCAGTGGTGTCATCACGACCGGTTCGACTAATGTCTCGATGTCGGCTCTTGAGGTGTAATGTCTTCCGTGTTGTGCTCGTTTTTCGGGGTTGTAGATGCGTTCAAAGAGAGTTCCGAAGATGGCGGGCTCGATTTGCGACCAGTCAAGGGCATCAGCTTGACGCACGAGGGGCATGATGGAAGTAACGATCTCGAGATCGTTTTTTGAGCCGTCGAAGAGGCCGCCGTTGAAACGTCTGATGGGAGGCGAAGCGATATGGTTTCCTTCGTTCATCCAGTCGAAAAGCTGATCCAATCTAGCCGTGAAGACCTCGGCAGGTGAATCGCCGACTTCTTGGGTGTATTCGGTCATCAACTGTTTCTTCAGCAAGCCCACGTCGCTGGCGAACATGCAGAAAAGGAGTTGAGAAAGAAAGCGGGCGATTTCGGCGTCTTTGTCGGGGTTGAATCGCTGTAGTTCGTCGGAGATATTCCAGAACACGTCTGCGGCGGCTTGGGTTAATTGGTCCGGCGTATTAGACGGTTTTAAGTTTCCGGGTTCGTGGAAGCAGTATCGCAGTACTTGGTAGACGGAAAGTGGAGATTCGCTGACGATACCGAGGGCGCTTTTGCGGGTTGCGTTTTGTTCTATGTCATGTAGGTCTTCGAGGGTAATGGTGTAGGTATCGGAGACAGTGCCGGTGAAGTTGGTGTGGATGCGAATGGTCTCGAAATCAGAGACGATCAGCAGTGGCGGGTTGCCGAGGCCGTCGCGGTAGCGCAGCGCTTGGGAGTAGGCGTCGTCGAGGTTTTTGCCCGGTTTTTTGTACTCCATGACGAAGTGGTCACGAAGGAAGACATCGGCAACGCCGTTGCGGTCGCCGGGAGTCGGTGCGGATTTCTGGAATTCGAAATCTTGGTTTTCTAGGTCGTCAGACGGTTTTTCGACTCCGACGATTTCACAAATTTCGTTGAAATGGGCTTGATAGTGTTGGGGCTCGGTGCCTTGATAGCCGTGCCATTTGAAACGAAAATCGTGCACCTGAGATTGGATGCCGTTAGGTGCTGACATCGACGGATTAATGGGTTCGTCCATCAGCAACATCGGCTGATCTCGGAGGATGTTCTCAGGTCTTGGAGAATCGGAGCTCAATATCTGGTGGTCTTGACTTTTGATGAGTGCAGTTAATCATTTTCGCACGTCATCGACGGTTGATTCGAGTGGAGTGGCGAAGAGACGGCGATGATCTTGAATCACCGCGTCACTTCGACGTAGGCGTCGCCATCGGTTGCGATCGTGACTTCGGTGACCGTTGCATCTTCGGAGATGCGGAAGGCGCGGACGATGGGGCGAGTTTTTTCGACTAGGGACACGAGCACGTAATATGGTTCGGTCCACCAGGATTGGACGGCGTTGCTGACGTCGGTTTGGGAAGGGTAGGCTTGCGTGTGCGTGTGTGAGTGGTAGATAGCGACGATTTTGCGGCCTTTTGCCTCGGCTTCGGATTCTGCGCGCATCAGGTCCATGGGCGGCATCTCGTAGCGACGGATCGGTTCGGGGTGTGCATTTTGGATGCGTCTCGCCTCTTCGGCATTGTCGTCGGCTCCGATGAGGACTCCGCAGCACTCTTCGGGATCGGATTCGAGTGCGTGCGAGATAATGCTGGCGAGAACGGTCTTGGGAATCAGGAACGGCATTTTGATGGGTTTTCTTGTGTCGGCTCTCGGAGCGGGAGTGCGTTGTGGCAATGATTGAGGTTAGCGCTTAACCTTGCGTCTAGTCGATATCGTGGTCGAGCTAGTCGAAGGACGCATCTGAGATGAAAGTATCTAATGTCGAGACGTTTCTCTGGGACCCGGGCGCGGGCAAGAACTTCCTGTTTGTGAAGATCGAGACGGACGAAGGCATCACCGGCTGGGGCGAAGCGTACACCCAAGCGGATCGCGACACGCAGGTCGAGGAGCATGTGAAACAACTCGCACGATATCTGGAGGGTCGAGACCCGTTTCACATTAGGCACTTCCTCCATGTGGTGCATGAGGATTTTGCGACGAAGCGCGGAGGGATGGATCTGCACTGCGCCGTGAGCGGCATCGAGATCGCGTTGTGGGATATCGTCGGCAAGGCGACCGGGCGACCGATCTACGACTTGCTGGGCGGGCCGGTTCGTCCGCGATTGAAGTTGTATGCGAATGGTTGGTCGGGAGGTGCGGCAACGCCGGAAGAGTATGGAGAGATTGCTGCAACAGTGGTCGCTGAGCGCGGCTTCAAGGCGTTGAAGTTCGATCCCTTCCCGGGGCCGTGGACCGAGTATCCGCCACGCGAGGCGCTGGAAGAGGCGGTACGGACGGTCGCCGCGGTGCGGGATGCCGTGGGGCCGAGCGTGGAGTTATTGATCGAGGTCCACCGAAGACTGGCGCCGATGAATGCGATACGCGTGGCGCGCGAGTTGGAGCCGTTGAAGCCATATTGGTTCGAAGAGCCCTGCCCTCCTGACAGCATTCCTTCGATCAAAGAGGTGAAAGAGAACACTACCATACCGGTAGTGACGGGCGAGGCGTTGTATACCCGAGCGGGATTCCGCGAGGTGTGCGAGACGCGGGCGGCGGACATCATCAACCCCGACATCTGCAACACCGGCGGCATTTGGGAGTTGACACAGATAGCTGCGATGGCGGCACCGTTCTACATTGGCGTTTCGCCGCATGGTTGGAACTCGACATCGGTTGGATGCGCAGCGGCGATCCAAGCGTCGGCCGGAATGCCGAACTTCTTAATCTACGAATACATGGTCGGCGTAGAAGCGGTTTCGCGGGATGTGACGATTGGGTATCTGGAACCAGAGGATGGGTACATCGAGTTGCCCACGGGACCCGGGTTGGGCATCGATGTCGACGAGGAAGCGCTCAAGACCCGTCCTGCGGTGACGCGGACGCGCGGAAGTGTGAGGACCGTGGAGGATGAGAGGAAATGGCACTGAGGGGAAATTCTTGACCGTAGTAGGATGAATTGCCGCTAGGCTTGAATCAAAGACGCCCCGCCGAGTTGGCGGGGCGTCTTCATTTTCAGGGGGTGAAGCGAACGCTTCGCCGCCCTTGACTGGGGTACTTCTTGGCTTAGAAATACATTCCAGACGAGGTCGGGATGACTGAATTGCGTCGTTTTCGGGGTTCTGGGTAGTGCGGGGTGCGCGCGACCGAGTCGCCCAACAGCGTCGCGTGTTGCATTTCACGCTCGCCCACCAGCTTCGTGTCGAAGCCGTGAGATAGCCTCTGTAAAGCTTGGTTCAACGCCTGTTTCACTTATCATGCTCCTTTCAAGGAAGTCTTTTGGTCTGGCGATCACTCAACCGCCATATTTCCATTAAACATCTTGTTGAGCAAGGATGCGACGTAATTCGACGCTGTTTTTCGACGTTTTATCGATACATGATGTTCCATTGATTGCACTATATCGACGAATACATCCTATATTGACCCATTCATGAACACATCACGGTGATAACCGATAATTGAGTTCCGCATTTCGTTGATTACGAATTTCGTAACCATTAGTGCGTTTCAACTGCACTGACGATGAATTACGAGAGTTCGCGTCGAATTACTCACTGTGACGCGGGGCGAATGTGCTGGACTGTGGTCGCCGTTTTCTCGATGCTGTCCCAGTCGAAGAGCTGCGGGATGCCCTCGACGTTTGCCCAAAACCGCTGCTGATCGTGTCGGTGGGGACTGCCCGCGTTTCCCGAAACGCCAAGTGGCACTACCCATCGGCCGGCGGACCAGTTCGCGGGATCATGGAGGTATCGGTTGACAGGTCCAGAGCCGGTTCGGAAGTTCCATGAGGGTCGTGACCCCGTAGCGAAAGGCACATCGCCATCCCCAGCAGTGCCGATAGCTGGGGCGTCGAGCTCGTCATCGATCTCTGGGAAGACTGTTGAAAGTGGATGCGCTTGCTTTGTGATGTGCACTTCGGCCCACGTGACCGCGTCGACGGCGCCGAATCTGCGCACCAGTTGATTGGCTGCCGCAGTCAGGCTGTCGGCGAGAAAACTGCCTACTGTGGTGTCATGTGCGAGAAATTGCCGACCATCACCGCGTTCGATGGCGTCGATGAAGGCTGGTTTAAGTTGTCGGCGAAGATGGTCGATGGCGTTCAAATCTGGCTTGTCCGCGAACTCGTCGGGGTTAACACCGTAGTTTTGTTCCATCAGGCCTAGTGACACCTCGTCGTTGAACGCGCTGTAGACGACGGCGCCGACGGAATCTGCATCGAGTCTGCCGTCCCAGTTACGTAGGATTTCGAGGGCCGATCGAGCATCCTCGTTGCCGAGGGCGTCGGGATCCAGGTCGGCCAAACGGGCGAGCAGTTTGGCTCCGGGTACAGTTTCGGTATCGCCGTGGAATGCGGCCATGTCTTCGACATTGACCTTCACGCCGTTAGCCTTGGCTTCCTCGATGTGAGTGATGATGCGGCGCGCTCGGTAGTCGGGACCGAACGTCGCGGACAGGAAGTAGGGATAATCGTCGCCTACGACGCGTTGGTTGCAGGTTACGGCCCATCCGGTTTCTGGGTTTCGAGACCGCGGAAGGTCTTCATCGGGGATGAACCCTTGCCACTCGTGTTCCCCTGACCAACCTTCGACGGGTCCCCAACCGTTGATCTCGTTGCGGATCGGTATCCGGCCTTTCAGGGCGTATCCAAAATTGCCGTAGATGTCGGCATAGGGGTAGTTGTTGACGCGGTCGGTCCAACCGCTGAGGGCTTGCTCAAACTCATCGGCGTCTTTGCTCTTCATCGCGTCGAGAGTGGCATCGACCCATGGTGTTGCGTCGTTGGAACCGGGATCGGCGAGCGCGATTCCCCACCCGGCATCCACACTTCCAGAGATTATTGGCCCATGGTGAGTCTTGACAACCTCGATGGTCTGGGATTCGTCGCCGCGGACGTTTAGGCACTCGCGCGTAAATTCGGCGGTGCGCCATTCGCCGCGGAACAGGTATTCGACGCCACTTTCGCCGCGCCGAAGTTGCTCAACGAACAGGTCTTGCGTGTCGACGCCGCCATGTGTCATGCCCCAAGCAAAGTATCGGTTGTGAGCGAAATGCATGACAAGCGGCATTCCGGGGATCGAGTGACCGAGGACATCGAATTCTGGTGTGCGGATATGGACTTGGTAATAAACATTGGGAATTTCGAGGCCGCGGTGCGAGTCGCCTCCGACCATGGGCCGTCCGGAGGCAGTGAGGTCGCCCGAGATGGCCCACCCGTTGGATCCTCCATCGACCTCCCTTAGCGGAGCGGTTGCGTTGACGATCGCGCGGAGTTCTGCGACGGCGTTCTGTGCTGGACCGTCGTAGACGACTCCGGGCGGCACCGTTAGGTACATCCCTGATTGGTACCCGGGTGAAAGTCGCGCGGTTCGTTCGGCACCGATCTTGGCGGCAAGGGAGGCGCGCCATAGTTTGGCCTGGAAACTACCCTCGGCGCTGTTGCGGACTTTGTAGACGAGGATGCAGTGCCAAGATTGCCACGGTTCGGGATCGGTGCCGAGCAGTTGGAACTCGTACGGTAGCGGGTTCTTGGATTCGATAAATGCGTTGACACCATCGGCATATGCGTCGAGGGCGATCTTGGCATCGTCGCTGCAGAGATCGTAGTCGGCGCGCGACACCGCCTCGAAATTGCGTTGGCGCATGAGGGTATCTTCAGCGAGCGCAGACGATCCTAGGTACTCAGCAGCGCGTCCGAGGCAGCGCATACGGTCGAAGTCCATCTGCCAAAGCCGGTCTTCGGCGGTCGCGTATCCTTGGGCGAAAAATGCATCGTAGCCGTTGTCTGCGATAATGTGCGGAATGCTCCAGCGGTCGCGGTAGACCGTTGCGCCAGATACGATCTTGGTGGAAGTAACTTCGTCGGTGAGGTCGGGAAGGAAGTCTCGGAGCATGGTTTGATTCAGGTGGTCTTCTAGATTTGTGAATGGGGAACGCGAACACGTCCAAAGTCCAGTATCGACGATATTTCGTAAATCAAGCATTCCATTGGCGACAAAATCGACGTGATCACGAAAGCATTGGCAACACTCGCAACCGCGGTTGTAGTGGTTGCGAGTGTTGCATGTGACGAGCGTGCGTCTGAGCCGGAAGTCGGAGATTTGACGGGTATTGTCGAGCCGTTCGAAATCGAGGCGTACCAGGAGTTGCGACCCGAACCGCAGATCAGATCGATAGATCTGCGCATCGACACCGGGTTCGATGAGCGGGAGAAGCTCCCCAGGGATGCGATTTCACCGATCTATTCGCCGAAATACATCTCGGTTGGCGAGTCAAACTTGGCTGATGACGAGTTGGTGATGGGAATCGACATCAACGGCGAAGCGAGAGCGATGCCGGTTGGTTTGATGCGTTTCCGGGAGATGGTGAACGACGTGATTGGTGGGGTGCCGATCTTGGCGACGTGGTGACCGCTTTGTTACACCGGTCTCGTGCATGACCGGCGGATCGGAGAGACGACCTTCACTTTTGGGAACGAAGGTGCATTGTTCAAGGGAGCGATGACTTGGTGGGATTGGGAGACGAGCTCGATCTGGTCGCAGCCATGGGGCGCGGCGATTTCAGGAGAGCTTGAAGGGGCAACGCTGGTTCTGTTGCCGGTGGAGGTTTTGCGATACGGCAATTGGAAGGAGCGCCATCCGGAGACGCTGGTGTTGGTGGATGAGCGGAACGCGACGTTCGCGTACGGTCAGCAACCGGCGGCGAACACGTTCGTTCTGGGGGTGGATATCGGTGGTGAAGCGGTCGGATATTACTTCGGAAGCGTCGCACAGGCGGGCGTAGTGAATCACTCCGTTGGGTCCCACGAAATCGTTGCTTGGGCCGATTGGGAGTCTCGTGAGGGCCACATATTCCTGCGTGCTCCACGCAAGCTACGTGACGGAGCGGCGAATGCTCTAGGCCCTCTCACGTTCTCGGCATCTGAATCGGCGCGGCGAATTGAGGACGATCAGACCGGATCAGTTTGGGATGTCGAAACTGGGGTGGCTGTGTCCGGGCCGCTTGCGGGCAACGTCCTCCAACGCGTTCCGTTTATCAGTTCGTTCGACTGGGCTTGGGAGGATTTCTACCCATCGACTGAGTTCTTCGGGCACCGCGAGGACCGCGTGCCAGCTTCGTGACCGCGCCTCGAACGAGGCGGGGCAATGTGTCAACAGCTATCCGATGATTCGTCCGGCGATGGCGTCGCCCATGTCCGAAGTGCCGATAGCCTCGCCTGGTTGGGTGGCCAAGTCGGGTGTCCTGGCTCCGTCGACCAGCACCGCGGCGACGGCACTTTCGATGGCGTCCGCTTCGTCGTCGAGGGCAAAGGAGTATCGGAGCATCATGGCCGTCGAGAGGATCGACGCGATGGGATTTGCAACGCCCTGCCCTGCGATGTCAGGTGCCGAGCCGTGAATTGGTTCGTAAAGAGCGCGTTTGCCGGCACGTCGCGGACGGCGGTTGGTGTTATTGGATTTAGGAATCGACGACAGCGAAGCGGAGGGTAGCATACCCATCGATCCGCCGATTACCGCGGCTTCGTCCGAGAGAATGTCGCCGAAGGTGTTCTCGGTAACGACGACATCAAATTCGGCTGGATTAGTGACGAGTTGCATCGCTGCGTTGTCTGCCAGCATGTGGATGAGTTCAACGTCGGGATATTCGACACCGAGTTCAGTCACGATCTCGCGCCAAAGTCGACCGGTCTCGAGGACGTTCATCTTGTCGAGTGAGTGGAGTCGTTTGCGTCGACCGCGCGCGATTTCGAATCCGACACGCGCGACGCGTTCTACCTCTCGTTCACGATAGGTGAGCGTGTCGACCGCCGAACGGCCGCGGGAGTTGGCCCAGCGTTTCTTGGGTTTGCCGAAGTAGAGCCCGCTCGTCAATTCACGTACGATGACCATGTCAACGCCTACTAGGCGTTCGGGGCGAAGTGGACTAGCGTCGATTAGCTGTGGGTATACCTTCACAGGCCGAAGATTGGCGAAGAGGTCCAAGTCTTTGCGAAGCGTTAAAATGCCATCTTCAGGACGGGTTTCCGCTTGCGGGTCGTCCCATTTTGGGCCTCCGACCGCGCCAAAGAGTACTGCATCACACCCTTTAACGATGTCTAGCGTCTCTTCCGGAAGCGGTGTGCCGAATTCATCGATCGCTCGTCCGCCACATGCGCCCATGACGAACGAAAACGTGTGATCGAAACGGCGTTCGATGGCGTCAAGTATCTTGACGGATTCTGCAGTCACTTCAGGGCCGATACCGTCTCCGCCGAGCACGGCTATTCGAATGTCCATATTTGTGTCTTTCGTTTTTTTTGGATGTTGGTTTTGGGTTTTCAATCGGCTTGAGTCGCGTTCAGACGCGAAGGTTCGCCGCTTGATCGCCCGGTTACGGGAATGCTCTTACCAACGAGGTGAGCGGACGGCCTCAAAACGGTCGATTTCGTCGCCGTTTTGCAACGTGATACCGATGTCGTCGAGACCCTTCAAGAGGGAATTTCGACGGAAGGGATCGAACTCGAAATTCGCCGAGAAACCGCTGTCGTCGAATACCGTCTGCGTCTCGAGGTCGACGGTCAGTTCGTATCCTACGCCCTTCAACGCGTTGCCCATTATGTAGTCGACGTCGGTTTGACTCAGCACGACTGGCGCCATGCCGTTCTGCATGCAATTGTTCCGAAATATGTCTGCGAAACTCGGAGCGATGATTGCTCTGAAGCCCATTTCATTGAGGGCCCACGGCGCGTGCTCACGAGAAGAACCTGAACCGAAGTTGCGACCTGCGACTAGGATTGACGCGCCTTGGTACCGGGCTTCGTTAAGAATGAAGTCTGGATTGGGGACACCGTCCTCCAAGTACCGCCAATCGAAAAATGCGTATTCACCGAATCCGGTCCGCTCAATTCGTTTGAGGAACTGCTTTGGGATTATCTGGTCGGTATCTACGTTCACCCGATTTAACGGAGCGACTCTACCACTCAATCTCGTGAATTTTTCCATCTCACCTTCCAATGCGAGTAATCTCGCCTTTTATCGACCACGCCGATTCTTTCTTTCTTCCTTTGCGCGTTGTTGCTCTTCTTGTTTCTTTAGAGCCTCTGCCAACGGATCCACCGGAGGGGGCGGAGTGACAGTGATCAATCCGATTCTAGAAAACCTCATCTCCTGCCACACATGCAACTGTCGCAACATGAGGACGGCCACGATGCCGAGAAAAATCAGCAAAACATCAGACAATATTAGCAGGTTGTTGGCACCGATCAATTCAGGTAGGGACTGAGCATTGAGGAATCCTGGCACCTGAATCGGTTCAATAATCCATCCTACGATGCTCAGCAATAAGCTTGCGAGGCGAATTCCCCAAATCGGATTGAAAAGCAACGCGAAGACCCACAGTGCCCACCAAACATAAACGATTGCAGGAACCTTGCCTGCGCCTTTCCAAGCGGTTGGTTCATCGATCGTTACGTTGGGATCGCTCCCCTTATAAAGTTCGGACAACATTTGGCCTGGACGGAAGAAGTTGAGTATCGGGATGAAGTGATGCAGCACCGACCATTCCGGTAAGTGTTTCTGGCCTTCCGACTTGAGTGGCAAAAGATTTCGGCTGGCGCGATGAACCAATGAGAGGTACGGGAAAGCGACCACCACGATCAGAAAAATCGAGAGTAGCCATATCAACCTTGATCGATCTTGGCTCCTTTGGAAATCTTCGGCATACGAAAACGCCAAGTCGCAATCCGGATACTGAGAGACAGGAGAAGAAATCGATTCAACGATTGCATCGACGCTTGGGCAATCAAGGCCGGCTTGTTCGGCGAATTTCAACAGCGCATAAGAACTCCAAACCGCAGTGCAGATTGTCACCGGTTCTGAGGTTTGAAGGCCTGTTGTTACGGCTTCGTCGTCAGGGACCTCCTCAACGACTTCGGGCGTGTACTCCTCGGTGTTTGCGCAGATCGCGCCAGATTCTTCGACGAAATTGGAGACGAGAATTGCGTCCATCTCGCCGTCAGGACATTCGTCGGACGAATCTGACAGGCCCAAAAACGCGCATTTGAATTCTTCTCCGCCGACGCGTTGGGCGTAAGTGCGGGCGGATTCGATTTGATGGCCGATATCGGCAGTTGGGGGTATGTCGGTGATGCCTTGGTCGACCCACTCTTGGTATCGCTGGGAGTTGCTGTAGTCGGTGAATGCGAGCCATACGAGAACCAGGCACCATAATCCCATTGCGACGGTGACCCACCGCATGTTCTGCTCGTTGCTCTCGTAGGTATAGGGCTCGTATCGAGCGATGCGAATTTCGTCGAGACGTTGGCGACCAGTGAGGCGTCCGAATAATCCCGGTTTGCGGCCTTCGGCATCTCGGCGGGCACGACGCCGTCTTGGCGGAGTGTAGATGTTGCTACTGGGTTCCGAATTGTCGGAGGGCTGGTCCGATCGGTTCTCATCAGAAGCCCCCGCACTGGTTCGAACGTCTTGGTCGGTGCGGCGACGTGGCCGGCGGTAGATGCCGCTGGCCCGATCGGCATTATCGGCCCCTTTATCAGGGGCGCGGTTATCCGATTCTTCAGATGGTTTCGTCATGTTTCAGTCTGGCGCGTTCGCCGCGTCAGTCCCAATCCCGCACATCGACGAAGTGGCCTGCAATTGCCGCGGCAGCAGCCATCGCCGGACTAACGAGGTGGGTTCGCCCACCTTTGCCCTGTCGACCCTCGAAGTTTCGGTTTGACGTCGAGGCGCACCGCTCACCAGGTACGAGGATGTCAGGATTCATGCCGAGACACATGGAGCATCCGGACTCACGCCACTCGAATCCGGCATCGATGAAGATTTCAGAGAGACCTTCCCGCTCCGCCGCCCATTTGGTAAGTGTGGATCCGGGCATGACTTGGGCGCGGACCCCTTGTGCGACTCGTTTGCCTTCAACTATCGCTGCGGCGGTTCTGAGGTCTTCGAGGCGAGCGTTTGTGCAGGAGCCAATAAACACCCGGTCGAGGCGGATGTCTTGCATCGCTGTCCCGGGATCCAGAGCCATGTATTCGAGGGCGCGTTGGGCGGACTCTTGATCGGCGGGGTCATTGAAGTCGTCCGGGCCGGGCACGAAATCTGAAACCCTGGCTACTTGCCCCGGGTTGGTTCCCCAGCTGATGTACGGTTCGAGCTCTTCACAGTCAACCTCGACCAGCGTGTCGTACTCGGCACCGTCGTCAGTTGCCAATTGGTTCCACTCATCGCAAGCGGCATCAAAGGCATCGCCTTGCGGAACGAACTTGCGCCCTCGCATCCACCCGAACGTCGTGTCGTCCGGCGCGATCATACCGGCGCGGGCTCCGCCTTCAATGGTCATGTTGCAGATCGTCATGCGACCTTCCATGTTCAGCGCGCGGATGGCTTCGCCGGTGTATTCGATTACGTGGCCGGTTCCGCCAGCGGTGCCCATCTGCCCGATGGTGGCGAGAATCATGTCTTTGGCCGAGACACCGACTGGGAGTTCGCCGTTGAAGCGAACCTCCATGGTTTTCGGTGTGCGCTGACGAAGGGTTTGGGTGGCTAAGACGTGTTCGACTTCGGATGTGCCGATGCCAAAGGCGAGGGAGCCGAATGCGCCGTGCGTCGAAGTGTGTGAATCGCCGCAAACGATCGTCATGCCGGGTTGGGTGTAACCCTGTTCGGGGCCTATTACGTGGACGATTCCCTGGCCGCTCGAATCAACATCGTAGAGTGTTATGTCGAAATCGGCGCAGTTCCTTCGAAGCTCCTCGACCTGTTGTCGTGCTATCGGGTCGCGGATTTCCTCGGATCGCGTTTCGTCAGTGGGGACGTTGTGGTCTACCGTGGAGATCGTGAGATCTGGACGCCGTACGGCACGGTCGGTGAGACGCAAACCCTCGAAAGCCTGCGGCGAGGTGACTTCGTGCACCAAGTGCAGGTCGATGTAGAGAATTGCGGGTTCGCCTGTCGGTTCAGCAACGAGATGTGCGTCCCAGATCTTTTCGAACATCGTCTTCGGCATTTTCACCACCTGTCGGTTATGTTTCCTTGCGAGGCTCACGGCCCGGCAATGCCGCCCGTCAACCTACGTTGGTTATCACTTTAAGTTCGATGGCATCTTCTGGTGCCGCACCGAATCTATTCTCGCCTTCATTGCCTTTGACGAACGCAACGCTGACGAGCGCCACACTCCATGCTAGATGGGAGGCGATCTCAATCGCCAGCGGCGCATCGGCCCAGAAGAAGGATGTCAACCAGCCACCGGCGAATATAAGTAGCGGGATAATCGTCCAATAATCAGTTCGACCCAGATCGTGTGTTCGACCGGCAAACGCTCTCGCTACAAGGAACAGCAACAACGACGCCAGCAAAAGGTCGACCCAAAGCCCCGCGACACCGAGGCGATCCAATGCGAACTCGACCGCCAGCGATACAGCGAAGATCAGCAAGACCTCGACGACGTACGTCCGCCGATTGGTCCTCCGATGCCGTCTCTCAACTTCGGTGACAGCGGTTCTGTGTCCCAATAGGATCATCCGATGAATCCGGTCGTTCGTCGATTCGAACGCAGTGATTCGACGAATAGGATAATGCTCAAACCGTCCCGGAGACGGGATGGCTCTCCAATTCGTTGATCATCAAAGCCCGGTTGATAGCGTTCACGTAGGCCTTCGCCGATGCTACTACGATGTCGGTGTCCGAGCCGCGGCCCGAGTAGGTCGAACCATCATGGTAGATGCGAATCGTAACTTCGCCGAGAGCGTCGATGCCTTCGGTTACCGAACTAACGGAAAACTCGGTCAGCTCCACATCCATATCGACGATGGAGTCGATCGCTTTGCAGACCGCGTCGACGGGACCGGTACCTTCGGAGGATACCTTTCGGCCGTCGTCGTCTGGTGTGGTCATGGAAACTTCGGCGGTGGGCATTTCGTCATTGCCGCAGACGACTCGAATCTTACCAAGTTTGTACCGGCGATTCGTATCAGCGTACCGGTGCTGTTCCCGCATCAAGGCTTCCAAGTCGGCATCAGTGACTTCGCGTTTATTGTCCGCCAAATCTTTGAAGGCCACAAAGATGTTGCTCAACTCCTCGTCGGTGAGTTGGTATCCCAAATCGCTCAGTCTCGAGCGCAGCCCTGCTCTGCCCGACAGCTTTCCCAGCACCAAGGTTTCGCCGCGCCATCCGACGTCTTCCGGTCGCATAATCTCAAAGGTCGTTCGCTCCTTCAGGTATCCGTCTTGGTGAATCCCAGAGGAATGTCGGAACGCGTTTTGACCGACGATCGCTTTGTTGTACTGCACCGGGAAGCCGAATATGCTGCTGATCATGCGGCTGGTGGGATTTATCTCGCGAATGTTGACGCCGGTGTAGACGCCGTAGTGGTCTGGCCGCGTCACGATGGCCATCATGACTTCTTCCAAGGCCGCGTTTCCAGCGCGTTCTCCTAGACCGTTTACGCATCCCTCAACTTGTCGAGCGCCGTTTTCGATTGCCGCCAGCGAATTGGCTACCGACATACCCAGATCGTTATGGCAGTGGACGCTCACGATCGCATTGTCAATGTTGGAGACGTTTTCAAACACGCCCTTGATCAAGGCACCGAACTCCACCGGGTTGGAGTAACCGACCGTGTCGGGCACGTTCACAGTTGTTGCGCCGGCATTGATTGCGGCTTCCAAGATCGCGTAGAGATACTCGGGAGCGGTGCGCGAGGCATCCATCGGCGAAAATTCGACATCTTCGACGTAAGACTTTGCCTTTTCCACAGCTTCGACCGCCATATTCATGATGGTCTCACGGTCTCGGCGCATCTGATGCATGAGATGAACGTCGGACGATGAAATGAAGGTGTGAATACGCGGATTTGCCGCGCCTTCAAGGGCGCGTGCCGCGGCTTCGATATCGGAGGGTACTGCTCGAGCCAGTGAGCAGATCACCGGCCCTTCGACCTCGTGAGAGATGCGGCGAACCGCTTCGAAGTCGCCGGGGGAACTGCCTGCGAAACCGGCCTCGATGACGTCGACGTTCAACTTACCGAGTTGGTGTGCGATGCGCACCTTTTCGCCGACGGTCAAGCCCGCGCCTGCTGATTGTTCTCCGTCGCGCAGCGTCGTATCGAAGATGATTACTTGATCTGCTGAGTTTGCTGTTTGCGTGGTCATTTTGTCGCTCCTGGGTTTCGGTAAGCACCGAAACATCCGAAACGGCCATTGGTGCTCGATTGATCTGCTTATGTCGTGGATTCGAGCCACGGCATCATTGCTCGTAACTCTTTGCCAACTGCTTCAACCGGGTGCGCTAGGTTTTCCTCTCGCATCCTCTTGAACCGGTGAAGACCTTCATCGTTCTCGGCGATCCACTCGCGTGCGAAGCGACCAGACTGGATGTCGTCCAATACGCGTCGCATGTTGTCTTTCACCGAATCGTCGATTATCTCCGGACCTCGGCTGTAGTCGCCATATTCGGCTGTTTCGCTGACTGAATAGCGCATGTACTCGAGTCCGCCCTGGTAGATAAGGTCGACGATGAGTTTGAGTTCGTGAAGAACTTCAAAGTATGCGGATTCTGGCTGGTATCCCGCTTCCGTGAGAACCTCGTATCCCATCTTGATGAGTTGGGTTACGCCGCCGCAGAGCACAGCTTGTTCGCCGAATAGGTCGGTCTCGGTCTCTTCCTTGAAGGTGGTCGTAAGGATTCCGGCGCGTCCGCCGCCCACACCTTTGCCATAGGCGAGCGCGTTTTCCATGGCGTTGCCTGATGCGTCTTGATCGATGGCAACGAGACATGGTACGCCGAGGCCACGTTCAAAGACTGCACGCACTCGATGGCCCGGAGCCTTAGGTGCGATCATCACGACGTCGACGTCTGCCGGGGGTTTGATCTGTTCGTAGAAGATCGTGAAACCGTGTGCGAATAGGAGCGTCTTGCCTGCAGAGAGGTTCGGTTCGACATCATCCCGGTATACCCCGCCCTGGACGGTGTCCGGCAGGCAGAACGAGATCAGATCGGCACGTTTGGCGGCTTCGGCGTTGCTCAACACTTCCAGGCCGTCGGCCTCGGCCTTCTCGCGGCTACTGCTGCCTTCGTAAAGTCCGACGACTACGTTGAAGCCGTTGTCTTTGAGGTTGAGTGCGTGGGCATGTCCCTGCGAACCGTAGCCGATCACGGCTATGGTTTTGTCGCGCAACGGCGAATCGTCGATATCCGCATCGTAGTAAAGCTTCGGCATTTGTTTTTTTGACCTTCCTAGGTTTTGGTTTAAGGACTAACTGCTTCGTCGGTCCCTCACACGCTTCCGGAAACGCCCGGTGTGATGTGATACTCGTGGGGAACTCCATTGGCCCAATTTCGGTTGGCTTGGAACTGACCGTCTTCTTCGCCCTCGAAGAGGGTTCCGCGGAGGACCGCAACGCGGCCCGTCCGCATCACCTCAATGATTCCGAAACGGTCCAAAAGCGTGATCAACGAGTCGATTTTTTCGCGCCCACCGGTCAACTCCAACGTGACGCTGTTTGCGCCAATGTCGATGATGTTCGCGCGGAAAACTCGACTGAGTTCCAAGACCTCGACTCGGGTTTCGGCGGTTGTTTTCACCTTGACGAGAGCCAGTTCACGCCAGATGTGATTCATGTTCGTAATGTCGTGTGCCTCGATCACATTGACGAGCCGTTCCAATTGCGCCGCACATTGATCGACGACTGAAGGTGGACCTTCAAGCACGAAGGTCAACCGCGATAGTCCCGGGTTCTCCGAGCGACCTACGGCTAGGCTGGCGATGTTGAGGCCACGACGGCGGCATAGACCGGCGATCCTGGCGAGGACACCGGGCCTATCTTCGACCAATGCAGTTACAGTGCGAGCTTCGAATTTCGATTGCGTGGACATCTTAAACTCTGGTGTCCTCCATCAGATCTTTGATGCTGCCGCCAGCCGGGATCATCGGGTAGACGTGTTCGACCTTTTCGATGACGAAATCGACGATAACCGGACCGGGGTGCGCGTTGGCTTCTTCGATAGCCGATTCAACGTCGTCGATGTCATCGACGCGCATGCCCTTCATGCCGAACGCGTCCGCCAATTTCACGAAATCGGGGTTTGCGGTATAAGCATCGGCTTGGGTGTCTCCCATGTAGAAGAGTTCCTGCCACTGAGTGATCATGCCAAGGTGGTTATTGTTCAAGATCGCGTACTTGACCGGCAATCGGTTCTCGACCGCGGTCGCCAGCTCCATCATCGTCATTTGGAACCCACCATCTCCACAGATCGACCATACGAGCGATTCGGGCAATGCGAGTTGCGCGCCGATAGCTGACGGCACCTCGTAGCCCATCGTCCCTAGACCGCCAGAGCACAGCCAGGAGTTGGGTTCTGTGAATCGATAGTGTTGGGCGGCCCACATCTGGTGCTGGCCGACACCAGTGCAGATGATTGCATTGCCCTTCGTGACGTTCGACAGGCCGCGGACGACGTGTTGGCCCGATAGGTTGCCGGTCTCAGGGATATGCAACGAGGGATGATCGGATTTGAGTTGCTCGACGTGCCTTATCCATTCCGGCCGCGAGCCGCGATTGGCTTTGGGTATCATCTGTGCCAGCACATGTTTGAGGTTGCCAACCACTGCGGCATCGACCGGCACCGCCTTACCGATCTCGGCAGGGTCGATGTCGATGTGGATCTTTTTGGACCTCGTTGCGAACTCGTTAACATTGCCGACGATACGGTCATCGAAGCGACTTCCGGCGGCGATGATCAGGTCTGAATCGTCGAGGGCTAAGCTCGCGTAGGCTTCACCATGCATCCCCGGGAAGCCGACGTGGAGCGGATGGTTTTCGGGAAAGCCGGAAATCCCGAGCAGCGTTGTGACGACCGGAATCTGCGCTTTCTCGGCGAGTTCTTTCAATTCATCAAAAGCACGGGAGATTATGACGCCGTGACCGGCCAGGAACACCGGCCGTTCCGCTTCGTTGATGAGCTTCACGGCCGCGTCGATTTGTTCGTCGGGCGCGGCGGTTGGGATTCGGTATCCGGGCAGATTGATCTGACTATCGCGTTCGTAGTCGTACGTGCCAACCTCTTGCATCACATCCTTTGGGATGTCGATGAGGACTGGCCCGGGTCGTCCGGTTCGGGCGATGTGGAAGGCCTCGTGTACGGTTGCCCCGACGTCTTCGACTCGGGTGATCAGATAGTTGTGTTTGGTTACCGGGAGAGTCGCACCAGTGATATCGGTCTCTTGGAATGCGTCAGTCCCGATTGCGGCACGGCCGACCTGACCGGTTATCGCGACGATTGGAACAGAGTCCATCATCGCCGTCGCAAGACCAGTAATGAGGTTGGTCGCACCGGGGCCTGAAGTAGCAAAGGCGACACCGACTTTGCCCGAAGCCCTTGCGTAACCATCGGCTGCGTGGGCCGCTCCTTGCTCGTGGCGTACGAGCACGTGACGGAGCTCAGGGTACCGGCCGAGTACACCGTACAACGGCAATATTGCGCCGCCGGGGAGGCCAAATACGATATCGACGCCTTCGTTCAAAAGCGCCTCGCATACTATGTCGCCGCCAGTAAGTGTCTTGCCCATGTCGTTTCTGTTGTCTCTTCTCACGTACTTCTTAGTGCAGTTTCAGTTGGTCAAATAAAAAAGTCCCGTCCCTTGATTTGAAAGGACGAGACTGCTCCCGCGATACCACCTAGATTGGTTGAGTTTCAAGGATCCCCTTGATTATCAACCCGCTTCATTTGCAGCCGTTAACGTGGCAATCCGCGGGGCCCTATTGGTCCGGTTCGGAGAATCGAATTTTGAGGCCGCGTGCTCCAGGGCGAGTTCTCGCAGACGATGCGTATCCTTTTCAGCTACCGGATACTCTCTGATGCCGTCGTCGACGCGGTACTACTCCCGTTCGTAGCATTAGCATTTTGGATGTGCATACCAATTATGCCACACGCTACGGAATCCGCAAAACGTCCTACTCGACAACTGGATCACAAATGGAAGTTCGAACAATCTCCCGCGGTCACGTGGCCGAACTGCTCGAAATCTTGCGCGCGATTGGACCACACGGTCACCGCGAGTGGCCGATTGACGATGAAGCGTCATTGCTCGCGACCCTTGACAGTCCGCGTTTGGACCCAGATCTCGGTCGGTGGTCGATAAGTTACGAAAATGGTTCCCCTGTCGGCTATTCGCTTGTCGAACCGGAGTTGAACATCGGCAGGATTCTCGTGGGCTTGGCAGCCGTCGCGGGACGCGACGATGTATTGGGTTCGTTGCTCCTAGACGGTGTCGCACGCGCCAAGGAACTCTCGGATCGAGATCAGTTCGAGATTCACGTTGCGGTGCGGGACATTGAATCGGAAGCGATCGTCGACGCACTCGAAGTTGCGGAGTTCGGGGTCGTTCGGACCGTCCTTAAGATGCGCGTAGATGTTTCAGATGTGGAACTGCCTGAGCCCGTTGCGAGTTGCGAGTTAATTATTCGTGATGCCGATATGTCTGATGCCGCGGAGGTTGCCGTCGTAACTGAGCTTCACAATGCATGTTTCGATGGGAGCTGGGGTTTTTCTCCGAATACTGTCGAAGAAATCTCCGACCGCACGGCCGCAGACAAGGATCGTAACGGGTTTGCGCCGATTGTCGTTTTGGAGAACGCATTAAGTGGCGAGCTTTCAGGCTACAACTGGATCACGCTCAGCGACGGCGACGGACGCGTTGAGATGGTCGGGGTTCACCCAAGTATGCGTGGCAAGCGACTGGGTTGGACGATCTTCAACGCGGGTGTCGAACGATTGATCGCGCACGGGGCGACTGAGCTCGTTTTGGATGTCGATTCCGAAAATCCCCCAGCACGGCGCATTTACGAATCGGCGGGTTATCGCACTTACTCTGAAGTTCGGTACTTCGGCCTCGATGTAGGCGTCGATTAGGCTCTTGAACCCAACGCCCTATCGAGGTTGAACGCAGCCGATATGAGGGCCAAGTGCGTGAATGCCTGCGGGAAGTTGCCGAGGTGCTCGCCTTTGGGTCCGATCTCCTCTGAATAAAGTCCCAGGTGATTGGCATATCCGAGCATGTGCTCGAACATCATTCGGGCTTCTTCAAGCCTGGCGGGTTCGGAGCGTCCGGCGCGTGTCAGAGCCTCGACAAGCCAGAAGGTGCACATGTTGAAGGTGCCTTCCTCGCCTTCTAGGCCATCAGCGGTTTCGTTCAAGTTGTATCGGTAGACGAGATTGGAGTAGACCAATCCCCCGTTGGACGGCGACCTTTGGATGGCGTCGAGTGTCTTGAGCATGCGCGGGTCGGAGGGCGACATGAAGAAGACCATTGGCATGATGAGGTTCGAGGCGTCTAGCGCATCTCTTCCGTAGGCTTGAGTGAAGGCCTCTACGTTGTCGCTCCAGCCGTTTTTGATAATCTGCTCGTAAATCTCGTCGCGTACTCTGACCCATCGTTCGGTATCGCTAGGGAACGAGCGTTTCGCGGCTAGACGTATTCCGCGGTCGATTGCGACCCAGCACATGAGTTTCGAGTAGACGAAGTGTGCGCGGCCGCCGCGCACTTCCCAGATGCCTTCGTCCGCTCGATGCCAGTTGTCGCAGACCCAGTTGATGATTTTTCGCAGGTAGGTCCAGAAGTCGTATGAAATCGGAGTTTGGTATTTGTTGGAAAGATAGACGGCGTCCATCAGCTCGCCGTAGATGTCGAGCTGCAATTGATCGGCGGCGCCGTTGCCGATGCGTACCGGTTGCGAGCCCATATACCCAGACAAGTGATCCAACGTGTGCTCTTCGAGGTCGTGACTACCATCGATGCCGTACATGATTCTCAGCGTGCCGTCTTCTTCAGCCTCCGCGCACCGTGCTTCCAACCATTCCATGAAACGCCCGGCTTCTTCGGTGAGGCCGATTCTGAGCAGTCCGTAAACACTGAACGCTGCGTCGCGGATCCAGGTGTAGCGGTAGTCCCAGTTGCGCACGCCGCCGAGATGTTCGGGCAGGCTCGTGGTGGGAGCGGCGACGAATGCGCCGGTGGGTTCGTAGGTTAGGAGCTTTAGGATCAGCGCTGAGCGATGCACCATTTCGCGCCATCTTCCGGTGTAGGTGCACTTGTTTATCCAGCGTCTCCAGTAATCAACGGTCGCGTCGAAAAGTAGTTCGATACGTTCCGCGTCGAATTTATCGGCTCGTTCGATGTGCTCAACGGCGTCGATAACGATGTATTCGGTGTGACCTTCTTGAATTTCGAAATCGACTTTGACGGCGTTGTCGATGATTTTCGGTTTTACGGTGCTCCAGTATTCGATGGAAATGTCAGGGGAGATGAATCGAACGCTTTCGCCTACGTAGACTGCGTCGTGTTCGTCCCTGCCGTAGTTGAATCTGGGTGAGCAATCGATCTGCATGTGCAGATTGCCTCGGATGCCGGTAATGCGACGTATGAGCACATGGTCGGTATCGCCGGCGACGCGTGTTCGTACCGGCATGAAGTCGACGATTTGGGCAACGCCTTCGTCCGACGTGAAATGCGTGACCAAAACGTTGGTCTCGGGGAGGTAGTACTGAGTAGAGCGCACATCGTTGTTGGCCGGTCTCAGTGAGAAATGACCGCCATTTTCTTCATCGAGAATCGAGGCGAAAATCGATGGCGAGTCGAAATGCGGCGCACAGAACCAATCGATTGTGCCGTCGACGCCGACGAGCGCGGCGGTGTAGAGATCACCGATGATGCCGTGGTCTTCAATGCGCAGATACACAGTTTGCTCTCCACTCCATCACGGGCGATGGGGATGCTTGACGGTAATTATCGCAGAGGCGCTGCCGATGCGCGTGTTTCCACTACTCGATTGTAGACATCTAGGAGACCTTCGACAGTGGAATCCCACGAAAGTGTCTCCGACCGTCTTCGAGCCGCGTTCGACATCGTATATTGCAAATCTTGGTTGCCGATTATCTGGAGAATCTTATCTGCATAGACGACCGGGTCCCGATTTGGAATCAAGTAACCCGTCTCGTTGTCAATCACGATGGATTTCAAACCGTCGACATCGGCTGCGACAGCCGGTGTGGCGCATGCTGCCGCTTCTAGGACCGCCAATCCGAACGTCTCGTGAAACGATGGTGCGACGATGCAGTCCGCGTTTGAATAGATCGCAGGGAGGTCGGACTGCGGCAATGCGCCAGGCAGCTTGACTCGATCCGTCAAACGCAGTTTCGAGATGCGGCCTAGTACACGTCGGAACTCGTCGGCGGTTCCGCCACCAACGATTTGCAGTTCGACATCAAATCCTCGTTCGATGATGATTGCGAATGCGTCAATGAGCAGATCGACTCCTTTGAGAGCATCGAGTCTTCCAACGTAAAGGATGCGTCGTCGACTTCGTGATGTTGACGAAGTCGGAGACGCTGAAAACTCATTCGTGTCGACACCAGGCGGAACAACGGCGAATTTCTCCTTCGGCAATCCGAATTCCGACATCATGTGCGCGGCCTCGCCGTCCGTCCAAACAACGATCTGGTCGGCATCTCGCGCAACTCGAGCTTCACTGACGAGTCGGATCTCGGGTTCGTTCTCTTCGGGGCGGACACTTTTCTTGATGCTGGCGAGCGTGTGGAAGCTAGTCACATGAGAAATATCCCAACCGGTGGCCAGTTCACAGCCGACCACACCCGAAAGCCAATAGTGGGAGGCAACGATGTCGAATTTGGTTTGATTGATCGAAGCGTCATTGTTCACAGCGGCGGTGAATTTGGGCAGAAGTGCCGGAAGTTGCTCCTTACGCTCGTCCAACCTGCCGATTGGCATATGCACCAAATCGTAGTCGCGTTGATCGTCAACGTTGCCGGTACCGGGATGTGATCGGGAATAGACGCGGACGCCATGACCTGTGCGCGCCAATCGAGTTGAAACTCGGTCAACGTAGACGTTCATGCCACCGGCATCGGTGCCGCCGGGCGGGATACACGGGCATCCGTGCACGCTGATTACAGCGATTCGCATCGGTATTCCAAGGTTTGCGTTCGATCGACGTGCGGGCGAGCGCGTAGCAAGTCGCTAGGTCTTCTTGTCGAGCCGAGCCGTGTAGATATGGCGGTCGACCGCGCCGAGGTGGTATTTGTATCGTTCGTCGCCACGCATGAAATCGTAGACCTCAATGCCCTCGCGAATCGATGCCAATATGTTGATGGCGTGATTCAACAATCCGACCGCGAGCCAGGAACGATCGGGCAGGTATCCGCTGTTGTAAAGGTATTTCGTGCTGCCGATTTTGAAGGCTAGGGATGTGGCGACTTTTTCGCCGTTGATGGTGAGGAAGTAGATTCGGGTAACGTCTTTTTCCGCGAGTGTGACGGCGATTTCTCTAAAGAACGCCTCTCGTTGCGGCGTCATGAATTCCTCTTTGTCGATCGAACTGCCACGGTGAAGTTTGATGAAATCGTTCATTCCCTGTTCGATTTCGTCGGGTGTGGTCAGCTCGAGTTGCTCAACCTTGCCGGCATTGTGGAGACGACGAAGTTTGCGGCGCAGTTCGTGGCGATGTTTCTTAGTCAACGATGCAAAATACTCGTCGACGGTAGAGGGTAGAGTAACGCGTGGAGCCACACCTTCGTCCCAAATATGGACTTCCCATCCCATGTCACTTGCCACTTCTTTGACGGCGTGGATGGTGTGTGAATCTTCAGGCAGCGATTCCAGCACAAGCGCAGATATTTCGGGATCGTCGTAGAGCGATTGGAGAAGGTCTTGCACATCGCTGGTAAGCAATTCAGCATCGTGCTTGAACCCGAGATAGTCCACAAGATCGGTTCCGCCGAGGAATGTGCAGACGCCCTCGTCGTTGTTCGAGTCGAGTCGCAACGGTGCAATAATCGCCGTCGTGCCATTGGGACGGACGACGGAGCGCAGCATGAGTTTGGAATCGCCACCAAAATGCTCCCACCAAATTCGATTCCATTCCAAGGAATCAAAGGCCGAGCTCGCGGGCATGGATGCGTAGATTCGATTCCAGTCTGCCGCTAGGTCATCGAACGTCGGTGAAACGATTCTGGGGGTTGTGGCAAAGGTCATTGAGAAATAGCTATGCGGCGTCCTTGGATAATAGCGCCGCGACTTGTTCGACGTCTGGTTCAACGTACTCGAGTTCGACCAAGGCATGATTTTCGACGGTTGTAGGGTCTTTCAACCCCATCCCAGTCAATATACATACCGCGGTCAGATTCTTAAGGTCTTCGCCCTGGGAAGCGAGTTTGATGAGACCGGCAACGGAGGCGGCGGAGGCGGGTTCACAAAATATGCCCTCTTCGCGGGCCAACCGGATGTAGGCTTCGATGATCTCTGCGTCGGACACCGCGTCGATGTTGCCACCGGATTCATCGCGTGCGTTGACGGCTCGTTGCCAGCTTGCGGGATTTCCGATGCGGATGGCGCTGGCTATTGTTTGCGGGTCTTCGATCTTTTCGTCGCGAACGATTGGTGCTGCACCAGCGGCTTGGAAACCCATCATGCGCGGAAGTTTGGTGATGCGCTCGTTGATTCGATACTCGGTGAAGCCTTTCCAGTAAGCGGTGATGTTGCCAGCGTTTCCTACCGGAATGCAGATCATGTCAGGGGAATCGCCGAGGGCATCTGAGATTTCGAACGATGCGGTTTTTTGACCCTCAAGACGATACGGATTGAGGGAATTAACCAGCTCGATAGAGAGTTCCGTGGCAAGGTCGCGAACCATTGTCAACGCGTCGTCGAAGTTGCCATCGACTGCGAGGATTCGAGCACCGTAGGCCATCGCTTGCGCGAGTTTACCGAGCGCTATCTCACCCGACGGTACGACGACAAAGGATTGGAGGTTGTATCGAGCGCTATAGGCTGCAGCGGATGCGCTGGTGTTGCCAGTTGATGCGCAGATCACGCGCTTGCGTCCGGCCTCGAGCGCTTTTGCGATGGCCATTACCATGCCCCGGTCTTTGAAAGAACCGGTCGGGTTAGATCCTTCGAGTTTGAAGTAGAGGTTTTCGCAACCTACGGACGGACCGATGTTGGTAGATTTCACCAAGGGCGTGTTGCCCTCACCCATCGTGATAATGGGCGTGTCCACATTCACCGGCAGAAACTCTTTGTATCTTTCGATGACCCCGACGGTGCCGTTCACGGTTTCCTCTCCATTCGCAGGTCGACGTGGCCTGCTTGTTTTTGTCGACCGCTAAACTTCGTCGTAATCTTCGACGCGGATGAGATTTTCAAGCGATGCGACAACATCTAATTGTCGCAGACGCATTGCCGCTTCCTGCATGTTGGCTTCACGGGACGGGTGGGTCATTATGACGAGGTCGGCCAAACCTCGCTCATCGTCTGAATCGAACTGCAGCACCGAGGCGATACTGATTTGTGCGTCGCCGAAAACGCTTGCGACCTTGGCGAGGACACCAAACTTGTCGATGGCCGCGAGTCTCACGTAGTAGCGAACTCGAAGGTCGTCCATGTCGATAACGTCTGGTTCGATTTCGCGAGTGCTTGATCCATTGTTGGTGGATTGTCCTTTACCGCTTTGGGTAAACATTGTTTTGGCAATTCGCAGAACATCACCCATTACCGCGCTCGCGGTTGGCCCGGCCCCTGCTCCTCTGCCCTGCAACCAAAGCGGACCCAATAAGTCACCGTTCAACTCCACCGCGTTTAGGACGCCGTTGACATTGGCCATGGGCACTTCGACTGGTACCAACGCGGGATGAACGCGACAGCGCACACCGTTCGCATCTGAACGAGCAATGGCTAACAGCTTGATGGTGAATCCAAGTGCGCCGGCATATCGGAGATCTTTGGCGCCGATGTGTCGAATGCCTTCTCTATGGATTGCTTCCGGGTTTACTGAAGCTCCGAACGCCAATCGGGTCAAAATCGATAGTTTGTAGACGGCGTCGTGAGCATCGACATCTGCGGTCGGGTCGGCCTCCGCGTAACCAAGGGATTGTGCTTCGGCGAGCGCGTCTTCGAATGAACTTCCCGATTCTTCCATCGAGGAGAGTACGAAGTTAGTGGTGCCGTTGATGATGGCTCGGATGCTCTCGATGCGATTGGCACGAAGGCTGTCTTGGATCACCGCCAGCACAGGGATTCCACCGCCGACGCTGGCTTCGTAAGACAACGTGACGCCGTTCTCCGCCGCCAAGTTAGTTAACTCGTCTCCGTATTTCGCGAGCACTTCCTTGTTCGCGGTGACGACGTGTTTACCGGCTTTCAATGCCGCGGCCATGTAGGAGTGCGCTGGTTCTTCACCGCCCATGACTTCCACAATGATGTCGTTTCGATCGTCGCCGAGTACCCGTTCGGGGTCGGTTGTTATGAGATCGGATGGTACCCCGTCTCGCGGGCGCGATTTGTCTCGAACGAGAATGCCATTCAATGAGAGCAGATGACGGAAATCAGTGTCGGGTTGAACTAAGACCCGCGCGACTTGCGACCCGACTACACCGGCGCCTAGCAACCCTACGCCAGCAGCGCTAGGGCTACTCAATTGCCGTTCCATTGCCATCAAACAGCTTCCGGCCTATTGATTGAGTTCTTCAAGCGACGTGAATGGCGATTCGGGCGTTGCGGTAGGCACGATGGCGTTGGAACGCACCTGACGGTTGATCCAATCGTAGACCTCGCTGTTCAGCGATATGGCTGTATCGAATTCGAATCGGTGCTCGTTGATGTAGCGATCCACTTCTAGGTTTGCCAAGATGTCGAAATGATCGTCCGCAATCTCCCGGGCTTCGCTGAAATCGGAAACGATATGCGCGGTCCAAAGCCGTGATGCCTCGTCGTATCGTCCGCCGCTGAGCGTGTTCAACGCAAGTACACGTTCGCCTTTCGAGCCATCCTCGTTGGTTTTGTGGCCAAACAATATCGAGTCGAGGTCGGTTCGCACGCCTTGCGGCAGCCATCCGATATACCCGCCGGTTCTTTGAACGTTTGGATCCTCGGACAGTTCCAACACAATCGCCCCTACGGTGCGACCCGATGCCAGGTCTCGTTCGATTCGGTTGATAGTTGCTTGACTCACGTCTTGCAAGACGATCTGGTAGATCTCTGCCTGAGGTTGAATGCGGGGTAGTGTTTTCCCGAGTTCGTCTCTGAGGCGCTCTTTAAACATGCCTTTGCGAATGAAATCGCGATACACACCTTCATCGAGTCCGATGCGGTTCAGGAACTGTTTCTTGGTTTCTTCGACGTTGGAGCGATGTTCGCGCATTGAGGCGTCGGAAGTCGTATCGGCGACAAACCCGAGGAGTGATTCGAGCTGATTGTCGACCTCGTGTTGCTCAACCGTGATGCCAAAACGGGGGGCGAGGTGGTACGCCAATTCGTTTGATTGGAGCGTCTGCATCGCTTCGAATGCGGAGGTCCCTAGCTCAAACGGGACGCCCAAGTCCTCGCTCAATCTTTGGAAAAATCGAATGTAGTTGACGATGTCGCCGCGGGTGTAGACGGAGTCTTCCACTTTGACTGCGATTTCGGTTGGAGGTTCCACATACTGCCGATAAAAACCGTATGCGGGGATCGCGAGCACCGCCAGCACGAAGATGATCGCGCCAATGATGAACGGTCGGTTACGAAGCGCCGCGCGTTCCCGACGTCGCATGAGCTCGAAACGCGAAACGCCGCGACGATTGGTAATGCTCCGTTGGCCGGCTTGGTAGCCACCCAATGGTGCGTGAGAGAATGTGCTGCGTTCCGGTTCGTTCGCCATTTCTAACATTCAGTATGGATCGGCGTCGGTTGAACACACACTATTTTACGCGCTCGGACTTAGTTCGATCCTAGTTGGCACAACTCGATTGGCAAGGACAATGCCGTCGTGTTGTTAATCTTCCGAAGTCGCGCTTTCAGATGACTCTGACTCTGCCGTTGGCTCAGCCGTCGCCGGTGCAGCCGCCGTTTCCTCGGAGCCTTCGGTAGCCGTATCCTCGGTTTGTGTAACGACCGCTTCTTGTTGTTCGGATGCTTCGACTGCCGATTCACCCTCAACAGCCTCGGACTCTTGGGGTCGTGGCGTTTCGGTTTGGACCGCTCCGGTGACGTAAACGTGGTCCGGAGCCATGGGGATCAACGCGAGATGCTGTGCTCGTTTGATTGCACGGGCTAGCCGGCGTTGGTTTTTGGCGGTCACACCGATACGTTGACCGGATACGATCTTGCCGCGCTCGCTGACGAAGCGACGCATCAGTTGGACATCCTTGTAGTCGATTTCCTCGGCTTTAAGGACATTCCTGCCGCGCCTTCGACGCCCAAATGCGCCCCCACCTCCGCCCCCACGGCGGTTGCCGAACGGCGGTCGAGTTCTAGAACCTGTTGTCATTGTGTCTCCGTGCTGCTCTGTGAGAAGTTGAGGTTATCGGATGGTTGTTTGTCAAGAATACGCGTACGTGATGTCTCACCAAGGCAAGTCTTCCAAATCTTCGCCGTCGGTTGGTTGGTTGTAGCCACCTCCAGCTTCGTATCCTGAAGGCGCTGCTTGCGCTGGCTGTTGGGACTGTCCACCACTGTACGGTTGCGCGGTTTCGGGAGCGGGAGGATATGACCCATACCCACCTTCTTCGCCTTCTTCACGCCTAGTCAAGTTGATCACTCTGAATGCATTCACGTCCAAGCTAGTTCTCGTTGCACCTGCTTGGTTTGTGTACTCGCGCGTCGAGAGTCGACCCTCGACGAACACCCTACTGCCGCGCCGAACGCTGTTGGCGACACTTTCGCCTTGCTGTCCCCAGACCGAAATATTGAACCATTCGGTCTCTTCTTGCCACTCGTTGTTTGTCTGCCATCGACGACTCACCGCCATGCTGAAACTTGCGACGGCGCGACCGCTGGCTGTGTAACGCAGCTCGGCGTCGCGACCGGCGTTGCCGATCAGGAGTATTAAATTCAGGCTCATCGCAGATCACCTAGGCAGGTTTTCGAGATCGTCGGTCTCGGCGACCTGGGCGTTTGGGTTCGGAGTTGTCGCCGCCGGGGCGTACTCAGATGTTACGTGACCGTTCGAGCCGTTGCCATTCGATGTCGGTGTGTTCTCGTTGCGTCGGCGGTTGTCCCGGGTCGGGTATGCTCCGCCTTCGTTTTCAACCGCGTTGTCTCGGGGCGACAGCGCGATTACACGGTTCGCGTTGACATCGAGACTGGTGCGAGTTTCACCGTTACCGGCGGTGTACTCTCGGGTGGAGAGTCGACCATCAACGAATACGCGGGTGCCGCGTTTTACGCGCTCGGCTACGAATTCAGCTTGCCGTTCCCAAGCAGCAACGTTGAACCATTCGGTGTCTTCACGCATCTCGTCGCGTACTTGGTAACGGCGGTTGACGGCGATGCTGAAGTTTGCTACCGCAGCGCCGTTCGGTGTGTACCGCAACTCAGCGTCGCGGCCCGCGTTGCCGATGAGAAGTATCTGGTTGAGAGTCATTAGGAATATTCGCCTTCCATACTAGTTGCTACGTACGTCGTCATATCTTCGACGTTACATCAGCAACAGGTTATGGGAAGGTTCTCATTTCCTTACAATCAAATGGCGAATAATTTCGCGGTCGGCATTACAGGCCTGTTCCAACTGGGGAGAACTGGCGGGATCGAGCTTAAGTTGAGCCTCGATGTAGTAGCCTTCGGTATTGTTTTCCACTGGGTAAGCCAAGTTTCGCTTTCCCCAAGGATTCACTTCGCCGACCTCTCCGCCAAGAGACCCCACAAGCGCGCGAATTTTTTCGGCTGAAGTTTCGCCTTCCTTTTCGCCGGCTCCGCCGCCTAGTATCCACACGATTTCGTAGTCTCTCAATTGCAACCCACTTGGTGTCTCATGAACGCGCCATCATCCGTGCAAATGGCACGGATTCGATGAATCCCGATTATATATTCGGGGCATATTCAAACTGAACTCTACGCCGTTTGCAGCTCACTTCGGCACTAGGAATCGATACCGGGAACCGGGAACGAACTGGCGAATTTCTTCACCCGTTGGGAGAGGTCGCGTTGTTGCGAAGAGTCATCTTCGACACGCAACGATTCGACGATGAACTCGGCCACTGTTTCCATGTCTCCAGTGTCCATGCCGCGAGACGTTATTGACGGTACACCGATACGCACGCCGCTTGTGACGCGCGGCGGGTTGGGATCGAACGGGACCATGTTCTTGTTGGCGACGATTCCGACGCTGCGCAATTTGACCTCGGCTGCGGCTCCCGTGACATTTACGCCTCGCATGTCGACGAGCATGAGGTGATTATCGGTGCCGCCTGAGACGATTCGCATTCCGCGGTTCGAGAGCGCATCTGCGAGCGCGGCAGCGTTGCTGACGATGTTGCGTGCGTAGGTTTGGAAATCGTCCGACAGAGCCTCTTTATACGCGACTGCTTTTGCCGCGATCGTGTGCCCCATAGGTCCGCCCTGCATACGTGGGAAGACCGCGGAGTCGTACTTACGGGCCCAGGCTTTGGTTGTTAGCGCCATTGCGCCACGGGGGCCGCGCAGGGTCTTGTGTGTGGTGCTGGTTACGATGTCGGCGTGAGGTACTGGCGATGGATGTGCTCCGGTCGCGACGAGCCCTGCAATGTGCGCCATGTCGGCGAGGTGGAGCGCGCCGATGCTATCAGCGATTCGACCGAAACGCTCGAAGTCGATGGTTCGGGAGTAGGCGGAGTAGCCGGAAACGATGATCTTGGGTTTCAGTTCGTTGGCGATGCGCTCGACGGCGTCGTAGTCGATCATCTCCGATTCTTCGTCGAGGCCATAGTGGACGAAGTCGTAGATGCGGCCGGAGAAGTTTACGGGAGAGCCGTGAGTGAGGTGTCCGCCGTGATCTAGAGACATGCCCATGACTCGGTCGCCGGGCTCGAGGACGGCGAAGTATGCTGCCATATTGGCCTGCGATCCGCTGTGGGGTTGGACGTTTGCGTGCTCTGCACCTTCGAACAGTTGCTTGGCGCGTTCGATGGCGAGAGATTCCGCGGCGTCGACGTTTTCGGTGCCGGCGTAGTAACGTCGGCCTGGGTAGCCCTCGGCGTACTTATTTGTCAAGACCGATCCTGTGGCCTCGAGAACTGCTTTGCTGGCGTAGTTCTCGGATGCGATGAGGACGATTTCTTCGCGCAGACGGCGCTCTTCGGCGGCGATGATCTCGGCGATTCGTGGGTCTTTCGATTGCAGGTTCAATTGTTGGCTCGCAGGGTGTCACACATTCACTAAGTCGAGTCTATTCGTGCGGCGCGCGGTGGACGTGCGCAGATATCATGAATCCGATGTGTGTCCGTTGGATACGCATTGCGAATAGAAGAACGGGAAGGTCCTGTGGCGCAATTGGAGCAGTTCGACGAGATACCGGAACGCGCGATGGTGGTATGCGCGCATCCTGACGACGCCGAGATTGGTGCCGGCGGCACAACGTCATTGTGGGCGGCGAATGGTTGCGAGATTTCGTACGTTGTTTGCACCACTGGCAGCAGCGGCAGCAACGATGAGGGGATGACTTCGGATCGGATCGTTGACATTCGTCGGCGGGAACAGGAGGAGGCGGCGGCGGTGATCGGGGTGTCGAATCTGGTGATGTTGCCGTATCCAGATGGGATGTTGGAGGCCAATCGCGAATTTTTGGGTGACATCGTCAAGGCGATTCGGACTCATCGTCCGGATGTGATTTTCACTCACGATCCTTTCCGTTTCGACGGGTTCAACCACCGGGACCACCGAAACACTGGTATCACGGTTCAAGACGCGGTCTATCCCTATGCAAGGGATCATCTGCACTTTCCCGAGCAACTTAAAGACGGCCTCGAACCGTACATTGTGAGCGACGTTTGCTTCTGGCACGCGGACAAGCCGAATGTGGTCGTTGACATCACTACGTCAATCGACAATCGCATTGACGCGTTGAGTAAACATGCCAGTCAGGTTCCCGGTCTGACACGGCAGTCGGGTTCCGATCGTGGGATCCGGGACCGAGCCCGGTCGGTTGCGGAAGGTATGCCGTTTGAGTATGGCGAAGCGTTCCGAAGGATTTCGGCTCGGCGGCGACGGCGGTAGGTTCAAGCGATGCCGATGCCTCGGAGTAGGCGGAGGAAAAGTTCCGGTACGGGTTTGAGGATTTCGAAGAGTAACCAAGCGATCAGTGCCGAGATTACTCCGATGACAGCGCCTCCAATGACGTCGGTTGGGTAGAAGGTTCCGACGTATACCCGGACCACGGAATAGATGGTGGCTCCGGCCATGAGTGTCCATCCGATGCGGCGATCGACCAACCAAACCCCCGTTGCGATGGCGAATACAACCGCCATCGGGTTGGCCGGGAAAGATGGATCGGTCGATCGATAGAAGATCAGTTGCAGGGAGTCGCCGAGTTCATCGAACGGTCTTTGGCGGTCGTATGCAGAGTCGATGATGTCGACGATGAGGTTGCTGATGCCGATGGCGGTCGCGGCTAAGAGGGTGCCGCGTTGGTAGCGTCGGCGTTCGGAAAGGTCTCGGCCGACGAACCAGATGGCGAATATGACCGCGGAGAATGCAAGGGGCATCAGGTAGTCGGAGGCGACGATTCTGGCGATGTGGTCGAACGTCGGCGAGGCACCGACGAAGCCATTGATCCACAGCATCAACTCTGTGTCGAAGGAGTTAATTTCGCCACATCCTTATGATCAGCGAGGGGATGCTCCAGCTGTGGGTGGTGAGCATGTGCTCGTTGGCGTCTGCTTTGACGGTGCGAAGTAGGTTGCGCGACGATGATGCGAAGGTCGAGATTGCGTCGGTTTGTTTCAGGGCGTCGAGGCCGTCGATGTGGCCTCCCCCTAACCCCCTCCTGAAGGAGGGGGGATCGGCGTGACTTGCCTCTGACCCGCTCCTGGAGGAGGTGGGATTCCATATCCGAACGTTTAGGGCGCCTACTATGGCGGCGAATGCGGTGGCTAGTACCGCGGAGAGCATGAAGACTATTGCGTAGGCGGTACCGGCCATGCCGCCGTGGATGTCGTTGATGTTTCGGGCGGCTGATATTTCGTTGATTGTGGCGGTGCCCCACTCACGACCGTCGGAGGTGCCGTCGGCGACGGATCCGGCGGCCCATGGGCCTTCAATCCAGAGCGGAGAGAGGATGTAGGTTGTGATACCGACTGAAACGAGTAGGATACCGAATGCGCGGGTTAAGTTCCTGTGCGGAAGCACCCAGAGACCTCTGATGCCGCTGATTGAGACGGCGATTTGGAGTGCGCCGAGGCTGACGAGGAACGCGAGGATGAGATAGTCGCGCACCATTAGTGATGCGGCGGATTCGATCGGGTCGCTCATGAGAGCTTCAACCCCGCGCCTCTGGATTCCGGCTTTCGCCGGAATGACAGAAACGAGCGGGTTTTATCCGCCGCCGGGAGTGACGCCCGTGCACCAGTCCATGTAGTCGGGGTTGTTTCCGGTTACACATTCGAAGTAAATGTCTTGCAATTGTTGGGTTAAAGGTCCGGTTTTGCCGTCGCCGATGTCTCGGTTGTCGATTCTGCCGACGGGAGTGAGGTGGGCGGCGGTTCCGGTGAGGAAGACCTCGTCGGCGAGGTAGAGCTCGCTTCGGTTGATGCGACGTTGCACTATATTGATTCCGAGTTCTTTTTTGGCCAGCGTCATGACGGAGTCGCGGGTGATGCCGAGGAGTGCGTTGGCCGTTTCGAAGGGCGTGTGGATCTCGCCATTGTTGATCATGAAGAGGTTTTCGCCGCTACCTTCGGAGACCGAGCCGTCGTGGTTGAGAAGGATGGCTTCGTCGAAACCGGCCATAACAGCTTCGGTTTTGGCAAGGATGGACGTCGTGTAGAGGCCGGTGATTTTGACGCCGGTGGGCATCATGGAGTCGTCGGGGCGTCGCCATGACGAGGTTTGGCATTTGATGGCTCCTTCGGCTTCGATGTAGGCGCCGAATGGGAGGATCATCAGGGTGAAATCGCTGGCGAGGGTGTGGAGTTTGAGGTTCGCAACCGCTTCTTCGGATTTGTATGCGAGGGGCCGGATGTAGACGTCTTCGGCGAAGCCGTTTCGCTCGAGCAGGTCAACTGTGATTTGGCAAAGATCATCGACGGAATATGGGATATCCATACGGAGGATTTTGCAACCGCGAACCAGGCGTTCGTAGTGCTCGCGGAGGCGGAAGATGTAGACCTTGCCGTGTTCCTCGTTCCAATTTCCGCGGACACCCTCGAAGGCGGCGGTTCCGTAGTGGAGGGCGTGTGTGTCGACCCGTACATTGGCTTCCTCCAAGGGGACTTGTTGTCCTTTGAAGAAGGCCCATGTTGTCGACGCCATCGCGGTATCTCCTGTGGAATTCAGCAGCGGTATGCCCGTTGCCCGATGCAATTATATTAGGGCGCGTTGAATTGAACGATTAGTGCCCTCTTTGTCCTTGAGGACATTTCCTCTTCATGTATGGGTTGAAGGTTTCGTGTGTCGAACGGTCTTCAGGTATTGAAGTTCTGCTCGGGTTAACATCGCCGCGTTGTGCGAGATATTGAACTGCTAGCTTCCCTCGTCCGGTCACTGCCCACGTTGCCAGACCGTGGGCCCGGGTTACGGCCTTGAGTTGGAGCTCGGCCGCTTCCCATCGGGTAGTTTTGCACATCCTCGTGCCGTAGCCGCGACCCGTTGGCGACAAGGGTCCGACGTCTGCCGAATTCACGACCGCTTACCCGGCCCTTGGCGAGACATCGCTTGGATGTCTTGCTGGCTCGTGTTGCCGAGGGTGCATTAGCCCTCGGCGACCGGGACTTGTTACATCGATCGCTTCGAACGGAACCGCTGAACGTTGCAACCGGCTCTAACTCGGTTGAGGGGCGTCGCCAGAGA